>BNJU01003950.1_pt1 | contig 447569 bp, 681 predicted proteins | sample 8539281 | NCBI WGS metagenome assembly BNJU01 (sample SAMD00202456, study PRJDB9452) | human saliva metagenome | isolation source: human saliva | place: Japan
CAAAGACGATTATATCCATACCGTTATTTATCATAAAACACACCGCACCACATAACACATTTATAACCCCAGGTCATAATCACGAACCTGAAAACAGATAAACATCGTACCGCAAAATTAATTTTACAATTTTCGTGCAGTATTGCAGCATCCGTAACAACTTCATAGTCCGATCGATAACAACATTACTTCGTTACGAAAGCATCCGCCCTTCTTCGCCTGGCTGAACCGAATAAAAATCAGTACGTCGAAACCGAGAAATGAGCGTTTGAAAACGTAGCCTGAAAGATTACCAGCCTCTGATTGGCACCGCCGACCACGAACGATGGCGCTTATGATGATACGGTGCAACGATAGGAATGATAATGATTAACGAACAAAATCACACGCGGAGGCTCGCGGCCCGGACGGCTCACTGCGAACATGCAGACGGAAAGAGATCTGTCGGCTGTGACGCCGAACAGAAAGTTTTGCTTCACAGCGGTCTATGACAACCACCTAATTATTGCTGACCTGCCCGAGGCAACAGTTTTAGTATGATTGATCATTGACTTTGACGGTTATCAACAGCATGAAAAGCATTGAACGGCGAGGAATCACAGCCAGACTTATCTGCAAAGGTAACAGGCCTGACCTCAGGAAGATACAGGTTACCGGTGAACGATGCTGTAATCTGTGATGAATCTGATCACGGATCTGACCATTTTGCAGCAGCTGATCGCTGGCCGGATGCCGATGGCTGACACCCAGGCGACCACCAAAGAAGACGCGCGCATGGTGGAAGCATCACCAACTGCCAGCAACTGAGTACAGAACAAGCCATGAAGGTCTGAACCGTGTAGAGGGCCTCACCTGTAGCACATCCCAGCAGCCAGCACAAACAGCCACGCCATGTAATTAAAAATATGCTAAAGCATGGCTGAGCAGGCGCATCCTGAATCAAAATATAACGAAAAGCTTAAAACGTCAGCAGATGACTTAGGATATGAACATACCAGGAAGGCTGCAGTACATGCAACCACATCCAACTAAAATATATAAAATAGCAGAGGTTATTTCACCTTGGAAGCAGTAATTGAATCATTACAAAATACTATCAAGATGGATGACATTATTTATATTTTTATAATAAATAAAACCACTATGTAAGGAGAATTTAATAGAGAATAAAATACAATATATATTTATATATCGAGGGCATGAATATTTGAAAAATTAATTGAGCCTGAACTGAGAGGACTTCAATTCAGTAATGAAAACGGATCCACCCATCAGGCTGACAACAGGATCAGGCACCAGACACAGGCATCTCAAAGAATTGTGATATTTACTTTGTTCTAGGAGCCATGTTTAGCTGTTTAAAGAATTAAATAACACAGGCACCATCCAATTTTATAGAGATTATCTATTTACATTATAAACACTATATAACTTAATGAGAAATAGCATCCAAAATTATATTATGTTTGAAATGATGATTAAGAAGAACCAAAGAATGTTAAATCAATTTTAGCTCAGAATACTAAAATTATTAGAGTCATATACCAGATTTTATCCACTGAATTTGAGTCAATTTGGCTAGTACACCACCTTCCTGCATGTGAGATTTAATTTTTTAGAGAATACGCCCAGTTAAAACCATATCTGTCAACATTGCCACCAATAACTTTCATCATTGAATTAATACACCGATACTACCAAATACTTTCTGAGATATACGGTAACCATTGTTTATACCTGTTATAAGTGTTATTTGTCACAAATTTTTACCACAACCATTTTATATCGTCTCCTAACAGGGCTCTCTCCACCTTTCTCTTTGGCAACTAAGAGTATTTATAATTTTTCATTATACCACCTATTTCCTATTTCAGGTTTCGGACGAATGGATCACAATTTTAATTATTAACTGAATTTTTTATTTTTCAAATAAACCACTGTAAATTCTTCTTGAAAAATTTAGGACCTCAAAAAGATAATTGACCTGTTAAATAAGAAATAATTATAAGTCAACATGGCTTTTTCATCAATAAAGAATATCTAAATATATTTGCAGATTTCCAATTTAAACGTCAGGAATAGCTTTTTCTGTTGCTGCAGAAGATTTTCTTCCGTCTCTGTAGAACCAGTAAATTAGTTTATCTAATCCTTCTGTATGATTTTTACACCTCCTGATTTACTTCCCTTTCACGTCCTGTACACGAAACCCTTTAGGAAGCAGTGGTCTTGGATTAACTCTCTAAATGTTAGTTAAACTTAATGATGTTGCTAGATGGTTTAATAACAATAGTATTTCCTGCTGCTAAAGCTGGGTGTCGCAAGCTGCCACAGTTCGAAAGTTCCAAGGAATTGGCCTGTCCAAACCAATTTCAATAGGTTCTTCACAGACATTTAGTAACTTTCTAGACTGCTGTCCTTCATCTGTTAGAATACATCCGCAAAATATCTAAACGTTTACTAAGTACATCCACGCCATAGTTTCATTGGTTTACCAGCCATCTAGCCAGTGTTGCTAGAAGTTCAGTATTTTCACTGTACATCTTGTTATTTTGTTTAAATAGGAAATGCCTTACTTACTGTTGTTTTTCCAAGCTTTAAATGTCTCCTTGCATCCTGAAGGTCTTATACCACTTTCGTTTTTGTAATTGGGTAATTTTACAAGATTCAATTAGGCTGGATTATGCTCAAGGATAGCTTTATATTCTGCATTATCTGTTTATAAACTTTTGAAATTATTTTTTTAATTTTACTATTGTTTTCCTTTTTGGTTTATGCTATATTACTATCTGGTTAACGTTTATAATTATTCTGTTTGACTCTTTTGACTTAGCTCAAATATCATTTTGTTTGAAATTTTCATATACTAAATAATTCTTCAACTTTATCTAATTATTTACATGCTTTTACTTAATAATAGGTTGTATTTAAAATTATGACTTTCAGTATTTGTTTATAATAAGTCTATAATGGATAATTCAACACTAAATATAAAATTAATTACGATCAAACTTTTTGCATTAATATAGTTTTCTGAGATAGTATCAAATGATGTTATATCTTTCAAATTAGATACACGTTAGAACTTAAAGTAGAACAAAGTGATGTATATCACGACACAGCAGAAAGCCTTTATGAACTGTTTATTAGTTTTAATTTACTTATCTAGATCTAACGATCTATATATCTAACCATAAAGCACGAAACTAAATATAATATAGTTAATATAAATGGTATACATATAGGGGATACTACACGTTATCATCTGTGTAAATTAGTAGAAAAGCTGGATGGAGATACTATTGTAGGTGTTTAATAATAAACAGTTGAAAGTTCGAGTGACCGCGTAATTACTCACTGACTGTAAAACCTGGAGTCCTGCTCACTAAAATATGGTACTGTACAGAAGTGAATTGAAATGGAGAACCACAGCTAAAATATAGAGTTAGGTTCTGATGTGTATCAAAAGGAAGATAAAGTATCATCGAGCCTCTGCTATGTGTATGCTGATGGTAAATCCGTTCAAGAACAGCTACTTATAGCTGGTTTTCGCTGAAATAAAACAGTTAAAGAACCTGATACTAGATACTTTGAAAACTTTTAAAAGCTCAAAATATAGCAAAAAGTAACAAAGCGAAAATCTATGGTCATAACTTTAAAAGCATATTTTAAGTATGACGACCTAATTTAACTTGTAGTCGTTCTTCTATTTACTATTTTAATTTGCTATTCTTATATGAGAAAGCCAAAAGTACAACTATACCTATAATTACCCAAACGATGAAGATAATCATGTTGTTAATTTTAATACTGTATAATAATGCCGAATAGTACTATTGATATCATAGGTAATACTGCATTCCTGGAACTTTGAATCACGTTTTAAATCTGGATATTTTTGTAGAATGATTGGTGTATAACTTACTAAAAGCAAATGCTATAATAGAAGCCACGTTAGCTAAGTCAGCTAATTGTCCTAATGGTAGGAATCAAGCTGGGATCGCTGTTGTTATTCCTAATCCCCATGTTTGCAGTTCCTGGAACATTTCATCTGATCAACTTTTGTAAGGGTTGTTTTGGTAGTAAACCATCTACGTGCGATTGTATAAAGTATACGAATACCTGCGATAGATGAATGATAGAATACCTGCATTAATCCAATTACAGCTCCGAAGTGAAACACTCACTGCTATTTTGACCAACTTCCTCAGTACGATGCTAAAGGCATCCCCTGTTCTAATCTAGAGTCATTTCAACAACTATGATTAATACTAAACATACTAAAATATAGAATGCAGTACAAACAATCATAGTTATAATGATAGCTTTTGGTAATGCTTTTTCAGGATTAATAGTTTCTTTCTGCTGATGTGAAATAGCATCAAAATCCAAGATATGCAAAGAATACCGTAGTTGCATGCACATTACACCTAGAAAATCCAGTTGAGCAAAGTTGTTTGTCCAATTAGTAGGGTTCAATCAAAATGATCTACAACATCAAATAAATTACTATCCCACTTTGCTAGCACTACCATTAGGTTATTTACAAGGTTTACTACTAGATGTCTCCTTTTTGACAGAATAAATGTAATTAATAATACAACTATTACCGCTGAATATTACCATATCCTCCAACTGAAGGTGGGTATAAATTTCCTTCGGAAGATTTACATCTAATCCCGCTAATGAGGCGAGAGAAATAACTAGACCATCCATTAGCGATTGTTGCCGCAGTAAGAACATATCACCAATAAAATTGCCCAACCAATAGCATAAGCAAACTATTTCACCTACTGACACATAAAGATAAGTATATGTACTACCACTAGATGGAATTGTTGACGCTAATTCCGCATAACACTAAAACAGCTAAACAACATGACTAACCCTGCGATTAAAAATGAAAATATCACAGCTGGTCCAGCTTCTGAAGATAGCTTTACCTGTTAATACTAAGATACCTGATCCTATAATTGCTCCAATACCAAATAGAACCAAGTCCATAGTTTTTCATTGTTGAGTTAAGAGTCTTATTTCTCGATTCAGCTAAAATAGACTCAATTGATTTTTCTAAAAATATTCATGATGCCTCCTAAATATATATAATAAATATTATTACTATTAATAATATTTATTTATTATAATCATAATTATAAATTATATACCATAAATGGATTTTATTGTATAAAAATATAAATAATAAATAATAAATATCTTGATAAAGTATTAATATTTTATAGTCAAGACTATAATTACTGCTTTCAAAAAGGAAGTAGAAAATATATATAGATTGTTTTCTCTTCCTCAATAACATAACTATTTATATTTTTAGTTAGATAGTAGTTACATTATGCTATAACGCTTCTTCTACTGGAGTATATTCATATCCTAAGTCATCTGCAATAGCTTTGAATGTAACTTTTCCGTTAGCTACGTTAATACCAGGTACTAATTCACTAGGGAATCTAGCAACAGCTTCTTTAACACCTAAATTAGCGATAACTTTAACATATTTTTGCAGTAGCATTACATAATGCGAAAGTAGCTGTTTGTGCAACTGCTCCTGGGATATTAGCTACAGAGTAGTGAAGAACTCCCTTCTTCTACGAAGATTGGGTTGTCATGGCTTGTTGGACGACCTTCTGTATATTCAGTTGTACCACCTTGGTCAATCGCTACGTCGACGATAACACCACCATCTGGCATATCTTTAATCATTTCTTTAGTAACAAGTTTAGGTGCTTTTTGCTCCTGGAATTAATACTGTACTTACTACTAAATCAGCTGTTTTAATTGCATCAGCAATGTTTAATTTGTTTGAGTAAACTGTTTCTACTTTACCACCAAAGATATGTGATAATTCAGTTAAACGATCTAAGTTTACATCTAACATAGTTACACGAGCACCTAATCCAGATGCTGCAGTAGCCGCAGCTGTTCCTGCTACACCAGCCCCAATAACTACAACATGTCCTGGTTGAACTCCTGGAACACCTTGTAATAATTTACCTTTACCACCTTGTACTTTAGATAAGAATCTAGTACCTTCTTGAATAACCATACGTCCTGCAATTTCACTCATAGGTCTTAATAATGGTAATGTTCTACCAACTTTAACTGTTTCAAATGCAATACCGATAGTTCCTGTTTCTACCATTGCTTTTGTTAATTCTTCGTCAGCAGCTAAGTGTAAATATGTATAAATAATTAATCCTTTTCTAAAATATTTATACTCAGATGGAATTGGTTCTTTAACTTTGTAAATTAAGTCTGATTTATTCCATACGTCTTCTGCTTTATCTAATAAAACAGCTCCTGCTTTTTCATATTCAGCATCTGAAATACCAGAAGCAAGTCCCTGCTCCTTTTTCTACGTATACAGTGTGCCCATCGTGCACTAATTCAGTAACAACTCCGGAATTGCTGAAACCCTACTTTTCATTATTTTTATTTCTGTTGGTACTCCGATTATCATTTCCCTAACCTCCTAATTTTTCTGTACTATTATCATAACATATATCGTTTCATAATGAAAGCGGTTTTTCGAATGAAAGTTTTATTGAAAGTATTTTTCTATGATTAAATACTATTTCACAATTTTTAAACACGCTGTATTATAAGGTTTCAGCCTTTATTTTTACTATATTTTAATAATTAATTTTATTTAATTTTTCTTAATGAAAAAGAATGATGAAAAACAGATGACTTTCACAACAAAAGTAATTGTTGTAACTATATTTAGTAAATTCAGATATATACAAATTTATTTTTAGTTAAACACCCTTTTTAATACCTTTTTAGAAAATTATATAAAAATTAATTTTTACTAATTTTTGATATTTTATCATCATTTTTTCAAATTTGTATTAATTTATATAATACAAAATTTATAAATGTGTTATAATAGTCAATTATTATTTTTATAATAAATAACTTAATTATGGATATAATAATCGTCTATCCTATAAAATTTATACTCAATTTCATCACTATCATTCTGTACAATGCCGACAGATAATATGTATAGAAAAGATATATTAAATTTAAAAACTAAAAATAAAAACTTCACTGATATAAAATATCAGTGAAGTTTTTATTAACATCTATAGTACTCAACGATAAGTTGTTCGTTGATTTCTGGGTGTAATTCACTTCTTTCTGGTAGTCTTACTAATGATCCTTCTAATTTATCAGCATCAAAAGTTAAGTATTCAGGGTACAGAAGTTAGTTACTTCTACAGCTTCTCAATAATTTCAAGGTTTCTAGATTTTTCTCTTACTGAAACTACTTGACCCGGTTTAACAGCGTAAGAAGCGATGTCTACTTTTTTACCATCTACAAGAACATGTCCGTGGTTAACTAATTGTCTAGCTTGACGGTTAGTTCTTGCTAATCCTAAGCTATAAACTACTGAATCTAAACGTGTAGCAAGTAATGCCATGAAATTTTCACCATGTAGACCTTGTAATTTACCAGCTTTTATCGAATAATTTACGGAATTGTTTTTCATTCATACCGTGTAGGTAACGAAGTTTTTGTTTTTCTTGTAAATTGTAAACCATACTCAGATAGTTTTTTTCTTAAGTTAGGACCATGTTGTCCTGGTGCGTAAGGGCGTTTTGCTAACTCCTTACCAGTACCGCTTAGTGAGATTCCTAAACGACGAGATTTTTTCCAAGTTGAACCTGTAAAACGAGCCATTATTGTGCTCCTCCTTTTTTCTTTTTGTTTTTATTTTGAGTAAAACAAAAAGCACGATTATCGTTGTTGTATATGTTATAAAACTGGAACTTCGCCTAGCAGCATAGGCTACGAGTTGCCACATTAGAAAATGTATAACATAGAGGCAATAACAATTAATCCACTGCTATTATTTTACATAAATAATAGTTTATCATTAATTTAAGTATTAGTCAACTATAAACCAGTGATGTATTTTTATGCTGTTTTCTGCTCTTACTAATCTACAATTTTATAATAGCTATTCTTAAATATATTAAATAAAGTATTTCTACACTAAAATTAAAAACTGTAATCTGATATAAAAAGACACCAAAGAATGTTCTTTGATGTCTTGACGTATTTGGTATATAAGACCAATATTAACGTTTTGAGAATTGAGGAGCACGTCTCGCACCACGAAGACCGTATTTTTACGTTCTTTCATACGAGGGTCAGGGAGTTAGTAATCCTGCTGGTTTTAAATCTTTACGGTATTCTGGATTTACTTCTAGTAAAGCACGTGCAATTCCGTGACGGATTGCTTGAGCTTGTCCTGTATATCCTCCACCACTAACGTTAACTAAAACGTCATAGTTACCTGTAGTAGATGTAACTTCTAAAGGTTGCATTAAGTCTAATACTAATGATTCTAATGGTAAGTATTCACGCATTTCTCTGTTGTTGATAACAACTTTCCCTGTTCAGGTACTAATCTTACACGTGCTACTGAGCTTTTACGGCGTCCTGTACCGCGATATTCTACTTGTGCCATTTAATTATTTCCTCCTATATTATCCACGTAATTCGTATTTTTCTGGTTTTTGTGCTGCATGTGGGTGTTCAGCTCCACGGTAAACGTGAAGTTTCATTCCTTGAGCTCTACCTAAAGTATTTTTTGGTAACATACCTTTAATAGATAACTCTAAAAGTTCTTCTGGATATTTTCTACCATTAATCCAGCAGTTCTTTCTTTTAACCCACCTAGGGTGCATTAGTGTGACGACGGTAAATTTTATCTGATAATTTTTACCAGTTAACACAATTTTTCTCAACGTTGATAATGATAACATTATCCCCAGTATCGATGTGTGGTGTATAAGTAGGTTTGTGTTTCCCTCTTAAAATTGAAGCTACCTCTGATGATAAGCGACCTAAAGTTTGTCCTTCAGCATCGATTACATACCATTTTTTTTCTACAGTTGATGGCTTTGCCATATATGTTTGACGCATGTCTTTTTCCTCCTAGATGTTGTTTTTAATCTGTCATAACGACTAAGTTTTCCGGGGCTTACTCGTGAAGATATATAAACAATATCGTAAATAATAATACATTATTTGCGTGTAATTGTCAAGTTTTTCTTTTACTTTAAGCTATTTTTCCAGAAAAAAAGTGAGATTAAATCATATTGAATTAATAGTAGATTTAATCTCCTTTTTCGATAGTTTTATTATTTAATTAACTCTAATGCCGCTTTACACGAGCTACTACTCGATCACGACCTGATAATTCTAAACTGTGTTTAATTCAGGTCCATGCATTGAACCAGTTGAAGCTATTCTTATTGGCATAAATAGGTTTTACCTTTCACACCTATATCTTTTTGAATAGTTTTTAATTAAACGTTTTAATGCTTTTCAGAAGCAAAGTCTCCTGCTACTTCTAATTTCTAAGAAATCTTCAAATACAGCTACTGTTGTATCTTGTTTTAAATTTCTAGTTCTTCTTCATCAAATTTAATTTCTTCAACAGAATTGTTTTGTTAATTCAACAATTTCAGCTCCATAACTCATTTGTGGTTGATATAAAGAAATTAATTTTTTTCAAACCATGCTCTGTTATTATCAACTTCTTCTTGAGTTGCTACACCTTCTTTTACGAAGAATGGTAAAGCTAAGTTTACGATTCTTTCTAAAGGTTGAGCTTTAATGTATTGATTGTTAATCCATGTAAGTTTATTATTATCAAAAGAATGCTGGTGATTTACTTAAACGTTTTCTCATCAAAAATCTTAACAAATTCTTCTCTTGTAAAGATTTCTTGTTCACCTTCTGGAGACCAACCTAATAGCGTAATAAAAATTGAATAGCGCTTCTGGTAAGTATCCTAAGTCGTCATATTGTTCGATGAATTGGATAATTGTTTCATCTCGTTTAGATAATTTTTTCTTGTTTTCATTAACAATAAGTGTCATATGTCCAAAAATTGGAGGTTTAAATCCTAATGCTTCATAAACTACCAATTGTTTTGGTGTATTTGATACATGGTCATCTCCACGAAGAACGTGAGAAATTTCCATTAGGTGATCATCAATTGCTACTGCAAAGTTATGTAGCTACCCCATCATTCTTAACGATAACGAAATCTCCAAAATCTTTTCCTTCGAATGATAGTTCACCTTTTACCATGTCATTAAAGCTATATGTTCTATCTTGCGGTACACGAATACGGATAGATGGCTTACGTCCTTCTTTTTCAAATTGATCTTGTTCTTCTTTTGTTAAATGAGCATGTTTTCCACTATAACGCGGAGGAAGTCCATTTGCAACTTGCTCTTCTCTTTCCGCTTCTAGCTCTTCTGCTGTCATGTAGCATTTGTATGCTTTATCTTCTGCTAAAAGTTGCTCTGCATATTTTTGGTAGATTTCTATTCTTTCTGATTGACGATATGGACCAAATTCTTTTCTTTTTCCTATACCTTCATCATAATCAAGACCTAACCAATCCATATATTTAAGTTGACTATCGTTCTCCTTCTTCTTTATTACGTTTTGAAATCAGTATCTTCAATTCTTAAAACGAAGTCTCCTCCATAATGTTTTTGCAAATAAATAATTAAATAATGCTGTTCTTGCATTTTTCCGATATGTAGGTTTTCCTGTTGGAGATGGTGCATATCTTACTCTTACTTTTGTCATAGTTATCTCCCTTTTAATCTTTTTAAAATTTATATACTTAATAATTATACCATATATTACATTTGTTTTTCAATGGAAGAATAAAACTTCCACCATTCTTAATTAAAAATATAAGACTTTGAGTTCTATTGTCTCAAAGCCTTTTATTTTATTTTATCTCTACTGGATGTTTTTAAACTCTTTTCAATTGAATTTATCATCTCTGCTATTCCATTTTGGTTTAAATGAACTCTATCTGGTTCGGAAATAATCACCTTATGAATTTGCTACACTATACCAGTCTACTATAGTAATATTTTGATGCTTTTCTTTAAGGTCATTTAGAGCTGTATTAACCGTTTTTTCCCATGCACGTGGTACTTTTTACATTAACAAAATAAATATCTGATTTATCAAAGAGTTTAATCAACTCTTCGGCTTGCGCTTCTGTAAATGGACCATTAGTTCCCTAATTGGAATATAACAGCTGTATTTTCACTATTATACTTAGTATAATTTTGAGCGGTTGTTGCTGCTGTTAGTTGACGGCTAATTTTTCCATCAATAATTGCTCCTGGGTATTTTTCTTTTACTTTTCCCCTATATCAACTGTTAGAGAATCGCCAATAATTAATAATGTGCTATATTTTTCTTCTTTATTATTTTGCTCATTCTCTTTTTTCTCTTCTGATTGATTAGGATTATTTTTCTGCGTTATTATCATTATTTAAAAACTGACTTTCTTTATTTGCATCCATTTCTTTTACAAAAGCTGTAGAAAGGAATGGAACACCTTTTCCGAATAATCCCATCACAGATAATATTAATACGACTGCAAAACTTGAAACTATTCCACGTTTTACATTTAAACGAAGTTTTCGTATTCTCTTGTATAGTAAATTAATATAGTTTACGAATCCCAGTTTTCGAATCGGTGTTTCTGCAAATAAATAACTTAGTGTGGCTGCCATAAATGTTAGAAAGAATTCTTAAAGTAACATAAAAATAAATTCGAGTTTCCTATTTCTAAAAACTGGTGTTGTTATACGATAATTGGGAAATGCCATAAGTATAAACTATACGAAATTTTCCCTATAAAAACTATCGGTCTAAATGATAATGCTTTTTGAAATAAATGTATGCTGCTTGCCACTACTTATAATTATTATTAATCCCAAAACAGCAACTAATAAAAACCTCCTCTATACAACCATGTATTATATTCACTTGTATAAAACATTATTGCTATTAATGTAGAAATCGAAGTAAGAGAGACTACACTATATAGTACACTTTCTTTTAACATTTGTTGGACTCGATAACTTATCCATTGGATAAACTAATGCTCCTACCACTCCTACTAATAACGAAAACGCTCTGTATCAGTTCCAAAATAAATTCTATTTATATTATTAATATCAAAATAATAATATGTGTTACTAATGATATTAAAATTAATCCTAATACAATATATAAAAAGTTTTTATTTAATGAAGATGATTGACCCTCTTCTTTTTTCGACGATTAAATATTAGAAATATTAGTGGGAAAAACATATAGAACTGTTCTTCTATCGCAAGCGACCATAAGTGTTTAAATGGACTTTGCGCACCAAAAACTATCAAAAATAATCAAGTTTATGGAAAATATACCACCAGTTACTTGAATATATATAGCCAAATACCGCATCAAGATGACTTTTTCGAAGTAAAACTCCATTAAACAATACCATGAATACCAAACAAACTGTTATCATAAAATAAACAGCTGGTAGTAGTCGACGCGCCCTTCTCATATAGAAATTATATAAATTAAGAGTTCCTGTTTTTATATTCTTTTATTATTAATGAACTAATTAAATACCCTGATAAGACAAAGAATAAATCAACTCCTAAAAATCCACCAGGTAAATAATTTACATCAATATGATAAATAATAACTCGCTAAAAACTGCTAATGCTCTCAAACTATCTATACTAGGAAGGTATCTTGTTTTATTATTACTCATTTTTACCTCCTTAATCTTTTTAAACATTGCTAGTGCTACACGACCTCTTTGTTTGTCTATATCTATAACATAAACATCAACAATTTGACCTACACTAAGAACATCTAACGGATTTTTATATAATTTTTGCTAATTTTTGAAAATATGAACCATTGCATCCTGTTTTTAGTCCAATATCAATAAATGCCCCAAATTGCGTGATATTTCTTACTGTTCCTGCTAACTCTAACACTCAACTTGAAGATCATCGATTGTTAGTATATCTGATTTTAACAATGGTTTAGCAAAAGATTCACGCTCATCTCGAAGTGGTTGTTTTAAATCTTTTATTATATCTTCAAGGGTTTCCTACTCAATACCAATTTTTTTCAGCTAGTTCTTTCTTATCAACGCCATCTACGATACTAGAAAAATTCCTCAGTACCTACTTCTTTTGTTGATAGGTTTAACTCTTTTAGCTAATGCCTCTGCTGCTTTATAACTCTTCGGGTGAATACCTGTTGCATCAAATATGTTTTTGCTATCTGGTATTCTAAAGAAAACCTACACATTGTTCAAAAGTCTTTTTACCTAGTCTTGGAACTTTTGCAATTTCTTTAATAGTTTCTATCTTCCCATTTTTCTGTCGATAAGCCACGATATTTTTAGCAATTTGCTTATTAACTCCTGATACATAAGACAATAGTGAAACTGATGCTGTATTTACATTGACCCCAACTTTGTTAACAGCTGTCTCTACAACAAATGTTAATTCTTTTTCTAAGTACTTCGAGTTATATCATGTTGATATTGCCCCGCACACCTATTGATTTTGGATCTATTTTCACAAGCTCACTAAGCGGATCCTGAATACGACGTGCGATAGATACTGCACTTCTTTCTTCCACATTGAAGTCAGGAAATTCCTCACGAGCTACCTCACTAGCAGAGTAAACACTAGCTCCTGCTTCATTAACTATTACGTAATCTAGTTTTAATCCCGCTTCTTTTAAAGTATCCACTACAAATTTTTTTCTGTTTCTCGAGAGGCTGTCCCGTTACCGATAGCAATCAAATTAATATTGTGTTTATTAATAAATTTAATTAAATCTTTTGTTGATTTTTTCTTGTTTTTCAGCTGGAGCAGGTTTATGTGGATAAATAACCATTTTTATCTATAAAATTACCATATTCATCTACTATTGCCATCTTACAACCTGTTCTAAATGCAGGGTCTATACCTAAAACTTTTTATTTTTAGTGGACTTTGCATTAACAGTTGCTTTAAATTTTTCAGAGAAAAATAACTACTGAATCTTCCTCAGCTTTTTTTAGTTAAATCACTACGAATTTCTCTTTCAATTGATGGATATATCAAACGTTTCATACTATCAGCAATACATTCTAACAATAACTCATTTATTTCTGTCGGATGATTTCTTGTTAGACCACGAAGGATATAATTATGCAATCTTTCTTTGTCATTTTCTATACTAACTCGAATAATTCCTTCTTTTTCCGCCCTATTTAATGCTAATATTCTATGTGAAGCTATTTTTTTGAAACTTGTTCACTATACTCGTAATAGTTTTTATATGTCCCATTTTCATCTTTTTCTTCACCATCTTTCTTTACACTAGCTGTAATTTGACCAAATTTTCTTGTGTTTTCTAATACATATTCACGATATTTTGCGTTATCTGAAATATTTTCTGCAATAATATCTAAAGCATAAGTAATTGCGTCTTGTATACTATTTACTTCTTTTCTTCACTTATATACTTTTCAGCTTCTTTATTTAAGTCAGCTAACTTTTTAGGTAGTTTTAATATAAATTCCGCTAATTTCTCTAGCCTTTTTCTTTCGCTATTGTAGCTTTAGTACGTTTTCTTTGAAAGGACGGTATAAGTCTTCTACCCTTTGTAATTTTTTTCTTGAGCTAAAAATATCTTTTTAGTTCATCAGTTAATCAAACCTTTTTCGGAAATCAACCTAATTACTTCTTCTTTTCTTTCCTCAAGAGATTTTAAATAGTTAAACTCATCTTGTATTTGTTTTATGGCAACTTCATCTAAAGAATTAGTTAGCTCTTTTCGATACCTCGCTATAAAAAGCTATTGTATTGCCATCTTCTAATAAATCTAGAACATTTTTTTACATACTTATCTTGTATTTTTAGCTTTGTTACTAAATTTTTGTTATTTTTCTCGTACATTCTATAACTCCATATTATTTATGTAATATTTTCTTGAACTCAGCTTGTTTATGCAACAAAAATACTTCATATGATATAGTATTTTGATAAGCAGCAAAAATCATCTACTGAAATTTGTTGATTATTATATTCACCAAAGACAAGAACATCATCTCCTACTTTGATATTTTCTGAACATCTTACCATAAGTTGATCCATACAAACGCGTCCGACAATCTCACATTCTTCTCCCTGCTACATTTAATTTAAAACCTTGCGCTCTTCTTAATAAGCCATCTGCATAACCTATTGGAATTGTCGCAATATACTCATCTTCTTGAGTTTCATAAGAGATACCGTATCCAATTTTTGTCCCTTTAGGGTACTTTTTTCACATGAGTAACCTTACTAACTAATGAAGCTACTGGCTCTAATGATAACTTATTCAGTCTTTTCTATATTTGAACTTGGGTAACATCCATATAAAGCTATGCCTATTCTTGACAAATTACAAATATCATTTCTATCACTATATTTTATTGTTCCCGCTGAATTTTCAATATGAATATACTTCGGTTTGAGCTTAAATAACTCAACCAATCTATTAAAATTAGCTGTTTGATAATCATCGTATTCATCATCTCTCCATCTGCATTAGAGTAATGAGAGATATTCCTTCAAACTCCGTTTTTTTCAGAGTAGAAAAGATTATAAATGTCCATAAGTTCTTTTTCCTCAGATGTCCCTATTCTGTTCATACCCGTTTCAAGTTTTATATGAAATTTTTAATTTGCCATCAACTTTTTCAAGCTCTTTAAGTGTTTCCTCAAACCACTCTTTTGAAGGACAAGTTAAAAAAATATCGTTTTCTACAGCATATTTCACGTTTTTGGATTAGTTACACCCTAACACAAGTACCATACTTTCTTTTACAACATCTTTTTAATTCTAATGCTTCTTCTAATGTTGCAGTCGCAAAGTGCCTTACACCATTTTTATATAAATAATCCGCAATCACCTTTGAGCCTAATCCATAGGAGTCCGCTTTTGACTATTGCTAAAGCAATTTTCCCAGGATTAAGATCTCTAGTTTTTATAATTATTTAATAATGCATCCAAATTAACTCGTAAATATGTCGGTCTATCATTAATCATTGCTTTGTCCTCCTTTTTCTAAAATAACAAATGCTACTACAGTTGTATCAGTATGACTTATCGTAAGATGTGTAATAAAAATCTTTATACTCTATATACGGTTTTACCAAATCCGTCTTTTTACCTCTACATCATGGAAAGAAAACGCCTTAGAAATACCTACTCCTAGTGCCTTTGACGTTGCTTCCTTCACCGCAAAACGTCCTGCTAAAAATTCTAATTTTCTTCTATAATTAGTTATTTTACAAAATTCATCTAATTCATTTTTGTATATAATTTTTCAAGTCGTTTTTTATTATCAACATACTTTTCAAAACGTTTAATATCAACAATATCACAACCTATTCCATAAATCATACAGAAAACTCTCTTTTCAGATAATATATCATCTTATTATACCACTAATAATATTTTTATGAAAGTAACGCACATAAAAATAATAAATTCTAACCCGCATTAGAATTTATTATAATTCCATTATTTAATTCATAAACAACGTTTTTAATTTATCTTTTTCAAATCTGTACCAATAATTACAACATTATTTCCAAACGCTTATCACTTCCAGTAATCTCGTAATTTGTTCCAACTAAATCAAATTTATAACTATTATTTTTTTATTGTTAAGTAACCTTTAACTCTTTCTATATTACCTAATCTTTTTGACATCAAATATAAAAAGCAAGTAACTAAAGCTTATCTAATGAGTTTATTTTGTATATTGTCAATAGTATATTGATCTAATTTCTTCTCGATTTTTATTTTTATTTACCTTCAGCCTTATTGATAATTCATTTTCTATATTTTCAATTGTACCACTAGTATTAAATATATTTTTCCCAAATATCATTCTCCCATTTAGAATAGTGAATTAATGGAAATATCGACTTATTATCAACATTTAATATATTTTTATTTCTAAAAACTCTTGCTCTGTCATACTTTCAGATTTTACTAACTACTACTAATCCATTGTATTTAAGCTCATCACTTAAATAATCATTATAATTATTCAGTACATTATCTAAATTTTTGAATCTACTATTAATATTGGTAATCCCAATTCAATTCTTTCATAACTAATAGTTTTTATTTTTCTATAATATTTTTAATTTTTGCTACACCGCTAGGTTCTATAATTAAAAATTCAGGGTTTATAGTATTTTGCTATTGTAAGTATAGAGTGTGTAAAATCAAGATTAGTTGAGCAACATATACATCCATTAGTCAATTCCCAAACCTTAATATCATCTTGAGTATTATTATTTTTCAAATATTCTCCATCAAGATTTAAATCACCAAACTCATTTTTCTAAAAATAACAATACTTTTTAGTTGTTTTTTTCAACTAATGTTTTAATAAATCGCGTTTTCCCTGCTCCTAAAAACCCAGTAATTAAAAATAATTTTCATAAAAACACTCACCAAATAGAGGAAAAGCCAACTAGCTTTTTCCTCTTAAATTTTATTTTTCTTCTAAAATAACTATTGGTTTAATTAAATCAGCTGGTTTGTCTTTCATAAGTAATAAAAGCATCTTCTACTTTATCAAAGCCTTTAAATTTATGTGTTATTAAATGAGTAACATCTAATTTTCCACATTGAATTAATTTTTGCAAGTTTTTTTCTAAACGCAAACGACCTCCAGGCATTAATCCTCCTAAGATTTGTTTATGCCCCATACCTACTCCCCACTCAACACGAGGAATATTTATATAAGTACCTTCACCCTAAGTAGTTTACATTTCCTACTTTACCACCTGGTTTTAAACATTTAATTACTGGCTCTAAAGTTTCTACAGTACCACCAGCAATAATAGCTTTATCTACACCTTCACCATTAGTAAGTTTTAATACTTGCTCATCAATAGGCCCCTCTTTATATCCAATAAAATCAGTTGCTCCATATTTTTTTGCAGCTTCACGGCAAACTGCTCTAGTCCCTACAGCTATTATCCTTGAAGCACCTCTTAAGTTTGCTCCTGCAACAGCCATTAAACCTACAGGTCCAATTCCTACTACTAATACAGTATCTCCAAACTGAACATCTGCCAATTCTACACCATGAAACCCTGTTGGAACCATATCAGATAACATACATGCTTCTTCTATACTCACTCCTTCTGGTATAAGAGCTAAATTTCCATCTGCATCATTAACATGGAAGTACTCCCCAAACATTCCATCTTTAAAATTAGAAAATTTCCACCCTGCTAGCATCCCCCCTGAATGCATTGCAAAACCAGCTTGAGCTTCTAGTGAATTCCAATCTGGAGTTATAGCAGCAACCATTACTCTATCCCCAACCTTGAAGTCTTTAACTTGATCCCCAACTTCAGCTACGATTCCACAGCCTTCATGCCCTAGAATCATATCTTTTCTTTCTCCAATTGCACCTTCCCATACTGTATGAACATCAGATGTACATGGAGATAATGCTAATGGTTTTATTAAAGGCATCATTCAGGGCCTACAATATGGTTTCTTTTTCTACCCAACCAATTTCCCCTATCTTCTTCATTGCTAATCCTCTCATAATGTTTTTCCTCCTTTTTAATTTTATATCTTAATTATATTATTATTTTACTTATTTATCAACAACTTAATCTAGAAAAATATGACTGATACAAATATATTTTTACTATTTATACAAACTCAACTATAAATAAATATATTATAATTTTATCTATAATATTTTCTACAGTTAATATATAAATATTAATTTATGTTTCTAAGATTAAATTATTTTGCTAAAAAGTTCAATAATAAATTGTTATATATAAATTCATATGAGAATATCTCTTTACACTAATATTCTATATTTATATAAACAGTAATTTACATATCATAAAAAGCTATACTATATATAGCATAGCTTTTATTCTTATTTTTTTATATTATATTAAATTAATCTCTACTATTAAGTAAAATGAAAAATAAATCTTAACATTTCCATTAAAGCTACTAGTGCTGCTGCTACGTAGTTAAAAGCTGCGGCAGTAAGAACTTTACGACAGTGCCTATTTTCTTGTTCATCTACTATATTTAAATTCACAACTTGTTCTAATGCACGTTTTTGAGCATCAAATTCCACTGGCAATGTAACTATCTGAAATAACACTGCAAAAACATGAAGCCCTACCCCTATCCAAGCAATAGTATATCCAAATTGAGCGAATTGGCTGATTAAAGTTGTTAATAGCAGTCCTACTATGATTAAAATTGTTGATAAGTTTCCTCCAAGATTTGCTAAAGGAACAAGAGAATGTCTCCATCTCATCGGCTTATAATCTGCAACTTTGTCTTGAATAACATGTCCGATTTCATGAGCAGCTATTGCTACTGATGCTACAGTTGGTTGCGAATAAACAATTGGTGATAATACAACACGATTACTCGTTTGGATCATAATGATCTGATAGTTCTACTTCACCTTTTACTACTTCCACACCTGTTATTCCATTAGCTTGCATAATAATCTCTGCAACTTCTTTTCCTGTTAATCCTGATTTTGTTCTTACTTTTTATATCTTTTCATATGTACTTTTCTACTTTAAATTGTGCCCATAAAGGAATCAACATTATCAATAAAAAGTAAAATATATATGTACCTGACATTCCATAATATCCTATTGGCATACCATCTACCTCCCTAATTACTAAAGTATATAAGAAAGATTATACCATGTTCTAAATTTATTTGCTAGTATTTTTGACTATTTTTTTACTATTAATATTTATTAATTTTATGTTTTCTTTCAATATAAAAACAGGTAAAAGTAAACTTTACTTTATACCTGTTTTACAAAAATCATTTTCAACCTCTAGCCTGTAATATTTTTATATTTGAAGTTAAATCGCAGATAAGTTCTGATAGTTAATTATTAGTTTCTTTGTCTCAGCTAATAGCTTAATTGGTGTACCCTCAAAATTAAATGAATCACGAATTCTATTTTCTAAAAATCTTTCATAAGAGAAATGCATAAGTTCCGGATAATTCACAAAAGAATACAAATGTTGGTGGATTAATTGCAACTTGTGATGCATAGAAAATATTAAGTCTCTTACCTTTATCTTGTGGTGTTGGATTCATCGATACCGCATCAACAACAATTTCATTCAATGTAGAACTTGAATACGTCGTTGTCTATTTTCGTAAGATTCTTTTGATTAATGGGAATATATTGAAAACACGTTGTTTTGTTTTTGCTGATACATAAACTATTTTTTGCATAATCTAAGTATGCAAAAACTATCACGAATTTTCTCATCAAATTCTTTTCATAGTTTTATCATCTTTTGCTATAGCATCCCATTTATTAACAACGATAATTACACCTTTTACCAGATTCATGAGCATATCCTGCAACTTTTTATCTTGTTCAATAATACCTTCTTCGGCATTAAGAACAACCAAAAACAACATCTGAACGTTCAATAGCTTTTAGTGAACGTAAAACAGAATATTTCTCACATGCTTCATATACTTTACCACGTTTTCTAATCCCCGCAGTATCAATTACAACATACTCATCACCATTATGTTTAAAGTCAGTATCAATAGCATCACGTGTGGTTCCAGCTATATCGGAAGCAATAACACGTTCTTCCCCTAGTATAGTGTTGATTAAACTTGATTTACCAACATTAGGTCTTCCAATAAGAGAAAAATCTAATTTTTCGTCTTCCTCTTCTTCATCCAATACTTTAAAGTTTTTACACACTTCATCTAGTAAATCTCCAATACCTAGTCCATGAGATCCTGAAATAGGGAATGGATCCCCAAAACCTAATGAGTAAAAGTCATAAATCATATGATTCATATCAAAATTATCAATTTTATTAACCGCAAGCACTACAGGTTTATCTGTTTTATATAGAAGTTTTGCTACTTCTTCATCATCACTAGTAACACCATCACGACCATTAGTTAAAAAGATAATAACATCTGCTTCATCTATAGCCAATTCTGCTTGTGCACGAATTTGTTTTTGGAATGGTGTATCTTCTAATTCTATTCCACCTGTATCAATCATAAAGAATGAATAGTTTAGCCATTCCGCTTTTTGAATATATTCTATCACGAGTAACTCCTGCAACATCCTCTACTATAGAAAGTCTATCTCCAATTATTTTATTAAAAATTGTCGATTTTACCCTACATTAGGTCTTCCTATAATAGCTACTGTTGGTTTCTGCCATTTTTAGTTCCTCCTTATATATTTGTTTTAACTCTCATATTTACTTAAAAAAATAAAAGCAATAGACCAGTTAATCTACTGCCTTTATTTTATTTCTGAATTAAAAGTTCGATATCTTTAAATTTATCAGCCATGCTAAATGAAGTATCTTCATCTTTTAAATAAGAAGTGTCAAATTCTGGTTCTTCTTTTACTTCTACTTCTTCTTTGACTGGTTTTTCTTGTAATTCTTTAATAGATAGAGATAATCTTTCATTTTTCAAAGTCAATATCTAATACTTTAACAGTTACTTTATCTCCTTTTTAACACATCTTCTACATTATCAACACGCTCATGAGATAGTTGAGAAATGTGTACTAATCCTTCTACATCATCCATTACTTCAACAAAAAGCACCGAATGCTGTTGTATTACGAACAACTCCCTCTAATACATCTCCTACTTTTGATTGTTGCACGAGCTACTTCCCATTGTGTTGGTAGTAAAGTTTTTGCAGATAATGAAATTTTTCGTTTTTCTTTATCTACTGAAATTACAGCAACTTTTACTACATCTCCTACTGCTAAAAACATCTGAAACTTTAGAAACACGAGCATGAGAAATTTCTGAAATATGTAATAGTCCATCTACTTCTCCAAGGTTAATAAATGCACCAAAGTCTGTAATACGACTTACTTTACCTTCAATTACATCACCTTCGTTAATGTTTCCATAAACTTGCAGCTAATTTTTCGCTCCTTCTTCTTCTAAGATTACGCGTCTGTTTAAGATAATTTTATTTTTATCTTTGTCTACTTCTTCAATCTTGAATGTATATTCTTGACCCTACAAATTTTGATAAATCTTTTCTGAATTTTTGTATCAATATAAGAACCTGGGATAAACGCGCGTAATCCTTCTACATCAGCAAGTAATCCACCTTTAGTTTGTCCAGATACTGTTGCAGTGATAAATTCACCTTTTTCAAATTTTTCAATTAATTGTGTCCAAGATAATTCCATTAATTTTTCTGAATTCAGCATTTTCTAAAATTTTTATGTGATAAGTAAATTACACCTGGAACATCTTCAGATCTTTTTCACGATCTGCACGAATACCTGTTACTTGTGCTTCTATTTCGTCACCTACAGATAATACTTCCTCAATATTTTTCAAATGGTTTTCTTGTAATTTGATTACGTAAAATTACGCAGTCATATTGTGCTCCTGCTACATCTACATATACTTTTATCATTTTTCTATCTTTTGATACAGTACCTGTTACTTTGTCTCCTTTAACATTTCTGAGCTGTTTAATAATTCCTCAAATGAAGTTGTCATTACTTCTAATCCTCCTGTGCTTGCAAATACATACTATAATATTATTATACATTAAAATTTTAAATATGTCATTTATTTTATGTTAATTTTTTAATTTTTATTTCAGTAAGAAGTTTCTCTTCTTGTTCACTTAGTTCATAATTTTCTAGTAAATCTGGTCGTCTTAAATATGTTCTTCTTAGGCTTTCTTTCATTCTATAGATTTCAATATTTTTGTGATGACCAGATGTTAATACATCAGAACTAACATCCCTCTAAAATCTTTAGGACGAGTATACTGTGGATATTCCAATAAACCCGTTGAAAACGAATCATCTTTTGTGAGATTCTTCTTTCCCAAGAACTTCAGGAACTAGCCTAGCTATACTATCAACCATAGTCATAGCAGCAAACTCTCCACCTGTCAAAATAAAATCTCCTATTGATAACTCATCTGTTACAAGATATTCACGAATTCTTTCATCATAACCTTCATAGTGACCGCAAATAAAAACTAAATGCTCTTCTTTTGATAATTCTTCAGCTTTCTTTTGGCTAAACCTTTCTCCTTGTGGACAAAGTAGAATAATTCTTGTTTTATTGGTTTTATTCAAACTTTCTACTGCATTAAATATCGGTTCTGGTTTTAGTACCATCCCTTGACCGCCTCCAAAAGGATAGTCATCTACCTGGTTATGCCTATTTTCAGAAAAATTTTCTATAATCAACAATATTTATATCAATAAGGTCCTTATCTTTTTGCTTTTTCCCAAAAATAGAATGATTAAGTGCATCAAACATATCAGGAAATAATGTCAAAATATCTATTTTCATTAATCAATTAACCCTTCCATAACCTCAATATTAACTTTTTTACTTGTAATATCGATTTTTTTCTACTACATCCTCTATATAGGGAATTAAAAATCTCTTTACCATTTTTCTCCTTTTTATCACCCATACATCATTAGCAATTCAGGCGTTAAAATATCGATAATCTCTCCAAGATTTTTATCATTTTTCATCAAACACTTCACATCCCTATAATTTGATGGAAGTAAAACTCATTTTCTTCTAACTCTCCTACTTCATCTGAATCAATTTTTTTATTTGTAGATTTTTTAATTTTTCTGCTTCCTCAACTGAATCAATTCCTTCAAACTTAACAAGAAGAAAAATTTTTATGGTTACGATAACTTTGAACAACAACTTCTCTTATTAGCTGATTACCTCGAGTTATTAATAATTTACTCCCTTTTTTAAAGCGCTCTTCTTCAAAAATCTGTTGAAGATATAACTTTACTCTCTCCTTTTAAAGAATGAGTATTTACTATTTTTTTCCTACTTTTTAAACGCATCCTAATCTCCTTCTATTTTTACTTTAACTCGTATTAAATATGATATATTTTTCATGATTATTATAGAAATACATAATCCTATTAGCAACATAGAAATTCTATTCCAATTTCTGTATTCTATATTATTAACTAGCAGGTGCCCCTATTCCTCCTGCACCTACCATACCAAGTATTGTTGAGTTTTTATATTTGCTCCAAACGATATAAGGCTATAGTTATGAATTCTGGGAAAATATCCATTAAATATTATTTTTATATAACTTATAAAATTACCTAATCCCAAACTTTTTGTAGTAAGTAAAATATTGTCATTAATCCCTTCTAATACTTCATTATACATTTTTCGTCATAACACCAACTGTATAAATATATAAAAGCAAAGAAGCTGCTTATTGCACCTGGTCCAAATCCTCTAAAAAAATATTAACGCAACAATAATTGGGGAAATGTTCTAAAGATATTAATAATTACTTTTCCTACTATTGCTTTTATATTTACCAAAAAGATTTGCTGATGATAAATATGATGTAAATATAGCTGTTATCGCTGCAAAAAGATTGTTGAACTAAAAGCTATTTCTATACTCACTAGAAGAGCTGCACTCATCTTGCCGCTATATGCCCAATCTGGATTTAATATACCTGTTATTAAGGCATTTAATTGTTTTTATTCCTAAAACAAATCGTTTCCCTGTGATATCAATAAAATTACTAACATATATAATACTAAAAACTATAATTCCTAATAATAAACTTCTAAAAATATTTTTCTTTAAAATAAAAGATTTATATGTTGTATTTATATTATTTTCTAGATTTCTAAAGTAGAAGCTAATCAAATCAATAATAAAAATTAAAATTACTAATATTAAAATTATTAATGATACACGATCATAGCGTAGATGATTAAGCTCTTGCCATAACCTTTGCCCCTATTCCTCCTGCACCGACTAATCCCAAAACACTAGCTCCTCTTATACTCGATTCTAGCATTAAGAAATAAACTGATATTATAAATGGCTTTAAGTTAGATAAGATTCCATTTTTTGTAAATAATAAATTTTGATACACCTAGCGACTCCATTGCTTCTAGATGTTTTTGTATCTATTTCTTCTGCGTACTCTTTTAATAGCTTCGAAGCTGTTAATAGATTTATAATATACATACTTACAAAAGCCACTAAATACTCCTGTACTAAATAAACTTACTAATATTGCTGCAATAATTAGAAATGGAATAGTTCTAAATATAGAAAAGACTCCACTTATAACTTTTGGAATTATTTTGAATTTAAATAAAATATTAGTTAAGATAGGTAATAAAAATAACGCGGTAATTAGTGCTAAAAACTGATGAAAATAACGCAATATTTATTGTTTCAATAATTGGTGGATATAGTTCTTTAATTATTGTAAAGTCTAACGGATACATCCTTAATAATAAATTATGAATTCTTGAAAATCCTGTAGAAAAAAATTTTTCCACATGATATGAATCATATCCCTATAATAAAAACTAAAAGTATAAAAATACATATAACTAATCTTTTTCAGCTGTCTTTTAACTATAAAGCTCTTCAAATTCATCGTCGCTCACCTTATCAGAATCTTTTATAAAATAAAATCTTTCCATCTTTTTAAACCAAGTATTTTTGTGCTATATTTTTCTAGCCAAATTAACATCATGTAAATTGATTAATACTGTTATTTTATTTTCTTTTGTTTAGTCTTTTAAAAGTATCCATTATTAAAGTTGTATTCTTTTTCGTCCAAACTACTTACCGGTTCGTCAGCCAGTAATAATTTAGGGATTTTGTAGCTAAAAGCCTTAGCTATAGCCACTCTTTTGTTTTTGTCCACCTGATAAATACTTAGATTTTTCTAAATGCTTCTTCTTCTAGACCTACTTGTCTCAAATATTCTAAACCTTCCAGATAATCTTTTTGTATATCCCACTAATAATCCAAAGAATGACTTTTTAGCTAAATATGGTGTTAGAACATTTTTCATGCAGTATATAAATTATCTAAAACATTATAATCTTGAAATATAAATGCTATTTCTCTTCTTACCAAGTTTAATTGTTTTTCCATATTTTAAAATATTATCCGTACCAAATATTATTTCACCTTGTTTAGGTTTATTCAAAACATTAAGGCATCTTAATAATGTTGATTTTCCAGCTCCACTTTTTCCAACTATAGCAACAAAATCTCCACTTTCCACTTTAAAAGATATATCATCTAAAAACATTTTTATCTGCATAATTAAAAGACTAGATTATTAATCTCTAATTTTTCACTTTTTCATTCTATATCCCCATATATCTATAGCAATGTATAAAACAAACTACTACACAATAGTAATATTTCATAAACACTATTATATCACTTTTTATTATCAGCAATTAATCGAATAAAAACTTGCTATTAGTAAATAGCAAGTCAATAAGATTATGCATTTATAAATGTTAAAATTTTCATCTACAGTTAAACTAGAATTACATACTACTCTAACTTCACCGTTTTCTGAAACTAGTAATCCTGGAACTGTTTTTACGCCATATTTTTCACGTAATACCTCTATACCTTGTGAAATCTTCAAAGTTTTCTGTATTAATAAAATATGCTTCTATATTATTTTTTCAACAACTTCACTTAACTTTGGCATGAATTTTTGACAAAATGGACACGTTGCTCTACCCTAAAAATAAAACAAACTTATCTTCTTGTTCTAATTTTTTCAAATGCAATTTTTGGAATCAATTATCTTATAATTTTTCTAGATTTTCTTCAAATGTTTTTTACCATAATTTTATCTCCTATACCTATAACTTATTATAATTATCTACTATTTTACTATTCTTTAGCGTAAGAAGCTATTTTTGCTTGAAAATAACTCAAAATAAATAAAAAAAGTAACATGCAAAACTGCATATTACTTCTACTTACTTTTTCAATAAAATGGGGCGGCTGATGGGAATCGAACCCACGAATGTCGGAACCACAATCCGATGCGTTAACCACTTCGCCACAACCGCCAAAATGCTATAAAAATAAAAATGCCTTGAGACAGAGTCGAACTGCCGACACATGGAGCTTCAATCCATTGCTCTACCAACTGAGCTATCAAGGCAAAATGGCGGTCCCGACGGGAATCGAACCCGCGATCTCCTGCGTGACAGGCAGGCGTGATAACCGCTACACCACGGGACCTAACTCTTATTCTCAAATGGTGACCCGTACGGGATTCGAACCCGTGTTACCGCCGTGAAAGGGCGGTGTCTTAACCACTTGACCAACGGGCCAATAAAAAAAACGGAGCAGGAGGGATTTGAACCCTCGCGCCGGTTTCCCGACCTACACCCTTAGCAGGGGCGCCTCTTCAGCCTCTTGAGTACTACTCCAACTCCACAGGCAGGACTCGAACCTGCGACCCTCTGATTAACAGTCAGATGCTACTACCAACTGAGCTACTGTGGATAAATATTCACTTTACAATGAACATTACTTATTATACAAAAAGTATTAACATAAAGTCAATACTTTTATATAATTTTTTATTTTTATTATTAGAAACTACAATCATATATTTTTAAATAAAGTTAACGTAGTAAATATATGTAACACCAAAGTTAATCTAAAATAAAAACAACTTCTAAAGAAGTTGCTTTTTATTGAAAAATTAAATTTATAATTATTAAAAATATTTAATATTTCTATTTAATTATTATATTCATTATCTAACACTTTATAATTTGATAGTACAAGAAAAATCAACTATAAATAATATACTTAATAATGTTATTAAGTTTATTTTACTTTTTTTCAAATCTATATTCATTTTTCTCAGATATTTTTCTCAACAGCTTTATATGCATTATCATCTGGTTCTTCAAAACCTGTTATATTGAATAAATTTGTTAATATTCCTAATGTCTCTTTTTTTCTTTTTGTATTTCTAATAATGCCTGTTTTATTTTTACTTTTTAGCTGTTCATCAACATTATTTGAAACTACAACTGTCACTCCAGGTATCAACTCACTCTTTGCTAAGCCTCGTACGTCTTCTTTAAGTGTAGGGAATTCTTTAGTATATTTTTATTACATTCTCATAGCTTGCTATTGCATCAACATCTTTATTTAGCAATAATTGTATACTTTTATCATGACCACCACTGAATTGATATTTTATATCTTTATTTAAATCAATACCCGCATCTTTTAACATTGCTCCAGGATAGACATACCCTGAAGCTGAAGACGGATCAACAAAGGCTACTTTTTCCCTTTTTAAATCTTCTAAACTTTTTATATTCGAGTCTTTTCTCACAAAAAAATTTCAGCGTGATAGCCTGGTTTTACCATTCAAACTTTTCCTACAAGTAAATTTTTTTGTATTACTTTGTTTATTTGAAAGTACCGCTGAGAACGGTGGAACAATACCAAAGTCAACACTTCCGCTACCAATCCCTCAATTACTCCCTATGTAGCTACTTGCAGTGAAGACTTCAACTTTCACACCAAGCTTTTTCTCCCTAGTGCTTTAGCAAATGGTTCTAAATCATCGACTAGCTTTTTCACTGTTACTACTAGGTACAACACCAAGTTTTTAATACTTTTTTTCTTCTTTAGTCGAACTTTTTTTGAGAACAAGCAGCTAAAGAAAAATACCAAAACAATAGAAAAAAATAGTTAAAAATATTTTTCATTTATTTACTCACCTCATATTTTTATATTTTAATTTATATTTTTTTAGTATACCACAATGTTTACCAAAGAAAAAATGAAAAACGCTCATAATTATAATTATAAACATGAAAAATAACTGGCATTATAATGCCAGTTATTCTATACAAGTTTTAATACTTTTTATTCTATATTTTAAGCTCTTTTTATTTTGAGTATACTCTTTTTAAAATAAATCTCCCATATTTTCTTATGGAAATTACGTCCCCATTGACACAATTTTTCTCCATTTTTTTATTACAGAATGATTTAATTTTATAAACTCTTGTTCTAGAAATTCTTTTAACTTTTACTTCTTGATTTTATTAGTAATTTTGGCTACTAATGAATCTAACCTGAATGAAGAACTTACAATATCAAACTCCTCGTATTCTTTTTTTCAATATTAACTTCTACTAAACCTATTTTTCAAATTGTAAATTTATCCTACCTATTTTTAGTTAATTGCATCATAATATAGTCGGCAATCTCATAATCCACAAAAAAATATAGATTTCTCTTTCAAGAACTACTATATCTCCAATTCTATTAAAATTAATCCCCATATTGTGAACTGCACCAAGTACATCACGATGTTGAATTTTTATCAAACTTATTATTATAATTTGCCCTCAAACAAGTTATTTCATAATCAATGTCATAATACTCATTAGCGATTATCTTAGCTTTTTCGTTCAGCATCTGCTGTTCCGCCAAAAAGTCAATACTCATATCACTGTAATTATACATAATAATAATATAATCTGTTCAAAAATTTGTTAAAAATTTAGTCACTGTATTCCTATTATCAGAAATACTAACACTTTGTAATAATTTTTCTGTGGCATCTCTTTTCTTCTTGTGTTAAAAAGGATAACGCATTTATCTTTTTCATAATTAAATTAAACCGTGAATAATAAGCTAATCAATACTCTTTGGATAATATTAAGTCCAATAAACGCTATAATTGGAGAGATATCTAACATACCAAAAGGTGGAATAATTTTTCTGAAAATTTTTAAATATGGTTCACAGATAGCTGCTAAAAACTCAACTATAATATTATTCCTAATTTGCGGAACCCATGAAGTAAGAATATAAGCTAATATGCTATATTCATAAAAAGAAAATAAATAATGAATAAACTTATAAACCCAATAATACTCTGTTATATTCAGCAATATTAATACTCTCCTTCGTAAAAAAATCTCCAGATACTTCTACACCATTCGGTACACATAGATAAATATCTTCGCCAATAGTTTTTAATCTAGCTCCTAATGCGTAAACTACCAGAAATAAAGTCTAATAATCTATCCGCTGTTTCTAAATCTAATTTACTCAAATTGATTATTACTACTTTATTTCGTTTAATATCATCAATAATATCCTTGCTATCGGCAAAAACTAAAGGTTCTGTTAAAATTACATTATTTGTTTTAGCTTGTGGTACAGCAGTTTCCATAGTTTTGCTAACCGGTACTTCTTTTTACATTTTTTTATTTTTGTTTTTTTCAATCGAAGCTGAATTTTTTCTACATTTTCATCTCCAAAGTCATCCTCATTTACAAATAAATTATTAAATTTCTTCATCATACTCATAATTCTAAACCTCAATCACTATATTTTTAACTATACAATTATATCATAAAAAAACATCTTTTAAAAATAATATACTACCTATGTATAAATATATATTAAAAATAACCTTAAAACTAATTAAATTTTTAAGGCTATTTTATAATTATCCATAATATTTATCATATCTATTTTTTTAATAATGTTAATAATTTAACTATTAATACTTTTTAAAATAGAATACACTGGTATACCTAAGATTGCACCTACAACACCTGACATGTTTACTCCGATTAAAAATAACAAAGATTACAGTCAGAGGATGCATTTTCATGCTTCTTCCCCATAATATTTGGAGAAATAATATTCCCTCTAAAAACTGAACAATTCCCCAAACAACTAGCATTTTTAATAACCATTACCCAACTTGTTGATGCTGCCACCAACATTGCCGGTGTTATGGCAATAACAGGCCCTAGATAAGGAACAATACTTAAGAATGCTGCTATAGTTGCTAATGAAAAAAAGCATAATGTAATCCTATAATGTTGTATCCTATAAATAACATTACCCCCTATACATAATGATACAAGCATCTGTCCTTGAATATATGATCCTACTTTATCATCTATTTCTTCAATAGTTTCAGCTACAGGTTTCTCTAATTTTTTTAGGTAAAATACTTATAAAATACTTATTAAATGTGGTAGCATCTTTTAGTAAAAAGAACAATACAAACGGCATTGTGATAAGTACTGATGCAGTCGAAGATAAAGACGAAGCTATATTTTGCGCTACTAATGTTGCAACTTCTACTGCTTTTGAACTAAGCTGGGAAATATTCAGATTGTTGTTTATATACTCTATCACTACTTGAACATAAGCATTGTCTGAATAAGTATCTAGATACCCTTTTACTATTTCGATATATCTAGGTAATGAAGTTATTAAATTTTTTTGTTTGCTCCACTACTATTGGAACCATACCAATTATAACGACTAAAATAACGATAACTCCAACTACAATGGCTAATAAACTCGCTAAAAAAATCGAGACATCTTTTTTTGAAAAAGAAATTTACCAACGGATTTAAAATATAGTAAAATATATACGCGACAATAATAGGCGTCATAATACTTGATACTATAGCATTTATTGGCGTGAAAATATAAGAAATTTCTGTATATAAGTAAATTGCTATCCCTAATAAAATAACGATTAGTAATATGTATATTATAAACTTACCACCAAGAAATGCTAGTAGTTTATCTTCTTTTGTTATTTCAGATTCTTTATTTAATTCTTTTTTTACTATTTTCTTTCATAGGCTCTCCTCTCTAAATATTTATTTTTACTAATGTGAGTGATAACTCATATATAGTAATTATAGTCATATAAGAAATATACCCTATTACCAATGATAACAGACTAACTAGTATCTTTATCTCTCGAGTACTATTTCTTTTTGAAAAACTTACTAAAATCAACTTTTTAACATTGAATAGTTGGCAAGTATAATCATTGTAAACAATATTGTTAATTTAAAAAAATATTCATAAGTATATCCTTTTTGTTGATATTATTTAAACATATCAAGCCAACCTTTTTTTCTTGAAGAACCATAGCATTCCTGCAGCTACTCCTAACATTAACGCACAAACAATAAAAATAGCCATACTTCCACTTTAGTTCTGGCATATAGTCAAAGTTCATTCCATAAAGTCCTACTATAAATGTCAATGGTAAGAAAAATCGTAGATATAACAGTAAGTGTCATCATAATGTTATTAGATTTCAGCGAGTTATATGTCATGAAATTTTTCTCGAATATCACTGGCAAGTTCCCTATTAGCCTCAATTATCTCTGTTTGTTGCACAAGGTCATCATAGATATCGTGAAAATATTTTCTATCGTTATCCGTCATTTCCACACGACGAGAAACTAAAAATCTATGAATAAGCTCGCGCATAGGAAGTAACCCACGACGTAGTTTAAGCAAGTCACTGCGCAAATCAAATACCTCATCCATAATCTTGCTACCTGATGTATATGAGTCACTTTCTTCAATTTCATCTAAACGATTTTTCTATTTTTAGAAATGATTGGAATATAACCCTTCCACGATTTCTGATACCAACATATGCATTACATGCAATGGTGAGTATTGTTCACCTTTTGCAAAAATTTTAGGAATTATTTTATTAATGTAACGAATATGAGAGAGGTGAAACGTTACAATATAATTTTTTTCCCAACAAACATGTTAATAGTTTCATAATCAGCATCAATGTTTTTAAAACATGTGATACCAAAAAAATATTTGTTGTCTTGTTATTTCTATTTTTCGGTCTTTGTAAAAGTGTTAGACAGTCTTCTATTAATAATTCGTGGAATTTAAAAAAAGTTGATAGTAAATTTATTTCACTACGAGTTGGATTATCAAAAATCTACCCAGTACCAAGCTATATCTTGATCTTTAAGTCGTTCTAAATTAACATCTGTTAAAATATTTCCTCTTTTATCAACAGCTAGTGTTTTTAACATTAGATTTCACCTCTCTTAATTTTTACATCTACAATAATACCATAATTAACTAAAATAGTAAATTTATTATTTCAAAATACTAGAAATATAATGCATGACAATTCCTGCTGCTATAGAGACATTTAAAACTTTCGGCACGACCTGGCATATTTATTTTCAGTAAATTATTTACTTCATCTAATATTTCATCAGCAATACCTGAACCTTCATTACCAAAAAAATAATCGCCACACGACCTGTTATATTATCTAACTCTTCTAAGTATTTATCAGCTTTTAAGCGATGTTGCATAAATGTTAAATTCTTTTCATTTCTGTAACTAATTGCTTAATATCTATATTTTTCAAAAACAATCTATGTGAAAATTACTTCCTTGCGTACTTCTGATAACTTTTTGACCATAAAGACTTGTTGTCCCTTTTCCTAAAAATAATACAATCAAAAAGCAAAAAGGCGTCTGCTGTTCTTATTATAGTTCCAAGGTTCCCAGGATCTTGTATTCTATCAAGAATCAATACTTTTTTGTATTTAGTTATATCTAATTGTTTTTTTCTTCTATTCTGCATACACCAATAATACCTTGTGTAGTAATAGTCTCTGTAATAGACTTCATTATACTTTCTGATACTACGGTTACTTCTCCAGTAAAGTATGTTAATAAACTTTCATCAGAAAAATTTTCTCCGATAATTATTTCTTCTACAACATTTGCTCTTTAAAGCCTCTTCTATTAGATGTTTACCTTCTATCAGATATTTTTATATTTTTCTTATATTTTTATTTTTCTTTTAACTTTTTTTAAATCTTTTATTTTTTTGTTACTAACCGATGTAATCATTTTTTTCTCCATATTAATTTATTTTTATTCATACTTCAAAAATACACATTAAAAACCACAGTATAATTTTTTCAAAAAGTGTTGCTATTTCGAACATAGGTGGCGTTTACTCTTATAATTATAATCAATATTGAACAAAATTACAAATTATGATATAATGCTTTTATTAATTAATAATTATACAAAAGGAGTACATTATGTCATCATTTTTAGTATCATCTTTAATAATACTAGCTCTTTTTGGTGCTGTTGCATTATTTAATTACTTCAGATTAAAAGGAGCGGTTACAAAGCTTCCTTATGAGGAATTCAGAAAAAGATCTTAGAAAAGTTCAATTGATAGACGTCAGAGAAAAAGGAAGATTTTTAAATACGCTCATATTAACGGGGCTAGAAATATGCCTAGTTCTCAATTTAATTTCCTATATTCTTCACTTTAGAAAAGACCAACCTATTTATCTTTGTGATAAAAACGGAACATTAGCTCCTCGTGCTGCTCTTACGCTACATGGGTATACTAATGTCTCACATGTTAAAAAAATGGTCTACAAGATTGGAAAGAAAATTTAAAAACAAAAAGATAATAATTATTAAGAGGATATTTGCTTTAAATCCCATGATATTTTGGCTAATATCTCTTTGAAATTATAAAAAGACGGTTTTTTTAAAACCGTCTTTTATTTTATATTCATAAAATTTACTCCATAAACCCTTTTTAATTTATTTAATTTAGAAGGGTGTTTTAATTTTTCTTATCGCCTTAGCCTCTATTTGACGAATACGTTCGCGTGTTACTCCGAAGGCACTTCCTACTTCTTCTAAAGTATGTGTTTTCCCATCTTTTTAAAGCCAAAACGAAGTTTTAGAACATTTTCTTCTCTATCTGTTAATGTTTCTAAAATCTCTTCTAATTGTTCTTTTAACAATTCATTAGCAGCATGTTCCACTGGAGATTGAGCATCTTTATCTTCGATAAAATCTCCTAAATGTGAATCATCTTCTTCTCCTATTGGTGTTTCAAGTGATACTGGTTCTTGAGCGATTTTTAAAATTTCTCTAACCTTATCTGGTGTCATATTCATTTTTTTAGCAATTTCTTCTGGTTTAGGTTCACGCCCTAAATCTTGAAGTAATTGACGTTGTACACGAATAAGTCGGTTAATCGTTTCAACCATATGTACTGGAATACGGATTGTTCTTGCTTGGTCAGCAATAGCACGTGTTATTGCTTGACGAATCCACCATGTAGCATATGTACTAAATTTAAACCCTTTAGAATAATCAAATTTTTCTACGGCTTTAATTAATCCCATATTCCCCTCTTGGATAAGGTCTAAGAATAACATTCCACGTCCAACATATCTTTTAGCGATACTAACTACAAGACGCAAGTTTGCTTTCTGCTAAATCTTTTTTTAGCTTGTTCCTTTTCTGATTCTGTTCCACTTTCAATTATTTTAGATAATTCTAATTCTTTTTCTTTTGATAAAAGGTACTTTTCCCAATTTCTTTAAGATACATTCTTACTGGGTCGTTAGTTCTAATCCCAGCAGGCACTGATAAATCTTCTAAATCTAGTTCTTCCTCTTCTTCCTCATGATTTTCATTAATTAAAATAATATCTTCATTATTTAATTCTTCATAAAAATCATCCATTGTTTCTGAAGAAATGTCTAATTTAGATAAAGCTTCTATAATTTCTTCTTGAGTAAGCTCACCTTGTTTTTTTACCTTTTTCCAACAATTCTTTTCTTATTGTTTCAAAATCTTTTATCTTTTTATTAGCCATCTTCTTCTCCTTACTTTTTATACTTTTTCAATCGCTCTAGCAATTCTTTTTGTACTTCTACATCCATTTCTTGAATAGCGACTTTTAGTAATTCTTTTAACTTTTCAATACTAATCTCTTTTTCTTGAAGTATGCTATATAATCTGCAACAACTTCATTTGTCGGATTTTCTTCTATTAAAAAGTCTGTTTCATCTATATAAGTCGCTAAACGGACAACCTCTTCATCATCAATACTGTGTATAAATTTATAAATTTGAAATTCTAGGTTATTGTTGTAGTAAATAATTAAATAATCTACTAGTCGTTCAAATACTTCCTGTGAAAACTGACATTGCTCCAATTTCGAATAATTATCAATGAAAAATGTTTCTACTTATAAAGAAGTATTTAAATAATTTACACATTTTTATCGTAATTTATTGTTTTAAACAATAACTTTGGATTTTCTGGTGCTGTCCATTGCGATGTTTGTTTTTCTTTTGTCTGTAATTGGTTTTAATTCTCTATTAAGAACTTGTCGTTCTATCCCAAAATTCCTCAGCTAAGTATGTTAATAATATGTATTTTAATGACTCATCTTCTACATAAGAAATATTAGTTAAAATTTCATTTTTAAACTTAATTCTTTGCTCAATATTAGTCTTAGCTACATCTTTACAATACTCTATTTTAAAATTAATAAAATGTTCTTTGTTATTAGTGATGTAACTTTTGTGCATCGAAATTTGTATTTTTCAAATTTTTATCCGTTAAAAATTCATCTAAATCCTTAGCTCCAGAAAATTTTGAATTTATAAACATTGTCTGTTTTCTTTATTATTCTATTTCCTATTTCTATTTGCGCTTCTGTTCCTGCAACATCATTATCAAGACTTAAAGTGACTTTTGTTAACTAAATTTAAAATTTCATGTAGCTTATTATTATCAATATTAGTTCCCATTAGGGCTACTACATTTTTATACCATTTTTGGTACGCTTTTATAACATCCATGTACCCTTCACAAAAATAATTTCATTCTCTTTTTGCTATAAAAAGACTCTAGCATCTGAAAAATTGTATAATACCGTTCGTTTTTCAAAAATTTTTGTTTCATGAGTATTATAGTATTTAGGTACATTTTTATCCTGAGACATTGTTCTTCCTGAAAATGCAACAACTTGATTTTTTTATTATCTTTTTATAGGAATCATTATTCTATCCTTAAAAACATCATAGTAATCGTTATTATCATTTTTCCCCAATAAGCTCTGCTTTCTACCATTAAATCTAAATTTAAGTTATTAGATTTAAAAATTTAATGCGATATTATTGTCTCGTGGTGCATAGCCCAAATTAAAATATTTTATTACATCAATACTTTAAGTCTCTATCTAATAAATACTTCAACGCTCCTTCAGCTTCTTTTGTATTTAATAGAATATAATTGTAATAGTCTGCTAAAAAGTAAATGACCATAATACATAGAATCAAGCTCATTATTCAAATCATAGCTAACTTCTTTTCTTTCATTCTGACTCTAAATTTAGTCCTAATCTTGTCCCCAATTTTACAATTGCTTGATTATATGTAATATTTTCTATTAATGATATAAACTGAAAAATATTACCACCTTTCCCACATCCAAAACAATGGGCAATTTTTGTCAGGAGATACAGTAAAATGATGGAGTTTTTCATTATGAAAAGGACATAATCTAAATAGTTTTGTCCTCGTTTTTCCAACTTTATATACTCACTAACTAAACTAACTATATCTATATTTTCAAAAATATAATCTATGTCTTGTTTAGAAATTTTTGCCATTTTACTCCTCCTTCATCACAAATTTATTACTTAATTAGATGAAAAAGCGATAAAATTTCCTTTTACAATTATATCACAAATTCATAAATTTTGGTATAGTTTATCAAAATATTGTTATACTTTTTCTTTTTATTTTTCCTTTGAACTACACACTTATTCTATGTTTATGGACAGCTTTATATTATATATTATAATTCTTTACTTTAAAGCATGAAACTTTTTACATTAAAATTGACTTTGTTTGATAATAATTTTATAATATGATTATCACTCAAAAAGGAGTTTTCATGTGAAAGTAGTTATAGTCGGTGGTGGAAAAGTTGGTGAATTACTGTGCGCTGATTTTTCTGACATCTTTCGAAGTAACAATTATTGACACTAATGAATTACGTGTTGAAAAGCTCGTTGAAGCTTATGATATTAATGGTATATTAGGAAATGGAGCCAACTATGAAGTTCTAACAAGAGCCGATTCAGCGGAGGCGGATATGTTTATTTCTAGTATACAGCAAGTGACGAGATTAACATGATTTGTTGTATTGCTGCTAAACAGATGGGAGCAAAATATACAATAGCAAGAATTAGAAATCCTGAGTATTCAAAAACAAAAGAATTCTTACGTGAATCACTAGGTATAGATCTTATGGTAAATCCTGAGTATGAAGCTGCTAAACAAATCTCGCATATGTTAAAATACCCAACAGCAATAAAAGTTGAAAGTTTTTGGTGGTAAATTCAATATATTAGAAGTTATCATCAATAGTAACAGTATATTAAATGGTGTTTCTTTAATAGATAGTAAAAATAATTGATTTTTCCTTCATTAGTTTGCTTTAGTAGAAGACAGGAGAAGTTTTTGTACCACGTGGTAATTATGTTTTTCAACGTAGGCGATAAAGTTCATATTACAGCCGCAAACAAAAACTTGAAAAAGTCTATAAACTATTAGGTAATCAAGATAATATGGAGATTACATCGTCTCTTGTTATTGGTGGTGGAAAAATAGCTCATTACCTTGTTGAATTTTTACAAATAGCTAATTTTTATGTAAAAAGTCATAGAAATCGATAAAAATAAGCTATCTCCCCTTAGCGAAACCTTCCTGATATTGATGTTATTTGGGCTGATGGTAGTGACCGCGATACTCTTATAGAAGAAGGTATTCAAACTTTTTGATAGTTGTATTTCTCTAACTGGTTTTGATGAGGAAAAACATCATAATAAATCTTTATCGCAGACAAGCTTTGGTATTAAAAGACTGTTGCAAAAGTTAATCGCGCTTCTCTTAAACAGATTGCTGAGGATATTGGACAGTATTCTTATATTACTCCAAAAGAAATCGTTGGTAATATTATTACAAAATACACAAAATCTCTGCAATGTAGTAAACATTCTGATATTGAAAAACTTTTTATCGTATAGCCAATAACCAAGCAGAAGTAATAGAGTTTAAAATCACAAATAATAGTGCTAAAATCCTCGGCATAAAAATTAAAAGATTTTAGCTATAAATCCTAATATGTTAATAGCATTTATAATAAGAAATAACAAACAAATTTTCCTAATGGTGACTGATGAAATCAAATTAGATGACAACGTTGTTGTAGTTAGTTATAAACATAAAAATTGAGCATATCGATGATATTATTTCTAGGGGGCAATAAGCATGAACTATAAAATGATTTTTACGTTCTTGCTAGGATGCTAAAATTGTTAGCTGGATTATTAGTTGTCCCTATGGTAGTATCTTAATTTACAAAGAACCTTCGAATGTTACAGTAGCTTTTCTTGCTGCATCCATAATTAGTTTTGTTTTATATTCTACTATTAATACAATTACTGATGATGATAGTGAACGTGACTTTCTACAAAGAGAAGGATTTGTTATTGTAACTCTGACTTTGGATTGCATTTTCTCTTATAGGTGCATTACCTTTTACCTATCTGGGGAAATTCCTAGTTACATTGACAGCTTATTTGAGACTGTTAGTGGCTTCACGACAACAGGTTCTACTATTTTAGCAAGACATCGAAAGTTTAAGTAAAAAGTCTCCCTATTTTGGAGAAGTTTCACTCACTTTATCGGTGGCATGAGGGTTGTGTTTTGCTTTAGCTATACTTCCTCGTTCGCGCATACAATTCATATCGAAAGCTGAAGTTCTGGACCATATTTTTGGGAAAGTAGTATCATCTATGAAAGCAAAACTGCAAGATATTTATATGGGATTTATATTACTTTTAACAATAATTTTATTTATCTTATTGTTGTTTGGTGGTATTGAGTATATTTGATAGTATAAATCTAGCATTTTCTACTGCTGGAACTGGGGATTTGCTCCAAGAAACCTAGGTATTGGTTATTACAATAGTACCTATATTACTGTAGTTATCGCTATATTTATGCTTATATTCTCAATGAATTTAAGTTCTAATATATTTTCATTATTTTTAAACATTATTTTAAAGTTTTTAAAAAGTGAGGAATTACGTTGGTTTTTAGGAATGATAGGCATTTTGTCTATAATTATGTTTTTTAGATATTTATCGTTCTTATGATACTCCTAACCACAGCTTATTGGATGTTTTCTTTACAGTATCATCTGTAGTTTCAACAACTGGTTTCACCTATAATGATTTTAATATCTGGCCGGTCTAAAATGATTATTCTTATTTTGATGATTGTAGGAGGTTGTACAGGAGGTACAGCAGGTGGAATTAAGATACCTCGTTTAATATTCTTTATAAAAAAACGCCAAACAATCTATTGGTAAAGGCACTTAACCCAAGGAAAATATCAATGTTTAAAAATAGATGGTAAAGTTATAAAAAGATACTACACCGCTTGCTAATTATTTATTATTATTTGGATTTATTTTTCGTTATTATATTATTTTTAGTAACATTCCAAATAAATGATTTTGAAGATGCAATTTCATTAACCGCTACTTCTATTAGTAATGCTGGACCAGCCTTTAATCATTTGGTCCGATGAGTAACTTTTCATCAATACCTACTTTTTACAAAAAGTAATTTATGTTTTTCTATGCTACTAGGCCGTTTAGAATTGATACCACTGGTTGTGTTTCTCTCTGCTAAAAACATGGACAAAACGAAGAAAAAGCAAAAACTGCTAATTTTTGATAAATAGAGATATTTATTATAAATCCCTTCTTTTTATTATCGCTACTATTTCTGCTATTTCTTCATTTATTTTTCATCCATATCGTTTTTAGAAATCATACCATCATTATGTGCCTGAATATCCCAATATAATGGCAAAGAATTTTTCACTTTATGCAATACTATCTTTTTGTTCATTTTTATCTAATGTTGAACTTTTTATATAAATAACTATTATATTTAATATTAATAAAATAGATACTGGTATAAAAATACTTTTATACCAAAATGATAAAATTAAAAATAATATTATTAAGATATTAATTATAAATAAACTCATATATTTTCATGATACAAACTATAGACCTCTTTCTTATTTATACCAAATTCTTTTGCAATATTTTTATAGCTCAGATTTTCTTTTACCCCACTTTGAACTTTTTGGTAAATAAGTTCTACTAACTCATCAACATTAACTTCTTCTGACTTCTCATCTTTATTTTGGAGAAATTATAACAACAAACTCTCCTTTTTCTTTTTATCTTTGATTTCCTAACATCTCTAGAATTTCTTCTGTTGAAGAAGTTTCTATTTGCTCAAACATCTTTTGTTAGCTCTCGCGCCTACTGAAATCTTTCTAGTTGGGCAATTTTTGAAATCTCTTCTACTAGATTTTTTCACTCGATAAGGTGATTCATATAAGATAGCGGTAGTATTTATTTTTAAAAATTTCTTCTAATTTCAGCTTTAAATCTTTTGATTTTTCTAGGTAAAAATCCATAAAATGTATAATTATAAGATTCAATACCACTAGCTACTAAGGCTGTTAATCCAGCATCTCGCTCCAGGTAATGTCGTAATAGGAAGCCCTGCCTTTTTATTTTTCTACCAAAATATATCCGGGATCAGAAATACAAGGCATTCCCGCGTCTGTAACAAGTGCTACTTCCCTTCCCCTCTTCTAAATAACTTATAATTTTCACTCATCTTATCTTCATTATGCTCATGATAACTTATTAACTTTTTACCTGTTATTTCATAATGATTTAGCAATTTTGCGTATTTCCTTGTGTCTTCGCATGCTAAAATTTCTACGCTATTTTAAAACTTTAACGCTCTTAAAGTTATATCCTCAAGATTACCTATAGGAGTTGCCACTAAATATAACATGTTAATCCTCCTTTATATTATAGTCTCTCTCTTTTTTCCTTATATAGTATTCACTAAAATATATTTTCTTTTTGCATACGAGTTAGTTTCTTAAACGAACTTTTCTGCTTTTGTCGCTCACTTTTTGTTTCATACTCCTCAGTATACCAAAGTGACGAGGACTCTTGCTCTAGTATACTTTAGCCCTTTTTAGCATTATGCATTTTATTCTTACGCACTATATCTGTAGTATATCCTGTGTAAAAGCTTCCTATCAGCACACCTCTACTCACATATATAACTAGCTGTCAATTCCGTACACCTTTCTTCATTTCTCTGTATATGTATCATCTCTCTTTATAGATATATAAAGGTTGTTCGACTTTTATGTCACTTACGTTAGAAATACTTCCCCTACTAACACTATTTTTGCTGTTATCACTAGATTCTTTACTATAAACAAATCTTATCCTCTTTATTGCTAAACTATCGCATTCTGATATTATATCAGAAATACGATATGTCCGATGAACTAGACTAAATTTACCATTTTGCTCTCACAAATACTTTTATAGATTTTATAACATCACTAAGATTACATAATATTTCATGACGGATATATTATGATTAAACTTTTCTCTTTGATTAGGCATAGTTTTCTACGGAAAAAGTATGGCGGATTACATATTACAGAATCAAACGATGATGGCTTATAATAATCTTTTATTTTCTTTTTTATATCTCCATTTTTAACATTTATTCCAGCTAGTTTATTAGCTCAATACTTCTTCTACTGAAATTCTACGCAAATCTTCTTGAATTTCTAACATTTTCTATCTGTGCTTGACTTTTCTCACGTAAAATAATAGAAATTCCTCCATTCCACTCACAAAAGCTCTATTATCTTCTTTTTAGAACTTTTAGGAACATTGGCAAAATATGTAATAAAAAGAATCCGTCAGACATACTATAATGATCTATTTTTGTAAAATTTTATAATTTTTAGATACTATATCTTCTCTTATGTTCTCAATCATTTTCTACTTTCCTCCAAGAAAATCTAGCCTATTTCTCATCAAGAATAAGTGAAATAAAATTTTTCTAAAACTAATACTGAATTTACATTAGCTTTTGATATCATAAATTGCCTGTAACACTTTTCTCATGTACTCAGTTGATATTCTTTACATTTTCTAAAGAAGAGGACATAGTATAGCTAATTTCTATTTTCTTATTAACTGTTTCAAAAATCAAGTATCTCTTCCTTATTTTTAATTCGTTTAAAAGATAAATATTTGCAAAGGTGTTTTTATACTCAAATTTATTTTAAATTCAAAAATTATTTTTTTCTAAAAATTCTACCTTCTAGTTTTTCCTCTTTTTTCCCTACAAGTTTAATTTGCTGGCAACGTGAAATTATTGCTGGTAGACTGCACTTATATTTTTACAACTCAAAATAGCTATTATGTCCTCTTCTGGCTCTTCTAAAATTCTAAAATCAGACTATTAGCTGCTTGATCAGTCATTTTTCTCTATGTCTTTATCCAATAAATCTCCATAGTAGGACTTAATACTAAATTCTATAGTAATTGTATCTCTTCTTTTTATTGACGTTTCAGCATCTACTTTATAGAAGTCTACATAGTTATTATGTTCTATACTAGTGCACTTTTTACATTTCCCACAATTCTTAAAAGTCTTTAGAATTATTATCTAAAACAAAAACTGCTTTTAACAAATTGTAAAATAAACTCATCACAATATAAACTATCCTCACCTACTACTAGATAGGCATGGGATAGTTTATTATTTTTAATGAATTTGTTAAAGATTTTACAGCAATATCGTCTTTTATTAAAATTCATTGTTTAAAAATCCTTCCAATATTTTTTAAATGCGTCTCTTCTCACTTTTTCATAATCTTGATTTGCATCGACAACCTTTATGCTGTTTTTATAATCATTAGAAAGTTCATCATATCCACGTTTTACATCTTTATAAAAACTTCAAACTTTCATTGTCCATTCGATTATTTTTCATCACGACCTTTTGTACGAGATAACCCTATTTCCACATCTACATTAAAATATAAAGTTAGATCAGGCTCTAAACCATCAGTAGTATGTATTAATATCAATTATATCTTGTTTATTAAGTCCTCTACCGTAGCTTTGATATGCTATAGAACTATCAACAAAGCGGTCACAAATAACTATATATCCTTCTTCTACATATGGAATTATTTTTATAATATGATCACGTCTCACTTTACGCAAAACAGTAAACTCTCTGTTTTAGCATCCATTTCATTTGAACTCATCAAATAAAAGTTCACGAACTTTTTCACTAAATACTGTGCCTCCAGGTTCACGAGAGTTATCACTTTATAACCTTTTTATTAAATATTCAGTTGCAGAATTAATAAATGTAGCTTTTCCTGAACCATCAGATCCTTCTACAGTTATGAATTTTTCCTTTCAAGAGTATAGACCTCTCTACTATTATTTATAAACGATCAACTTATCATCAACGCTTATTTAACATTTTTATATTTCATAATAAATATGTATTTAATCCAATAAACACCATATTTTTCAATTATAATATTGATATATTGTAACATAATTTGGATAAAATAAAAATGCTATTAATTATAATGAATTGTTTTTAGACTATTATTAGTTAATTTTTCAATCCTTACGCATGAAAATATCCGATTTTTATTTGAAAATTTGCAGAAAATTTAAATGAAAAGTATTGAAAAATTCTTTTTAGTATTATAATACATATTAAATAAATTAAATGGTTACATGAAGAGGATTTATATGACAAAATTAACAGTAAAATGATATCAGAGTAGAGCTTACTACTTCCCCAAAAGAAAAGACACCAGATGATAAATTAGGTTTTGGTACAGTATTTACAGACCACATGTTCGTTATGGACTGGACTCCAGAAAAAGGTTGGTATGATCCACGTATCGTTCCATACGGTCCAATCCCAATGTCTCCAGCCTCTAAACGTCCCTACATTATGGTCAAAGCATCTTTGAAGGAATGAAGCGTATATACTAACGGAGAGCCTGTTTATTCCGTCCTGAGCAAAACTCAGACGTTTAAATAAATCTGCTGACCGTATTGCTCTTCCTGAACTTGATGAAGAGTTTGCATTAGCAGCATTGAAAAATTAATTTCTATAGATAAAGATTGGATTCCAAAGTCTGAAGGAACATCATTATATGTTAGACCATTTGCTTTTCGGAGCTGGAAGAAGCTTTTAGGAGTTCATCCAAATAATGAAGTTAACTTATCATTATTTTATCTCCATCAGGAAGTTACTTTTGAAGCTGGTCTACAGCCCTAATAAAATCTTTTGTTGAACACGAATATGTTCGTGCAGTTCGCGGTGGATTCGGATTCGCTAAAACAGCAGGTAACTACGCTGGATCTCTAAAAGGTCAGAAAAAGCTCCAAGAACTTGGTTACTCTCAATCACTATGGCTAGATGAGTTGAACAAAAAAATACATCGTAGAAGGTGGAGCTATGAATATCTTCTTCAAAATTGATGGTACATTCGTAACACCAGAATTAAACGGTTCTATCCTTCCAGGTATCACTCGTGCTTCAGTATTAGAACTTCTAAGATCTCTAGGTGAAAAAGTAGAAGAAAGAAAACTTTCTTTAGAAGAAGCTTTTACGAAGCATATGACAATGGAAAAACTTGAAGAAGTATTTCTATGTGGTACCGTAGCAGTAATCGCTCCTGTTGGAATGTATTTGATGGTACTAAGAAACTAGAGTTAATTACAGATAATAAACCAGGAGAATGGACTCAAAAATCTCACAACCCTACTTTCTAGGTATCCAACTTGGAAAAAGTTAGAGAAGTAAGTTTAGTTGGGTAGTAAAAGTAGAATAATAAATGAAAGTAGCTTAGAAAATATTCCAAACTGCTTTTGTATTTATAAATACTAATTTTAATCTTACGTTTTAATTAACTATTACTTTCTGTCATCTCTTTTATATGCTAATGTATATAGTCCTGCTACTAGGATATCCCGCCTAAATAGTTTCCTATAAATACACCTACCATATTATTTAAAAATTGCTCTAGTAATGTGTTGCTCCACCAAACATAGCTGCGTACTATAAAACATATTAGCAACAACGTGTTGGAATCCTATAGCTGCTGAATGTCATTATCGAGACAAACACCTATAATCCACTTGTATCTTTAGCTTCAAACACAAGCTAATGCCCCCATTCCTACAAAGCTGTGTACATCTATCCTGAACAAATCATTTGAAGATAGTCTGCATTGATTTTTGCTTCTGCTGTATGAACTGTTTTTCGAAAAACAGCACCTTCTCTGCAGACCTGTTAGATGTCCTAAAAAGTACGCAACAAAATAAAGCCCCAAACTAAGTTGGCTAGTGTAATAACAACTAAATTTTTAATAATAACGACCGGTTTTTAACTTTTTATCAAAATACAGATAACGTAACAGCCATCATATTACTAGTAATAAGTTCTCCGTACCCTAATGAAAATACAAATAAGTCCAATAGGGAATACAGCTGCACCTAAAGTCCTAATCCTCCCCACTCAGTGTGGTAATGTCTCCTACACGAACATACGCCAAATAACCAACTGAAATAATGCTCCACCTAAGAAACCTAAACTTAACATATATTTTAAATTTGGCTGTTCCTTTAGCTTCTCCTTTTTGCTAGTATATTCATAAATTTCCTGTGGCTCTAGATATGTCTTTGTCATATTTGCCTACAATAATTTTTCTCCTTATTTATTTATATAATTATTATACATTATAAAAAGCGTTTTTTCAAACTGTTTTATAATACTTTCTCATAAATAATCAAAATTGTTACAAAATATTATTCTATTGCTAATAATTCAATATTATTTATAATAACATATCTTTTAATCCACATAAATAAAATTTTACATATATTTATAATCTATTAGATTTCAAAATTCACCATTACTATATTCAATATTATTACATTAATATAGTGATTGAATTTAAAAACCAATCACTTTTTATGTCTATCTTATAACAGCTCTTGCTTCGCGAATAACATTGACTTTAATATTACCCGGATGTGCATCGTTTCTTCGATTTTATTTTTACTTCTTTGGCAATTTTATAAGTTTTCGTATCGTCAACTTCTTGAGGGTTTACAATTACGCGAATCTCACGACCCGCCTGAACAGTAAATGTCTTCTCAACACCTTTATGTTCATTTGCAATTTCCTCAAGTGTAGACGTTTAATATAATGTTCTAATGACTCTCTTCTTGCTCTGGGCGGATGCTGAGATACATCCGCAGTGGCCTTCTCTGAAATAGGTTTGTTGGTTCTAGTCTCCGTGGTGCGAAAACAATTGCATTAACTCACAATCGCATTTTCCTTATATTTGGAGCTAACGCAACACCAATTTCAACGGTAGCAGACCTTCGACTCGCGATCGCGCTTTACCAATATCATGAAGCAATCTGCACGTCGAGCTAATGCAACATCTAAGTCCAATTCAGCAGCGACAAGCCCAGAAATATAGCTACTTCCATTGAGTGTTGAAGTCCATTTTGTCCATAACTTGTTCTATATTTCAACTTACCTACTATTTTACTAAATCAGGATGGACATTATGAATACCTAAATCAAATGTAGCTTGCTCTCCTGCATACAAATTACTTGATCAATATTTCTTTTGCTTTATCTACTAGCTTCTTCAATTTTAGAAGGATGAATACGATCCGTCATCAATAAGTGATTTAATAAGCTGATTTAGCCGCTACTCGACGAATTGGATCATATCCTGATAAGATAACTGCTTCTGAGTATCATCGATAATTAAATCTACCTGATTGAAAGTTTCTCATGTACGGAGTTTCTACCCTCACGTCCGATAGTACGTCCTTTTTCATATCATCGCTTGGAAGATCTACTACTGATACTGTTGTCTCACTAACAACATCTGTGAGCAAAACGTTGTAATGATTGAACAATAAGTTCCTTAGCACGTTTATCCGCTGTACTTTTTGCTTCTAACTTTATTTCTAATATGGATTGCCATATCTTTGGCCATATCAGCTCCACTGTAGCTCATAATCTCTTCTACGAGCATTTCTTCTAGTTAAGTTTACGTCTTTTGCAACTCTGTTTCTTGTTGAATCTTAAGTTGACCAACCTCATTTACTTTTTTCATCAAGTAATTGAGACTTTTCTTCCAATTTCATCTCTCTAGAACTTAACAATTCATCTTTTTGTTTAAAAAGTTCTGTTTGACGTTCTAATGAAAAGTTCTTTTGAAGAAATTCATCTTCTTGTCTTTGAATATCTTGCTAAAATTCTACTCTTTTATTTGCAATATTAATTATCTCTTCAGCTTCTGCAATAGTAGTTTCTTTTCTACTATATATCTTGACTTCTTTTTTCACTTCACCAATAATATGTTCTGCATCTTGCTTAGATAATTCTAATCTTTTGAATCAATTTTTGAAATAATATATCCAAATAAAAGTCCAACAAGTAAAAGCTGACAACACTGATTATTCCATAAATCATCTTGCAACTCTTTCTATTGAAAAATTTCTTATGATATACTAAATTATTTTATTTAAAACTATACTCAATAAACACGTTAATCCACCATAAATATAATTTTACACTACTGACACTAAAAGTCAATACAAGACAAACTTTCAAAACTTACTTTTAAGTATTATTAATCACATAATATATTAATAATATTTCTGAATTAAAATTAAATATTTCTCATAAAAATATCAACAAAATACTTGCAATATAATTGTTGGTATGTTATCATATTCAAGTATGTAAAAATACAAAACTTGATTGAGTGGGAGAACGTAAATTTATACAACGTTCAAATGACCACATCACGAAAAATATATTAGGAGGTTTTATCATTGGCTAAAAATTATAAAAGTAGTTAAATTACAAGTACCAGCAGGTAAAGCTAACTAGCTCCACCAGTTGGTCGAGCGTTGGAGTCCAAGCTGAGTGTAAAAGCATCATGGGATTCTGTAAAGAATTCAATGCTCGTACCTAGACCAAGCAGGATTAATTATCCCAGTGGTAATTTCAGATATGAAGACCGTTCATTTACTTTCGTTACTAAAACACCACCGGCTCCAGTATTGCTTAAAAAGCTGCTAAAGATTGACAAAAGCATCTGCTGTCCTAACCGTGACAAAGTTGCTACAGTTTCAAAAGCACAAGTTCAAGAAATCGCTGAGCTAAAAATGGAAGATTTAAACGCAGCTTCTCTAGAAGCAGCAATGCGTATGATCGAAGGTACTACAAGAAGTATGGGTATCTTAATAGGAGAATAGGAGGATAATTATAATGGCAAAAGGTAAAAATATCTTGAAGCAGCTAAATTAGTAGGTTCTTCTGGTCTATGCTCTGTAGTAGAAACAATCGAATTAGCTAAAAACAAGCACAGTAAAGTTGACGCAACTGTAGAAGTTTGCATTCCGTCTAGGAGTTGACACTCGTAAAAACGACCAACAAGTTCGTGGCGCTGTTGTGCTTCCAAAAGGAACTGGTAAAACTGCTAAAGTTTTGGTATTTCGCTCAAAAGGTGATAAAAGCAGCTGAGCTGAGCAGCAGGAGCTGACTACGTAGGTCAAGGTGAGATATATCACTAAAATCCAGCAAGGTTGGTTTGATTTTGACTTGTAATCGTTGCTACTCCAGATATGATGGGAGAAGTTGGTAAAATCGGTCTGTGTATTAGGACCTAAAGGATTAATGCCAAAACCTAAAACTGGTACAGTAACTATGGACGTTACAAAAAGCAGTGTGAAATCAAAAGCTGGTAAAGTTGAATACCGTGCTGAAAAAGCTGTGTATTCACACTCCAATCAGTAAAGTTTCATTCTCTACTGACAATTTAGTAGAAAACTTCAAAGCTGTTCAAGCTTTTGGCTAAAGCTAAACCAGCTGCTGCTAAAAGGTACTTACTTCAAATCTGTAGCTGTTACTGCAACTATGGGACCTGAGTTCAGTGTTACATGGCTGAATTCAAATAAAATTTAATTTAAAAGTATTTCTTCGTGGAAGTACTCTTTTTATTTTCAAACTAACTCAGTCCATTATAAGCTAAAAAGCAGAATAATGATATTCCTCTTCATTCAAAAATATCTTACTCTGCTTTTTATTATGGATTATTCCACCCCAATGCCATACCTTGATACAATTGTAGTGCTAGTGCTAAGGTTATCGCACCTATAAATATTATTTTGTAGCGCCTGCCCTCTATAGTTTCTTTTTCTTCTTGAATCTGTTATAAATTTGGTACTAAATACTTGAAATATTATTGCCATGATACTATTAACATCAATATTTTTACTAAATTAAATTTTGTATTATCAAATGTTATTAAATACAATCCATTTAATATTATTGTTATTATTTTTCACAGCTAATGCGTATAGTAGTAAATCCATTGCTATAAAATTCAAAATGAACGTTTAGTCAGAATCATTTGAATAATTGCTAAAATTTGATATTATTATTACTGCTAGTAATACATATACATATTCTATAATACTTGCTTGGTAATAAGTATGTCGAAATGTAAAATCTCACTAATACTGCTGGTGCTAAAAATATATACGTTGTAGAAATATATTTGTTTTACTCTTTCTTTTAAATGAAATTGTGCAAAGTATTCAGTTATAAGCCTTTCTCTATCTTCATACTTTCTTCATTTATCACAAAGACTATGGATGCTAAAATTGATAATATTACATAATTTTTGTTAAACAGTGTAGCAAATATTATCAACAATGTTGAAAATAATATCCAAAATAAAAGATTTTATAAATTTGTGGTGTTGAGTAGTTTCTATTTGAAAATAATATTTAACAATGCTCCCCATTTTGTTTCAGTATTTTACTTTATTCATTTTCTACAACTCCTTCAATATAGAAATCAAAAATTTCCTCAATATTTTTATTACGATGTCTATCTTGTAATTCTACATCTTCGTCTATAACTGATCTGTCCATCTTTTAATACCCGAGTATATAATCTGCTAAAATTTTGAATTACACTGGGATCTTCTGTAGCTATTATTGTAATCTTATTTTTCTTCCATATACTCTCGAATCAGCAGAGCATCTCTCTTTAGCTATTAATCTACTCCCGTCAATGGATTGTCTGAAAAACTAAAACTTGTGAGTCAGTAAAAATTCCCTATACCAAAAAGTAAAAATCTTTCTTTCTCCTTGAAATAATTCATAAATCTTTTTGTGTTTATAAATATTATATTTTTTTAAATATTCATAACACTTCTGTTTATTTAAATCTAGAATCTAATTTTTGAAAATTTTTACTTATGATTGTTTCCACATAATTTATCTGAAAATAATGGATTATCTGCTGCGTAAGAATACTTAGATTTTATCTCTATTTCATTTTCATAAAAATTCAAATCATTATATAAAACCATCTCTTTTAATATCTATGCTTCCTAAAATACTTTTATATAATAGTGTTTTACCCTTCACTGTTTCCCGTTGATGCATAAAACATAACCATTATCAAATGTATAATTAATAGCTCCTAGCTTAAGCACCTTTTTCACTAAATTGTTTATCTTTATTATATAATCTCTCTCCCCCAATACTATCTCATAATTTTCCTTTATATCTACCTTTGTTGAAACCATCATCAAGTGCCTTCTCAAAAACTTTTCTATTTCTTTTAAATATTCTCCCTTTTAATCACTAATATTTCTTCCCTATTTATCTCATTTACAAAAATATCCTACGCTGCTGAATAAATAGGATTTTCTTGTAGCAATACTTCATAGCTATAGTTATTATCCCTACCTCTGATTCTTTAGATAAAGCTCGGATTGAAGGAAGTTTGCGTATTTGACATAAGTTCATTTTGACAAAATTTTTATTTCTTGTTCCTTGCAATTTGTTGCTGATAGGTGCGTGATGATAAATTAGAAATTTTTATCTTCATTTTCCACCCCTCTCTTGTACCTACTGTGATTATACAATAGATACAGTTTGTTTTGTCAATATTTTTGAAAATGTTGTTAACAAATTTTTATCGTGACCCCTAGATATAGCTATAATATAGACATTAATTATCATTTTTATGGAGAATTTTATAGTTTTCTATTATAGTTTCCTATTTATAACGAAGAAACAACTGCTGAGACTTTATTTACAATTTTGCATACTGTTTTATACGACATTTAAGAAGCATGAAGTTATGTAGAATGGTGGCGCTTAAAGATAAAACTTTTAGATATACTAGAAGAACTTTCTTGTTTTGGATATTCATGCCATGTTTCTGTGTTAAGAAAGGACATTGCAAATCAGATGAATTTTGGGGCAGAAATTTCTCGCGGTGATATACTGGTTTATTCATGCCGATAGCGTTCTTCAAAAGATGTCATACAAAAAGGTTATTGATTGCCCTACACACAAGGTTGGCTGTCTAAAAATTAAATTCTATCCAAATAGTTTTCCTAGTACGTGTTAATTCTGACTGTTTTCTAATGCTGCAGAAAGTATTACTAACCTAGCTTTTGAGGATCAAGCATTGTTTCTTTCTAGACATGGCTGAAAAGTTGGAGGATATAAAGATATGCCAATTATGGAAGATTATCAATTTCAGAGAGATTTAAGCGCTAATGGATATAAAATTACAGTTATCGATTCTTCTGTGACAACCTCTACACGTCGCTATAAAGGGCATGTAGCTATGTGGCAAATGCAAAAATATCAAAATGTATCGTCATGATTGTACCTGTAGAAGAAATCGCCAAGATGTATCGTGATCTCAGATAAGTTTTTAATAAAAGATTTCCTCCGATTTAATTGAGAAAATCTTTTTATTTTCATGTATAATTGTCATTCTTTGATTATTTTTCTATTCTGAGTTTATAATGAAGTATATATTTTTTAAAGGAGAATAAATATGGCTGATTATTTTAAAGACATTTAATAGAGTTTGGAGAGTAAATTCGGTGAGGATGCTGCTGAACATTTGGAAAAACTTTTATGAATTATTACGTGATGTATATGGCAGAAGGTGAATTAACATCACGTGAGCTCTTATAGCTCTTGCTGTTGCACATTCTGAGGCTTGTCTGCTGCATGACGCCTACTCGAGTACTTGTTTAAGTGAAGGTTGTGATCAAGATCAAATCGCTGAGGCTATTCACGTTGCAGCACTGCAAGCAGGAATGCTTTGTGCACGGTCTTCAAAGTAAAGAGCTTTTCACCGTAAACTTTACTAACTGGGAACTATTATGTCAAAGTTAAACATTCCTAAATTCTTCGATATGGCATGAAGACAAACAATACTTACTTGAGAATATCCTGATACAATGCAAAATAAAATGTCCAGGAGTTTTATGTAGTATAACATAGTCCTGTCACGTAGATGGGTAGGGCCTCACAGAAAAATAATATGGTTCATGAGACTTTCAGAACAAATTATTGAAGCATTAAAGTTAGTAACTATAAAATTATGGATATAACAGGTGGAGCTCCTAGAGTGAATCTAACTTTTAGATGGTTTTTAAAGAAATTTCAAAATACGCAAAAACAGTTATGGTTAGAACAAACTTAGTTATTTTAAGCTGTACCCGCATAGTGATATTCTGAATTATATCGTGATTTAAAAAGTCCAAAATTATTGCCTCTCTTCCCATACTATAATAGTAAGTAAGTAGACAACAGAGGGTGAGGTTTTCCCTAAATCTATAGAGGTATTACAACGTCTAAATGAACTTAGTTATGGTAAAGAAAGAAGATTTGATTATTAATTTGGTCTACAATCCAAATGGAACATATTTACCGCAAAACAAGAAGCTCTAGACTTATGACTTTTGATAACTTTGGAATTGTATTTAATAACTTCTTTGCAATTACAAATACTATTGGGCGTTTTTCTGAATTTTTACATCGTGAGGGATTTATATACAGACTATATGAAGATCAACTTTTCCGAGCATATAATCAGCTACATTACCTGGACTTATGTGATAATAATATGATTCTATGGTCAGACAGCTCTCTTTATGATTGTGATTTTAATTTAATTGAAAAACTAAACGTTTCTGGAAATACAGCATATTGGCCAACTTACCAAAAGAACACTGTGTGTTTCGTTACATTAGAATCAGGATTGCTACAGTTGTACAGCCAGGCTGGTTCTTCTTGAGTGGAGAAACTTGTTAACATAGGTTATGTTATTATTAAAAATAAAACAAAATATTCGATTTTTCTACTAGTATTAAAATGAGTATTTCTATTCTAATTATTTGCTAGCAAGTCCAAAAGTACTCTTAATTTTCATGTTTCTCTTCTTTTTATCTTCTTTTGGGCAGTTCTATCTAGCATCATATTTTGGGAGTTATCTCCTTACCTTCAATAATGCTTTTAATCCATTCTAATTGATTTGGAGATAGAAATTAATCCACCTGACGATTTTTGTCCCCCATTTTGGTGTGACCCATCACTTCTCCTTTTATCATTAAGTATTCCTCCTCACTCGCTCTCGCAATCACCTTGATACTGTACCGTATGTATTTTTGCATATTGTTGTCTCTACTGACACATCTTTAAGATGAGTAGTAATATTTTCCTTTAGGATAACCATAAACATTTAATTTATCCCCAACATTAACTGTATAATTTGAAGTCAAACTAACATGCATGTTATTATTTAACATTTGGTGGTTTTATCACCTTAAATCATTAATATATCCTCTAGATACTCTTTTTATTATAAAAAGTGAATATCTTTTGCACTAAAACGTTCCTTTTTCCCATCTGGTGTTATCCACTCATAATGTATTTTCTTTTTCAGATCCTGTTAGCTCCTGTCATATTATCTTTAGAACTAGTAATAAGTTATGCGCTACTGATAAAGTAGGTAGGCGATATAAAAGTTGCTGAACCTACACACTGAATTTTCTATGTTGTTTTGATATAAATCTCGCATGACCAACATTGCACTAGCATTCTTTTTCCATAATATTTTCTTTTAGTAATTTATCAGTTTCGAGTTTTAATGGTTCAATCTTTCCAGTATATTCTGGTTTTTCTAATTTCTCAGGTTCTGCTATCGCTCCTGATTGTTCTCCTTTGTATTCTAGTTTTTCTACCTTCTCGAGGTTCTACTCGCTCTGATTGCTCGCTTTGTATTCTGGTTTTCTACCTTCTCAGGGTTTCTCTATCGCTCCTGATTGTTCTCCTTTCTTTTGTATTCTGGTTTTAATTATATTCCTAGCTGCTTGAACCTCTCTAGAATCACTATTTCTTATATTTTTGCCAATGCCTTATCAGTTTTTATTTATTTTAAAATTAGTATATTCATATAAATCTACATAATTATACCCAGAATTTCTATTGGATTTGGTAATTTTCCACCTTTTCAGCACACTAAAATCTGTATTATACTGATAACTGAGACTATCCATTGCGATAACAGGACTTTTGCAAAGTACTTATACCTAAACTTGCTAACCAACATTACTGATAATACTTTTATGCTTTTTATTTTCCACAGTGTAGCTTTACTACTAACATGCCTACTACTCAACTAGTAAAATACCATTTAATCCAGTATGTACTTCTGTATTGGGAGAGTACTTAACTTCATTTTCTTGAAAGGGTTTATAAACTAAATAATAAGTTTCTTCATTCGATTCTGCAACTTTGGAAACTCTTTTTACTATTAATTCTTTTTCTTTTTGTGTTAATTCATCGTCACTAACATATCTATAATGTATATTTAATTTTATCTTCTGCTAGCATATTATTACTAATTTGTGATTATCTAATATAAACATTCAAGGTAGCTGAAATAACTCCTATAGTAGGTTTTCTAGCATGCACCTCATATTTTGATCAAAAAGAGTTTTTCATTTACATTCTCCTTTTTATAACTTATGTTCTCTCATAATTTTAACATATGATTTTAATTCTTATTTTAAAAACAGAAAATAGTATTTTTAATATGTATTTGAACTGCTTATGAAGTCTTAATAAAAATATACATGTAATAGAATCTAGTTTTAGATAATACAAAAACTAAATTCTTTATATAATTTTTAATTTAAATTATTTTCTTTCTTCTATTACTCTTACTAAATCTTTAATAGCAACAATATTTTCTGCATCTTCATCAGAAAAATTCAAAATCCGTATTTTTCTTCAATATCCATTACTACATCGGCGATATCAATTGAATCAGCATCTAAATCTCAGTCAAGTTTTTGATTCTAAATGTGATTTTTCTAGTTCGATTTTTACATATCTTGTAATTATTTCTTTTACTTCTTCTAAAATTGCCATTTTTTATTCTCCTTTTTCCATTGTTTCTATCATTATATCATAAAGTTTTTGTTTTGTGTATTTGTTTGTTTTTGCTTGTTGAACAGCATAATATAGTGCATTTTCATCAGCAGCTACCATGAACTTTTATTGTAGGTTTCTTTATACCAAGTAAAAATGCTCCACCATATTCACTGTAATCAAAATCCTAAATGCATTATATACCTACTAATAATGACCTATTTTAGTTTTTAAGTTCTGTAAGAAAATTCCTTTTTATCATTTTTCCTAATGACTTTGCTAACTCCTTCTATAGTTTTTAATAAAAACATTTCCTGCAAAAGCCTTCAGCCACTACTATATCAAATTGATGTTCTAATATTTCTCGACCTTCTATATTCCCCTTAAAGTTTGCTACTTCGGCCTTCATAAGCTTATGTGCATCCTTATAAACTTTGTTACCTTTACTTTCTTCAACACCTACATTCAACAATGCTACGCTCGGTGTTTCTATATTATAAATGTACTTCATATACACTGACCAAGTTTTGCATAATTAAGGAGATCGTCCGGTTTTTGCTTCAACATTTGCCCTCAAGATCTGTTAATAAAAACTATGATCTGACCTTGTTGGTAGTAGAGAAGCTAGCCTGGTTTTGAAATACCCTCGATACGACCAATCATAAATACTGAACTTGCCGCCGATGCACCTGTACTTCCTCAGAAATAGCTACATCTATTATTTGATTGTTTAAATCATCTAACATTCTAATCATGACGCATCTTTTTTCTTTTCTATGAACTCGCGCCCGAATCATCTGACATATATACTTCTTCTGTGCAAACATACAATATTTTTCGTTTTTGTTACTTTTATGTAATGTTTCTTCCAATCCATAAACATATAATTCTGACTTCGCTGTCTTTATAGTTATTTACAAGTTAATAATTCTTTCTGGGTTATCTATCCCTAAAATATCTATTCCTATTTTCATAATATTATGCACTCTCTTCTCCTACTAATTTAGCTTCAACAACAAATCTACTTTTCCCATTCTCCTGTTTTAGGATTATAATTATCGCAAGTGAATAATGTAAGTTTTTTAGGTTGATCTTTATGTTGCTCTAGTATTTCTACCATGTGTTGCAGCCACATCATATAATTTACTTACCTCATATGTGCAGTAGCTTATCTTTTGAAATAATTTCAATTTTAGCACCCATTTTATTTTTGCTAAGATTATTAAATCTTATACCTACTCCTTGAACACTATGCCCAGCTATCACAGACATTTTGAGCATCTAATGTTGAGGTTCTTGCGCTGTCGCAACACCATTAATCAAGTTAATCTCTGTGACATCTTGAAATATTGGTTCTTGAATATTTACAGAATCAATTTTTAAAAATTCCTAACATAGAATCTGTTAATTTTATTTTCGAGGCATTATCAGTAAATAATTTTTGCCACCAGGTATATCTACCTCTCCTTTACCATTTTTGTACGCAGTTATTATTTTATTGTTAGCATTTCCTGTTAAGTACTCTCTAATTTGATTTTTTAAAAATAAGTACTACCGAAGTAAGTAATAATACTGCAATAAGAATATTTATTAATCTATTTTTCCACTTTTTGCTCATCTATTCCTCCTATATTGTTGTTTCCTTCTAAACCTACATACTGAGTAACCTATTCTTATTATCTGTTACTTCTATAATTTTTAGAAGCTAATCTTTGTCAAATACATCAGATCTACATCATTAATTAAATCTGCAACTTTAAAACTTGGAACACCACTTTGTTTCGTACCAAAAATCTCCAGGACCTCGTTGCTTAGATCAAACTCTGCAATCTTAAATCCATCATTTTCCAAACACATAATATCTATTCTCTCACTTTTTGAATCAGTTATCAAGATGCAATATGATTGAAACTTACTTCTTCCTCACACGTCCTCTAAGTTGATGCAATGTCGCAAGTCCAAATCTATGTGCATCAACCACAATCATAAATGTTGCGTTAGGAACATTTACTCCTACTTCTATTACCGTTGTTGATATTAAAATATGCATCTCTTTATTTAAGAATCTTTCGACTATCTCATCTTTTTCTTTATTACTCATTTTACCATGTAGAATAGCTATTTTATATGAATCTGGCAAGTATTCTTTTATCTTTCTCATAAATATCTTCTACATTTTGAAGATCCATCTTTTTCTGATTCTTCTATTAATGGGCACACTACATAACCTTGTCGACCGTTGTCAAGCTCCATCATGATATTATCTAAAACTTTATAAAAACTCTTGTTATTTGCTTTATATGTTTGAACTTTTTACGACCTGCTGGAAGTTCATCTATTGTTGAGACTTTTTATATCAGTAATTAATGTTATCGCAAGACTGCGAGGAATTGGCGTTGCAGTCACTCATTAATGAGTTTACCACTCTCCTTTATTACTTAAAATTTTTTTCGTTGTCTAACACCAAAAACGATGTTGCTCGTCAGTAATTACATATTTCAAATTTTTAAATATGACATCATCTGAGATTAAAGAATGTGTCCCAATTAATAATTCTACTTCACCTACTTCAAGTAAACTTAAAATTTTTGTTACGTTCTTTTTAGGTGTGTTACTTGTTAGTAGTGCTATTGATATATTTAGTTCTTTGAAAAATTCAGTTTCAAAAATGTTGATTAGCAAAGAATTTCTGTTGGCGCCATAATAGCTGCTTGATATCCAGATTTTTATAACTCCATACAAGTTGCGGCTGCTACAGCTGTTTTTCCGCTTCTACATCACCTTGCAACAATCTATCCATTTTATAAGGTGTATTTTAAATCAGTTGCAATCTCGTCTATTACTCTTTTTGAGCATTAGTCAGACTGAACGGAAGTTGTTGTGTAAATTCTTGAATATCATTGTTATTTATACAAATTCTGTATCTTTCATCTTCTAACCTACTATTTATATTTTTGCAACTGTAATTTCAATTGATAATTAAATAGCTCATGAAAAGCGTACATTTTTACATTAACTTTATCAAACTGCTTAACATCTTTTTGGGAAATGGAGTGTATATAAGATTTTTTCAGTTTCCAAATTCCTTTGAAGTTTTCAGGGACTAAATCTAAAATAACATTTTCTTCATCAATCATATTAAATGATTCTTCTACAAAGCTTTATAAATCTTTTTGAGTTATTCCTTGTTTTTAAATGATAAAACACTTCTATTTTATCATTATTTTTCCGCTTTTTCTTCTTTTTCCAAAGGAAATACTAGATGCAGTTATCGTATTATTAGCTTTTGTTATAAATTCCTTTTTACTACGATATCTTGGCCTTCTAAAAAGATTTTTTAAGATAATGTTGATTAAAAATACTATTTTATACTTCCTGTTGGGGTAGATAATGAAAAGAATGAACGACTTCGTTTATTTCCATAAAAACTGTGTACTAACACGTGTTTCCACTTTCCTGTTGCAACTACTTTTTCATTATCTTTAACAGACATAGAAAAATCAGTAGAACTAGACACTCTGTAAGGAATATTATACAATACATCACGAATAGTATATATCTCTAATTCGTTCAATGTTTGTAGATATTTTTCCTACGCCTTTTATAGTTTCTACTGATTTTTCCAATATATTAATCATTACCGAATAATAAACTCCTATATTTTTCTCAGTTTTTGTAATTGCCAAGCCACCTCTGGCTGTTTCCTTTAATGTTGTTGACATTTCTAAAACCAATTTTTATACATAGCTTCTAATACTTCATCAGCAGGGGATACGACTTTTTTTATTCCCGCAAGTGCCATATCTGCTGCCATCATCGCTATAGATACTCCTGCTGCATTACGTTTTACACAAGGAACTTCAACCAACCCAGCTACCGGATCACAAACAAGACCAAGCATATTTTTTAAAGCAATTGCAAATGCATGTGCACTTGTTTCTGCATCTCCTCCCATAGCTTCGACTATTGCCGCTGCTGCGCACTAGCTGAACCTATCTCAGCTTGACAACCGCCTTCTGCTCCCAGAACAAGATGCATTATTAGCAACAACAAATCCAAAAGCACCTGCTGTAAAATAGCATTCTTAATTGTGTTTCTTCATCTATATTAAACTTTTGCTTTAAAGCATGAACACAACCAGGTAACACACCTGCTGATCCAGCGGTAGGTGTTGCACAAATCAATCCTAGTGAAGCATTAACCTCATTAGTAGCTATTGCAGCAGCAACCCCCGTCAAAAATCTTTTCCTGTAATTGATTGACCACTTTCTATATAAGTTTGTAACTTTTTAGCATCTCCTCCGGTAAGCCCAGTTTTCGAGACTGGCTCCTGCTAGACCTTCTTCTACTGCCTGCATCATTACTGATAAATTACGTTTCATTAATTTTTCTACAGCAGCGACTAACACCATTTAACTCAACTCTTGTTCAATCATAAGTTCTGAAACAGGTTTTTCTCATATTTTGATTTTTCTACTATATCTTCTAAACTTATAAACATAGCGTTTTCCCCTATAATTTATCTGCGAATTTTGCTTCGTTTACATATTCTAAATTAGCTATTCTCTCTATTTGTTTAGTACTAATTTCTTCCAAAACTTCCACTACTAGTAAATTTACTCCTTCCAATATTGAATCAGAAAAATTATCACTTACTTTTATTATCTCCAAATATATTATTTATTTCTGAAAGCAAATGTGTTTTTATTCTTCTCACTAAACTTGTAAAAACAAAGTAACTAGGAGAAAGTCTCAGAGATTTACATCAAATCCTAATAATTCGAAAATAACCATTTTCCCTCCACCGATTGATTTTCCTATTAAATCCAGACTATGTCTACCTGCCTCCACTTCAAGTTTGGCGGTATTTGGATGAATATGCTCAACTTCACTTTCTATAAATTCGAAAATCTATTCCTGCTTCTTTAGCGTCTTCTAAACTAGTTCTAATGCGCTTATCTGAGGTATTGTATCCTAACAATCCCCTATTAACGCTATATCTGTTCCATGTCCTTTATATGTCTCTTTAAATGAGCCATATAATGTTATTTTTATTTTTCAGGCTGATGTCCAAATATATATCTGGTAAATAATCCTATTCTTACAGCTCCAGCTGTGATGTGAACTCGACGGACCTACCATTATTGGTCCTATAATATCAAAGACACTTCTATATTTCATATTTACACCTCCAATATTGTAGGTAATATTACAGGTTTTCTCCCAATCTCTTGTTCTAAAAATTCTCCTAATTTTTCTACTATTTGATAGCGTATTTGATACACTCCAACTTCTTCATCAGAAAGTATATTTAAAACTGTATCTTTTTACAACGCCTTTACATGCTCAAATAATTCCATAGATTCATTTATATTAACAAATCCTCTGCTAATTATATCCGGGTTATTAAGTAATTTTTATTTTTAAAATCTAGTGCAACTGATACGACAATTACACCTTCTTCTGATAGTTCTTTTCTATCTTTTATAACAACGCTTCCTATATCTCCAATTCCAAGACCATCTACGTACACATCAGATGCCTCAAATTTTTCCTGCAATACAGGCGCTGTCACTTGTTAAGGCTAGCACCTCACCATTTTTTCCATAATAAATGAATTTTCTAACGGAATATCGCATTCAGCAGCTGTTTGAGCATGAATAACTTGCATACGATATTCACCATGAATAGGCATAAAATACTTAGGTTTAATTAATCTAAACATTAATTTTTGTTCTTCTTTTGATCCATGTCCAGAAGTATGGACATTATTGACGCTAGATGTAATTACATTAGCACCTAGTTTTTGACAATAAATCTATATTCTTATTAATTGATAATGTATTACCTGGAATAGCTGAACTTGCAAAAATTACCCGTATCTGTCGGCATAATAGTTATCTTTTTTATGCGTACCGTTAGCAATTCTACTAAGCGCAGCAAGTTCTTCACCTTGAGTCCCTGTACACAAAATAAGAAGTTTGTTTGGGTCTACTTGGTTTAAATATTTGCTATTAACAAATGTATCTTTTGGTGCTTTGATGTAACCTAACTCTGTACCTATTTTGATAGCTTTCTCCATTGAGCGACCAAAAACAACGATTTTTCTTCCGTGCTCTATACATGCTTCAACTACTTGTTTTATACGATAAACGTTAGAAGCAAATGTAGCAAATATTACACGATGTTTTTCTTTACGAAGTATATTAGAAATTGTTTTTCCTACTTCTTTCTCACTTTGTGTAAACTCTCCTCGTTCAGAGTTAGTTGAGTCTGAAAGTAAACATAATACACCTTCATCACCGATTGCTGCCATTTTATGCAAGTTTGTACCTTGTCCTACTGGCGTAAAGTCAAATTTAAAATCTCCTGTATGTACGATATTTCCTTGTGGTGTATTAACTATAACTCCGAAAGAATCTGGAATAGAGTGCGTTGTATTATGAAATGACACTTTTAAATATTTAAACTCTAAAATAGTATCTTCATCAATAACATTTAATTCTGCTCTTGCCAATAAATTATGTTCTTCTAATTTTTGATCTTATTAATCCAATAGCAAGAGGTCCTCCATAAATAGGTAGACTCACTTTTTCTTAGTAAAAAACGGTAAGCCGCCTATATGATCTTCGTGACCATGAGTTATTACTAAAAGCTTTTATTTTATCTATGTTTTTCAATATATGAGTAATCAGGAATTACATAATCGATTCCTAAAAATATTATCTCCAGGAAACTTCACTCCCAGCATCGATAATAATTATTTCATCACGATATTGAATAGCGTAAGTGTTTTTCCCTATTTCGCCTAGTCCACCAATAGCAGCTACACCTACTTCATAATGATTTTATCCATTAACTTTCTCCACTTTAAAAATCTTCCGCTTTGTTTTTCAAATTCTAAATAAGCATCAGCTTAATTCTTGAACAAGCTCTATGTTGTAATTTCTATCATCCAAGTATTTTCTAACTGCAGGAACTCCATCAGCTTCTACAAATAATACTTGCGTATTCTCCCTTACTGGAATTTCTTTTTGAATTTTCTTGGTAAAATACTTTAAATACTGGCATTAATTCTCTCCTATCATTTCTTTTTAATATACTTAATGTATAATCTATTTCTTTTTAGTTGTGTTTATGTTTATAAATGAAAATTGAATTATATTTCTTTCTGCTAAGTATGAGCTCTTATAATGAATAAATACATTTATTTATCGCAAAGTGAAGCCCCTATATTAAGCGAAGAAATACTTTCAGGAAGTTCTACCGTTATTATAACAGGTGATACTTCATTTTTCTTAATTTTTCATAATTGGAAGTCCTAAAAGCTTCTAATCCTTCTTTCATATAAGCATACTTGCTTTGAACTTTTTCATATCTTTCATCAGTTTCAAATGCATCTAAAGCTGTGTTTAAAGCTTCCATTAAAAATTGATGGTTGTGTAAATGGTATAGAAACCATCTTATTCGCATAATGCAAGTCTAAAGTATAATAGGTGTATTCTCCAACGGTACCAATTCACAATTCGATCCAACCACTGCAAGACCTGCAACAGAACAAAAATGCTTTTCCTGATGAACATGCAACATAATCTACATTTCTATAACTGTACTTAATCGCTCCAACCGCTGATACAGCATCAACAGCTAAAACCTTATTATGTTTTTCTTTTACAATTTCTGTTATTTTTATCTAAATCATTTAAAATTCCAACACTAGTTTCATTATGAACTAAATAGACAAAAGTCATAATTGTCCTCAGATAACTTTTCTATCTAATAATTCTAAATCAAAACTCTCTCCAAAACCTACGCTATAATCGTCTATATTTAGACCATGGCGCTTGCTTTCACGTATTAGTCTATTTCCAAACTCACCATTTGCAAGAACTAATCCATTACTAAGCCCACGTCCCTTTAACTGAGCCATAATAGCTTCATTAGCTAAAGTAGCTGAACCATGAAGTATAGTTGCACACTTAACATCAAGGATTCTTTCTAATTTGGCCAAAGTATCTTTTGTCAATGTAACAAACTCATTACTTCTATGTGAATACAGTTTTTGATAATTTACCAACCACATCATCCGATAAATCTACTGGACCAGGTAAAAAATTGATACGTTGAGCTGCTGCAAGTCTATTAATAATTTTATTTTCAGCAGTCAAATCTAAATACATCGGCATATATTCTGCATCTTTAGTACCTACATTTTCGTGGAACTGAACAAAACCTATATGTTTGTAGTAATTTTTCTTGTCTCACTGTTCCCCGAAATAAAGACGATATCATAAGAGTTTTGAATAATATAATTAAATGTTCTTTGAATTAATTCTGTAAAGACCTTTGTTTTTCTATATTGATGTTTTTATTGACAATAATCGAGATCTCTACGGGTTTTCTATATTCCCCTTTGTAATATGTATCTATATTATTCAACTTATCATCTAAAGAAAAATGGACGTGTATCAGATAGCGAAAATCATTCCAATTACTTCATTCTCTTTTTTGCTATTATATATATGTTTTTATCATGAAATTTATCTTTTTAATTTTTAGTTTCATCGTGCTGAGGAATTTCATCAACAAATGTTTCATAATTTAACTTGAAAATTGTTCATATTCTTCTTAGTATTTGCTATTTTTATATATCATAATTTTTCCTCATTACTTTATTGGTTAAATTTTTCCCTACACTATATCTTTACCATATTTTAGTGACTATTTTTTTCAATTAAGCTGCTAGAAAAACTTGATAATTATTGTCAAACTAGATCCCACTTCATAGCTATTTGTTTTTATGATGAAAAATAAAAACCCAACAAAAAGTTGAGTTTTTCTCTTTAAAATTAAAGTATACGTTGATTTTTTAGAGCTGTTATAACGTCTGTTAATTCATAGATAGCTTTTGCTTCGATAATTTTTTTCAATTTAGCAGCTTTAAATCCTTTAGATTTTTTACCACCCATAACATCTGCAATACCATCTTTATGTCCTAGAGAACATACGACACCACGGTTAATATATTTGAAGTCTCCAACTGGTTTTCCACTAATACGAGCACCTACGTAAGCTCCCATTTGGTTAGCAATTTGTGCTGTAGTTGGATATGGCCTTTCTTGACCTGTTTCGATAAACGCTGCACAGTCACCTACTATATAAATGTCTTCCATTCCAGGAACAGTTAATTGTTGAGTTGTTACTAAACGACCACGTTTTGATAATTCTGGGAAAGTTTCATCCATAAGTTTATTACCACGAACTCCAGCAGTCCATCACTAATGTACTAGCTTTTAGTTCTTTTCTTTCTCCATCAACTTCTATAATAAAAGCTGTCTGCAGTTGCTCCTTTAATTCCAGCACCTAAAATAATTTCAATTCCATTATCTTCTAAGTATTTTCTAGCATAATCACTATATTCTTTAGTAAACATTGGAGTAATGTTGGAGCTGCATCTAATCCATAGATTTTAACTAATTTTTCATCAATTCCATATTTTAGAACATAATTCTTTTTTTACGGTGTACCAATTCACCTAAAAACTCCATACCAACAAGACCTGTTCCACCTACGATAACAGAGATATCTTTAACATCTTTTTCTTCGCTAGTAGCATATTTTCTGAAGTTATCTTCTAGAGTAGCTGCAATTTTTTTCTGCTGCTAATACGTCTGCTATTGGCATAGCATTTTTCTGCCATTCCTTCAATACCAAATGTTTCTGGTTGGAATCCTAATCCAATTACTAATACATCATAATCAATTTCATGTTTTTTTAGTTAATACTAATTTTTTTCTCAGTATCAATTTTAATAACTTCATCTTGTACAAAACTAACTCCTGGTGTAACTACATCTTTAATATCGATACAAATATCTCTTGATGGAATGTTTCCAGCAGAAACTTCGTGTAAAGTTAACAGTATCATAATGATATGAATTTTTATTAACTAATGTTACTTTTACCTCTCCAGCTTTAGCAGCTTTTTAATCCTTTTAATGTTGTTAGTCCTGCATAACCAGCACCTAAAATTACTACATTTTTCATAGTATACTTTTCTCCTTTTTAATTATTTTGTTATTAGCAGCAGCAACCACTTCCGCAGCAACCGCCTTCTTCATCATCATATATTTCTATCATGTTAGGATTGTGAAGTGTAATTCACTTCAAATTCATCCTGTATATAATCAATTTCAAGACCTTTAGAAGCAGTTCGTCTTCTTCATTTACAAGAACTTTTAATTCTCCAAAGTTATAGACTTTATCTCCTTTACTTCACTTCATCTTTTATATCAATAGCATAGTGCATTTGAGTACCTTCTAAAAGCAATAGCTATTTTTCAGATAACTATCACGTTTATCAGCATCAAACAACAACTCTTGAAATTTCTCTACAGCTATATCTGTTATTAAGATTAGTTGCTCTCCTGTATTTGTCATAGAATTTTCCCTCTTTATTTTTATTTTCTATATATTATTATAAACGTTTTTATAAGAAAATAATAGTAACTTACTTACTTTTTATTAATTTATTTAATATGTTGATTTTTTAAAAATTTACAAGTATAATTAGGTGGAGAGGTGTTTATATTTTGGATAAAAATATTATGATACAGTGGATAAAATTAAGTTAGAATTAGAAAAATTCGTCCTAAATTAATAGCTGATGGTGGAAATATTGAATTTATTAATTATAAAGATGGTATTTTAAAAATAAGATTTTTAGGGGAGTGCGCATTGTGAACTTTCATATCACTTTGAAATTTGCTATTGATATATATAAAGAAAAATACCAGAAGTGAATAAAGTTATCGAAGTCAAGATGAGTGTTGTTTAATTTCTCATCTTTTTTATTTTTATGTTTATTTTTCACATGAAAAAGCAGGATAAACTACCCTGCTTTTTCAGACGTCCCAGAAGGATTCGAACCCCTGACCGACGGCTTAGAAGGCCGTTGCTCTATCCTGCTGAGCTACTGAGACATTATTTAATTAGTACTTAATGAAAGTACCTTAATAGTATATCAACATTTCTATATTATGTCAATACTTTTCTAAAAAAGTGGAAGTTTCTAAACCTCTCCAATTTATAAAAAATTATCTTCTTAATCCTAGAGATTTAATTAATTCACGGTATCTTTTGGATATCTTTTTAATTAAATAGTCTAGTAAAGTGACGACGACGAAAACTTTTTTAAGTAATCCACGACGACCTGCGTGATCTTTTTATGAGTGTTTAAGTGCTCAGTTAAAGCATCAATTTCTGCAGTTAATACTGCGATTTGTACTTCTGAGAACCAGTATCTGATTCATGAGTACGATATTTAGCGATAATTTCTTGTTTTCTTTCTTGACTAATTGCTGCCATTGCAATTTCCTCCATATAATTTTATTTTTCCCCTTAATCCTAGTATAGAATCTGGAGTGTTTCTAGACCACGAATAAAGGAACTTTAGTTATTGTACACTATTTTTTTATTAATTTCAAGTGGAAAAAAATTTTTAAAATATCTTTTTCACAAACATCCTTATCTATTTGAAGTTGTTCTTTTTAAATGATTAAAACTATCAAAATTTTTTCAGGTCGGAGAAACTCATAAAAAAATATACTTCTATTTTTTCCCCATAAATATCTTCATCAAAATCTAAAATATGAGTCTCTATAGATTATCTTTAATGCCTGATACAGTTGGATTATATCCTATATTTGTTAATGATTTATATATATATCAACCATAGTTTTTAGTCAGATAAACTCCGTTCGTTTTCGGTAATAAAATAATTTTTCTGTTAAATCTAGATTAGCTGTTGGAAAAATTAATTGTTCTACCTAATTGTTTACCCTTTATTACTGTACCAACAATAGAATATGCTCTACCTGAAAAATTTAATATATGAAACAAAATCATTATTTATGACAAAGTTTTTTAAAGTTGTTGTTGATATCTTATGATGCTCCTACTCTTCCTTTTTCGTGAATACTAACCTTTATTCAGAATCTAGGATCATTTCTGGCGTACCCGAACCTTTTTACACCATATTTATAGTCATACCCGAAAAAGACCTTTTCAACCTTTAATTTTTAAAATTTTATCAATAAATTCTATTGCTTCTAAATTTTGTAATTGTTCATTAAATTCCAAATAATAAACTTCCTCTACACCTAGTTCTTCAAAAATTTTTAGATTTCTTTTTAATGGTGTTAAAGATTCTTCTTTAGATTTTTGCAAAAATATTCTTTTGGACTTTTTATCTAGTGTAATTACCGTTGGTACATATCCTTCTCTGGCTTCTGACACCATTTCAGAAATTATCTTTTTGATGAGCTTTATGAACCCCATCAAAAAGCCCAATGCAACTACCCTCTTTTTATTACTTTTTCTATTATATTGTAATCAGAAATATTAAAAATTTTCATTTCTTATTTACCTACTCTATTATTTTTTTGGAAATGTAGTTTTCATATAATAATTCATCATCTGAATTTTTCAGATAATAAATAGCTATTGCCTCGTTTTCATATGTGAATACTATTCCATCTGTAAAAATCATAGTCTGGGAATTGATTTTCTAAATCTAGAGTCCATTCATAACTTGTTGCGCCCTAAATTTAGGAATTTCTACAAACTGATATTCCTCTAAGGCATATTCTTTTTAATAACTTTTCTTCTAGCTTATTTTTCAAGTAATTGTTCTACTTCTGAAAGTGTTAAACAATTATCTAATTCTATTTTCCCACTACGAGTCCTTGTTAGCTTACTCATTGTACTCAGTAAATTTAATTTTTACCAATATCAGTAGCAATAGTTCTGACATAGGGTTCCCTTACCGCAAGATATATTGATAGAAAAATAAAACTTGTTATCTCTATAATAATCACTACTCTCAATAAACTCAACATCATAGATATTAACTTTTTCTTGACGGAATTTCTACATCAAACTTTCCTGCGCGTGCGTATTCATAAAGTTTTTACCTTTCACCTTTACAGCTGAGTAAATTGGTGGAGTTGTTCAATTTCTCCTATCAAGGTTTGTAAAACATCTTTTATTTTATTTATATCTATATCACTAACGTTACATTCTTCTAAGACTTCTCCGGTCAAATCTTCAGTGGTTGTTTTAATACCTAAACATACTTCTGCCCTGTAACTTTTTCCCTAAGTCCATCGCGTAATCACTGACTTTAGTCGCTCCTCCTAATAAAAAGTAGTAACACTCCATCTACTTCTGGATCTAACGTACCTGCATGTCCTATTTTTCTTCATTTTTAGGATTTTTCTTGCTTTTGAAAAACAACATCATGACTAGTTATTCCACGTTGCTTATAAATCGGCAATATACCCTCAAACATTATTTATTTTCCTCTTTTTCTAAGCATTTAGGGCATAATCCATATACTTCAAATTTGTGCCCATCAATCCTATATCCTTTTAATTCATCAATTTTTAGATTATCACAGACATGAATATGTATAATTTTTGCTTTACCGCAATTTAAACAAATATGGTGATGGTGGTGATGATCTTCTTCTAAACATCCTATTTTAAAATATTTTTTTCTCCCTTTATCTCTGTAGTTTCTAAAATTCCTAGTTCTTCATAAGTACTTAGATTACGGTATATCGTATCAAAACTTAGCCCTGGATAAACCTTTCCTAAGGTTTCCGACACAAACTTTGCATTTATATATCTATCTTCAGTTACTAGCAACTTTACCATAGACTTTCTTTTTATCTGTATATTTATATCCTTTTTCTTTTTAAAAAGCTTCATGATTCTATCAACTTTTTCTTCTGTTGTTGTCATAATAACCTCCAAAATTTATTTTTTGAAATCTATAAATTCTCCACTTCTTAACATAGCTATTTCATCTTTATACGGTGCTATGTCCTTATTTTCACCATACCATGGTGTTTCTAGGATTTTCGGAATATTAGTGAACTCTTGTAAATGGACTATACGATTAATTGCTTCAAAACCAATTCCACCATAACCAATGTTTTCGTGGCGATCTTTATGTGCTCCTAAAGTATTTTTACTGTCATTGATATGTAAAACTTGAATACGATCAAGCCCTACTATTTTTATCAAATTCAGTTAGTACTTCATCAAGGTTGTTTACTATGTCATACCCACCTTCAAAGACATGGCATGTATCGAAAGTAACAGTAAGCTTTTCATTTAAAGTTACACCGTCGATTATTTTTGCAATTTCATCAAATGTTCGTCCACACTCACTACCCTTACCAGCCATTACTTCAAGAGCGATATTTGTTTTCATATCTTTTGTTAAAACTTCATTAAGTCCTTTTATTATACTAGCTATACCAACATCAGCACCAGCTTTAACATGAGAACCTGGGTGTAAAACTATATTTTTAGCACCAATTTTTCTCAGTTCTTTCTATTTCCAATCGTAAAAAGTCAACAGCTAACTGATAAATATCAGGCTTTATTGTATTAGCAAGATTAATTATATACGGAGCGTGTACTACTATATCACTAATATTGTTTTCTTCCATTGCCTTATGTGCTTCATCAATACGCAATTCATCAATAGGTTTTCTTCTCGTATTTTGAGGAGCACCTGTATAAATCATAAATGTATCACTGCTATAGCTCGCTGCTTCTTTAACAGAGCCTAACATCATGTCTTTTCCAGACATTGATACATGAGATCCAATCTTTAAATTTTTCATTATTTACCTCTATTTGCTTTATTACTTCTTTTAGCGAATTTTCTTCTTTCTTTTTGTTTTAAGTTTATCCATTTTATATTTATATTTTTCTTATAACCTGGTTTAACTTTTTTTAGAAACACGCACTTTTGATTTTAATTTTTCAGTTAAATTATGATCAGCAACAACTTTTTCTACTTTGACGTTTATTTCTATCTTTAGTTTCAATAAACTCACCATTTTTTTATATCTTGGTGATTAAATTCTATTCCTCGGCTTTCAAGAATTTGTAATTTTTTCTTCATCTTTATTATTGTAGATTGTAATACAATCACCATTTAAACCAGCACGCCCAGTACGTCCAGCTCTATGAATAAAGAGTCTAAATCATTAGGAATATTATAGTTAATTACATGGCTAACACCTTCAATATCGATTCCTCGACTCATTAAATCACTAGCGACTACATAAGTAAAAATCTAAATTATTAATACGACGTTGTATTTGTTTTCGTTCACGCGGTGTTAAATCTCCGTGAAGAACTCCAACATTTAGTCCTTTTGAAATTAAGTAGTTACTTACTTCCTCAACTTCTGTTTTCTTATTTGCAAAAATAAGTGCTAAATAAGGATTAATAACTGTTGTAATTTCATATAGTTTTTCTAAACGCGTTGAACTTTTTCTGGAATTAGAATGTATTCAATTTTTCCAAATTTCGCATTATCAACTTCGATATATTGAGCATTTTTCAAATATTTTTAAGAAATGATTCATTTGAGTAGGAATAGTTGCTGAAAATACTAAAAATTGACAGTTTTCTGCAGTACGTTTTAGAAATTTTATCAATATCTTCCATAAATCCTAAATCAATCATCATATCACATTCATCGATAACTAAAGTCTCTACTTCTTTAATAGCAAGAGCACTTGCACGATCTAATTCTAAAACACGAGTAGGCGTTCCAATTATAATGTGTGGTGCATTTGATACTCTTTCTATATCTCGATTCAAATCTTGACCACCAATGCATAGCGTAATTTTTATATCATCTTCACTAAACTCTGCAATATGGACTGCCATATCATAAAGTTGACGAGATAATTCTCGTGTTGGCGCCAAAATTATACTTTGAGTCTTTTTCTTTTCTACATTTAGCTTACTAAAAATTGGTAATAGGAAAGAGTGACTTTTCCCACTTCCTGTTTGTGATTTTGCCACAATGTTTTTACCTTTTTAATACAGGTGAGAATACTCTCTCTTGAATTTTTTTGTAGGATTATCAAATTTTAAATCTACTATTGCTTTATTTACAAATTCATTAAATTTATATTGTTCAAATGACTTTGATAACATAAAAATCTCCTTTTTATTTTTTTATCTCCATTGTGAAGTTCTTAAGATTCACGTTTCAAATATTAAAATACTAAGTTCCTCTAGTATTTGATGTACACAATAAACCATTTTCTATTATACAATAAATACCGCTAATAAGCTATAAAAACAATTAAAAAGTTAGCTTAATCATTAATTCAAACACTAAGCTAACCTTTTTATTATCTTAATTATTTTATTATTTCTATACCTGAACTTGTGCCCAAACGCTCTGCACCTAATTCAACATATTTTTCAGCAGTTTCTTTATCTTTTACACCACCGCTAGCTTTTACTTTTGCGTTGTTTCCTACAACACTTTTCATAAAGCTTAACATCTTCAAATGTTGCACCACCTGTACCAAACCCAGTTGAAGTTTTTAACAAAATCAGCTTTTGCCTTCAATGATAATTCACAAGCCTTAACTTTTTTCTTCATCACTAAGGTAGCATGTTTCTATTATAACTTTCAAAACATTTTTCCTATAGCTTCTTTTTATTTGACGGATTTCTTCTTCAACATATCCATATTCTCCATCTTGCAACTTAGCGACATTTATAACCATGTCAATCTCACTAGCACCATTTTTCTATTGCTTCTTTTCCTTCAAAAACTTTAGCTGCTGTCATTGCTCCTAGCGAGAATCCAACTACAGCTGCAACTTTCACATCTGTTCCTTCCAAGTATTTTTTTAGCATCTTTCACATAGCAACCATTTACACAAACACTATAAAACTTATGTTCAGTCGCTTCTACACATAATTTTTTTCTATATCTTTTTGACTTGCTGATGCTTTTAATATAGTATGATCAATATATTTATTTAATTCCATGTTTCTACCTCTATTCTATTATCTCTAAAATATTTTTTTATATCTTTTTGTTCTTTAGAACCAACGACATATGCGTCTATAATCATAGCCCTGCTTTTGGTCTATATTTTTATCATCATTATAATGAATTTCTGCTATTAAATCACCTTTTTTTACTAGGTCTCCTACTTTTTTCTTTAGTAATATTCCTACTGCATGGTCTATTTCATCTTCTTTCATTGCACGTCCAGCACCTATAACCATAGCTGCTTTTTCCTATTTCCTCAGCCTTAATTTTTCTACAAAACCATCTTTAGTTGAATAAACTTCAGATGTTGATTTTGGCAATGGTAACAACTTATAGTTATTAACGACCTGTCCATCTCCGCCACTAAGTGAGATAAAGTCTTTTTAAAATTTCTAAAAGCTTTCCCATTTTTTTATTACTTCATCTATTTTTCCTTAGCCTCTTCAAAAGTCTCAACTTCACCTTTATGTTTAAGTGCAATATAAACAATTTCATAAACAACTTCTTTTAAATCAGCCGACCAATGACCTTTTAGCGCCTCGATACCTTCTATTATCTCATTAGCATTACCTATATTATATCCTAATGGTTCATCCATATTAGTAAGAACAGCAATAGTTTTTCTTCCAACACTATTACCTATCTCAACCATTCGACGAGATAATTCACGTGCATCTTCTATAGTCTTCATAAAAGCACCATCACCTACTTTAACATCAAGTATTATTAAGTCGGATTGTATGGCTAACTTTTTACTCATAATACTGCTGGCTATCAATGGGATACTATCTACTGTTGCTGTAACATCACGTAATGCATAAATTTTTTTGTCCAATGGTACAATGTTATCACTGTATCCCATAAGTCCAACTCCTGTTTTACCTGCTACTTCTACCAGTTCTTCTTTCGTTAAGCTAAACTTGAAATTTTCTATTGATTCAAATTTGTCAATAGTTCCTCCTGTATGACCAAGCCCTTTTCCAGAAAGTTTAGCTGTTGCCATTCCTAAAAGCTGCTAAAATTGGTCCCTAAGACAGCTGTAACTTTATCACCAACTCCTCCAGTAGAATGTTTATCAACCAAGTAATAATCAAGATTATCAAAAGTAATAATGTCCCCTGAATTGCGCATTTTTAATGTAAAATACGTTAACTCTTCTTTTGTCATATTGTTAAAATACACAGCCATTAAAAAGCACTCATTTGATAATCAGGAATAGTTCCTGCTAGATAACCCTCTAATAGAAAATCTATTTCTTCTTTAGTTAGTTCTTGCCTTTTTCTTTTTATCTATAATATCGACAGCTCTCATAGTAATCTCCTTTTTATTTTTAACGACTATAATTATATAACTATATCTCCTCTAAATTCTTATTATAATTTCTGCTAAAATAAAATATGTTTTTAATATATAATCTATTATATACTCATATCCTAAACTATAATTAACAATCTTTACAATAATATTTTGTCATTCCATACTTATCGATTTCTAAAAATATGTTATCAGATATCTTTATAATCTGTAAAAATTTCTTTTTCTTTTCAAAAACTTATTTAATTCTTCTTCATGCTATAGATTATCTTATCACGAATAAAGTACATTTTATATCCTAATAATGTTAAACTGTAATTTTTTATATTTGAATAAAATTTTTAAATAAAATAAAAATATAATTAATAAGAACGCTAATTTAAAACTAAAAATACAGCTTTTCATTTATAATTAAAAATGTCATAATAATCATTAAAACCAAGTATCCATAATCGATTCCTCGTTGTTTTTTAATTCTTTATTTGAGCATACAAAAATATCGCTAGGTTTTAGAACAAACTAATAAAATTGAGTGAAAAAAATAGAATATAAAAATAAGAACTAAAGCATAATATTGTATCTATCAGATCCTGTTTTATTATAGTATAAATTAACAAGACAAAATAAAGAGGTATAAATGAATATATACAATAACTTATATAGTTAAAAGTTTTCTTCATAATTATACCTCCTAATTTTTATCTTTTACTTTTTGGTTTTGACAAAATTTCGAAAAATTATATCATTCACAATTTTTTTCTTTATCGATAATTTTAGAGTTTGAATATATCTCTTTTTCTCTATCTACTATTACACGAGCATTTTTTTAGGTCTATTTTTAAATTCATTTCGAGCGCTTAATTTCTTGAGAACTTTTCTCTGAAACTTTTTGAGTTTTTCTTTTAGCTTTCTGGTTTTTGGGTATTTTGTTTTTTGATTACCATCTTTCATTTTATCTAAAAACAAAAAGAAATTAAAGCAATTAATACAAAAATATTGCTGTATTCATACTTTTACCACCTTGTTTCCTATTCAAGTATTCTTTTGCAATTAAACCTCTTACCAGATTTTCTCTAGAAAATTCTAACCTAGAGTATATTATTTTGTTCAAAATGTTTTGTTGTCTGAAAATTTCGCTGTTGATTGAATTTACTTCTTCCTTTATTATAATTGTCATTATAATATTTTTGATATTCGTTAATAGTATTTTTATTTGTCCTATTTTTCGACTGAAACTATATTTTTCGTGCTTGAGCTTTTTGTTGTATTAGTTCACTGAAGGTTTCATTTCACTTAATTTACTATCACACTAGACGTTACTTCTTGCTGCATCGGCACTTTCTTGTTTGTTTCGTATCCCGTATCCATAGATTCCTTTATACGTCGCATTTCTTCAACAGCTCTTAATGCAGCTTCTCTTGCACGTTCTAGTTCCATCTGTTTGGAATTATCTAAATTTTTATGATATTTTTTTACTATCTGAAAGCAAAAACTGTAATAAAAATAACTAAAAATATGATAACTATAATTGGTACGGCAAAAATTATAAATGTCATTTTAGCCCCTCCTTTATTTAGTTATTATTTTTCTTGTGTTTCTGGTTGAGACATACGTTTGATTGAATCTCTCATTCCTGTATCCGCTTCTAAGTTTTTATAATTCATATAATCCATAACACCTAAGTTCCCATCTTGGAATGCTTTTGCCATAGCAAGTGGTAACTGTGTTTCTACTTCTACTACTTTCGCGCGCATTTCTTGAATTCTTGCTTTCATTTCTTGTTCAGCTGCTACCGCCATTGCACGACGTTGTTCAGCTTTAGCTTGCGCGATGTTTTTATCAGCAATAGCTTGTTCTGTTTGTAAGTTTGCACCAATGTTTTGACCGATATCCACATCTAAAATATCAATAGATAAGATTTCAAATGCAGTACCTGCGTCAAGACCTTTATCAAGAATTGTTTTAGAAATTCTATCTGGATTTTCTAATACTACTGTGTGTGATTCAGATGAACCAATAGTTGATACAATACCTTCACCTACACGAGCGATAACTGTTTCTTCCCCAGCTCCCCCAACAAGTCTTTCAATATTTGCACGAACTGTAATACGAGCTTTGGCCTTAACCTCAATCCCGTTAATAGCTACCCCTGCAATGTAAGGTGTTTCTATAACTTTCGGGTTAACACTCATTTGAACGGCTTGAAGCACATCGCGTCCTGCTAAATCAATAGCGGCACATCGTTCAAATGTTAGGCTTACTATATTAGCACGGTGTGCGGCAATAAGAGCATTAATAACCCTATCTACATTCCCTCCGGCTAAATAGTGACTTTCTAGCTGATTTATAGTTACAGCTAATCCCGCTTTATGAGCTTTTAATCATCGGATTAATTACTCTACTTGAATAACACGTCTTAAACGCATACCAACAAGTGTAAAGATACTAACTTTAACACCAGCTGCTATAGCACTAATCCAAAGTCCAAGCGGAAAGAAAGTGAAAAATATTGATAATACAATTAGTACTACCACTAAAATTATACCTGTGAAAAACTAATTCTGGCATAACATTTCTCCTTTAACTTATTAAATACAACTATACGCATACCTTCTACATGTATAACTTCAATTTCATGTACCTTTTCTACAAAATCCCCATCTGTAACTACATCAAATTTTTTTCATTATTTAGAGCCGCTACGCCCGCTGGACGAAGGTCAGTATATGCCAGCAATTTTTACCAATTAAATCTACTCGGCTCTCACTTGCAACATAACCTTCTTCTGTAGAAATTGCATCATTCAACACTAGTTGATTTAAGAAAGCTAATTTTTATTTAACATTTTTCTATTAAATAAATATAAACCTACTCCTAACATAAATGAAACAATTGATGATGAATGCAATATTATAGTTGATTCATTAACATAAATTATTGCATAAATCAAGGTAATTATACCTACAGTCCCAACTATTCCTCCTGGTATAAACATTTCCAAACCAATAAGTGCTATTCCTCCAAGGAAAGAACAAATACAAAAATACTTAACCCTGTTGAATAAGAATGTAAAAGCAATATATATTGCCAAACTTAGAATGGAAAGTACTCCATAAAATTAAATTTTTTTCGAGAATAGTTGTTGACAAAATGTAAGTGACATTAAGATCAAAAGAATCCAATCAAGATACAAATATAAATCTGCTATTTAATCACCTCATTTTTATATATTCTTTTTCTAAATAAGTTAGCAACTCATTTCTCGTAAAAATATTTCCATGTCCTGAATTGCATACTCGAAATCAATTTTACTAATCTTATCGATATAATCGTGAAGTTTGATTTTATTATAACTCATTGGCTGTGTATAATAATTTTTAACATGACTATCTCCTAAAAATAATACCTTTTTCGTCAGCAATATAAATTAAAAATGCATCATCAGAATGCGAATTATCGCTACTGAAACAAGTTATCTTTATTCCTCCCAAGTTAAGATTAAAAATCTGCACTTTTAGGCATATCTGGAATTTTTATTTTTATTTCATAATTCTCATAGACTTTTTAGCACATCTGCGCTATATTTTATTTCAGTTCCCACTTCCACTCTTTTTATATAAGCTTTCGTCATCCCATTTTAACTTAGATAATTCTATTGAGAATCTTTTTGCTCGTTCTGTAGAAATCACTGGAATATCTAAGTATCCTGCACCAAAACTATGATCCCAATGATGATGAGTAAGAATAACATAACTTGGTTTTTTGGCAAAGAATTTTCCTCAAGTTCTTTTAGAAACTCCGCTACCTGGCTTGGACCATTGCCCGCATCAAGCATAACAGAAAAATTTTCTCCTTTACATATCCAATGGTTGGTTCCAAATACATATAACGTTGTTTTTGTGTAATAAAGCTTTTTCTGAGAATTTAATTAGCATCCTTTTTACTTCCTTTTGATTATAGATATATTATAGCATAATTAATAATTATTTACAAACTTGTCTTCTTACATAAAACAGCTGTAAAAGAGCATTTAAAAGACACTTTTACAGCTGTTTTTCATTTTATAATATAATATTCTAGAATAGTGCTAATGCTACTAAATAAAGATAGTAAAATAACAATCCTATAGCCAACACTACAAAACATTGCATAAACTAACCAAGTTACTAGATATAAAGTATATCCTAATGCTTTAACAATATTGGTTATGCTCAACCATAAATGTCTACCTATCGCTAGAAGTATAGATATTACACCGCCATTATAAACTTCTTCTTGGTTGTCTAAATCACCAAATTTAAATACTGACTTTAATTTCATCATAATTATTGCCTCCCAAGATATTTTTCTCTACACCATTATTATACTATATAAATCTTTATATTAGCAAGTAATTATAATTAACTTTTATAAGAAAAAAATTAAAAATTAATTTCGCTAACTAATATATAAAAATACTAGAGTATTTCTACTCTAGCAATAGTATGAGAGATGGCGGGATTTGAACCCGCGTCCAAGAAAACCTCCCCTTAGCTTCTACATGTTTAGTTTATCTATTAAATTTAATTTTTCACTTAAGCCGATAAACGGGCAATGAAAAACGAGTTTGATTATTCTCTTATTTACCACTACAAACGGAAGTGATAAATCGTAGACTGCTATTAATGAACCGATTAGCTTTGCCACAGTCAAACAAAGTAATCAGCCTTTAGCTATTAAGCTGCTAAAGCGTAATTTGTTTTTTCGCCAGTTATATTTAACTGAGTGTGTTATTAAAGGAGCCAACCCTCCTACATGCCACCAAGAAGACTAGCATCCCTGTCGAATCCTAAACATCCCCGTTTTGATGATGATTTATTTTACCATAAAATTTACATTATGTAAAATTTTGAAAATTGTATGGTATAATCAAGTTGAATTAAAAATTAGGAGGTAAATATGCAAAACACTTATTAATGAACTTCGTCCCAAAAAATTACTGATATAATTGGACAACAACATCTTATTGGAAAAATAAAGTTCTAACAAAAATAGTAGAAAGCATGTTTTCATTTATTTTTATATGGACCTCCTGGTACAGGGTAAAACTTCAATAGCAAATGCATTAGCTAACGAATTAGATTATAAATTCAAAATATTGAATGCTGTAAACTGTTCTAAAAAGGATTTAACTACGGTCATTGAAGAATCTAAACGATTTAAAAAGTTCTTTTACTTTTAGATGAATTCCATAGATTAACAAAAACCTATGCGGGATATTCTTCTTCCTGAAATTGAATATGATAATATTTATGTTATCAGTTGTACTACCAACAACCCTTATCATACTGTTAATCCTGCTATAAGATCCGCCTTATGATTTTTGAACTAAAACAAATTAATGAAGATGATATTTACAATTATCTAAAGAAAATAGCAAAAACAATGACATATTTTCTAAAAATCTTTCTATTGATGACGATGTCTTTAAAGCTATCGCACTTAATTCATCAGGTGATTTAAGATTTTCATAATACATTTGAAATTTTATATAACTTATCCAACGAGGATGAACATATAACAAAGGAAAAACTTCTAAGTTTATCACTAGGAAAATTCAAAAACTATGATAAAGATGGCGACGCTTTTTATGATATTATTAGTGCCTTTCAAAAAGTCTATTCGAGGAAGTGATGTTGATGCATCGTTATATTACCTTGCACTACTAATTGACAGTGGTGATTTAGATACTATTTATCGTAGAATGACAGTTATAGCCTATGAAGATATCGGGCTTGCAAATCCGAATATTGGTCCATTCATTCATGCTGCGGTAGAAAGTGCAAAAATGCTGGGTCTTCCTGAAGCTCGTATTCCTTTAGCAAATGCTGTTATTCAATTGGCACTTTCGATAAAATCAAACAGTGCAATTATGGCAATCGATAATGCCTTAGCTGAAACAAATCGCAATCCTAAGTTTATTATTCCAGACCACTTACGTGATAGCCATTACTCTGGAGCAGAAAAACTTAATCGTGGAGTCGGCTATAAATATCCCCACTCTTATCCGAATGGCTATGTAAAACAGCAATATTTACCTGATAACTTGGTAGATTCTTCATTTTATACGCCGAAAACAAATAATAAAAACGAGCAAAAATCTCAGTGCCTATAAGAAAATTTATTGATAATCAAAAAAATAATTTTTATTAAACATATTAGCACATTCCTATAAAAAAACGTTAGTCATAAAATTATGACTAACGTTTTTACTATTCTCCTAGAACTTTTAACTTCACATTCTAGTTTAACGCCAGAATGTTTAAATACTTCTTCTTGAACTTTTTATTAAATTTTTATAATCTTCACAAGTAGCATTATTTATATTCACCATAAAACCAGCATGTTTTTGTTGAAACCTGAGCTCCTCCCTACAGTCAATCCTTGAAGACCAGCATCTTGAATTAATTTCCCTGCAAAATAACCAACCGGTCTTTTTGAAAACAGAACCACATGAAGGATACTCCAATGGTTGCTTTTTCTTCACGCATTTTATTCAATTCATTAACTCTAGCTATTATTTCTTCTTTGTTTCCATCTAGCATTTTAAAAGTAAACTTTAGAAATAATCCCTCCTGTTTCTTGAATTACAGAATGTCTATAAGAAAAGTTCATGTCCTCATTAGAATACACTTTCTTATTACCTTTTCTATCAAAAACTTCTACTTTTTCTACTACTTCTTTCATTTCACCACCATAAGCTCCAGCGTTCATAAAAATAACACCACCTACACTACCAGGTATACCGCATGAAAAATTCAAGATTAGTCAAACTATTTTCTATACAAAAAAATCAGTAAGTTCTTTCAATGTTGTTCCTGCATAGCACGATAATATATTTTCCTCTAATAATTCTATATTATTCATATCACTAGTTATAACAACAATTCCACTTATTCCAGTATCAGAAATTAAAACATTAGATCCATTTCCTAAAATAGTCAATTCTATTTTTGTGGTCATAACTATATTTTGATTATATTCTGAAAATCTTCTTCTGTTTTTACACGTACTAAAAACCTCAGCATTGCCTCCCGTTTTAGTAAAACTGTATTTTTTAGCGGTTCATTAAATAATACTTCACTATTACGAACAACACTTTCTATACCTTGTGCTTTAATCATCTATTCTTACCTTCTTTAACATTTTAGTTTATAAACTCTAATTTTTATTTGAGTAATCTTTTAAACGTATATTCTTTATTAATAAGTTTAAATTCATTATACTCAACCTTTAATTCCTCTTTTTCAAAAACCTTTTTTTAATTTTAAAAAAATCGTTATGTATTTCTGTCCCGCGTTGGACTACATATAATATCACATCATAGTTCATAGAAAAAAATAGTCTGTAAGTCTCGCATACTAATTACACCCTTAGTACCATTATGAGCTATTCTATGATAACTTATATTATTTAATCTTTTTTTCGTCAAATGTTGTTATCTCATGTAAATTTTTCTACAACAACAAGTATATCAACTATTTTTTCCCCAATAACATCTGTTGTACTTGTTGCTCCGATATGGATAAATTCACATTTGGGCATTTTAGGAATTTCTCTTATTTTTTATCTCATCATCGAATATTTTAATGTATTTTTATTTTCTATAATTTCTTCAATATTAATAGTTCTCTTATTCATACTAAATCCTATCGTAAAATTTAACACTTTTATTATTATAGACGTTATTCGATATAAAGTAAAAGTTTATAGTTAAATTTTAATACAATTATCTAGTTTTTGTTTTTAATACTTATCTACCTACAATCGCTATAACAAAAGCAGTCTACTTGGTGATCGTTTATCATTCCTATCAGCTTGCATATAGCTGTATATGATTGTACTTCCTACAAAAAGTAAATCCTCTTTTCATATCCTTGCTTATTTTATCTGATAATTCAGTATTACTAGGCGCATCTTTATAAGATTTCAGATTTGAACTAAGCGTTTTAAAATCTGTAAATCGCCAAATGTAGTTGTCGAAAGTTCCAAATTCTTCTCTTACTTTCAAAAAGGCTAATGCATTTTTCTCACACCATATATTTTTAACTTATTTCTAATAATACCCTCATCTCCTAGTAAAGAGTTTAAATAGTCATCCCTATAATTCGCACAAATATTATAGTCAAAATTATCAAAAAGCTTTTCTAAAAATTTTCTCGTTTTTTAGAATTAATGACCAACTAAGTCCAGCCTGCATCCCTTCTAAAATTAAATACTCAAATAACTTTCTTTCATCATGAGTTTTTCTTCCCCATTCAGTATCGTGATATTTTGTATCTAACTCTCCCTTTTACCCATGGGCATCTAATCTTTTGTCATTAGTTTCCTCCATATTTTTCTTTTACTAGATTTATCATATCTCTAATACGACGAATACTGTAACGCTCTTTTTTTATCTATTTCTAAAAAGAACCCATCTTTAGCAATAATTCTCACATCTTTATGTGGCATCAAGGCAGCAAACAATTCTTTTCCTTTTAATTTATTTACTATATCTTTTCAAAAAGTTACAATTACTTTGTTTGCAAGTTCTTTAACACTTGTAACTCTCGACTCTTTTGCTTTAACTTTTTAAGTAACAAATATCAATTAAATTAGTAACCTCTGTGCCAAAATCAGAAAATCTATCAATTAAATCTTCTACTATACTATCAATCTCCTCATCAGTAATAACGCTATTTAATCGCTTATAAAAATCTATTTTTGTCTGCATCACTACTAATATATTCTTTTTGGAATAAATGCATCTACATTTAATTTAATCTCAAAATCATCATTTTCTGCTTCAAAAGATCTTTTTTTGAAGTTTTTGGAACAGATTCTTTTATTATATTTTTCATAATACTCTGCATCTTGTGTTTTATCTCGTTCCAAAATAGGTTTCTAATATACCTTTTTCATTTGAATCTCTTGCTCTAACATTTGTGAATATAATGTATACCCTACAGAGTCAATAAATCCATGTTGACGTCCACCAAGAACATCTCCCGCTCCTCGGATTGATAAATCTTGCATAGCAATTTTAAATCCACTTCCTAAAGTCGTAAAATTCTTAATTGCGGATAATCTTTTCTCAGAGTTTTCTGTAAGAGCTTTGAATGGCTGATACATTAAATAAGCATAAGCTTCTCTACTGCTTCTTCCTACACGTCCACGAAGTTGGTATAGCTGACTAAGACCAAAACGATCTGCATCTTCTACAATAGAGTATTAACATTAGAAATATCAATTCCTGTTTCTATTATTGTAGTTGTAATTAATAAATCATATTTTCTATCAATTTCATCAGACATAATACGCTCAAGTTCACGTTGTGTCATTCTACCATGTGCGTATGCGATATTTATATCTGGTAATAATCTTTTCAACTCCAAATATTTTTCATCTATGCTATCTACTCTATTATAAACATAAAATACCTGCCCACCACGAGAAACTTCATTCATAATCGCTTCTTTAACTATCATGTTATTTTGCGCGGTAACAAAAGTCTGAATCGGTTGTCGTTCACTTGGTGGGGTTTCTATTACTGACAAGTCACGAATACCTATCAAACTCATATGTAATGTTCTTGGTATTGGTGTTGCACTTAGTGTCAGAACATCAATCGTATTTTTTAAGTGTTTTATCTTCTCTTTGTGTTTAACACCGAAGCGTTGCTCTTCATCAATAATCAATAAACCTAAATCTTTATATTTAAATTTATCATTAAAGTTTATGTGTTCCGATAATAATATCAATTTTCCCTTCTCGTAATCTTTTTGCAAATTTCTGTAATATCTTTTGCACTTTTGAAACGACTAACTACCTCTATATTAACAGGAAAGTTTGCAAAACGATTAACAAAATTTTCATAGTGCTGCTCAGCTAAAAGTGTTGTTGGTACTAAAACTGCTACTTGCTTTGCATCCATAACTGCTTTAAACACAACACGCATGGCAACTTCAGTTTTCCCAAAACCTACATCTCACATAAGAGCCTGTCCATTGGACGTTGTTTTCCATATCTCGTTTTATTTCTTCAGTTGCTTTTAATTGGTCATCGGTAGGTATAAAAGAAAAGTCATCTTCAAATTCTTGTTGCAAACTACTATCAAAGCTATATGCATATCCTGAACTTAACTCACGTTTTTATATACAATTTAATCAAGTCTTCCGAAATATCTTCAATTTCACGACGAACTTTATTTTTACTTGTTGCCATTTTTTAGTTCCAAGTTTTATTTAGTTGTGGTTTTCTGTTATCTGTTGAAGCAGTATATTTTTGAATATAATTCATATTGTTAATATCAACATAAATAACATCTCCACCATCATAAACTATTTTTAAAAATCTTTTATGCACTCCGGTGACTTCGATATTCTCTATTCCTTCATAGAGACCAATACCGTGAGCTTATATGAACAATATAATCACCAATATTTAATTCTTGATAATTTCTTATTTTTTTCAGAATTTGTATATTTAAATTTTACACGACGTTTTTCGTTCTTCTTCTGTAAATAATTCACGCGGTGTTAATAAAAATATTTTATTCTTCTTATCTTCAAAAACCTTTCAAATGGTATTTATTAACGTCAATGAAAAATCTTCCCATTTTTATTCCGTAATAAATATCATCATAAAAATAATTATCAAATAAAAATCTTTTTCAACATAATCTCTTTGTTTTTGGGTATTTAAAAGAAAATTAAAACTTTATAATCACTATCTAACTTTTTCTCTTATTTCTTTAGTTAAGTATTCTTCATTAACATAATACACCAAGTCCGTAATATCTATATTATAGTTTTTCTCTATAATCTTTTCGTTTAATTTTAAATTAGATAAATAGTACTTTCTCACTTTTTTATTTTGAATTTTTTTCAAATGCATTATCGTCAATAATATTTTTGGTGAATATATGTTCTATTAATTTCTTGTAAATTTGTTAAAGAAAATACTGACGCAAACTTTCAACTTTTTCTGTGATTTTATGATAATTATCAAAGAAAAATAACAACATCCTCTGTAAAAATAATCTGCAATACTAAAAGTATGTTCATATATTAGATTAGAAAAACTCTCTAATTCACTAAAATCCCCAGTAGCTCTATATATTTCTATTTTTCTTGTAAATAGTCACTAATATCCTTATAGTTTTTCCTCTTGTTTAAGTTTTTCATCTTTTCAATCGTTCTAATATTTTTGTTACGACAATATCTTTTTCTTCATTCGTTAAGAAAAAGTCATTCGTTGGATATATAGTCACATTTTTCTACTTTTTCTAGAGATTTTTGCGTAATTTCATCAAAAGTACGAATACTATCTAACTCATCATCGATCCAAACGTATAGGTTTTTCATTTAATGGACTAAAAATATCAACTATACTTCCTCTTTTCGAAAAATTCCCCTACTACATCAACGCTATCAACACGATTATAGCCCTATATTAACTAGTTTTTCTGCAAGTCTTCAAAATTTATTACTGTATCTAGATTAATTTCAAATGTAGTATTCAAAAATTTCTCAGGATCTTTTAATGTTCTGTAGCTTGCTTCAATAGGAATAATTATTATACTAGGAATTTTTGAAGCTAAGTTCTCCAGCACTTTTATAGAATTTTTGTACTAAATCATTACTTTTTAGCTGTGTGTCTTTTTAAAATATCTATTTCTGGATAAATATATGTTTCTTTTTTTCTAATGTAGTAATCAATGAAAAAGTTCTTCTGCTTCCGCTTTATCTTGTGTAATTACAACAACATTCTTATTGCTTTTTAACAAATTCATTATAAATTTCTAATGCTTTTGTTGTTATATTTGTCCATAAATTCCAATATTATTAATTTTTGTCATAATCAAAATCTACTATCTTCAACAATTCTTGTTTTAACATGCTCTCCTTATCTTTCCATGACAAAGAGCAGGACTCAAAACAAGTTTTCCTACTCATTTTTATCACTGCTTTTGTACTAATTATATTTATTCATTAATTCCACAAAACTCATTTTTGAAAAATCTTCTATACAATTTATACTCTTTGAGTAAATCTTTTCAATATCTATCATTTCATCTTTAGAAAATCTTCCTAGACATAATCTACTACTTTCATAGGTGGAGTTGGTCTATCTATTCCTATTTTTAAACGATTGAATTTTTCAGTTCCAGGTGACTTATAATACTCTTGAGACCATTATGACCACCGCTACTTCCTTTAGCTTTTAATTTAAAGTTAGCTGTCTTTGTATCTAAATCATCATAGATTACTAGAATGTCTTCTATGTCAATTTCAAAATAATCATAAAAATTTTCTTAACGCTTCACCTGAAAGGTTCATGTAGTTGTCGGTTTTATAAGTAAATATTTAATTCCATTGTAGTACGTTATTGCATAATCAGCATTAAATTTATTTTTATCAAAATTTATATTCCACGCTTTTGCAAGCTCGTCTAAAAATCATGAAACCTATATTATGTCTTGTATTTTCATATTGTTTCCTGGATTTCCTAATCCTACTATTAATTTCATTTGTTGCCTCTTTCAATATATATTTTACTATCGACTCTATTAGAACTACTTAGAAGGCAACGAACTCGTTGCCTCCTTTTTATTTTTTTATTTTTAAAATTATTCAAAAAGAACACTTACTGGTTCATTATGGTGTATTCTATAAATAGCCTTAGCTATTAAATCACCAAACACATAGTGGAACCATTTTATCTAATTTTTCTCTTCAGGTATATCTATTGTATTAGCATATACTAATTCTTTAATTGGAGAATTTTCTATTCTTTCTAATGCTTGTCCACTTAATACCGCATGCGAACAACTTGCATAAACTTCTTTTGCCCCTCTATCTTTAAGTGCTTGAGCACCTAAAGTAATTGTACCTGCTGTATCAATTATGTCATCGATAAGAATGCAAATCTTCCCTTCGATATTTCCAACAATATTCATAACCTCAGCAACATTTGGTTTAGGTCTTCTCTTATCAATTATTGCAATAGGTGTATTAAGAGCATCAGCTAATTTTCTTGCATGAGTAACTCCTCCGTGATCTGGTGATACTACAACTACTTCTTCCATATTAGAAAGTTTTCCTTTGAAGTATTTAGCAATAATAGGCACTGCCATCAAGTGATCTACTGGAATATCAAAGAATCCTTGAATTTGTAATGCATGAAGATCTAAAGCAATAATACGATTTGCTCCTGCAGTTTCTAATAAGTTTGCCACTAATTTTGCTGTAATTGGTTCACGACTTCTCGCTTTTCTATCTTGACGTGCATACCCATAATAAGGTATTACAACGTTAATAGTATCTACAGAGGCACGTTTTAATGCATCAATCATAATCAATAAGGTCATTAAGTTGTCATTTACAGGACCACTAGTAGATTGAATAACAAAAACTTCACATCCACGTACGCTTTCCTCTATATTAATAGAAACCTCTCCGTCACTAAATTTTTTTAACTACATTTGCTTAGCTCTACTCCTAGTGACTTGCTACTTGTTTCGCTAATGGAATATTAGAGTTCAATGAAAACAACTTCAATGGTTTTATCTACAAACATATTAAATTTTTCTCCTTGAAAATTTTTGGTTCGATAATAATACAGACGTATTCCCGCTTATTATTATAGCATAAATATTTTCTAATTTCTACTAAATTTAGGCCAGTAACACTAAAAATAAGAAAGTTTTAAAAATATTAACTACGTTCATTATATATTTACACAAAACAGAAAAATTATGTAAATTACTTTTATTTTGCTTTTTCTTAAAGTATATGCTATTATATTGAATTATAGGTAAAAGAATATAATTGTATTTATCAATTAGTACAATTTCTATTTTTAATTATATAGTAATATAGTATAAAAATGATACCCTTCTTTTCCTTACAAATTATTTATAAAGGGTGTTTTTATGGATAAAATTTTTGAACTTATTGAAAAAGAACAACACAGACAAAATACGAATATCGAGCTTATAGCTAGTGAAAACTTTGTATCGCAAGATATTTTAAAAAGCTACTGGAAGTATATTAACTAACAAATACGCTGAAGGTTATCCTGGTAAAAGATATTATGATGGGTGTGAGGTTGTTGATGAAATTGAAAGCTTAGCTATCGAGCGTCTTAAAGAATTATTTGGTGCAAAATTTGCTAACGTTCAAGCTCACTCAGGTTCTAGTGCTAACATCGCGGTGTATATGGCATTACTTTCTCCTGGTGATACTGTTTTAGGTATGAGTATGGATGCTGGCGGGCACTTAACTCATGGAAGCCGTGTAAACTTTTCTGGAAAGTTATATAATGTTGTATCTTATGGAGTAACAAAAGATACTCATACTATTGACTATAATGAAGTTTTAAAATTAGCCAAAGAACACCAACCTAAAATGATTATTGCTGGGGCTAGTGCCTACTCTCGTATAATTGACTTTGCTAAATTTAGAGAAATTGCTGATGAGGTAGGTGCATATCTTATGGTTGATATGGCTCATATCGCTGGGCTTGTGGCTACTGGTCTTCATCCTAGCCCTCTTCCTTATGCTGATGTTGTAACATCTACAACCCATAAAACTCTTAGAGGCCCACGTGGTGGAGTTATTTTAACGAACAATGAAGAAATTGCAACAAAAATCAATAAAATGATTTTCCCCGGGGCACAAGGTGGTCCATTAGAACATATCGTAGCTGCTAAAGCAATTTGCTTTGCAGAAGCATTAAAACCAAATTTAAAATCTATCAAGAACAAGTTCTAAAAACATTCAAGTAATGGTGAATACTTTTAAAGAAAATAATATTCCTGTTATTAGTGATGGTAGTGATAACCATTTATGTTTAATCGATACGTACTCTACTTATGGAGTAACTGGTTGATGCTAGCCTTTTATTGAGTAAAGCTAATATAACATGTAATAAAAATGGTATTCCTTTTGATACACTACCTCCTATGAAAACTAGTGGTCTTCGTTTAGGGGTTCCTGCAATGACTACTAAAAGGCTATATTGAAGAAGATTTTATAGAAATAACAGATATTATCTGCTCACTTCTTAAAAATGGAGAAAATTACTTAGAAGAAGCAAAAACTAGAGTGAACGCCCTGGTTTCAAAAAGAAAGAAAAGAATTTAGATAATAATTATACCGAAGATTACATATCTTCGGTTTTTATATTTTTAAAATTCCAGCCACTAAAACTCCCTCCGCTCGTAAAAACGAACATTCTCTTCTGGATTTGTCTATAATTCTTCGTAAAACGTGTTTTTTGTTTGTTTACGAAAAAATTTTTATTGACATAGTTCGGTTCTTGTGGTATATTTATTAAACTTACAAGGAGATATAAATATATGAATATAAAAATATTTTCAAAGCTTCGCTTTTTCATAGCATTGATTACGGAAAAATCGAATATTTAAAAGATGCTATCATTACAGTATTAGAAAATGGAGTTATTAATGAAGTTATAAGAAATAATGACCCTAATTATGTGGAAAAATTAACTGAATATTCTTCTCATCAAAAATTTTTATGATTTTGGGGATAGAATACTTTTACCAGGATTTATAGATTTACATATCCATGCTCCTCAATGGCCACAAGCAGGATTAGCACTTGATGATGAACTTAGTTGTTGGTTAGATAATTTCACTTTCCCTTTAGAAGCTAAGTACGAAGACGTTAATTATGCAAAAAAGTTTATCCCGATTTAGTAAAAACTCTACTTGCTAACGGAACTACATCTGCTATGTATTTCGGTACTATCCATAACGAAGCAACACTTGAACTTGCAAAAATTTGCGCTGACCTTGGTCAACGTGGGTTCGTAGGAAAAGTCGTTATGGATGATAAAACTATGAACCCAAATTTTTATCGCGATTATTCAACGAAAGAAGCATTAAAAAATACTGAACAATTCATAAAGGATGTTACAGCATTAGGGAAAAACGTGCCTCAAGGTGTCTATCCAGTCATTACACCACGCTTTGTTCCTAGTTGTACTGATGAAGCACTAAAAGGATTGGGTGTTTTAGCCAAAAAATATAATACTTACATTCAAAGTCATTGTAGTGAGAGTGATTGGGAACATAATTTTTGTTTCTGAAAGATTTGGTCGTCGTGATACTGAAGTATTGGCTAGTTTTGGTCTTTTAACCGACAAAGCAGTTATGGCTCATGGAAATTTTATTAACAGTAGCGATGCAAAAATTTTCTCACATAATCACTCATCTGTTTGTCACTGTCCTATTTCAAACTCATACTTTGCTAACGCCGTTCTACCAGTAAACAAACTTAAAAATGAAGGTGTAAATATTTGTTTAGGAACTGATATATCAGGGTGGTTTTTCTCAAGTCTGTATGACAATATTAAAACAGACAGTCATGTCAAAGCCGTCTATTAAATGACGGTGTGGATAATAATCTACCTTCTAATCAACGTGGGATTAACAACTCGAAAGTATCTATTTTTGAAGCATTTTTATCTTGCAACTCACGGCGGTGGAAAAAGCACTCAAACTTCCGCTTGGTATATTTAAAAAGGTTACATTTGCGATTTTCAAGTTATTGATATAAACACACCAAAATAATAAACTACCTAATTACCTAGATAATGAAGAAGATAAACATTTACTACAAAAATACTTTATCTTTCTACAAAAGAAAATATTCGTGAAGTTTGGATTCAAGGTAAAAAGAGTTTTAAAAAAATAATTAATGTTATTTTAATCACTTTACAAAGTTAGTCTTTATTAATTACTATATTTAATTTTGTAAAAATTTTTAAAATTAAACTGAACGAGCAGTTATACTCGATTATTAAATAAATTTTTAAGGAGTTTCATTTTTATGTCGATAGACATCTTACCATTGAGTTGATGAAGATATTCCATTTTCTCAATCCGCAATTTTAGGGTTACACACGTTTTTAGCAATGGACGTTTATGTACCACCATTTATTTTAGCAACCGCCTGCATTATCACCTGGTGATGCTGCAGGACTTATCAATCTACATTTTTAGAGCCGGACTTGCCTCTTTAATTCAGGTTTTATTCTATCTTAGATTACCGGTCTGTCAAGGTCCATCTTTTTATACCGCTTGGAGCAATTATAGGAATCATATGGGTTCTAAGAACCTAGGAACCGTACTTGGTGCGAGTATTGTTGGAGCCATTTTAGTTATTATTCTTGGATATTCTGGTATTTATAAATATATCGTTAGAAATTTTATACCTTCTATAGTTAGTGGTACTATTATTATGATTGTTGGATTAACACTTCTACCTTCTGCGTTTGTCAACAACATTTACATTGAAGGAAATGGATTAACTATGAAACAAAAATATCTTACTTGCATTTTATCACTGCACTTCATTAATTTTCTTTTCATCTTTAGGAAATTATATAACAAGTAAGTTAAAACGTATTTTCCAAATTTCTTCTGTTATTATTTCATTAGGAATAGGTACTTTCTGTGCTATGTTAATGGGTGGTTTTAGCACTCAGGCAATTAAAGATGCTAGTTTTCTCAATGCCAAAAATTTTTATTTTTTAGACTATGATATACATTTTGAAGCATCTGCAATTATTACTATGATTATTATTTATATGGTACTGCTTGCTGAAAACAACCGGTACATGGTACGCAGTAAGCTCTGTTATGGTTAAGCCTCTTAACGATACTCAAATCAACAGGGAGTTATCGGTGAAGGTATTGGATGTCTTCTAGCTGCTTTAGTAGGAGCAACTCCAGTTACTGGTTACTCTACGAATGCTGGTATTATATCTATTACCGGTGTCGCAAGTAGAAAAGTTTTTGTCGTTGCATCTGGTTGGTTTATTGTTCTATCATTCTTGGGAAACTTTCAGCGATTATCAATTCTATACCTGCTGCTGTTATTGGTGGAGTTTTTGCAGTAGTATGTATTATTATTCTGTAACGGGTTTAGAGTTGTTAAAACCTTGACTTCTCTGAAAGAGAAATTATATATTATCGGTGTTCCTTTAATGTTCACTATCGGATTATTATTTATCCCTGCTGGTCTTAAAAGCTAGTGCACCACAATTTTTACAATATTTAATCGGTTCACCAATCGCAGTTGGCGCTATTGTGGCGATTATTATGAACAAACTTATACCAGTAGAAAAATACTAATTAAACGTGAAGAGATGAATTTCAAACTCATCTCTTCTTCTTTTTATTTTAGTTAAATATAGTATAATAATTTTTAACAACAATAGAAATGGAGAATATCATGACTGAGAAAAATGAACGTTGAAAGTTTCAATCTTGACCACACTAAAGTAGTTGCACCTTATATTCGCCTTGTTGGTGTTTATAGTGGAGAAAACGGGGATAAAATTTATAAATATGATATTAGATTTTGTCAACCTAATAAGGAACATCTAAAAATGCCAAGCCTACATTCACTGAACATCTAATCGCTGAACTTATTAGAAATCATCTTGATAATGTTCTTGATTTTGGGCCTATAGAGTGCCAAACAGGATTCTATCTTTCTGTAATAAATAATAATAGCTATGAAGATATTGAAGAGGCCCTTGCTAAAACTTTAGAAGATGTTCTTGTAGCAACAGAAGTTCCTGCTTGTAATGAAGTACAATGTGGCTGGGCTGCTTCTCACTCTCTAGAAGGAGCACGAAGAAGCGAAAAAAATTCTTAGAAAAACGTTCTGAATGGAAAAATGTTTTTCTAAATAAATACTAACTATAAAGTAATTACTTGAAACTCAGTAATTACTTCTTTAAAATTATATAATATATAGTCGTGTTGTACGCAAAAACTATTTATATTTGGTTATTTTTAATCTAACTAATGCAGCTCCTATTAACAATGTCATCCCTATTATTCCTGTTGTTTTTGTGTTATCAATCCCTGTATTAGGTAATTTCTTGATAGCAGTATTTTTAGGGCTTTGTTCATTAGTAAAGTACAAGCTCTGTATCGCTACTGTTTCTGAGTGAATTCTACACTTGGTACAACACTATCAGCTACTTTGCTTACAACTGCAAACATACTAAAGTGATTAATTTTAAACTCTACATTGCCGTTCACTATTTTAGAAGCAATCTTAACCAATGTTCCATCTTCTTGAACATGATATACGCTCACGTTAATAGCCCCAAAATTTGATAATGCTATGCGGACTATTCTTTCTTTTTCTAGATTCTCTATTTTTGCCTTTTTCAAAATTTTTTTAAATCCAAAATTCGAACAGAAATTACTTCTCTAATTTAGTTTTATATTTTCTACTACATTAACATCATCAATCTCTGTTACATCAAGGTTCAATCCTTTTAATTCAGCATTTCCAAAATCAACTTGAACATCACCATTAATTAATAAATCACTAGGAATCTTATCTTCTGGATATTCTTCTAATACTGGTTTCACCGCACTTTCTCCTTAGAGTCTGTATATACAAAAACTGGAACTTTTATGATATCTTCTGTTTTTATCACTATATATTACCTTAACTGTAACAGAATTTTCACCTAATGTACTTAGTTTATCTTCTACCAACTCATAAACTACATTTTTAGGTAATTTTTCAGTATTAACTGCTTTTAGTATAGTATCTATTGATAATTTTTCATCTTGTCTTACTTTGACTGTATCAGCTGTTATTAGTTCTGGTGTATATTTTTCTGCTTCAGTAATATACTCAGGCAGTGCTCTTGAACTAATGATTCACCTTGTTCAAGTGTAAGTTTCATAAGGAACTACTACTCTATCTATAGTTTTGTCTGGATAAAGTAACTTTTTACAACGACATTTACTCTACCGATATTACCAAAATTAGAAATACTTTCTACTTCTAATTTTTGTTTCTGCAGATAAGCCAGTTGTTGCTATTTTTGAATAACTTCTAACAAGTTTAAGTTTTTCACCTTGTTTCCACATAATTTACTTTGTTTTTCTTTTTAATTGTGGATCATATTTCGCATAATCTAATAATTCTAAGGCCTCTTTTTAGCTATTAAATCTAATCCAAGATTAGCAATTTCTTTAGTTATAGCTGTTACCGTATTTATTGAAGCCAATTTATTATTTATAACCTCTTCAGCATCTTTTTAATTTATTAGATAATACTACTTTACTTTCCTTATACAATGCAGCTGATTTTTCAGTTTTATCATTCAATTCGACTATAGCGTCAACTAAATTTTTGTGCGGCATTAACTACTGAATTTAATTGCGCTTTGTTAGCTTCATTAACTAAAACTGGCACATCAATCTCATTGGTTGTATTATCATCTAAATATAAAACTTTTACCTTAGCATTTTTATTTCCTAAAGTTGATAAGTCTACTTTTTCCAATAATGATAATGATATATTCACTGGTAGTTTCGTTTTATCAATTTTTGTCAAAGATATCTTTATCCTTAAGACTCTCCCCCATCATAATAGATACTGGTTTTTATCTATCAATGTTGGTAAGAACGTAGAGCTTAGTGTTCCTTTTTCTGGAGAAACAATCTTCAATTTTTTCAAATTAGGATCAATATATCCTACACCATCTACTCCTTGTCGCTTACCAAAATTAAAAATCTTTGTAGAATTTATTCTTGATTCAAAATACGATGTCGAACTATGTTGTCAGCACTTTTCCCTATACTTTTTACATATTTGGGTTGTAAAAATCCTGGGATAACATTATCATTATCCGTATAATAGTTAGTAATTTTTCCTGATATCACTAATTTATCTGTAAGGTCACTTTCTTTCTTCATTTCTCCACCACAAAGAAATTAAATAACCCTGAATAAATTTTAGGAGCATTAAAGGTATATGAGCCTTTAAAGCTTCCATTTTATCCTTTTTCTGCTTGAGCTGTAGCACGTAGAGTTAAGTATCCTCCCTAAAGAATGACCAGTAATATATAGATTTGTTATACTTTTATCATTTTTCAATGCTTTTATTAAGTCTTTTTGTCGCTATACTTTGATTAGATTCATTTCCTAGTACTAAAAGCAGCATCTGCACGTATGTCCCCTGATTGTTTTACGTTAGTTCCTTGAATTGCTAAAACTTGTATTGTACTATTTTTCAAAAATGGATAATTAGCTTTTTGTTTCAAATAGCACCGCATCTAATCCATTATCTTGATGAAAAATTTTTCTTTACAGTCCAGTATGGTGCCAATTCATTGTGCATAAATTGAAATTCTTTTTCTTAAGTGATGCCACATTTGTATTTGGATCTAAAATACTTTTTATTTGATCATCTTTTTCATATACAAGATTCATTAGTAAAAGCCATATCTCTTGCTGATATATTCCAAATAAGTTTATCCTTATCCTCTTTATCATTTTGACCGTCTCCATCAGTATCTGCTAATTTTGGATGAACATCATATCCCAAATAAGTTCTTCCATCTTTTTATAAATATATAATTCATCTTTATTTAAAATACCATCTCCATCATCATCACCATCTGGATTTAACACAGCATTTTTATAAATCAAAACTATCATATTTTCCACCTTCTAGACCAATATACCCTTCGATATTGCTTCAGCATAATCAAGTTAAACGTGAAATGTTGTACACCTGGTTTTATATTTTTCTACAATAACTTCTTTATCTTTTTCTGATTCTACTGTCTTTTCGTTATTTTTTATTATATTACTAATAAGTCTTTTGATATTAGTACTATCTGTTGTACGTTTATCAAAAACATTTAATGTTTTTCTGATGTACTAGGTTTTTCTTGAGCTTTTTACTAAATTAGAATCTGTTTCATTTTTAGTAATTTCTATATTTTATTCTTTTTCAACAACTTCTGTATTTTTCTTTTTATTTTTCCTTAGGCGCTAATGTAGAATCTACCTTCTCCACTGAAACTGGATTAACTGTTTCTTTAATCTCATTATCCTTGCTTGCGCATTACTACCTAGAAAAAAATAATTGCACCTATTGTTATTGATGCGATTCCTACTGTTAATTTTTTTATTCCATATTTTAATATACCTGTTTTTAAACATATATTTCTCCTTGAAAAAGCCAAAATTCTTCATCTGTCTTTTTTTCTTTTTGTAAAATTTAACATTTTATTTTTATAAAAATCCACTCTTAACAAATGCAAACAATTTAACTCAATAAGTTATTTACATAGTAAGAATATTCTAATTATAAAATAAAAGTTATATTTTTACAACATTAAATAAATATTTAAAAATACTATTTAAGGATATATAAAAGTTTTTCTTTTTCATGAAGTTTTTATATATGTTTTATATATTGTGTATATTAAATATCTCTCTTCATTCCACTGAGAAATTTGATTTACTTTCAATAATGACATATAGCGATATAAACTCCTATTGTTTTTATCTAAACAAAAATAAATTTTTATATTATCTTACTATACTACTTACTCAAGAAAACTCTAATATTATAAAAATATTTTTCACTAAGAATAAGACAACTCTTATTCTTGGTTTTTTATTTATTATTTTCGAAACTGGGCTACGAATAGCATTTCTATCTAATTCAATTTCCACTTTTGGTGCAATTCTTAATTTTACTGTTAGTGTCCCTACTTCTATGATTTCTCCATAGATTCCCAGCAAAAAGTAACAATTCTATCTCCTTCTTTTTAAAGAATCTTGAAGAAGTTTTAATTCTTTATTTCTTTTTAGATTGTGGTCTTATAATCATGAAATACATCAAATCAAAAAGAAACACAATCATTAATATATTAATGTATAGAACCTTGCATGTTATACCTCCATTTTGTTACTTACTATATTATTCTACTATATTGACGTAGAAAAATAAACCATTTACTATAAATTTTTTTAGAAATTTTTAGGATTCTCATTATTCCCATATTTTTCAAAAATTCTTCTTTAAAAATCTAGTAATCTATCTTCCATGATTGCCTGACGAATATCTTTCATCATATTAATTAAAAAGTGAATATTATGTGGTGTTGCAGTCGTGCTCAAAAATTTCATCTGCTTTAAATAAATGACGAAGATATGCTTTTGTATAATTTTATGCAATAACTAAGAACACTCTGAATCTAATGGCGTGAAGTCTTCTGCATACTTAGCATTTTTATTACGACACGTCCCTGAGATGTCATACACGTTCCATTTCTCGCAATACGCGTAGGTAGAACACAATCAAACATATCAATACCACGTAATACTCCTTCAAACAATGCATCTGGAGAACCAACTCCCATTAAATATCTTGCTTTGTTAGCAGGAAGTAATGGTGTTACATGCTCTAGCACTCGATACATTTCTTGCTTAGGTTCCCCTACTGACAAGCCTCCTATGGCATAGCCTGGGAAGTCCATACTGACTAAATCTTTAGCACTTTGTTCTCGCAAATCATTAAAACCTGCTCCTTGAACTATTCCAAAAATACTCTGCGTCTTTGGATTTTTATGTACTTCTAAACATCTTTCTGCCCAACGACTTGTTCTTTCTACTGATTGTCTTATGTACTTATAATCATGATTAAAATCTGGACATTCATCAAATGCCATCATAATATCTGAACCTAAAGCATTTTGAATATGCATAGCTTTTTCTGGTGATAAAAATAACTTTTCTCCGGATAAGTGATTTTTAAAGTGAACCCCTTCTTCCTCAATTTTTCTAAAGTCACTTAATGAAAATACTTGGAAACCACCAGAATCAGTTAAGATACTTCCATCCCAATTCATAAACTTATGTAACCCACCGGCTTTTTCAACAATCTTCTCCCCTGGTCTTAACCATAAATGATATGTATTAGATAAAATTATATCTGCACCCATACTTTTTGACTTCCTCAGGTGCCATAGTTTTTACAGTTGCTTGTGTTCCTACTGGCATAAATACTAGTGTTTCAAAGCTACCATGTGGTGTATGTACTATCCTAGCCTTGCTCCAGATTGTTTGCAGGTCTTGATATGTTCATACCAAACTGCATTTTTCTTTTACATCTCTCATCTTTTGATAAATTCCTTTCTTAAACTATTATCATCGCATCGCCAAAACTAAAGAAGCGATATTTATTTTCTACTGCTATTTTATACAAATCTAAAATCTTTTCTCTTTCATAAAAATACGCACTTACATTAATAACGATTTTGGTAAATGAAAATTTGTAATTAGCCCATCAACACATTTAAATTTAAAAACCTGGATAAATAAAAATATTTGTCCAACCAGATGCAGCTACTATTTTGCCGTTATTATCTCTTGCGATTGTTTCTAGCGTTCTAGTAGTTGTTGTTCCAACAGAAAAATTCTACCATTATTTTTCTTTTGTTTTATTAATAATCTCTGCAGTTTTTTTCATCTAATGTATAATATTCAGAATGCATATCGTGTTCTTCAATATTTTCCACTACAACCGGTCTAAATGTTCCAAGCCCCTACATGTAAAGTTAAGTATGCAACATTAACTCCTTTAGCCTTAATTTTTATCTAACAATTCATTGGTAAAATGCAGTCCTGCTGTTGGAGCCGCTGAACTACCTACTTCTTTTTGAATATACCGTTTTGATATCTTTCTTTATCTGTTAATCTTTCTTTATATATGGAGTAATGGCATCGTACCAAGCTCATCCAAACGTTCTTGAAAAAAATACCTTTCGTATTTGAATTCAAAATATCTAAAACCATCATCAAGTACTCTTGTACATATTGCCTCCATAATTCCATCACCAAATGAAACTACACTTCCTATTTTTTTATTCTTTTTGCTGGTTTTACTAGACATTCCCCAAATATTATCGACTTCATTTTTTTAATAATAATACTTCTATCGCTGCACCTGTATCCTTTTTTGTCCATACAGACGTGCTGGCATTACTCTTGATTATTATTAAGTACTAAGGTATCGCCTGCTTCAAAATAATCTATAATATCTGAAAAAGTTTTATGCTCGTAATTATTTTTCTTTTTTTGTCAATACAAAAGTAATTTACTAGTATCTCTTTTTAACAGAGGGTCTGCGCAATCAATTCCTCTGGTAAATAAAAATCAAACTGTTCTAATTTCATGTAATATCTCCTTTAAAAGTTACCTTTACTATTATAGCTTGAATAAGATAACTTCGCAAAGTTTATCCATTCTTTTTATTAAAAAATAGAGATAAAGTTCAACTTTATCTCTATTTACTTTATTTTATTTTTGTTCTCTTAAATATTTTTTACATGTGATAGAACATTTGTCGCTATTCCTAATCCCAACACTCAAAATAAGCAGTGAACTACCCCCATTACTTATAAAAGGTAATGGTACACCTGTCATAGGTATTGAGGCTGTTACACCACCAATATTTACAACAGCTTGGACTATTAGTAAGCTAGCAAACCCAAGTGCATACATTGCTGAAAATGTATTTTTGATTTAGTACCTGCAAAAATGACTTTTCCTATAAGATCCCCAGTAACGATATTACAAATAGAACTCCAATAAGCCCTAATTCTTCTGCGATAATAGCTAATATAAAGTCAGTATGTGCTTCTGGTAAATATCCTAACTTTTGAATAGAGTTTCCTAATCCTCTTCCTACTAAGCCCCCATTTCCAAAAGCTATATATGAGTTAATAACTTGATCAGCAGCTGCACTAAATTTTTCTGAAAAAGGATTTAAAAATACTTTTAGACGATTTGTTCTATAAGAGTTCCATTAGAAAAACTTGCCTTGATAAGCAAATACATAATAGAAGTGCTACCCTATTATTGCAAGAGTAAGTATTTTTATATTTTTAAAATGTATATTAGAACATAATGTCATTATTCCTATAACTGATAAAAGTAATTAAAATCATCCCTGTATCATTTTTGCAATGCAATTACAGCAATTAAAGCTAAAGGTATACTAAAAATACTAAATAGCTCACTACTGGTACACAGTTGACGAAGTTTTACTTTTCTAGTTTCTAATATAAACGCCATATATATTATAATGAATAACTGAGCCAAAGTAGACGGTTGAAAACTAAGCGCTCTAATCGAGATCCACGAGCGAGCACCATTTATGGCGGGTAGTAATAATGGTATAACAAGTAAAATTAACATACCCCAAAAGCCATATTGCAATAACTTTTTTATTTTTAAAAACTCATGTGGAATTGCTACACTAAAAATAAAAATGCTACATAAGACAAAACAGCCCAAGCAGCCTGTCTTTTTAAGAAAATAACTTGCTTCTACTGGAACAGAAGATGTAAACGTCCCATATTTATTACCAATCATACTAGCACTATAAACCATAATACAGCTAAATATTAGCAATATTAACAAAGTTAAGGCAACCATCCAGTCAACTCTTACATGTCTACGTTCATGCTTTATAGATTTTTCTTATTTTCTCTAATCATGCCTAGTTCGCTTTACTCTCTATATCAACACTTTGAATACATAGCACTTTGCTTTTTCTTCTAAACTCGCCAAAAATATCACGTCCTTTTTATAAGACATACATCCCTATCTCCACTGCTAAGTTGATCTCTTTTGTTAATCCATAAATTTGAGTATCTATTACATCTTGATAAAGCGGACATTTTCTGACCTTTTATTGCTAAACAAGCATTAATCATATCCTCAATTTGCATAACATCTTCTTCTATTCTTTTTCTTACCTTAATAAATATAAGACTATTTTTCCAATTTCTTTCACCTATCCTTTTGATAACTCATAATTAACTTCCTGCTTTATTATTAGCATCGCTCTCAAAAACTCTTCTTTGGAAATTAATTCTATACGTCTTAATTCTCTTACTTCATATTCTACCATACTAAGCGTATGTTTTTCTATCCTTCATGTATATTATTATACCAAAAAGTTTTTAAAAATTGCTGTAAATCATAAAAATTTTTCATGAAGCTACCTCTTTTAATCATTATTCAACTCATCAACCAAATTTTTATATTTTTTTCTACTTTTTCTAAATCATAAGCTTTTTTTGAGCATATTCCTTACTTTTACTATAATTTTCCTTCTTGGCGCTCTATTAAACCTAAATTATAATACATAGGTGCAAATGTATTATCAAAATTTATTCCTTCTAAGAAAACTTTTCTTAGCATCTTGTAGATGATTTCATCAATTTAATCATTCCTAGCTCATAATAAGTCAACACAGATTTATTATTTGAAGTCAGTTCTTTTTCTAGACTAAAAATATCTTCATCTGAATGATGTTTAAGTAATCTTTGTTCAACTTTATTCACTCGATAATTATTTATTAACCCTTTTGTATTAAGACCTGTAAATAAAACTACAAAAGCCAAAAACAACTATTAAAATAATACTTGATACCATTATGTACATATTCTTTTTCTTTTTCAAAGAAAAGCTGTATAAAAACACCTAGTATAAAAGGCAAATATATATATAGTCAATGTTGTATCAAAAAAATATAACCGCTCCGACCAAATATACAATAGATAAACTTCAATATATAAAAATTTAAGATTATCATTTTTCTTCGTAAGTTGGCTTATAAATATCGATCCTAGCAGCCCAAAATTCGATACAAGTGCTATATCTAGATTACCAGAATATCCAAAAATTAAAAATAAATTAAAGAATAATGATATAGTAACCAATATGCTTATTGATTTTAACTATATTCAATGCTTTATTGAACAATATCGATGTAGCTAACAATGTAACTAATATTACTATCAAACTCTTTACATTTTTCTATCACAAAAACACTTGTGAAAAAAACGATAAAACTGACCACTTATCATTTTTTTGATAATTATAGTTTAAATACTGGTATATAGAAACTTGTCTATTTGAAAAATAAATCGTTAAGTAGTTCAGGATAAATAATACCAAATAAAAATTGCTATACCACTATACTTTACATCTAAAAATATTTTTATCTAAAGTTTGTCTTTTATATAATTCTACAACTCGGTTTTTTTATATCGAAGAGTATCTGGTGTATTATCTATAAACTTAACATCTGATTCTTTAATAAATAATTTTTCTATTTTTATCATTGTAGAGTATTCTCTCTATCATTAAACTTGAAGAAATTCTATATTTTTTGTAATCCACTACAGTACTATCAAAATCAGGAGAAACATAAAAATTTTAATTTTTAAACAATTCAGTTTAAACATTTTTTTAGTCTTTCTTCGTTTCTTATAATATTAGAAACAATATTATCTATTTCTGAAGATTTAAAACTATCGCTATATATGAACCTTACTAACTCATTATTTTTCATCAATAAGCCAAACATCTTTTTCTCTGGACGATAGTGTAAAATATTATAGTTATACTTTGTTATATATAAATAAATAATTTTCCAAAAATTTTTTTGTCATTCATAATTTCTACATTAATAGTAAAACTTAAATAGATCTAGTCTATTTAAGTTTTACGCTTCTACTCTTGTGAAAAAAATCAACATTTTCATTTAATTTTTAAAACATTAATACCTTCAATTGCATCCATGTTTGTTACTACACAAGGAGTAATCACATCCTTCGCTTTTTCTTTACTAGCTCTAAATCATATGTCAACAAAGTTTGACCTACTTCTACTCTATCTCCAGCAGAAACTTTGACATCAAACCCTTCACCTTTCATAGATACTGTTTCTAATCCAACATGAATAAGTAATTCTACTTCTCCTGCTTTAATACCGAAAAGCGTGTTTTTGTAGGAAATACTTGTATTATTTCTCCAGCTACTGGTGATATCAATTTACCTTCTTCAGGAATAATTACAAATCCATCGCCCATCATCTTTTGAGCAAATACTGGATCTGGTACTTCTGTAATATCTACTACTTTTTCCTTTCATATAAGAGTTTTAATACTAACTCTTCTGTTTTAACTTCTTGTTTCCCAAATAATTTTTGATAAAAATCCCATTATAATCCTCCATATATAATACCTCTTTAATATATCTATTATATACTTTTTCCTACCTATATTTCAATGATTTTAAAACATAATATGTAATTAATTTAAAAAATGTTCTACCACAGTAAAAAGAGGCAGTGCTTTTTTCTACAACACTACCTCTACCTATTTTTATTCCTGCTCTTCTGTTTTTCTTTATAAAACAGTCCATATATATTGTTCTGGATCAAACACTTCTAAATCATCAATATTTTTCTCCAAGACCAACTAATTTTACAGGGGATACCTAATTCTTTTTAATAGCTATTACTATACCACCTTTTGGCCGTACCATCTAACTTTGTAAGTATTACACCTGTAACATCACTTACTTCTTTAAATGTTTTTAGCTTGAAGTATACCATTCTGTCCAGTAGTTGCATCTATCGTTAAAAAGTACTTCATGTGGTCCTTCAGGAACTTCTCTTTTTATTACCCTAACTATCTTTTCTAGTTCTTTCATTAAGTAATCTTTATTTTGCAAACGTCCGGCTGTATCACAAAGCAATACATCATATCCTTTAGCTTTTGCAGATTGAATAGCGTCAAAAATAATTGCTGCAGAATCTGCACCTTCATGTGATTTTACAATATCAGCTCCACTTCGTTTAGCCCAAACATCAAGCTGGTCAATAGCTCCTGCTCTAAATGTATCTCCCGCAGCTATTAAAACCTTTTTCCTTCTTTTTCAAATTATGTGCTAGCTTACCAATAGAAAGTAGTTTTCCCAACACCATTTACGCCTACAAACAGAAACACTGATAGTTCTTTTTCTGGAGCGTAATTTAAATCCGCTTTAACTGTCCCCTCCATGTAGATATCAACCAATTTTTCTATAATCATCTCTTGAAGTTCACTTGGTTCTTTTAAATTTCTTCGTTGTGATTCTTCTTTTAAATAATCCACTAACTCTAATACCGTGTTATAACTAACATCTGATTGAATTAATAATTCTTCTAAATCTTCAAAAACTCTTCATTAATTTCTATATGAACTTATCAAATTATTAAGTGCATTAGAAAAACTATCTCGTGATTTTTCAAACCTTTTTTTAAATTTTTTCTGTTACTAACTGGGTCTCGACAAATTCTTCATATTCATCAAGCGAAATTAGTTCTTCATTTAGCTCTTCTTTAGTGAAAATTTTTCCTTTAATTTTTTAAAAAGCTTGCCATGTTATTCTCCTTTTTCTTTTTCAAAAATAGGAGATTCCTCCCCTATTCTTTTCTTTTAATTTCTTATTTGTGCTTCATGTATGAGAACAGCAGTACATCACGGATTGAAGCTGAGTTAGTCAGTAACATTACTAATCTATCAATTCCGATACCTAATCCGCCTGTTGGTGGCATACCGTATTCTAATGATTCTACGAAATCTTCATCCATTTCATAAACTTCTTCATTCCCAGCATCTTTTTCATCCATTTGAGCTAAGAAACGTTCTTTTTGATCAATTGGGTCATTTAATTCACTAAATGCATTCGCATGTTCTCTACGAACGATGAACAATTCAAAACGATCAGTAAATCTAGTATCTTCAGGATTTGTTTTTGCAAGTGGTGATACTTCTACTGGATGCCCATAAACAAACGTTGGTTGAACTAATGTTTCTTCTACAAAAGTTTCAAAGAACTCATTAATAATATGACCAACTTTCATATCTTTACGAACAGGAACATTGTGTTCTTTCAGCTAGAGCATGAGCTTCTTCATCTGTCATTTCTTTCCAGAAATCAACACCTGTTACCTCTTTAATCGCATCTACCATATGAACACGACGCCATTTTGAGTCAAATCTATTTCATCTTCTCCGTACATAATTTTTGTAGTCCCATGATTTCATTACAAATATATGCAATCATAGATTCTAGTTAAAGTCCATAATATCATTAAAATCTGCATATGCTTCGTAAAGTTCAATCATAGTAAATTCTGGATTATGACGCGTTGAAACACCTTCATTTCTGAATGCACGACCAATTTCATAAACTTTTTCTAAAGCCCCCCAACTATAAGACGTTTAAGAGGTAATTCAAGCGCAATACGCATAAATAATTGCATATCCAAAAGCATTATGGTGTGTAACAAATGGGCGAGCCGCAGCTCCACCTGCAACTGAGTGCATCATAGGTGTTTCTACTTCTAGGTAACCACGATCATTTTAAGTAACTCACATAATTTGAATAATTTTGAGCGCATGATAAAAGTTTCTACTCTCTTCATTCATAATTAAATCTACATATCTTCTTCTATAACGCTCTTCTACATCTTTAAGTCCATGGAATTTGTCTGGAAGTGGGCGTAAAGCTTTTGTTAAAATTACAAAATTATCAGCTTTTACAGATAATTCTCCAACATTTGTTTTGAAAAGAACACCCGTTACTCCTACAATATCCCCTAAATCTAATGTTTTGAAATATTCATAAGAATCTCAACTCTATCTTGACGAACATAAATTTGAATTTGTCCACCTAAATCCTGAACATGAGCAAAACCTGCTTTTACCTTTTTCCGCGTTTTGTCATAATACGGCCTGCGATTGTCACAGAAACATTTTTTCTTCTAATTCCTCTTTAGAGTATTTATCAAATTCTGTTATTATTTCACTTGAAAGATGAGTTCTTTCGAATTTAGTCCCGAATGGATCTAAACCTGCTTCACGCATTGCTTCCATTTTTCACGACGCACAAGCATTTGATCATTAAGTTCTTGAACGTCAACTTTAATTTCTTCTGTCATGTTTATTTCCTCTCTAGTATGATAAATCTAGTATTTTTCACATACATTTTATTATATCATATTTTAATTTGTTTTGTGAAATCTTTAATTATATTATTTTTTCTTGCTTTATATTTATTTTTAAAATGATGTAAGTTTTATTTGCTATTAATTGTCAAATTTATGTCAGATAATTTTTACAATTTACTATTGTTAAGTTAGCATAAATAAGTTATAATAAATATGCATGAAAGCAATTTTCAATATTTTATTGAAGTAAGTTTCCCTAGAGCTTCCATCGATAAATGTTTATTTGGAAATTTCATCAAGTTTATATAGTACAAGAGATTAGTTATGAATAATTTAAAAAGAAATATTGAGTTTCTCCCTGCATTTTCAACAGTAATTGGAATTGTAATTGGATCTGGAGTGTTTTTTTAAAGCTGCAATTATATATAAAACTACGGAAATGTTAGTTTAGGTATGATTGCATGGGTACTAGGAGGAATTATTACAATTTGTGCAGGTCTGACTGTTGCTGAACTCGCTGCTGCAATTCCCGAAACTGGGGGGATGATTGTGTGGATTGAACGCGCATATGGACGCCCATTTTTCTTATTTATTAGGTTGGGCTCAAACTGTTATTTACTTTCCAGCAAGCATGGCAGCAGCAGCTATTATTTTTTGCAACTCAATGTGTAAATTTATTTCAATTGGATAAAATTTACAATATTCCTATTACATTGCAGTAGCATTATCTGTAACTTGTTTAAATTTACTTGGAGGTAAAACTGGTGGAATAGTACAAACAGTTGCTACTTTTGTAAACTTATCCCAATTTTTGCAATCGTTATTTTTTTGGATTATTCAAGCAAATCCACATACTGTAGAATTATTCCCAAATTCTTCTACATTTTCTAATGATAATTCATTTACTGCTTTAGGATCTGCGCTTCTTGCAACAATGTATGCTTATGATGGATGGATTGCAGTCAGTAATATTGCTGGAGAAATGAAAAATCCTGAGACGTGATCTACCTCGAGCAATTTTTCTTAGGGCTGGGGTTAGTTATGGTCATATATTTACTAATTAACACTGCTTATTTGATGACTATGCCAATGGAACAAATTTCTGGAAACCAAAAAAAGCAGCAAGTGAAATTGCAGTTTTATTATTTGGTGGTGTTGGTGGTAAAAATCATTACTATCGGAATTTTTAATTAGTGTTTATGGAACTTTAAACGGTTATACAATGACCGGTATTCGTGTTCCATACGCAATGGCTATGAAAGATCAAGTACCATTTAAAAATACTTGGACTAAATTAAACAAATTCGCAATACCTCATTATTCTGCATTCCTACTTTTAGGTATAGCAATTATAATGATTTTTCATGGGTCAATTCGATACTTTGACAGACTTCTTGTTATTTACAATTTGGTTTTTCTTTGTGGCTACTTTTTATCGCAGTATTTATTCTTCGTAAAAAGAGCCTAGCTTAATAAGACCATATAAAGTTCCACTTTATCCTTTAGTTCCGATTATCGCAATTATAGGTGGTGGATATATTCTAGTTAGTACTTTGATTGCACAGTTTACTTTGGCAATGGGAGGTGTACTTCTAACACTTATCGGTCTCCTTTTTCTTCAAAGATTTCCATAAAAATTAAAAATAATTACATATAATGAAGAAGTAATTTAAAATAAGATTACTTCTTCATATTTTTATGATAAAAATATTAGTTATATTATAAAAAAATTAATTTTAGAAAGGGATTTTTATGAATTGTTCTTTATTCAGTAGACAAGGTATATTTAATCTTTTTATTTTGATATTGTTTTTTTCAATAAGTTTCATCAAAATATTAAATTTCTATATTGAAGATGAAATAAACTTTTAAAAATATTATTCATTTAATTGTTATATTTATGATTTTTTCTTAATTGTTGGACTATTGAAATTGTTCATCTTAATAGATATGGGAAAAATTCTTATATAAATATAATATTTATTGTATTAGAAATAATTGCCTTATTACTATTGTTAACAAATAATAATTTTAGCATAAAATATTTATTAGCTACACTTATCTTTAATTAGCGTAATTTTTAGCGTTCAGCATATAACCGAATATATTTTTAACAGATAAAAAAACAACTTATTATGAAAAATTAACAGAACCTTTTTGTTATATTCACACGGGGCGTACTTTGGCTCTTTTTGCTTGGTCTTGTTTTTATAAATTATGCCTATTGGTTTTATATTTTTAGCTTCTACTGTAAAGTCAACTTTTCCCTAGCTTTTATTTCGAGGTTTACATGCTAAAGATATAAATTTTAATAGTTTAGTTTCAAGAATATCACAACTAACTTTAATACTAAGTAGTTTTATTATATTAAATAATTTAACAATGTTAATCAATGTTTCTACTTTACCTGTTATTATATCTTGTTTATTTATTATTTGTTTTATATTCATATATAACTACATTATAGGTTTAATTGACATAACTTTAACAAAAACAATCAGGTAATACCTTTATACTTGGATCGTATTTTTATTATTTTTTTCTACAATTATAACAAACTATATTATACTTGGGAAAATTAACTTATTGTTCTTTCCAATTACTTTATTTGGTTATTACATAGGATACATTTTCTATAAGCAATATAAAAAACTCGAGCTTGATAAAAATTATCAAGCTCGAGTTTTTATTTATTATCTTGCTTCCTCATAATCTAATATTTCAGATATCTTGCTTGCTATATATTTAGTAGTTTTTCATGATTTTTCTCATCTAAATGAAGACAATCAACTGATGATGCTTCTGCTACACGTCCTGCATTTAGAAATCCACTTCATATTTATCACTAATATCTTTATATGTTTGTGCTAAAAATTTGGGATTGTTTTAAACTATTTTCATCAAATTCACCAAATAGACTTTGACGCTCAACAATTTTCATCACGTAATGGAACTGGTGATACAATTAAAATTTTAGAATTTTATAGTTTTCTGCCAGATGTGGGTTTCTAATATATTTAATAAATTGCTCTATTCCTAACGCCAAATGTTTTGCACTCGGATTAAATTGTTTTTCAAATCATTTGTTCCCAACATAATTATTACTAGATCAACTGGAATGTGACTTAACATCAAAATTGGTAAGGTATCAATTCCACAACGAACTGGAACAATCGTATCTTTTGCAGTAACTGTTCTTCCATTCATTGCTTCTTCTATTATTTTTATCATCTGGACGATATTCTTCTAACAATTTTTGTCCATCTTTTCTCCATTCTTACACCAGTTTCTGGCGTATACCCCTAAGTATTACTATCTCCAATACACAAAAATTCTCATAGCTATCTCACCTTCTATCTTTTATTACTATTAATTTTATCAAAGCAAAATACAAAAATCAACACTAAGCTCTATATATTTAATTAAGTTTATTTCATTTCACATCGTTTTATACTTATAATTAGTATCAGTCGCATTTTGTTGCGATAACGACACATTTCAGATATAATATTATATAAATATATGGAGGATATGCTATGATTACATATAATTTTCATCATAAAAAAACATTACAAAATACAACAATATTCTAAAAAAATACTTTATACATCTTTAATATTAACTACTCATTCGCTCTATTAGAATATATAGGGGGATAATTTCTAATTCACTTGCGCTACTAGGTGATTCTTTTCACATGTTCTCCGATGTTGCTGCTCTTGGTTTTTAGCTTAATCGCCCTGATATATAGCGCCAAAAACCAAATAAAGCATTATACCTTTGGTTTTGTTAGACTAGAGTAATCGCTGCATTTCTAAATGGTCTAGCTCTTATTATAATTTCTATTTATCTTCTTTTATGTAAAGCAATTATGAGATTATATAATCCTAGAGATATTGATTTTAAAACTATGTTAATGATTTCTACTGTAGGGTTTACTTTTTTAATATAGTTATAACTATTATTCTAACTAAAAGTTTAGAAAAAGAAGATAACCTAAATATCCAAAAGTGCTTTATGGCATTTTTTAGGAGACTTAATTAGTTCAGTAGGTATCATAATTTCTTCAACAATAATATATTTTACAGGTTATATCGTTGTCGATATAATTATGAGTATAATTATAACAATTATTCTTTTTAGAGGTGGTTTTAAAATTACTCGTTCTTCTTATATTATTTTGATGGAAGGAACTACTTTAAATACTACTGAAATCTATGAAAAATCGGTGAAATAGAAGGTGTTGCTAATATACATGAATTCCATATTTGGCATACTGATACAAACGAAACAAATGCTGCTATGCACATACTTTTAAATGAATATAGCATAAATAAAGACTATACTATTGTCGAAAATATAAAAATACTATTAGAAAAAGAATATGGAATAGAACACTGTTTTTGTTGCATTAGAAAATACTTCTTTTAATAAACATTAATAACAAAAGAGCGTATCTTGAAATAAGATTCGCTCCTTATTTTTTATATTAATTTTATAATTCTAATATATCTATAGTTTTATTAATTTTTATATGTTGGTATTATCTCACTATTTTTCCATATTATGAATATCGACTAAACAGCTATCTATTCCTATATTGTTAGCACCCTAATATATCAGAGGTCAAAGTATCTCCAATCATTAATACTTCTCCCTTATTTTCAACGCCTACTTCGACAAAAATTTTTTCAAAGAACTCCCTATCCGGCTTTTTACTACCTACTTCTTCTGAAATAAAAATCTTTTCAAAATACTTATTCAAATCATTATTTTTAGCCGCGTGTGTTGAGTAACTCCTATTCCATTTGAAGCAACTATATAATTTGTGTGTTTTGCGTAGTCTATCCAGCATATCTACTATCCCTCAAACAGTTGGTTCCCCTCTGCTAAATAAGATCTAAAGCGAATATCTGTTTCACGTCCATCTACACTTTTATTAAACAACTCAAAAAATTGAATAAAACGTTGACTCGTAACTTCTGTATTAGCCAATTCTCCTTTTTCAAAGCGACGCCAAAGAGCCTTATTTATTTCTTTCATATTGTTTCAAATAATTTATAACTATATTCTATACGTTCATCTTCTAATAATTTTTTTAAAAGCTAATTCTTGAGCTTGTTGAAAATCTAATAATGTATCATCTAAATCAAAAAGTAAATATTTATATTTATTTAAAACCATCTATAATATACTCCATTTTTTTATTACTTTTTATTATACCATAAATATAAATAACTAGATGAATTAATGTTTTAAGAAGTATGCTCCCAAATATTTAATAATATTTTTACTAACAGTATATTTTTTTCTAATTTATAATTTTATTTTTAAAATATTCTCTAACTCTTGGCGCTACTTCTTCTCCAAATAATCTTATAGCCTTCATTATATCTTCATGTGGCATAGATCCTAGCGGAAGATGTAGCATAAATCTATCTAATCTTAATGTTTCTATCATATCAATAAGTTTATTTGCTACAGTTTCTGGACTACCTACTAACATAGATCCATCTGGGCCAACATTATTTAAAGTATTGTTCAAAATGTAAGTGGTCTCCAAAAGGTCTATCTTTTGAGATTGCATCCACTACTTGTTTTGTTGGATGAAAATATTTCTTAATCGCCTCTTCATCACTCTTCAGCTATAAATCCCCATGAGTGTGAAGCAACTTTTAGACGATTTTCATCAAAACCAGAGTGTCTTCCTATAGCTTTATAATAATCAATTAACCCTTTGAAAGATTTATATTGTCCTCCAATTATCGCATATGCTATTGGTAATCCTTTTTGTGCTATTTTAATAGTTGATTCAGTATTCCCTCCTGTTGCTACCCAGATTGGTAAATCCTCTTGAACACTTCTAGGATATACCCCCTTATTTTCTACCTTTTGAGTATGTTTTCCTTCCCATATCAACTTTTCATTAGCTCTAATTTTCTCTAACATTGCTAGTTTTTCATCAAATAATTCTTCATAATCTGCTAAATCATAACCAAACAAAGGAAATGATTCTGTAAAAGACCCACGACCTACCATAATCTCTGCTCTTCCATTTGAAATAGCATCTATTGTTGCGTACTGTTGATACACCCTTATAGGATCAGCAGATGATAAAACTGTTACCGCTGAACTTAATTTTATATTCTTTGTAACTGCCGCACCAGCTGCCAACAATATTTCAGGTGCTGATACTGCAAAATCTTCTCTATGATGTTCTCCTATTGCGTATATATCTAATCCAACTTTATCAGCAAGTTTTACCTCTTCTACCATACTTCTAATACGTTCATCATGTGTGGGTGTTATTTCTGTCCTTCTATTTCTGTTGTTTCTCCAAATGTACTAATTCCTAGCTCTACCATTATATCCTCCTATATTTCTTTTAGTTTCGAGATACTAATTTTTATGAAAAAAATATTACCTTTAATTAATTTTCTTTTAATATTTTTCAATGTAACCAACTCCTCATTAGTCAAATCACTAAAAATCTTTTTAGTATTTTTTATGCATTGGAAAAATATTGCTAATTAAATCTTTTCCTTCTCTAGTCAACTTTATATATGTTACCCTTTTATCAGTTTCATTGACTATTCTATTAACATAACCTTTCTTTTCTAAATTATCTACGACATATGTCGCACTTTACCACTGTAAGTAAAATTCTATCTCGTATTTCTTGAATACTTTTTCTCCTTTGATGTATAAAAATTCCATTACAGAAAAATTCAGTCGTATTTATTGGATAATTTTTAAAGTCTTCTTTAAATCATCTACTAATAAATTACTCGCTCTCAAAATTCCGATAACAACTTTAAATTCATTATTCATTCACATACTCCTATTTTTGTATATTCTCACAATTATCTCGAATATGAGATAATTGTACTAAATTAAATATATCTTGTCAAAAAAATAAAATCAAAAGACATCTAGAGATAATTCTCTAAATGCCTTTCTTGAATTATTCTGCAAATTGGCTTTGATATAATTCTGAGTAAAAAAACCTTTTTGTGCTAAAAGTTCATTATGATTTCCTTGCTCAATAATATCTCCATCTTTTTAAAACCAGTATCTTATCTGCATTTCTAATAGTTGATAAACGATGTGCAATTACAAATGTCGTACGTCCTTCCATCAGTTTATTCATCGCTTTTTGAATTAATACTTCTGTTCGTGTATCAACACTTGAGGTCGCTTCATCAAGAATTAAGATTGGTTTATTAGCGAGAATTGCACGTGCAATCGTTAATAATTGTTTTTGTCCTTGAGAAATATTTGAAGCTTCTTCATTAAGTTCCATATCATATCCTCCAGGTAAAGTCTTAATAAAATGATGAATATGTGCAGCTTTTGCAGCTTCTATAACCTCTTCATCAGTAGCATCCAAACGCCCATATCGAATATTCTCCATAATCGTTCCTCTAAATAACCAAGTATCTTGAAGAACCATTGTAAAATATGAACGTAATTCTTCTCGACTTAACGATGTAATATCACGACCGTCTATAGAAATTTTTTTCCTCCATTAATATCGTAAAATCTCATAAGAAGTTTAACCATGGTAGTTTTACCTGCTCCTGTCGGACCAACTATTGCAATCATCTCACCTTTTTTCACATCACTAGTGAAGTTTTTAATAATAATTTGATCTTCAACATATCCAAATTTAACATGGTCGAACACAACATTACCTTCTTTAACAACAATTTTTTCTGAATTTTTCCACTGGTACTTCATCTTCAGCATCTAAAAACTCAAAAAAACTCTAGCACCTGTTGCAGCCATTTTTTGAATTTCTGTCATTGACTGAGCTATCTGACCTATTGGGTGAGTAAAATTACGTATGTATTGAATAAACGCCTGGATATCTCCTACACCAATTGTACCTTTTTGCAACCAATAATCCACCTGAAAATACTATTCCTACATAACCTAAATTTCCCACAAAGTTAATTACCGGAAACATAAGACCAGATAAGAAAATTTGCCTTCCATGAAGATGTATATAAATCCGAATTTTTTGTATTAAACTCTTTTATACTTTTTATCCTTATGATTAAATGCTACAATAATATTTTGTCCAGCATAACTTTCTTCTACTTGTCCATTAACATCAGCTAACGCTTTTTGCTGTCCTGTGAAATATTTTTGACTCATTTTTGTTAAAATCCTAATAAAATACCCGAAATTGGTATTAATGCTATTGCTATAAGTGTCATAAGCGGACTTATAGTAAACATCATTACAAGTACCCCAAGAACTGTTGCACTGTTAGCAATAATCTGTGTGAAACTTTGGTTTAATGATTGCCCAAGTGTATCAACATCGTTTGTTACACGTGACAATGTTTCACCAACTGTACGCTGTTCAAAAATATCCCATTGGTAATGTATTAATCTTTTTACTAATATCTTTCTTATATCATATGTAAGGCGTTGAGATATTACTCATAAGCTCATCCTTCAACAAACATAAACATAGAAGATAATACATATAATCCTAGTACTGTTAACAAGATTCCTGCAATTTTTCAAAAATCAATTCCACCAGTATTATTAATTTTTGGCTACTAATCCCTCAAAAAGCTTTGTTGTAGCTTGTCCCATAATTTTAGGACCTACTATACCAAACACAGTACTTATTAAGGCGAATAAAACTACCAATATACTCGAAATCATGTACTTTTTAAACATTAATTTTATAATACGTTTTAATGTTTTTCCAAAAATTATCCGAACGTTTTTGTTTTTCTCTTTACTCATGAGTATTTCCTCCTTTCGCCAATTCTTCTTCACTAAGCTGACTTTCTGCGATTTCTAAATAGGTTGGACAACTACTCAATAATTCCTTGTGTTTACCTTTCTCCAACAACACGGCCTTCATTCATTACGATAATTTTATCAGCATGTAAAATTGTTTGCTATGCTGAGCAACAATAATTGTTGTTGTATCCTTCATTTTTTTCTTTTTAAAGTTTTTCTTAATTTAACATCTGTTTTTATAATCAAGTGCTGAAAAAAACTATCATCAAAAAGAAGAATTTTTAGGATTTTTGCTAAAGCACGTGCAATAGATAAACGTTGTTTTTGTCCACCCGAAACATTTGAACCACCTTGTAGAAATTTCACTATGTATTTTTCTTCTTTAGCAAGAATAAACTCTGTAGCTTGTGCAATTTCTGCAGCAGTTTTTCATCTCTTCATCAGTAATATTTTCATCACCAAATTTTATATTACTCTCTATAGTACCGCTAAATAAGACACCTTTTTGAGGAACAAATCCTAATAAATTACGCAATTTATTCATACTTACATCACGAATATCAACACCATCAATAGTAATTCTACCTGCTGTAGCATCAAAATAACGTGGTATTAAATGTAATAGGTGGATTTACCACTACCTGTACTTCCAATGATTGCTGTAGTTTTACCTGCTTCCGCTTCAAAAGTAATATTACTTAATACCGGGCTATCTGCACCATCAAATGTAAAGCTAACATCTTCAAATTTTAAAGCGCCATGTACACTACTAAAGCTTTATCATCTTGAATATTCTCATTATCTAAGACTGTTATATCTGTTCTCAATACTTCATCTATACGACTAGCAGCTACTTCGGCACGTGGTAATTGCATCATTAAGAATGTAAAGAATAGGAATGACATAACTATTTGCATAGTATATGTTATAAATGCCATCATATCTCCAACTTGAATACTTCCTGCATCAATATTTTTTTCCACCAACCCAGATTATAAGTAATGAGATACCATTCATAATTAATATAATTGCTGGGAATAATGCTGACATAGTTCTATTAACAAAAGCTGGTTATTTCTTAAAATTACATTTTTCTTTTATCAAAGCGCTCTTCTTCATGCTTTTTCACGACCAAAATACTCGAATAACTGAAATACCTGTTAAAAGTTCGCGAGTTACAAGATTAACCCCTATCAACTAGTTTTTGCATTATTTTAAATTTTGGCATTACTAAAAATGTAATTACACCTAGTAGTAATCCTAACAAACCGACCCCTACCGCAATAATCCAAGTCATACCGGTATCAGTTTGAGTAACTTTATAAATTCTAAAGTGCCATCATTGGAGCATAAAAATGCGATAAATAAAAACATATTTAAAAGCATTTTTGTATTTGTTGAATATCATTTTGTACTGCGGGTAATTAACGATGCAGTTGAAAAATTTATCAATATCTTGTTTTGAAAATGACAACACTTTATTATAAAGTTTTTTTCACGTAGATTAAATGCCACCCTAGATGCTATACGACTTGAAATAAAGTTTGAAATAATACTTCCAAGCCCAGAAATAAAAAGTCACAAAAATCATCATTAACCCTACTTCTTTTAAGTATGAATTTCTAATCTCATTTGTATCAATTCCTACTTCACTGTACTCCTCTTTTACAAAAAGAAATTCCTGCTTGTTTTTAACATCATATCAGATGCGTTACCTAAACTAGAAACTGTTTTTCTTTGGTCTATTAATGTACCCTTATCAACAATCCCCAATTTTACACCTTGTTCTACTTGAGTCAAATCTGTATTTTTGTTTTTGCACCAAGAACAACCGTCATAGTTTCTTTTAAAAATATCATTTAACTCTTTACGCATCATCAGGAATATTGTTTAACTTATAAAAATTTCTTCTTTTTGTAGTTATCTTTAACTTTTTCACTTCATCATCTGTCATGAAAAGTTCTAATGTATTTAATGATTTCTCCTAATTTTTATTCGGCACCGCATCTTTAATACCCTTTTGTTGAATTCCAATATCAACGATATTACTAGTATAAGTAGGTAATTCTAATTCTGCTATAACCTGAACACCTAATATAATTACTAAAAATATCAAAGGTAACGTGAAACCTTTTAAATATTTCATTAATTTCATTAACTCTCAACCTCCTCTTTTCTCACACAATTCCTCTTTTATCACATTATTCACTTTAGTTAGAGTAATACTAAATGCTTCTTTTTCGTTACTATCAAACTTACTCCAAATTTCTTCAAACCAATTTTCATATGCTTTTTTATGGCCATCCATATGCTCTAAACCTTTAGGAGAAAGCTGTAGATATTTTTCTTTTATCTTTCTTATCTACACTTTGTATCACAAATCTTTTTCTAATAACTCTGTGACTAATGCCGTAACTCTTGATTTAGTAACACCTAACTCTTCACCTAATTCCTGCATTGTTATTTTTCTTTTCATACATAAGTACATCATAGCTTGAAACTTTGCTTTTCTATAAGGCGTATTATTTTTATGCATTTTTATAAGAATTCTAAGTTCATCTAGCTTATCAATAGCTTCTAAATGACTCATAGTCTGACTATCATTTGTCATTTTTCCTCCTGAAAATAGTTCACTTTATTAATTTTTAAAAATAGTTCACTTTATTAACTTTTTAGTTAACCATGTGAACTATTATAAAGGATTTATTATTCATAGTCAAGTATATTTTTCTCAATAATTTAAAAAGTAGCCACTTTAGCTAAAATAAATAATCAGTATAAATATTTTTAATTTATACTGATTATTATTTTCTTATTTACTATTGTCCAAGCTTGAGCAAGGTTATTATTAATATCATTTGATGTAAATCCGTTGTAACTTGCAAGTTTCACATCATTATCATCTGGATCGTTAAGATAAAAATTTTTCATCTTCATATCCACGAATTACTTTATAGGTAACTCTCTCCAAATAATCCTGATTTTAATCTAACTAGAACTGGCTTATTATTTTTTTAACGCCTGCTCTATGTTTTCTATAAGTTTATCATTTTCTATTCTTTCTACTTTTTACATTATACTTATCTGCAAAACCAGAAACTATAGTTGGTTGTGTCCCTGATTTTTATATAGTATTTATTACCAGCCCAACTTGCAATATCTTCTACACTAGCACCATCGATTCCTAAGTAATTTGCTATCATTGCAAGTGAGATAATAGCATCTCCATTATCTTCAATTGTTTTCTTACCATCTAATCCATAAGAAATATTTTTATAAGAATCTTGTTTAGTATAATACATAGGAATTGATAAACCTTTTTGAGGTAGATTTAATAGCTGTTCTTTTGCGTTTAGCATTGTAATTATCAATATTTATAAGATAGTATAAATAACCCTCTACACCTGATTTTAGTGCTTCAATATACTGTTTATTAGCAAGATTATTATTTAGTATATCTACATCTACTCTATCACCAATATTAGCGGATACTACCTTACTTGAGGAAGTTTATCTTTAAGTTGGTCAAAATTCCCTGTTTCTCTGACGAAGATACTTTTGAAATATAATTCTCTGATAAATTTTTTCAATACTTCTAGCTATAATAGCAGATTCAGCTGTACCGTAGTATACCTTTACTCCAAAAATGTCTTTTTGATTAGTGTTATTAATATCAAAATCCACTAAAAATATCTACTTTATTCTCAGTTGCTAATTTTTTTACATCATCTTTTGTTGGATATACATCATCATTATCTCGTGTTAAAATTACCTTAATACCGTCACTTGAAAGTTGCTTTTTGAAGTTCCTTTAGCAATTTTCAAATTATATGTTTTTCGGCAGTATTCCTTTGTAATCAGCTGTCTCATCATTTTTTTATAATTGGATTGAGTAGTACTGTATATGCAGCTAGTTTTTCTTTATTTTGATCTTCTGGACTTTTTCTGTCCACTTCCTAATATACTCCATCCTGGTATCCAACCAACATAACTATCTTTTTGTTTTTACTTTCATACCAAGTATCAGTTTTACTAAGCTGCTCAACATTTTCTCCAGCTGTTATTTTTTTCAACACTGGATATGATGAATCTGGACCTGTTCTTAACTCTATTTCTTTTGAAATTGTTATATTGTTTTCAGCATTAGCTGTTGGATTAATCTTTTTCAGAAACGTAATACATCATTGCTAGCTAAAACAAATAATACTAACATTCCTGATATTAACCATAATATTGTATTATTACTTCTTTTTTCTTTTTATTCTCATATTTTTAATTTCCTAATGATAATTTTTCATAAATAATAGTTACTGGTCCATCATTAATGATATTAACTTCCATCATCGTCTGAAATATTCCAGTTTCTACTTTTATTCTTCTTCTCTCAAATATTCATTAAATTTATTATATAATTCATTTGCTTCTTCTGCACTAGCAGCATGGGTAAAACTTAGGGCGCTTCCCTTTTTGTATCAGCATAAAGAGTAAATTGAGATACTGATAAAATACTTCCGTTAACATCTTTTTAATCCAAAATTTAGCTTTTTCATTTTTCATCTTCAAAAAGTCGTGCTTCTACAATCTTTTTAGCTAAATACTTTGCATCTGCTTCCGTTGATTCTTTTGTGAACTCCAACAAGAAGACAATAGCCTTTATCTATTTCTCCGACTATTTTTCCATCTACACTTACACTAGCTACTTTTTGTAATATTACCTTCATATTTTCACCTATTTAATTATTCTTTCTACACTATACACGTCTTGAATCTGGCGAAGTTTTTAATCATAAAAGTCACACTCACTAACATTTTTAACATAAATACTAATCGTAATTACACATGTTTTTATCAGATTTTGATTCTGAATTTAGTTTTTAATTTCGACTCGACTTTCACTTAATGTCAGAAGAACATTTTGTAATAATAAATCCTATCAAAAGCATGTAATTGAAGAGTAACGCTATAACGACGAGCATTCAAACTTTCCACCCATTCTACGTCTAGTAGTCTTTCCTTGTCTTCCTCACTCAAATTAGGACAACTATGTCTGTGAACAGTAACACCTCGTCCTTTTTGTTATAAACCCTACTATTTCATCACCAGGAATTGGTTGACAACATTTCGATAATCTTACCAAAAATATTATCACACCTTTTTACATAAACCCCTGTTTCCGTGACAATTTTTATTATCTTCTTCTCCACTCACTAATTTTTTTCAAGTTTTGCTCTGTGCTTGTTTTTCTTTTCTTATTTTTCTCAGTTAGTCTTGCAAAAAACTTTATTAGCAGATATTCCACCATATCCAATAGCAACATACATTTCTTCCAAATTAGTAAATTTGTATTTATTCAAAAGCAATTTCAATATTTTCTTCTGTCATAACTTCATCAATATCAAAATTGTTAGCTTTAATTTCATCTTTAAGGAGAATTTCCCCTTAACAAGATTTTCTCCTCTTTCCGCCTTTTTTAAAGAATGATTTTTATTTTTGATTTAGTTTTGTGAGGCTGTTGCAATCTCTAACCATGAGCGCTTAGGCCCAGTTGAATTTTTACTTGTACGGATATCGCAAAATCTCACCAGTTGATAATACATAGTCAAATGGCTCAATCTTATCGTTTACTGCTGCCCCAATCATCTGATTCCCTCAACCTCTGAGTGAATAGCATACGCAAAATCAACTATACAAGAACCCTTAGGTAATTCTATAATATCACTATTTGGTGTAAATACATAAATTTTATCACTAAGTAAATCTACTTTTTAATGATTCCATAAAACTCTCAGCTGTTGCTTCTGTTTCATCATTTTCTGCAATTTTGAACCAATTCAATTTCTCATAGAAATTATTATTTTTATTAACTTTTTACCTTCTTTATAAGCTTTCCAATGTGCAGCAATCCCTTTTTCTGCAATTTCTGCATTTCATATGTTCTAATTTGCACTTCTAATGTCGGCCATCTGGAGCAATTACTGTTGTATGAAGGATTGATACATATTAGGTTTTGGCATTGCAATATAGTCTTTTATACGACCTGGAATAGGAACCCAAAGATTAACATGCTCCAAGCGTTGCATAACAATCAGCTACACTATCTACAAGAACACGTACAGCTAAAAGATCATATATTTGATCAAATGTTTTATTTTGTTTAACCATTTTTATAAATACTATAAATATGCTTTGGTCTTCCTGTAACTTGTGCTTGAATATTATTTTTCTCCTAATAAGGATGTGATACTATCACAGGCATCTTTTATACTTTCTTCCCTTTCACTACGCTTTTGTTTCATCATTCCTACAATAGAAAAATATTGAGAAGGATGTAAATATCGCAATGATGTATCTTCCAATTCCCATTTTATAGAACTAATCCCTAATCTATGAGCTAGTGGCGCATAAATTTCTAATGTTTCGCTAGAAATTTCACGCTGTTTTTCCTCACGCATATACTTCATAGTTCTCATATTATGTAGTCTATCAGCAAGTTTAACAAAAATGACACGTAGATCTTTTCGCTATTGAAACAAAAAGTTTTCGGTGATTCTCTGCTTGAGATTGTTTTTGAACGGAATTTTACTTTATCTAGTTTAGTAACACCGTCTACAATAACAGCTATGTCTTCACCAAAAGTTTGTTGAATATCCTCAAAAGTATATTTGGTATCTTCTACCACATCATGCAAAAATCCTGCACAAATTGTGGCATAATCAAGTTTTAACTCTGTCAAAATTCCTCAGACTTGAATTGGGTGTAGGATATAAGGTCTCCCTGATTTTCTAAATTGTCCTTCATGCGCATCTTTTGCAAATTCATATGATTTTTCTAATTATTTCGATTTGCTCTTCTGATAGGTATTTTCTAGCCATATCTTCTACATTTTTGTAGTCATAAGGGTATTCAAGATTCACAGAAATTCCTCCTTTAATATTTTTTATCTATCCTTTTATAATACCACAAAAAGATTTCTTGTAATTTAATTAGATTTTTGCCTAGTATTTAAATAAAAATCTTAGTTTGGCATAAGCCACTAATTTCAAGTATTTCTTTATTTTCTAATTCTGAAAAAGACTTCAAAGCCATAGCTTTGAAGTCTTTAACTATATTTAATTAGTGTGCATCTTGTGATAAATCTACTTTATCTAATGGTATAACTTTTTGTTTTATATCTAATTTTTGTGATACAGATAGAAGAATAAGAAGATTGGCACTCCCATATACGTAGTTAACATACCACCCAGTTAACAATACCTTTTGTAATAAGTTGAGTATCTTGACCGATAATTACAATAATACAAAGTACTAATGCGATAATTGGTCCAACCGGGAACCATTTTGCACGATATTTAAGATCTTTTAAATCTTTCCCTTGTGCAATATACGCTCTTCTAAATCTATAATGGCTAAGCGCTATACCAAGCCATGCAATAAATCCTGTTAATCCACTAGCTGCTACAATATATGTATAAGCATTTTCACTTGTAAGTTGTACTAAGAAAATTAAGAATACAACTGCTGATGTAGCTAATAATGACATTACTGGTGTTCCATATTTTGTTACACGTCCGAAGATAGGGTATGCAAGTTTTTCTTTACTCATCGCGTAAAGCATTCTTGTAGAAGCATACATACCTGAGTTACCAGCTGATAAAATTGATGTCAAGATAACTGCATTCATCACACTAGCTGCAAATGCAAAACCTGCATTTTTAAAGACAATTGTAAATGGTGATTTAGCAATTTCTTCTGCACTTGCTGCTCCTAATAAATCTGGTGAAGTATAAGGAATTAATAATCCAATTACTAAAATTGCAAGAACATAGAAGATTAAAATACGCTAGAAAAACTTGTTTAACAGCTTTTAGGAATACTTTTTTCTGGATTTTCACTTTCTCCAGCAGTAATACTGATAAGTTCTGTCCCTTGGAAAGAATACCCTGCAATTAGGAATACACCTAATGTTGAAAGAATTTGGCTAGATAATGAACCATCTTCTCCAACGAATGGAGCATCACCAATAGTTAAGTTTTTTTAAAACCAATATATTCTCCACCTAAAATACCAAAAATAGTCAAACATCCTACTACTAAGAAAATAATAACTACTACTACTTTAATAAGAGCAAACCAATACTCACTTTCACCATAAACTTTAACACTTAGAGCATTTAAAGCAATAATAATAACTAAGAATAATAAACTCCAAGCCCAGTGAGGTAGAACACGCATCGGTTCCCAATAACTAATTGCAAGCGCAGATAATTCAACGTCTGCTGCTACTGTAATTACCCAGTTAAACCAATAATTCCATCCTAAAGCAAATCCAAGCGACGGATCTACATAACGACCTGCATATGTACTAAAAGAACCCGATGTCGGTAAGTACGTAGCCATTTCACCTAAAGATGTCATTAAAAAATATACCATAAGTCCGATACATAGATATGCGACAATCGCACCTCCAGGTCCCGCACTCTGAATTGCCTGTCCACTCGTCATAAACAGCCCACTACCGATACATCCACCGATAGCAATCATACTAATATGGCGTGATCGCAGATTTCTTTTTACTTCTGTTGCATTGTTGTTACTTTCGTTTGTCATAATAAAAACCTCCTTGATAAAATAAAAAAGTATAACATCTACTATTATTCTGTATAGCGGAGTCATACCCTGACATGCTCATCCAAAATAAGTTATTAGTAGCGCAACATAGCCCTCACGACTATGACAGTCCTATACTTATTCAATATAGTCCCAACAATATTAACGTAGGATTAATATTATTTCAGCGACGTTTCCTTTTCGATAGTTTCTTCAAGCCCTACACTTTCAAACCATCTTACTATAAAAATCGCAACCTCTACCTCACTTATTTTGTGAGGCAATTATTTAAATATGAATAAAGTATAATACACTTTTATATTATGTCAATAAAATTAAAATTTTTAAATTTTTATTGTTCTTATAGTTTTAATCTGAGGAGCAATAACTACAACTGACTTTTACTAAAAATCTCAGCCATTAATCTAAATTATTTTTAAACATGGTAAATTAAAAAACAACTAGAACAATTATTTCCTATCTAATTACCATTATAGGGACCTTGTTTTGATTGCTTTGATTATTTCATATTTTTAATATAAAACATCATAAAATCTAATTATCCGCATAAACGCTGGAAGTATTCCACCTTATTAAGGATAAAAACAATCAAATCACTATATATTTAGCTCAAATATCTTGTTCCACAAACCAAGACAACACAGATATCACAGTTCAGTTTGATACTTGAAAAAGAATAGAGAAATCGTAAAGTAATTTGTTTTATAACTATAAAGGTTTATATTTTCTACAATTAAGATATGCTCTTTTTGACACTTTTATAATTTATATGATATACTATGACTACAAATACTAAAATAGTCAGAGTATTTAGGAGGAATTATGGCTACTGCTTTTTACTGATAGAGTACTAAAAAGAAATTGCATGAAAGTTGCAAAAGAATGTCTTCAAAGATATGGTGTTAAGAAAACAACAGTTGACCAAATGGTAGTAATGGCAAAATATTTCCAAAAGGTTCTTTTTACACTTTTATTCTTCAAAAAGAAATGCTATTTTTCACAGTCTTAGAAAGAATATCAAATAGACACTATGAATCGTTTGATAGAACAATTAGAATAGGAAAATCTGAGAAATACAAATCAGTTTGTACAGTTACTATATGATTTTATCAGGATTTTCGCTATTCGTTTATGTATACCATATTCAAAAATAATGAAATGGAATTACTTATAAGAAAATTGCCAAAAAGAAGTGATAACAACTCATCATCTTTTAGATGATAGAATGGTTGAAAAATCATGTCTCATATAAATATTCAGAAAATATAACGGTAGAAATCATCCGCATTTATTTAGAACTATCGCTATGAGTATATTACATTGATGAAATCGGAGAAAACAATTTGATATCGTATTGAAATTACTAATACAAGGAATCATTGGACAAATTACTAAGGAGAATGATGATGGAAGAAGCGATCAAAACCGTAAATCTTTATAAAAATATGGAACAATAAATGTTGTTGATAACTTGAATCTATCAATAAAATATGGTGAGATAGTAGGATTTTTAGGTCTAAATGGTGCAGGGAAAAACAACTACTATGCAAATGATGTTAGGGTTGATAAACCCACATCAGGAGAATGTTATATTCAAGGAAAAAGTTAGACCTACATAATTTAGAGGTTTGAAATAAAATAGGTTACATTATCGAAAACACCTATTCTTATTCAGACTTAACGGTGAGAGAAAAACTAGAAATTGTTAGTACATTAAGAGGAGTTACAAATAAGAATAATATTGATTGGGTAATTGACAAAAATTAAAGCTAAATCAATATGAACATAAACAAGTAAAAACACCTTTCTTTAGGAAATACCACCGTTTAGGAATTGCAAGCTGTTATTCATAAACCTAAAATCCTAATTCTTGATGAGACTCGACAAATGGATTAGATCCTTGGGAGTTATCAGTTAGAGAATTATTAAAGGAATTAACAAATGATCTCGCATAACTATTCTTATCTCAAGTCATAAGTTGGAAGAAATATCTCAAAATCGCCACCAGAATAGTAATTATACATGAGGCAAAGCTAATAAAAGAAGTTGAGAGTAAAGAATTAGATAAGTGCTAGAAAAGAAATTATTAGTAAGTGGCTCTGACAGAACTATGAAGGAAATATTATCAACAATGGTTATCAAGTAAATTTCAAATTAGACTTAGGAAAAATATCCCTTTCTTAGAACTGATTGATAAAAATCTGTAGAATCACCGGAAGAAATTGCGACATTACTGGTTAATGAGGGGTATCCACCTAAATTTCTGGTAGGGTTGAAAAAGAAGATTTAGAGGATTATTTCTTTAGAATACGTAGTAATTACAAAATAGAAGTATAGGAGGAGTACGGAATGAATAAATTGAGCACCTGTATTCTAATCGAATGGAGAAAGTTGATAAAATCAAAAACTTTCCGTTATAACAACTGTTTCATATGTTTTTGTTCTTTTATTGTCGGGCTGTTTACAGCTATGATGAAATATCCAGAGCATTCTCAAAATCTTGGTTTGATTTCTATAAAATAGAAATGATAAGGATAACAGATTGGTCATCATACTTTATATCCCTATCAGCAAGTAATTTCTATTGAGTGTTTTACTCATTTTCGGATTTATAACATCTTGGATTTTTTGGTAGAGAATATTCTGATAAAACAATGATAGATTTATTAATACTTCCAATAAAAAAGAGAAACTGTTGTATTATCCAAGTTTATAGTTATTGCTTTTTATGGAGTTATGTTATATCAATTTTGCTCTTTTGTTAGGATTATTAGCTGGTAACTGATTGGACTTGCTGGTTGGGACTCTATAATTGTTTTCAAAGGTATACTCACTTTAGTTATTGTACTACCCTTTACTATCCTACTCTCTACCCAGTTGCATTTTTGCTTGCTTAGGTCGTGGATATTTATCACCATTAGGCATTATTGTTTTGACAATCTTTTTCTCAGCTTGTCCAGCTCTCTAATCCTGGGTAAATATATTCCGTGGTCTATCTCCTGCACTCTGCAAGTGGTATTACAGGAAAAGTAGCATTTAATTTAGGAAGCATAATTAGCTTATTTGGGGAGTAGAGTGCTTTTAGGGCTAATTTCAACAATAGCTTGGTGGAGGTATACTGAGTTACAACTAAAAGGAAGTGATTAAAATATTCATATAGAATTGGTATCGTGTATAAACTGAATAAAACTCATGGGAATATACTGAATTATTTTTCTTTTATTATCTTAAATGTAAATTGAAACTTTATTCAATATAAAAGAATTAAAAGTAAACCATAATTAAAGAACTGGAACAAATACACAAAGCCGATAATGTAAGATACAAAAACTCTTATATTGTCGGCCTTTTTTATAGGGGAATTAGCATGGAAAAATATATTTTTACTACGATTATTTACAAGGGTGATGCACTACCATCTATATGAAGAACCTCCGTGGTTTTCCTCTCCTTCAATAATATAAATTAGATTACGACAATAAACAGAAATCAATCGTTTATGTGCGTTTTATTATCCAAAAAGTTTTTGACTAACAATGCACAAATCCTACTTCTACGTCAGGACTAAAAATAAAAGTGGATAGTAAAACTTACTCTTTCAACTAGAGGAAAGGAAGTGAGAACATCATCTTTTTCAAACAACGATAGACAGTCTGACTATGTCTCATATGAGTTAAGTGAAGAAATGAAACGTTTTGAGAAAGAACAGCAAGCAAAACATTTGAGAGCTTAGGAGAAATAAATCTATCACCCTTCTACCACTTTTGACAATCGATTCATAATAGATTATATAAAAGAACGTGAAGTATCTTCCTATACTAGAAAAGGCTGTATATAAGGCTCTACGAATATCTAAGAATATTCAAAATAGTAATGGGAAATTGTAATATGTTTAACCTCAAATATTTAGCAAAGATTAAAAATCTCTACTAATGTACCTTCTCTATATTCTTCTAGCAGCTTCAATATCCTTCTGTCTTTTTAATTTTTATACCATTATCTGTATTAGAAACTCTTTTTCTATCAAGTCTATCTACAACACGTCTTGTCGATACTATGTCTGTTTCATTTTTAGAGCTTTGTTTTTACTTTGGAAAAATATCATGGCTCATTATTTGAAGTCCATAGAATTATATGTCAATGTATATCCACCGTGACCTGTTGTTTTATGATAAGCTCTTGACATCCCACCATCTATAACTCATAGTCTCGTCCACCTGCTTTACCGGATTTTCTCCTTAGAAGCTTTAACGCATGGCTCTCATTAATAATATGCCCATCTGATGATAAGCTGAATTCTTTAAGAAGTTTTATGCACAAAACTCTTCATTATCTCGTAGTTGATAGTATGCATTTTTACTTCTTCATGGAGTTTTATCTTCTATAAGTATCTTTCAAATGTTGTCGTGTCTCTTTTCCCCAAACAATGAGAATATTCTCCTTGCAAAGATAGAAGAATAATCCATTATCTTGTCGGACATTACTATAGAAAATACTTACGTATTTTTTATCAAAAAGATCTAACATGGCTTTTCCCAGAGTATTTATTCCTTCATAAAATAAACTCTTGAAATTTCCCATATCATCTACCGGCATACAACCATGTATAAGTAAATTACCATTATAACAAGTATACATTGCACCTTTGTTAATAAATAGCTCTATATGTTTTTAATTTATCACTTGTAATAAATAATTCTCGAAAGTTTTTGTCATAACTTTTTCTTCTTCTTTGTTAGCTTGTATGACTTTGTGTCAACAGTAGGAAAAATCACAAGAAGTCAACGGATAAACTTTCCCTCTTATTGTTGCTCGTCTTCTTCTCAAAATCTATTTTATCTAGTAATGCACGACTACTAAGATTAAATTCTGGGTATTTATCAATAATTTGTTTTCTATTTTAAACTGGATTATTGCCATCGCTGTGCATACGAGGCTATCTGCATAATTTCATGTTCACTATTTTAATTTATCATCTTTTAGATAGTTTTGGTAAAAACTCTTTACATGAATCGTCCTTATAAATCGTTTCACTAAATTTAATAATGAACGTAAAGAAATTCGATACCTATCTTCAACTATATCCCAAAATTATCGTATCTAGCACAAATACGAATTACATTAGCTAATGAAATCCTATCGCCAAGATAAGCTCCTATCCACAACATATCATGGTTTCCCCATTGAATATCAACAGAGTGGTATTCAAGTAACTATCCATGATTTTATCAGGATATGGTCCTCGATCTAAACATCTCCAACAATATGCAGATGATCGATAATAAGTTTATGAATACTCAATGATAATTCAATTATAAACTTATCTCCTGCCCCCAAGTTCAATAATATTTTCCAGTATTTTTCATAATAATCTTCTTTATCTCGATTTTGCATTTTTATATAAAAGTTCTTCAATTATATAATCAAAAATTTTTAGGTAATAACTTACGTACTTTTTGAACAGTATATTTTCGTGCTGCAATTTGTGTAACTTCTAATAATCTTAATAGCAGAATTTTTGATATTCTTTGTATTCTTGATTACCTAGTTCTTTTTAGAAGATTTAATTTTTCCTCTGGATAGTAAATAATTGTTGCTAGTAAATTCAGCTCTTTTTAGGTAATCTATTGCCAAATACTTCTTTTAGCTTTTCTTTTATCACTCCAGAGCCATTTCGTAATATATGATCAAAAGCCTCATATTCTCCATGTATATCACTTAAAAATGTTCTGTCCCTTTAGGGTAGAAAGTATTGCCTCAAGATTTATAATCTCTTTGGTTGTTTCATCAATATTTCTAAAATTTTGTGATAATAATTCTAAATGTTCCCTAGATATCATCATAATGTCTCCTTGAAATCGTTTTATATTTATTAAATTATAACATATTTATACTGTGATTTCAAAAGTAATATTATACATTAATACTTATAAAACATTGTATTAATTCGATAAAAATAAAAACTGAGGCTGTTATGACCTCGATTTTCTTCTTATTTTAATTTACCTACAAAATCTTCCATTTCACGCATTTCATCTAATGTATCAGCTACAAGAACATACATTACATTTCCCTAGGTTCTGAAAATGCCTCTGGCATTCTTAAAACTGCTTTTTAATTTTTCTTGATATTTATGTCTAATTTCTTCTTCTGTATGTGCATAGTCTTTGTAATCACGACGAGTTGAAGCTAATCCATATTTTGAATTTAAATTCGATTCTACATCACTTACCTACTACAACCTCTGCATAAAGTTTTAAAGAAATCTGCTGAGTGCGAATAATTATAAACATCTAGTGCAAATGCACCTGCTGGACGGTTATTGTACTCAATTGCAATATAATCATCCTCTGTTTTTGAAAAATTCAATATGGAAAAACGTTCCTTCATTCCAAAATGCTTTTACGCTGCTTTCCCATATTCAACAAGTTTTGGATCTAAATCTTTATCTATGTAATAAACCCAATCAAGTGTATTATTATTTAATAATTCCAATGGTGTATGATAATATACTATACTAGTTGAGAAAATACAATATTTCTTTTGAATCAATTAATCCATCAAATGTTACAATGTCGGAATTATCAACAAACGGTTCTAAGAAATATGCTGTCTTTCTATCCCAATCTTTTTGAAATTTTCAACATCATTTTTATCTTTTAGTTTAAAAGTTTTTAGCTTCTCCTACCCCATTATCTGGTTTTAGCTATTAATGGTAACTTTAATTTTTACACACTTTTTCTATGTCAGCTTTTTTTAACTAAAAATCCTGGAACTATCTGGAACACCAGCTTTTTCAAAAGTATTTTTTCATCTCTGATTTGTGTTTTGTCAACCATCGTTCCTTAAGTCCGAAAAACATTAAATTGCGTACGAAGTGCTGCATCTAACTCCATCCAATGCTCATTTTTGAGATTCAATACGTTCTATACGCCCATGTTTATGGAATAAAAACGCTACTGCACGTTTTACTTCCTCTACATCATCAAGACTATTCACGAAAATACTCAGTTAAAGCTTTTTTAGTCAGATCATCTAATTGATCATAAGGTTCTTCTCCAATACCAAGTACATTAATTCCTTGTTTTAATTCTATCGAAAAATTTTTGGAGTGTGTGGATAATACAGTGATATAACTATGTAATTCATAAATTTTTCCTCTTTTCTTTTTATTCTCAATTATAAATTTAATTTTTCTAGGAAGTATGGCATTTGAATTCGCCACCAAGGCCAGTCATGAGCAACATCCTCACCCCAAACATCAAACCATGCTGGAATATTTTTCTTCAAACGCTTTTTCAAATTAAAGAATGATGGCAAGTCATCAGTGTTCCCATAGGTCCAAGTCCAGTACAAACAAATTATATCTGCCTTCCTATAATGATCAATAAACCAACCATCATTTTGCGTCCAAATATTGTCACTTGGAGAATTGCGATAAATCAGTTCGTCATTCCCATACTCTCCAACGAAAAATCTTGCGTCATATACTCCACTTAAAGCAATAACTTTGTCAAAGACATCCGGATGTTGTAGGAAAATATTAAATGAATGGTACCCTCCCATACTACAACCAGTTGTCATCATCGGTCCAAACCAACCTGTTTTATGCTTAACAAAAGGAATAGCTTCTTCTAGTACGTATTTTTCATATTGAGTATGTGCTAACGCACGATCATGCCCGCTTTTCCAATCACAAAGCCATGACTCACTATCTATACTTGACAATGTGAAAAATTGAACACTTCCTTCGTTTATAAACGCTTCGCAAGCATCAATCATACCAAAATCATAATATTCATTGTGCGTTCCTCCTGATGATGGAAAGACAACTATTGGTAATCCTGAATGCCCATAGCGATTTAATACCATCTCTCGTCCTAAGTTTCCACTATAATGACTTAAATTTTCTATATTCAACACTCTTTCCTCCTATAACTCTTGTTTACCATTCTTCACTAATAAATCTTAGACAATCTGGCCGGTATTTCGCCCAATATTCTTCACTATGCTCTGCATCGGCGACAACATTTAGTTTGATTTCTTTTGTTGTTAGTCCCGCTTCTATTAATTGGCGATAATAATCTAGGGCTTGTACTTATGTAGGATTGTTTTATGTTTCCATAAGTAAGTTGTCTATCAGTATCATCCCCTTCATTAGTACCTACCTGTATATAAACACGTTGATTTTCTAATTTATGTTTAGCTATATATCGATCAAACTCTACTTGATTCAACCAATTTGCTGATGAAAATATTCCTAATGCCCCAATTTTGTCTTTGTGTTCCAATCCAATATATTGAGAAATATTAGCACCTAAAGAGCTTCCTATCATTGCTGTATACTCACGCTCTGGTTTTGTACGATATGTACTGTCAACAAACGGTTTTACTACGTTAATAAAAAAATCTGTATATTCACTTCCAAGTCCGCCTAGAGTAAGACCAAATGATAGTAATGGAGTATTAGAAAATCTCCATGGAGCATATTCATTCATACGCCCATCATTATCATTATCAATTCCTACAATAATCATTCTTGGCATATCAGGGTATGCTGGAATAACTTTCCAAGAATGTCCACTATACGATTCTCCACTATAAAAAACATTTTGACCATCATTCATATATACTACTGGATAACTATCGATGTTCATCTTCTTTATATCCTTTTTGGCAAAAAGTACCCTTTATTCTTCTATTTTTCCTGTATAAAGGAACTTTTTAATTCATGTTCTCTCATTTCTAAATAAAAGTACGCTTCTTTTTCATTTTACAATTTCCTTTTCACTTTATATTTTAATAGTAACTATTTTACAATAATCTAAAATTAAAACAATTAATTGAATATCATTCTTCTGATTTTTCTGAAAATTCATTTAAAATATTTGTTTTATCACTCCAATCATGTATAAAAAGGAGATCAACTAAAAGTCAATCCCCTTTGTTTCATTTAAAAATTCACTATAAACATATTCCTGAATATTAGAGAAGTCTGTTATAAATGAGTAAATAATAATTACCATTATAACTTCATAGAAAAATATCACCCATAATATAAGTTTTTGTTTATCACTAATTTTCTTTGAAAATTTATAAAGATCTCTTTCAAAAATCAATCCATCCCTCTCCATCCTAAATGCATCACATCATACATAAAGTATGATTCATATTCTTTCATTAGAATAATCCATTACTTCTACATTATATCTTTTTAGCGATATCTTTTAACTTAGTATAAACAACTAGATCTTGTCTCTTGAGTTATTCCACTATAATCACTCCACTTCCCATGCAGGTGGAAAAATCGCAATTTTTAAATTTACTCCTAAATCTTTTGCTATTGATAAAAATATATCTAAGTCTTTATACTCTGGTGAATCATCATAGCGTGTATTCTTTGAAATGTTTTTAAGCTATCATATTTATTTTTTAATATATTTATCATAATATGCATTATCAATTCCATACTCATTATTATTTGTTTTAGTTTTCCTTCTTCTGTAAATCTGATCTTTTATACTTTTCCCAATTATAATTAGGCGTTTTTACCCTCTAAAGGGATAACTTTCCTTTGATATAAAAACTATGTTTATTTTTAAAAGAATAAATATAATTATCAAATTTTAAAAATTCCCCAGTCACAAAAACTCCTTTACCGTCTATAAAAGTACTTTTTGTAATTTTTAAATTTCTATGCATTTCTTTATTGGTTGCTGATAATTCAATAATCCTATATAATAAATTTCTCTTTTGTTTCTACTAATTTTTCATTTACCATCGTTCTATAAACATGTTCTTCCGATATTCTTGATAAAAACGCATCTTTTAAAATTCATTTTTTTATTATCAAACCATTGAATAGATTCTATTATCACAACTTTATTATTCTTTACATCATTACCAATTGAGACCTAACGTGGCGGCGTGAGTTATATTTTTGAAAAATGGCTTCTCCTATTTGCATAATATTGAAAATCATCGTAGTTAAATACTTTTCTTAGGATGATAGCCTTCATTAATCGTCGCTATTAATTCTGATGAGCCCAATAGTACTAATGTGTTCATGCTTTATATTCTGCGTTAGCATATCATGCTTTTGTATTTTTCTCATATGATATGTTATAGCGAATACTGTTATCTTTACTTGTAATAATCATCTATTTTTTATATACGTTTCATTTTAATATCAAAAAGGGTTATTAACACCAAAAACCATCGATATTATAAATGCTTTTAGCTTTATCATATTACCCTAACCTATTTTTCTATATGAAAATAACTTTGTTTTGGTGTATCTATTTCTTCATATGTTACTTCTGTTGGTGGCAATACTTAGTCCCAAAATTTTCCTCTATTCTTACTAACATTTCTACAAAGGACAATGAGTCCATTAATCCTTCTTCTTTTAGATTTATATCTAAATCTTCTCTTACTACTTCATCTTCACATATTTCTTCTAACATTTCTAGTATTTGTTCTTTTTATCATCGTTTGTCCTCCTTAGCTTTTTGTTATCTTTTAATATTGTTGTTATTATTTTATATGGTTCCCCTGAAAAAATATATAATCCTATCATTATTAGTTTATTGTAATAAACCAGCTTACTATTTTTATACCATGTTTTATTTTTATTAGTTTTATAAAACTTACTCTTTTTGATAGTATTCAAATCCTGCCATTAATCACCATGATAGAATCCATATATTATATAGCTTATCGTTAATCCATGCCAAAATCCCATAAGTAACATATTTACCATATAGGCATACATCGCGGTTGTTAATCGCTTTTTAAACCTTTTTTTCTTTGTTGCTTCATAAAAAACTCTCGAAAGACAAAAGTCTCTTAACCATGTTGATAAAGCTTTATATGCCATCTGTTCCAAAAAGTCTTTTATGTCTATACTTAAAAATGGCTTTGTTGAAGTTCATCGGGGTGCTTATTCCTAGTATATTACTACTTCCTACTGCCATTAAACTATACCCTGCAAAGTCAAAAAATAAGTAGAATTGTATAAGTACATATATTTTTGAGTAGAGTATGTTATTGTTCCGGTATTTGTCAATGAGCTTAGGTGGTGATATATATGGGTTGATAATACTAGTTTTATATAGCAATCCTAATACTAGTCTATGATACTCCTCCTGCTAACTCTAGGTAGTGGGCTTTTGTTGTTTTTTCTTTTATATCTGCTTCAAAAAGCGTCACTTCTATCTATCTGGTCCTGAGCTAACTGTAGGGAAGAATAGTAGAAAGTGTAGATAGTCTTTTTAGATTTGTTTTCTTTTATTAGCCGTCTGATATTTCTAGCATTATTTGGATTGTTTTGAATGACATATATGATATTCCATAAACGCCAGTAGATGCCAATGAGTTATGTGCGAAATATTTTTGTTTTATAATTAGTGGTACAACTGATAGAATTACTAGTAGTTTTGTTTTTATTAGTACTCCTCTGGGCTATTGGGACTAGTAGGTATTGAAATATTATAAAGCCTATAAGATAGCTTAGCATTTTTATATTTTCTCCCATATATTACCGCTGCAAATGCTAGTGATAGTCCTAATATATAGTATTCTATGTTTTTTCCAAGATATTTTAAAAATAAATCTATAAGTAAAGGCAAGAAATAGGAAAAAGAAGAATTGATTTCCTTCATAGTAGTTCATATTAGACTTGCTCTCTTAGTTTTTTCTTATCTATTTTTCCATTGTTGTTTAGTGGCATTTCTTCTAGAAGATTATTTTTTCTGCATCATGTATTCTGGGACTAGTTGTTTTAGTTTGTTTTATGTCTTTTACTTCTGCAAAGCGTTGTTCTACTTCTTTTTATAGACTACAAAAGGTTACCAGTGATTTTATTTTTCCCATTCCCTCATAGCTTCGTACGGTCGCTACTCCGGATATTTTTGTTTTTAATAGGTTATGTCTATGTCTTCTAGTTCTATTCTATGCCCGTGAGTTTTACCTGAAAGTCTATACGTCCTTCGCAAAATAGCATATCATCTTCGATATATCCTAGGTCCCTGTTAGATAACTTCTGTTCTTCTTTTTCTTCTACTTTCCCTAACCCAAATTTTTCTTGTGTTTTTGCTTCATTTTTGTAGTAACCTTGGCTACTGTATTTCCAATTATTATTATTTCACTGATCTGTTTCATCTTTTTATCTCACTAGATCAACTTTACTTCCCCATTTTACTTTTCCTACTGGTAGAGTTATTAGCATATTTTTATTTACTTCTTCTGTAATTTCTACCCATGTGACCATTACTGTTGATTCTGTTGGTCCGTAGGTGTTTTATATTACTGTGTGTTTGAAAGTTTTTATGAATTTTTTCTACTGTGCTTGAGAATAGTTTTTCTCCGCAAAAGACAAATTGTTTTACTTGCAGGTAATAGGTTCTTATTGAAGTTTTTATCTATAAAGCACATTTCTATAAATGATGGTGTTGATATCCATATGGTTGCTTCTGATTTTTGTAGTTCTTTCAAACATTAGTGCGAAGTTTTCTAGTGTTTTTATCTACTTTGAACTAATGTAGCTCCTATGAGATACTTGCCATAGTGACATTACTGATAGATCAAATGAAAATGGTGGATGCCCCCAGAAATACTTGGTCTTCATTGTTTGTGTAGTATTCTGTATACCAATGCAGGAAATTATTTATATTATTGTAGGTAATGCATACCTTTTTGGTTTTACCTGTACTCCCTAGTAAATATTATATAAAATGTATCTTCTCCTTGAACTTGGCATTCCTTATCTATTTTGCTTATCTGTTGTTTGGATTATATCATAGGCTGTTTTTACATCTATTGTTTCACAACCTAGTTCTATCTCTTCTGTGATTAGCACAACTTTTGATTTTGTTGTTTCAATTATCTCTTCTCTCTTTCTTTTGGTGTGTTTATATCTACTGGACAAAAATGCTCTGTCCGCTTTTTACACACGCTAAAAAGTAGATCTAGCATTAGCGGATGTTTTGATGCCCATAAACAACTATAGGATTCTTGTCTCCTTTTAGTTTCTCCTCTAAATGATATGCTAGCTTTTTCTGCATATTCTATTAGATTTTTATATGTTAGTTTTACCATCTGGATATTTTGTTGTTTATATAAGCTACCTTAGTACTTTTCTTTTTATATTTGATTTATTTTTCAAAAAGTTTCTCTCACTTTTACCACTTCCACTCTATTTTTATTTCTATATTACTATTTATAATACAAATTTTTGCAAAAGTGATTAAAACACAATTAAAAATAAAATTATAAAAAAATCACTATCATATATATTTTCTATAATTACACATAGGTAATTTCTCACAGCTATTTACTCAATATCTTTGCCTCAACTCTTTTTACTTTTTAAAGTTATTTTTCTCATATTCTAACCCCTAGTCAGTATTAGCAGAATAATTAAATAATGTATCTTTTCAGCCTCATATGTGCCATTTACTTCGTAGCTTATTAAAGGAATAATTAAACGAATATATCTCTTCTAATAGCATTAAAATATTATGAAAGATTTTTTTCTACCAATATATCTAGTTCCTACTGTATATGCTTTATAATCATCTGATCCATGATTCCACCTTTTTAGTTGTTCGTATATACATTATATCTGCATTATCTCTCTACAAAGTCACTTCCAAGTATTAAATCTTTATTCCCAAAACCACGTAAAACGATATGCATTAATATCTTTTCCAATACGCTATCTCTCATAAAAATATCAAGGATATCTTCTGTTTTTTATTAAAGAGCATTTTGCAAGCTAAAAGAATAAGTTAATATTGTGATATAAACCCTAATTCAAGAGATTCTAATGAAAAATCAGTTTGACTACTCTTTATAATCTATTACAACTATATTTTTCCAAGTGTATCTACTCTATCAATGAAACCCCTACAAATTTAATATATAGGTATGTTGTAAGTAGAACCTAATTGTTTTTCTATTACCTTACCACTTTCTAATTCTTTATAAGTGATTTTTTCCTTATTTATTGTAAGTTCAAATGGTTTTCTAAAAATGTTGGACTATATTTTTGTTAATGAGCAATACTTATTTCCACAGCAATTGCTAATTCTATTCAGGCTTAACATCGTTTGAAGTATGTAATTGTGCGTACTTAATAATTCTATTAACCTCAATGTTTCAACTATATCTTTGTTACATTATCAAAAACAACTTTGTGGATTAACTTTCTTACTTCAAACTTATTAACAATATCATTATCATATTCCTCAGAAATCGATAATTTTTCTCCACTAGCTATGATAAATCTAATTGTACGCTCGTCTGCCATAACAGCATGGAAAAATCTTCCTATAACAAGATTATCAATATCACTAGTTTGTTCTTCTTTTATGTCTAGTACCCTTTTTATAAAGAATAAATATGGATTTTTCATAATCTGATATCTTTTGAAAATACTAAATTTAGAAAAAGTAACTTTCTCTTTCTTGAAGAAATTTTTAATACTTTTTAGTTTGATAATTCAAATCTATAATCGCGTATAATTTTATCCAAAATAATTTTTCACCAGAGTATTTTTATCAAAATATACTCTATCGCTTAATTCACCACGAACTTCATACATTTGATTATCATTTTTCGTTATCAAACTTATATCCTTCTAAAAATACAATTAATAACTCTGCTAATTTTTCCGCTTCTTTAGTACCACTATCTTTTACTCCATAAAACGACGATAAAGCTTTTTGAAAATATATAATTATATTCTTTTTTTCGTTAATAATTTATCTATATTTTTCCTTGTAATAATCATAGAAAGATAAATTGAACTCCAACATTTTTGAAACACCTATTTCTTCTAAATTTGAAACAAATTTTTTTACTACACTTAAATATGGAGAAGAAAAGTTTTCTTTAAAACTTTTATCTAATAAACCATAACTAATATATGTTTTTTTCTCTTGCCCTAGTTAAAGCTATATAAGCAACAAACTCTTCATCTATAAGAGCCGCTTCAGTTGTAGGTGATATGAACAAGTTCTTCTCAAAGAAATCTTCTTTATCTTTATCATCTAATAGTCCATGTTTTTGATACTGGGAGTATATCTTTTGTTAAATCCTATAACAAACACTACCTTTTTATTCTCAACTTTTACCAAAGTCCATAGATGACATTATTATTGCTTTCATTAATTTCTGGAATTGATCTGTAGTTTATAGTTTTTAGTCCAATAATAACTAACTCTACAAATTTTTCATACTCAATTTTTTTCATCACCAAATTTGTCCGTGATATCGTTTAGTAACTCTAGAGTTTTTATAGACTTGACGGTCAATACTGTCTATCTTCAATTCCTCTATATTCTCATATTCACCATCTTCTTTATCTAAATACATTTGAATATTACAATAATTAAATAATTCTTCTATAATATAACGCTTAGTTTGAGTATTTTTGAACTTAGAGACCGTTTCTATTTTTTTCTAGTAATTCCAATAAAATACTTTTGCAAAAGTTCAAAAATAAAACTATCAATATCAGCACTCTTGGAAATAAGCTCTGCCTTTCTCAAACTCTTTTTGCTATATATTAAATTTGTATTTAATATATTTTCTAATTTATCAATAGAAATCACCTTAACTCCAGCGAAACAGTGCTTTTAAATGTAATTTTGTTATTTCCAATATTTACTAATTTTGGGTGATAGTGATATTACTTCTTCTAATTGCTCATTAGATGTTTGAGAAAAAGCTCCTTAATTTCTTTAGTTGTTAGATTTACATTATTTCCTGTTAGAAGATAACTTACTACTTTTCTACGATAAATATTTTCAAAATCTGTCAATCTAGTTTTTAAAATATTTAAAAAGTCCTGTTTTAAAAGTCTAGTTTTTCAAAATTCAATACTAAATCTAAAAATTTTTATTAATCGATGATTACTTACATTTAAGTTTTTTATCAAGATACACATCTAAATTATAATCTCTAAAAATAGTCATGTAATTTTCATATGTATTATCTCGATAGAGAATTGCTATATCTGTATTTTTCTATGCTTTTCTAATCTCAGTTTCAAAAATTTGACGTCAACTTCTTTTACTTCTAACTCTTTGTTTTTGCATAAATAAGCTTAATACTACTCATCTAGTCTCAAACTTGTCTTTAAAATTCTTATAGTATTTGAAAGTTACTATACTCTATTAGCTTTGCCTTCAAAACGACTTACGTGCTTTTTGGTATAGTTCATATGTTAGTTTACTAATGCTTCTTGTACTTGTATTTTTATTGGAACTACTTGCTCTTTATTTTCAGTAAATGCTATAATATCTAATTCCCACATCTTTATTACGACGCAATATTTCATTTATACTAGTTTCATCATTTCATGAGATTTTCTGAAAATATCAAGTTTATACTTATCATCTTTATAGACATCAATTCATAAAATGGTTTATATTTTATTTTTATCTAATTCGTAACCAGCGACTAACTGAGCTAAATCTACATTGAAAATACCTATTAGCATCAGCAATAACGCTAAGAACTACTTTTTTCGATTTTTAAAAATCAATTTTTCTATATAATTATATTCTTGAGCTGTGAAAATTATAGTATGCATCTATATAAAATATATAATCACTAAGGTCTACATATTGAGAATAAAGCAAAAAGTTCATTTATATAATCTTGCTTATCATATATTGTTGTAACTTTTAACAATGCTGTGACATCTATATAAAATTCTAATATCGCTTCTAATTTTTCACGTCGCGCCTTTCTCTAAATTAGAATTTTTCTAAATACTCTTCTAGACTATTGACACTGATCTGATAATCCCTTTAATTCTGTAATAATCTCCTCAACTACTTCTATAAAATTACTGTCATTTAAAATACGTTTTACTAGAAAATTATCACTATTTTTTCAAAATTTTTGTGCTGCTTTGTAAAAAGTAAAATGGTTTTATATCTTTCCCCTCAACCTTTTTCAAGTCATCTAAACCTAAAAAGTTGGCCTAGCTTTTTGTCAAACTTGAAAAATTCATAACATCTATATTGAAGGTTCCTCTAAACTTTTCACAAAGTATTGTTTCAAAAGTTAAAACTGTTTTTGTTCAGGGGTAAGAATTATTATCTTATTTGTCATGCCTATTTTTCAATATCTTCTAGCATAAAGTGCGTTTTCCCAAAAACCACTTGGAGCTATTAATAATTCTAAACTCATAACTACCTCCTTCAAAAATTTCTAATTATATTAGCATAATTAAAGCTAATATAATTACTATACTCAGATATTTTTACTTTAGCATAGTTATTTTTCGAATAGACTTCTAATTTTTGGTCTTATTCTTTCTTTTAATTCACTAACATGAAATTATACCTATATTTCTACCATAAGATTGTAACTCTATCAATGTCGTTATCGCATGTATCTAAAGTTTCTGCATCAAGAGAACCAAATCCTTCATCAATAAATATGGTCTCAGAGAAATTCCACTACTTTCATTTTGAATAACTTCTGCTAATCCAAGTGCTAATGATAGTGATGCAGGAATATTTCACCACCCGAAAGTGAGCTTACCACTCGTGAACTATTTAAATAAACATCATAGATTTCTATGTCCAAGCCCCTGAAGTCCGCCCCCTTTAGCTTTTTCTATCTTTCTTTCAAATCTATATCGTTCATCTGTCATCTGTAATAATCTCTTAGTTCCTGCTTCTAATATAAGATCTAAGTAATAACCTTGAACATATGTTTCCAGCGACTTTTTACTTTCTGTTTTCCCACTAATTACATTACTTTAAAGGCAGAAAACTTCACGTGCTGTACTTTATGTTTTTTCTAAAAATTGTAAATTCTTTTGATAGTTTTTCAAAAAGATTAGTATTACTCTTTAAACTTAGTCTTTGAAATAGCAACTTTTCAGCATAATCCATCATTTCTTGTTCTTTTTTTCAACAATTTTTGAGCATATTCATCTAAATTTGGTCGTTCTTATTCTGTAAATCTTCTTCTAAACGTTGAATATTATCTAAAATTATTTTTAGTCTATCTTCATAAAACTTGAATTTCGTTTTTATAACTCTCAACATCATCTAATTTTTACCAAATCATCTTTAGCTATTTTTCAAACTATTATAGTATAATTTTTAATTTAGAGTCTTCAAATTTTTTCAATTATATTTTCTATAGTTTTTCAACTTCTAATATATTTTTATTACTATTTTTTTAACTCTACTATTAATTCTTTTTCTTTTTAACATCAAGTTAGTTTTTATCTTTTGATAAAGTTCTTGCTTTTCATCATAACTCAATACTATTTGTTTTTGTTTTCTCATAATATTGTTTAAACTCATCTAAAGAAATATCAATATTTTTCCGTATATTGTTGTTGTTTAACTTGAGCTATCACAAGTTTTTCTTATACTCTGATTCTAACGATATTTAGCGAGTTCAATTCTTCTAACTTTTCCAGCAAGTCTCATTTCTGTCAAACTTCTTTTCTATTTTTCAAAGTGATTTTTCTCTCTATTATCTTCATTCTTTTCTCCACTACAAATTGTTCAAGTTCCTCTTTTGCGGAAAAATTAATTTCTATTTTTACTTGTTAACTCCTCTTGTAAGATACTTAAATCTTCTTTTTCTTTTTACGATCAAAGTGTTTCTAAACGAATTATGTTTTTTAATAATATCATCTAATTCATTTTTAGCATCTTCATTTTCTGTTTTTATTACTTGTTTTTACAGCTGGAAGTTTTTCAATCTTTTGTTGACAAAGCGGACAACAATCACCTTCATGTAGATGAACTAAAAAGTATTTAATATTTCTTGCTGTTTATTTTTCTAATTCTAGAATTTTTGCTCTAGTTCTTTTTGTCTACTATTAGCTAGACTTAGTTCAGTTTGCTTTTTCTTTCAAATCTGCAGCTTTTACTTTTTTATAGTATTCTCTAAATTTTCGAAAATCTTCTAATTTTTCACTTCAGTCTCTTTTTCCAAAAATATCAAGTTTTAATTTACCTATGCTATTTTCTAAAAATATTAAGCTCTTCTTCATATTCTTCTAAATTTTGCATTATAATCACTTACTTCTTTTTCTAATTGTACTATTGCGCCTTTTGTATCTTCTATACTTTTTAACTTTTCACTATACAATGCAATATCTTTTTCTGCTTGATAGAAAAATTCTATATTTTCATAAAAATAATTATAACGAGCTAGCTCTTGGCGAATATCATTGATACTATCATTTTGAGTTAATATTTCTTCGCCTAATTTTTTATTTTTCTTGAATTTTTCACCTAATATATTTTGTTCTTTAGATAAGGTTTCTTTATTTTTAATCAATTGCTCTTTCTTATCTAAGTAGTTGTCATAGTCTAGTAATTTATCTTTTATTTTTCCCAGTTCCTCTAACTGTTTAACAACATTCTTTAAATGAGTTATCCTTTGTACATCCTCTAATAATTTTTATGTAGAATCGTTATTTTCTTCTAAATTATTAAACTTATCATTTAACTTATCTAACTCACTATATTCAATTTTTCAATTTTTGTTAGCTCATCTTCTAAATATTTTTGATGTTTTTCTAATTCATTAACTTCATTCTTTTTGAAAAACTAGCTGTTTTTCTACTTCCTCAAAATCACTTTCTTTTAAAATTCGATTTTTGGAAAAATCTTTTTCAAAATTAAACTGCTCAAACTTTTGTAGCTAACTCACGTTCTTTTAATTTATAATTACTATCTAAAGTTTTAGCATAGTTTTTGCAACTTATCTACAAATTTTTGATAAAAATGTGTATTAAATAACGAACGTAAAACTTCTTTTCGTTAGAATTTGATAATAAAAACTCTTTAAAGCTTACCTTGTGGTAAAATTATAATTTGACAAAAATTGTTTATCATCTAATCCAATAATTTGCTCTACTTTTTCTTTTTACATCATTTTCCTTTGTTGCAAGAATAGTTTCTATTCCAGCGTTTATCTCCATTAAACATACTTTTCCCAGATGTAATATTTTTGTTTCCTGCCTTTAAATATGCTAACGTTCTTTCTATTCGATAATGTTTTCCTTGTAATTCAAAAATCAAAAATTACAATTGTTCTGTCTTTATCGTCTGCTGTTTTGGTTCTAAGAGATGCTATATCTTTACCACTAGTTGTTTTATTATATAATGCATGAGACAAAGCATCGAATAAAGTAGATTTACCAGAGCCTGTCTTGCCTGTTATTAAAAACATAGGGACTCATTATTATTTCATTCCATTGTATGACCTCGTGCTTATACGGTCCAAACTCTCTAAGTTCAAGCCTGATTGGTTTCATCTTGCTCTACCTCTCCTATTATTTGTTCTAATACCTCTCTTTGTGTACTTGTTAAAGTATCTAATACCTATTCTTCATAAAAACTTTCTATAAGTTCTAATGGATTTTTAAGCATTTCCTTATTTACAAATTCTTCGAACTATCTAATCTTTCTGCCTTTTGATTTAAGCAACAATGTATTTGGATAAAATTCTTTTATACGTGGCATAGGGTCTGTAACACCCTCTAACTTACCTAATTCCATGCTGAAATAGTCATTCTCGTATCAAATTTTCTCGATATTCTTTAGAATTTCATCATAATTCACCAACAATATTATGCATTTTTCTTTTTGCTTAATTGGAATAAATCTATCATCAAAGTTTTCTTTTGTTAATTCTATTAGACGCACACTCTTTTTGCTGGTTGCTTTCTGAAAATGAGTAAGCAAGCGGGCTACCACTATATTTAATACGTTCTTCATTTAAAGCATTCGGATTATGTAAATGTCCTAGCGCTACATAATCAAACTTTTCAAAAACATTCACTCAACATTTTCTACAGTCCCTATAGAAATTTCTCCTCTGAATCTGTCGAGCTCAGCTCCAGCCACAAAGTATGTACTACCAAAATATTAATTCTGCTTTCATCTATATTCTTATAAATCATCAATAACTCTTTTTGTCGCAGCATGATGTGTAGTCAGTTTGTCATCTTCAAAATAAACTTTTGCTTCATAAGGTTCAAAATATGGTAATAGATAGATATCCGCATCTTTTGTATTGAATTTTATGGAAAAGCTTCTTCTAACTGTGTTGCTAGATAAAAAGTTATGTTTACTAAACCAAGCTTGTCCCACAGCTAAACGTTCACGGCTACTCATGATTTCCGCTAATTGCAAATATAGGCAAAATCATTCAATATTAATTTTTATCAACAATTCCTGCAGTAATGTTGTCAGCTTCTCTACTAGAACACTTCTATCATATAAATCACCAGCTATTATTATAAAATCCAAATCATGTTCTTTTTATTTCTTCTGATTAGATTATTAAGGACAAACTCCTGATCATCTAATAAATCTATTTGCTGTAATTTTTCTACCTATGTGCCAATCAGCCGTGTGTATAAATTTCACCCTACTACCTCAAAATTTCTGTCTACTATATTATATCAAAAATAGTAATATAAAAATAAGCCGAGATATTTTCTCGACTTGTTTTTGTTATTTTCAAATAATCTTTGAATATCATTCCATGTTACAGCAAGCATAAGTGCTATCATTAATAATCCAAAACGCAATGGTTAAATAATATTGAGCTTTTTATTAATTGGACGTTTAAAGAAATTGCTTCATATATTACGAGATAATTCTACCACCATCTAGCACTGGAATCGGAATTAAGTTCATAAGACCTAAGTTTACACTTAAAATACCTCGTCCAACGAAGCACTGTCACTAATCCACTTTTTAGCTGCGTTACTAGACATTTCATAAATTGCAACTGGACCACCAAGTTGATCTAAACTAAATCCACCTGTAAATAGCGATGCAAACAGATTTATTATTGCAGTAAAAATCATAGTTCCGTAAAAATAGTGTTTGTTGCAATCCATACTTTAATTGAACCTGGAAATCTTTCTTAGTTTCTTCAAATTTTCCTACTACAGCTTATATGTTTTTGTTTCTTTTCCTTTTGATTTTACTATTTCTTCTTTTTGAGTAACTTTAACTTCTTTAATTGCCCCATCTCGTTCTACCTTCAGGTTAGCTCCGCTCCATTTTGACTCAGTAACTTTTTGAACTAATCCCGTCCATGTATCTACTGAAGAACCATTTACTTCTGTTATCTTATCACCTTTTTGCAGACCTGCAACTTGTGCTGGTGAGTCTGCTGCTACAAGACCAAGTTTAGCTTCATTATTTTGAACAGGAACTCCTGTATAAATAGCTAATCCAACAAAGATAACTGCAGCTAAAATAAAGTTCATTAAAGGACCCGCAAATAATGTCCAGAACTTTTTCCCCATGAATGTGATGAAACATTCTTTCTACTGGGGCTACTTGTTCTTCCATTCCACCAAAGACAACACAAGCATCTTTTCTTACTTCATAACGTTCTAATTCATCTCCAACAAAGCCTTCGATAAACATATCATATGTTAAGTCAAATTCATTAAGTTCTACTGGTAAAAGATCCATATTGTTAGTTTTGTCTAAAACTATTTTTCTACTATCATTTTCATCTAACTTAGGTTAACTTTCATCCTTTTTCAAATCATATACCGATACATCATTATTAAAAATCAAAGACATTATCAGGCATTTTTACATATCCACCAACAGGTAATAAACGAATCGTAAGTTTGTTTCACCTATTTTTATGGAAAATCTTTGGTCCCATACCAATAGCAAATTCTTGAGCAAAATTCCTGATTTTTCACAACTATAAAATGACCAAATTCATGAATAGTTACTACTACAAAAATATTAATATAAATGCTATTATTCCTTGCATCTAATCTCCTCTCTAATTACAATAGGTTTAATAATAAAATTAAACATGGTGCTAATATTACAGAATCAAATCTGTCAAAAATCCCTCCATGTCCTGAAGTAGATTACTACTATCTTTTACTCCATATTCGTTTATATGCAGATTCAATCAAATCTCCAAATTGACCAATAACACTTACTACTAACGTGATTCCAATAGCTACTGCTAAATTAGTAAAAATACTCGTTGTAAAGTAAAAACTAAAGGCTATTACTATTGATGATAAACTACCTATTACTGATCCTTCAATTGATTTGTTCGGACTAATTTTTGGAGATAATTTATTTTTCCCAAATCTCATGCCACCAATATATGCAAAACTATCAGTAAAACCAGATAGTAAGTAGTAAATATCCTATATGTACTAAACTTTAAATCTCTCAGCATATATAATGAATAAAATCCAACAAATATATATACTGTTACGAAAATAATAGAACCTATCTCTACAAGTTTTTATTCTATGTCCAGTAACTACAACTACTCCTAACATACTGATTACTAATAAATATACTATACCATACTGTGATAAACCTAAAATTTCTTCACGCAAGTATAATAATGCTCCTGCTAACGATGTTAGACCTAAGACAACTATGTTAGTTTCCTTAAAAGTCATTCTGACTATCTCATACATCGCCATTACACCAAGCGCAAATGTTGTGTATTTAAAATAATCTCCACCTACATAAAGCAAAGGTAAAAATACTATTAGTGCAGCTATCGCTGTTATTACTCTAGTTTTCATTTAAACCTCCAAACCTTCTATCTCTACTCTGATATTCTAAAAGAGCTTTATAAAACTCCTCCTCTACAAAATCCGGCCATGCCACTTTTGTAAATATAAATTCACTATAAGCAATTTGCCAAAGTAAAAAGTTAGAAATTCTTTGCTCTCCTGATGTTCTTATTAAAAGATCTGGATCTGGAGTATCTTTTGTAAACAGATTATCACTAATCAATTGTTCATCTATTTCTTCTACTTTATACTCATTATTAGCGCTCCTGCGCGATTCTTTTAACTGCAGTTACTATCTCATCTTTTGAACCATAATTAAGTGCAAAAATCAATTTAAGACCTGTATTATTTTTAGTTTGTTCGATAGCATCCTCTACAGCTTTTCTTGTATTCTCTGGTAGTTTCTCCACTACCCCTATAACTTCTACTTTAACATTATTTTTCCATAAGTTCTGGCATAAAACTCGTAAACATTTTCTCAGGTAAATCCATCAAATAGCTTACTTCTTCCTTAGGTCGTGCCCAATTTTCTGTAGAAAAAGCGTATAATGTTAAATATTGTATTCCTAATTTTTGATGCATATTTAGTAATTTTTACTAGTTTGCATCCCTTCATGTAATGCCCCTTTAACTCGTGGCATATTTCTTTTTCGCCCAACGTCCCATTACCATCCATTATTATCGCAACATGCGTCGGTATTTTTTTAGTTTCTTTTTCTTCAATTTTTCTTCAAGTCTATTTTTCTTAAAAAGTTAAACATAATACCTCCTAAACAATACACTTCATTATATCATATTTACTTTATAGTTGTACAATAAATTTTATTTTTATCTATTTAATAGATTTTCTTCATTAAATTAATAAACTGTCTTTAATTACAAAAATTATTATATCTCAAAAATTTTTGAGTACCTCTGCAAAGATGTTGTCAATACTAACTATCCCTATTTTTCAAAAATTCTAAAAATTTAATTTTTGTATTGCATTGTCAGAAAATTTATGCTAAAATATAGTCATTCATTAATTGATGCGATGAAAAGTGAAATTTTATAAAAACTTTTTAGAGAGTTCTTGGCTGGTGAAAAAGAACAGTTAGTTATAAAACGAATGGACTTGGAGCATTTAGTATTTTTTACTACAGGTTTGCCCGTTATAGCAAAAAGTTATGTTAGTAACTTTACTGAGGTATAATAAGCAATTATTATATAAATAAAAGGTGGTAACACGGTTAGACGTCCCTTTAGCGCAAGCTGAGAGTACGTCTTTTTCATATAAAGAAAAGGAGCATATTATGATTAATCTAAATGGTGTGGGAAAAACTTTTTCACCAAAAAGGACGAGAAATAGTTGCCTTAAAAACCCACAACTCTTCATATTAAACAAGGTGAAATCTTTGGTATCGTTGGATATTCTGGTGCTGGTAAAAAGTACCTTATTAAGATGCATCAACTTACTTGAAACGCCATCTTGTGGTGGGAGGTCATCGTTGACGGTCAAATAGTCAATAAACTTAATAGAACTGATTTACGTCTTTATCGTCAAAAATAGGAATGATTTTCCAACAATTTAATTTACTTGGTTCTAAAACTGTTGCTGAAAATATTGCCTTTAACCTAAAAAGCTGGTGATGTTGATTCAAAGGAAAATACCCTAAGCGAATTGATGAACTGTTAGAACTTGTAGGTCTTACCGACAAAAATGTCTATCCTAATCAACTATCTGGTGGACAAAAAGCAACGTGTAGGTATTGCTAAAGCATTGGCTAATAATCCTAAAGTTCTACTTTGTGATGAAGCAACAAGTGCATTAGACCCTATCACTACAAAACAAATTTTAACTGTTAAAAGAAATAAATAAAAACTTGGATTGACTATTATCTTAGTTACCCATGAGATGGAAGTTATTAAACAGATTTGTGATAATGTGAGCTGTTATGGAAAGTGGTCAAATTATCGAACAAAACTCTGCGTAAGAAATCTTCTCAAATCCTACAACAAAACTAATGAAAGAATTTATTTCTAATCTTCATAGTGATGATGATTTTTGAAGAAAGTCTAGTTGCAAAAAGTAAGGAAGAAACAATTATTAAAGTTATCTTCAAAGGAGATGCAGCTAAAGAACCACTTATTCAAACACTAGCTAATAAATATAATGTTACTACATATTCTAGCTGGTCGTATCGAGTATATTCAAAATAAGCAACTAGGTAGCTTAACTTTTTTTCTATCGATGGTGAAGTGAAAAATGTGCGGATTTCATCAATTATTTAGTTGATAACGTAGAAGATGTGGAGGTGAGAGTCTATGGAAAATAATCTAGTCTAGCTGAACAATGGAAAGCTCTTCAACCGGAACTTTTTAAAAGCATTCGGTGATTCGCTTTATATGATTGGCGTATCTATTATCATTACTGTTATCGTTGGGTTATTTCTTGGGATTGTTTTATTCTTAACAAGCTAAACAGATTACTGTTTAAAAATGTTTTTATTTATAAAACTGTTGATTTTATAGTTAATACTATTAGATCTATTCCATTTTATCATTTTACTGGTATTCTTAATACCTCTTACTTTTACTATTAATTGGAAAAATCAACTGGCCTACTGGTGCAATAGTTCCACTTACTGTGGCTGCCATTCCACTATTTACTCGTCTTGTTGATACATCACTCAATGAAATTGACTGATGGGTTATTGAATCTGCGGTTGCTTCTGGCGCATCCCTTCCTCTTATTGTAAAAAGAAGTATTGATTCCTGAGCGATGTTTGGAATTATTCAATCTATTACATTAACACTAATTAACCTTATTGCATTTTCTGCAATGGCTGGCGTTGTTGGTGGTGGCGGTATAGGAGACCTTGCCATTAGATATGGTTACTACCGCTTTGATAACTTTACAATGTGGATTACAGTTATTTTATTAATTATCTTAGTCCAAATTACTCAATATATAGGAAATTCTATTTCAAAACAATTTAAAAAATTAATCTAAAGGAGATTTTTATACTATGACTAAACTATATTAACGATTGCATTTACTGCATTATTAGCAATTACACTTACTGCATGTGGAGCTTCTAACTCAAATTCTAACCCTGGTGAGAAAAAAAGAAATTAAAATTGAGTGCTACATCTGGACCATATGCTGATATGGTTAATAAAGGTCTTAAACCTTTACTTGAGAAAAAGGTTACAAAGTTACTGTTACTGAGTTTTCTGATTATATCCAACCTAACAAAGTCTTTTAAACAATGGTGAAATAGATGCTAACCTATTCCAACACAAAAATTTATATGAAAAATTTTGCTGAAAACTAATAAAATGGATTTAACAGCGCTTGTACAAGTACCTACTGCTCCAATGGGATTATATTCTGATAAAGTTAAAGATTTAAAAGATTTACCAGAAGGTGCTGAAGTAACTTTACCAAATGATCCATCTAATGCAGCTCGTGCTTATGCTTTATTGGCTGCTGCTAATGTAATTAAAATCAAAACCTGATACAGATGTATTAAAAAAATAACAAAAATGATGTTATTGAAAATCAAAAATCTTAAATTCACAGAATTAGAAGCTGGTCAACTTGCTCGTTCATTAAGCAGTACTACATTAGCTGCTGTACCTGGTAACTTTGCTCTTGCTGCTAAATTTGATTTAACTAAAGCATTAATCTTAGAAAAAAATGAATGACAACAATCGTAACAATGTAGTAGTTACAACAGCTAATAAAGATAAACAATTTGCTAAAGATTTAATAGAAATTGTTAATTCAAAAGAGTTTGATGAAATTATTGATAAAGAATTCAAAGGTTTTGATAAACCTTCAAAATAATACTTAGGACGTGATTAAATATGAAAAATTGAACTATCTAAAAACAATTAAAAATATTCCAGAAAATGTTTTTACCCGATTTTCAAATTAATCTCTGACGAAAGTTCAAATGGTAATCCATTATTAAATGCGGGTATCGGAGTTCCTGACTCTGATACCCCTGAACTTTTATTAGAAACTTTAGAAAAATCTATAAGAAAACCTGAAAATATGAGATATGGAGCATTTGATGGTAAAAATGAGCTATTGAAGAAATTTCTCATTGGTTAAAGAAAAACATATAATATAAATGCTAATCCTAAAGACGAGATTGCTCTAGTCTTTGGTACTAAAAGCTGGTTTATCTAGTCTACCTTCTATAATACTAAATCAGGGTGATACTACTCTTCTACCCTGTGCCTAGTTATCCAGACTATATACAAGGAATTGCTCTTGCTGGAGCTAATATAGAAGAAATAATATTAAAAGAAGAAAACAGTTATCTAGTAGATTATTCTTTCTATTTCTTCTGAATTGGCTGAAAAAGCTAAATTAATATTTCTAAATTATCCATCTAATCCTATTGGAGCTGTGGCAACTAAAGAATTTTTATGAAGAAACGGTTCAATGGGCTGAAAAATAATATCATTGTTATTCAAGATCATGCTTACTCAGATTTCTATTATAAAGACGGTGTTTCACCTTGTTTTTATGCAAACAGCAGGAGCTAAAGAAGTTGGAGTTGAATTCTTCTCTTTTTCAAAATTTCTCAATTTCTGGACTACGTATAGGTTTTTGCTGTTGGTAATAAAGAAATTATAAAAGGCCCTTCGTGAATATAATACTATATTCCATGCGAATATTTATGGTGCTGTCCAAGATACCGTAATTACAGCTCTTCGAAAACCATAGTGAGTTAACTGCACATATCAAAAAGCACATATAGAACACGCATAGAAAAAAATCACTAGAAAATTAGACGAATTAGGCTATTCTTATTATAAACCAGAAGGTGGAATTTTTATTTGGCTAAAAGTTAAAGAAGGATTTAATAGTCAAGATTTCTTTGAATTACTTCTAAAAATATCGTATCGTAACTATGCTGGGACATGTATTTGGTAGTGGTGGTAAAAAGCTACATACGTTTAAGTTTAAGTCTTTCTGATAATCAGATTGATACATTAATAAAAACTTGAACAACTTAATAAAGATTTATAAAAAGAACAAGTCATCATTCATTTGAAAGATGACTTGTTTCTTCTATAATTTTCAGTATTTGAAATTTTCTGACCAGCTGTTATATTATTATTTTCTAAATTATTTGCTTCTTTTATTTTATTAACACCATTTTTGTGCATTTGCTTCTCCATAAGCAGCTGAAGCTATACTAAATAGTGAATCCAGATTTTTATAACATAATCTTGGCCAACTGTTGGTGTGCTACCTGTTGTGGCGTTATTATTATTGTTGTTGTTTTGATTATTACCATTAGTATTATTATTACTTTGGTTCTGTTCTGAATCTTTATCATTAGAACTTTTTCTTCCTTAGCTTTAGGAAGGTTGTCATTTGTTACCTTTGTTTCTTCTGGTACTTTTGCCACCTGCTCAGTTGTTTGTGTTGTTGCATGTTTAGACTTTCCACCTAGTGCATTACTTGCTAGTTATCCCAACAAGAATTAATGGAGCTAAAACCACAAATATAACAACAAGAATTATATTCTTTAAATTATTTTTTTCATTTTTACCCTCCACGGATTATTTTACTTCTTCAAAATAATCGTGGTAATATCCACCTACTTTTTCCACTATTATCTTTAATAAATATATATTCTTCTGTTTCATTAACTACTTCATATACTTTACCAACTGTTAACATATCCTAACTTTAAATTTTTCTGCATCAGTATGTTTTAACTATTACTTTTTTTAGACATTATATATCCTCCTTCTGCTCTACATTTTTATTTTTATTATATTATAACTATTTTTTTCAATTATTTGAATACTTAATATATTATTTTTCATAGCAAAATATAAGCTTTTATTTATTATATTTTCTTTCTTTTTATACTTGAAACAAATACAAAAACAATTAATGATAACATCAAAGAAATTACCACAGGTTCAATTGCTTTTTATTACATAGATATTTTTAAAAACATATAACTCGTTAACCCTACTAAAAATCGATGATATTGCTCCATATTTTTCTGCACCCTTTCCAATATAATCCTAATAAGATAGGCCATAAAAATGTTGACTCTAAACCACCAAAAAGCAAATAAATTAACATTTACTATTAGACTAGGTGGTCTCATACTAATAAACATTATTAATATTATTACAAGTATATTAATACTATAGACAACATTGGAATTTTTTTCTTCCCTACTATTTTCTCTTTTTATTACTTTAGTACTAAAAAGTACATCTTTTATCAAAAGCTGAAGATATTAATAAAAACTGAGCATTTACAGTAGTTATTATCGCTGCCATTGGTGCAGCTAGGACTAAAAACAGCTAAATGCGACGTAAAACCTTAAGTGTAATAATTGGAATAACAGAATCATAATCTTTAATATCAGGAAATACTCCTCGCGCCATAACTCCAATCAAGTGAACTCAAAACATAACTATGAAGATTACAATACTTCCAATAATTATCGATTGTTTTAAACTTTTTGTTTTTTATAAAGCATCGAATTAATAGCTATTTGAGAATATCGATAACTCCAACACCAACTAAAACCCAAAATGATGATACATAGCTCAGTGTTAAGCTTCCATTCGCTCCAAAAAGGAGTTAAGATTTTTCTCATTTATATTCAATAAATTATTAGTAATATTTTTCTATTCCCACCACCATAACTAATTACTGAATATAGTAATATAATAGTAGAGAAAATCATAATTAACCCTTGAATCATATCTGTAATTAGAATATTTTTAATCCACCAAAAACTACACAAAAATAATTATAATTGAGATTATTACAATTCCTGTTTTATAATTAATTCCCATAAAAAGCTGCGAGGAGTTTTGCCCGCCAACCCACTGAGCTGACATAGCAGCAATTATAATCATTGCCAATGTTGACAAGTAAGCAACCACCTTAGATTTATATCTATTTTTAAATATTCACTAATAGTTATTGCATTTTATTTTTGAGCTGCTGCCTTAAATTTTTAGTGAGTACAAGCAAAACAAAATACCCAGTAACAACCTGAATGACTGCAAGAAGAACCCATCCATAGCCTAATTTATATGCCACACGAGGACCACCTAAAAATGTAGAGGCAGAACCGTATGTGAGACATTAAAGTTATGTAGCTAATACTATTCCACTAACACTTCTATCAGCTAAATAATATTTTTCAAAAATCCACCATGATGATTCTTAACAGCTCTATTTAAAACTAAAGGTAATAGAATTATGCTAAAAAGATAACTCAAATAACATAATAATTTTATAATCTATATCATATTTCATTATCTTTTTCTCCTCTTTTTATCTCTTTTATTAAATAATAGATTTGTAAAAATAACTACTAAAATTATTATGAATACACTTACTACTACAGAACTGTAGAAAAACCACTCAGGTAATCCTAGTATATATTTATAATCTTTAACATCTACATTTCTGTACTTAATATAAGCAAAATAGTACCAAAGTGCAAAAGTGAATAATAGCTAAGGCCTACTGCAATAACTCCCTCTTTTTCTTTTAACTTATCCATTTATTTTCCCCTATAATTCTTCTTATTATGTTATATATTTTTATAGTATACTTTCATAAAATCAACAACTATACTTCCTAACAGTAACCCAGCAACAACATCACTTAAAAATGTGCACCTAGCACTACTCTAGATATCGGTACAGCTATTATTGCAAATGTAGCTAACATCGATAAAATTTCTTTCTTATTGATTATAAACAATAATGACAAGAAGAATACAACGATTATCGTTGAGTGCCCACTCGGAAAACTATAGCTACTAAATACTTCTGGTAATGGTCTTACCCTTTGGACTGTATATTTGATGATAAATAAAAATTAATCCACCAAAACCTGCACTAAAAATATAAATATTGCTTTTTGCTTCTTTTTATCCAGAACAAAAATGCAGACAATAACACCATAATTAAAAAGTAATATCTTATCATTAAAAATTGTAGATATAATTTTTAGCTGTTTGACCTAATATTTTTATTTGTAGTAAGTTTGATGTTGTACATCAAACTCATTAGTTGGATAGTATACAGCTACAAATACTAGCAATAAGAATAGTATTATTTTTAAGTAAGTAAAAATCTTAATATTTCTCATTTTACATTTTACCTCCTACTACCTTTTAAAATCTTCATAAAAAGTCGTCTACACTATTTATAACTTTCTTTTTCTTCTTTATATCTTTTCATCGCATCTTTATATTGAGCTAGATTGTTATAAAAATCATCTATCTCACTTACTTTTAATGATGCAAATTTTTCTTCTGACACTACTTTTAGCAAAGCTATTTTTCAAAGAAACGAGCATTTTCTATTTGATCTCCTCTACTTTGATTAGTACCTAATGGAACCAATATAGCCGGCTTTTTCTAAAGCTAAATATTCATATAAAAGCATTTGCTCAGCACGTGAGATAGTAAAAATCAACTATTTTGAAATACATCAAATAACTCTTTTGATAAAAAAACTCGTACTGACAATACCCTCTGCTTTTTTATATCTTTATTTAGTAGTTCTTTCCTACTAAGTGTATAATTTGATATTTTTTTGTTAGTTCTTCTATATTATTCCATATATAATCATTTTAATATTTTTAGAACCTAATGAGCCTCCCATTACTAAAATAACAGGTTTTTCTCTGTTAAACTCGCAGAAATTTATAGCCTTCTTCTTTATCTCCAGTATAAATATCATCTCGTACAATAGCTCCAATTAAGCTTGCTTTTGCCTTTCTGGTAAATACTTTAAAGTATCTTCAAAAGTCGTAAAAATATGATTACTAAACTTAATATTAATCTTATTAGCTAGTCCTGGGGTTAAATCTGATTCATGAAGTACAACTGGAATTTTTAAAATTCTAGCTGCTAAACAAACAGGTACACTAACAAATCCACCTTTTGAAAAACAAACTCTGGTTTTTCCTTTTTTAAAATAAAAATGGAATCTATTATCCCTTTTAAAACTTTTAAATGGGTCTATAAAGTTTTCCCAAGAAAAATATCTTCTTAATTTTCCAGAACTAATTTCATGGTACTTTACACCTGAAATTTTTTTCTATCATTTCCTTCTCTATCCCTTTTTGCTACCAATATATGAGATTTGATAGCCATTCTTTTTAAATTCTGGAATAAGTGCTACATTAACTGACACATGCCCTATAGAACCTCCTCCAGTAAAAGGATTTTATTCACTATTACTTTCTCTCTTTCATCTTTTTCTCTAATTTTTTCTTCAACATTTTTGGAACAAATTTTTGATAAATCTGCACCAAAAACCAGAAACACCTTTTTACTATACTAGAACTGATAAATGAATATTGTTTATTAGCCATCATATAAAAAGTTTCTATATCGTTATCTAGTGCCTTGTTCATAAATGTTAGTTGCATCTCATACTCAAAAATCTGATACTGCTCTAATCCTCTTACTATCACACTTGAGTCCAACTTTTTGGTATAATTTACTAATAATCCTGAAAAGAATCACTCTTACATTATCTAAACCTTTTATTGTTTCATGTATCATGTTTTCTCTTTTCTTCTAATGTAAATAAATATTTTTTTATCAGGATTAACTAAAATTGCTACTATAACTTCATCAAATAATTGAGCGCTTCTAGTTATTATATCAATATGTCCATAAGTTATTGGATCAAAACTTCCTGGTACAATTGCAATTTTTCTTCATTACTATTTCTCCACATATTCAAAGATTACTATCAGTAATCCCATATTCTTTTTCTTTTTACTATTTCTAAGTTCACCGATTCAATGAGAGATTTTTCATCTTTGCTTTTTCACATACTATTAAACAATGTTTATTACAAAACGTTATTCTCTAATATAGATTTTTAAAGCAAGATTAACTAATCCTTTATCATACAGTGGATCTAAAAATCAAATCAAATTTTTTCTTCTTTTTCCTAAGATTTTTAATGTCACGTTTATAGTCGTTTCTATAACATCATAATTATTCTTTGGGATACGGCACTTTTCTATATTTGAATGTATCGTTTTTATGTGACTACTACTGCCATCAATAAACACTACATACTCTGCACCTCTACTCAAACTTTTCTATTCCCAGAGCACCTGTTCCCCCAAAAAGATCGAGGATACGGCCGTCACAATGTAACATATTGAACAGATTTTCTTTTATTTTATCTGTTGTTGGTCGTGTGTTCATCCCATCAACCGAATTTAATTTGATAGATTTATATTTACCAGCTATAACTCTCATTATTCCTCACTCTAATATAATAATTATCCAGTTTCATAGTCATATGTCTTGTTAAGATATACCCAATAAATAAGGAGATTTTGCCTTTAGCTTGTCTCCCCTAAATTATATATTTCTAACTCTATGAAATTTCATGTTGTTTGGACATTTTTTCTAGATTTTCGAAACTTAAATGTAAGTTAGACATTTCCGAAATTTCTATTTTCTTTACAAATTTCTTTTCTTTAAGTCTTCTATTATGCTATCCATTCGATTTTTCATCAACATATATACACGCATAACGTCCTTTTAGAATAAGAAAGTAAAATTTCCATATTTTTCTAATTTACTTAAATCTTTAAAAACTTTTGAAATAGACATATATTCCTCGACGTTCTTTTTCAAATAATTCCATATTATCTCCTAGAAATGAGCTGTCGCGTCTACAGGCCTTTCTCATCTATTTTTATAACTTTAACTTTTAACGTATCTCCAATTTTAACAACATCTTCTACTTTATTTACACGTTCAGCTGATAGTTTAGAAATATGAACTAATGCATCTACTCCTGGGAATAATTCATGAAAAGCTCCAAATTTTTTCAATGCGTTTGACTTCTGCCAAATAAACTTCACCAACTTCTGCCTCACGAGTTATATTTTCAATAATTTCGATAGCTTTATTAATTCCATCTATTTCAGGAGATGAAATAAATACTTCCCCTGTTTGTTCAATATCAATTTTAACTCCAGTTTTTCAATAATTTCATTAATAACTTTTCCACCAGAACCAATAACATCTTTTGATTTTCTCTGGTTTAATTCTAATAATTTTAATCTTAGGTGCAAAAGTAGAAACTTCCTCACGTGGCTCAGAAATAATATTATTCATATGATCTAAGATTTGTAATCTTCCCTACACGCCTGTTCTAATGATTCTTTTTAAAATTTGTTCGCTTAACCCTTCAATTTTTATATCCATTTGAAGTGCTGTTATACCTTCTGATGTACCAGCTACTTAAAGTCCATATCTCCTAGGTGGTCTTCCATACCTTGTATATCAGTTAAAATAGTATAGTGTTCATCTTTTTTTACAAGACCCATAGCTATTCCTGCTACTTGTGCTTTAATTGGTACACCTGCTGCCATAAGCGCCATAGATCCTGAACAAATAGTTGCTTGAGAACTTGAACCATTTGATTCCAAGATTTCCGATACAATACGAATAGTATATGGGAAATCTTCTTTTGAAGGATAACTTGCGCTAATGCGTTCTCCTCATGCACCATGTCCTATCTCACGACGTCCTGGTGCACGACTAAATCCTACTTCACCTACAGAAAATGCTGGAAAGTTATAATGTAGCATAAATCTCTTGTTTTCTTCTTGAGTTAAATCATCAATAATTTGCTCATCAGATAAGTTACCTAATGTTACTACACCTAGTGATTGAGTTTGCCCACGAGTGAATAACGCTGACCCATGAGTTCTTGGAAGCACATCAATACGTGATGCTAATGGACGAATTTCTGTTAATGCACGACCATCTGGACGAACTTTGTCTTCTGTAATCTCACGACGAACTTCATCTTTCACAATTTTATCCAATGATAATTTTGCTTCTTTTACAATATCTAATTCATCTTCATCTGTTACACGTTCTTCAAAAACTGCAAGTACTCTTTCCTTAACAACAGATATTGCTTCATCACGCTCTTGTTTATCTTTAATGGCAATTGCAGATTTCATTTCTGTTAATGATAATTCTAATACTTCATTATAGATATTTTTTCATCAATAACTTTTAACTCTACTTCCATTTTTTTCTTGACCTATCTCATCAACTATTTGTTGTTGGAAAGCTATTAAACGTTTAATTTCTTCATGACCAAAACATAATTGCATTAAGCATAACTTCTTCTGAAACTTCTTCTGCTCCTGCTTCAACCATATTAATCGCATCTTTTGTACCAGCAACTTTAAGATCTATTTTTGATTTTTCAAATTGTTCTACATTTGGATTAATTACATATTCCCCATCAACATATCCAACAGTAACCCCTGCGATAGGACCTTTAAATGGAATATTAGAAACAGATAAAGCTAATGAGCTTCCTAACATAGCTGCCATAACTGGATCACAATCATATTCTACTGATAATACTGTTGAAATAACTTGAACTTCATTTCTAAAACCATCTTCAAACAATGGTCTTATCGGTCTATCTATTAAACGAGCTGCTAATGTAGCCTCTGTTCCTGGACGCCCTTCACGACGTAAAAAACCTCCAGGGATTTTCCCAACTGCGTACATTTTTTCCTCATAATTAACTGTTAATGGAAAGAAATCTACATCTTTTGCTTCTTTTGACGCTACTGCTGTAGTTAAAACAACAGTATCTCCGTATTTTACAACAACTGCCGCATTGGCTTGACGAGCCATTTCTCCTAATTCAACAGTTAATTGTTTTCCAGCCCCACTGTGTTGTATATATTTTTATCTTGAAACATCTTTTATTTCCTTTCAACGCTTTTTATTTCTATTTCTTTATATAAATCGACTATTTTATTATATCATGAATACTTTTTATTTAGAAAGAGAAGTGAGTCACTAAAAATCAATTTTTCTGAATCGCTTCTCTAATTTTATTAAAATCTAATATTTATAACTAGCATTATTTAAAATATTAAGCTAGTTGTATCTGATATAACTTGTATAAAATAAGTATTATCAGTATAAAAATAATAAATAATATAAAAATATATTTTTGTTTATTAGACATTCTATATATTTCCTGAATTTCTTTTTCTAGAATATTTCTAGCATGTTCACATACTCTTGTAAAGTGTTGAATTAAGTCCATATAGACTACTCTGCTGGAATTTCACAATCTCCATCTTTCATACGTTCTGTATGTTTTTACGCCTGTCTTTTTCTAACGCATATATATTCTCTGAAAGCTGCTAATGCTGCCCCTGCTATTGCAATATTATTCTCTTCTAATGATTTAATTGTTTTTAAAATAATATCATTACACAATTCATACATTTCTTGAACTTCTGCTTTTGCATCATCTGAGAACTTTAATTTTTTCTTAATTTGGTAATTTACCGAAAGTAACAATATCACGCGCATGATCTCCAATTCTTTCAATATCACGTGTTGCATCTAGTAAAAATCGATGCTGCTTGACCCTCTTTTTGGACTTAATTTTTCTCTAAACAATGAGAGTTAAATAATCTGTCATTTGCTCATCAAAATTATTAATTGCCTCTTCGTAAGTCTCTCCTTTTTCGTTTTAAAGCCTCTTCTCTAGTCATAAAATACTCTACTGCGTTACGTAGACTTTTTAGATAAAATAAGCATTTCAATAAATTCTTTTTGTACTTGACCTAATGCTACTGCTGGTGCACTAGAAATAAGCGATTTGTCTAGGTATTGTGTACTGTATTTAATTTGCTCATCTTCTCCTGGAATCAGCTTTAGTTACAACAATTACTAATAGCCAAATGAATGGGAACTGCAATATTGTATTAAGTATATTAAACGTACCATGTGCTGTTGCAATTGTCATTTTAGGATTTAAGCCAAATGTAGTTTTCTAAATAAGAAATAAATGCTGTATACGGCGCTAAAACTATTAAACAAATAATAGTTCCAATTACATTAAACAGTACATGAGATGCTGCCACACGTTTTGCTGCAATATTACTTCCTACCATCGCTAATGCTGCTGTTGTAATAGCAGTACCGATATTATCTCCGAATAATACTGGCAACGCTCCATTAAGGTTTAAAGCTGCATCTGCATATAAGTTTTTGTAAAATCGCAATTGTAGCCGCAGATGATTGAATAAGAAGTGTTAATAATGTTCCAACTCTACTCCTACCCATGAACTATCATCAATATGAATAAGAATATTTTGGAACCAAGTCATATCTTTCATAGGTCCCATAGCTGTTGACATCATTTTTAAAGCATAGAAAATTCCACCAAATCCAAAAATTACACGCCCTATACTATTTATTAACTTAGCTCGGGTAAAGAATAAAAACGCTGCTCCTATAAAAATTAATGGTAGTGAGTATTTTGAAATATTAAAACCTATAATAAATGATGTTAATGTCGTTCCAATATTAGAACCCATTACTATTGCAATTGCTTGTTTAGTTTTTAATAATCCTGCTCCAACTAAACTTATTGTAATAACTATTGTTCCCGTACTTGATTGAATAAGTATAGTAACAATAATTCCAGCTAATACTGCCATCAGAGGTTTAGATGTATATTTATCTAAAACATATCTCATCTTATCTCCGGCTATTAATTGAAGTCCGTCTCCCATATATTTAATACTAAATAGAAATAACCCCAGACCTCCTAAAAAAAGAAAAATAAAATTTCTTGCCAAAGTGCTGACACTTTTTGTCCTCCTAATATATGTTAAGTACATCATTAAATGCACAAATAGATTTTTACCACATAAATTTTTAAAAGTACAACTAAAAATTTTTAAAGGCAATAGTTAAAATATTATTATAAAAATGATTCCAGTTATAATAATTTTTAATTATCAAAACTTAATTATTTTAATAAAAAGATACCTACAATAAATGTAAGTATCTTTTTATTATCTTATGCTTGTGGATATACAGAAACTTTTTACGGCTACGTCCGTATCTTTCGAAACGTACAACACCATCAACTAGTGAAAATAGTGTATCATCTCCACCTTTTTCCTACGTTAGTTCCTGGCCAAATTTTTAGTTCCACGTTGTCTGTATAGTATAGAACCTGCAGTTACGTACTGACCATCAGCTCTTTTTAGCACCTAAACGTTTTTGATTCAGAGTCACGTCCGTTTTTAGTAGAACCTACCCCTTTTTAGATGCGAAGAATTGTAAATTTAATTTTTAACATCATCTCTAGTTCACCTCTCTTATTTCGATAGTTATATAATCTGAATAATTTTTCTTCTATAGTTTTTAATGCAACCATCATTGCACTTAACAGAAGTTGTTCCTTCTCTGTAGATTTCAATGATCTATATGTTAAATGACCCGTTTCATCTTCACTTGCTGAAATATCAAACTGAACATCTTCATCTAACTCATCTACTGCATTTATTAATCCAAAAAAACTACTGCTGATACTCCTGCACAAACTATATCAGAACCATACTCTGCATAATCTGCATGCCCATCAACGGTAACTTGTTTAATAATTTCAACTTCTTTTTATTTCAACCTTTATCATAATTAAGCGTTAATTTTTTTCAACTACTAATTTAGTGAATGGTTGACGGTGACCTAATTTACGGTGATTGTTTTTCTTAGGTTTGTATTTGAATACTGTGATCTTTTTACCTTTACCTTGAGCAACTACTTTAGCTGTTACTGTCGCACCAGCTACTAAAGGAGCACCAACTTTAGTAGTTTCTCCACCTACTAATACTACTTCGTCAAAAGTAACTGTAGAATCAACTTCAGCTGCTAATTTTTTTCAACTAAGATTGTTTGTCCTTCTTCAACACGTAGTTGTTTTTCCACCTGTTTTAATTACTGCGTACATATCTGCACCTCCTTAAATATTTTTTACTAAGACTCGCCATATAAGGTGGATTACTCACTTTGTTACCTTACACGTGCGGTTGTAGTAGCTATTTTAGGAGCTACTCAACATTACAATTCTAACATATATAACTATACTCGTCAACCATTATTTAAATTTTTTTATTGATTTTTCTATTTAAGATTTTTCATTAGATATATTACTTTTAACTTTTTTTATCATATTTTTTACAGTTAGGAAAATTACCACATCCTAGCAAAACTATCTTATCTGTTTTTCTTTTTATTTACCAAAACACCTTTTATTACATGTTTTCGCAAATTTCTCCACTAAAGTTTTTCTTGCATTCTTTTTCATATTTATTATAAATTTCAGGTACTATTTCTTTTTAATAGTGAGGGAATTCCACTTCTATCTACAAAAGTTATATTTTTAAATTCTTCATATTTTACATATCCTGTAAAATATGAAGTAGTAATTATTTTTCTCCCTTCCTCAGTTACTCCATTGAATTCTCTAACCTCACTCTCTCCTACTAATTTTACTTTCTGACTAGTAACATTATAATTTTTTTACATTGAATAAGGTACTTCTTCTTTTTATTCTCTACAAAAATATCTATTCCTTTATCTTGAAGTGGTGTCAACGATACTTTGTATCCTGCAAGTTCAAAAACCGTGGCAATAAATTTTTCAAAAATATTCTCCCTGTTCACCCTACAGTCCCAAATCTTTTATTGGGATTTTTATAAATTCTCTTATTATATTTTTCTTTATCTAAATAAGTTTTATCTAAAGGTAACTGCTACCCACTGTCAAATTTTCAAATAAAAACCTCCTCATATTTCCCCGTTCGATTTTTAATTTTTAAAAAAATATTTTTATCACAACTAATTTTCCTTTCCGTAAAGATACAGTAAAAGGTCTAGCTATCAACCAGACCTTTTAAAGTTATATTATTTTCTTTTTCTTGTACTAGAAACAAGCGTTACTTTGTTTGGATCAAATGCTTGTTTCTTTTGTTTTCAGGTTTGTACGGTGGATAAATTTTATATCCTAAGTACGTTTGGAATATTAAGAATACTCCCCTACAATATAATACACGGCTACCGCTCCTGCAACCCAGAATGAGAATACAGCAATCATTACTGGACTCAGCCATTGCATCATTTGCATTTGACCTTGAAGTTGCTCTTGACCAGGTTGTGTAACTTGTGGTGTCATTCTCATTGCTAAACGCGTTTGAATTGCATACACTATAAATGCAATTACAGGTAGTATGTATGATCTAGTCCCTAGACTAAACACTCCTAAGAATGTTGAATCAATGATTCCTGCTGAATACAACGGGTTAGATAATGTGAAAAATAATCCTGTTAAGAATGGCATTTGAATTAATAATGGTAAACATCCACCAACAGTTAGCGGCATTGCATTATATTTTTTCATAATCGCCATTTGTTCTCTTTGAAGTTCCATAAGTTCAGCTCTTGCCCTGCGTTTTTTTCTTCATTAGAGATTGCACGAGCTTCTTTCTCACGAGCAGCCTTTTGTTTTGCTTGAACTACTTCTAATTCTGGACGAGCTAGCTCCTGCCCACGACGTGCTTCATTTTGAGATTTATAGTTTTTTAACATGAATGGTAGAATTATAATACGTATAATTAAAGTAATTATAACAATTGACCATCCCCAACTACCAACATAGTCATGGATTTTGCTAAAGATATATCCATTGGTTTTACAAATGTTTCATAGAATGTTCCACTTCTATCTTGCGCCGAACATCCAGATAAAACAAACATACCCGCAAAACCCTAATAAAAAGTGCAGATAATTTTTCAATTTAGTACTCCTTTAAAAAAATATTTTATAATAAAAATTAAAAAAATAAGGTAAGATTCTCACCTTACAATTTTATTTACCTTGTAAATTATATCAGATTAAAAAGAGGTAGTCAAACCTTTTAGCAACTACCTCTTTAATTATTTTATTATTTTTTTCTTTTTAGGTAAGAAGGCATTTAATAAAACACCACTTATTGCTGCTAATGCCATCGCAGGTAATTCAAAATGAATACTTTCAAATTTTAACATTGCTCCACCTACTCCAAGAACAATGATTACTGATGAAATTACTAAGTTTCTGTTAATACTTAAATCTACTTTTTCATCTACTAACATTCTAAGTCCGCTCGAAGCTATAATACCAAATAATAAAATTGATACCCCACCCATAACTGGTGACGGAATAGTAGAAATTAAAGCTGAAAATTTACCTACAAAACTTAGTATAAGTGCAAACACAGCCGCACCACCTAAAACAAATACCGAGAACACACGAGTAATAGCAAGAACTCCAATATTTTCACCATAAGTTGTACTTGGCGGTCCACCTAATAATGATGCAAACATCATTGCCGTTCCATCTGCTAAAATTGAACGATGTAACCCTGGGTCTTTCAGAACATTACGCCCAATTACCTCTGATAACACCATTTGATGGCCTATATGTTCATTAATAGTTACAATCGCGATAGGTACCATAGCAAGGGCAGCTACATTCCACTCTGGCGTGTAAGTAACAAATGGTACTGTAAATTTTGGTAAGCTAAACCATGGAGCATCTATAACTGGTTGGAAATTTACTAGCCCTGCTATAACCGCTACTATATATCCAAATACAATTCCTAATAATACTGGTATTTGTTTAGCAAATCCTCTTAAAGCTACCGCACAAATAATTGTAATTAGTAGTGTAATAAGTGCTACTGAAAAGTATTTCAAATCATAGACTTTTGCTCCATCAACAGTTTTATTCATGGCCATATCAATTGCTGTTGGTGCAAGACCTAATCCAATAACAATAATAATTGGCCCTACTACAACTGGTGGTAAAAGTTTTAATAACCAGTTAACACCGAATTTATAGATAAACATTGCTACTACACCGTAAACTAAGCTGGCTAAGAAAGCACCAAGCATAGCTGTCTCTACATTATGTGTAGTTGACAAAACTATAATTGGGTTAATAAATGCAAATGATGATCCTAAATATGCTGGAATTTTTCCGCGTGTTATTAATAAATACGTTAATGTCCCAATACCTGATGTTGTCAGTGCTGTACTAGCTGGTAATCCTGTTAAAATCGGTACTAGAACTGTTGCCCCAAACATTGCGAATAAATGTTGCAAACTTAGTGTAATCCAAAGCCCGATACTCGGCTTCTCATGAACATCTAAGACTGGTTTTACTCTTGACTCTTGTGTCATCTTTTTTCTCCTTAATATTATATTATTAATTAGATTGATAAAAGTCTATCCTCTTTTATTCAAACTTTCATAATTATACCATAAGGCTAGTTATAATAAAAGTATTTTTACAGAATAATAAAAAGATAAATTAGCATCAAAATATAAATTTGACTGCAAATCTATCTTTAATTATCTTCTATTCTACATCTATTCCAACAATAACAACTTCTTCTACTGGTTTATCTTGAGCTCCAGTTTCCACTGCTGCAATTTTTTCTAAAGTTTCTGCACCTTCTAATAATTGACCAAAAACTGTATGACGATGATCTAAATGAGGTGTTCCACCTACTTCAGCATATCCTTTAACAGCTTCTTCTGGCCAACCACCTTGTTCTAATGCATCCAAAGTTCTTGCATCTAGATGATTATTTTTGAACAATAAAGAATTGGCTACCATTTGTATTTGGACCTGCATTTGCCATACTTAAAGCTCCATAAAAGTGGAAGTAATCCATTGAAAACTCATCTTCAAAACTATTACCCCAGATTGATTCTCCTCCCATACCAGTTCCCGTTGGGTCTCCTCCTTGAATCATAAAATCTTTTATAACACGGTGGAATATTATTCCATTATAATATCCGTTTTTAGCGTGTGTTACAAAATTTTCTACTGCTTTAGAATACCTTTTTCGAAAAGCTTAAAATGCCATATCTCCATGCGTTGTTTTTAATAGTTACTTTGATTTCTCCATCAAGTATTTCTTTTGTTAATTGTGGTAACATATATTTCCTCCAAGGCAAGAGGAAGAAGACTCCTCTTCCTCTTTATTTTTCTTTTTATTATGCGTTTTTTTCAATTAATCTTTCGTTAATCTCTTTTAAAAATATTTTCTTTGAATTCAACAAAAGCTTTCTTCTTTTTGATCATGAGAACCAAATGTTCTAACATTAACTCCTTTATTTTCTACTTCTTTATCCCCTATTACTAGAGTATAAGGTATTTTTCTTGTTAGCTAGCTTCACGAATTTTATATCCAAGTTTTTTTCATCTCTATCATCGATAGCTACTTTTTACACCAGCTTTTTAAGTTCTTGCATGATTTCTTTAGAATAATCATAGTGGTAATCATTATTTACAGGAATAATTCTGCACTTGGTTTGGAGCTAACCATGTCGGAAGGTCTCCTTTGTATTCTTCTAATAAGAAGGCAACCATACGTTCCATTGTTGACACAATACCACGGTGAATTACTACTGGACGATGTGCTTTACCATCTTCTCCAATATATTCCAATTCAAAACGTTCTGGTAATAAGAAGTCTAGTTGAATTGTTGATAATGTTTCTTGTTTTTCCTATTGCAGTTTCTACTTGAACATCAAGTTTTGGTCCATAGAAAGCAGCTTCTCCTTCTGCTTCAACATAATCAAGACCTAACTCGTCTGCAGTTTCTTTTAACATTTGCTGTGCATTATTCCACATCACATCATCATCAAAAATATTTTTTTCTGTATTTTCTGGATCTCTATAAGATAAACGATAGCTAAAGTTAGTAATTCCTAAATCTTTATATGCTTCTTCTATTAATCCTACTGTTAATTTGAACTCATCTTTAAGTTGATCTGGACGAACAAAAATATGTGCATCATTAAGAGTCATTCCACGAACACGTTGAAGCCCACTTACTGCCCCACTTGATTCATAACGGTGCATCATACCAAGTTCAGCAATACGAATAGGTAATTCACGGTAAGAGTGACGCTCATTTTTGTAAACCATCATATGGTGTGGACAGTTCATAGGACGAAGTACCATTGTTTCGTGATCCATCTCCATTGGTGGGAACATATCTTCTTGATAGTGATCCCAGTGTCCACTTGTAATATATAGATCTTTAGAACCCATAATTGGAGTATAAACGTGATCGTATCCTAATTCTACTTCTTTATCAACGATATATCTTTCGATAGTACGACGGATTGTAGCTCCGTTTGGTAACCATAATGGTAATCCTGCTCCAACTTTTTGACTTGTTGTGAAGATTCCTAATTCTTTACCTAGTTTCCTATGGTCACGTTCACGAGCTTCTTGTAACCTTACTAAGTGTTGTTCTAAATGTTCTTTAGTGAAATAAGCTGTTCCATAAATACGTTGTAACATCTTATTATCACTATTTCCACGCCAATAAGCTCCTGCTACTGATAAAAGTTTAAACTCTTTAATTTTAGAAGTAGAAGCTACATGTCCTCCACGACAAAGATCAACAAAATCACCTTGAGTGTAAACAGTAATTACTTCATCTTCTGGAAGGTCATTAATTAATTCAACTTTATATGGGTCTGCTGCGAAAATTTCTAACGCTTCAGTACGACTAACCTCACGTCCTTCAATAACAACATTTTTCACTAATTATTCTTTTTCATTTCTTTTTCAATATTTTTAAAGTCTTCTTCACTTATTTTGTATTCTGAATCAAAGTCATAGTAGAATCCGCCATCGATTGCTGGTCAACGCCAAAATGAACATCTTTTCCCATATAATCTTCTCAGTGCTTGTGCAAGCAAGTGTGCTGAAGAGTGGCAAGTACATATAATGAATCTTGGTCTTCATCATCAGCAACAATAAGTTTTAAGTGCCCATCTTTTGTAATTGGTTTGTTCAACTCGATATAGTCTTCATCTAATTTCGTGAAATAACTTTTTTCTTAAGACTGATACTAATACTCTCTGCAATTTCTAACGCTGTTTTATTATCATATTCTCTAACATTTCCATCAGGAAAAACTAATTTTGCCATTATAAAAAAATCTCCTTTTTATTTACATGAATACTTAGCTTTACATATATTTGTTACACAAAATAAAAAGCCCTTCTCTAGCCTACGCTAAAGAAGGGACGAATAATTCGTGGTACCACCCAAGTTCGAAGTAAATACTTCCTCATAATGCAATTAAAGCTTGCTAACTTTATACTATAAACAAGGTAGTAACATATAACACTTATAGGTATTTCCAGCATCCATACCTCTCTAAAATAAGTTAGCCATATATCGTATCCTAAGTACATATGTATTTTTTTATTCATTAATGTAATTCTAGCACAAAGACTCTTCAATTTCAAGAGAAAAATTAGAAAAATAACTTTTCTTTGTCCTAATTATTTAAACTAACTAAATATTTACTTATTCCTTCTCCAATAACTTCTTATACCACTAAAAAGTTATTAAGACAATCAATAACATAAATATATAGTTTTGATACTAAAAGTATTTGGCTGCTTCCGTTTTTACTATCTCTAAGTTTTTCTTAATATCATTATCTTTTTTACAGCCATATTAATTGCTTCAAATTTATCCAAATAACTGTTGCTAATTTTTGTGTTTTTACTGCAACATAGTAAAGATACTTATGATTATTTTAAAGGCGTTATATCTTTTACCCCAGTATCAGAAATATCTAAACTTGCTAAATGATCAACAGTTTTTCAAAAGCACTAATATCTTTTAAACCTAGATTTTTCATTTAGCATCAAACGATATAAATATTTTTCCCAGCTAATACTGAAATATCCTCAATATTATTTTTATATAGTAATAATTCTTCAAGATTATCTAAATTTTTTTCAACGGGCTTATATCACGTATATCATTTCTATCCAAATAAAAGTGTACGCAAAAGTCTTTTAATTCGGCTAATGGGCTTAAATCTTTTATAGCATCAGCAATAAGACTTTCTAGTTTAACTGCATTTTTAAAAAGAAATATTGTCAAAGCCAATTCCAGATATATTTAGACTGCGAATATTATCAAGCTTTTAAGTTGTTAGGTATATAATCTTTTAATACACCGTTCATCGAAATGTCTAATGATTCAACATTTAGATTATTCATAAAATCTAAGTTATTCATTAAGTTTTTACGAAGAACTAATTGTCTTAACTTCGTAAGCTTTCCTAAACTTTCTGGATTTTTATTTTTATTATTAGTTAAATTCAAATCTTCTAACTCTGTTAATTTTTCTAATGGTTTCAAGTCCTCAATAAAATTATTAGAAAAGATTCAAACTTTTTAGGTTGGTTGCATGCTCTAATCCCTTGAAGAGAAAATATTCATCCATGGTAATGACAAACTAGTAAACTGCTTCATCATCCCAACTGTAATGTCTTTTCCTTTATACTTCTTATCTATATGAAATTTATAATACTCTAGTAATGCTTCTTTTTAAGTTCAAGTCTTCAAAGTTTATTTTTCTCACCACTTTCAGCCTCTGAATAATTCCTTTCACCAAAAGGTACATAAACATCATTCGCCAACACTATTTGTGGTACTGTAAAAACTTAAAGTAAGAACCGCTAAAGTGCTATATAGTACTTTTTCATCTTTTTCCTCTTTTAATTTTTATACTCTTTTATTTTTATTTCTAACAATTACTAAACCATAAGCTGCAAGTGGAATTAAAAAAATACAAAATATGGGAAAATGTATCTACTCTTCGCTTCCCAAATCATATTAAATAATGTTCCACCTATAAAAAGCAATAGGTATAATAGCAAAAATTCATTTTTCCGTTTATACATAACAACCGCAAAACAAATGTAAATAAATAAACAAAAACTTGAAATACTTTCATTATAAATTCTAAAACTTTATGTGTGTGATTAAAATAAATCTGTTTAACAAAAAGTCTCTAATCTTTTTCAAGTGTTGTTTCATTGCTAAAGTTTCGCTGTGGTGCTGTTACTAATAAACTTTGAAACGTAGGTTCTATAAACTGGTTTTCATATTTTCTTTGGTAAAAATCTAAAGCATATCTTGGATTATCACGAAAAACATTTAACCTCTGCTTCATTGAGGTTTTAGAGATTTCAGTAATACGTTTTGCGTCATACTCCTCTTCTGGCATAATGTCATAATTAAATCTATTCCACCAACCAGCCTCACGTTCACCTTCTTGCATTCCCATAGCTATCCAAGTAATCTTTGGAACACCCTCAGCGATTTCTTTTTGGCTTTTACTTCATAATAATTTGTAATAACACTCTTTGAAGCACTCATTAGAAAAACACAGCTTACGATAAATAGCGATTATCTTCCAATCTTTATTACGAATAAAAATAAATTACAGCTACTGCAAAATTGCCAACAGGTGTATTAAATTATTACCAATTAGAAGTATTGCTAAGTTAATACTTAAGGCGCTTATTATAAGCTGATACCAATGTTTTCTTTTGTATACTTTATAAAATAATAATATGCAACAAGCGTTAAAAACATTCCAGTAATAACTCATAGACAAAAAGCCACATAAAAAAATAAGCGGAAAACATAATGCACTTAATATAACAACAAGGTAATTGGTATCTTCATCCTCAAAAAGTATATTCGCAATTTTATACAACATAAAAATTATAAAACTTATAGAAAAACTTTGCATTATATAAAGAATAAATGTTGCTCTTCCAAATAAAAGATAATATTATTTGAAAAATAAATACCGTTGTAATTTGATGTGAATAGATATATAAATAATTATCTCTTTATCAAGTCCACTATAATTTTCACGAATAAAGTTATTAGCTTGATCAATTACGTGAAACGGATCAAACTGAACATAATCCCGGCGTAATATTGCAAAACAAAATACTTATAATAAAAAGTATATATCATAACAAGAAGTACAAGTCGTTTTACACTTATAATCTTTTTCAAATACTTCACTAATATTAAGATAACTATACTAAATATTATTAGAAAAATAATATTTAGTATAGCATTATCCTGTTTATAATATAATGTTTCTTGATAATCGCTAGGAAATATTGCCGTTTTTGTAAATACTAATAAAGTATTTAAACCCATTAGTACAAAAATATAATAGCTACTATTTTCACTAAAAAATTAGATAACTTAGTAAATATTTCCTTATTCATAGATTATTTCTCGCTTTTTCTTCATTCAAGAATTTTTCAACAATAAATCTTGGACGTTCTTTAGACTCTAAGTAGATTTTACCACATATTCTCCGACAATTCCAAGAGAAATCATAATCATTCCTCCGATAAACCACATTGAAATCATCATACTAGACCATCCAGGTCTAGCAAAAGCTAGCGAAAGTAACTATACAATGTATAGAAGAATACTATTGCTGCAATAAAAATCATCAATGCTCCACCAACTGTAATAAAACCTAATTAGTTTTACAGATAAAGATGTTATCCTTCAAAAGGCAAAAGCTAACATTTTTGATAGTGGATACTTACTTTCTCCAGCAAATCTCTCTGCTCTTTTCATATGTTACGATATCATTTGGATATCCAATCATAGGAACAATTCCACGTAAAAATAGGTTTACTTCTTTAAATTCTGCTAAACCATCTAAAGCACGTTTACTCATTAAACGATAGTCAGCATGGTTAAAAACAGTATTAGCACCTAGTTTTTCCATAACGCGATAAAATGCTTCTGCAGTGAAGCGTTTAAAGAATGTATCAGTCGTACGAGCTGAACGAACTCCATAAACTATATCGCAACCTGCTAGATATTTTTCATCATCTCATCCATCGCGTTAATATCATCTTGTAAATCTGCATCCATTGAGATACTTACATCACAATGATCTTTAACAGTCATAAGCCCCGCTAAAAGAGCATTTTGGTGCCCACGGTTTCTACTTTAAATTAATACCACTGAATAATGGATCATGAAGTTCTTCAATCATCTGCCATGTTTTATCTTTAGAACCGTCATTTACTAATACTACACGGCTGTCTTTAGAAATTAAATCTTCATCCATCATATTATTCATTTTAATTTCTAATCTTTTTGCAGTTTCAAAACAATACCTCTTCTTCGTTATAACAAGGTATTACTACATATAACTTTTTCATTATAAATCTCCTATTTTTATTTTTCTACTTATTGCTTTATTAAGTCTATTCAATAACGCAATATTTTCTTTAGTTTCTTTTATTGGTAGAATATATATTTCTTTCTACTTTTTCTTCGTCAAACTCTCTTAGAATATTATATAAATTTTTTTATTAGATTGTTCAACACTTTTCTCATTATCTGCTAAATATTTTACAGATATATTTAGATTCTCAAACAAATGCTCATTACTTTTTATAAGTTATAAAAACCTGTTTCTTTTATTTTTAGTTTTTAAAAATTCTAAAGCTTTTTCTAAAGAATCTTCATAATATAACAACTCTGCTTCTGGTGAATAATGACGATATTTCATTCCAGGTGCTATAGGAGTTTGCGTGTCAACCATTACTTCATCATTGTATTTAACACTACCTAGGCCTAAAACTCCTTCAATGTCCTCTTTAGTTATCTCTCCTGGCCTTGCGATAACCAAAGGTGTTCTCGTGCAATCTATTACTGTACTTTCCAAACCAATATCCGATTGTTCATCTTCAATTATAACATCAATCTTACCATTAAGGTCATGATAAACATGCTCAAATTTTGTCGGAGATGGTTTCCCACTAGTATTCGCACTAGGTGCGGCTAATAAAATTTTAGTCTCCTTTAAAATCTGGCGTGCCGTCTTATTAGATGGCATTCTTACCGCAAGTGTTGATAGTCCTGCACTAACTTTCTTCGAGATACCATTGTTTTCTTTAGCATTCAAAATTAGTGTCATTGGTCCTGGCCAAAAGTTTTCTATTAACTTTTCTACACGTTCATCTTGATAATCAACTATATCATTAAGCTGATTCATTTCATAAAAATGAACTATTAATGGATTGTCGCTTGGTCGACCTTTTGCTTCGTATATTTTACAAACAGCTTCATCACTCGTTGCATCTGCGCTTAACCCATAGACTGTTTCTGTTGGAATAGCAATAAGTTTATTATCTTTGTAGTAGTAATCAATTTATTATATATTTTCTTCTTTATTATTACTTTTTAGAAATATTTATTATCTCAGTTTCCATATAATCTCCTTATTACATTATCACTATAAATATTGTAGTCAGAATAATTAATATATAACCTAAATAATCTAACTTATTATATTTTAGTTCTTTATATCTGCTTCTTTATAGTTGTTGTACTATATCCTCTTACTTCCATTGCAGTCGCAAGTTCATCCGCTCTTTTTAATGTTCCGATAAACAGTGGAATCAAAATTGGAATGAATTTCTTAGTTTTTGAATTAAAGTTCCTTCATTAAAATCTGAACCACGTGATACCTGAGCATTTTATTATTCTATTAGTTTCTTCTAAAATAGTAGGAATAAATCTAAGAGAAATAGACAATACAAGCGCAAATGTAGAAATTGGAATTCCTATTTTTCAAAAATCCTAGGCTCTTTTTCTATAGCGTGAGTAATATCACTCGGTGAAAGTAGTCCCCATAAATACAACCATCATCATAACTACAAGTACAAACCGAACTGTAATAAGTGCTATACCATAAAAAGCTCCACTATAGATTTTAAAGGCATAAAAATTCTAAAATAATATTCCCACTTTTTATTAAAAATAAGATGAACTAATGAAGTAAATATTATTAATAATAGAATAGCTTTAACACTATCAATTAGAAAGGCGATGTTTGTTTTAGATAATATAATCGCTAATACTAAAAACAAAGATAAGATTAATAACTCACCCACACTATGTGCAATAAAAACATCAATAAAAATAACAAATTACAAAAATAATTTCACTCGAGGATCTAAATTATGAATAATAGTATTTAACGGTATATACTTACTTATCAACGAACTATTCATTTTCCTTTTTCCTCTTTATCATATTTTTAAACTATCCATCAATTCTCTATATTCCCTAGGAAATAATCCTATATCAATATTTTTGCTCTTTCAACTGATAATAAAAATTTCAAAAATTTCAGGGAAGTTCTAGTGAATTATCTTTTAATAACTCTTTATTAGAAAACAACTCCTCTGGCAATCCAGAAAAATGCTATTTCTCCAGAATTTATGACATGGACGATATCTGCATACTTTAAGACATAATCCATATTGTGAGTCACAAGAACTATAGTCATTTTTCTCTTTTTGCAGAGTTTTGACCATATTCATTATTTCCTCACGACTTCTGTAATCAAGAGCTACAGTTGGTTCATCTAAAATCAATACCTTAGGTTCAAGGGCCAGTACGCCACAAAGAGCTACTTTTCTCATTTCCCCACCAGATAATTCAAATGGAGATTTTTCCAAATAACTTTCATCTAGACCTACAAGGGATATCAATTCTTTCGCTCTTTCTATAGCTTCTTCTTCACTTATCCCATAATTTTAATGGAGCAAAAATAATATCTTTTTAACACGGTCGTTTCAAAAAGTTGCTGTTCTGAAAATTGAAAAAGCACAGACACACTTTTTCGAAGTTCTCGTAGCTTCTTAGCTAATTCACGACGTTCTTTTTTATTCTTAGGCGCTACTATTACCATTTCATCTACATTAACCTCTCCACTTGTCGGAATCAATAGACCATTAAAATGCTCTATTAATGTAGACTTTCCACTTCCTGTCTTTCCTACTATAACAGTATAGTGGCCTTCTTCTATCGTTAAATTAATATTAGTTAATACTTTTTTCTCATAGGAGTTTTTTTCGTTGTAAATATAGCTAACATCTTTTAAATTAATTTGCATATTTTTTTCAACTACACTCCTCTCATCTTCTTCTATTTCAAATGTTTTTATATCTAAATAAGCATTTAATTCATTCTTTATTTTCTCTAAAAAGGTATCTCTAAATGGTATTTTTTCGGTATATTGATATCATTATATAAAAATTATAACTTCCATTGTAGACGATTATTCCTTTTTCCAAAATTATAATATTATCTGAATAAATACTTTCTTCTGCATCATGAGTTATAGATATAATTGTAAGTTTTTGCTCTCTATTTATATATATATCCTAATATCGATTTTTCTTGCAACAGGATCTAGCATACTTGTCGCTTCATCTAAAATTAAAACCTCTGGACGCAAAGCCAATGCTGATGCAATAGCCACTCGTTGTTTTTGACCACCTGAAAGTGAAGTTGGTTCGAATTTTCTGTAATCTTTCATATCTACTATATCCAATACTTCACTTATAATCTGCTCCATTTCTTCACGAGGGAGATTTTTTTATTTTCTAATCCAAATGCTATATCTTCTTCAACAGTAGCTCCTACAAACTGATTATCTGGATTTTGAAAAACAACTGCAATCTTCTGACGAATATCATTATATGTTTCTTTTGTATATTCTTTATTCTCAAAAAGAATTTTTCCTTTAGTTGCCAAATTTTGCCCATAAAGCAGTTTCATCAGTGTAGACTTTTCCACTCACCATTTTTCTCCAAGAATTGTTAACCAACTACCTCTTGGTACTTCAAAAACTTATATCTGCTAACGTCATATTTTTTTAGAATTATTATACTTGAAAAATACATTGTCAAACTTTATCATTATCTATACTCATTTCTTTAAAACATCATTTCATTATACCAAATTTCAGTATGTTTCTCAAACTTAAACTTTTATAGTTACTCAAGCAATAACTTAGTGTTCTCCAAGATTGTTATTTCAAAAATCCATACATATTTTTTTACTAGTTCTATATATTTTTCGTATCTAGCTAATCCTTCTTTTATAAACTTATTGATGTCTTCGTTATTATAAATAACTTCTTTTTAAATACTAATCCAGCTGCATCTGCTTTTTGGCCCAGCATATTTTTCGTTCTTTTTATCTAAAATCTCTTTTATATATTCCGCTTCATATTTCCCAGCTGCTACATCTTGAATAGTACCAATTATAATACGCACCATATTATATAAGAATCCATTGCCACAAATATCAAAGTTAATAACATGTGGATTACCTTTATCATAATACATATTAAAATGATAAATTTCTCTAACCTTATCTTCGACACTAGAATTTTTTGAACAAAAATGAAGAAAAATCATGTTCTCCTATAAAAATAATTCAAAAGCCTTTTTGAGCTTTTTCAAAGTTAAAATTATATTTATGTTGTCCCTACATAATTCAGTAAGAACGGATCCACATTGTGACCTACATACAATTTATAATGGTAAGTCTTTTTCTGTGCTGTTATACCTAACATGAAAAATCTTCATCACTTGTTGTAACACCAAAAATTCTAATATTTGTTGGTAAATTAGCATTTAATGCTTTCTCCCATGAGTCATTCGGGATATTCAAGTCTGTGTCAAAAATGAAGTACTTGTCCATAAGCATGCACCCCACTATCAGTCCGACCACTCATATATACTCTTATATCTTTTTTTGTTTATCTTTTTAATGCTTTCTTATTTCTTCTTGAACAGTGTTGTATTTGGCTGGATTTGAAATCCATGATAACCACTTCCATCATATCTACATAGTAAAACTACTCTCACTCTTATCTCCTAAAAATTTTATTTTATATATTTTTCTACAAATAGTTAATAGGCTTTTAGCCTCTTCTAGTCATCCAAAAATGAATTCCACCAGTAGAATCATACCAGCGATCTTCATTAAAAATTTTTGGCATATACCCATTCACCCAACTTATAGCAAAACCTTCCGCTACTGTTGACCACGCTTCATCAAAAACTTTGTCCCTCAAAAATTTTTATTTCTAAAACCTTAGCCTTGTCACATCTGCAACAATTCATTGTAGACGACACTCTTCTAGCATCGCTAGGTATCAACAATTTTACAATTAAATTATTTAATCCTTTTTTATATGCAATAAAAAGCTCCTTTTTCAGGACAATGAATACGAAAAATTTTTTGTATTATCATCAAATATTATATTATCTAAAATTGCATTTTTCTAAAAACAGCTGCATATAATCTTGCTCCACTTATATCTACCCCTGTCAAATTCTGCTCGTCTCAGAGAAGCACTGCTCTAAATTAGCATTTTTAAGTTGGCATTTTGCAAATTACAATCATCTAAAAAGAACATTAACAAGTTGGCTACTACAAAAATTTACATTTGATAAATTAGCATTAATAAAATTAGAATGCGAAAAATTCATGTTACTTAAATCATAATTTTCTAAATTTTATACTTTTCTAAAATCAAATTTGTAAAATCTTTTTCTCCTTGTTTTAACTTGTTTTTGAAATTGTTCAAAAGAAATTTTTTTCCATAAAAACACCTCATTTATATTATATCATAGAGAGAAAAATAAAAAGTAAAGTCCAAAAATTAAACTTTACTTTCAATATTTAATTTAATTCAAAAGAAAAAGTAGGTTCTTTATACTACTTTTTATAAATTCTTTTTACATAATAATTAATAAACTTCTTTTTCCTTTTTCTCATAAAAAAATATTTAATCCCTGCTTCGATCTATATTTTCATTCGACTACATAATACAGCCTACTAACATATATAATACTTACCATTATAACTTTCTTGCATCGATAGAGAGTTGCCCATAGTCATCAAATTTACGGTTCGATGGTAGAAACTTGCAAAGCCATATCCCTGCCTTTATATGTGCTATATTATTTAATTAATATAATACCAGTTATCCTTTAATATTTCAAGTATTTTTATTATAATTAACAAAAATTATAATTATACTGTTTTCATTCCTCTCTAAAAGTTATTATATCAATTATAAATCATGATAACAAATATTTCCTCCTATTTTATTTTTTTATAACTTATTTTTATTTTCTTGTAATAACTTTTATAATAGAATGTCACAACAAAGAAACCTAAACATATCGCTGCCATAGTATCAGTAGGATAATGAACTCCTAAATATATTCTTGAAGTTGTAATTATCAGTATTCCTAAAATTGATATAAGTAAAATAAGATATTTACTTGTCTTTTGAAATACATTAATAGCAATTAATCCTAATGTTAGGTACATTATGGTTGCAGAGGTACTATGCCCACTTGGAAAACTTAACCCACTAACTTCTATTAATCGATGAATTTCTGGTCGTTGCCTTTCAAATATATTTTTTTATAAAAGACATTATTATTCCACATGTTGACATTGTTAGTACCAAAAACAACGCTTCTCTTTTATACTTTAAAAAATACAAAATTACTGTTATCACAACCACTAGTATTGTACTCTGCCATGTATCGGCTATATCAGTTATAGACTTATAAAAATAGTTAATTCGCTACTCTCAAAAACCTTGAATAAAATTAATTATTCTCAAATCAAAATTTTTTAAAAAGCTATCATAACCTATTGCAATAATTAAAAATGTAAAAATTGATACTAACATTATAAAAATTATACTTCTTTTTCCTCCATGTCATCTCCTTAAATAAAATTAGGATAACTAGATTTCTTTGTTATTCTATCTAGTTATCCTTTGTTTTAGTCTAAAGTTTTTAATTTTCCTTTAAAATCTTCTATACTCGAGTATCCTTTTTCTCGCATTACTTCTTCTAATTCAACTACTAAACGCTCGAAAACTCCAACTCCTTCTTGATGAAGAATTGTACCTACTTGTACCAAATCTGCTCCGCACAGTATATGCTCAAAAACATCACGTCCATTAGTAACCCCACCAGTTCCAATAATTTTAATATCTTTATTAAGACGTTGTCTAAAGGCACGCACATTTGCCAATGCAGTTGGTTTAATATATTCTCCACCAATACCACCAAAGCCACCTTTTGGTTTGATAACAACCTCTTCCTTGTCTAAATCAATGTATAATCCATTACCTACACTATTAACACTATTTACATAAGTTAGTGGAAACTTATTTAAAATCTCTGCCATTGCATCAAAATGGGCGATATCAAAATACGGTGGAAGTTTTACTCCTAGTGGTTTCGTGAAGAACGAGAAAACCTCGGTTAGCAACTTCTCTGTTAAATCAAAATCATAGGCAATCTGTGGCTTACCAGGAACATTTGGACAAGATAGATTAAATTCAGTTACCCCTTCATAATCGCTTTTCTTGAATTTTTCTTCAATAATTCAATATTTTCTTCATAACTCATACCTGTTACTGATAAAAATTGTAGCTTGGCACCTTGTTTTTTGGCGTTCTAATACATAATCTAAATAATAATCAAATCCATTATTAGGAAGCCCCATCGAATTAATACTTCCTAATTTTGTATCATAATAACGAGGTTCAGGATTCCCTGCACGATAATCTCTTGTTGCAGTCTTTGTAACAAAAAGCTCCTGCTGCACTTCCAGCAAGTTCATTAAGTTCCTGAACACTCATACAATGAACACCAGATGCATTCATTAAACAATTTTTCTAATTCTATTCCTAAAAAAATGTTGTTTTTTAACATTTTTCTCCCTCCACAAAAGCTTTTTATATAGTTTATCATAAATATTCATTAGTTACTATTGATAAGAAGAACCAAACTATAAATCAAATATCCTCTATTAATACTAACTATTTATTTTTGAATATAAATCTAATGAAACAAATTCTCCATTAGACATTTCATGCTCGACTAATGCCCCTTCTTTAATAAAAATTTAATCGTTTCGGTATAGCTGCACTCTTGGCATTTTTCTGTTTGAACTAGTATCGTAAGTTTATGCAAATTCAACTCAGTAAATGCGTATTCTGTTAAATATTCTACACTTCTTGTAATTATTCCTAATCCTTCATACTCTCCACTTAACCAGTAGCCAACCTCAGCACGAACATTGATTTTTATTTCATGAAGATCAACCATTCCCCGCTACTTTCATCATCAACCAAAATCATTAAAACAAACATCTTTTTATCTAACATTTGTTGTAAGATATCTTTCAATAACTTTTTCTCTTCTTCTGCACTTTTTTAGTTATGAACCCAGGGTAAGTATTCGCCTAATCGCGCTCGTTCGTTGTCAATTATGTTATACATTTCCTCTACATACTTTGTTTCTGGAAGAATCAATTTACATTCTCTTCCATCTCCTAATTGGAATTTGTTTCAAATAAAAACATTACTTCACCCCTATTCTTTAAAATTTTTCCTCAATAACTTCTGCAAAAAGTTTGTAAGAATGATATTGAGCCTCTTCGTCGTAAATGTAAGAATTAACTATTAGTTCTTCAAATTTAACTCTTTTTTGTAAATCTTTAATTTGTTTTGCGACCGACTCTTTACTACCTATAAAAGATACCTTAGTCATTTTCTCCACTATTTCCTTTTTCATGACTAATCAAATTATCTACTTCAAAAGCAATTGAGCCAAAATGAGAACTTTATTTGTAGCGATAAATTCTCTCCACACCGCTTCTTCAGATTGAAGTGGGGGCATAAGTCCTTTCTGATTACTTGTAACAATATTTAAAAATGATTGTATCATTGTCGTTGATAATCTTTTAGCTTCTTCATCTGTGTCAGCTAGTATTGCATTCACTCCTAGTATTACATAAGGCTTGTCAAGGATAGCTGATGGTTGAAAATAACGATTATATATTGCTATAGCATTTTCCATCATTGCTGGTGCAAAATGAGCAGCAAATGAATAAGGTAATCCTAACTTAGCAGCAAGATACGCACTATCAGTGCTTGATCCAAGAATATAAAATGGTAAATACAGACCATGAGCAGGATAGGCTTGAACATAATTCGAACCTTTAAAGTATCCTGATAATTCTGCCAAATCTCGCTCAAAATCAGTTTTCAAATCTTTAGTTCTACGTAAAGCCATCGCTGTTGGTACATCTGTACCTGGAGCACGTCCAAGTCCTAAATCTACTCTATTAGGATACAATGTTTCTAATGTTCCGTATTGCTCAGCAATCAAATATGGGCTATGATTAGGCAACATTACACCACCAGAACCAACTCTAATTTTTTTAGTATTTGCTAGTGTATGTTGAATTAAAAGTTGGGTTGCACTACTTGCAATACTTCTCATATTATGATGCTCAGCAATCCAATACCGAGTATATCCTAAGTCTTCAACTCTTTTTGCAAGACGTACCACTAACATCCATAGCATCTTTAAAACTTTCTCCCATGCCTTAATGGCACAAGATTCAATACAGAAACTTTCATAGTTATCTCCTAATTTATATTTTACATATTATCTTTAATTATACTCTTGACTATATATAATAACAAAACAATTTACTCATTAATTTTTAGATATCAAATAAATAATTTTTCTCCTAGAAATTAATATACTATAAAATCTACTTTAAACTAAATCTCCATTCCCTTCTCCGCTAAGTTATTTATACATTCCATATAATAACTATCATTATGTTCTTTATAAATTGGTGAATTAATTTTTACTTCTTTCAAGTCTGTATATGATTTACAAACTTTTTCCTCGATAATTTTTATCAAGCCATTCTTCACTCACATTGTAACCTCTAGATTTCATTTCATCCATTATTAGTTTTATGATATTTATATAACAAAAATGGTTCATAATCAAATACATAATTAACTGTTGAATGTCTCTTTGCCCCAACCATTTCCCCTTAATGCACAACATTCACGATGTTGTCCTAAAAGTTGTTGTCTAGGCAGTTTGTGAATTAAATCTTCATGCCATAATCTCATTAATTTTCTCCTATAATAAAAGTTGATTCCTGTAAATATTTATTAGGGATATTTTCCCAATAATGCTCTTATTTCTTTTAAAATCTCGTTTTGTGTTGTTTTTCCAACTCTATACTCTTCTAACTTTTCAAAGAACTTATCTTTTTCCTCTGATGTTGCATTCTTTTTTGAAATATCCCCAAACGTGATGAAAAGCATTTGTCACCTGACCTTTATCTTCTGGTAACTGCACCGCTTGTTCAATATATCTTTCTACTACTCTTGTATTAACATCTTCTTGTTTTAAATATTGTCTAATCTCTAAATATATCTGATTCGATTTACTTTAACACCAAATATTTATTTTTCGCTCAAAGTTTCTGACAAAGGATGCGTTCCTTCTTTTTATCCATAATAAATTATATTCCTTACCTAACAATATTATTTTCTACGGCCGTATTTTAAATCTCTAGCTTTTAATGAATTACCATCTACATAAACAGCCTCTGATTCAATGATTTTTTTATTTTTCATCTTCAGAGAACCCTATAGTTTCTCCATGTTTTAATGTTACATCATAAGCCAAAACATAATTTAAAATATTTATAAACAAATCATATACTTCTCTATTCGACATAACCGTTTCTAATATTTCTATCTCAGACTTATCAAACTCTTGCATACCATAAGAATAAATACTAGTTTTTCATTATTACATACATACCAATATATATCCAAAGCTGTATCGGTAGCATATCACTCAGTAATAACTCTGAAAAAGCAACATAAAAGCTCTTTTAGGGAAGTAATAATGTAGCTGATCCTTGATAAATACCTATAGCATCTTCACAAGTACGCAATATAGAAGAATTAATTTTTGTTAATAATGAATATTTCTCTGCGACGATATATTACTAAATAAAATTGAAACTATTGCATGATTTGTGTGTGCTTTTTGTTTCATTTTCTACATTCTCCCATAAATATGAATAACTATACATTGGTTTCGAGTTCTGAATTAGGTATCGGTACTGGCATCATCGATATGGCAACAAGTTCACTTCCTACTTTGAAGGTAGCTAGTTCATCATCACCCTCGATATCCGTAACATCAAGCTCCCAATATACTCTTAAATCCTCTATTACCTTATCTAAAACATAACTTTTATTATTTTTTTGAACATCGGCATTGACAAAACAACATTATTTTTCATTTAAAGCTTCCATTAGTTTTTCTCCTTTTTTAAAATTATTTCATTATATTTTCTTCTCCATATAGTTTTTAATTAATTTACTTTTTTTACTTTTCTTGCTGGTAATTCTGCTAACATTGTCATAAATAAACCTGTTAAGTATTCTTTATCATCTACCTCAGTAATTAACAACATTTCCTTTTGCTCCTGGATAGGGTAAATCATATTCTATATTTGATACGTAATCTAAGGCTGATTTCACTGGTTTTTACAAGTAGTCTATCATCATATATCCCACCGACAATCTTATCATTGTAATATAAAAATATTCTCCCATCATGGCTCTATATTTAATATTTTCTAAATTATCTAGCTGTTCTAATATAAAATTTAAATATTCTTTACTTGATGCCATATAAACCCTCCATTTTTTTGACTATATCCTGTCTCTCACTCATATACTTTCCTATTTCAGCCTCTGTTAATTTTTCTTACTTCTGTATTTGGATATTCTTTATATTCTTGAACAGAAAACAATGGCTGTAATGAGTTGCATTTCTTATTTTTTTATCAAAAATAATTGTAATTCATTATTATCCGCAAATATTTTATAAGACAGTCTTCCATTCTGGACTTTCTATCTCATAAATTCCACAACATTTTTTCAATGTAAAAGTCTGCCGTACGCAAATAAAGCTTCGCAATATCTAATGATTTAAACGGAAAATTCCATCTTTGCAATCCTCTAATTGAATCTTTCTCAATACAAATACATCTTCCACAGCTCCCACATATGTACTGTGTATGATTTTTTTAAGACAGTCTACTGGATTTTAATAACGGAGTCACTCTACTTTTTATCTGAATAACACTCTTCGCACATTTGTTGTCTCCTTTTTTAGTATTGTAACATTCACTATACATTTTATATATCACCACATTATGTTATGATGATGGTACGCTTTATTCTATTTTACTATATTTTTTCTAATCATATAAATATTTACTTTAAATTTTTAATCACTTTTATTTTTCCCTAGCTTTTAAAAATAGCACCCATATTTCATCAAATAAAGGATGCTATTTTTGTAATTATTATGTTATATTAAATTTAACTTTATTAGTTTCATTAGATTTCTTAGAATTTATATGTAGTAAGTTTTTGTAAATTCTCCATATCTATAGTGACTTTTTCCACTATCGTCAACTTGTATTGCGATATATTGTTTAGCCGTTGGATGATAATCCATCCCTTGTAGATCTACATAACGATCTGCTTTTATATTCTAAAGCTGCTAGATTATAAATAGCTCTACTATTTAAAACTTCACCAATTTTATTTTTCTGAACGTGCCGTGTTAACAATCGAAGCTAATGGTTCAAAAAAACTTTCATAATTCGGAAGATAACTAGCTTTTTACAAAATATTGATAGTTATCAATATGTGGAGTCGTTATATACAGATAAACTGTATTCCCTTCAACTTTATAATCATTTAAATCATACGCTCCGGCCTTTCCCATAAGCATTAGTGTTTACCTTAAATGACATCGCACCATATACATTCATTTTATATGTTGTCTCTTGGAACGTAAATTCTTCATTTGGAGTAAAGTTATACTCTTTTTGCCGCATCTGTAACAAATTGTTTCCAAATATTTTCAAATAATTTCTCTTTGATTATTGAAACCTGCCGCTTTAACTAAATCATCAAAAATTTTTGCTGATTAACAAAAACAGCATCTATTACTTTTTAATGCAGATTTTACTTTTTCATCAGAAATACTTTTCTTTTTATTTTTCTAACTTAGCTTGAGCCTTTTTCCACTCTTGTCAACCCTAGTTGTGAAACTTTTACCAGAATTTTTGTTCTGTGTATGTACGATCTAATTTTACTGGTTCCACTTTTGCATTCCAATCAAAATCTTTTTCCTGGACCTTGTATCACTTCTTTTTTTAGGTTCATCTTTTTGAATTATTTGTCGTTGTTGAAGTTGTAGAACATCCAGACAAAGCTGAAACTAAAACCACTGTTCCTAATATTTTTTTAATAATGTTTTTCTCATATATTATCCTCTTTCCTTTTTATAAAATAATTAATACCTCTATTATATCCTATAATACAATTTATAATGTTAATCCTTCTATTTTTCGCCCTTTAAATAAAACTCCCAATCCTTGTCCTAAAAACTTGTCATCCCATATATTAAAGCATATATCAACGCACTTTTCATTTAAATATATTGTAATAACTGGTATCCAAAGTAATCCTATAATTAAAGACAGCCACCAATTAAATCCACGTGTCTTGCTATGTATAAAAGAAAGAATCCAGATAATTAAGGGGAATATTATTAATAATGTAAGAAATGCACCCCAGCATCTCTACAAAGCAAAGGTGTAGCGACATAAAAAGCTATTATTACAATAATATAAACATAATATTTTTCTTATAAACTCTTTCATGAGATATTCCTCCTATCAATAAGAATAATATTCATACTTATATTTTTTTCATATAAAGAGTTTTTCCACTCTCTACGAATTAAAACACTAACGGAATATCTCCATATAACCAAATTCTAAAAATACCTATAATCGCTAAATGGATTGGATAATAGTAATAGAAAAACCATTTAGAACCTATACTTCGCCCTCTTGTTCCATCATATTTCAGTAATAATGGTATAGTAAGTAAAGTTGCAAACTGTAATATTCCATAGAATATATCAATAAATATTATATAGACAGTTGCATAAACACTTATCCAAACTATATAATCAATAACCTGTTGTTTTTATTTTTCTCTATGTTGATACAAGAAAAAAATGGCATCATCAATGCTATCGAAGACCAATCTGCTACGAAAGTTAATAAACAAAAATAATAATCGTTAGAGTTTTCAACGTATTATTTATCTTTTTCATTTTTAAAGATTGCTATCAACAACACCGCCATAGCTAGGGGAAATAGAACACTTGTTTTTATTAAAAATGCTACCTACCATTAGATTAAAAGGTATACCTAGGCTAAAACAAAAAAAGCAAAATGACTAACTATCGCAAACCCCATTAATCTCAGAAAAATATTTTTAATATTTTTAGTATAATAACAACCTTCTGCTATAAAATACCACATTATAGGTGCTGTTAATCTGCCAATTATATGCATAGTCACCGGCACTGCTCCTCTTTACCAAACCTGGATATAATAACCATCCTAAATGATCTATTGTCATCGCTATAATAGCAATATACTTCAATTGTGTTGCATTAAATTTTAGATTTTCCAAAAACTTCCTCCTATTGCGCAGTTTTATACCAAACAATCAAATATACTCTACGCATTCTATCTTTTTATTCCTTAATATTTTTTTAAATTTCAATATTAAGACGATCTTTTATAAAGCTTGAATAGTTTTTGGTAATTATCTAAAAAGAAAGTATCTACATCGCTATCAAGAATTAACAGTTTTTCTTTAAATCCATCTCGCTCAAGCAAATAAATAAGATGGTTTGTAAAATCGTCTCGAATATCTTGACTTGCTCATACTCATATCACGAAAGCCATCATTAACATATGCTGATTTTTGGGGAATTAGAATAATAAGATCCCATTTTTCTTTTGAAATAGCTACCTTATATGATAGCTTTAAGTGCCTGATACTCTTCTTCTGAAATAATATCTTTAAGATAATAATCTACATAAGCCATAGTCACTGTAGCATTAGTGTCTACAAAAGACAATACCTGTATAGCTACCACTATCAATGACATTTGAAGTTTGTTCATTCTGATTAGCAAAAAGACGGATATAATCATTAGTATCTAGTTCATCATCACGAACATTATAAAATTCTTGATAAAACAGTGCATACTCAAGCGATATAGGTGCATTAAAAACACGACCAAGATCTTTTATTAATGTTGTTTTTCCCTGCCTGAAGCTGAACCTACTACCAAAACTTTCTTTTCGTAAAATGACGACGAAAAAGGTTTTTGTAATATAACGCCAATAAACTAACGGGTTTATTCTAATTTCTGTGCTAGATATTGGAACTATAGTTAAATCAATCATTTTAATTGCTACTTTTTTTGTTTAATATCACAAAGAGAATTGTCACAATCCCTCATATCGTATATTCGTCAGAAAAACTTCTTCAAAATAACTAGCAATGGTTTTTGATGATTTTCATCCCCCTACATAAAATGTCATCTTTTCAAATTGGTAATCTGTATTCTCTTTAATAAGCTTTATGAAGAGTTTCTAGCCAAGTCTTTCCATCCGTTCGGATATGCTTGCATACCTTCTTCATCAAGTTTATCCACTACAACCAATTCATCATCATGAAAGACTTCTCGAACATAACGGAAACGTCGATTAAGATGCAGACCATCACGAGTCCCACGATCTTCTTTCGTATTTGTTCCTGACACAATAATCAAAACTGCATCATTTTTCTCGTTTTTGCTTTTTGTTATAAAAATCTACATGACCTGTGTGCATTGGTGCAAAAGCCCCGAATACTACTGCTAATTTTTATATTTAATAACTTATGCTTCATATCCCCTATTCTCTTAATGTACTTTTAATAATCCATCCTAATTTTATCTTTAGTAGTTTATAGTAATTACAGCCTATCACTTATTTACTAATATAATAATTGTATCAAATATTTAAAATAATACAACAGATAGCCCTATAATACTCGTTATTAATTTTTCTATAATTTTATTAAGTTAATATTGATTCCATTATCCTCAATACATATACTAAATATATTAGATTTAAAAAATGAAAAATATTTTTCTAATAATAACATCATCTTTCTGAAAAATATATTTTATTTTAAAAAGTGATATGACTAATTTTTCATGAAATACAAAAGAAAATATTCGAATTCTTTTTATTTTTAAAAATACATTATTAGTTTTATTATTTATGAAATATTATATATAACATTTCGATAATATTTTTACTATCACTACATCTTATAAATAGTAAAAATTATTGAGTAAAAGTATTTGCTTTTATTATGATTAGAACGTATAATTAGAGCTGTAATAATAAGATTTTCGATTAAAAATAATGAAAGGATAACTTAATGAAAAATTTAATTTTGATAGAAAAAGAGATATTTTCAATAAGAAAAACTAAACGTAGGAGTGATACCTTTAGCTATCATGAGTTTAGCAGATTTTTGGAGTTGCTACTTCATCTCAGGAATTAAAAGCATCAAACAATCAAACAGCAGAAAATAATAAAGTAGAATCTATTACTCAATCGATAAATAATAAAAAAACGGGCTAGAAAATAGTCTAGAACCTAAAAAGATCTAAAAGAGCATTAGTAGATAGCTCTGTTATTGCTGATTTCAATGCTACTGTTACTTTAAGAAATGATGCAACAGTTATGAATGCAGGTGATACAAAAATCTATCTGCACAAGAAGTAGCATTCGAAAAAAATCGATATGACATTTAAAATAAAAACAAGATGGAACCCTAAAAGCTGGGGATACTATACGTATTCCAGTAACTTTAACATAATGCATATGGAGCATATTATGCTAACCTAAGTTCTGGAACATCAGAACCTATTCAAGGAGTTGGAACAATTAAATTTGATTCTTCAAATCAAATAATCTAGCCTATGTTATAACTTTAAACTCTGATTTTGCTAATATACCTGCAAATACAGAAAAACAGTTACTGTTACACAAAGAGCTGCTAATGGCGCAAAATTCACAGCTAAATCAAGTAAAAAAAGATATTGTATTAGACATAAATGGAAAAGTATTTACTTTTAAACCGATAGCCAGAGAATTTCCAAAAAGCTGAAGCTATCTTTTCTGTTTATAATTCAGCTTCAACAGATCGTGCAAACTCAATAAAAATAGGTACTTCAGTTGGGGCTGCAAATTACTATAATAATATGCTGTCAAGCAACGGTCAAAAATCAGGAAATAATACTAAGATTCCTGATGGAGATATAATTTCTATACATCATGTTAAACCTGCGGCAGGTTCTACTATTATAGGAATTAAACCTGATAACAAAAGATATACATCTACCCTAGCTATTAGTGAAGATGGAAAGTATCTTGTTAACAAAGATACACCAACATCTATAACAATTGACTCTGATCCAGATAATAAAAGTAATAGAAATGCCAGCAAACTCAAGTAATGAAGATATCCTTAAAAGCATTACAAAAAGCTGGTAAAAACTCTTCAGTAGTTATTAACAATGGAGATGGGACATATACTTTAGGTATAAATCTAGGGAAAATGAAAGGTGAAGGAATCACTACTTATCATGATCTTAGACCAACAGATGATTATGCTGAATTCGGTGATACTTATCAAGAAATCGATAGAACACCAGAAGTAAATAAACAAGTTAGTAAAATTTTTAAAAAGATATGAGTGTTATTCAAGGGACAGGTCATTCGACACGCATAATATTCTGCAGATTCATCTATTAAAAATTCAATAGAAGGATCTAAGAGCTATAGTTACAGCCTAGATGGTAATGGAGTTGGTACTCAATTAAGAACAGATGATATTAAAGCGACAACAACTCCTTCGAACGCACGTGCAGTTGGACAAACAAAAATAACTGTACGTTATGTAGATACTGAAGGTAAAGAAATCGAAACACAAGATTATAGAATATGGTTATCCTGCAGGATTAGCTACTACACCGAAAATCGCTAAATTACGATGTGAAACCTAAAAATATAGATAACTATACTCTTATAACAGAAACTACAACCGTTCCTGGAGTTGCTGGGACTCAACTAACTACAAATAAATCTATAGAGTTTAAAGGTGACGATCAAAAATGTTTATTATGTTTATAAATTAAAAGAAGGCATTGCTAAAGTTAAGTATATTGATGATACAACTAACGAAGTATTAGAAGTTAAAGATGATTTAAAAGGTAAGTATAATACAAAATCTACATACACAATAGATGATACTGTGAAAAATATACAGATAAAAATTATGAGTTTATATCTAGTACTTATCCAACGGATGGAGTGACTTTTGGAAAAGAAGAACAAGTGTTTGAAGTTCATTTAAAACACAAAACAGAAAAAGCACCAGAAAGTAAAAAAGTAAAACAAACAATAAACTATGTGTACAAAGATAACAATCCAGCAGAACCAGTATTCCCTTCAGTAGAAAGAGAACTTGGCTTTTACAAGAGAAAATACAAAAAGACCTGGTAACAAATGTTGTGACAAAATGGACAATGGACACTCAGCAAATGGAACAAAGCTTTTGGAGAAGTAGTATCACCGACAAAACCAGGATACACAGCAGACAAAGCAAAAGTAGAAGCAGTGAACAATGTAACTGAAGATACTGCAGATATAGTAGAAACAGTAGTATATAGCCCAGAAACTCAAAAACTGACATATACAGTAATTGATGATACAACAAATACAACACTAGAAGACAAAAAGGTCTAGCAAGTGGGATTCAAAACTCTGAAGTAAAAACCAGAAACAAAAAGCAACATATGATCAAATCGTAGCTGGATATGAAGCAAAAAGGTTATGAAGTAGTAACAAAAGAAGACTTACCAGAGAAATTCGATACAGATATTACAGTAGACCAAAATGTAACAATTCATTTAAAACACAAAAACAGAAGCAGTCAAAGAAGAGAAAAAGTAAGTTTAACTGTGCGTTATCACGGAGCTGGTGACAAAACACCACCAAATCATGTGGAAGAAGCAGTATGGACTCGTACGGTTACTAAAGATAAAGTAACAGGTGAAATTATAGATAATGGTACTTGGGTTTCAGATAAATCTAAGTACGCAGAGGTTACATCTCCTGTAATTGAAGGATATACAGCAGACATTTTAGTTGTTGCAACAGAAACAGTAACTCAAGATAATATTGTTAAAGATGTTAATTATACTGCTAAACCTCAAAAACCAAGTAATTCAGAAACACCAGGAAAATCCAGATCCAAAAATACCTGAAAAATCCATCTGGTAACAAAGATAAGCAAAAGTTTTACCTTCTACAGGGTTAAATAATACTAATAACCCTAACAATATTAGATTATTATCTATTATTACTGCTTTTTGGAATAAGAATTATTAAGAAAAACACTAATAATTTTTTTAATAACCAGACAAAATCCGGAACATAGAAATCTGTTCCGGATTTTATTTTATATACTAAAAAGAAAACTATATTAACCTTCATAAAAATAAAAAAACTTAATGATTTAAAAATTACACATATTGATTATATTCATACTTACACATACTATACAATTAACTTCTGTATAAAATAAGATAAATCCTTTTAAAATCAGAGTCTATTACGTAAAATTAACACTAAAAATATATCTTATAGTAAAACAATTAGAATTCTATTGATTCATAGAAAAATTGTTTTTAATCTTTTTATGATTCTCTCATAGTATCATTAAAAATTATCTTTTTATTATTTGTTTCAGCTAATACTATATATAATAGTTTAGATTTATACTCTTTTCTATATTTTTATACTATACTCTCTTAGTTTGCCTATCCCATAGCAGTCATAATCTTACCAATATAGTAAATTCCCCACACTATTGCACCTATAATAAACAACAGCACCATTGAAGATAAAGCAACCGAAAGTAATTCCCTCTTTTTATATGTATCTTTCTTATAGGATAAAAATTATAACAACTATTTTTTAATACAACACTACTTATTCCTATATGCACACCATATCTAAAAAAACAAATCCTAACAACCAAAAATCCAATTTCTGCTCCAGCAATACCAAATACAAAACCGAAGAAAAAGCCCTGCATAAATAAATATATCTAGCACTATTGAACTTCGTAATATTAATTTTGCTAATTTTTCTCTTTCATCAATATAATCTCTCATAATCTAAATTTCCCTCATTAAATATATTTATTAAATCATACTTCGTTTCTTATTTCTAACTAAACTCGTATCTTCTTAATAACCATATTCATCTCTAGTATTCCTTCGTTTTTTAAAACTATATTTTATAATTCGACAAACTAAATTATCCAATCAACTAAAAACATCTTATATGCACTATTATATCAATTCCCTCCTTTTTTCAAATCATCACTTAAAAAGCTATATGTATCTTTTTACAAATGGTTTTTAAAAATTACAAGTAAATTATAAAATTTTTGAATTTTTTGTAAAATATCGAAATAAATATAAAAGTTTTTAAATAATTAGATTATTTATCCCTTTTTTTACTAAATTTTTTTGTCTTAAAATCTTATATGATGATATAATAATAGTATATTAATTTTTATTTAGAAAAGAGAGCTATCTATGGGATTTTTATAACAACCTTATCTTTTTGCTTTATTGTATTACTATTATTTCTTTACTTACGATTTACATCTATTTTTAGACTTGTAGTAGCTGTATTAGAGAGAAATGATGTTCCTCAATGGATATATAAATTTGGGCAAGGATTTAGGGGTAGATTTTCTATTGCTAAATTTAGATGATATTACAGACCCCACTGCATTAAAAAGAAGCTACCTTTATTTATTCTTAATTTCTTTCTAGCTAATATAGTTTGTTTTTAATTATCATGTATTACAAAACTCACAACTTTCTAGTAGCATTATATACATGTTTAAAAGCAGAACTTGTTATTGTTTTTGCAGTCATAATATTTACCCACGCTACTAGACTAATTCTGCTGTTACTAAATATAAAGAAACCAGTCTCACCAATATTCTTCGTCAAACGCTGTAATCGGTTCAATCTTCTTTACCTCGTTTGCCTTTACTCTCTGTATATCAATGACAGGATTTCCAGCGAAACCTATCGAAATCCAATTAGATAAGACTAATGTGATTATCGGTAAAACAAAGGCCTCCGAGCTTTTAGCAGCTGGTTTCAACTTTACTAAAAAAACGCCTGAGAGTGAAATTATAAATAAACGCAATGATCACTTTTACTACGGGGAACTTGTAGAGATAGTTCGTGATGATAAATCCTATGGTTTTATGAGCATTACCCCTACATGGAAAGATGTTGATAAACTTAAGGATTGTGTCATAACATATTATAAAATTCCGGCAGATAGTACAGTTCTATCTACTGTTAAATTTAATCATACAGACTTATCACAACTAACTATCCATGATTTTTAAAACAAAAATTAACGGATATTTTTTTCTCTAACCCCTGTAGATTATAAAGAAATAAAGCATGATACAGATTTCCAACTCAAACTACAAACAGCTGACTACACACTATGGCAAAGATACAGCATCGAAGCTAACTTTACATCAGATGGTTCTCCATTCTATTATAGTGTACGAGCTCAACTTTATAATATGGGAGTAAGCTTTATCAAGCATACTCCCATTTTACAATTCTTATCTAATGACCCTAATCTATAAATATCATTCCAACCACTATCATCAAGTTTAATATCTCCTATTTTTTTGAAAAATTTATAATTTACTGTTTAACCATCTATAGAAATCTCTAATATTTCATCATATAAACCTTTCAATTTCAATATCTAAAAGATGATCCTCATCAAACTCATGTTCTGTGTAGGTTAAGACACTTAAGTTCCCTGATTCTTCCAATTATCGGTTTACCTAATTTTTCCTCAATACTATGAACATCTTCATCAGGATAACAGTATTTAAAAGTTTCCGATTTCACACAGTCATCTATTATTTTTAGTTAAATTTTCAGAATATAAATCAAGTAATCTTTCCTGAAAAACTAATTCTTCTTCTGTAAAAATCTTCTTCGTCAATCTGAAGTTTAAATCCATTTATCTCGCATTCATAAAAAGACGAAGTATGAAGTTTTATTAAAAATAAAATCTTCCTTTTTAATATACAATCCATTATTTTTCTCCGTTTATCTATCTATTAGATTAAAGATAATGGGACCATATAAAATCAATCCAATTCCCAACAATAGTATTCAAAAGCTTATATCCAGTCTCTACAAAAGTGTTTCAAAATAAACCTTTTAAAGTTCTTCCCATGACTCTGCAACTATATTTATTTATTCCTGCAAAAGTCAAAAGACTGCTACTAATGAATAAAGTAATCCTACCATTATAGATACATATTGATAATATTGCTTCAAAAGGTCTATCATTTGATTAATATCCAATCTCATCTTTATACTTATTTTCTCTAAAAACTCCTCGGTTACATCATACCAACCTTCAACATTAATTTCTTCATCATTTATGTATGTTTCGAAATAAGAATATACTACATCTGCATCTAGGAAAAAGGCGCGATAATGTCTAAAAATTAGCTTTATCTTTATACTTTCTACATTCTACTAAGTAAATACCTTCTATTTCATCTATGTTATCTAATGGAATTTGTAAAACTTGAGTTAAAGTTTAATGCATCGTCTTCAAAAATATTCAATATCTGAGTGTATCTGAACGTAATTTGGATTTTTTCTGAAGTATCATAAAGACATAACCATTCTTCGCTATCCACTGTAAATAAATTATCAACTATATACTTTTATTTCATCTAAATCAGCTTTTTTTCTCACTAATATATTGTGTATCAATTTTTCATATATCTAGCCTACCTTTTTATATATTTTTATTTATTTTTAATGTGTTTATACTTATTTATTTTTATTACACCCTATTTTTTTAAAAAAAGTTTATCGATATCTAAAAACACTTATCTTTTTTAATTTTTTAAATCTATAAGTGTATGATTTCTTTTAAAGATTATTTCTGTATTCAACAGTATTCTTTAAAAAAATTATGCCTAATACAATCAACTAAGAAGCAAACCATATTCAGGATATAGTTCTAACTTAATTATAGGTTTATAATTTCTCATTTTGAATTTTTATTAGACATTGTTATTAATTTTTCTAAATCTTCTTCATAACTTTTTAATATAATCTTGCTTCTCTTCTACACAAGAAAAAAATCATCATCAACTTTCGTTTCCTCTATATTTTTAAGTATGTCATTTTTATACTTACTTACACATTCATAAAATTTCTCATGTTTATTTTTTAAGCCAAAGTGTGTAATAGTAATGTTCCCAGTCTGCAAAAGTAATAATCAAGAATTGCTTTCTCACTCTTCCAAAAATAAGTCGTATTCTCCTAGAACATAATAAGCCTCAAACACTTGATAATCTGCAATATCATCAGTAGTTAAATAATACTCTCATCTTGCCCTACTTCAACTTTTTTAAATAATAGATTGCTTCTTCCTTATTGCCTAAATATACTTCACAATAAGCCGTACATAACAACAAACGCATTCTATCTGGATACTCTGATAATAGTTTTTCAAAAAAATAACTTTTGCCTTTTTGTATTCTTTTTCATTTCAAATAAACATACTGCATATCCAAATTGTATTTCATAATCATTAGTTATTTTTAACGCTTTTTCAAAATACATCAGACTTTTATATAAATCTTCAATTGTTTTATTACGCTGATAATTTGAAAAACTAGTTAGTGCTAAGCCTTTATATGTTTTCAATAAAGGGAGAATTTATCTTGTCGGCTTTTTAACAAATATTCATCTTGTTTTTTATCAGCTTCATAATAAAAATCCTAAATTGGTATAAATTCTCGCTTTTATCAACAGCATTAATTTCTTCATTATATTTTTAAAACAAAATCTTCTAATAATTTAATTGCATTTTTTTCATATCTTAATTCTAATTCTACAGAAGCTCAAAAACACAAACAATATCTACATTAGATGGATATTTAAAAAAGATCTTTTAAATATGTTCTGAAATTCTCTAAAACATGTTCTGTTTGATTATAATTTTTAAAAATATTTTTCTTTATATTCATTTTTCATATTCACTTTTTAATACATTCCAAAAATTCTTTTATTACTTTTTCATAAATACCGCCATCCCAAGCACATTACGAACTACAAAAACTACGTTATTAATTTCTACAGGGTTCTTCTAACTCTCCCAGTCTATACTTTCTACTTCTAAACCATCATTAAATTTCACACATAGAATTTGATCACTTTCTTCTGGGTTAATCATAAAATCAACACTAATTAAATTCTCTCAGCCCATAGCGAAATTGCTTCTATTTTTCATTTGCTCTACAAATTCACAAATTTCATCTGGTATATCTAATTCCAATTCTTCTTTATGAAAAAAACAATATACTCATCATCCACTTTTTAAATAACATTTTAAAGCCTCTTTAGCTTTTTTCAAAATAGTTTTTCACTATTGCGTAAAAATTCAGCAAATGTATCCAGAACTTCTACTTTAAATTCATAACCACTATCATACCATAGTGTTGTCATAATTCCATTATACTCTTCTTCCCATAATACGCGAACATTATCACTAAATTGTTCATCTACATCTTTTTCTGTATCTATCTCCTCAAAAACTCGTGATTAACTTTACTCACTTTAATTTTTCCTCCAACACTTTTTAATCTTCTAATAAAAGTTAAATATTTTTTAAAAACATTCTAGTTAGCTTGTATCAAACAGACATAAAAGCAAACTATATTTTTGATTCATCGTTACTCTATCTTTACCTATAATGCTCTAATAAATTGTAACCAATACATTGCCATCTTCTTCTAACACTTGTTTATAAAAGTCTTTCATATTTTGAAAATAATCCATTATTTCTTCTTTTATTTCGTCAATTTCTTCTTCATAATCCCCAAATATCTGGATATAATTCAGCTTCTTTACATTCTTTCATACTAAAAGTTTTTTTAAAGCTTTTTCTATATCAAAAATTGTCAAGAGCAAAAAAACTATATCTTTAATTCTTGACTTTTTCTATATAACTGATATATTCCTCAATACCATCAATGGAGAATACTCCAACAACTGCTTCACTAAGAGGATTATTTTTTATAGGTTCACTACAACTTACTCCTATAAGTACAAAATGGAGAGCATCCCACATCTTATCAATATCAAGAAGTATCTCAGCTTCATCATTCCAATCTTCAACTTCCTCAAAATATCATCTTCTTCTGCATAAAAAGATTTAAGTTCTTGTAAATTATTATCACTTAAATATTGATAATTTGCTATTATTCCCATTTTAATCTCCTCCTTATTTTTAGAGTTTACTTTGTTTAAACTTTTCTCTTTTTAAAATTTTTTTCTTTATCATTAAAAAAATCAAACTATTACTACTTCTTTTATCAATCATTTTAGAAATTAATATATTTATCTTGTTATAGCAATCAGCAAAGCTTTTTAGATATAATATATGAATAACATTTTTCTCTTCAATCATCACTCTTTTTCTTATAATTATATCATAAAAAGCGTATGATGTATTATTCATATTATTATATACTCATAATATAATAGTAACTAGGAATATAAAAACATACTAATAAAAATAATAGATTTTTACTAATTTCAAAAATATTCAATTGTCAAATTCATATATAAATAGGAGAAAATATAATTGATACTATAGGGTCTTCCAGTCTTACAGAAAAAAAGCAATAACAAGTAACTTATATGTAAAAACAGCAAAAATGATGTCTTTTTATGTTTAGGGAGAAGAAATATTCAAGCCCTTAAATACAGGTTTTATATTGACGAAAGAGTCAATTGCATTAGAGAATATTTAAAACTATTGAAACAGATAGCGATGGTTTATTTAAACAATCAAAAATATACATAGGAAAAATCGAAAAATAAATATTTATAAGGGCGTAAACAATGTAAGGTTTATTGGGGATTATATACCTTACCTCAAATACAAATAGAAAAACGAAAAACTTTTAATTGATGGTGGCCAAGTTTTTATATCAAAAACATCAAAAATTGAAACATTTCTTCCCCTAGGCATACATGGATACATTTAGTATATTTAATTTATGATACTTATCTATTTACAGTTGATACCATTTGGTTTGGAGCAGATAGCGGGTATGCGTTTTTAAATAGACTTACTGAATATAAAAGCTAGCCAGTAAAATGGTGATATGTAAATTTTTATCAACCATATTTATTATAATATTAATTTTCGTAAACCTAGAAAAATAGCATACCTTATATAATTGAATATTAAACACTAAATTATTTCTATTCCTCCTAGGTATAATAAACGCATTTTCAGCTTTTGTTTAAACCAATTTTAGGATAGTAGCCCATCGCACTTGGAGCAGAAAAGTAATATAATTGCAACCTTCTCTCCTAATATTTTTTTCTACTCATACTAATAAGGTTTTTTTCCTATACCTTGTTTTTGATATTCTTTATCTATTGCTAAATCAGACAAATAGCAAGCATAAGAAAAAGTCTGTCATTCCACGTAAGATACCAACTAATTTATCATTATCCCATGCTGTTAATACAAAATTAGAGTTATTTAACATTAATTCAATCTTTTTCAAATCACTTGTAGGTCTTCTTATTTCTGATTTAATTAAAACCTGCCTATACTCTTTCTACTGTTACTTTTTTTATTACTAGAATATTCAATCATATCTTATTATACCCTCAATAAATCCCAATTTATTTCATAAACTATTTCACTATATCATCCATTTTTATTTTCTAGATTTTTTTGTAAATAGACAATTCCCTTTATTGCAATATCCAAAGAACGTCGTACTCTATTCTTTTCTTTATTTTCCTTTACAGAACTAACCAATACTATTCTATATTGAGGAATTTTTAATATGTAGGTTGAATACCAAAAAGGCTGAGGTTTAGGAATCTTAATATCCAGCTCTCCTTTTTAATATGTACTTTTCTATCATTCCAATTTAGTTCAGCGTAATCTTCGTAAAGGTCAATATATGCTTCTTGATCCTCATGACTCCAAATTTTCTTTGCAATCCATGTTGGAAATAGCATAAATATAGGAATCAAGGCAAATATCAAGTAAACAGCATGTATGGGATATTCTCTAAAATATATAGGTCCGTATTCTGGTCCTTTTGTCTATACCAGAAATTGTTAAAAATCCGAAAAACCAATAGCCCTGCTGCTACTCCAAATATAACCAAAATATATAAGACACCTGGTGAATATTTATTATATCTAAACTTTATTCTTTTCATTTTTAAAAATCCTCTTTATAAGTCTCAATTTTTCCTTTTTCGGAGAATAGCATATAAGATTTTGTATTATCTTTAATACTAACAATATAGTCATCAGCTAAAAAAACTTAATATCTTACCTCAAAAATTTATTAATTCTTACTACTCTTAATCCATTGTTTGAAAAATTGTTATTCTGCATTCGCAAATGTATCTATCTCTGCATGATACCAAAGGTAGACAATATCTTTCATGAGTATTTTTCCCACAAACTATATTAGGCTTCTTTTAACTCGATATTTTAGCCTATCTATACTGTCAGTCCGAAATATAGCATAATCTTCATGTTTTTGTATAATAAGCAACTAAATAAAAATAATGAGCATCATAATATAAAGAAACTGGGAAAAATAATATGCGTTTTTCTTTTTCTTTTTAGAGGAGTAGTATAGTCTATTTCTAACATTTGTTTACTTCGAATTGCTTCAGATATAAACCATACAGTTTCAATTCTATCTTTTTCATTTGTTAATGACTTATAATTAAAATGTTCATTTTCTATAATAGATTTAACCTCTCTCATTTCTCCACTCGAAAGTAATGCTAAAAGGCTTTCTAGCAACGAATTCATCTCTGATTTATTCAGTGGTCTATTTTCTAAAAGTATCTTTTGAAATAATCAAGATATATTTTTTTATTAAAAGTAGTTTTTCCCTAAAAATGATAGGTATTATCTGAATTATCATATACTATTTTACAGTTTGAATGATGCTGTTCTTCTATTATTCTCCTTAGTGTACTTATATCACGTTGAATAGTTTTTGGATTTACAGAAAACTCCTAGTTAATTGAGCTTTTAGATAATCGTTTCCCAGATTATAGGCGAAGAAAAATTGTTATTAGTCTTTCTTGAGAATTCATCATTAATCACCATTTATTTATATTTACTCTTTAGTAAGTAACGATTTAATGCTATTAAAGTCTTTCTTTTTTAGTTTTTAAATCATCAGAAATTCTTTTAAGATTAGGAACTGAGATTACATTACCACCTGTTATCCCCCTCCCATTATTCCTGTTTGACAATAAAAGAAATCTTTCTCTAACAAGCTTCGAACTATTTCGTTATCAAAACCTTGATTTTTCCCTTTCACTTCTTCAAATATTTCTTTAAACAATTTTTCCAAGCACTATCGTATTTACGAAAAATAATAACTGGTTTTTCTACTTTATTATCTAGATATCTATAAATTCTTCTCAATACAATGTAAACACCTAGACGAGATAAATCTGAATTAAGAAGAAGCGTGTTTCCAATTCCTTTTCCATCTAATTTTGGTTCAGAAGAAGAGAATGGATATATTTCAACATTACATATCTTTTCAGAAATTTTTAGTAGCTTTTATCTCGCTCCGCTTGAGCCTCTTCTTTACAATTAGATTCAATATTATACTTACTCAAATTTCCGCTATTTATTCCTAATAATTGAGCATAAAATCGTGCTATATAATAATACTTTTTCAGATAGAGCTGGTTTCTTACTTCTCTTATTTTTGAAGTATATACTCTTCTTGAAAAAAATTTCGGTTCTTCCTCAAACATATTATCTAATTCACGTCTTAAAGGAGTTTCATCTTTACTATTACTATAAATAATTTTTTCAATTGAATCGGTAGTAAAATCATTTAAATTATATCGTTCTTTTATAATTTTTGACTTGTTTCATTCTTCCAAGTTTCATCCCTAAGTTCCGCAGTGTATTTATAATAATCATCTATAGTTTGCTTACCATGCATCTGTTTTTCTGCCCATGTATCCATATCCGAATCCTCAATATAACCTCGAGGGATTTTTCCATACAATAGAAGAGCACTGCATTGTCAATATCTCCATGAAAATGAGTTGGAATTTGGTAACATATTTACATGTTTATTTTTATCTTCTAATTTATTCCATTCTGGATTTTTTTCTTTCAAAAATTGTTCCCATCTCTTATCAGTATCTAAAATATCTAACCAAGAAAAAAATCATTAGTAGAATTATCACCATTGACATTTTTCAAAAATCTTCAATTAGCTTTTTACCTTCTGTTTTATGCCAAGGACTAAATATCTCTAAAAATAAAATTTTTATCATTTATTACTTCGTTAAATCTATCTTTAGAAATCTAGTAACGCATGTTCAAATACTTCTTTTATAGCATCTTTTTAAAAGGTTTTTGATTTTTATTATTTTCTACTTGATTCTTATCTTTATTTATATTTTCTGACATAACTTTAACCTCACTCTATTTTTATTTGTTGATCTTTTTCAACAACTATATTTTATCATATTCGGTGGACAAATACTGTCTATCCGTGAAAGATTTTTAAGTTTTCTAAAAATAATTTAGTATTTTACTTAGAAACTTCAAATACATTAGATGAATCAATTAAAAATAGACTAGAAATTTAAAACTATTTAAAAACTAGTAGATTAAAAATTCTTTAAATTGATTACTAAAAAGTAACTTTTTAAACATCTATTGCTAGGCTCTATCAACATGCTAAATCTTAATGATGTCTGACCCATTATTAAATATCTAATAATCTTCTCTTTTCGCCATCTTACTTTTTAAGACAACTACGTAACTTTCTCTTTTGCCCAAAAATTTATTAACTCTTACTACTTTTTAATCCATTGTTTGGAAAAATTGTTATTCTGTATTCGCAAATGTATCTATCTCTGCATAGTACTAAAGATGGACAATATCTTTCATGAGTACCCTTTTACCTCAATTTCTGCCAGATACACCTTGTCTGTTGTATCCATCATTCCTGATTAAATGACATTTAATCTTGAACCATTACACTTTATTCCATAACCCATAGTCAGTAATTTATCCCTGGAAATTTGAAATACGAGTAAGTAATTATAATTTGATACTGTAACTTGTTCACTGTTAATTATTTTAGTAATTACAAAAATCTCTATTATTTCCCCTTCATCAACTTTAATTTTTATGGTTGATTCTTTTTGGGCTTGTATTTCTATTATAGTTACTTTATAGCTCTATTTTTCTCATCACAATTTCTAACTAATTTTTTTATTTTTTAAGCTAACTCTAGATTTAAAAACTTCTCTAATAACTTTTATCTTCACCTATTGCTGATATTTTAATGTAATCAAATCCATCTTTTTAACATCCTCAAAAGAAATTTTTCTCCATTGATTATTTCCAAATAGTCATTATCATCATTCAAAATCTTCTTTTTCCTCATCATAATCTATACTATAACCCTAAATCAATTTCTATTTTAGAATTGGGAATATCTAATTTTACAAGTGGACGATTATCAATCGTCTCTAAATCAAATTCATCACAAAATAGTGAGTTATAACCATATTTTTAATTGATCATAAAGTAAAAATTTCTTTTTCCTGTTTCAATACATTTCGCTACAACCTTACAAGGTTTTATAGTTGAGTTTTTCATCAAAAATTTCAGTAATCACAGCATCAGAATCCAATTCACCAAAGTAATAGATTTCAAAAGAACTCATTGTACTTGTCTTTTTCTACTTCATTAACTATCCTAATAGACGAAAAAAATCCTCTTCTACTTCAACAATTTTATAATTACTTTCTTTAAAATAAGTTGGTATTTTCATATAAAAAAACTCCTTAAGTCACGTGCAAATATTTTATAATTATATTATATATAATTCTATTTTTAGTAAGTCGATAAATAACTTGAGATTCTCCTTTAGCAATATCATCTTATTTCACTAAATTCAATTTTATTTTTCTATTTCAATACCATTCAGATAAGCAAATTTAATCATAATAGCTCCAGAAAATTCGAGTAATTCAAATTAATGTTTTCTGGAGGCAACTTTTTCAATCTCACCTCCTAGTGAAAAATTAGAAAATTAATCAGAATTTGCAATCCCATCTGCATTCTCTTTCAAATAAACAAAGTCTAATTGTCTCGCCGCTTCAATATATTCGCTTAATTTATCTGATTTTATTTTTATAAAAGAACACTGAGTGCCATTATTTTTGATACTCTTCAGCATAGGTATCACCCTTATATTTGTCTCTTTCCCAAAATTCAATCGCATACTGTTCTGCTTTTTATAATCTATCTCACTTAAAAGCACTTAAAGACATTCTCTGTGTATATTCATCATCTACATTTATATATTTGAATACCCAATCAGTAACTGAACTATCATCTTTATAAACTGGCAATCTTTTTACTAGCTGCCACTTCGCAGTTGTATAAATTGAATCTATACACCTTTCAATCAAATATTTAAACCATTCTTTATATGACGAAATAAAGTCAGCCAAATATTCACATTCATTGTCCCTGGCTACACAATAAAGTATAGATTCTAAATCAGTTTCGGTAACATCTTTTACTTCTACATTCTTTTACAAATGAGATTGCAGATTCTCTCATTCTATCAAAAGAAGGACCTAGAAATTCTCCATTATCAGTATCTTCAGTCATCTCAGAATAATGCTTATAAACCCATTCTTTGTATATTCTCACTTCTTTTATTTAGTATTCAGCTGTATTTATTCAAACGCTCACCCCTAACATTTTATTTGATATGAATTTTTTTCATATTCTTCTCTTTAAAACTTAAATTTGTAACTATCATTTTTTCTCTTCTTCGTTTTTCAATCTCTTTAGCTACCACACCAATTAACTTTCCTAAATCAATAGAATTTTTTTAGCAGTAATGACAGGTTTGCCTGTTTCTTGTTCAATCTCTTTTCTAGCATTTCCTGCAATGCTACCACCACGTTTTGCAACCTTTTTATTTTCTTCTAAGCCTCGAGGATGTTTCGTATTTTGCTATATCTTTTGTTGCCGCTTCTGCAAGCATATTTAAAATAAGCTCCAAGTCTTTCAATGTATTTATCAAACTTACTTCCAAGCTATATAAATGTATATTTTCTACCATTTCAATACTATATAATTATTACTTATTCGTTTTTCTTGTAGTAACTGGGATAAAGAGGTGTTCAAATACACCATCATCAATCATTTTCTCAATCTTCGCCCGGCAAAATCAACTTTATATACTTTTTTCATAAATAGCTGTGCTTAAACATTCGAATGCTCCTCCCGAAGAAATATCACCTAAAAAATTTTGAATTGCTTCTATATCAGGGATAATGATCAGGATTATGTAGATAACGCATATATTCCTCTAAAACTCGTCTAATGTATAGAAAGTCTTTTCAGGCTCATTGTTATTTTTCCTTATCAGAAATATTATTTAACCCATATTCAATGATGTTTTTTTATATCTGTATATTTTTCTCATATCTGAATTCAATACCTCTTTTTCTCCAAATAAACCGAGAATTTCATTAAATTTCTAATGAAATTTTTCCCAATAAATTTTGATTTCTCTTTGCTTAAAAATAAATCCCATTATATAATTCCATAAATTCTTTAGCAAACTTTGAGATAAGTTCATGACCAAGTGTAGTAGCTAAGATCTCTTCACTATCATTAGCTGTTGATGTCCAATTATATGATCCGTACACTACATAGTCTATATCTATGGTACAAAACTTATCATAAACACGGTTATATCTTCTACTTCCCCATCTCGGAATAACCACAATATCTGATTCAGCAACTCAACTCTCACATTTTTTGAGCCTTCTTTCCTTTGAAAAAATTATCAAATAGTACTTATCCTACTCGTTACCGAATTATCCCAATTGCCTGGAGACCGCCGTATCACTAAGCTTTAGTGGCTATCTATTTCTAACTTGACACTAACCACGCACTCAGCGGTTCGCTGTTACCGCATCACTATCGCTCTGCGACAGCTATCGCATAAAGTATTCGTAATTAATGACTTCGGTCTACGCCCTTGTCAGTAACCTGTTTTCCCTGCATTTTCTTCAGTAGTTTCACTATTCTTTCCCTATTCTTTGCAGTTTTCATAAAAGTAGGGAGATGATCAGATTGGGACATTCCTGTAATATTATATGGCTTTAGTCTCAGGTTAGCACTGAGATATTTAATTAAATACTCAAGGTGTTCACGGTTCAGTGCCCAGACAGGCTTGCCCTGAAAAAATGTCAAAAACCACAGCTCTAGTCCAAAATAAGGTTCTCTTCCTCCCTGAATTTCAGCAGTATATGTAAATGGCTCAGCGGTTTTATGAACCTTCCCTTGCATTTGAGTTCCGCAATAAGGACATAATACATTTAGCGTAGAGAAGTGTTGCTTTGTCTTGTCTTCAATATCTACTCTATAATATCTGCCACAATTTATACATTTGTTATTAACATCATAGCGATAAATTGTGCGATCATAGCTTTTTTGATGACCACAACTTGTACACTTAAAATATACATTATCATCATCTGCAACTATCATCCCTAATCCTTGACATTTAGGACATTTGACTTGCATTCCTGATTCCATGGCACTATAGACACTGTATTTAAAATAGGCTTCATCAATTGTGCGTCTCATAGTCTTCAAAACTCCTTCCTAGGCAAATACAAATATATCTATTACTCACGATTCCTTCCTTTTTTGTTATTGAAAGCATAGCTATATTGGCTGCAACCCGATACCAATAAAACTTTTCTATGCTCGTTCTCTTAGGCGTACCCTGCATGTGTGATAAAACTGCTTTCACAATCTACTGTATAGTTCGTGAAAGCAAAACCACGTACTCAGCGGTTCGCTGCTACCGCATCACTATCGCTCTGCGACAGCTATCGCATAAAGCATTCATAATTAATGACTTCGCTCTACGACCTTGTCATTAAAACGACTGCTTCAACATGATACGTCCCTGGGAACATATCTACTGGTTGAACTGCTCCAAGTTTATAACCAAGACTTCTCATTATTTCCATATCTCTTGCTAGGGTTGCTGGATTACAACTAACATAAACTACTTTTTCTATATCCATCGCTGCAAAGGTCTCTCAAGAAACTTTTCTTCACACCCTTTACGTGGTGGATCGACAATAACTGCATCTAATTTTATATTTTGTGAGATTAGTTTTTTATTATATCTTCACTTTTTCCTAATAAGAATTCTGCATTATTTATGTTGTTGTTTTTGCATTTTCTTTCGCATCACGAACTGCCGCTTCTACTATTTCTATCCCGTATACTTTTTTACTTTTTTGTGCTGCGAATAAACTTATCGTTCCAATACCACAGTATGCATCGATTATTGTATCATCTTCTTTTAGTTCAGCTAATTCCAGTGCCTTACTATATAAAAACTTCTGTTTGGATTGGATTTACTTGGTAGAACGAGCGTAATGAAATTTTTAAATTCAATATTGTTTAATAGATCAACTATATAATCTCGTCCAAATAAATTTTCAGTTTTATCTCCAAATATAACATTAGTCTTTTTATCATTAATGTTCAACATTACGCTAACTATTCTATCATCTAATTTCGTAAGTCTTTCTACAAACTCGTCAAGATTTGCAAATTTCTCTTTAGCAACTATCCCTATCATAATTTCACTTTTTGCTAGAATTTGTTCTAAACATTATATGGCGAATTGCACCTTTGTGACTCTCTTCATCATATACTGATAAATCTAATTCAATTATCAAACTACGAATATCATTCATTAGTTTATTGTGTTCATCATATTGAATAAAAACATTTTTCAATATTAATCACATCATGACTACGCGGTTTGTAATAACCCATTCGTACTTCATTATCCACTTTTTGAACTGGAATAACTGATTTATTACGGTAGTGATATCCATTCTTCATTCCCAAAGTTGGTAATACTTCGACACTATCTGCACCTAAGGTTTTTGTTCATAATATTTTGAACTTTTTTTGTTTTAAAGCGCAGTTGTTCCTCATAATCCATATGTACTAAATTAGCTCCTGATGTTTTTGGCACTCCTTCAACACGCTTATCAGAAACTTCTATTATATTTAACACCTTACCATAGCCAAGATTCTTTTTTAATTTTATTATTTTTAAATTCAATAAATTCCCCTCTACCACATCTTCAATAAAAAAATAGGGAAATTATCTACTTTTACTACTCCAAGACCATCATGAGTATAATCAATGACGCGCCCTGTTAATATATCATTTTTGCATATTAATCCTCTCTAATTCGTTCAAGATAGCAACCTTATAATCTATCTTTCTACTATTAAAAATTTATCTAATTTCTATATTTTATGAAAAAGAACAGCAATAGGAAACTTTATCTCCTACACTGTTCTCCTATTAATTATATATTTTTATTATATAGAACTTACATAATAAATATTTATTCAATTACATACTTACACCAATTACTTTTTATACCATTAACAAATTCAAGGTTTTTAATTTGTTTTGTTAATTTTTTCAATATTAGTATGCTCAGCATCTATTTCTAAAGAAATCATTATAGTAGCTCGAGCATTAATTGGTACTGTTTGGTGGATAGTAAGTACACTACATTTTTCATCATTGACTATTCGTAATATTTTACCTAAAATTCCAGGAATATCATCAACATCTATTGATAATGATAAAATAGACTGTCTTTGAATATCTTGAATTGGAAAAATCGTATCTTTATACTTATAAAAAGCACTTCTACTTAAATCAAATCTCTTTGATGCTTCCAAAATAGATAGTTTAGGATTTTCTTCAAGAGCTTTTTCATAATCAATGTTTTTTACTGCTTCAGGTAATACATCTTCTCTGATTATATAATATACTTTTTCTTTATCCATAGTTTTGCCCCTATTCTACAAATTCAAACTCACCTTTTTAGAATCTTAACTGTATCACCATTTTTTACATCCACGTTCACGCAATGCATCATCTACTCCCATAGAACGCATTTGTTGTGCGAATCTTCTTACAGATGCATCACGGTTAAAGTCTGTCATTAGAATGCACGTTCGATACCTGGTCCACTTACTACATAGCACCTGTATCATCTCTTGTAATCTTGAATGTTTCATCTTTTTGGTTTATGTTTATAAAGAACTCTATTTTCCATACTTTCTTCTTCAGTATCAAGTTCATATAGCATATTAGGATCTGTAGAATCTAATATATCACTTATTTTATAAAGTAGATTATCTACATTTGTTCTAGTAAATGCTGAAATTTCTACGATATCAACTTCTTCACCATCAGCTGCTAATTTAGCTTTAAACTCTTCTAGATTTTCTTGCGCTGCTGGAATATCCATTTTATTAGCGACTACAATTTGTGGACGTTCTAATAAACGCATATTATATTCACCTAGTTCTTGATTAATAATTTTATAATCTTCATAAGGATCACGACCATCAGTTGCTGACATATCTACTACATGAACTATTACTTTAGTTCTTTCTATATGACGTAAAAACTGATGTCCTAAACCTACACCTTGACTAGCTCCTTCGATAAGCCCCGGAAGATCAGCCATAACAAAACTACGATGATCTTTTGTTTCAACTACTCCCTAAATTAGGAGCTAATGTTGTAAAATGATAGTCTGCAATTTTTGGTTTAGCTTTTTGAAGTAATTGATAACAATGTTGATTTCCCTACTGATGGGAATCCTACTAAACCTACATCAGCCATAAGCTTAAGCTCAAGAGTAAGATTACGTTCTTCTCCTGGTTCACCATTTTCTGCGATTTCTGGGGCTGGATTTGATGGTGTTGCGAAACGACAGTTACCACGTCCTCCGCGTCCTCCACGTGCTACGATTACTTCTTGTTCATGTTCTACAAGGTCAGCAAGTACTTCTCCTGTATCAGTATCACGGATAACAGTTCCTGGTGGTACTTTTAGATATAAATCTTTTGATTTACGTCCATGCATACCTTTACTCATTCCAGTTTTCCCCGTTTGGTGCAACGAATTTTTTCTGATAGCGATAGTCCATGAATGTTCTAAGCCCTTCGTCAACTATAAAAACAACGTTGGCTCCACGACCGCCATCTCCTCCCGCAGGTCCACCTTTAGGAACATACTTTTCACGTCTGAACGCTACTAGACCATTCCCACCGTCACCTGAACGGACAAATATTTTTACCTCATCTAAAAACATACTATTCTCCTATATCTCTTTTTCTTTTTAATTTCTATTAAAAAAACTATTCCTAATCGCTCTTTACAAGTATACATATCCCATTTATTATATCATAATTTTTTTATGGAAAAATACTATTAAATAGTTTCAAAACAAAAAATAACGGCTGCCTAGCAACCGCAATGTACTCCACAGGCAGGGACTCGAACCTGCGACCCTCTGATTAACAGTCAGATGCTACTACCAACTGAGCTACTGTGGATAAAATATCTAAAAATAAAAATGGAGCGGGTGATGAGAATCGAACTCACAACATCAGTTTGGAAGACTGAGGTTTTTACCACTAAACTACACCCGCATTTGAAATTTTTATTTGATTGTTATCTTGTTATGTTTAATATTATATTACAACTCTAATGCTTTGTCAATATTTTTCATTTTCTTTCAATGTTTTTTTAAATTATCCATAGTACCACCTTTCTTTTTATTATTTTTCAAGAACTATATTTTTGACTGTAACTATATCTTAACATGAGTTTTTACTTGTCAAGAATTTTCTTGTTTTTTAAAAATTATCAAAAATATAACCTTGTTCTTGAAAATAAGAATGTGATATAGTATAATTATTTTAAAGGAGGCGTATATGCATGACGCTAGGAAAAGAATTGAAGAAAAAGGTTAGCTAAAAAAATCTAAAAAGAAAGAATTAGCAAAACTTATTAATGTACACGACACGCTTATAGGAAAAATATGAACGTGATGAAGTAGACTTGGGACTTAGCAAAATTAAAGAATTAGCTAGAGTATTAGACACCACGCCTGCTTTTCTTATGGGCTGGGAAGATGAACAAAAAAAGAAATTGATATAGCGAATATGGTTAACGACCCTAATGGATAATTTAAATAGTAATCAAGTCCTGATGTATAGCGGTGAACCAATGGACGAAGTAACAAAAGATTTAGTGCGTGCTTCAATCGAACAAGCAGCAAGAATTGCAATGGCGCGTCACAAAACAGAAAATGACGATTAAAGATGTTTACCATTCCTTAGTAAAGGAATTCGGAACAACTAATCCATTTAACATCGCTGGACGATTAGGAATAACAGTACTATTTAACGATTTAGGAACAAACAACAGGCTATATCATTCTTTGGAAATTTGCAAGAAAACATACCACTACATACACATCAATAACAACTTATCTGACGATGATAAGCGATACACCATGGCACATGAATTAGGACACTTTTATTTTTACACAAAAATTCAAACTTACACTTCTTAAGGAGAATTTCAAAGAGTACCCTTATCAAGACAAGAAATAGAAGCCGACCTATTCGTAAAGCTATTTTTATAATTTCAGATGAGGGAAATAAATAATATCTCTCACATATCCAAGTCATTTTAGACTAGACTATAGAATATGTGAAGAAAGAATTAAATATTTAGATAGCTAGTTAACTTTAGCTATCCATTATGGTTAAATAACCGCCAAAAATACAAATCAAAAGGAGTATATAAAAATGAAAAAAATCAAGAATATTATTGAGTACATTTCTTGCTAGTGCTGTAGTACTTGCAGGATGTTCTTCAAAAACAGAGACTAATTCATCTTCTGGAAAAACAGAACAAAAAGAAGAAAAGAAAAACAGTAATGAGGCTAAATTAGGCGCACCTATCACATTTGATAAAGAAGCGGAAATAACAGTAAAAACTGCTGCATGGACTGATGAAAGAAATCAATTCCTAGATAAACCAGCTAAGAAAGTTCTTTTAGTAACATACGATGTTAAAAACCTTTCTGACAAAGATTATTCAGTAGGTACTGAGCTTAGATTATATGTAAATGGTAAAAAGCAGAAGCATACCCTGTTCAATTAACTTTTAGAAACAATTTCAGCCAATAGAGTTTTTTTGAAAAACGCTACTCAGGCGTTTGCTGTAAATGAAGATGGAGAACTTGAATTAGAAGTACAACCTTTTATGTCACAAAAAGAGATCATTAAACTTGATTTAAAATAAAAATAAAAACTCCCCTGCCCCTGCCAAGAGATAGAGAGTTTTTAAAAGTGTAAGTCCGTTTCGAGTATTACTATATCGTCACATATTAATAGTGATCTCAAAACTACTTAAGATGTGTATATTATATCATATACATAATATCAATTCAATCATTAATTTCTTTGATATGTGCTAGATAGAAAGGAAATGATGAAAAATGATTAAAGAATATATAAATAAACGTGATAATAAAAAAATATTACATGATTAAAGTTTATCTTGGAAAAAGATGAAAATGGAAAAAGAAAAGAAACAACAAGACTCGGTTTTTAAAACTAGAAAAGAAGCGGTACTATGTGAAGCTAAAATTAAAACTGAAATAGCTACTAACGGCTTATTAAATACAGAAGTTACAACATTTTAAAGAAATATATGAGCTATGGTACGAGGGTTATCAACATACCATTAAAGAAAGTACTTTACTAGTCAATCAACATATATTTGATTTATTACTTGCTAAATTAGAAAATATGCAATTAAAAAACTTACTCTGCCCTTACTGCCAAAAATTATTAATAATTACAGTAAAAGTTTTTCACTTGCTGTTCTAAAAAAATAAAGATCTATGGTAGCATGATTTTAGATTATGCTGTTAAGATGAAAGTTATATACAGTAACCCAATGAAAGATGTACTATTACCTAAACCAAAAAGATGATATTACTTCTAGATGATAAGGATAAATATTACTCTAAAGAAGAATTAAAACAATTCCTTACTTTAGTTGATAATGAGGATGATATAAAACTAACTACAATGTTTAGGTTATTAGCTTTTTACAGGTATTCGTAAGGGTGAATTACAGGCTCTTGAATGGTCTGATATTGACTTTACCAACAATACAATTAATATAAACAAGACGTTAGCATTGAATACAGAAAAAAAGGTAGTTGTTCAAACTCCAAAAAGTAAAAAGTGGTGTAAGAAATATTAGCATTGATGAACAAAACCGCAAATATTTTTAAAACGTTGGAAAAATTAATCAAAGGGAAAGATTTTTTTAATGATAGGTACAAGAGTAAAAGAAACATCAACCTTGTTTTTACTGACGAGATCACGAACTCTTATTTATATCTAAATTTCATGAATGCTAATTTAAAACGTATCTGTAAAAATCATGATTTTAAAGAAATTAAAGTACATGGTTTTTAGACACACTCACTGCAGTTTATTATTTGAAAGTGGCTTTACTATCCAAGAAGTACAAGATAGATTAGGCCATTCAGACCTAAAAAACAATGAGTATATATGCTCACGTAACAGAAAAAGCTAAAAAGAAGAAGTTGGGGAAAAAAATTCGTAAGATACGTTAATTTTTAAAGTGTGGGTCAAGTGTGGGTCAAGTGCCATAACAAAAAGCCTTAAACGTTTATACTTTAAGGCTTTTCTAAGTTTATTATTTAGTTTCTCTGATTTTATCTCATATTAATTACGCATTATATAAATGTATAGTTGCTGTAAATTCAATGTTTCTTAATTTAAAATTAGTATTATTTGTTAATACAAATAAATAACAACGTTTGTAATCTCGTAATAGTTTTAGTGATGTATTGTTTGGTTTTTATTAAAATATTTCAGGTGTATTTATTTAATCATTTCTTTCCTTACGCTCCTGGATTAATTGCTCAAATTCTGCGATATCCTCACGATCTATATTCTTTATTTATAAAAAGAACTCCCACGTCAGAACGTATCTGTCTTTAAAATAGGCATGGGAGCATTGGTATTTTTTTAAAATAGAAAAAAAGCAGCTAGCTAGTTCTACTTCTCACGGTGGGCATAGCCCTCTAATCTGTATATATTATATCGTATTTTTACTTTTTCAATAAAAATACCCCTAATTAAAGGGGTGTAATAACGTCTTTATTATTAAATCTACATATCTACTGCATTCACAAGGTAAGCGTCCTCTACCCATTGATTTGACTCTGGATAGTTAATTCTAGCCCAACCATTGCGTTTTTCGTATACACGTACACGAGTTCCAGCTTTTAACAGTTCCTTATCCTCTGAATTTACATCAGGCGATGTTTCTACGAAATAATCTTCTGAAAGTTCTGCCTCATAATACGGCATATCAGAGGCTTTTTAATTCTGTGTTTACGTCTAATTCATGAGCGAAATCATCTGAAATATTGTCTTGTGGAGCTTCTCCAGTATATCGGTATGCGTACACATATGGGCAACCGTTAGCCTCCCAAATTACGTCATGATTGTTTATTGTAATTCCATTATATCCATAGTTACAGTGAATAATATTGTCCACGTCAACGAATATTCCCGTATGCCCGAAAGCCCCATTTGAACGTCCTCTAGCGCCCCAAATAAATATATCGCCGCGTTGTGCTTCCCAATATGAATTTTCAGCAATTAGACTATATCCATTTTTAAGTAACCAGTCGTGCATGTATTCAGTATTAACCGCCCAACCGTGGTCGCTTGCTCCTGCACTTCTCAATGCAAAATAAACTGAACTTGAACAATCGTACGAGTTCGGTCCTAGTCTACTTGCCATTGAGTAAGTAACCACACCTCGTCTGTCGTTCATCCATTTAATCGCTTGTTCTATGTTAATTGCCATGTTATTTATCCTCCTTTGGTTTGTCGTAAGTTAAAGCTTGTTCACTGTCAGAAACCCCATGAGTAGTAGGGTCTGTAACTACTCCTAATATAGTTAACACAACGAAAATAGAGTTAATTACATCTACCACATTTGCCGAAAAATCCGTTTAAATTTAAGTGCAATCCAAACATTTTTAAATACCATTTGTACGGCTACTATTAACGCACTTACAAGCGCTAATACAAAGCCTTTATTTCTTAATCTTACATTCCAATTAATCATTTAATTATCCTCCTTTTTCAACGGCAACTTTTTGGCATTTTTCAAACAATTCGCTAATTGTAGAATTACCACCCTAATTTTTCATAAGAATTGTAAATCTGATAATTCTCTTAGTTTGTTAATTCCTATAAAGCCTGCGTTTAAAGCTTCCGTCAACTCTATCAACAATCTAAATTTAGTTATTGCCAAAGTTCCGTCTTTTTGTTATTTCTACTTGTTCTTTTTATTTCATTTTAAACTTTCGTATATCTTTTTCTAAATTCTTGTTACTACGTTTCAACAACCACGCTATCGTGGGTGCAATGATAGTAGTAACAACTGCGACTATAACCCCTTCACTAATCAAGCATTAAATGTCCTCACTTTCTTTAAATTTTTAAAAGGAGCAATTAAGCTCCTTGATACTACTCTTGCGCTAAATGCTCTAAGTCCATATCGATTAAACATTCTTTAACTTGTTCTTTTAAGAACGAAGGAACGCTTGCGAATGTACGTTTGCCTTTAGCGATATTAATCGCGAATAACATTGCCATCATTACTCTCACCTCCTTTGCCATCTTTTTGAGTTTTCTCAGCTTCTTCATGCTGTCCATCTCCTTTAGCCAATTTATCACCAAGTTGTGTGATAAGTTCCATAACCAGAGCCTTGAGTTACCTCGAGTTCCTTCTTCATCTTGTTTACTTCATCTAGTTGCTTATCCATAAGTTTCAACTTCTCATCAACCTTGGCAAATCGTTCATTCTCTGCGCGGTTAGGGGTACGTTTCTTGGTAGAATTGTTCCAACACTAACTCGATTAAATCCTCATCTGTTTTTGTGGTCGTGATTACCGCTTAAAATTCTAGTGATAATTGTTTGACCATCTTGAATTTGTACCCTTAAACCAGTTACTGTCGCGTTGTCGTTGAAAAATTCGGTCTTTGTAGTTAATCTTGTACATCTTCTTTTTCTCCTTTTGAAATTTGCTCGTTAAACGTCTTAATTATCTCACTGTAGCCGTCGTTAATATGCAATAACTCCTTACTTTTTCCAATCGCTCAATATATCAGCGATTATGCCAACCATGATGAATGGTGGTAAGCCATAATCTCTGCGTTTAATTCTACATTTTATTAAATCACTTTTTACATTTTGCAATTTTAACCTCTATTGGCATCATTTTTAAAATCTCCTTTCTTACCTCGGCATTGAACTATCAATCAATAAGCCATTTTTAAACGTTAAATAACAGTTGTCGTGCCACTGATAAGCACGACCATCACTTTGGAAGGACACAGGTAACGAGAAGCGGAAAGTTCCGTTTTCACCGTCCCCAAACCGTGATATTCGTTGATTTTAAAATAACGTTTTTAATTTCGTTATTTTGCATATCAATATCACATCCAGCGTTGAGTGTGTCAGCTTTATATGTTGCGAAATTTCCTGAGGAGTAAACCCATTTCCATGTATATGCATCGGCATTTCTGGACGTTTGGTAAGCCCAACCCATGAACCAGCCGTCGTAGTTTAAATCGAATTGAATACCTTTTTTAGATCTATCTTGTTTATAAGAGTTCGTGCCTATTGACCCTAAATAATAACCATCACGCCACATTTGGTAACCTGAATCATTTAGTCTGGCAACTAATTTATTATCGTTAACTGCCCGCCTTCATAAAATGACATACCAGCATTTTTCAAATTGAATATATTTAGAAATATTGTTCCACGCTAATTTTTAAATATTGAGCATTTTTGCGTCAAGACCGTACCAAATTCATTTTTCACTGATTGTTCAATTTGGTCTTTTGTCTGGTTAATCTTACTTTTCCATTTCTGAGATGTTGTATTCGTTTTTATATCCCGTTTCGAAATTTTCTTTATAGAATATAAGGTTTGAAACCGTCAAATTAGGGCGGAATACCAACACTTAGCATATTGGCAACGCCGTCACCTCTTAATGATAGCTTATTTAAGCCTTTAATAAGCTTTTTCTTAGCAATGATATTCGAAACGCCGTTAAAAATAACTTGATATCATCCAACCGTCAACGTTTTCAGCTATCTCAAATTCAAGTGAGTGTATTTTTGCCGTTTGCAAAAGGCTCTTTTGTTTCTATTGTGATATTACCCTTTTTGTGTAAATCCGCATTAGTAGTTTTTATTAAATTTTTCTTTCGGATTTTTCAAACTCTGGAACTTCGTATATTTCAACGTTCTTGACTTTAGTGTTTGTTCCTAAAGGGTAGATATTAATTCTTGTTTGGTCGCTTGCATAAGACACTCTCCAAATATTTGAGCCGTTTGATATTATCTTACTATCCCCATTATCTTTTGCATTGTATAATCTTGTATTCTGATTATCTGGCACATCTTCTAAATCAGCTAAAATGTAGTATTCTTTATTAGCTTTAAGTGGTGTTTTAGCGTTAAAAATAAAGGTCGTTCCCTTTCTTTTCAACTCCACTCTCTGAACAGATATTCTCAATATTGTAAGCCATTTTGAATTTTTGCTTGTTAATCTCGCCAATTTTACTCTCAAACTTGTCAATAGTACTTTCAAAAGTCTTAACCTTGCTTATGGTTTCAGTTAAAAGTTGCTTGTCAATCGTATTGTTCAACCTAGCACTTGCTACTGTCTTATTCTCTCCGCAAGTTACCTCAAACACAACCTCTATTGGTTGACCGTTTTTAGTTCCGTTAGGAATGTTGATATTTTGAACTAGACCGTTGTTGTCAAGTGTTACTTCTCCAGTCGCTGTATATCCACTTGCTACTAGCTTTTTAATCTCAATTTTCAACGGTATTTCGGTAGTTGAAGTACGTATAATCTCTCCGTTGTTGTACACGTCCAAATAGACCTTACAGTTTGCTAGATTTTCGTTCAAATAACTTCCCTCTATCCTTGCCGAAGCAGTAAGAGAGTAAGATTGCATATCCTCAATAGCGGGAAGCCACTTATCCGTCACTGCTTCACTAACAGCCACATAAGGTTCGGCTATTTTGAAATGAGCGTCACCTCTTGAGATTAAAGCAAAATTACTGTTTCCGAAAAATTCACCTTCTTCATCACTGTTAATTAGCGTTTCTTTTTCAATAACAATCCACTTATTCTCACCTTTCGGAACTTCTAATAGCGGAACCGAAAAAAGCAAACTATACTGGTTATTTATCGGGACCCCTAAATTAATTTTTGTGTTATTCGCACTATCGGAAAAAACGTATATAGGTATTCTCAGGACATTTTTTTTACCTTTTGCAAAACCTCTTAATTTCGTTTTAACAATAAACCCTTGAACATCATTACTTGAGTTTGGCAACACCTCTATCGAATTTTGGTTGTTGTAATCTTTTTTATTGAGTTTTAATTGCGTATTCTCAACTGGCTTAACCACATCTAAACTCGGAAAATCTAGTTCCTATTAGTTGGTTAAACGCTGGTACTTTTTCCGTCTTTACCTTTTTAGTTCGGGTTTTTCTTTTCAATTTCTTTATTAACTTCCGATAGTAAAATTTGATGGATACCCTCATCTGTTGCTAAAAAGCTCGCTTAATTTAGATTTTTGTAATAAGCCCTTCTCGAATGGAGTTAACAGCTTTCGAACTTAATTTTTCAAAAACTTAAGCTCCCTGTTGATATCCTATTAGCATCTAATTCTATAATTTTAGTAATTGCTGCTGCAAAATTCTTGGTAAGTATCTCTGATTTTGTTATCTGAGTAACCACACCTTCAATATCCCCCGTTGAAGTTTTAGAACCCATTTTCCTTTTTTTCAAAAATGTATAAGTCCGTAAAAAGCTCCATTCGGCTTAAACCAAACGTCACCTTCGCTTGGATTTTTAGGTTCAGTAGTATCCGCATAAACTAAGTTACCAGTTGCCCCTCAATCTCGCATTAATAAATTCTATTTGACGTTGGACAGTTCCTTTATACTCAGTAGTTAAGCTAGCAGTACCTTTTTACATTGGCGCTAATAGTCGATTTTAGTCCACCTGAAAAAGAAATTTTTTAAAGATAAGATAGGAAACGCTTTATAAGTTCCGTTTGACACCTCAATAGAAACCCAATCTCCAACTTCAACAAATGGATCTCCGCGCCAATTTAATTTAAACGGATTAAACCTTAAATTTTTATATTCTGAATAAATAGAATTTAACACTCCCTGCGTCATTAGCGGATTAGATAGATTAACCTGTGTTCCCAAAGGACTTCCCATAACCAATATATTTTTTCTCTTTATCTTTTAAATCAACAGAAATACCGTTGATTCTAAATTCTACCTCATCTACCTCTAATCCTTTTTAGTAGATAAGCACTTTTAGAAATTCTTTTTCTGTTCTGATAAAGCTTTCTAAATTCAAGTTCTCCTCTATTGTTAAATACTACAAAAGCACCCACAGTTTGCGTAAATATCCTAACATTTCTCGATAAGAAACTTTTTCTAATTTTTTTATCAAAACTAGGTAAATTTGAGATATTCAGATTGTTATTAACTCTTAAATTGCAATCATTAACTATTTCTTGAACTATATTTTTACCCAAGGCAGGATAAGATATAGTAGATTTAAATTGATCATTTAAGAAAGCCATTTTATCAACAGCTTTAACTGCTGTAGTTTTATTGTTCCTATCTAATTTTATTTCAGTTAAATAGAATTCGCCTATTTGACGTTCTACTAAACCAGATTCAGTTTCAATTGTGAAAGAAACCTTGATTAATTCTCTTTCTTGAAGTCCCTCTATTAAAGTTTTTGAATTTTTATATCAACTGTAGAAGTATTAGTAGAACCGATTGACATTTCATTTCCAGTAATCGAGCTTATATAGTCTATTGAGCTTACACCATCTGACAAAACTTTATTTTTTTGATTGTCACGCCCTCTTATGCGTCTTGAAGGAGCATTAATAGCCTTTTGATAATTCTGATTAATATTATACATACAACGTCTACCTTTCTATAAAATTCATTTTTAATCCACTCCAGGGCTTTAATTTTTCATTAAAACTATATGCAGGAGAAGTTCTATCCCCTACATAGAACGTTCTATTTACCATTCCTTCCATAGGGTCCGGATAAGTAATTGAAAAGAATTCACTTGTTACAGCGCTAAGTAGGGCTCTAATTTCGTCTTGTGTTAATATCCCCCACTCGCATTCTAGTTTTTCGTTTTGTTGTAACCCTATCTCTAATCATATTACCATTTGCATCACGTCCAGTTTCTCCGTCAATATCTTGGATTCCCACTTGAAATGATTTAGGAGCAACAACAGTTACTCCATTAATTATTAATTTTTGCCATTTATTGCTCCTCCTAAATTTTTATAAGCGTTTGACCAACGCGTTCTTGTTCTTTATTAATTTCATCAATTGTAAATCTAGCGTATTCAGTACCACCTAACTGGATTACAATATCTCCACTAGGTAAACTACTTGCTTGTTGACCATTCCCGATAACCTCAGCAACTGCGCTACTTACTACACGTCCCATAGTCTGTAAGAATCCTGTGTTTTCTAGTGGGACAACCGCTTCTTTACCAGCTTCACCAATCATAGCGATAGTTGGACTGTCAACAATACCCCCTCTTGCTAATCTAGGTAAACTGATATACCCGATAGTACCCAAACTTACACCAGGAAGTTTATTAATTAAACCTATAACACCGTTAATCATTCTTATAAAACCATTGACTATATTTTTCAATAGTCCCTAAAACGGCATTGACTGCACCTCTAAAAGCGCCCCCTACAGCATTGCCTACCATTTGACCAGCTCTTACAAATATACCTTTAACAGTACTCCAAACACCAGAGAAGAACGTTCCTATTGAACTGAATGCTCTTTTCACTGCATCATAAGCTTGGCTAAACGTCGTTCCAAACCACTCTGCAACTCTGCTCAATGCGGTCTTAACATCATTCCAACGCTCGGTAAACCAACGACCTATGCCTTTGAATATATCAACTATAGTTTATCCCAAGCTTTTTTTGCCACTGCTCTTTTGTACCAGTTAGCTACTGGAGAAAGAATATTCTTAACATCATTCCACCTGTCAGAAAACCATTGACCAATCCCTTTGAATATTCCTACTATGAAATCCCAAGCTTCTTGAAACCTATCTCCAAACCACTGGCCTACAGTAGAAAATATAGAAACTATTCCATCCCAAAGTCCCTGGAAAAAGCTAACTATTAACTGCCAAACACCTATGATGTTGTTGTAGGCAATTTCAAAGTATAAGACTATTCCATCCCATATACCTACTATGATATTCTTAACAAATTCAAAACCGGTTTGAATAAGTGCCCCTATTTCCTCACCTACTGCTGAAAAAATACCTTTAATAAAGTCCCAAGCACCTTTGAATATATCCTTTACACCTTCCCAGATTTTAGACCAATCACCCGTGAAAATACCCAATACAATTTTTATAAACCCGGTAATTACATCTATTATCAGTTTGAAAATTGATGATACTACATTAAATAAAGCCATTATAGATCTTCCTATTTGTTCAATAATGGGCATAACTACTGGTAACACATTTTTAGCTAAAAATGAGATTACCGGAACAATATATTTTTCAACACAACTTTTTAAAACATCAATAACCGTACCTATAAGGTTACCAATACTTACTAACGTAGGCTTGATAAAGTTTTTGATACGTACTCTTGAACTTTTTCCCTAAAGTTTTCAACGTAGGGTTAACGTGGTTATTCCACATCTCTAAAAAGATACTAGTTATCTTAGAAATTCCACCATTTAAAGAATCAATAAACGGTTTAATGTGTTCATCATACACTTTATTAAATATAGAAAATCCATCTTTTACAAAAATCTTTCAAAGTCTCTATTACCGGACTAACGGCATCTAATATGCCAGTAAATACTTGAGTAAACTTATCTTTGTTATCACCAATTACTTGTTCTATACCTTTGAATACATCTCTTACTAATTTTAACCATATATCCACAATTCCCATAGAAGCATAGGTTAATGTAGAAATGATGTTAGCTCCAATATCTGTAGAAGGTTTGCTTTGTAATGGTATCGTAGAAAATATCAGATAACTTAGCTGCAATATTTCCTAGACTGCTGTATATATCCCCCATTTCTAAGAAACTTCTCATTAACCAAGATTTTTATATCAAGCCTAGTTTCTTTCAAAGATTTATCTATACTTTCAAAAAAATTAAAACACCTATTCCTAATGCTACATTAGCAATTGCTCCAACCATTTGACCTAACGCAAATGCTAACTTTTCTAAAAATATACCGGCTGTTCTTGCAACTAATCCATCACTAAATATAATTTCGAATGATTCTTTAATACCTTTTAAGGCTTCTTTTATACGGTCAAGTCCTTCTTCTCGGAATGTCAACTTCCAACCTAATTTAAATAAGTCTGCTAAATGTACCAGGAAATCCTTTAGAGGCTTTAGCTTCTCAAGAAGTCCATCAAACATAGTATTATATTGAGTCCCTCTATCAGTTATATCAATATCAGGTAAAATATCTTTTCCACCTTTGCCTTTACCTTTACCGCCTTTACCTTTACCTCCAGAACCAACATCTGAATCTGAATCATCAGCTTTCTTATTTAACAAGTTAATTTCATCAAACCCCATAAGGCCGCGTAATTCTTTTTACCGCTTTTTTTAGCAGCTTTCCCAGCGTTACCTACATTGTCGGCTAAGTTATCAGCACCGCCACTGGCATCATCTAAGTTATCGGCTAAATCTCCCGCAGCGCCTCCTGCACCTTGCAATCCTTTAGTTACATTCCCTACAGTTCCTGCTACCCCATCATTGCTACTTACTTTTTTATCAAATAATAACTGCACAAACTCAGCTAATTTAGCAGTAGCCCAACGTAAGGCGCTAGCAAAAGCATTTAATATAGGCATTACAGCGTTTATGATTGGTAAAAAGGCATTACCTATATTTAAAGCCGTATCTTTCATCAAAGCTTTAAATGTTGATATTCTTGTATTAACTGTATCTTCTAAAGTCTCTCCATATCGCTTAGTTGCTTGTTCTAAGATAGCCATTAATCTGATTTGTTGTTGTGTTTGGAAATCTAATTGTTGCCAACTTTGACCATTAGCAAATTTCTTGAATGCCTCAGTGCTTTCAATCATACTAACGTTAACCATTACCCCTAAATCCTCAATGGCCTCTGTATTCCCAAGTAAACCACTTCGAATACGTTCCATAACATCAGTCATAGTACGACCAGTCCCTTGTGCGATAATTGAAGATGTTTCAAGTAATTTAGTTGTATAGGCAGCTAACTTTTCCTGGTTTTGAATAAATCCGGCTAAAATATTACCATAAGTTGCTCCGTATTTTATTGCCTCGCCTTTACTCATATTAAATGCTAAGGCATTATTTTCTGCCCATTTTAAGAATGATTGAGTGCTCTCGCCCATTATTCTACTGATTTGATTAATAGAAGCTTGTACTTCCAAGGCTGTTTGAACAGAATACTTTCCAAGGCGATACAGTTGTTGAAATAGCAATCCTACTACTGCTAATTTTGCTAATCCTGAAAAAGCATTTTTTATGCTGTTTACATTCTCCTTAATGCCTCTAGTAGCTTGATTCATAGATCCTTCTAACTGTTTCATTTTTCGTTGAAAAGGTGCTAATTCGGCATTAATAACAACCTTTAATTCTTCTAATGTAGCCATCTCTTACCTCCTTTTTGCTAAAATAAAAAGCCAACCAGTTTTACTGATTGACCCTATACGTTATTATTTCCAGTGGTATCCACAATCTTTGCAAATTTTATAATTTTTTACATCATTCGATATCCTCCTGTTTTTGGGCAGTAGCATTTTAAGTGGTATTATGAACAATCCCATTAAAATATACAGGAATAACCATTTTATGGTTACCCACCACCAACCTACCAGTAACCACCAAATGAAACTATGTCTTCTTGGGACAATATCCTGAATATTGACTAGTTGGAATTGTAAATTATTAGATTGACATTTTTGGGCAAGATAAATTTGTTTGATTATTTTTTTCATAGTATAAAACCTCCGTCACAAGTTTATTATACTACATTTTAAAGTTTTTTTGAATTTCTAATTTCGTTAAATCTCATAACAAATTCTCTCATTCTCTCTTTATGCAAAGCTAACTCTTGTTCTTTTCTCAACTCTTCTATTTGTGCTTTTTCTTTTTCAAAAATATACTCAGGAGCACAATTCCATAATTCAGGAGGTTTAACATCCTTACTCAGGAGTGGCCTGAGAAAACCCTACAATTGTGTTTGCTAAATAATAATCACGTATATATTCATTTTTTTCTGTTAAATTCAAGAACTTTATTCTTGCTGTTTATAATATCTAGAATTTCTTGTGGTGAATGTTCCCAAAAGAAATGAGGAGTTATATCCACATCTAAAGCTATAAAATATAACTCCTCTATATATTCTGCCCCACTCTCTATTCTTTTGCTACTGACAGAGTTGTTTTTCTTTTTTTCTTGGCCTTCTTCGCCGTCTCCTCGGTCGGTATAAAACCCGAATCCTGCATTAACGGTATTAACACTTCTGTTAATAATGATGTTTGGTCCTTACCACAATCTAAATAATCATCAAATATATTTTTGTACATCCTCAAACTTTAATCCATGATGATATTTTTGAATAGCACCGTGGATTATAAATAACATAGTTTTTAAAGGTGGAATAGGCATATCATCATTAAATTTAAAAATTTTAATAATATTTACACCTAAATTTTTCCTCTAACTTGCATACTGTAGCTGTAGTAAGTTTAAGCTTGTACTCTGTATCTCCTACGTGCCAAGATGAATGGTTTTCTCATTTAATACTCCTCCTATTATTAAATTGATGTTGAGCCATCAGTAAATTTTAAATCTGATTGTAGTGCGATTTTCAATGTGAACTCAATAACACCATTCACACCGCCTCCGCCTAATTTCACTGCAACTTGTCCTTGGAATTCTACAGTTGTTTTTATCAGGGTAAGTTTGTTTGAAATAAAGTACTTTTTTATCGTCCATTGCTTTTCTTAGTACTCTGAATGCTGATGTTGCTGCTTTATTTTTCATACTTGAATTTGTATTCTAACTCACCAGCGTCTCAATTCCTAGTTCATATTGTTTTACCTTATCGGCTAGAGTAGTATTTTCTACTTTTTCAGGTTCTACCCCTAATTCAGGTACTTCTTTTAATCCTGAAAGTTCAGTATATGATCCTGAAGTTTCACCGTATTCTAATTTAATTCCATTTGCTAACATGTTTAGTCCTCCATTCTATATTGATATACTATTTCACTATCGGGGTCATAAATCCCCTCAAATCTCATTATTTTATGTCTTAAATTGCTTGGGTCTGGCATGTCTTGTGCCATAGTTCTTTTCAACCCTAAAGAACTAAATACTTTATCAACTTTTTAAAAGCTGTTTCTGATGTACTCTCTTTATCAAAAAAATATCAACTTTATACCTCAAATACGTTGTCTCTTCTACACCGTTATTTAACCATTCATGAGGCTTATTTTTCCTCCCTCAAGGTAAATAATAACAGGGAAGTTTTTCCCAGTCGGCGGGGTACGTATCAGTTACATTATTTGAAATTTCTGACAGCTTAGAGTAAATCAAAGGTTTAACATTAATCATCTACTAAACTCCTTTAATTTTTTACTTAAATACTTAGCCATAACTTCTTTTTACTTTCTTTTCATTATTTCTTAAAGCAGGGTACATAAAAGGTTGCGCTGGTTGTCCTCACTTCTATAAAACTTACCTACAGGAGTTTCTATTGTATGAAAATGGTATGCGGACAAGTATCCTTCGTCAACCATATCTTGGTGAAACCACCACGGCGTTGTACGATAAGTAGGATTAACATTAGGACTTATTCCATTATGGTTATTAGCTCCTATTCTACCAGTCCCAAACTCTAAGAAGGCTGCTGCAAGTTCATTGGTATAAACTATACCTTTCAATCCATCAACTTTTGTCCTTATGCTGTTTCTAGTCCTACCAGAATTTGTTGCAACTAATAACTTAGCTTCACGTTGAACCAGTTTAGCACCCCTACTGACCCCAGCTTTTATAATTTGCTCGCCTTCTCTACCTTTTTTAGCCTGTAGATTTTTATTAACTAACTTACTCAAATTCATTATTTGTTCAGTCATAGCTTTTGTAACTCCACAAATTTATGAAACGTATAATTTTTTTATAGATACCACTTCGTAATTGGGTACGTCACTGTCTATACAAATACCGTCACGCTCTTTTATCTCAGCAGACCTTTCTACAAGCATATTCATTATATAACTCAACTTTTCACCATAAATTTGAGCTTGAACACGTCCAGAAGCTGGGTAAATTTCAGCATTGATTATATCCGGATTATCTTCGTATCCTTTAAATCGCACACCTTCATTATTAGTCTTGACAACGTATTTAAAAATCTTATAAGGTTTTTAATCTATTTCTTTTTCAAACGTACCACCACTACACCTCGCTAATCTATAAGTTGATAAAGTGTTTTTATGTGAGGTGAAAAATCGTCTCTGTAAGAAGTTGAGATACCACCTTCGCTTCTTGAACTTTTCCCTTCAACTCCTGACCTATTGTATAATTCAAGCGCTATCTCTAGCGTTACACTTTCTAGTCCAGGATTTAAAATAGTTCTATTAGTTTCAGCTAAAACGATATTCTTTGCCCTCAACCACAAAAGAGAGAGGATTTTTTCATCACTCTCTCCGCTTAATTGTTTAAACTCTTCAATCATAGGATACCTCCTACTACTCTTTTACTTCTTTTCCTATTTCAGACGGAGTTTTAAGGTCCTCAACATCTTCAATTTCTTCGAGGTATAAACTAAATCCACCTTGTGATTCCAAATTCCCTTTGATTTCCGCAATTCGTTTATCACCAGCCTCGTATATATCCCCTACTTGATAGCTCTTTTCCGTTTTAGTATCAAATATTGGGTTTAAAACTCTAAATTTCATTATTTACCTCCTACGCTTCCGCAGTTACCGTAATTTTTAACTACTTTCTTAGCATTTTTGAAGAAATACACCGTAATGTTTATCAGCATAGAATCCTGTTGATTTTTTTAGATGGCATGCGATCAGATTCTAAAAATGTTTCACGTTTTAATAAAATCTTTGAACGCTTTAGTTCCATCTTCCTCATCCGGATTAGTTTGAACTAAAAATAGCTTCATTTTTTATTTAGTTTATTTGATTTTTACTATTTGAGTATTTAAAAATCGCACCATATGCGCCTTTGATAATTCCTTCTGCCCCTGATTTCTGACCCTTGTAAGAAGTTCTTACCAGCATCTAATCTTAATGCACTTGCAGAATTAGGGTGGCATAATAATACATAAACATCATTGTCAGAATCTGTATCGAAAAACATCTTGTGCATTAGATAGGTCTTCCACTTTGAAACCTTTTTTTAGTTGTATAAGATTGAGTAGCAGTTTTTGCTGCAGTTAATACATCATTATCAACTTTTTGGTCGATTGACTTGCTAATTGTCTCATTGCTGTTCCTACTGGATCTCCGTAACCACTCAATACAGCTTCGTCAGTTAGTTCAATACCTTTGCTGCTTTTTGACTTTCATTTTAGTAGTTACATGTCCTAATTGTTCAGTTGGGATTGTTGCCCCTTCTGCTACTTCCTCTGCATCCCCCACATAGTTCCATTGAGGTACTGTTAATTCATCTCCCTGGTATCCCTACTAAACTAGTATCGATATCTGCTAACGGAATGAATTTGATTGATTTTTTCCTACTCTTTCATTAAGCATATCTGATAATACTTCTGGGTCTAATAATTGTGCTATTTTTTGTTTGTCCTGTTGCCATTTATTTATCCTCTTTTTCTTTGTTAATTGATTATATAATTCTGGATTAGTCGTTTTTAATTCTACACGTTCAGCTATTGACATTTTGTAAAATTCTTTTTGACTAATACTTTCCTCTGCTTTGTGAAGCCTTAGTTAGAGGTTGAGAGCCTTTTTAATTTATCGGCTATACCTCTTTGAACTGCTTGCTCCCACTGTTTCCCGATGCCGTCTATTGACGATTTAACAGTATTTGCGTCAGTCAAATCAATAACATTAGCTAATTCAATTGGTAAACCACGTTCGTTTAATATATTCTTAGCCTCTGCCATTAATTCTCGTTTCGATATTTCCTGTTCTCTTTTATCAAGTTCAGCTTGTCGTTTATCTTGATTATATTTCGTTTTTCTTCAGCGTTCATAGATTTTTAACTTCTTAGCTTCGTTTTTGTTCTGCCTCCTGGTCTTTTTTTCCATTTAGCATATTTCTTATTGATAATTTCATCAACTTCGGCATCACTATATTTTTTTATCGTCTACTTTTTCCGGTTGTTCCGTAGTTGGTTCTGCAGTTACCTTTTTCTTCTTCAACCGTTTCAACGTTATTTACTTCTTGTTCCATCTTAGAACCTCCTATATTTTAAGTCGTCCCCGACTATTATTTATTTTCCCATAGCTTTTAGAGTCTTCAATGCTTGGACATTATAAAAACCGTACGGAAATCCATACGGTGAGAATATAAGAAAAAGCACTTAGATCTCTCTAGGTGCTCAAGTATTGAATTGCGTTTTTTATATTTTTTTAATCCGTTTGTAGTCTGTATCGGTAACAGATTTTAAACGTGATAAATCTGAGTTATGCTTTAAATCAGCAAGTTTTACAACTCTTGCTAAATTATTTAATTTCACTTTTTCAAGGTATTCTTGATAACTTTGGCCTTTTTTCTTTGTCAATGTTTGTACCGCTGCAACAACTTCACTTGGTAAAGCCTGCAGCTAATAAATCATTAGTGGTCACATTACTATCTTCAATAACATCATGCAATAAAGCTACAGCTTTTTCTTGATTGGTTGTAACTTGTCTAGCTACATAAATAGGATGCTTAATATAATCAATGCCAGCTTTATCAACTTGGCCAGCATGTGCTTTTTTAGCAATAGACAATGCAATATTTATCATGCTACCACCAACCTTTTGATAAACATTTCTGCTTCTTTATCAGTAACTTCTTCAAAATCTGTAAAGTCACCAAAAATATACGGTTATACCAGGCTTCATTTTCTGTCCAACCCTTATCTGCTCTATATACCGACGTTTCTCCTTCGCTATAACGCACAATTTGAGGATGTTCTGTTTTTATGAGAAAATATTTTGTTTCCATGCTATTTCACCCTTTCTATATTTTTCGGTACTTTCAATGTTTTGCTTAATTCTAGCATTTTGTTATCAAAGCTTATATTTTTTTCTGCTTTTGTTGTCGAAGGTAGCTACGTTTTTCATACAACTCATGTAAAGGTCCATTCTTCAAATCAAAACTTTCCTGAGTATGATATTGCATCTCAAAGCTGATTCCATATTTTTTTATGACTGTATTCACACCTTTATATGGTCCATCTGTTAGCCATGTATTTTTTACTTTTACGATTTCAAAACCTTCTTTAATAAGCCTTTGCTTCATTGATAAGTAATCCTTCGCAAAGGTATCAACATTCAAAATAGTCGTGTACCTCAAAGCATCATTAATTTTACTTTGCTGCCTCTGCTAAACTTATATTTTTCGGTTTGACTATCTGTTATAATTTTTACGTGTTAATGAATCGGCTGTTTTCTTGCGGAATTCAAGACCGGCTAGCGTATTATTACCTGCAATTCGTTGCATGTCTTTTGTAATTTTCGGTTCAACTCTTGAAATTTTATCTATTATCCGCTTACTAAGAAACTCCGCTTCACTTTCTCCTATACCTTGATTATACACTTTTTTCTCAGCTTTTACAACATATTTTCCATACCAATCTTCATAATCCATATCACCTGGTATTGTTGTAGTTTTTACCCGTCTTTGGATCTCTTGCTCTTCTAGACAATTCAGTTAAGTCCTCATCATCAAATACAGCTATTGTTGTTGACCCTACAAAACGGATGTAGTGGTGGGTAGTTAACTCTACTTGTCTTTCTGATACTTTATAAACTTTATAATCATGTTCTCGGCAGACGTGTGATGTTCTAGTGTCTAATACAGCAACAAATCGATATTTTTCAATATCAGCTTCCTCATAACTCAAAGCTTCCATTTCGTTGTTTATATGAGCCGTTTCAGTCCTAATAAGGCGTTTAGATTCAAATTCACTTACATTAAATCTATTTATTAATTCGTCAGTTACATCTTTTTCTTTTTCCTGTCAAAACTGCTTGAAGAACTTCATCTTTTTAATGTTTCCGATAATTTCTGAGTATTATTCCAAATACGTTCCGAATAATTTCTACCATTCCAAGGTGTTTTTATTAAACGTTCTACTAAATCTTCATCTAACGCATTAAAACTAAAACCTATACCTGTTTGAGTTTGCATTTGGTGAATATTATTATAATACCCATGTTTTGCAACATCTTTATACAAATCAGTAGTCTTGGATATTTCATGCTTGGCAATATACCTTTGAATATTATCTATTTCATCAATTAAAGCTTTGAAGTCGATTAATCCTGGACACATAAGCTGGGCTATTCAAATCTTTTATTACCTGTTGAACTCTTTCGCTCATAGGTGCTAAATTTAGAGCAGGTACTAGGTTGCTAGCCTTCTTACCACGCATAAGATTAACCACTTGCTCAGCTTCTTTTTGGTAAGTCCATATTCTAAACTAAATTTATTAAATATACCTTTTACATTCTTTTTCTATGTGTTTTTTTAGATTCATCATATACTTTAGATATTTCCTCGAAGGTTATATCAGCACGTTCTATTTGAGCGTGCATCAATTCAACTTTGCGTAATTCCCCAATAACTCTACTCTTCAACCTCATCACCTACTGTTGTGTTATGAATATGATCCACGCCTGATAGAAATAGCTGGTTACTTTCAATATTTTCTTTTTCTCTTCGTTTACTTTCTCAATTTCTTCACGAGGATCTTCAACAAAAGGTATTTGGCTTAGTAACGTTTCTTGACTTACCTTACCATCCAAATTGCTCACTATTTGAGATATTTCAAGTAAATTTTTAGGTAAACTTCGGCTAAAATGTGGAATAATGCTATTGGCATCTATCGCTATTTGAGTAAGGCCTAAATAATTAGCAAATAAGCTGATACGTTTTTTCAAACCTTTAATATAATAACGTTGTTTAATTTTCGTTATCATTTCTAAGCCTAATAGTTTGAATTCCATTGCCACCCCCTGAACTATTGCCAGCAAAATTCTCATCTGTTAAATTAGGGATATGACTAAACGTGTAAATATCTTGCTTTAATCGCATTTCTAAGTGTTTCAACTTCATTCTCGTTTAACGTCTTACTTAAATATTCTGCTCTTGCTTCTGGATGTAATTCAAGTAATCTATGTTTTAGCTAATACTTCTAGCGCTTCTACCGTTTCTTTTTACATCATCACCTAAGCGAGCGCCGTACAACACTCAATATACTATCTATGAATTGTTCTTTATCATTAATTCGGTTGGCTGTCAATGAATTATAACAATCTATAAGACCTATTTGTTGTTCAAAGTCACCTATTGAATACTTGTTATTCTTATATTCAACAACAGGTATATCTCCATATTATGTGGTACAGGCTTTTCTGAAATAACCCCTTTAGCTTTACCATTAAGAACTATTGAGTATATATATTGTTTAGTCATAATGACAGCTTGATAAGTTTCACTATCAGTTTTATTTTTCTTTTGCGTTTGAAGTAATAAACTGCAAATAGTGGATGCTGTTCTATACTGTCATCATATACCATAAACGTATTCTCAACTTCAAGACTTTTAATATCTAATATATTTTCGTTTTTCTCTAGCATACACATATTCGTAAGCTACACCATATATAGCCATATCAAGAGCGTTATCGTGGTCTGTTTCATCAACTTCTGCATTGTCAAATGCAACTAATAAATCATCTATATCAGCATCCTGTGAATTAGAATACGTAATTGTGTTACCCATAAAATATCCCGTTGCAGTATCTGCTATATCTTTCGCATGATTACAAACAGGTTTATAATTAGGTTTATTTTTCACGAATTTTTGTATAAAATGTCATGTTCACCTAAATAGTATTTTTCAGTTTTTTTAAATCTAGCTAATTGGTTCTGATGTTCTCTAATCAGTTTAATAACTAAATCTTTTTGATATTTCTCTCGTCATAATCAAATCTTGGATATGTTAATAATTGCATTCTATCTCCTTTCTATAAACCAAGTCTGCTTTTATCCAATATTTTTAGCTGTCGGTCGGTTCATATAACTGTAAATCGCGTATCTTAATGCGTCTAACACGTCGTCATATTCTTTAATGGCATCTCCTGTTTTATCATCCCAAAACATAATTATAAATTTCTTCTTTAAATCTTTTTACTTTCGAAATAATAAAAAGACTATCCTGTTTTGAATAATCTCGCTACTTGTTCTATACCTGCTATCCTTTCTTTGTTAGCATTAACGGCATTTAATCGTTCACGATAAAACCTATCTACATGCTCAGGCCTAGCACTATCGCAATAAAAAGTAATATCACCGTGTCTTGTTTTAATTCCTTTTGCTATCTCAACCCAATCATCTATTTCTTTGAATTGATAGGCGTGCTCTTCAATTAAATAAAACTTCTTATCAAAACTTTCGCCTATGACAACTATTGACCCGTAGTGACTATATCCCTCAGTCCACTCCAGCAAACTTACGCTTAAATTTAATGTTTGAATAATCATCAAAATAATGTTTATTTCTATCAAAATCTTGGTAAACAACCCTTCACCCAGTTACCCAGACCTTCTATATCTCGGTCATAAAACATACCAGAAGGTGTGGATTCCTTGATGTTCTTAATATATCGCTCAGTTAGGAATGTATTATCATCTAATTTAAAATGATAAGAAATGATATTTTCGCTATTACTGTCGATATATTCTTTCTTAAGCCAATGTTCTGGGTTATCTGGGTTGGTGTCAAAAACAATCCTTGCACCTTCTCCAGAACAACGAGAAATAATCTCTTTAAACACCTTCTCATTTTGCTAGTGAAGCCTCGTTTATATAAGCACCGAAGGCTGTCATACCTCGAATACCTCCAAGACCTGCAATAGTTCCTGTAAAAGCTTGTACGACTTTAACACCAAATAATGTGAATGAGTTGTGTTTATCAAACTTAATATCTAATTCATATCGGTTATAGAGCTCTTGCAATATGTTATTTTGAATAGTCTTACTCGATACGCCAGCTAAAATATACATAGGTTCTCTAATTTTCAACACATCAGCAATTTTTTCTTACACGCCTTAATTCACGTAAAAATATGTCATTATTTATTACTGTCTTACCAGTCCTTTTTCGCTCCGTGAAGTCCCAATATGAAGAAATCTTTTTCTTTTTACTCTTTTTAGTATTTCAATTTGTTTTGGTGTATATAGATCAAATAAACTCATCTAATTCACCATCTACTTTTTGCTATATAGATATCCAGCTTATCTTCTTTTTTAGTTTCATCTTGCTTACTCTCCCTCGCCTGATGAATCTTGTTAAGCAAGTCGGCAGCCTTTAATCTGTCTTTGGCACTTACATCTATATACGTTTTTCTCCTGGAAGCCTTGACCCATTCCTATTAACGTTTGTTCCCGTTGTTCACCTCTCATTACCGAGGTTAAATACTCAAGCACTTCTTGTTGCGTTGCTGTTTTTGCAGATTCTATCTCTTTGAGTCGTTCGTCTATGTATGATTTTTATGCCACTAAATGCCACTAATTTATAAGCATTCCCTCTAGCATATTTCTCACTATAACCCTGCATTAACAGCTGCTTCTTCAGCATTCCCGCTAATGATGTACTCATCAGCAAATTTCCGTTGTTTTAATGTCAATTTTGCCAAATTTTCCATCACCAGCCTTTCTTGACAAAATAAAAAGACAATCTCTCGACTGTCTTTAAAAATATGATAGGTTATTATTGGAATTTAGGTAAGGTATTAACTATTTTTAATGCTTGCGTTTCTGTATCTAAAAATAAAAATTATTAAAGGAAAATCTATGAAAAATTTCCCTCACCTAAAATTCCCACACTATCATTTTAACACATAAAAAGGCTCATTGGGCTCATCATTTTAGAAATTATTTAAAAATTTTTTAAAAATCATCCATTAATCTCTTGACTATCCTTTTAACCGTGGAAATATCCATATGGTATTTGTTGGCTATATCATAGTTTTTCATTCGATTAAAAGTATTTTGCATATAATTCTGTAACTCTCGGGATCTAGAGATTTTAGAAATTGCTCAATACATTTCAACACACGTCTATTTTTTCTTGATATACTTTATTATCTAATTTCTAATTATGTTTCTCTGTTTTCTCTCCCTGTCTTTTTGAGTGCTAATCTCGTTCTTATCTCCTGGTTGATAAGCATTCAATAGAAGTCGTTACATTCCATTTGTAAGTTTTTGTAATTCTTTATTTTTGCGTCATCCACTGTATATTCTCCAACCTTTTTCATTATCTGTAATCATACTTCTACCCTAACTCTTTTTAACTTCTTTGAACGTATCAATCTCTTCTTCTACTTTTTCAAGTACCGCTTGCTCTTGTTTAATTTCCTTTGAGTTGCATTAGGTCTAGTTACATAATACTGTAAAGCGTGTTTGATTATTTGCATATCTCTGTACTTAACATATATTGATAGTTTACTCATTTGCTGTTCTCCTACTTTAATCTTTTAGCTATCTCCTCAATTACATTTACTGTTACACTGTTCCTCAGCTTGTTTATATAATTGACTATTGCTATTTACCCTTTGTGCCTTATCAAACGCCCAATCTGAAAATCCTTGTAATCTCCAACACTCTCTTGGAGTAAGTTTTTCTAATTTTATAATCTGATAACACTACCCTTGTTCATCACTTGTCAATAGAGTGTTTGCTATATTCTACTACTCTTCCTCTTCTAGTCTTAGAATTAGGATGAGATAGGTTGATACTATCTCCAATATTTGCAACAGCATATCCTTGTTTAGTTGCTTCTTTTATACTTAAAAATTATTTTTCTTGGTAACTATTTTTAGTTATTGTCTGGTGCTATATTGTGGACTCCACCTTTGTTAAATCCTCTTCCTATTTGCAAAAATCTTAGGAAAAATTAGTAGCTACTTGTTTGGGCTCTTTATAATCTGTTGCTGTCAAAGCTCCTACTATTCCGCTTTTATCATGCACAAAACTTCTAGTTCCTAAACTACTTAGATTAGGATTTTTAGTGTTACCTAGTATTTTTATTTTTGGTTCGCGATCAAATTTTTTATTTTCTCCTCTGATAGGAAAAACGCTTGAGGTACATTCTCCTCTAAGATGTCCGATAATGAACACTCGTTCCCTCATTCTGTGGCACTCCAAAATTTTTTGCTGTTAAGCACTTGCCATTCTGCATCGTACCCCAATTCATCCAAGATGGTAAGCATTGTAGTAAATGTTTTCCCTTTGTCGTGTGATAGTAAGTTTCGCACGTTCTCAAGGAATAAATAACGTGGTTTGATTTCTTTGGCTGCTCTAGCAATTTCATAGAATAGAGTTCCTCTAGCATCTTCAAAACCCAATTGCTTCCTGCAATGGAAAAAGCTTGACAGGAAATCCTCCGCAAATAACGTCAACTGTTCCTTGAGTTTTCTAAATTCTTCATTCGTCACCTCTGTAATATCTTTTATAATCTATTTCTCCTTTTGTGTCGTGAATTTCTTGATAGCTTAATCTTGCAAATTTGTCAATTTCACAATATCCAACGCATGTGTGGCCCGCTCGTTCCATTCCCAAACGAAAATCCACCTATCCCTGCGAACAGGTCTAAAAATTCATTCTCTTACCCTCTCTTTCGCCTTTTCAAAATACTCTGCATTTATTTCAAATCCCTACATAATTTAAGTTTGCTCTCTAAAATGCTATTAAGCTACTTGCACTGCCTACGTGTGTGTCTAATATTTTAAATTCTGGCCGACAATATTTATCGACTATCCAACGATATAAATTCACTGGTTTTTGAGTTGGATGTATTCGTTTTTCATTTAACTTTTTATTGCCTTGTTGGATATGTCCTTCTTCAATTGATTTACCTTGAAACATCCCATTCCACATGTAAGTTACTTTTTCTTACGCTATCGTGTAAAACTGCAGTAGTATGCTATTTCGCAGTCGCTAAAACTTGATTTGCTGTTGACCTTATCCCACACTATCCTACCTGGCCCAAAGTTATATATTTTTGAAAAAGTAATTTACCCCCATATAATTTGATGTTTGCTTACTCTGAAGAGTTCGTCAAAATATTCTTTTTGTGGGTAGTCCCCATGTATCAGTTTCTTTATATACTCGTTGAACTCCAATAGGGCTTATTTTTCTACCATAAAATTTTCTTTTTTTCTGGCCCACTAAAAATATGGCGGGTCTACTATCGCTATATCGAAATAGTCATCAGGATAATTTTAAATATTTCATACAATCGTCATTTATAAAATTTTTGCTCCATTCCACTACTCCTAACCCCCTACTCCATTTCTCTCTGCAGTTCTTTTTGTTTGCTCTGCTTTGTTCTTCATAAAGTTTCAATAGTTTTTGTTCTAATTTATGGTTTTGTGTTTTTAGTTCTGAGTTTTCTTTTTCTACATTGTTGAATGCAAATATACTAACAATCATTACTAATGCTACTCCTAATACAAATCCCACAATAAATATCGGGATAAATGCTAATACGTCTTTATCTTTCATTTTCTATCCTCCTATATCTTTTTGGCGTACATCCCAACACATCCGCTAATTTTTTCAACGTTTTTAAATCTTGGACTTAACCTTTGTCCAGTTCTGATTAATTTAATCACGTTGAAATGTACACCAGATATTTTGTGTAATTCTTTATCAGTTATTTTCATTTGATCCATTAGTTTTTGTAGGTTGGTCATAATCATACCCTTTTCACATATACACCACAAATTGAATTGCACCTTTTTCACTAACCACTCTGCTAACATGTGAGTCGTTTTAAAAACCAAGATAAGCCATTCTATCAATAAACGTCTTAGCTAGATTGTCAGCGTCAGGCGTATCAACATGATAATCACCATCTACTTTATTTTTCTCCAGAGGGAAACACCATACTAATTCTATACTTACTGGTGGTTCTAATTTCTTATTTGGGATATGTTCGATTAAGCAGTTTTCAAATATTCTTTTTGCTCTTTTTAATTCAGGAGAATCAAAAATAATAGGCTTACCATTTTTAACTGAAATAATTTTATCTTGGTGAGTGACTGTCGGTATTAATGGCACAAAAATTCAATTTCCATTTTCTAATTTTCACTCCTTAACTCCATTTTAATTTTTACCATTTCCATTTTTCTCGACATAGGCGGGAAGTACAGGACAATGTACGTACAGACAAGGGGGAGTTTTTTAACCCCTTGTACTGTCGGACACTTGTACTGTCGGACACCTTTCCGTCACCACCCTTTATACCTTTTTAAGGGTATATAGCTGTCGCGTCGCACGTCACGACACAAATTTTATGTCGCAAACCTGTCGGACACGACTGTTTTATGTCGTCGCAAAATTTAGAGTTCGTCACGACTGGTTTTTTCTTGTCGTGTCGTAATTTTTTTTATAGTTTTCGAGTCCTTATCATACCTAAATTTTTACTATTTTCTAATTTTCGCTCAACTGTTTCTTACACTGACATTCATATAATCAGCGACCATTTGTTTAGTTGCTTCTTCATCTTCAAACACACATTTTCGACCGCCAATTCGAACGCCATCATGCTATCTTTTTGACTTTCATTTGCTTGTTTTTGGCGTCCTGACTTGTTTTTCGAGTACTTATTGCCTTTATCAGAATCGACCTCATATCGGCCAATACGCCCACCTCATCAATCGTATGAATTGGATAACTAAACCACATATTGACGGGTTCAAACTTAGCAAACTCTCTGAGTGTACCTCAACACGCCACGCTGTCTGCTGCTTAACCTTAGCTCTAACTCTTTTGGCTTGCGCTCTAACTTCTATTAAAATGACCGCAAGGCTTCTTTCTGCATGGAATTTTCATAGCTCGTAATCGTAATGGTCATCCATTCCAATTTTAGTTGAGTAATATTCTTGTTTAGAGTTCTTATTCTATCTTCATAGAATTTAACTAATGCGTCGTTTAACTGTGTTTTTAGTAAAGTTTCTGGAATCTCCAATTCAACTAAGTCTAGTAATGCATCAGGATCTCGTGCAAATACTCCACTACCACTCAGCCCTATCCATTGACTTTTTGCCGCCTTGCGCACCTTTCGAGTGGTGGTGGCAATAAATAACTGAACATCCTAATTCTGTAGCGACCTTGTCAAATTGGTTGGTAAAGTGAGCCATCTGGTCAGCGCTATTCTCATCTCCCAGTAAGAACCTTATATATAGGGTCAATAATAACCGCTGTATAATTCTTCTTATACGCCCTTCTGATTAATTTTGGAGCTAATCTTATCCATTGGTACAGTCTTACCTCTTAAATTCCATATATGGACGTTATTTAAGTTACTAGCGGGTAAATTTAATTTAGCGTAAACATCCTTAAATCTGTGTAAGCAACTAGCTCTATCCAATTCTAAATTGACGTATAGTACTCGACCTTGTGCACATTCCCAATTTAACCATTTCTTACCCTCTGCAATTGCTATTGCCATTTCTATTAATGCGAAACTCTTACCAGCTTTTGAAGGTCCAGCAATTAGCATTTGTAGACCTTGTCTAAGCACTCCTTTTAATTAATTCAGGTGCTAAGTCTGGCATATTGTCCCAACACTCTTCTAAATTTTCAGGATCTGGTAAATCGTCGTTTAAATCTTTCTATGTACTCGAACCATTCATCCCAACTGTTTTTCCAATATTAGTATCGATTAAAAATTGTTTGCGTCCATTTCTCATCACACCTGGCATACGGCTAAGTCTTGATGGGTTCTTATTTTTGCGTGTCCACTGCTAAGCCGTTCTTAGCGCACACTTTATATAAGTAATCGACACGCTTTTGGTACTCCTGATAATCTCTAGCTTCAATCTTAACTATTGCGTGAACTGACTACCACCACTATGGACTGAGCAAGCAACTGGCAATTCTAATTCTCGGATAATAGCGTTTTGTTGTGAAATACTTGTTTGGTCACTTTCTACAAGCGTATCTATACTCAGTTACATTGTCATTCTTAACGCCTTTTCCGTCTAATGGATTAAATCTTATCCACGCTCCAGCTTCTGGATTATAATCTCCAATTACAAATCCTATATCATCTTTATATTTATGTAACTTCTCAATTAAATGGCCCGCTGTTCTGTCAAAACAACCTTTTTTAGGCTTATGTAAAGTCTTACCGTCTTTATCCTCTAACGGATAAGTTTCAGTCACATATCCAACATTTTCAGTACTTTGAAATAGCGTTTCTAAATAAGTGATTAATTCCTGACTAGGATTCCAATTAAATGGTTCTTGAATTTCCTTACCTTCAATCCAACTTTTGTCTATGAATTTGTAATCATTATCGATTTTTATTTCATCATCCCAACCTAACTCATGGGCATTTTCCGTATTAAAAATAGATAGGCTCATATCCTCTGTCAACCGCCATTTGGTATATAGTCCCACCGGTTACAGGCGTTCCCGAACCATTGAATGTAGTCCATTTTTTGAGGCATTCACCCTCTTTATATCTCACATCATTTTGTGACCACAAATCCCATTCTTCGATAGTGTAGCCTTCATGTTTAAGCGCCATTCCAACATTCACCCATTCTTGATAATCAAGAGTAGCTGGGTTGATATATTCTAATAATTCTATTAAGTTTGATTTATTTTTCCATTCTAGCTCCTCTCAAATTAAATATTCGGTCTATAATCTTTAGCGACAATACCTCTTGGAAGTCTCCAACTGTTTGCTGCAATTCTTGTTATCATCTTATTGGCTTTCGTCAAAACTCCAAGAACCAACTTTTCTAAATCCTCTATTTTCTAACAATCTAATTTGTTTTAGGCGTTGCAAGTCCTGCGTCTCGTCGTTTGATAATTCTGTCAATCAATAGTTTAGCTTTTTCCGAAATTCTCAATAGTATCCGCATTGATTCCCATTTTCTCTAGTGTTTCTACTTGCTTACTAGATGGTGGACCTTGCTCGCTTAAAAACTTGGCACATAATTAGCAAGGTCTTCATCTGCAATACTCATTTCAAATTGTAATGGATCTACTAACTTACCTTTTTACGGCATGTTGTTCCGCTAATTGTTTTGCAAGGCTCGCTTCTCTATCTTGAATTACTTCCTCTGCTGCTTTAATTTCAATTTCTTCTAAATCAACCGCGTTACCAACTTCTTTTTCACTAAGCTCAGTCATCTTTTTAGCGACCTCTTCATTTTTCGCTATTAAATGAGCGGGTCTACATAATTCATGCTTTTTCAACATGCCACAAGAAATCTAATAAAAGTAAATTTTCTTTTCCTGGATGTAATCTTGTTCCACGTCCTACCATTTGAGAATAAAGCGCCCTAACCTTAGTTGGTCTTAGCACAATAACACAATCAACGCTTGGACAATCCCAACCCTCTGTTAGCAGCATAGAATTACAAAGCACGTTGTATTTATTATTGTCAAAGTCTTCTAATATTTGCGCTCTATCTTTACTATCTCCGTTGACTTCCGCTGCTTTAAATCCTTTTGAATTAAGAATATCTCTGAATTTTTGACTTGTCGCCACTAGCGGTAGAAATACTACCGTTTTTCTATCTTTGCAGTGTTTAAGCATTTCATCTGCTATTTGGTCCAAATAAGGATCAAGTGCATTGCTCACGTCACTAGCTTTAAAATCTCCATTTTGAGTAGCAACTCCGCTAAGGTCTAAATTCAATGGAATTGTTAAACTTTGTATTTTGCTTAAATATCCTTCTTTAATGGCGTCAACTATTTTATACTCATAAGCCAAGCTTTCAAAAATAAGTCCCAAGGTTCTGCATATCACCTCTATCAGGTGTGGCGGTAACTCCCCAGTACCTTTTGCTTTTATCAAAATGATTAAGTACGTTTTTGATAACTGTTAGATATACAATGATGAGCTTCGTCGATAACGATAGTGTCAAAATAATCGTGCTAAATTGATTAAGTCTTTTTCTCACGTTGTAAAGTCTGAACACTTTCGACTGTTACTCTAAACCAACTGTTTAGAGATGTACTATCAGCTTTTTCTAGTGCTGTATTAAGTCCTGTACTTTTCTTTAACTTATCACTAGCTTGTTCTAGAAGTTCTCCTCTATGTGCTAATATAAGCACTCTATCTCCTTGTTTAACCCTATCTTCTATTATGGAAAATACAATAGTCTTACCGCAACCTGTGGGAAGTACTAGGAGCGTTTTGTTAACGCCCCTTTCCCATTCCTCTTGAACCTTAACCCTTGCTTCTTCTTGATAAGGTCTAAGCTGCATTTTTAGAAGCCACCTTGACTGTTATTACCTTGATTCCAAGAGTTGTTAGTTTGTTGCGGTTGGTTGAAATTAGGTTGTGTAAATGGATTTGTAACGTTTAAAACTTTTGTAACATCTACATCTTCTTTGTAAATCATATCCTTTAATTTCATTATATTGGTTTCCATCACTACTATTTTTAACCACTACTTATATACACCAGTAGCTCCTGGTAATTGGTTCCAAGCCATTTTTAGTGGTTCACCTTTTTCTTAAATCCAATTGAGCCAAAGAAAGCCGATAACATTCCTTCAACTGAACTGTGTAAGAATAGGTTGTGCTAAGTATTTTTCACCCTCATTAGCGTCAATTTTTAATTGATACAATCGCTTTTAGGACAGCTAGGTAGTTTCCCATTCGGATTAGTAGGTGTGTTGCGCTCTTCGTATCCTTCAACGGTGAATTGATATAATCCTGGAGGTAATAGTACATATTCGCTATCTTTTACTATCTCCGCGTCCCAGTCTAATTCTCTTCAAAGTTGTTATAATTTGTATTGTTATTCATCATTTTTAAAATTCTCCTTAGTTTATATTTGTTGTTTTAATTCTTTTAATAATTGTTTTAAGCCTTCCCATTTAGGAATGATATATCTCAGTTAAATATCCTTGCTCGTTGTAAACGCTCATCGGTGTTCCTTTAGGGAAATATCCTTTGTTTTCGGTAACAAGTTTAATATCCTCTTCTGTAATTCCATCTTGCTGCATTAAATCCCATCAAGGTTGAGGAATATAATCTGGTTTTTCTTTTACAAAAGGATCAATTAGATTTTCTTCTGGTGTATTTTTCTACCTCTTTGACTATATCCCTGAAATTATCCATCACGTTTTCTTCTTGAGTTTTTCAACTTTAGGAGATTCTAAATCACCATTATACTTAGGTTGTTCAAATTGTAATTGTTCAGTTTGTTGTTGTTTAACTTCTTTTTGAACAGTCTTTTTAACCTCTTCTTTTTCCTCAGTTTTGAAAATATGAGCAATAGAATTATAATCTAATGGAAGTTCGCTAGGTAATCCGTGTCTATTTTTAGCATCCCACGCTGGATTGTGTTCTGTATACATCATACGTTGATTTCCTTGCGCTTTTTTTCTTTGTAGATTTTTCTTGTGAAATTAAGTACGTTTTGTAATTACAAAATAGGACCATATCCGCCCATTCTTTCACAAGAGGTGCTGTTTGAGAACTTGTTTTTTTACCAAGTTTTAATTCGTATTTATCGTATGAACCCATTTCGTCTGGCAATTCAAATTTTCTAATCTGAGCATGTGCTGTTAACACAACATTAATACCTAATTCAATTAAATCTTGTAATTTATTCAAGAAACGTCCCATTTCTTCCTTTGCATATACATATCCATTCCCATATCCAAAGTCTTCAATACCTTTTTTGCTGTGCATAGCGCACAAGTTATCGACACATAGCGATTCCGCCCAGTCAATAGTGTCTATTACTAATGTTTTACACACTATAGGATTTGCTTTAATAAACGCTATTTGATTGTTTAACATAACCCAGCTTGTAGGCTTATCTAATCTCGCAACATCCATATTGTCCGTTGAACCTTCTGTATCAATGAATAATGGTTCTGGGAATTGTGCAGCAAGCGAACTTTTTCCTATGCCTTCAGTTCCATAAATTACTACTTTTTGAGCTCTTGCTCGTTTACCTCTAGTTATCTGCATTAAAAACTACCTCCTATGTTATTTTCCCAAGACGGTGTTTCTGCTTTTTTATTCTTAACATATCCATCTTCTATGATTATTTGGCACTCCTCACCAGTGCTTACTCTTGTCGCTATTGCCTGTAAGTGATTTTCTTTTAACCAGTTGCCAAAATCTTGTAACGTCTCTAAGTCCATTTGTTCTAATTTGTCCATTAATACAAATTCGCATTGTGGATTAATCTTTCTAACAATAGCAGTTGCCACTATAAGTTGCTCTGACCCACTCATATTATCCCAAGGTTGGTCCTTGTAAGTAATTACTCCATTTTTCTACGCTAAGGCCTTCTAGTGGTAAATTAGCACCATTTAGTAAGTCTATTTTTCTTTCTTAAATTCTCGATAGAGTTTTGTTAAATCTTCATATTGATTTTTGTATTCTTCCGCGTCCATTTCAGCGCGTTCTCTATCTTGATTAAGCTCGAACTTTTCTATTGATTTCTTCGATATTTTCAATGCTTCTTTCTAATTCTTCTGTGCTTTTCATCGATTAAATCAACAACATCTCTATTCAGCTATTTCTATATCATTATTAATGATTACTAAATTATTGTTTAATTCTAATAACTGTGCTTCGAGTTCAGCTTTTTATTTTCAGCAAATACTTTTCTAGCTTGTAAATTCTCTAAATTATCACGTTTACGTTGATTTTCTCCGTTTCTAACGCAAGTATTTCTTGTTGTTCCTTGATTAATTCAGAAGCACTTATTAATTCATTTCCAACCTCTTTGTAGAACAGTTGTTCTTCCGCAAAGTTTTTCTTTTTGGTCTCTAATTTGACCAACTGTGTGTCGTTTATTATATAGTTCTAGTTCATCCTGTTCCTAACTTGAATAGTTTCTCTCCTAGCCATCAACTGTATTCAATAAGGCTTTAGTCTTGTCCTTTGAGTTCATCTCCATAAACTTAGGTGAGTTAATGGCAAATTGCTCAACAAAACTATTTAATAAGTTTTGACCAGCTTTCTTTCCGCTAGGATCTGTTACTTTTAGCTTGCCATCTTCTCCCTTACGTTCTACAATCAAGCCATTGTCTAACTCAATCTTGATTATTGGCGGTACTACACTACCCTCTCTTAATGGCTTAGATGGCTTATAAGCATTTCCGCCCAAGGCCCACGCTATTGAGTCCAGGACACTTGTTTTTACCTTTGACCATTTCTGCCACCAACAACCGTTAATCCAGTTAGCTGTAGGCTCTATCTGAACTGCTTTTTAACTCTTTTTACATTTTTCTATTTCTAATTTATTAATTTTCACCATGATAATACCTCCTAACCTATCTATTAAATCTTGAACAATCTCTTTTGGAGCTTCCATACCATCAATAACAACACACTTAATCTTCTTATCCTGGATAAGCTCTTTCTCTTGTTCGTTCAGCATATCTTTTAACTTGTCTATGGTTGCTATTTCTTCAACTCTTGGACTACTTGCAGATTTGCCTTCTAAATGGTTAGCTCAAAATTGCCATATCTGATTGTTTTTGAATATCGTCTTTTGGATTGTCATATTTCTTATTTGCTCTAATTCCGTATTTCAGTATATTGGCTTGACATACACTGCCAAAGTCATCTACTGCTTGTTGGATAACATCAATAGATTCCCCAAAAGGGTATTTATAGTGTTGCGGATCTTTAACATTATTTTCTGTCACTTGCAATTTCTCCTTTTTATGTTATTTTTATAATTGAATTTTTAATTACTAGCTGTTGTTTTTAACGCTGCTTTTTATTTATTCCCAGTGCTTCCATAACCACCTACTCGTTCATTTGATAATATTTCAACGTTTTCAATAGGGTAATACTTTTGTAAACATCCCTTGTCCTATTCTTGAATGTTTAGCTATTTTTACCTCTTTGTCAGTTATGTTGTCGTATAGAAATGTTATATGCTCTTATTGTCTTTTGTTGTTATAAAAATCAGCGTCTATCACCCTCCTACACTATTACTCATTCTAAGTCCATGCTTCTTAGCCATACTAGAACGTGCATATAGCAACAAGCCTTCATCTTCTTTCATGTAAGCCTTAACTCCTGTAGGAATAACATTGCTTATCGTTCCTGGTCTCAATATAACGTCCTCACACGCGTAGAAGTCCACACAAGCGCTATATGGCGTTCCTCTTGCTGGCAACTTGCCATCATATCCTCAATTAATTCAAATCCTCTCATTTTTTCCTCCTATTCAAAATATTTGTTGTATCGCTTATCAAATCCGCACCATACACTAGCAGTTACAAAAATATAGACCGCAAACAATTGTTCAAACTCAATTTTTGTCATTGCTAATGCACACAGGAAAATTATTGTAAAAAGTCCAATAGATAAGATTAAGTGTTCTTTTTGTAAGTGTTTTAATCATTGTTTATGCTCCTATTACGTTGAATTTTTTCTTTTTCGGAATTATCATCTGTATGTAATCTAAATTTACATATTGAATAGTCGATTTATCAGTAGTAATTTTTACAAAAACTATTCGATATTTTCGGCTATTTCTTTTGGAACTTCATTTGATAAGATGCAATCTTCTAAGTAAGTGTCATCTAAGAAGATTAATTTTTATTTCCAATTTATGCTCCTTTCTTTTTATTCATTTTCTATCACTCCGTAAAAACTGTGGCGGTTGTTTAATATCTCACTAACTTTTAAACTTTCTAAAGTATCATAAACTTCTAAAATATCATAATCCCTTACCTGTCTCTCCTCTAGGAATATATCTAAGCCCTGCTTCTTCCCACGTGTCAATTAAACTAGGATGACATTTGAACAACTTAGCAAGTTCACTTTTTGTAATACCGCTTGACCATTAGCTGAGATTCTAATATTTCTGTTATGATCTCTTTATGACTTCAAATATTTCTTTTCTTATAAATCCTTCTTCAGATAACAAAGTTTCTAGCATTCCTCCTCCTTAATAATTATTTTTTATAAAATCCTTCAGCTTTTAATATATAGTTAGATTTTCAATTCTTTCTTTAGGGTTCTTTTCCCTTTTAGAATATCAATTACATATGGGACAGAAATACCGACCATATCAACTAAGCCATGTGATTGTTTTCTTTTTAGCTCTAATTTATATTTCACTTCCCTGTAAAACTCTTCCGACATATCATCCTCTCAATAACTTCGTTATATCATTATATAGGTTATCTGTTGACAAAAAGATAACTTTATATGCTAAAAATTTAAGCATAGTTAAATAAAACCAATAAATAAATCTATATTATTAGTGTTACAAACGTTTCTGACGTTATTTTTATTTAATTTTGTTTATTAGCTAAATAACTAGCTTAACTAAAGTATAACATACCTAAAAAGTTAATGTCAATAAAAATATTAGCTTATTGGTTATTTTGTTTTAGTTGCTTTTTAAAAAGGTGAAAACCTTTATGGATTTAGTATTAAGATTAAACAATTAGCATATCAAAAAGGTCTAACTTTTTGCAGAATTAGAAGAATTAAAATCTTTCTAATGGACAAACAGCACGTTGGAGCAGACAAACCCAGGGGTAGACAAAGTTCAAAAATTGCTGATTATTTCAACGTATCAGTAGATTACCTACTAGGCAGAGAAAACCGCAAGAAGATGAGTACGAACAACAGTTAGTCGCAATGTTCAGGAAACAAAACAGACGGCATGAATGATTCTCAAAAGAAAAATTCAACAAATCACTAGACAAATTATTCTCAGTCGCAGAAGTCTTACTAAGCGATGAAGATAATTGGAAAGGAGATTAATGAAGAAATATGAATACAACATCGTAAAGCCAAGAGAGATACTTGCAATATCGACAAAAAGCGTACGAAATATCTGGAGAAATCGACTTCCTCCGAAACTAATCACATACAAACACATAATAAATCACTTTAGGAAGAAGTACAATATAAAATTTGTTCTATTTGACGTAGAATATCCAGAATTTGGAATACAACTACAAATAAACAGACTACTTCGGGCACTTGCTAAACACAAACATAGTCCAAGGAGTCGATATGGAATTTATTAAAAGTGTTCGGGCATGATCATACCCAGACAAATACGTAATAATGATAAATCAATCTTCAGGATACATAGAAAGGATAATATTTACCATATTACATGAATTAAGTCACGTCCACTGTCATTTTACAAGGAAATTTAATAGAACATTCATGTCACTTAATAGTGAAATGATAGCAGGAGAATATCCAAAAGAATTACAACCGTTTGAGGATGAAGCAAACATAGTAGCCCTCAATTCTATATTTACCGAGACGAAACTATAATAGACCCTAATAATAAATGGTTATAGTTACCAAGCGATACAAGAAGAAGTAAAAATAAGCAATGCAGCTCTATTTAACAGGCTGCGAAACTTCCTCATCTACAACAACATACCCGCCATACCAGGCTACTAATATTGTAACAAACTTCCGAAACGGAGAAAAATTAGACTATAAAAAGGGAGAAAAAAGTGGACTTATGAATGAAAATAATATAAATAAATTACATAAAAATCCGATTAGATAATCAAATAGAATGGTATGATAAAAGAGTCAACACTCATCAAAGATGGTTTAAAGTTTTAAAATCAATAGAGATAGCATTAGGGTGTCTTTATCCTATAAGCTCTTATCTTGCTCACAATAATTTTTAAACTGATTTCAGTTGCTCTTTCTAGTGGTATATTATTGTGTGAAGGAATGATAAGTTTATTTAACCATCAAAAATTGGATAGAATACAGAAAAACATCTGAACTTTAAAAACAAGAAAAATATATGTACCTATTTAATAGTGGTGTTTATAGAGATGAAGTGCACCCTAATATAACTTTAGTTGAACGTTGTGAGACAATAATATCTAGTGAAAAATATAAACTGTGCATAATTTTCAAACTAACTGACAAAAGGAGAAATAAATGAGATAAAATATTTGTAAGTTATAGGGATGATGTTGAAGGTAGAACACATAAAAACTTATTGGTAGCATGGTCTGAAAATAAAAGTTTTCCGGAAGTTTCTTTTTATGATAATTCAGCCGGAACTTCTATTAATTCAAAAGACGCATATTATATAAAATATGTAATTTCTAATAGAATAGCTAATTCAAATGATATTTTTGTGTTTAATCAGAGACACATCACTCATAAATCAGAATGGGTAGCATGGGAAATCAGAACAAGCTAAGAACTGAAAAAGGATAATAGCTGTAAAAATAAGTAAAAATTATAATACCCCTATAAACCTTTATGGTGTAGGGCAAGTTAGACGTTAGATTTTTCTAAATCATCTATTTTTAAACGCTATGAAATATTAGCTTTAACAGGTTCATAGTTTTCTTAAATATATCTGGTTTGACTGGATATTGTTCACCGTCAACACAAGTAACAATCCAATCCCTTTAGAAGCAAGCATATCTCCTTCTAAAGTCTTAATTATCAATTCTTTAGAGGTTTGATAAGCTTTTAATTATTACAGGTTTTTTGCGAAAATATTGATTATTCATTTTTATCACCTCGTTTATATATCTATAATTATATTATACCAAATAAAGAAAACTTTATAAAACGAAAAAGAGTAAATAATCATTAATTTCTTGAGATGTTTAGATAGCTAGAAATAGCTATCCATTATGGCCAATCGACACGCAAACAATATATCACTCCCTAAAAACTGTGGCGGTTAGAAAGGAATGATATATATGAAAATAAAAATACGAAAAATACGGAAAAATTCACTATAAAGTGCATGGTTTATATTTAGGTATTGATCCATTTTACTGGTAAGGAAATAAGAAAAACTAAATCTGATTTAAATCAAAACGAGAAGCTGACGTATATGTAGCTAAATAAAAACAGAACTTGCTGAAAAGTGTGCTTTCTAACGAAAATACAAAAATTTAAAGAGGTGTTTGAGCTGTTTCTAGTTGGGTATAAAGATACTGTGAAAAGAGATCCTATTGAGTAATACATATGCCTTTAATTTAATTTTAGACAAAATTGGGCGCATGGATATAAATGTAACTCATTACATAACAAATGATTATAGTGGAAATATTCTATTTCAATTTTAAAAAGAATAAAAGACGTATGGGACTATGATTTTTGAACATGCTGTGCGTACTGAGGCTTATTTTATGATAACCCTGAGCCACGTGTGATACCTAGAAGGCCCTGTAAACTCTCGATGAAGATGAATCTATGCTTATTACACTGTGGACGAATTACGATGCTTTTTAGAGCTTGTGAAAGAGCATGAGGCTTCCAAACTAACTTACTATGTTTCCGATTATTGGCTTTTACAGGCATGAGAAAGGCGAAATGCAAAGCTTTAACATGGGATGATATAGTTTTATTAATAACACTATAGCATTAATGAAAACTATTGCTTTAAATATGAATAAACAACTTTCATAGTCCAATCACCTAAAAAGCAAAAGTAGTGTTAGAAAAATAAGTATAGATGATGGTACTTTAGCGTGTTATTAAAGAAAGTGATTAGCACTATAAAAGAAAGAGTTGTTTAAATATGGAATGAAATCTAAAGAAAAGCAATTATGTTTTAGTGATTCTAAAAATAACCTATTAGATTTGATGTGGTTAAATAGAAAAATGAAGACAGATTTGTAAAAATATGATTTCAAAGAAATAAAAATCCATGGTTTTAGACATACGCATTGTAGTCTAATGTTTGAAAGTAGGGCAACGATTCAAGAGTACCAAGACAGATTAGGTCATTCTGATTTAAAAACAACATGGGAATTTATGCTCATGTTACCCAAAAACAAAAAGATAATTTCGCTGTTAAGTTTTCTAAATATGTGAATTTTAAAAACTGTATATGCAAAACCGTATGCAGTAAAAAAGAAAGCCTATAAACGTTGATATAATAGGCTTTTCAATAGATTATTTAGTTTCTCTGTGTAAAGTCACTTTTTAATCTTGGACAGTATTTTTTTAAGTTCAATACGGTCTGGATTATTTCTTTTTGTTCTTTTTAGTAATGTAGTTTCTATCACCACATTCAGTACAAGCTAATGTTACATTTACGCGCATTAATATAACCTCCTATAAAATTTAATCTTTAACAACTTTTTCATACAACAAAAATATTTTTAACATAACTTACTTTAATATTTCCAGTATAAAATGTTAATTTTCATAATTTTAGAAAAATCATATCAAATGCTTTTTACTCCCCCAAAACTTTATAATAATCTTGTTTGAATTTTTCAATACCGATATCAGTAAGTGGATGTTTGATCATTTGTTTTTATTACACTATATGAACTGTCGCTATATCGCATCCCATTTTTGCGCATTCAGCTACGTGAATAGGATTTCTAACACTTGCAGCGATAATTTCAGAATCAATATCATTATTAGAGAATATTTCCACGATTTCTTCGATTAAAATCAATCCATTATGTGAAATATCGTCTAAACGCCCTAAGAATGGTGAAACATAAGTAGCACCAGCACGAGCAGCAAGTAAAGCTTGGTTTGCGCTAAAGATAAGTGTTACGTTCGTTTTAATCCCTTCTTGTTTTAAAATCTTAACAGCACGTAATCCATCTTCTGTCATAGGAATTTTTACAACCATGTTTGGATGAATTTTAGCAATTTCTCTAGCTTCTTCTACCATATCTTTCCAACATGTAGTTGTTGCTTTTACTTCACCACTTATTGGTCCATCAACTATTTCTGTGATTTCTTTAATAACTTCTTTAAAATCACGACCTTCTTTTGCTATAAGTGATGGATTAGTTGTTACCCCGCAAATCACCCCAAGGTTGTTAGCTAACTTAATGTCATCCACATTAGCAGTATCTATAAAAATTTCATTATATAATCCCTCTCAATTTTTTATCTTTATTTTATCATAACACATCAGAAAAGCGATTTCAATTTTTATTTACTTACAGAAAATATTTCTTTCTTTAATATCGTCATATTTGTTTTTCAAAATATATGATAGAATAACACTATATTTTTAGGAGGTAAATGATGAAGAAATTTTTAGAAAAAGTACCTTATTTAATTTTTTTCTTTCTTTTTTTATTTATAATACTCCCTCTATGTTCTTATTTTTTATATCTAATAAATCAGGAATGATAATTTTACTTCTTATATTTATGTATCCTATTGTTAGTTTTTGTAATATCATTTCTATATGCATATAATAAAAAGGACTTTAGTTACTTATTTTTCGTTTATTATAGGTTTCTTCTATTTAATATCTTGTTTAATTATTTTAAACTTTGATATTCTTATCTATGGACTTGGTTATGTGTTCTTTTAGTTTGTGTGGGCAAGGTATTGGTTTTTAGCTAATGAACTCCGTAAAAAATAAAAAGTACTAAATAGGGTTTAAAAATCGGACTGATGAAAATTCATCTAGTCCGATTTTTTTATTATATTTCATATCCTAATAACATTCCGCCTTCTTCTCCGTAGAAACTACAGATTCCAGAAGTAGGTACTGCGATAAATTCTACATTTGTGAATTTTTTTCTTTTAATTTTTCTTCTATTTTTCACAAATATTTGTATTATTTCTATGAGTAATTACAGCTCTTCCACCTTTGTATCCAGCTTTAATCATTTCGTCTATTACAGTAGAAACGGCTTTTTTCTCTCCACGAACTTTGTGTAGTAAATGTAATGTGCCTTCACTACTTGCTTCTCCCTACCATACGCATATTTAGTAATCCTACTACCGCAGCAGCTAGTTTATTTAATCGACCATTTTTTCACTAGATTATCTACTTTTTCTAATACGAAAATAAGTTTTTGAATTTTTCCTGATATTTTGTCATTGCTGCAACTACTTCTTCAAAAGATAACCCTTCTTTAATTAGTTCATTTATTTTTAAGAAGAAATAAATCATTTTTGCCCACCAGCTGAAAGAGTATTAATAATATGTATATTAACATTATGATTTTTCTTCTTTTTAACATTTTTCAGCTATAACCGCACTATTATAACTTCCAGACATTCCACCAGTCAAAGTTAAAACTATTACATTCTCTGCACCTCTATAAGCTGATAAGTAAGCCTCCGGGCTAGGACACGCTGATCTAGCTGGTTCTGAACTAGCATACATTTCGTCCATCATTTTATCAATATCTAAATCTAAATTGTCTACAAAAACTTTATCCTCTATTTGAAGAGAAAACGGTACTCTTTCATAAGCAACATTTTCAGCTTTTATTAGGGATTTCTCTGAAATCACACGCAGTATCTACAACTACTTTTCCACTCCATTTTTATTCTCCTCTTTTTACCTATTATTATATTATTTTAACTCGTCTGCTAATTCCAATGTTTGCTCATATAACTTCACAGTTGCACATGCTGAATTTATAACAATAGGTATCTCATCAGTATCTTCACCGTTCATACAAGCTACAAAATTATTATACATTATTTCTGATTTATCATTTTTCGTAAGCATTGTTAATGTTTTACTTTATTTCCTGGATTGAAAAAACATTTTTCAAATAAGTAATAACTATTAATCTGGCCAATTAGCGTCGACTATATTTTTCTTTATAGGCTTTATCCACATAATGATTTTTTTAACATAATTATTAATCATAGCTGACGTTAAACCTTTATCATTTTTCAGCATTATTGGACTATGTAATTTATTTAACATACTCTAGTACTTGGTCTAAATATAAATCTATTTCGGGTAGTTCTGACCATTTTGGATATTCTCTCACCAAATTTTCTCCATCCTCTTTATCTAGTTTTTACAATTACATTATATTGTTTTTTTAAACTAATAGTCAAGAAAAATAAAACTTTTTCCACAAGATTTCTCTTATAAAAGTTTTTTTATTATGCTAATTGTTTTTATATTTTTCTTCATATACATATAATACTAGAACTCCCAGTGCATATGTCCCTAAACCTATTATCCACCCTATCCAAAGACCATCTATGCCTATACCTTTCTTAAACACTAAAAAGTACGCTACTGGAATACCTACTAAATAATAACTGATAAACATCGCTACGCATATAGGTACAACTTTTTTATAGCCACGAAGAACTCCTGCTAAAGCTGATGCAAAAGAATCACAAATTGCAAAACCTATCGCATATAATAATAAATGTGCTGTTAGTGCTATAACGCCTAAATCTTTTACTATATAAATATGGAATATTAGCATCGAATATCCAAACAATCAGTCCTGCTAAAAATGCAAAAAAATCATTCCCATTATTACTCCAAGAATTGTATAACGGCGTGCCATTTTATAATTTTTTGCCCCTACATGATAGGCTACTATTATCGTAACAGTATTTGCTATACTCCTGGTAAACCATATAAAAACCTGAGAAATTCAATGCTGCCTGATGCGAGGGCTATAATTGTTGTATCAAAACGTGATACCATTAGAGATAGAGTAGAAAATACTACAGTTTCTAGCGCTGTAGCTATAGCTATCGGTACTCTAGCTTAAATATTTCTCCCAATGTGAGAATTTAATTCCTTCTTTTCAAAAATCTTATATTTATTAATTTTTGGGTGCTTTAGTGTTAAAAATAAAGCTATGAAGAACAGCACCGTATAAGTCAACGATACCGCCATACCATTACCTGCTCCACCAAGCTCCGGCATACCTAGCTTACCAAAGATAAAACCATAAGCTAATAAAACATTCACTGGTACAGAAATTACCATCATTATCATCGATAATCTAGTAAGTCCAAGACTGTCCATAAAAAGCTCTAAGCACAACATATAAAAAAATATCGGTAAAACTCCTATACTTTCGTAAAATAAGTACTTTTTTTGTAACCCTAGCTATGTTTTTCATCCATGCCTAACCCATTAACTATGGGCTCTGCTAAAGTATTTAATCCTATAATAAGTACTGATACTAATTACAACCGCAATATATAAAAACTGACGAACTTTGGTTGGTATTTCTTGTTCTCGCCCTTTTCCCCATCAATTGTGACACAATCGGAACTATTGCAAGAACTATAGAATTTAGGGTATACATTACAGGATTCCAAATATTAACACCCATGCTAACTCCTGCAAGGTCAGTAGGACTGTAATGACCAGCCATAAATGTTCCTATCATCGATGACGAATAAGATATTATTTGATATATTAGAACTGGCAAATATAATTTAATAAAAATTTTAGACTGTTCTTTTATATTCTCACCTTGATACATAGTTCCTCCTTATTTTTATTTACACTTTTATATCATTGTATGTCTAGTTATAATTTATTTTCCACAAAAATCCAAAAAGTAAATACTTTTAGATATCATCGATTTATACTAATATGCAACTGAGACTTGAATAGATTAGAAAACCGTTAGTTTAATCGACAACTCAACCTCAACAAAAACTTACACCCACAATGACATTACTTAATGCTGCTTCCTTCCGGACCTGACATGGTTCATAAGTATTGCGTCGTAGGATGCCTCAGTCTCAACATTACGTGTTAAACTCGACATTCCCTAGTCTACCCGCATCTCAGTATTCAGCCTTGCTAAAGCGGATTGCAAGTACAGGGCACCGCTAACTCCCCACCCTAGCATTTCTTAATTATAGCAAATAAAAAAATTAAAAATCAAGAGCTTTACAAAAAGGTTATAGCTATAAAATATATCTCCTTAGTTACTTTTTATCAATCTCTCACTATTTACTCTAATGTATTAATTTATCCAGGTCGTCTATATTTAAAATACAGTCTTCCTCATTAATGACTAAACAAAGGTATTCCTATTTGCATACTCCCTTGAATACCTTCAAATGATTTATATGTATCTCTAACATATAAAAATTGTTTCAAATTTTTAGCGAAGATAATATTTCTACCTCTTCATAGTCTATTTCTAATTCTGCTAATTTTTCTTTAAACGGCGCTGTATCTGGACAACTCTGTGCATAATATAAAATATTTTTCATAAAGTATTTATCCTCTCTATCATATTTATTTAAATTCTTATACTTTAATTTTAACACAAAATAAAAATAAGCTCTATAATTTAGTATAGAACTTACCTTTTTCTTTGTATTTTTACCCTTTTTATTGAATCAGAAAAACTGATGCTAAAAGTATCCCCATCGCAATAGCTCCCTGCTTGTAGCATAGGTTTCTATACCTACTTTAAATGCTACATTGTAATTTTTGTAACTAAATTTTTGCATAGTATTGTACATCCCATACCCAGGAACGAGAGGAATCATTCCAGTATATATAAAGATTGTCGCTGGCATACGAAGTAATTTAGAAGTACTCGTTGAAAGAATCCCTACACATAAGGCACCAAAAAAACTTCCAATTACAACATCTGTTAATAGTTTAGCTATTACATATACTAACCATCCAGCTGCTCCTATTAATGAACAGCTCAATAGTGATTTTTTAGGTGCATTAAAAATATTGCAAATGCAAATGTCACAACAAATCCTGCAATAAATTGTATATAAATATTATATTCCATAGTTTACTCCTTTACACTACTTTAATCCCATAATTACGCCTAATGCTATTGCAATCGATACAAAAATAGCTGATTGCACACCCTATTATTCCCAGATAAATAATCCCCCGCCATAAAAATCACGGACTGAATTGGTAATCTGACCCCAGGAACAAGTGGCATAAGGCTTACGATAATTATACTAACCGGATTATGAATAAATAAAAATTTAGTAAGAATCATCACTAATACCGTAGAGATAAAGGATCCTAAAAAAATTAGTTAAAAAGATATTATTTTATATCTTCCAATGAACAATAAAAATGCTACTTCTACTGCCATAACTAAAAATGCTACTATACTATCTTTAAACGTTCCTCCGAACATAATTGCAAAAATGGTGCTGATATAGTCAGTGCAGACAATACTGCTAAATTAGAATACCTAGTTTTTATCTTTTTATATCTTTCATTTTTCAAAAGGCATAATCTAGAGAACATCCACCCATAACCATTTTTTCTCGATAAGTCATTTAATAATGAAATTTTTTTCAAGATTTCTATCTCCTAAAACTACTCTTCCTCATAGCATTATAGGTCGTATCATCATATACAAATGATACAATTACAAAATTATAGGTAACTAATATATTGGGAGCTTTTATATTCCCAAACGATTTATAAATTCTATTTACTGTATCTTCTACTCGATACACTTCTGCACCATAAAACAACATACTTTTAGCAATCTTCACACTAAAATTTAAAAGTTTTTTTGCATCCTGTTCACTTTTGCAATAACTGAAACATCCTTTACCTCCTTTTCCGTTCAAATATATCTTTTATTTTTTTAACTTATAACTTCTTCTATTTTTTTAGCCTTAGCTTGTAATTCAAGCACTTTTCTCACTTTTTCTTCTTTAGCTTTTCTCCAACTGAGATAAGATATAATTAACTTTTATCCAACTCTTGTTTTTTTGTTTTTTTATAAATAAATCATTTTTCTTTTTGATAAAAATTTGCCAAAATTCTTTTCGTCTTCTGTTAAAGACATATGCCCATCAGTTGCGACTATAATCTCGTAAATATGCCCATCTTCTTCTATAATGTTTTCTGCAGTAATAGTATAGCCTAAATCTTGTAATTTTTTCACGGACAAATCTCTCCTAGATTTGGTTGTAATATTAAATTTGGTCTATTAATTAGTTTATCTTTTTCCTTTTTCTAAAATATCAGCAATTAGCTTTTCCTCCCATACCACAAATAGTAATTACTTCTATATTATCAGCAAGTTCAATCGCGTCTAATCCAGCGGCTTTTCTACATTCAATAACTGCTGATAAACCCTCTTCATTTACATTTTTATAGAAACCTTATGAGGCCCTTCCACTATTTCCCCTGGCAATAGCAAAAATTAATCTTATTTTTCTTTTGCTAGATAAATTGGCAAATAGAGCATGATCACTTCCTATATCAGCCAAGCGCTTATCTTTTACATAGCTCGCTACCAATTTTAATCTTTTATTTATCGCTAACATTTTTCATCCTCCTATCTTATGTACTATTAATCTAAAAAGTCTTTACTAAAACTTGTTGTAATTATTGTTTTTTTCTTTTTTAGAATTAAGCTCTTCAAAATTTGTAATAATATTATCCCCAAATTTACTTTTTAATTTTTTGATAATTTTTCTTAATTTTTCTTCTCCTTTATAATCCTTAGAATCAAAAATATCAAGTTGGACTTTTAGTTCTTTCTCTTTTTATATCATTTAGCGACACTCCTAAAAAGTCTAACACCTTTTAGAAAAATCATAATGTTCTAACAATAATTCCCATGCATATGTGAAAAATTTTGTCAGGTTGATTAATATATTCTGGAATCTTCTTCGATCTTGTTATACTTTTTAAAATCACTAAATTTTTATCATAATAGATATATTATTTCCCAACATAATCCCTTGTTTGTGCAGCGATTGCTAACTTTTTGCTTAATTTTTTAATTTCATTAGAAATATCATCTTCTTCAATAAGATCTTGAACAAATGTTTTTAGAATTACCACAGATTTTTCTTTTTCTACAGTATATTTTAATTCCTATTATCTTCTCCATTAGCACATTGTTTAAGTCTTAAACCCTGGATTCCCAAAACACTATGTAAAATAACTTCGTTAGCTTTAGCAACATCCCCTATAGTGTTGATACCTAGTTTTTGAACTTTTTAGTTGCCGCTTTCCCACAACCATGCATTTCGCCTACATCTAGATTCCAAAGTGTCTCTTTATAATTTTTATTAATAATAGTAAAACCAAGTGGTTTTTTGAAGTCTGAACCCATTTTTGGCAAAAATTTATTAAACGAAACACACACTTGAAGGCATGCCTAATTGTTTATAAATTATTCTCTGGATAGTTGCTATTGCTTTTATAGGTTCTGAAAAGTCACTCAAATCTATATATGCTTCGTCAACGGAAATAACTTCTACTTTTTCAGTATATTGGCGAACCAAATCAAAAATTCTCTTTGATTCTTCTTGATATTTTTACCATATCAGGCTTAAGTATTTTTTTATATTGGGACAAAGTTTTTCGTGCATCACCCTACACGCATAGTTGATTTTACACCTTTACCTCTAGCTTCATAATTACATGTTACAATAATTCCATGACGTGTTTTTGACTTCTCCAGCAATAGCTAAAGGTTTCCTTTTAATTCTGGATTATATTTTTCTTCTACACTAGCATAAAAACAATTCATATCAATATGCGCTATTACCTTTGGACATCAATCCACCTCCTATTTTTATAATATATTAAGAGCAGGATATTTATATAGCAACTTGCACTACACTATACTCCCGCTCTTATATTTAGTAATTTTAAATCAGTGTAAAATTAACAATTATAATAGGTTTTCTCTTCGTATTATCATATAATAAACTTGATAACATACTTCTAACTTCAGCTTTTATAGCTGCACATTCTCTGATACTCTTAATAGGATTACTTTCTATATACTCTATTATTTTTCTCTTCAGCTTCTTTTATAAGCTCCATACTCTTCTTAACATATACAAAACCTTTTGTTTGAATACATGGACGACCTACCAGAAGTTTTTTCTTTCCTACTTATAGCATATGAGGCTACAAAAATTCCATCATTTGATAAAAGTTTTCTATCCTTAAGAACACTATCTTCAACATCGCCAATTCCACGACCATCTACTAATATATTACCTACTGTAACATTGTTAGGTATTACTTTCGCTCTATTTCCACTAATTTCTAGTGTAGTACCTTTTGCTAGAATATGAATATTGTTAGCCGCTACTCCTGTTTCTGCTGCGATTTCAGCATGTTTACGTAGATTTCTGAATTCTCCTTGAACTGGGACAAAGAACTTCGGCATAAGCATATTTAACATCATCTTCAATTCTTCACGAGTAGCATGGCTCTGCAGCGTGAAGACGTTTTGATGCTGTTACTACATGTGCACCAAGTTTAACAAGAAGATTCAATGTTTGGAACAACATTACTTCCATGTTAGGCGATGGTGTCGCTGCAATCATAATAGTGTCCCCTGATTCTATTTGAATACCTTTAATATTCTTCTCAGCAATATTCTTCATAGCCTCGATTGGTTCTCCTTGATCACCAGAAGATAGAATACAAATTTCATTTTGTGGATAATTACCAAGCTCATCTACTGTAATTAAGTTTTTCATCTTCTATTGCCAAGTAATTCATATTTCTCGCAGTATTAATAGAGTCTTCTATCGCTTCTCCTAGTAATAGAAAGTTTTCTGTTTTGTCCTAATGCCGCGCGAACTATATGTGAAATTGTTAAGAAATTTGAAGCGTAACAAGTTACGATTATGCGTTTATTCGCTTGATAAAATGCATTATCAATTTGCTCAGCTGCTTCATTTTCAGGTACATTATAGCTTTTCATATTAGCGTTGCTAGAGTCACTAAGTAAAGCTAATACACCTTTTTTCCCTAATGTACTAATTTTAACAATATCAGATTTATATTCTTTACTTACAGATTGGTCAAACTTAAATTCTCCAGTATAAACAATATTACCTTGTGATGTTTCTATACAAATACCAAGTGAATCAGGCATAGAGTATGTTGTTTTGAAAAAGTAATACTCGCATTATTAAAATCATATTTATTATTTTTTTCACATAATAAAACTTAATACGACGTTTAATTCCTAAATGTTTTAAATGATTTTTTTAATAAATCAATAGTTAATTTAGACCCATAAACTGGACATTTAAGTTTATCTATTATATATGGTACAGCCCCCCATAGAACTTACGTGCCCATTTGATAGGAATATCCCTTTTACTTTTTTTGTTTATTACGAACTAAATAACTAATATCTGGAATTACTGCATCAATCCCTATCATCTCTGTTTCAGGGAACATAAGACCTGCATCGAGCACAAAGATTTCATCAGCTATTTCTATCATATACATATTCTTAGCTACTTCATCTACTCCCCCTAGAGGCGTAATGCGAATTTTTAGGAATTAGTTTTTAACTTTGTTTTCTTTTAAACTTACTTCCTTTTGTATATTACTTTTGATTTTTTCTATTTTTATATTCTTTTTATTTATGGGATTATTATTTCTCTTTTGATGAGTTTTTTTGTTTATTATTAACATTTTTTTACTTACTTGGATATTCTTTTGCAATACTAATATTATTATTACTCATTATTTCCTCCTTGTTTAATCATACTTTTACCGGTTCAAAATCTCTTCTGTGGATTGGGGTAATACCGTATGCCTTTAACCCTTCCAAATGCTTTTTTCGTTCCATATCCTGCATTATTTTCAAAATCATAGTGTGGATATTTCTTTGCATATTCTTTCATTAATCTATCACGATATACTTTCGCTATAACTGAAGCCGCTGCAATAGAAACACTCTTTTTCATCACCTTTTACCATACTAAAGTTAGGTATTGGATAGTTTTCAAAAGGCATCGCATCAATTAATAAAAAATCTGGTCTTACTTTTAATTGTTCTACTGCACGTTGCATCGCAATACGTGCGGCATTATAAATATTATATCTTTCAATTTCTTCATTGCTTACTTCACAAATAGCGTAAGCCACTGCTTCTTCTTTTTATTTTTCAAAAGTTCTTCACGCTTTTTTCTCTGATAATTTTTGAATCATTTAAGCCTTTCGAAATAACTACCTTGTTTTTAAAATTACCGCTGCAGCAACGACTGGACCTGCTAATGGGCCACGTCCTACTTCATCAATACCACAGATGTATTTACATCCTTTATTATAACATTTATTTTTCATAAAATGATTTTTCGTACTCTTTTTATAAAAAGTTTTTCTTGTTTTTTTATCAAAACTTGCTAACAATTTTTTTGAACACCACTTCTCTCATCATTTCGTAACTGTTCTAAAATTTCTTCATTTGGATTATCTTGTGATAAAAATTTCTTTTACTTCATTAATTTTTCATCACTAACCTCTTCATTTATCATATCATTATAGTTATCTAATGTAATTAGCCCAAACTTTTGTGTTCTAAAATCTTGAATAAGAAGTTTTATTGTTGAATCATAATCATAATCTCCCACCAATTTTTGAAACGTTTATCTGCAATTTTTTTCCATTATAAAGACATTCTCATCATCAGCAGTAACATCTATTTTTATACAGATTATTCATATTTTCTAAATAACTTTGTTTTAACAATTCTATTAAATATAAACTCACATCATCAAGTGGTGTAATATCATCTTTTATAGAGCCAATTAGACTTAATTTCTTACCGATTTCTTGATTATCGAACTTCGGCATAAGAATACCCGGGGTATCTAAAAGTTCTATATCTTTATTAAGTTTTTAACCACTGTTGTTTTTGTAACACCTGGTTTATTGGCGGTATTTGCTACATTTTTTTAATTAATTTGTTTATAAAGTTGACTTTCCAACGTTGGTACGCTATAACCATTGAACGATATAGCTCGTGGTTTTATTCCTTTAGCCACTTGTCTTGCAATCTTTTTCTGCAAGCTCTTCTTTTTGCTTTATCGATAACTTTATTTAAATTATTACTATAGCATCTGTATAAACTACTGTATAACCTTTTTTTCTCAAAAATAATTCTTCCATTTAGCTGTTTCTGTTCGATCACATAAGTCTATTTTTATTAAAAAAATAATTATCTTCTTTTTATCTTTTTACTACTTCATCTAAATACATATTATGAGAAGATAATGGGCAACGAGCATCTACTAATTCAAAAACTATATCTACTAATTTTAACTTTTTCTTTTACTTCTCTTGTTGCTTTTGCCATATGTCCCAGAAACCATTGAATTACCATGAAATTTTTATCTCCTTTAAATTTACTTTATTTGTTTTTTTATTAACAATTCTTCAATACTTTTTAACAGTCCTTTATATTTTTACCATATTTTAGGCATTTTTACATAATATGATAGTTTTATGAAATAAAATCATTACTTATTTCTTGAAATTTCTTATAGATGATTATAACTACCTCTCATAGAAAACATAATATCTATAGTGTAAATTTACACTAATTACAGTAAAAAGAGAAGTTAAAAACTTCTCTTTTTCTTTACTAACGTTTATCAATTTTTAACTACTGTATCTCCTAAAATTTGAATAGCAAAAACGATAACTAGAATTAACACTGTAGCAACAAATGTTGGTGTACTATTATTACGTTGGAACCCATCTAAATAAGCAAGGTTTCCTAAACCACCAGCACCGATAACACTCAGCCATCGCTGTTGCACCTACTAACGCAATAGCTGTAACTGTCAGACCAGAAACAATAGCTGGTAAACTCTCTGGAATTAATACTTTAGTTATAATAGTAATTCTTTTTGCTCCCATTGCACGAGCAGCTTCTATAACACCTTTATCAACCTCACGAAGACCTATTTCTACAAGTCGAGCATAGAATGGTGCTGCTGAAATAATAAGCGCAGGAATAGCAGCTGAACCCCAATAATAGTACCAATCAAAGCTTTTGTAAAAAGGAATTAATACTATTAAAATAATAAACGGAATTGCCCTAAAGATATTTTACTATCGCTGTTACAACAGTGTAAAAACCCTCTACCAAAAGTACCTTACTATTTGAAGTAATATAAAGTAATAATCCTAAAAATAATCCAAGTAAAAATACTGCAATCAATGACTCAAATGTCATAATTAATGTTTCTATTGTTTTTCTTGAACTTTTATCCCAATTAACTCTTGAAAACTCAAACATTATAACACCTCCGTTAAAATTCCTAGCTCATTTTAATCTAGTTATTACTTTCTCTACATTTTCATTACTTCCTATTAGTTGAACAAATAAAGTTCCTATATTAGCATTTGCTGTTTTATCTATATGACCATTGATAATATTAAAATCAAAAATCAATTTCTTTTTATCAGCATACTAAGAATAGGTTTTTAGACGTATTATTATCAAACGTAAATTTAATTATTATACCGTCTGTAAATACTTTTTCCACTCTTCAATATTTTCACGTTCTTCTATCTCTGAAGCAAATGATGTTTGACTTAAGAATTTTTTTAGTAACTTCTGTGTCGGATGATAGAATACTTTCTGATACTAAACCATCTTCAGCTATAGTTCCTCCAGTCGATTACTGCTACTTTAGTACAAATAGTTTTTATAACATTCATTTCATGGTAGATAAGAACTACGGTAATATAGTTTTTCTATGAATCTCTTTAATAAGATTTTAAAAACCTCTGCAGTTGTTTCTGGATCAAGCGCACTCGTTGCTTCATCACAAAGTAGTATTGACGGACGTCCCTGCTAAGCGCATGCAATACCAACTCTTTGTTTTTGCCCACCAGATAATTGAGAAGGATAAGCATTAAGTCTATCTTCAAGTCCCACCAGTTTCGCAAGTTCTTCTACTCTTGCTTTTATTTCTTGTTTTGATTTCCCTAAAATTTCTAGTGGAAAGCTATATTTTCTGCAAACTGTTCTACTCCACAAAAGATTAAAGTGTTGGAAAATCATTCCTATTTTTTGGCGTTTTAGACGACGTTGTTCTTCTGTAATTTTGTTGAAATCATCTCCATCAATAATCACCTCTCCATCTGTCGCAACTTCTAATCCATTTAGAAGGCGGACTAGAGTACTCTTACCTGCACCAGAATAGCCAATTATTCCGTAAATATCCCTTCCTCCACTTTTAAGATTAATATTTTTCAATGCATGAACTTTTATTATCATATATCTTTATTTACATTTTTAACTCAATCATGCGCTTCTCCTTTCAATAATTTTCTATTATTTCTAAATAAAAACGCCCTTTACTCCTCCAACGGAATAAGTGGGCGTTTTACGCAGTACCACCTTATATTTTACTTACAACTACTAACATAGCTTATCCTATAACGTGGATACCTGAACAAAGTTTACAATTAATGTTTACCTTATTAACCACTCGAACCATTTTCCTAAATGTCATAATATGTCTTCACAGCAAACGACACTCTCTTTGATTATTTAATCTAGTACTTATAATGAGTATTGGTTTTTATATTAAACTTAGCTATTAGTATAGCATCATATTTTTACTGTCAAGAATTAACTTTAAATATTCTTTAACATCTATTTAAACTAATCTTGGTTATCTCACTTTATACTATTTTCTCTTAAGTATTCCCCTACTAAACGAGCCATATCATCTAGAAGATCATCTAGTTCTTCCCAGTTTTTACAGTTGCTCCACTTGCTAAAGGATGCCCACCTCCTGCATATTTTTTTCTGCAAGAGTATTATAACAGGACCTTTTGAACGAATTCTTACACGCACTTTGTTTCCTTCATCAATTGCAAAGCACCATGCGTAAAGTCCTTCAAGACTTCGTAGTAGATTTACTCCAGTAGAAACTTCTCCTGATCAACTCCATACTTATCCATATCTTCTTTCGTGATTTTCAAATAGCTACACCATCTTGATATACATCATATTTTTCAAAAATAAATGCTCTGAAAACGCATAAGATTTTCACTAATAATTTCCATTCTATCCAAGAGTTCACTCATGTTAAAGTCATATTTTATAAGTTCAGATGCCACTCTCAGTGTTTTCATTAGATGTATTCGGGAATAAAAATCTACCTGTATCCCCTACTATACCTAAATAAAGTAATTTTGCTCGCTTCATCATTTAGTTTAATATCATATTTTTATTTAGATATGTATAGATTATAAATAAGCTCACTACAAGACGAAAACCTCAGTATTAACTAAATTAATATCTCCATAATTATCCAAAGGTGTGATGATCTATTTTTATTAAAAAGTTATTTTTGTAAATAGTTTCCCATCTATTCTAGGAAAGTTAGCTGTATCTGTTATTATTACCAAAGCATCTTTTATAGTCATCTTCACAACTTCACTATTTTCAAACAGAAAACACAGTGACGGTGAATCTTTTCCTACTGTAATGACTTTTTCAGGAAAGTTAGTTTTTATAAGTTGATACATCGCACCTTGTGATCCATAAGCATCTGGATCTGGCTTTCATGACGATGAATGATTATTTTTACTTTCTTTTATTTTTCGAAAAATTTCTTCATATAGATTTTCATAAGTTTCTAACATTTAGCTTCTCTTCTCTACTAGTTTCTTTGGAATACTTGACAAGTTACCATAGCTTTTAGCTACTAATTCAGTTTTATCAAATACTTCTACATCAAATTTGGCAGTTTTTCTACCCTATATCCAAAATATTAACTTTGTTGTCACTGTCATGATCTAACGGAACTGATTTCAAGAAATACAATGAAACATTTTGCACAGAACTTCACTTCATTATAGTTGTAACTTGTTATCTGAATTGATTCGTCGATAATACTTAATGAGTGCTGAGCTAGAGAAAGTACCGAACTGATCTAGCATTTTGAGGAATAATTTTAACTTGCAGCCCATCAGCTCTTGGTACAATACCTTTACGCATAATTTCATCAAAAGTATCGTTGTTATGTCCTTCTTGGAATCTATTACTAGTTAATAATGAATTAATTACTAATTTTTCTAGTTACTACTCCTAGTAATGTGTTTTTGCATCAATTACAGGCATAAGTTCAAACCTTCTAATAGCATAGTATTCGCTACAGAAGAAATAGGGTATCTAATGTTGTTGTAGAAACCTTACGTTCCATAACTTCCTTAATTAATGCATCTTTATCTTTCAAGAATACATCACGAGCAGTACATACCAACTAATTTTTCCATATTCATTGACAACTGGATATCGTGTATGTCCTACTTTCAATTGAAGATCATACCAATCTTTTACTGTATTATTAAGATTTATTGTATATAAATTCTCTACTTTTTATATAAATACTTTCTACTGTTATAATGTCACGTTTAATAATTTGGTCATTTGTTACCCTATTAATTAAATGCGTTACAGAAAAAGTATCGTGTGGTGTAATAATTAATGGAAGATTTTTACTATCTGCTAATGATTTTTATATTATCATTTGGATATATCCTCCTGTTACTAAAATAGCAGCATCCTTTTTCTAGTGACATTTCAATAATTTTTGGACGATTACCTATTATTAATAATGTCCCTTTTCTTATATGTTTTCCTACTTGTTCAGAATCCATAGCTCCAATAGCAAAAGTCTTGAACTATTTCATGAATTCCTCCGCGCCCTGCTATTAATTGTCCACTAACTATATTTACTATCTCAGAATAAGATAATTTTTCAACATTATCACGTTCTTTTTTCTGAATACGTACTGTTCCAACACGCTCTATTGATGATACAAATCCTCTATTTTCTGATTCTTTAATGGCTCTATATGCTGTTCCTTCACTAACTTTCAATTCTTTTTGCCACTTGACGAACTGAAATTTTGCTTCCTATCGGTAAACTTTTTTATATACTCTAATATTTTCTGATGTTTCGATTTCATAATTTTTCCTCCTTTTTATTATAATACAAACTTTTATTTTATAACACTTTACTACTATAAATAATTATATACTTTTTAAGGCTCTATTTTAAGCATAAAAACGACGAAATTTAGTTGTATTACTTGCATTTCATCGTTTTAAAAGAGTTTTATTTTTAGAAAAATAATTTATATTAGTAGTATAAACATTATTACCACTTTTATATTATTACAGTCAATGTTTTTACTTTTTCTTCTATAACACTTTTATAGATTTTTAAAATTATATTACTACTTTTCTACCAGCAGGTAGCTTTTTAGCATAACCTTCTTTAGTCTCTTGTTTAGCTCGAGCAATTACTAATGAATCTGCTGAACATTTTTAGTAACAGTAGAACCTGCTGCTATAACTGCACCATCTCCTATTTTCAAGTGGAGCTATTAAATTTGAATTACATCCTATAAAAAGTATTAGTACCTATTGTAGTTTTATATTTATTTTTTACCATCATAATTTACAGTAATTGTACCACAACCTATATTTGTGTTAGCTCCGACAGTAGTATCTCCAAGATAGCTTTAAATGAGCTGTTTAGAGCCTTCTCCATATACTGTATTTTTCAACTCTACAAAGTTTCCCTACTCGAACATTGTCTCCAAGTTCACAATTATTTCTAATATGAGAATATGGTCCTACACTTGTTTTATCACCAATTTTTGAATCCCTAATAGTTGAAGATAAAACTTTCACCATTACCTATAACTGCATTTTCTAAATATGAATTAGGCTTTATTTGACAATCTTCTCCTATAACAGTATTTGATTTAAGAGTTACATTTGGATAGATAGTAGTATCTCTCCAATAATAACATTAGGGCGCTATATAAGTATTAGCAGGATCTACCAGCGTAACCCCGCTAACATATGCCCTTTGTATTGATTCTATTACGCATTACATTTTTCTGCATAAGAAAGTGCAACTCTATCATTAACTCCAAATGTTTCGTCAAAGTCGTCACATAAATAAGTTTCGATAATTTCTTTTTGTTCACGAACTAAAGCAAGTACATCTGGTAAATAATATTCCCTTGCTTATTATCATTTTTTTACTTTTTCTAGCATTTCAAATAATAGTTTGTTATCGAAACAGTATATCCCTGAATTAATCTTTTTATCTGTTTTTTTCTTTATCAGTTGCATCTTTTTCTTCAACAATTTTTCACTAATTTTTCCATTAACATCTCGAATGATTCTTCCATAAGCAAATGGATCATCAGCACTAGCAGTTAGAACAGTTGCTTTAGCATTACTCTTTTCATGATGATCTAACATATTGTTTATAGTTTCTGGGCGAATAAGTGGAGTATCTCCACATAACTATAGTTGTTCCTTCTTTATCAGCAAGCTCACTTTTGGCCATTTTTACGGCATGCGCTGTTCCCTAACTGCTCTGCTTGAAGGACAAACTTAGTTCTATCACCTAATACTTCTTTAACTCGTTCAGCTCCATGCCCAACTACTGTAATTACTTCTTGCATTTCTAAATCACTCAAACTATCTAAAAACAAGTTCTACCATAGTTCTATCACAAACTTTATGCAATACTTTTATATAATTTTGATTGCATTCTTGTACCTTTTCCAGCTGCAAGTATTACCGCATATCTGTTATTGCTCATTAATTTTATCCTCTTTCTACTTCGTCTTAATTTTTTTCTATTACATTTCCTAACTTAACATCAAAAGTTCCGTTAAATTCATCAATATTATCAATTTTGATAAATATAAATAATCATCTTCGTGTTCTCTAGGTGAATCATAACACTGTGTTATTATTACTTTTCCTACTACAGTCACATCAAATTCATTCATAAGACTTTCCATACCAGTAAGTACTCACCACCACGCATAAAATCGTCTACTAACAAAACTTTTGAGTGACTTTCTAAACTTCTTTTAGATAAAAATCATAGTTTCTATAGTTGATCCTGAAACATAGTTTATCGCAACTGTCGTTCCTTCTGTTACCTTATTGTCACGTCTTATAGTGATAACGGTTTTATTTAAAATAGAAGCTATAGCATAAGCTACGGGAATACCTTTTTGTAGCAACAGTAACTACCGCATCAATTTCTTTTTATTTTTGTAAACAGTCGCTATAACACGCCCTAACTTATTCATAAGACTAGGATTACCCTATTATATCAGACATAAAGATATAGCCACCGGCAAGCAGACGACTCCCATCATTGATCTTATCTATAAACTCATTAAGGGATAACTTTCGCATCTTCTTCTACTAATGTTGGTGTAAAAATAACTCCTCCGCTAACACCAGCAAAGCGTTCTTCACTTCACCAATATTTTTCTTCTTTAAAACCATTTTTATAATATGGATATCTTCACTGATTGAAGATTTTGCTTTGGTTAAACTTTGAAACAAAATATGTCAAAGGTATTAGCTATTTGGATTATTTAATAAATACTCCGTCATTACTACTATTCTTTCGCTTCTCTTTAATTTCATCTTCTGCTCCTTGTAAAACATATTTCACACGAACTACGATATAATTCTATAAAATTTAGATTTTCAGTATTAATTGCATATTATACCTATATAATACCATTATCGTTCGGATTAGTAAAGAGAAACTCCTTTTTCTACACTAAAATCAGTTGTTTCGTCCTTAATTTTCACAAAAAAACTTACTTTTATAAAAACAAATAAAGAAACTCTTCTAAATTATTCTTCTAGAGACTCAGCATAGTTTCCCCAAACCTCTAGGTATTCTGCTGTTTCCCCAGACTCTCTTCTCCCAAAAAGACAGTGAAAATTTTTACCAAACCACCCTGGATAACCCTGTATCCTTATAATTTGTGTCCTATTATCCCCTAAAGTCTAAAACCTTACATATAAGTATAGATTTCAATGGTTTGTGCTCAGCGTGTATTTCCACGGTCATATTTTTCTTCATCTATACTATATAATTCACAATCCATTACTACCCCTTCCTTAGAAGTTATATTATATTTTTCTTCCAATTTCAAAAATCAGTATCCATTGAATAGGAAATTCCACTGTTTGTAGATAGATCCGGCAACCATTTATTCATCTCTTTTAATGCTCTGCAGCAGATTCTGAACTAACATTTAATATTTTATCCCTTTGATACATTTTTCATTATATTTCATCTCCATCCTTTTTATTTAACATATATAATTCATATTATCATCTCAAATTTATTATACAAACTACACTAAAATTTGTAGCATATTAATTACGTCTGTATTTGCAATCAAAACAATTTTTCTCTATTACTTTACTTTCATCTGAATTTCTTGTAACAACTATACTATAATTAAAGCAAAAACCTTGACTTATATTCCTTTATATAGTAATATTCATTTATAAATAAAGAATAAGGAGTTTATTTTTATGAGAAAATATTTTGGAACAGATGGTATTCGTGGCATCGCTGGCGAATCACTTACCTCTGATTTAAGCTTTTAAAGTAGGAAAAAGCCCTTGGTAAACTACTTACTGAAAAAGAGCGCCCAAAAGTAATAATTGGTAGAGATACTAGAATTTCTTGTGACATGATTGAATACGCCCTAACAGCAGGACTAACAAGTGTTGGTGTAAATGTTATGACTGTAGGAGTTATCCCTACACCAGCTATAGCTTATTTAACTAAAACTATTGAAACTGATAGCGGAATTATGATTTCTGCTTCACATAACCCATATCAAGATAATGGAATTAAAATTTTTGGTCCAGATGGATTTAAACTTACTGATGAACAAGAATTAGAAATTGAAACTCTGATTGACAATTCAAACGAAATAGCGAAATGCTAGCTACGATAGAAATTGGTAAATTATATTCAGGTAGCGAACTTAGTCAAAAATATATCCACCATATAAAACAATCTATTTCAGGTGACCTTTCTAACCTTAATATTGCACTTGACTGCGCTAACGGGGCTACAACGGGGGTTGCTCCATTCTTATTTGGAGATTTAGAAGCTGATATTGAAACGATTGGTTGTACACCTACTGGTATTAATATCAATGAAAATGTTGGATCTACGAAAAATTAATACCCCTTGCTAACTTTTGTAAAAGAAACAACGTTGACGTTGGCTTTGCTTTTGACGGGGATGGTGATCGCGTATTAGCAGTAGATGCTAATGGAAATGTTGTCGATGGAGATAAGATTATGTTTATCCTTGCTAAACATCTTAAAGAAAAAGGTGAACTTAATGACAATATGGTTGTTTCAACAGTAATGAGTAATATTGGCTTCTATAAAAGCTATAGAAGAAAATGGTCTACAATCTGTAAAAACTGCGGTTGGAGACAGATATGTTGTTGAAGAAATGAGAAACAATAACTACTCTCTAGGGTGGAGAGCAATCAGGTCACATCATCTTGATGAACTACGCTACTACTGGAGATGGAATATTAACAGCTGTTAAACTAGCTGATATTCTAAAGACTTCTGGAAAAACTTTAGAAGAACTTGCAATGAAGTAAATATTTACCCACAAAAACTGGTTAATATAAAAGTACTAGATAAAAATTAGCTATGGAAGATAAAGACATTCTTGAAGAATGCGCTAAAGTTGAAAAAGAACTTGAGGGAAATGGACGTATTTTTACTACGCATCAGGTACTGAAAAATCTAATTCGTGTTATGGTCGAAGCTAGCAGTGATGAACTTACAGATAAATACTGCGAACAAGTTGCAAAAATAGTTCGTGAAAAATATGAAGTCAAATAGTTATTGAAAAACTTTTAATATATACATAAAAACAAATATAACGAGATACGGATATTTCGCTATATTTGTTTTTATAATTCTCATATATTTTAAATTAAAATATTTAATTATCTTTTTATTATCAGTTTTTATCTTTTGAAATGATATTTTTCTACTTAATATATATATTATGTACATTATCTTGTATATTTACATCTTCATTATTATCTTAATAATTTCCTAATATCAAAGATATATTTAAATATAAAAGTTTTCTTTTTCGAAAGAAATTACTCTTAAACAGTAAACTAATCACCTTCTATATTTACTGTAATATAGGCACTCATTTATATTTTTATTATAAGTAAAATAGTAACTATTCTCAAAATATTAATTTTTTATGTAAAAATTTAATTATCAATATTTTTCATTAATATATTTAGAGATAATTTTGATTTTTTTCTCTTGTTTTTTTGTATATACTTCTGATATACTTATAAGTGAAGTAATGTTATATTACTTCATATGTTCTTTTATTATAAGTCTCCTAGCTTATAATAAAGACTTTTCATATTTACTCCTTATTTCTACCTTACAATATTTTTGTAAGGTAGGTTTTTATTTTAACCACTTTTTCCTCTACTATTACTTGCATTTTTATTATAATATCACTTCGCTTCAAGATATTTTTTGCTTTATACGCAACATTCCTCTTGACTTTTATTGTTTTCCCTAAAGGTAAACTTTTAATGTAGATAGAAAAGAATGGACGTGGTTCATATGATTAATATAACTAATCTAAAGTGTTCGATATAAAGATACACTTACTGATAATATAAATTTACAAATAGATAAGCCATCTATCATAGGTATTATTGGTCCTAATGGTGCTGGTAAGTCAACCCTAATAAAAAGCTATTTTGAATATTATTCCTTTCGAAAGGAAAAGCAGAAATTGATAATTTACTGTCTAAAGATGCTTTAAGCGATATTGCATATGTAGAACAAAAAATAAAATATTGATTATAATTTCCTATTAAAGTTAGAGAATGTGTTTCATGGTGTTTATCCTAAAGTGAAATTATTCCATAAATTAAAAAGAACATTGGAAAAAGTTGATGAGGCGCTTAGTAGTTGGACTGGAACAATTTTCACATAGACAAATTAGTGAATTGTCTGGTGGTCAGTTCAACGTGTACTTATCGCTCGTTGCTTAGTACAAGAGGCTAAATATATCTTTTAGATGAACCTTTTGTAGTATAGATTCTGTTAGTGAAGAAATTATTATGAATACGCTAAGAAAATTAAAAGAAAAAGGTCACACTATTCTAATAGTACACCATGATCTTCGAAAAGTTCATATGTATTTTTGATAATGTTCTGCTTATCAATAAAGAACTAATTGCCTATGGAGAGACAAAAGAAACTTTCACAAGAGAAAATTTAACAAAAGCTTATGGTACAGATTTATTCTTCCTAGGAGGTGGTACTAATGATTAAAGAGTTTATTGATGGGCTTTATAACTTCCATTTTCTTGCAAAATGCCCTTATCACTGCAATTATCATTGGTATTGTTGCAGGGGCTGTTGGATGCTTCATTGTCCTTCGCGGAATGAGCTTAATGGGAGATGCCATTTCTCACGCTGTTCTCCCTGGAGTCGCTATTTCTTACATACTTGGTATTGACTTCTTTATCGGAGCTATAGCTTTTGGTTTACTCTTGCATTATTATTACCTTTATCAAAGGAAACTCAATTATCAAAAGTGATACTGCCATTGGAATAACTTTCAGTTCTTTCTTGGCACTTGGGGTTATCCTTATAGGTGTTGCAAAAAGTTCTACCGACTTATTCCACATATTATTTGGTAATATACTAGCTGCACAAGATATTGATATGATATTACAATCGGAGTTGGAGTTTTTGTTTTACTTGTCATTAAACTATTTTTAAAGAATTACTTCTACTTCGTTTGATGATTATTGGCTAAAGCTATGGGAATGAAAGTTAACTTTTATCATTATTTACTTATGATACTTTTTAACGTTAGTTTCCGTTACAGCTATGCAAAGTGTTGGTACTATTTTTAATAGTGGCTATGTTAATTACACCAGCTGCAACAGCGTATTTATATGCTAACAGCCTTAAAAACAATGATATTCTTATCATCTACTATTGGAGCAGTTTGCTCAGTATTAGGTTTGTTTATTGGATACTCATTTAATATCGCTGCTGGTTCTAGCATTGTTTTAACACTCACAGCAGTATTCGCTATAAGTTTCTTTATAGCGCCTAACAAAAATTTATAAAACATATAACTAAGTTCATAAATATACAGCTTACTTTATGACAAATTAAAGATTAAAAATGATACTTATAGTCATTTTAAAAATTAAAGTAATATTCTAAAATTATTTTACAAAATAAAAACTACCTAAATACAAAAATACTTCTGAAATAATTAATAATTTTAGGGAAATTATTATAATCTTTTCAACGATAATAAGTATCGTACGAAATATCTTATACATGAGTAAGCTATAATGATTATTAAATAAGGAGGCCTATAATATGAAAAATTAGGTTTTAAGAAATTAGGATTTTATCACTAATTTTTATGTTAGTTGTTGGACTATTCGCTTGTTCTAATGCTAATAAAAATTCAAATACAAGCGAAAAACTTAAAAGTTGTAGCGACTAACTCTATTATCGCCGACATCACTAAAAAAACATTGCAGGTGATAAAATTGATTTACACAGTATAGTACCTGTTGGACAAGATCCACATGAGTACGAACCATTACCTGATGATGTTAAAAAGACTTCCAAGCTGACCTTATATTTTATAATGGTATTAACTTAGAAACTGGTGGAAATGCTTGGTTTACTAAATTAGTACAAAATGCTAAAAAGAAGAAAATAAAAGATTACTATGCTGTAAGTGATGGGTTGAGGTTATTTATCTTGAAGGGCAAAATGAAAAAGGTAAAGAAGACCCTCATGCATGGTTAAACCTTGAAAATGGTATGATTTACGCTAAAAACATTGCAAAAACAACTGAGTGAAAAGATCCAAAAAAATAAAGATTTCTATGAAGCTAATCTAAAAATTATCTAGAAAAACTAGAGGCATTAGATAAAGAAGCTAAACAAAAATTCAACAATATTCCAAAAGAGATGAGTTGTAACTAGTGAAGGATGCTTCAAATACTTCTCTAAAGCTTACAACGTACCTTCTGCATATATTTGGGAAATTAATACAGAAGAAGAAGGAACTCCTGATCAAATTAAAGCATTGGTTGAAAAACTACGTAAAACAAAAGTGCCTTCTCTATTCGTTGAAAGCAGTGTTGATGAACGTCCAATGCAAACAGTATCAAAAGATACTAATATTCCAATCTTTGAAAAAATCTTCACAGATTCTGTAGCAGAACCAGGGCAAAATGGTGACAGCTACTACAATATGATGAAATGGAACTTAGATAAGGATTGCTGAAGGGCTTTCTAAATAATTAACTTACCCAGAAAAATTCTCCTACAAAATAACTTTAAGTTTTGTAGGAGATTTTTAATCTAGTATTATCTTTTAGCATCAATCATTCTTATTTTTATAATAATATCTTATAAACAATTCATATATTAAAAATAAATAAAACTGAACTTATTATAATGATAAATAATCAAAAATTATATACTACCTGACTATCTAATTCATTTCGACAACTTAATTAATAACACTTTTATTACTACATATTGATAGACTGTTCCTATAATAAAACCTATCAGTGCCACTATTCTATATTTAGACAATACTATTTGAGAACATTCACTAACAGAATACCCCATTATATTTAGGATAGAAATATTTTTCTTATTATTACTAACTATAACCTCAAGAGTTATCAGGAGAATAGATAATGACAAAATTACACCTATTACTGTCATAATCATTCGTATTATAGTATCAACAAAAATCTCTCATTCCTAATGACATTTGAATCATTGAAGAAAATGACATTGCGGCAAAAATAATAAAGAATATTAGTGTTTTATTACTATACAAAAGTGTCGACTCTAATTCTTTTTATAAATTTTTCTTGTATCTTTAGTTTTTCTTTTTCTTAATAATTTTATTTTTCAACTCTAGTTGTTTTAGCAAAACTGTTGTTGGTACATTTAATTTTAATAAAACATACATCATTGATAATATTAAGAAAGTAATGTCGAAGTAATACTAAATATATTAACGGCTGTAGATGGAAATCTATTGTTAGATTTGTAAGTATATTATCCTTGTTTCTACTCTCATAAAACTTTGGCATCAATAAATACGAACTACAAAACCTAAAAAGTTCCTAAGAAAATCAGTAAGCTAAATACTGAGAAATTTTTGATATAAACATATTACTGTATCCTCAAAAAGCTTTTAAAATTCCTATCTTATGTTTTGACTGGTCTATATGCTGTTTTATAAAAAAAGTAGCATTATTGCTGAACTAATTGAAAGTATTACTCCAGTAACAATTATAACAAACTTCGAAACTATAAGCTGTGTATCATAGAATTTTTGAATTAAATTTAGAGTAGTTATATCTAAGTCTTTTTAAATCTAAATAGAAATTAAAAATAATGTCGTAACAAATACCGCACAAAAACTTATTATTACTACTGCTATAGCTTTCTTTAAATCTTTTCAACTATCATAAATTACCATCCTATCTCACTACAGTTTTTGAGTACTATTTTTCTTCTATCGATGATACTTTACCACTTCTTACATGAACTATTTTATTGGCAATTTGTGCAATATTTTCATTGTGAGTAACCATTATCATAGTAAATTTTGATTCATTTCTTAATTTAAAGATATACTCAATATACCTCTTCCTGTTTCTTCATCCAATGCTCCTGTAGGTTCATCCAAAAACAATACTTTTGGTTTTTTAGCTAATGCTCGAGCAATAGAAACTCGTTGCTGTTCTCCTCCTGATAATTCATTAGGATATTTTTCAACCTTATCCTCTAAACCAAGTTCTTTAATATTTCAGAACAGTCACTATTATTTGCTAAATTAGCATTTCCAACTCTAACATTCTGGAAAACAGTTAAATTATTTAATAAATACATTGTTGAAAAACAAATCCTATGTTCTTTCTGCGAAACTCTGTTAATTGAGTTTCTGTATAATTACTTTATGTTTTTCTCCATTGTATAAAACTTCTCCTGAATCTGACTTTTCTAAACCTGATAAAAATATTTAATAATGTGAGTTTCCCTGATCCAGATGCTCCTAATATAACTACAAAATCATTTTCATCTCACACTTAGATTAATTCCTCTTAAAACATCTTGACCAGTAAATTTTTCCCTAATATCTTTTGCTAAAATCATTTAATTATTCTCCTTCAAAAACTCTTTACTAAACTTCTAGCTATCTCTGTCGTTGCTTCTATTATCTCAATCTCAGTAAAACTATATATTCCTGTAACACTTAACGTTGCAATCCCATGACTATAAGTAAATAAATGTGTATAAAATTTTTCAGCGCTTTTTATAGATATCTTATATTCATTCACTATTGACTCTATAACTTTTTATACTCATAATCACACATAGGAGAAAATCTTTAAAATCTTCAATCTCTACACTTTTATTCATAAATAGCCATTCAAATAATTTTGGTTCATTTTTAGAGAATAATATATATTCAATTCAAGCCTTTTTAAATGGACTTTCATCTTTTAAAGAAATTTTAACCTTGTGTAAAAATTCATTTCTAGCTAATTGATTGACTTCTCTTATCAAATTTTCCATATTACCAAACAAACTAAATATTACTCGTAGAAGCATTTAATTCTCTTGCAATAGTCCGTGCACTTATTTCCTTTATCCCATTAATTCTTATAAAGTCAAGTGTAACCTCTAAAATTTCTTCTTTAGTAAATTTAAACTTAGGTGCCATTGTATTCCTCAATAAGAAACATTCGTTTCTTATTAGGGATTATAGCATCTAAAATTTTTGTTTTGTCAAGAATAATCATATTATTATTGCGCTTTCAAATTTTTATGTTATACAATAGTAGTAAGTAATGATATAAGGAGTTATCTATGAATATAATTAAAAATTTACCTACACCAATTGCTGGCCTTGCGCTTGGCTCTGTTGCTCTTGGCAATATGTTCCAAATATATAGTTCTACATTACAGACTATTTTTTAGCTTATTATCTTTAATAATTATTATCCTATTAACAATAAAAGTTCTTTCTATATAGCGATAAACTAAAGAAGAAATGAAAAAAATCCTGTTTTTAGCAACAGTGCTACGACTTATCCAATGAGTATCATGTTATTAAGTTCTTTTTCAAAAAATATATAGGGTTATATAGTTTACCTACTTGGATTATTGGTATATGTCTTGATATTTGTGTTGTTAGCTATGCTACTTATAATTTTATTATCAAAGACAAACATATTAAAATATTTATCCAACATGGTTTATTACCTTTGTTGGACCTGCTGTAGTTACTGTGACAGCAATTAATTATAATGTAGAAATAGTTGAGCTAATCTTTTTATTTTCTCATTAATCAATTATTTATTACTCTTACCATTTGTATTATATAGAGTTTATAAATATAAACACTTCAATGAGGGAGATTACCCAACGATTACAGTATTTTTCTGCACCTGGCGGTCTGCTATTAGCTAGTTATATGATTGGGTAACTCAAAAATAACTTTATTCTTGCAAATACTAATACCTCTTACTGTTTTATTATTCATTTTTGTCTTAATACTAATTACCATTTTTACTAAATAGAAAGTTCTACCCCTAGTTTCTCTGCCTTTACTTTTCCCTTTAGTAATATGCTATAGATCAAAAACTGGAATTTATTATCAACTAGGTGATTTTTCTATTCTAAAAATTTTTAATTCATCTTAGCGAATTATTAGCAATAATTATTGTAATTTACTATGGTACGGCTTCATTAAAAATTTATCATAAATAATTAAACTACTTTTTATAAAATATTTAAGGAGATGATTCATATGAGTAGAAAAAATATGCTATCATTATATTATTATTTTGCTATCACTGTAATTCCTTTTTCTATATACATAGATAATACTAAATTTGAACATACAGGAATTATACTAGTGTACTGTCTATACTCTTTATCTGCTTTTTACATCTTATCTACTTATATATAAAAAGCTATAATATTCTTGCTGGTATGACTGAAGAGGAATATAACAGAATAGAAAAATACCTAAAGAAAAACAAAAATGGAAATCTAAAAGAGTTGGTTATCTATTTGTTTTTATAGGTATTCTATTCTTGTTTTCTATTTATTTTATATAATTGAAAAGACACAGTTTAAATTTAACTGTGTCTTTTTCTTTGAATTATAAATTATAATTTTTCTCACTCTATAACCTCTTCGAAGTTTTTTTATCTATCTTTTAACTCTAATTCAAGAATATAACTTATTCCTTTTTCCTGCATTGTTACTCCATACAATGTATCCATAGCTTCCATAGTCCCACGTCGATGTGTGATAACTAAGAACTGATTATCTTCTGAATAGAGTTTTAAAACTTGCAAAACGATTAACATTCTCTTCATCAAGTGCCGCTTCCACCTCATCAAGAACAACAAACGGTGGATTTTTTTCACCTGAAGAATCGCAAATAATAAACTTATTGCGGTAAGTGACTTCTCCCCACCTGATAATAGCGAAAGATTTTGAAGTTTTTTCCCTGGTGGTGAAGCCTCAATAACAATGCCGGTATTTAAAATATCATTTTGGTGTTTCAAGCGTCATATCCGCATAACCACCTTTAAATAATTTTATAAATATTTTATTGAAGTTCTCAGCTACTTGAACAAACGTCTCTAAGAATCTTTCTTTTACCTCTTTATCAATTTCTGCAATTGTTTCTTCTAGCTTAGCTTTAGCCTCTACCAGGTCTGTAATCTGTTCATTGTAGAAATCATAACGTTCTTTTACTTCATTAAACTCTTCGATGGCATTAAGGTTAACATTTCCTAACTCCATTATAGCTCGACGCAATCTAATTACATCTGATTTATATGAAGGCACTTCTGTGATTAGTTCTTCAGTTAATTTGTGAGCAACACTTTCATAGGTCACACTATAATTAGTAACTAAGTTTTCCAAATACTCATCAATCTTAACTTCAATCTTCGTCTGAGCTACTGTTAATTTCTCACACTCTGAAATTTTCAAACGTAATTCTTCATTACTATATTGCTGTGATGTAGTAATTTCTTTTTCACGTTTAAAAAGACCAGTTTTTTTCGGCATCTAAATCTGATAAAAGATTTTTCAAAACATCTAGCCTTTTGACTACATTGACTAATTACCCTTGTATTATTTTCAAGAATATTCTTTTCATCTTCTGCACTAAGATTTTCTATATTTTTAGAAGCTTCTAACCTTTCTATTTGATTATGTACATCATCAATATCGCTTTGATAATTTCCAATGCTTTCCGTTATATGTTTTAGAGTTTCTTCTAGCTTAGATTTTTTTCTATTTTTAGCTCTGCTATTTTTCTCAACAAATAACTCTTCTGCACTCTGTACACTTTTGTTTTTAGTAGTTTCTTCTTCTATTTTCTTATTCAAAATAGTTAATTCTTCACGAATTTTTAAGTCCATCTGTAAGTTCTGATATATTTTCTAAATTATTATCTTCTGTTCTATATACCTCTAATTTCTTCTCATTAGATGTAATATAAGCGGCTATATCAGTAAGTTCTGCATTTTTATGATTTATAGCCAATTCAAGTTCTTTTATATATAGAGTATTTTGTTCTTTTAGCATTTTTCAACTCTACAATATTTTCTACAGACTCTTTTCTTTTGGCTTTCAACTTAGTTTTTTTCAGTCTCTAGCTTAGATACTTTATCATTTATTTTTCCAAGGTTATCCTCAAGATTATCTAGTTCTGCCTTATGTTTAATTGAAGAATTAGTATTTTTATTAATTGCTCCTCCGGTAATAGAACCCCCACTATTTATAACCTGACCATCAAGAGTAATAATACGATTTCTAAAGTTTATTCTACGCGCAATACGATTGGCATTATCCATATTATCTACAATAATCGTAAGACCTAATAGATGTGAAATAATATTCTTGTATGTTGCATTGACCTCTATTAGATTTTTCCGCAATATTAATAAAACCTTCTTCTTTTTACCAAAAACACTGTAAATATCACTAGCAATAGCTTTTGCTTTAATATTATTTAGTGGTAAAAATGTTACACGACCTTTATTAGATTTTTTTAAGTGCTCTATGCATTTTTTGCAGTAGCTTCACTATCAACTACAATATTTTGTTGTGATTGACCTAAAAGCTATATCTAATGCCGTCGCATATTCATTACCAAAGTTTATTATATTAGCAACACTATCATGAACTCCACCAATAGTTTCCTTATTAGCTAAAATCTCTTTAACACCTATGTTATAAAACTTAAATTGTTAATTTGATCTTCTAGAATTTTTACGATTTTCTAAATTACTTTTTGAAATTATAACCTGTACGTAGTTGTTCATCTATATTTTTTTCTTTAGATACTAATAAAATATCTTCTTCTAATAAAGTATTTAAGTTGTTTTTCCAATACCGCTAATTTAGAATTCCATTCTTCTTTTTCTTTTTGTATCTTTATCTAACTCAGCAAGTTTAGTATTATATATTGATTTTTGATGCTCAATATTTTCTAACAACTCTTTATAGTTCTCATCTGCACTTTCTATATTTTTCTTAGCATATTCGATACTATTTTTCTAATCTTGTTTCTTCTGTAATTAATCCATAATACTCATCTCTTAGCTTGTCTATAGAGGCTTCAATTTTTCTAAGTTATATTCTCCACCTTCTTCTAAGTCCGCTATTTCCTTTGTTAGAGATTTTTATCTTAGCTCTATTAATACTATCTAACTCTTGACGTTCTATAAGCTTTTTAGTAAGATTTTTCTTTTCTTTCCAATAGATATTTTAAATCTTCTGCTAACTTTTCGCTACGCAGATTCCTATTATTCTTACGTTCTTCTATTACATTAAGTTCTGATTGTAAACCTTCTTTTTCTTAATCAGCTCTAATTCTTCATCGTGATACTTAAGATATGTTCTATCAAGAGTAACTAAACTATTCTTTATTTCCTCTAAATTTTTTTATAAGTTCTTCCTGTTTAATTTCAAGAGCGGTTTTTCCTGTTCTTTTTATCCTTTTATCAGCTAATAAAACTTCTAATTTCTTTTGATACTCAGCTATATTATAAATATTAATAAGAATATCTTTTTCTTCTAGTTCTTTCGACCATTCCAAGTATTTTTTTCCGTTTTTACTCTTTTTGCTCTCCCAAAAGCTTCATAACGTGTAGAAATTTCTGAAAATATATCATTAAGACGAAGCAAAGTTATCATTTGTTTTTCTAACTTTTGAGTTAGTTTCTTTTTCTTATTTTTTTATATTTCAGTACACCAGAAGCTTCTTCAATAATGGCACGACGATCTACAGGTTTAGAAGAAATGATATCTTCTACCTTACCTTGAGTAATAATACTATAACTTTCTTTATTAATACCAAAATCAAGGTACATATTCGTAACATCTTTTTAATCTTGCTTTTTGTTATCAATAAAATATTCGTTATCACCATTTCGATAAAGACGACGCTTAATTTCACAGACTCTTCACCATTGCTGAAAGTAACGCTACTTCAGCAAAAATTCTTTCTCTTCACATCTTCTGTTCCTGAAAAGATAACATCTTTCATACTACTACCACGAAGTTTTTGCAGACTGCTCCCTAAAACCCAACGAATAGCATCAATTATATTACTTTTTCCCCGATCCATTCGGTCCGACAACACCAATTAAATTATTTTTAAATTCAAAAGTTGTTTTTTTCTGAAAAGATTTAAAAGCCTGTTACTTCGACTTTTACTAATTTCATCTTATTCTCCTTTAAAAATTTTTCTTCTGATTACTTTAAATACCGTCATATCCTAGTTTATCTAAAGCTTGTTTTGCTGATAATTGTTCAGATTCTTTTTTGTTGCTGCTGTCCCACTACCATATTGTTTTCCATCAATTTCGACAGCACTAATGAAAGTTTTTGAGTGTGAAGGTCCAATTGAGTCTAGCACCTTATACTCTATCTCACCTAATTTGATTTTGAATACATACTCCTGAAGAATAGTTTTATAATCAACGAAGCTACTGTATTCATAGTCTTCGACTTCTGTAAATAAGGTATTATTTAAAAATATTTTTACTGTTTCTAAATTTGTTTCTAAGTACAAAAGCTCCCGTGAAAGATTCAAAAATATCAGCAAGTAAATGCAGCTCGTGAACGTCCACCCATTTTTTTCCTCTCCACGCCCTAAATAAATACATTTATCTAGATTAAGTTGCAGAGCATATTTTACAACGTCTTTTTCGCAAACTATAGAAGCACGCAGTTTTGTTAATTCCCTTCAACTAGCTCTGGAAACTTTTTAAATAAAAATTCACTTGTTGTAAGCTCAACAACAGCATCACCTAAAAACTCTAAGCGTTCATAATTCAAAGTGCTTTAGCTATTTTTCTCATTTGTATATGATGAGTGTGAAAAAGCCATTTTAAAAATTCTCACCAAATTTCAAAATTAAATCCATATTCATTATTTAGTTTGTTTAGTAGTTTTTTTCTATATGTTCTTTCCATAATGATTCTCCTTTCTTTTTATTTTTAATATTTTCTCGGAAATAATTTCGGAAGTATAGTTTTACAAAAATCAATTTTATCAAGCACAATCAGTTTACTAGATATCTAAAAAGACCTTATAGAGTATTGTTAGATATCTAATAACCCACTGTGATTAAGTGACAATATTTAAAATTTTACTATCATTAATCTAATAAAAACTCTGAGAATACTTCATTCCCATAAAATAACCCTTTTTCTTGTTAAGCGCAGCTTGTTATCATCTATTTCTAAATAGCCTATCTTTAAGTTTTTTATTGATTACTTCCTTGAAGATTTTCTTCTGCTCTTTTTCCATACTTTTCTTCAAAACTATTTAAATCTACACCTTTTAAAAGTCGTAGACCTAAAAACATTTCCTCTTCAATTTTTCTTTATCTGTTACCGTATGTTCTTCACGTCTAGCATGCCCTTTTTCAAGCATACTATCAATATAAAAATTTTTAATGCTCCTTGATTAGCATAACGTACTCCATCAATATATCCGTGAGCACCTGCTCCAAGTCCATAATATTCTATATTTTTCCCAGTAACTACTATTATGAACACTTTCATGTCCAGGATGGGCGAAAATTACTAATCTCATATTGTGCATAACCATTTTGCTGTTAAGAAGTTTATTACTTCGTCATACATTTTTCTCTTCTGTTTCATTTTGAAGGTAATGTAACTTTTTTTATCTCGTACTTGATTATATAATTTTGTTTTTGTTCTAATATCAATGAATAACACGAAACATGGCTAATATCGTACCCTACAACCTTTTTCATACTATCAAATAAATCTTCCATAGTTTGTTTTCGGCAATGAAAACATTAAGTCTACATTAATATCTTTAATTCCATACTTTTTACAATTAGTAATAGCCATATCTACATCTCCTGCAACATGACCACGTCCTAATATCTTAAGAAGTTCATCATTAAAAGTTTGAACGCCCATACTTATCCTGTCAACTCCGTACTCTTTTACCAAAGCAACCCGAGAATCAACAAGATCCTCAGGGTTTGCTTCAAAAAGTAAATTCACGAAGTTGTTGTAGAATTTTTCTAAGTGCTGTCAAAAGACGATGTAATTGCTCATCATTTAAAGCACTCGGTGTTCCTCCACCTATATAGATAGTTTCAATATTATCTATCTTATCCATACTATTTATTTCATCAATTAAACAGTCAATATACTTATCAACCGGTTGTCTTTGGATATAAAATTTATTGAAATCACAGTATGAACAAATATATTTACAAAATGGAATATGAATATATACTCCATGAATTTCACCTTTCATTATTCGTCATCCATTTTTAGAACAGCCATAAAGGCATCTTGCGGAACTTCTACGCTACCTACAGCTTTCATTCTCTCTTTACCTTTTTTCTGTTTCTCTAATAGCTTACGTTTCCTACTAATGTCCCCACCGTAACATTTGGCAAGAACGTTTTTACGCATCGCCTTAATTGTTTCACGAGAGATAATTTTATTCCCAATAGCTGCTTGAATTGGAATTTCAAACTGTTGTTTTGGAATAAGTTTTTTTAAGTTTTTCAACGGTAACTTTTTCCTCGTTGATATGCAAAACTCACGGTGAACTATAAAGCTTTAATGCATCGACTTGTTCTCCATTTAATAAGATGTCCATCTTAACAAGATTACTATCTTTATAACCAGTTAATTCATAATCAAATGATGCATATCCTTTTGTATTAGATTTTAGCTGGTCGAAGAAATCAAAGACGATTTCTGATAAAGGTATATCATAAGTAATGTTTACCCTTGTATCATCGATATATTCCATATTTAAGAAAATACCACGTTTCTTCTGACAAAGATCCATAACAGCGCCCACATAATCATTTGGTACCATAATACTTGCTTTAACAAAAGGCTCTGTAATTTTGTTAATTTTTTGTGGATCTGGCATTTCTGATGGATTCGATACATCTACCATAGTGCCATCTGTTTTTTCAACTTTGTAAATAACCGATGGTGCTGTTGCAATAATATCGATATTAAACTCACGCTCAATACGCTCTTGAATAATCTCCATATGTAACATTCCTAAAAATCCACATCTAAATCCAAATCCAAGTGCTTGAGAAGTCTCTGCTTCATATTGTAATGCAGAATCATTAAGTTCTAATTTTTCTAATGCTTCACGTAAATCGTTGTATTTTGATGAGTCAATTGGATATAATCCACAGAATACCATAGGGTTAAGTTTTCTATATCCAGGTAACGCTTCTTTTGCTGGATTATTAGCAAGTGTAATAGTATCCCCCACTCGAGTTTCACTTACATTTTTAATAGATGCACAGATAAATCCTACATCCCCTGCAGTAAGTTCATCTACAATTTTTTCTTTTGGAGTATGGATACCTACTTCAGTAACCTCAAATACTCCACCAGTAGCCATCATTTTAATCTTATCACCAGCTTTTACAGTTCCATTCTTAATTCGAACAGAAACAATAACACCACGATAAGCATCATATAATGAGTCGAAAATTAATGCTTGAAGCGGTTCCTCAGCATCTCCTGATGGTGCAGGAATATACTCAACAATTTGTTCAAGTATTTCATCAATACCAATACCCTGCCTTAGCAGATGCAAGAACTATATCATCAGTTGGAAGACCAATAACATCTTCAATCTCAGTTTTAACTTTTTCAGGATCTGCTGCTGGTAAGTCAATCTTATTAATAATCGGAATAATTTCTAAGTTATTGTCTAATGCTAAGTAAACATTGGCTAATGTTTGTGCTTTCCAATACCTTACGCTGCATCTACTACTAGAAATTGCTCCTTCACATGCCGCAAGTGAACGCGAAACTTCATAAGTAAAGTCGACGTGCCCTGGCGTGTCGATTAGGGTGAAGGATATATTCCTCACCATTTTTTGCTGTATATTTTAGTTGTACAGCATTAAGTTTAATCGTAATTCCTCTTTCACGTTCTATATCCATAGAGTCAAGCAATTGTGCTTTCATTTCACGTTGCTCAAGAGCTCCTGTTTTTCTAAAATTCTATCCGCAAGTGTTGACTTACCATGGTCGATGTGCGCAATGATAGAAAAAGTTTCTTATTTTCTTTTGCCTTTCATTTCTTTTTATTCATTTAATTCTTCCTTTACAAATCTTGTTTTTCAATCAAAATCTTTAGCTGTATAGTATGAAAAACCATCTCTCATAAGTTTTTCAATTAGCTTTTTGTTTCAATGCATATCCTTCATAACGACGACTATAAGAATGATAAGCTCTTCTAAAATGCTCTTCTAATATATCATCTTCATTCTCTTCCTCATAATCTTCGAAAAATATATCAAACACCTTTCTTATTATATCAGATGTAAGCTCATTTGTATAAAAGTTTTTGCGTGATTTTTGAACTTTTTATGATTCTCGTCTAACATTAAACTCACGCTCTATTATCTTATAAAGTATCTCTATCATAGCTTCTTCGTACATATTTTTTAGAAATATATTTGTCTATTATATCGTTATCTAAGTCTTTTTCTTGCAGTTTTCTTTTTATCCAATATGGACCTTTATTATTTTAGATTAAAAATAATCCATTACAGCTGCTTCGATGTAATGCTCGTCATTAAGATATCAATCTCCATCAATTTCTTAATTACTTCATTAATAACATTTGGTGCGATTTCTTTTTGTAAGATAGTCGACTATATCTTGTGTTGTACGCAATCCATACTGCAAGTAATGTACAGCTTTACTATAAGCACTCTCTATACTTTCATGTGAAATAATTTCTTTAAGTTGGTCATTAGTTAAATCAATTTTTCTTTATTAGTCCATATTTTATAATCGTATCTTCAGAGGCATAAAAACACTTCCCATTTTCTAATTCGATTTTTATACTTTACTTTTTAGCTTTGTAATATTAGTAATTTTTCACTTTTCCACCTACTTTTCAAAAATTATTTCCTGTACAAAAATCTTCTCTTAATTTTAACAAAAACACGAGAAAAATAAAGTTATTTGGAAAAAAATAAAAACTCTTAAACGTACTGTTTAAGAATTTTCTATTTTTATTGTAATATATTTAATTAACTTGGTAAATTATTCATAATAATTATTTGTTAGTTTATTTTTTATTAAACCTTCTTTGTAAATATGCTTTTGCTACTCATAAGCACTCTTACCTTCAACATCTACAGCATAATTCATCTTAGTCATCTCCTCAGTTGTTATTTTACCAGCAAGTTTTCCTAGAATTTTTCCAATTGAGGATATTTCTTCAATGTTTTCTTCTCTAGTAATGGAGCCCCTTGATAAGGTGGGAATAATTTTTATCATCTTCTAATACTTTTAATTTGTTAGTAATTAATTTGCTATCAGTAGAAAAATACTTCGATGATATTAACATCTCCATTTGCTGTAGCTTGATATCTTAAAGCTGGTTCCATAGTTTTAATATTTAAGTTTAGTCCATAGAGTAGTCCTAGTACACCATCTTCTCTATCATTAAATTCTAGTGAGAATCCAGCTGTTAATGAAGATTCTACTCTCTTAAGGTCTGATATTTTTGTATATTGTTATCTTTAGCGTATTTTTCCAGAAACAGCAGAGCATATGTATCTTGAAACTTACTTGGTTCTAAATATACTAATCTATCTTGAGTTAAAATTTTTCTCTTTAGCAATCTCATATACTTCTTTTGGATCATTAGAAATATTAGTCACCGGTTCTTTTAATAATGTTGTTGTAACAGTTCCTGTAAATTCTGGATAAATATCGATACTTCCCACCTTTTAAAGCTTCATATAAAAAGCTAGTTTTCCCAAAATTAGGTTTCACTTCGACATTTATATCTGTTTCATTCTCAATTAAAAATCTTATACATATTAATTAAAATCTCTGGCTCAGCACCTAACTTTCCTGCAATCACAAGTTTATCATTAGATGTCTTTGCTAATGGTGTAAAGCTTAAAGTAACAGCTACTACCGCCGACAATAAAGTTACAACAATTGTTTTTGGCTTTTTATTTTGTAACAATTTAATCAAGGCACCAAAAATAATTGCAAGTACTGCAGAAGAAATTGCTCCAATCAATATAAGTGCAGAATTATTTCTATCGATTCCTAGTAATATAAATGAACCAAGTCCTCCCGCCCCTATAAGTGCTGCAAGAGTCGCCGTACCTATAATCATAATACTAGCAGTTCTAACTCCCCCCATTAAGATTGGCATCGATAAAGCAAGTTGATATTTTTTTAATTTCTCCCACTTTGTCATACCAAATGCTGTTGCCGCTTCTTCTAAAGAAGAATCTATCTCTGACAGTCCCGTTAATGTACTTTGCAATATTGGAAATAGTGCATATATAACTAATGCTACTACAGCTGGCACTGTTCCTATTCCCATAAAAAGGAATAAATAGACCTAAAAAGGGCAAGCGATGGGATAGTTTGAAAGACCCTGTAATCTGTAAAAACCACTCGCTGATTTTTTCTTATTATTTGATAAAATTATCCCAAGAGGTACAGCAATAATTATCGCAATAAGTAGAGATAGTAATGAAATTTGAAGGTGTTGAAAAAGAGCTGTTCCCCATTCACCTTTACGTTCAATAAATGTATCTGCTATATTCATTAATTACACCCCTTTACTTTTAAAAATTCTCGGACAAAATCATTAGCTGGATTATCTCGCATCTCTTTTGGTGTCGCAATTTGAACAACTTTTCCCTCCTGCAAGATACAAATTCTATCAGCTAGCTTCAAGGCTTCATCCATATCATGAGTAACAAAAACAGTCGTCATTTTATACTCATTATGAAGTTGCTTAATCAAATCTTGAAGCTGAGTGCGACTTATTGGATCTAAAGCAGAAAAGGGTTCATCCATTAAAAAGTACTTTAGGATTAGCAATAATAGCTCTAAGTATGCCTATACGTTGTTTTTCTCCACCTGACAATTCATAGGATATCTTTTCATATATAATTTTTGGATTCAATCCAACTTTTTCTAGTAAATCTTTCGTTTTTCAGCAATGAGTTTTTATCAAATTTTTCATTTCTGCTATAAGAGCAATATTTTTCCTCTACCGTAAGATTAGGGAATAATGCTATTTGTTGTAAGAACATATCCTGTTTTCAAGGCGTAATTCTCTTAAATTATAGTCTTTTAATCTTTTATCTTCAAAAATAAATATCTCCATCAGTTTGCTCTATTAACCTATTTATTAATTTTAAAGTTGTTGTTTTTCCCACTACCACTTGGTCCTACAAGAACAAAAACTCACCATTTTTATTTCAAAAACTTAAATTGTCTAATATTAAACCCTTAACTGAACAGCATAACGATACATTATCATACTTAATCATATTATTCCCCTTACATCCTATGTTAAAACCTACAAATTCTCCCTAACTATAATATAATTTTTAACCCCTATCATTACTAATTTTCAACAAATCAGCTTAAAAACAGTGTACTCCTTTAATAGTTAAAAAAGGCCTCTGACATTCAACATATAAATGTGTGAATGCCAAAAGCCTTTATAATTTTTATGTATTTAAATTGATTTTATTTTTCTGCAATTAGCGCAACATATCCACCTTTATCGTAACCTTCGATTGGCTCTTCGACGCTATCATTTGTATAAATCGGATGAGCAACAAGTGTTTGCATAAAACGAATATTTTTCATCATAAGCTCGTCTCTTACAATATTTAACTTCTCTAATGGAGAGTGAAATATTCCTGACTTCACTAGCTCAATAGGATATGGAAGTGCTGGTGCAAGTCTTGAAAAAGTTTTTCATCATAACCATCAGCATAATTTGCAAAGCTATATAATATTCCATATGCACTTTCTACTGGAACATCTAAAAGAATAAGATGTCCCCCTTTTTTCAATGCATTATAGCAATTTTTATATGCTTTACCCAGGTCAGCGATATAAGTTGAACAACCATTCAGATAAATAATATCATATTCTTCATCTTTTAGTTGAGTAGTTTCAGCATCGCCTATTTCCACCTTAACACCTCTCTTTTCAGCAATTTCTGCCATATCAGTAGAGGTTCCAAACCCATATTCTACATTTATTCCATATTCGCTTTTTAAAGCTGATTCAAAAAGTCCACTTCCACAACCAACTGATAAAATTTTTGTCTTTTTAGCGGGTTAAGACAAGCGTGAAGTAATTTCAGCTCACTTTTCGAATACTTTATTATTAGTTAAAAACCACTGATCATATTTATCAGCATATCCATCAAACATTTTTAGTATTAATTTCCATAAGATACTCCTTGTATAATTTTTAGATTATCCTATATAAACTCTATCCCAAAAATCGTAACTCGTAAATACTAGCTTCTTCGAATATTTTAATCAATTCATTTTTATAATCTGAAATATCTCGATAAGCCTCATTTATATAATCTATCCATCCCCTATAGAAAGTTTTGTATTTCTCAGTAGTATAATCAGCTACAAAACTATAATATATATTTTGAGAACTATTCATTCGAGCTGCAGCTATAGTAAATATGTAATCATAACTCAACATACAGTTCATAAGAACAATCATTAATTTATAGTTATTCTTGTCATGAGAAAAACTCATTATATAATTGATATAATCTTCTGTTTCAGGAAATGCTTCTGTCTCTGTTGTCGAAATACTATCTGAATCTAAAGACTCTGCTCTAGTCTGAAGCTCTGTATCATTGGAAAACTCTATAAGAGAACAAATAACTTCTCGTTCTTTATTAGTTTTAGCTTTACCTATAGCAATTTTACATAGTTTTCACATAATTTTCTAAATATATACTATCTTGCTGCAAGTATCTTTCAAAAGCTTCTTTCGACAAATCCCCCTAATTAGTTCCTGAACAAAAGGCGTATTAAAGCCCCATCTCCCACAATGGAGAAATTTTTGATTTAATTTCATCAATAAACAAGTTCTACTCCTCCCCAAAATCAAGAATTAACAGACAGCTATATTTTTGCTGCCTAGTATTATAGTAACACAGAATATTCACAAAGTAAATAACGTTTTCATTTTGTAATTATATAAATATTTTTAGCAAGTAACTCTTACATTAGTAAAAACTCATCCGAAGATGAGCTTTACTATAGAATATATTGTAAACCAAAAACTTTTAATTCTTTTTACAGAAAAAAATTAAATTTTACTAAAATATCTTACTGAAAAATCATAGAATTCATTACTGTTATTATATATTTGAGAAATATTGTAGTAATTTATTACCTAACTTATATTAGAAACTGCTAAAGTATTACTTCGCTAACTTTTTCTGCTCTTTTCTAATGATGCATCTATATTTTTCACAAATATTTTCAGCACCTATTTTTTTCGACAAAAACCAGCTTTTTCCATAGCATGATAAGGTTGTTCATTAACATGAGATAAAATAAGTGTTAAATTTCGTTTTTACAAGTTTCTAATATTTCTTCTAATGCCTCTACCCCCGAAAATATCCATTACTGGGACATTACGCATTCTAAGAATTAAAACATTCTTTCCTTCTTCATGTTTAAAACTAGTAAAAACATTAGCAGCGCCAAAGAAAAGTGCTCCAAAAACTTCATATACTATAGTATTTTAGGAACATACTTCAAATCAATGTCCTCTGATAATTTTTCGTTTTCTGAAGACCCTATATATGTCCATTGTCGAACTGCTATATCTGACATTCGTTTTTAAGAAAAAGGAAAAGCTGCTAGTACCATGCCAAATTCTATAGCTATTACTAAATCAAAGAATAATGTTAATAAGAAAGTAATAATTAAAACTGCTATGTCACTTTTTGGGGCAGTTTTATTATGCGTACAAAAAGTACGCCACCCACTCATATTATAACCAACTATTATTAAAATAGCTGCTAGACAACTCATCGGTATGTAAGAGGCATACGGCATTAAAAATAATAAAATCAACAATAAAGTTAGCGCATGTACCATTCCTGCAACCGGAGTTCTTCCACCATTTTTTACATTCGCTGCCGTTCTTGCTATAGCCCCGGTTGCAGGGATTCCACCAAAAAGCGCAGATAAAATATTCCCAACACCTTGACCTACTAGTTCGGCATTCGATTTATGTTTACTTCCTATCATACCATCAGAAACTACTGCAGAAAGTAAAGACTCTATAGCTGCTAACATCGCAATTGTGAAAGCTGGTAATATCATTTCACGAACTAACGAGAATGACAATACAGGCATAGAAAAGCTTGGAAGTCCTGCTTTAATAGTATATAAATCCCCAATAGTTTTTGACTGGTAGTTTAAATATTGCTACTAATAGCGTTGTAACTATAATTGCTACTAAAGAACCAGGTATTTTTTGATACTTTTTGACCAAAAAAATTTGAATTAATAATGCCAAAAATACCAATTGCCAAAGTTATATAACTAATACTACCTAAATTGTGACTATATGCTACTAATTTAGTTAAAAATTCTGCAGGAACAGCTCCCATATTAAGACCTAAAAATCTTTAATCTGACCTACTACTATACCCTATGGCAATACCCAATGTAAATCCAATAGTTATAGTTTTTCGGAATAAATTTGATTAAATCACCAAAGTGGAATAATCCCCATTAAAATTAACATAACTCCCTGCTAACAAAGTAGCAATAATAAGTCCTGGAATACCGTGCTCTCATAATTCCATAGATAATAACAACAAAAGCGGCTGTTGGTCCCCCTATCTGAACCCTACTTCCTCCTAAAAATGAAATAAAAACCTGCAATAATCGCAGTATAAAGCCCTTGTTCTGGATTGACACCTGATGCTATCGCCAAAGCAATCGATAAAGGTAATGCTATAATAGCTACTATTAATCCAGCGATAATATCTTTTATAAATTGCTTCTTGTATAGTTTTTCATCACGCTAAAAAAACTTGGGCTTAATATATTTAAACGAACTCATTTTCTCCTCCTGATTTTTGAGAATTAACAATACTAATAGTTTAGCATAGAAAAAACAAAAACTCTAGTTATATCAAAAACACTTAGTAAATAAATTATAATTAATTATTCTATACGACTATTCATTATAAAAGAAAAGGCTCGCAATTGACGAGCCCCTGATTTATTATGAAAAATATTATTGAGTTCTATATATTTATTATATACATGATACTTTATACAAAGTTAAAGCTATAATTAAATTTTACTTAAACTTTCTAGTTATTATATTTTAAAAAGTTCTCTATATCTTTTTCTACTTTTCGTTAATAAGTCTGAATTCTGACTATCGTACCAAACTCCATTCATCTTATTTCTGAACCATGTAAGTTGACGTTTTTGCATATCGCCTTGAATTTTGAGAAATGGCATTGATAGTATTTTCCTTAGAAACTAAACCTTCAAAATAGGGTATCATTTCTTTATAACCTATTGCTCCAAGTGGTTGTAAGTCTTTACCATACTCTGCAATTATTTCTTTAACCTCTCGTTCAAGACCTTGTTCAAACATTAGTTGAACGCGTTTATTAATTCTTTTTATAAAGAATTTCACGGTCTGTATTTAAAACTATTAAATATGGATTATACTTTTCAAGAATAGTATCTCCATTATTATTAGTTGTCACCGATTTATTTTCATTTACTACATAATTATAAGCATTAATAACTCGGCGATGATTATCTAAATCAATACTATTATAAGTATCTGGATAGTTTTTTTCTTTAAATAGTCTCTCGCCATATCTACATCAACATCATAAGTCTTTTCTTCTAAATCAGTAAACTCATAATTATTAAGCACTGCATTCATATAAAAACCCGTTCCACCAATTAGCAATGGTATTTTTCCCTCGTTTATGAATATCATCAATCAAGCAACGCGCCATTTTTTTGAAAAGTCATAAACCGAACAAGTAGCTGTTGGCTCTAATTCATCAATTAAATAATGGACTACTCCATCCATTTCTTCTTTGGTTACTTTAGCAGAACCTATATCAAATTTTTTTATAAATTTGAACACTATCTATTGAAAATAATTTCACAATTAAACTTTTTGCTAGTTCAATGCTTAACGCCGTCTTCCCCACAGCTGTCGGTCCAACTATTGCTATTAAAGGTATCTTTTTCCATTTTACCTCCTACACTATACGTTTAAACATTTTTCTAAATCTTTTTTTCTCCATTTTTGTTATAATTGGTCGCCCATGTGGACATGTAAATGGATTTTTGCATTTTGTAAAGATCACTAATTACTTTGTTCATCTCTACTTCACTTAAAATTTGATTAGCTTTTATTGACATTTTACAGCTAGCTATCGCTATTGCATCATTACGCAGTTCATTAAAAAGTAATTTTATTGTTATTTAAAACTTTCTCAACAATAATTTTAATCATTTCTTCTTCGTCTTCTTCTATCCAACCTGGAAATTCTCGGACGACATAAGAATTATCACCAAATTCTTCAAAAGTCAATGCCTAGTTCTGTAAATTTCTCAAAATTATTTCTAATTTCTGCTGCTTCTTCTATTGAAAAAAATCAAACGTCATCGGTATAAGCATTTGTTTTTATAGTTCTTTCTATCTATAAAATCTCGTTGAAGCTTCTCATAATTATAACGTTCTGCTGCCGCATGTTGATCTATAAGATAAAGTTTATTATCTGCTTCTGATAAAATATATGTTTTTAAATATTTGAGAAAGAACTTTTAAATCTGGTAAAGTCTTGACTTCCATACTTTCATCCTGAACAATTTTTTTAAGTTTTTATTTCATCAAAGTGGCTATTATCTTTTACTATTGTATTAGAGATTTCCTCTTTAGTCGCCTCTCCAATTTCTTCTCTTTTTGAGAAATTCATAAAGTTTTCAATTTCTTTTTCGTTGGTTTATCACCATACTTAGTATAATTTTCACGTGGACGTGCTGTATAACTTAAATCTGGTAGCTACTCTCCATACCACTAATTTCTGTTTGTTGTCGTCTTATATGGCTTTCATTATTTGAATTTAGTTCTTCCTGTAACTTATGAATATCATTATCTTCTCCAAAATCAATGTCATCTTCTTTTTACAAAATTAGCCTCATTTTGTCCTTTATTAAAAAAAGAGATGTATTATTTTTCTTCAGTCTGCATTCCAAATTTATTGTCAAGTTCATCTAAAAAAATTAAATTTCTCTATATTTGCTTTTTTTCTTTTTTTAGTTAGTACATTATTCATACCTTGAGGAATATATGTATAATTAGCTAATCTTTCTGAAATTGCTCCTTTTATAAGTGAAATTAACTCTGCTTCTTTTGATAATCTTACTTCTTGCTTTGTCGGATGAACATTAACATCTAACAAGATTGGATCCATATCGATATTAATTACACAAAGAGGATAGCGATTTTTCATAAGCAATGTTCCATAGGCATCTATAATAGAATTTCTGAATTATATAATTTCGAATATACCGACCGTTTATAAAAATATTAATATAGTTTTTACTAGCACGTGTTTCATCTGGCACAGAAATATAGCCATAAACTTTATAATCATCGTTATTGCCAGAAAAAACTAATCATATTTCGAGCAACACTCATATTATATATTTTTCGATAATATTTTTATGAACATCACCATCACCATAAGTTTTAAATGTTATTTTATCATCTACATGCAACTCAAATGAGACATTAGGATAAGATAAAGCAAATTTGTAAATAACATTTGTTATATTAGCCTGTTCTGTATGTGCATTACGCAAGTATTTTAGACGTGCTGGTGTATTATAAAATAAATTTTCTACGCTAAGGTCTGTTCCTTTTATCGGAGCGTAATACTCCTCGCTAGTGACTTTTTCCCGCTTCTAGTACCAGCATCTTTCCTTGAGCTTCTCCAGCACAACTCTTAATAGTCACACGACTAACAGAGAAATACTTGCCAAAGGCTTCACCACGAAAACCAAGTGTTTTTTTATATGAAATAAATCATAATCCTCTCTTATCTTACTTGTCGCATGTCTTAAAAAACGCGTTCGAGATCGTCATTTGATATCCCACTTCCATTATCTATAATCCTAATTTGTTCTATCCCGAATTCTTTTATTATAATTTTTTTATATTTGTACTACTCGCATCAAGCGAATTTTCTACTAATTCTTTAACAACAGAAGCTGGTCGTTCTACCACTTCTCCTGCTGCTATCTTATTAGACAATTCTGCAGATAATATATTTATTTTTCCCCATTTAACTACCTCCTTCATTGAGTTTTTTGTTGTAGTTCATAAAGAAGATTAAATGCTTCTATTGGTGTTGTTTCTAAGAAATTCAAACTTGTTAATTTTTTTCTTTAATAAATTCAAATTTTTCATCATTATTATCAAAATCTAGCTGAAGCTTTTTGTAATTTCCATTAGTTTTTTTCTTTTACCTTATTTTTTTAAGTTCTTTTTGAAGTTTTTCCTCGTACTCTAATCGTAGCTTTTCTTCTAATTCTTTTTTTGTACTTTCTTCTCTAAATGTTGTACTAATTGCATTGGGTTAGCTTCATCTTTTACCGCCTGAGTTTTCCCCAGTATTTTCCAATATTTTTCATAATACCCTTTTCCGATTAAATCCCTGAACCTATATTACCACTTTCTAGTTCTTTTTAAAATATTATTTGCTCCTACTATTACTTCTTCAGGAAGATGTGCAAGCTGAGCAACATGAACACCATAACTCTTCTCTATAGGTCCGTCATTAATCTTATAAAGGAATATTAATTTACCATGGTCTTCCTTGGCCGACACATGAATATTTTTTAATTCCATTCATTTTTCTTTCTAATTTTGTAAGTTCATGATAATGTGTTGAAAAAAGTGTTTTACATTTAATTTTTTTCATTAATATACTCCAAAATAGACTGTGCAAGTGCAATACCATCATAAGTAGATGTTCCGCGCCCTATTTCATCAAAAAAATAAGTAATGAGTTGGCAGTAGATTCAACAAGGGCGTTTTTGCCTCAATCATTCTCTACCATAAACGTTGACTTGCCTCCTGCAAGATCATCGCTCGCTCCAATACGAGTGAATATCTTATCAAAAAAATTGGTAAATTAGCTGATGTCGCTGGGACAAATGAGCCGATTTGTGCAAGTATCACTATAAGTGCAAGTTGACGCATATATGTAGATTTTCCGGACATATTCGGTCCTGTTATTAACAAAATATTATTATCTTTATCTACCTTACAATCATTACTAATATAACCATCATCACTCACATTACGTTCCACTATCGGATGTCTACCTTCAATAATATCAATTATATTTTCATTATTAAATTTTTGGTTTTTGTATAGTTATATTCTTCTGCTACATCTGATAATGAAACAAATACATCAATATCACTAAGAATATTAGCAACTCGCTGTAATCTCGGAATAAAAGCTATGTATTTTCATCTTAACTTCTTGGAATAACAGCAATTCTAACTCTTCAATTTTTCGCTTTAGAATTAACGATATGTTCTTCTACTTCTTTTAATTCTTCTGAAATAAATCTCTCACAGTTAGATAAAAGTTTGTTTCCTATGGTAACCAAGTTCTGTTGGATCTATAGTTCTCAAGCCTACTTTAGAAATTTCTATGAAATAACCGAAAATTTTGTTGTAACCTACCTTTAGGTTTTTTAACACCTGTTCTATTTTTCACGTTCTTCTATTTCTAGTAAAAATTCTATTACCATTTTTACTAGCATTTTTTTATAACTATCTAATTCTGAGTTGAAACCTAATTTAATTACATTTCCTTCTTTAACAGTTTGTCCAGCTTCTTCGTTAATAGTAACTTCTAGATATTCATGTAAATCTTCTAATTCATCAATTTTATTAGCAATTTCTACTAATTTTTGAATTAAAACTTAGCAATATATTTTTTTATACTTGGAATTTTTTTCCAACGTTTTTCAAATTCAGCAACTCTTTAGGGCTTACTATATTATATGAAACCTTTGTTGATATGCGTTCAAGGTCATAAACCTCTTTTTAGATTTGTTTTTAACATCTGCTTTTTCAAAATAATGTTTAACAAAATCTCCAACAATTTCTTGTCGATGTTCTATCTCTTTTAGATTTAAAAGTGGATTTTTCTAGCCATTTTTTAGCTTTCTAGCGCCTGCAGCTGTCGAAGTTTTATCAATAATACTCAATAAAGAACCTTTTTCCACCATTATCTGCCATATTTTGTGTTACTTCTAAGTTCTTTAGTGAATAATTTGTCATATAAACAAACTTATCTTTAAAATATACTTCAAAAGTTTTTAGACTGTTAACATCTTTTATTTTGTGTTTTTCAATATAATCTAACAAGATATTGCAGCAAATACGAAGATTACTGTCACTTAGATTAGATGTTTTCTCTTTTCTATATTTTCGTCTACTTCTACTTCTGTAATGTATGCACTAACGTTTAGTTCTTGGTCTTTAATAGTAATTATTTCTTTAATATTATTTCTCAAAAATTTCATCTTGCAAATCATCCATTGTTTTTCAAAAATTGTGCAACGGCTATCCCCTGTCATAATATCACAAAATGCAAAAATAAATATTACCATCTTTTTATATGCACTAGCTAAAAAGTTATTTTTCATCATAGTTTTTATAGTTCATGTATGTTCCTGGCGTAATTACTTGAACCACTTTTTCTTTTCAACAATCTTTCCTTGACCAGGTTCTGAAACTTGCTCACAGATAGCTACTTTATAGCCATTATTGACAAGCACATCTATATAATTAGCTGCAGCGTGAAATGGTACTCCACACATTGGAACTTTTTCTGCACCACCATCACGTGCTGTCAAAGTTATTTTCAAAATTTTTGATGCACGAGTTGCATCTTCAAAGAACAGTTCATAAAAATCACCAAGTCGATAAAATAAAAACATATCTTGATAATCTTTTTATTTTTAAATACTGTTCAATCATCGGCGTATATTTCATTTGAAAATTTCCTTCCTTACAAATTTTTTTCCTATATCATTTCTATAACATAATAATTTTATCATAATATTGAAGAAAATAGTAGCCTCATATATGTTGTTCATCAGCAAACTTATCTTCGATTAAAGTAAAAATACAGCTATATCAGATATCTTTAATTTAAGTTGCTTATATTACTCTGTTATTGTATAATTACTTCAAAGGAGTTGAATTATGTTAAATTTTATAAAAATAAAACTAATTTATCAATAATGATTTTTTTATTTTTATATTTGCGATTACTAGCTTAACATTAATAATGCTCGCACAATATAATAATAATCAAACACCAAAATTGTTTATTAAACAATTCATCTTTTTATCTATTAGGATTTTTTGTAATCTATATATTTCAAAAATTCCAGTTGACTATATAGAAAAATTTTCTATATTTTTTTCTATTTGCTTGGTTTAACTTTTATTGATAGGTATATTTCTAGTTCCAACTTCTATAGCACCCATTGTTAATGGGGCACGTAGTTGGTATAACCTTTGGATTGTTTACTTTACAACCATCAGAATTTGCGAAAGTATCAACAGTAGCTATGGTCAGTTTACTAATAAAAAGAAAAAAAGTTTTTAGAGAAAATACCGATTCTATTAAACTCTTAAAATTACTGTTAATTATCGCAATTCCTTTCATTTTGGTTCTTCGTGAAAATGACTTAGGTAATGGATTATTCTTTATTTTTTTCTATTTTTGGGATTAGTATTTCCTAGTTAGTACCCATAAAAACTTTTATTAAATATCTATTCAGTTGTTCTTGTTGGTATAGGAATAATTATTTTAGGTGCACTATATTTCCCAAGAGTTCTTGGTTTAGTAGGACTTAAAGGATATCAATTAAAGAGAATATTATCTTGGTTAAATCCTGAGGCGTATAAGCTAGATTATTCGTATCAGATTACTCAGGTACTTTCTGAAATAAAAACGAGGTGGATTAACAGGAACCTTTGCTAAAAATAAGAATTATATCGATGAGCAATTCAATGATTTTATCTTTTCTATTTTTGGCAAAAGAATTTTGGATTTATCGGTGCCTTTTTTTCTTCTTAGTATTCTTCTTTATTTTTATACTAAGATTATTTAGTATAGTGAAAAATGTGAACAAGGTAATTATAGCTACTACTTTATTTTATTAGCAATATGTAGTTTTTTGTTTTTTTCATTTTTCATCAATATCTTCTCTACTCTTAGCATAATCCCTGTAATTGGAATTAGTATGCCATTTGTAAGCTATGGGGAAGTTCTCTTATCGCAAATAGTATACTCTTCGGAATAATTGTTAAAATAAATGCTACCATTCACGAAGAATACTTAGAAGATGAATATTATGAGAATTATGAGGAGGAACCATATATTGATGAATACGACTATCAAGAAAGTAATTATCAATATGAAGAGCCCTACGACAATCAAAATGAATATCGTCGTAGCAGAAGATTTAAAAATAGATAATAACAAAAATCGAGGTATGTATAATCATATCTCGATTTCTTATTTCACATAGTTTACTTTATTTTTATTTTTTCTTACATCCTCTATAAACTTATCATCCATTGTTTCAATTAATTTTCCTAAAATAGCTTTTGCTGCATAGTAATCACGAATATCAAAAACTGCATTATGTGTATGAATGTATCTTGCACAAATACCAATTACAGTAGTTGGTACACCATTTAATGCTTGATGAATTTCCCCAGCATCTGTTCCTCCAGGTGATGTAAAGTACTGATATTTTTATACCATTTTTCTTCTGCCAGTCTAACTAGTTTCTCACGCATATTTGGACGAAGAACCATTGTTCTATCAACTAAACGTATTAAAAACCCTTCGCCTAAACGTCCGTTACTTGTCGCTGATCCGTCCATATCATTGGCTGGACTACAATCAACTACAAAGCATACATCCGGTTTAATCATATTAGCTGCTATTTTAGCTCCACGAAGCCCTACTTCTTCTTGAACTGTTGCACAAACTACTAAATTAACATCTAAATCTTTATCTGCAAATTGTTCAAGAATTTCTGTAATAATTACACATCCATATCTATTATCAACAGCTTTTGACATAATTCTATTTTTCTGTAAGTTGTTCAAAAGTTGTTTTTCGTGTAACAAACGCTCCCTCATGAATCCCCATTTTTAAAACTTCTTCGCGATTTTCTGCACCTACATCAATCGTCATATCACTAATTTTCACATTTTGAGCAACACCTGCTGTGAAATGTTTTGGAATAGAGCCTATTACTCCAGTAAACTTCTTACCATCATGCGATGTTACAGTATAAGTCTGAGCTAATAAAACATCTTCACGGAACCCACCTAATGTTTCAAATTTTTAAAAATCCATTTGGCAAAAATCTTCGTAACTATAAAACCCTACTTCATCCATATGAGCTGCAATCATGACAGTCTTAGCATTTTCTTTTTTTGATTTTTTTGATTGCGTAGATTCCACCTAAATTGTCAAATTTGATTTCATCAGCATACTTAGATAATTTTTCTAAATATTTTTGAAACTTCTCTCTCGAAACCAGATGTCCCATCTAACATTGTCAGTTCTTTTGAATCTTTCTATTGATTTATTCATTACCTATACCTCTTTAATATATTCTACAGTATCTGTTTCTTTTATCAAAACGTACTTCGTAGTCTTTTTCCTCATCGCTGAAATAAAACATTAAATATTGGTTTTCTATTAAGTTTAATGTATAGCTGTCTAGTACTGTGTATCCTTCTGCTATTAAACTATTACGACATCTATCGATATGTTCATTATTTAATTCTTGCTCTTCTGATTTTTTTATAAATATAATACATTGTTCCAGCTACTGCTAGTGGTAATAAAAGTGTTTCTTAATTTCATACTCTACCTCTTTATCTAAATTCATCACATAGATTTTTAAACATTTCTTGATCAAATTCCAAATTCTGATGTGCTAATGGTTTAGATTGATCATAATTTTTTTAGTATTGATTCATACTTTTGGTTTATTTTTCATTTTTTTATAAATAACCCCTGTTACTAAATCATTATATTCCTCTAAAATTCTATATGCTTCTAGTTTATTTGTATTATCATAGCCCTTCGATATCATCAAGATTTGTTAAATTCTCTTTATACCATTCAGGAGTATTGTAATAATTATATGTTTTACATGGACTAAAACACATTAACCAACGCGAACCCATCATGCTTTAACAGCTTCTTCAAAAATTGCCATCATTCCTTTAATATCTCCAGTAAATGCCTGAGCTAAAAATGTTACTTCACAAGATAAAGCTACTTTTAAAAGCTGATAATGGTTTTTTTCCATCACACCTTCAAGTGTAGTTGTCGTCACTAATCCTTCTGCTGATTTAGGTGACATTTGCCCTTTTGTTAAAGCATAAAGCTGATTATCCATAACAATATAAGTCATATTTACATTACGTTTCATAGCGTGAACGGCGTGTCCAATGCCTATAGCATATCCATCGCCATCTCCACCCATTGCAAAAACTGTTAAATCTTGATTGGCTAGTTTTATACCTTGGGCTACTGGTAAGCTACGTCCATGAAGTCCTTGAACTCCATAAGCTTTAGTATATCCACTTATTTTCCCAGAACAACCCAATTCCTGCAGAAATTACAACATTTTCTGGTCTTATTCCAAGATTTACTACTGCCCTTTGAATCCCAGCTAAAACAGAAAAGTCTCCACAGCCAGCGCACCAATCCGGTTTTTCATTATTTTTATAATCTTTCATTGTTACTTTCATATTATCTCTCCTCCTCTAATAGTTGCTCTATAAGTTCGTGAGTATAATATATATCACCATTATATTTCAATAAACTAGAAATTTTTATCTGAATTATGATACTTTACTTGAAATTACTGTTCGTAATTGTTTATTAGAATTATGCTCGACAATATAGACTTTTCTATATTTATCAAAAAGTATCTTTAACCTTCTGAGCAACCGGATAAATTTGACGTAAATGCATAGTATCAATGTTCATTCCCTTGTTCTTTCAGCTCTTTGGCTGCTTTATTTAATACTCCATAAGTCGAGTTAATACCAACTAAAAGAATATCTTTTTCTACATTATATTCATTTAAAACAAAATGGATTTTTCAATAAATGCTGTTTCGATTTTTTTCAGAACGTTTATTTTTCTGTTTTTACTGTATTTTTCTTAACTTCAGAAGGTAAACCCTACTACTGAATGTTCATAACTATTAGCATTATGAATTCCACCCTTTTGACCTGGAATAGTACGTTCAGATACAAGTGAATCAAGTCCATAACGTTTGAAATAAATTATGTCTTCTTCTGTAATTTCCTCTTGTTTTAGAAGTTTACCACGATTAATTTTCTACTTTGCTAAAATCAAAAGTCAGACACCGTTTGTTTATTCATACCTAACTGAAGATCCATCAAAACAATAACTGGTGTTTGATATTTTTCTGCCATATTAAATGCATCAATCATAGTATAAAAACAATCTTCTACAGTAGTTGGCGCTAAAACAATTCGCGAAGCATCACCAGTTCCTCCATAAACAGCATGGAAAAATATCAGATTGTTCAACTTTTGTTGGTAGACCTGATGACGGACCTCCTCTTTGAACATCTACAATAACAACTGGTTGTTCAGACATAACTGCCATACCTAAAAATTCAGTCATAAGAGAAATCCCCGGACCAGACGTTGCTGTCATAGCACGTACACCGGCAAAATTTGCCCCAATAGCAACTCCAAGAGCCGCAATCTCATCTTCGGTTTGAATATATGCTCCATTTACAGTTGGTAATTTTTCAAATAAATATTCCATAATTTCTGTGGCTGGTGTTATTGGATATCCTGCATAAAGACGACACCCTGCTACTAGTGCACCTAGGCCTGCTGCATGGTTTCCTATTAGCCACATATTATTTTGTTCTTTTTCTCCAATTCTTTAAGATAATACTTATCTCCTAAGTTATGCTCTACCATAAAAGCTTTGCATTATCTCATATCCTTTGTTAAATGCTTGGATATTTGTAGCAACTATTTCTTCACCTTTTGATGAAAAATTTCACTTCAATCATATTATAAAAAAATATCTTTATTGATATTTAATAGTGCAGAACAAATTCCCAACGTTATAATATTTTTTTAACAATTGGCGCTGAAATTTCTTTTGCAAGATCTGTGATTGAGAAAACTGCTACTAATCCAGTAACTTCCTCTGAAATTTCTGGCTTTATCTTTTCATCAACAATAATAATACTATTCTCATCTAATTCATCAATATAACTATCTAAAGTTGCCTGATCAAAAGCAATAAGAATATCTGTCTTATAATCAATAACATCTATCTTTTCTTCTGAAATACAGATTTTACTAGTACTATGGCTACCTTTTATTCTACTAGCAAAAATCTCTAGTAGAATACATATGATATCCTAATGAGTTAAGAACTGTCGAAAAAAACTTCAGTTGTTGCCTCAAGTCCTTCTCCTTGTTCTCCACCTATTTTTCCATCCCTAATTTATTTATCATGTCAATCTCCTTTAATCTCTTTCAAGAGAAAATTTTTTTAGTGATTACTTAATACTTTATTTTTACCATATTTCATGCTATTTTACCATTTAAACAGCAGCTTACTTTTTAATCAAAAATAAATAAATATCCCTACAAAAAGAATTTTCGTAGAAATATTTATTAATTTCATTTTTATTTAAACATCCCTAATAATATTTTTGTCACTTAGGCGAGGAAATAATTGACTTAATTTAACCCCTAATACCAACTTAAGTGGTAAATTAACTTCACGTTTTCTCTTTTCTATACCTTTTATAATTTTTGCAACAAATTTTGGTGTTGATGGTTTATCGCCCATTGCTTTTTAAGTAACTTTTTATCTTCATCAGCTATATTAAAGAAATTTGTTGCAACTGGTCCAGGATTTACGGTCATAACATGCACATTATCCTTTTTAACTTCTAGACGTAGCGCATTAAAATAACCAATAAGTGCAAATTTTGTTGCTGAGTATACAGATGTTTTTTTGGCGTTGCTATTTTTTTCCTGCTAATGATGCTATTGTTACAATTGATCCTGATTTATTTTTCACGCATTCTTTTTAGCTATTTCTGTCGTTAATTGAATAGTTCCAATAACATTAGTATCAAACATTTTTACTACTTCATAATCAGTAAATTCGCTAAAATCTTTCATAATTCCATAGCCTGCAGCATTTATTAAAATATCTACATCATCTATTTTTATCTAACAATCCTTCAACTTGGTCTTGTGCCCCTATATCTACAGAGTAGCTTTTTAGCTTTTACCGAATCATAAGTATGGCACTTTTTTTCACTACCTTTTCCAACGCTTCTTTTCTACGAGCTACTAAAAATTAATTCTACATTTCCCTTTTGAGCAAACTGATATGCTAATTCACGTCCCTAACCCACTAGATGCTCCCGTTATTAAAATCTAGTGTTTCCATAATAAACCTCTCTAATTACTTAATTTTTAGTATTTCCACAAGTACATTGACCTTTTTATACAGTTGCATTTAACTATATCTTTGGCGCTTTTTGAGTTTTTCTGTAAGTGTTACTAGTATTTCTTCAATATCATCTTTACTTAAATTATCCTGCTCTATTGCATACTCAATAATTCGTTTTGTTTTTATTACAAAATTTTCCTACAAAATTTTTGTTAAAGTTTCAAGACAATCGTTTTTCTGAATAAATAGCTTTGTAAATATACTTATTACCAATCTTTTTGTTTGTAAAATATTTTTATCTACAAGACGAGAAAGCAACGTTTTTATAGTTGAAGCTGACCATTTTTCTTCACTAAGGGTTTCAATAACCAATTTACTGGTCACATTACTATTACTCCAAAGTACACGCATAACTTCCCACTCGGCTTCTGAAAATGTTTATTTCCATAGAATATAATCTCCAAATTTCATTATAATATTTTTTTCTTAAATTTTTCTTTAAATTTTTGTAATCAATATCTGTAATTATGATACTATGTAACTATAATGATGTCAATGAATTAAAAGACTCGATTCAAATATTAATTTTTCGAATCAAGTCTGGACTTTATTTTTTTCTTAATTGGATGTCTTAAGACAGTTTTTTTAATTTTTTTCAGGCGAGATTTTTCGAACATCAGAAATATAAACTTCATGATGAAATCTTTCGTCCGTAATGTCTAACTCATACCCTTGTTCAATCATATACTCATGCATTGCCTCTACTGTTATCGGTTCATCATTGTACGGCCCAATGTGCATACATTGTACACATAAACCTTCATCATAAGTAAAAAACTCTACTTTTGAAAAATCCTTTTTTTTCTTACGAGTCGTTTCTTCAATCGCCCATTCGAAAACTTCTTTAGTAACAAAGTCAGGCATACGTATTAAAAGAAATAAAATTGAAACTATCTTTATTAGCATAGTCTACTCCTTTAATTCCTTCTTGCCACCAAAAACCTTCTAGTGGAGGAACAACAAAATCAAAATAACCATCAATTTTGTAATCACCTTTTTTACTCATTTTAATTGCATAAGCAATAGGATATAAAAGACTTATAGACTGTTTATATTCACTATTTTCTGCATTAGGATCTCCTACTCCTCTTACAGCAATAAAATTTGCTTTTTTCTACATTTATTATACTAGGTTTAGCCTTCGGTTTTATATAACTCTTTATATTCTTTTTTTAAAATCAAATACCATATTATTTCTCCAATATAAAAATTATTCTATCAGAATTTTCATAATCTTTATTATCTAGTTCAAAGTCACAAAAAAATATTTATTAATTTTAAAACCTATTTCCTTAGCTGCTGAAACTGATATCTTCTATTTCATATGTACGTTGTGTATGAAACTGTTCAAGGCGACGATAAAGTCCATTTTTCTGTTTAATAAAAATGTCAATTCACTTTCCACCTCTAATTCTTTTTACCTGTTCCATAGGCAAACCAAAGATAGCTAATTTCATCAGTTTTCGTAAGCAAACACTTGATTATCTATCATATTCTTCATTTTTTTAGGGTATGAATGTCAAAAATAAACTTTCCATCAGTTTTCAATGAAGAATATACTTCTTTTTAAAACCATTTTTAAAAATTATCGAAATCAAGTAAATAATTAAAAACATCAAAACGCACTAAGAATAAAATCAAATTCATATCCTAAATTAGAAATCTCTAACAAATCCATAACAAAAAGTTATTATCTGGGGATTTTCGAACTCGCTATAGAGAGCATTTGTTCACTATTATCCACTGCAAATACCTGACCATATTTTTTCAGATAAGGAATCATCGTTCCACTATCGCAACTTTCTAAATCAAGAATTAGAAGACCTTTTTATCCTCTAATTCTTGATCTATTATATTTGCATAAGTATCGTAATCAACATCCATTAATTTATCATAAACAATACTTAGATTTTCGTACATATTATACCTCTTTAAGTGGGTATTTCTCAAATAGTGCATCTAATTCGTAATATTCTCTATCATCACGCGTCATAATATTTACAATGATATCTCCTAAATCCATAAGAATCCATTTTAGCTTCTCTTTGTCCTTCGGTACTATGAATTTCTGCACCATATTCCAACACTTTTTCTCGCACTTCTTCTGCGATTGCTTCTACTTGTCTACTAGTTGGAGCATGACAGATTACTGAATAATCATATAATACTCCCGTACTTGTTAAGTCATACGCGACAATATCATACCCATGTTTATCATCGCAAGCATCTACGACAACTCTTAATAATTCTTCTATTTGCATTTTTCATCCTCTTTCTTATTTTTTTATTATATGGAACATAACGACGTATAATACGTCATCATCTGGATATCTTTTGGCTAATTTATCAATTAGTTCATCCAATGTTACACCATAATATTTTGCATAACGCTCTGTTAAAGTATCTCTAGTTACAGGTTTTACCAAATCTACTTCTAATGTAGCAAACACTGTATCTGGATCTTCATAAGTTGTTGCTTCTAATAAATCACCTTTTTAAAGTGAGCTTCACTCTTATTACGAATTGTTATAGTTTTTTTCATCTGATAAAAATTTTTTTCTTTTATTCTTTTCTTTGAATCCAACACGATAATTTTTAATATTATAGTAATTATAACATTCTAATAATGATGGATAAATTCTTTCATCATTATCAATTAAATATACTAATGTATATTTCGCAGAAAGTCTCACAGCCTCATCTAAATCATATTGTGCTACTTCTGTTACTTCTTGTAGGTGTGGATGTTTCCTTTGAGGATCAATATAATCTGCAATAAAAATAATTTTTTCTAAAAGCGTCATGTGCTTTCTACCAAAAGTATGATTTGCTACTGCAAGTTTAACCTCTTCATCTGCTATGCCAAACGCCTCTTCAATATAGGCACTTCCTACTGGCCCATGAAGAACCTCAACAGGATAATCCAATAACTTCACATCTAAGTTATGAAGTATTACATATTTTTTCATAAGTACTTCATCCATAGGTTTGCATACGTCATGAACTAACGCCGCAAGAACCGCACGTTCAACATTTGCGCCATGTATTTCCGCAAGATTTTTTTGCCACTTCCACTACCCTAAGTGTATGCTCATATCTTTTTGTGGTAATATCTCTTTTACTTTATTTTGAATTTCTTGAAATTCCATATAAACTCAACTCCTCTATATATGCCTTACATTCATCTGTAACCATATAATTTATACTTTTTATTATTTTTTTATATTATCCCTTATTAAACTCGAACTAATTTCAATAATAGGTGAAATCATAATTTCATAGCTAATAGTTTTTATAAAACTCATCACTCGCTATTATCTCTTCTAAACTCTCTCCATTTCTCGCTGTAAATATAAATGTTACAAGTTTTCGATAGTTCCTCTATATTATACCATTTTTTTAAATCTTTCGCTCTATCTGTTCCAACAATGAAATAAATTTTTTTCATCTGGATAAATTTCTTTAAAAATATTTTTAGAGTATTATAGGTATAGCTGACATCATCTTTTTCATTATTTCATAATCACTTATGATAAATTTATTGTTATTTTTTTGTGCTAATGTATGTCATTTTTAACCCTATCTTCATCACTAGCTTCTAATTTCCGATTTTTAAGAGGTGTAACATGTGATGGAATAAAAATTACTTTTTCTACATCGTAGTTTTCTATAACATTTTGTGCTGTAATCAAATGACCAATATGAATTGGATCAAAGCTTCCTCCATATAGGGCTATTGCCATATTATTTCACCAACTCTATTTTGCGATATTTTTTTCTTTTGAGCTTTGCTTATACAATACAATAGTATGCCCAATTACTTGAACTAGTTCTGATGAAGTGCGTTCTGACAAAACTTTTGCAACTTCGTCTTTATCTTCTTCACAATTTTGAAGGATACTTACTTTTAACAATTCACGTTTTTCCAATGCATCTCGAATACCTTGAACCATCTCACTGTTAACCCCTGATTTTCCCACTTGAAAAAAATAGGTGTTAAATGATGTCCAACGCTCTTAATTGTCTTTTTTTGTTTTCCTTTTAACATTTCGTCCTCTTTTCTTTAATTATTATTTTTTATATAATCGATTCTCTCACAAAACACTTCGATTTCTTCCGGAACATAAATATCTATTTCACAACCACTATCGCTGTTAACAGTTATCCAACCAAGTCCAGAAATAACAATATCTATCTTCCTATCATCAATCTTGAAATTTTTTTCTTAACTTGGTTTTTAAAAATAGATATATTATCTTCGAATGGTGGTTTCAACAATGTTCCTAAATGTTTTTCAAAAAGCGCATCTGCATTACTTAGTTTTGTTCTATGGATATCAACTAAATTAGATGCATATAGAGTAAAAGCTTTGACGTTCACCTTTTACAAAATCAACCCTTGCCATACCACCAAAGAATAGACTTTGTTCAGCATTAAGTTGGAATACGCGCGCCTTAATTTCTTTTTTCGGCATAACTAATTTCAAACTCTTAGCATCTAAATAATGAGCGATATCATAATCTAAGATTATACCTGGTGTATCATAAATACTTGTTGCTCGGTCTAGAGGTATCTCTATCATTCCTAAAGTTGTCCCTGGAAAATGAGAAGTCGTAATAACATTCTTATCTCCCAGTTGTAAGCTCGATTAATTTATTAATAAAAGTAGACTTACCTACATTAGTTGCACCAATTATATAGACATCTTTCCCATTACGTAATTCATCAATGCGCGCTGCTGCTTCCTCAATTCCATGATTTTTTTAATAGCACTTATTAATAAGATATCTTTAACTTTGATGCCTTTTTGCCTTCAACATTTTTAAACAACCATTGCTTAATTTTTGTTTTTGTTTAACAGATTTTTGGTAATAAATCTAGCTTATTAGCAACTAATACAATATCTTTATTATTACCAACAATATCTATAACGTCTTCTATCCAACTTCCCGAAAAAAATCAAAGATATCAACAACCTTAACTATAAGGCCATCTTTTTTTAGATAAAGTTTTTTTATAAGTTTATAAAAAAATCTTCTGCTCCAAGCTCTACATCAGAAACTTCATTATAATTTTTTTAAACGAAAACATCTTTTGCAAACTAGATTATTTTTCTTCAATACTTTTTTTCAACCACACTTTTTTTGGTAAATAACCTTGTTTATTTTTGATTTTTCACTTTGTATTTCTGCACCACAGCCTATACAATAAATTTTATTATCCAATATGGCCTCCATCTTTCTCTTTTTTTAATTTCAATTTATAATTAACTTTCTTCATTTTTGGAAATAGTTTTCTACGAGTTAAATTTTTGTACTATAATTCCTTCGAAAAATCTATTAATTCGTGTTTTTAAAAGCATCGGTTTTTGAAATTGGCTTTACCAACACACTCATAACTCCAAGACTTTTTTTGCACCAAATACATCAGTTAAAACTTGGTCTCCTAAAATAATTGCTTCTTCAGGTTTTCTGTTTAACTTGCTAAGCGCCTTTTTTAAAACCATGTGTTAACGGCTTTTTTTAGCATCTGCTACATATTGAAGATTCAATTGTTTACAAAAACTCTTCTACTCTTTCTTCACTATTATTTGACACGACAATAATATCAAAAACCAGCTCGTTTCATTTTTTTAACCAACGATTAAGCTCTTTTGTATCTTTTTGCTGTCCCATGAAATAAGAGTATTATCTAAATCTGAAATAATAACCTTCTTATTGTGCATATTCATATATTCAACATCTATAAACTCATACTTTTCTACAAAATCATCTGGTGAAAAAAATACTTCTTTAATAACATAACTTACCTACTTAAAAATAGCTTACAACACTGTAGCTATTTTTTTCTCCCATCTTGATTTCTCTATTTTCTAAATTTTTCTTCAAGAAGAATATTATCTTTCTCAAATAATAAGACAACTGTAGAACCAAACTCAAAATATCCTAACTCTTCTCCTTTTTCACATAGATATTATCATAAGTCGGTACTATTGAATTTACATTTTGTGCCCCCACAGGTATTAGTGTATAGTTAATTTTTTTCCTGTTAGCTTATACACTTGACGATAATGTAGCTCAAAATATTATCCCCTAATTCTAATCCTAAATTATTAACTGGATAAGAATATTTCCCAAGACTATATGCATCTTTTATTTGTGAATTCATTGGAAAATGAATGCGATGATAATTTTTAGGACTCAAGTAAATAATAATATATGTACCCTCTTTGTATTTGTCAGCTAAGTCGCTATCACCAACTAATGTTTGAACATTATACGTTTGACCTTTTTACTACAAAAAGTTCTATCTTCCTTAATAGTTCCTACTTCCGAAATAACACCGTCAGTTGGGCTTACAAAACTATCCTCACCTTGGTCTATTGGTCGTGCTCCTGGGCGCAATTTTTCTTATAAAAAAAGTCATTTAGGTTTTTAAAATCATCTATCTCATCTAAAATTTCATCAGTGTTTATATTATAAATTTTTTTGCGAAAGGCTGAATCATCAATCTGCTCAAATTAGATTTTGTTAATTTTTTTAAAGCTTTTTGAACTTAAATTTCCATTCGTTAATTCAACACAAAGTTGAAACATTTTTTTCTTTAACATAGCCATCTCCTTACTAAATATCATGTTATATTGTACTATAAAAAGCCTTTAAATACAAATATTCAACAAGAACTAGCTAAATAAAATTATACACTATTAAACTCTATTTACTATAAGGATTGCCACTATTTTTATCAATAATAAACTTTATTCAATCAAAAATATAGACCTAAAAGACCTATATTATCTATATATTATTATTAAAATTTATTATTTCAATTATAAATTTTTAAAACCATCTTCTCTAACTAGAAAAAAATGTTATCCGTTATCATATGCTATTTAAAAACTTTCTGACTAAATATTTTTAAAAATTTATTATAAATTGTTGATTTTTTCTATATAAATATTGTATAATTAGAATATAAAAATTAACAAGGGAGTGAACGACATGACTCTAAATAATAAAGTAAAAGAAAATATTATTTTAACGACTGTCCAAAACGTTTGAACTAAGGGCTATTCTCTGACAAGTGTTCAGGATATTATTAAAAAGCTAAAGCCCCTAAAGGAAGCGTTTATTATTATTTTTCCAAAAAGGAAAAGATGAAATTTACATTGAGGCATTGGATAAAATAAATTGCAATGTAAAAAAAGAATTCAGAACAATTTCTCCAAAAATTAGGGACTTTAGAGGAATATTTAACTGCTGTTTTTTGATCTTTTTATATCTAAAGGAAGAGCGTGTAAACATAGTGGATTTTCGTTAACTTTATTAGCTATGGAGACTTCAGAACTTTTCACCGATTATCGCTGAAAAAAATGCAGCGATATATTAGAAAAATTGGCGTTTACTTCTTGCAGATGGATTATTTGATAGGAATTTACCAGAGGAAGTGTGCAACCCTGTTAGTGAATGGTTGTTTACTAGTATCCAAGGGGCAATTTCTGCACATAGAATCCATAAAGATGAAGCATTTTTATATAATATAAAGGCATCTATAAGATTTATCTCTACAGCAACACCTGAAACTTTAAGAGAAATTTTTTTCTAGGAATGACGGAGATGAAATTGTCGCATAAATAATTTAAACGGATTAAGAATGTTAATCATTTTTTTAATCCGTTTTTTTATTAAATAGTATTTATCATTTGCATAGTCAATGAATTTATTTTTTTGACTAAAAAAATTTTTTATTGATGGGATCTATATCCAATCTCTCTAATGCTAACTCAAAGTCTTCCAACCAATATTTCGCTTCTTTTATAGATATTGGTAACTTTCATATGCTTTCTTCTTAAATCTGGTGTAGCAAAAATAGAATGGCCTGGTTCCCCTAAAAATAACCTAAAAAATTTTTGCTCTATTTTTATCCTACCAAAACCATCTGAAAAATAATATATTTATTCTATCATCATTAGGTATTATATCATCATACATATAACTTACCAAAAGATCAATATTCTCTTCACCAATTTGTTCATATAGATTCATAACTACCTCCACATTTTTTTACATACTTTTTTTCACCGCTTTTTACTTATTTATATTAAACACTAATATCATCTTTTTTTCAATTAATATGCAAAAAAATATAATCCGAATAATATGTATAATACTAGTTGGATTATATTTTTATATCTTATTTCAATAATTTTTTTAAATGATTCTGTTTTTATCAGTTCTTTCCCATGTAAAATCTTCATCTTCACGACCAAAATGCCCATAAGCTGCTGTCTTTTTGAAAATTGGTTTTCTTAGATCAAGTGTTTCTATTATTCCGTTTGGAGTTAATTTGAATTCTTTTTAATTGTTTTAACAATTTCTCCTTCATCTACTTTTTGAAGTTCCAAATGTTTCTATAAAAATAGATACCGGATGGGCTACTCCAATAGCATAAGCAAGTTGAACTTCTACTTTATCACAGATTCCACTAGCTACGATATTTTTTGCAATATAGCGTGCCATATATGCACCCGAACGGTCAACCTTTGTTGCATCTTTTACCACTAAATGCTCCCTCCACCATGACGTGAAAAATCCTCCATAAGTATCAACAATAATTTTACGTCCTGTAAGTCCAGCATCTCCCACCGGTCCACCAATTACAAAACGACCTGTCGGATTGATAAAATATTTAGTGTTTTTCATCTAGTAATTCTTTATCTAAACATGGTGCAATAACATATTTTTTTAATATCTGCATGGATTTGCTCTTGAGAAACATCTGCATTATGTTGAGTTGATACGACAATAGTGTCTATACGTTTTTACTTTATGATTTATATCATATTCAACAGTTACTTGCACTTTACCATCTGGCCCTAAATAATTCAATGTACCATCTTTTCTTACTGTTGCAAGTTGTTTTGCAAGTTTATGACTTAAATAAATTGGTAATGGCATATAAGACGATGTTTCGTTTGTTGCAAAACCAAACATTAAACCTTGGTCTCCTGCACCTACTTCATTTTTCTTCTTTTTCTTGTTTTTGTTTCTAATGAAGTATCTACTCCTAGTGCAATATCTGGAGACTGTTTATCTAACCCTACCAATACAGAAATATGATCTCCAGAATATCCTTTTATTTGGATCATTATACCCAATCTCATTAATTGTATCACGAACTATTTTTTGAAATCTACATTTGCTGTTGTCGAAACCTCTCCAATCAAAAACAGCAAGTCCTGTATTTACACATGTTTCACATGCTACTCGCCCATATGGATCTTGTCTCAAGATTTTCATCTAGTATTGCATCAGATACTTGGTCTGCAATTTTATCTGGATGCCCTTCTGTTACTGATTCTGATGTAAATAAATATGTTTTAGCCATTTTTTTCTCCTAATCTTATCTGTTTTTGTCTGATATTAATACAAAACTATCACTCTTATCCTCAATTTTTTAACATAAAAAAATTAAAGACCTCATCATGTTAGATAAGGTCTTTTTATACCTCATCGTTCAAAGTAAACTTTGCTAAGGAAAGCACCTTAGTCATATGACTAGGTTGCTGGAGATCATCAGGGCCTTATCCCTCACTCACTCTTGATAAGTATTTATATTTCTTTTATCAGTATAGTAAATTCTAATACAGTTCCATTCTTTTTGTCAACCAAAAAGAATTATAATAAAAGTATTAATTCTAAATATTATTTAGAACTAATACTCTACATTATACAAACTACGCTCTTTTTAATATATTCTCTTTTATTTCTTCTGCTAATTCTTCATCAATTGTATCTATTGTTAAAACACTATTAATACCTTTTATCTTTATATTTGCTAAATTTAATTTTGATAATATAGGTCCTTTTTCTAAAGTCACATCTTGTATAGTATTATATGGCAAGAATTCCTTCACCTTAAAAACACACCTCTAACTAAAGACACACCCTCTTTTATCAAAACTATATGAATAATTCTCATATTTAAGTGGAATTATTTTTCCAAATACATATCCCCACCTATTATAAAAATTATACCAATGATAATAGAAAATATAAGATACTCTAATTGCTTATCTAAAACAAAAATCTAAAACTTGCAATTCCCTAATACAATTGAAGTAGCTACCATAATCTAAGTAAATAATCTATCTTATAATAAAAGTTTCGCTTTTTCTGGTAATATATATCGCTCTTTTTAAAGATTATTTGCATAAACAGTCTCCTTTTCTAGAAATCTTTTTCTAACTTAAGATGATATTGTTTATCATAATATCTTAAATTTATATCAGAATTATTTCCTATAGAATTAATCTTTAGATGAACAAGATTTAAACGATTTAAGAAATAATGAGTTTGCTTATTGATTGTCCCAACCTTCTTAACTTTTAATAAACTCTGTAACAATTTCTAATCCACTCATATATGTATATTTAAAATTATTATTATCATAAGAGATTTCATTATTTTTTTAACTTATATGTTTTTACTAGAAGACTATAAGAAAGTAAAATAAAATAAAAGTACTAAAGCAATCTCTATTTTTAGGTGCTAAAACTGGAATTTTCACTATATAAAGAAATAAGAATATTATTATCGGAAGAAACGCACAATTTATAACACTCCAGCGATACATTACAAATCTTGCACGTTTTGGTATTTTCTCCCCTTTTAAACTATTATAATACCCTAAATCTAAACTTAGGTTTTCTTCAATAAATCTTTGTGCCTCTTTTTGGAACTAATGGCATAAGATCTATTGTTGTCTTTTGTTCACTCAGATCCTCTGATACTGTTTTTCGTTAAAGTTTCCACTGATAATTTTACTAAGCCAAAAGAATCTATAGCGTAACGGCTCTTTTATTTTAATACTTTGTAATCTTTCTATATCAATCACTAAAGATTTTTTTATTCAATAAGCCATACTTACAAAAGAAGATTATTATCTTTTTCTTAGTAATGTGAAATTATAGAATTTAGTTACGGTAAATATAATTGAGTTAATTATAACAAGTACTATAAAAACAAGAGTTATTGTAATTAATAACCTAACATCACCTGCTGCACTTTTTCGCTCCTTTTTTTCTAGATATTTATCTACTATATCGCTACTATCAAAAATATACTTAATAACATCCTTAATTTTTATCATAAAAAGCAAAAAAGTAGACCTAATGCCGCTAAAAATCTTACTCGCAGTAATCCATAAAAATTAGATCTTTTATACTCAGCGATAAAATTTTTCACTTCTTCTTTTTCTTCTATTATTAGTCCCAATTCTTCATGCTGTCCAATATCTTGATTATTTATATTAGTTTTTATTAACATTTTTCACCTTATTGAGTTTTTATGGATTAATGCTAAAGCTATATTTTTTTAGTGGTCTTATTCTAATCTTATCTGCTACCAGATTAATATCTAATGAAACAAGATTAAAAACTTGATATAAAATATTAGAACTCGTATCTAATGATTGAATATTTTCCAAATTGATATTCTTTTATTTTTATTGAAAATACCTTTCACGATATATTATAACATTATCTGCTACTTCATAAGTCGTTGCCAAATAATTTAACACACCCATAATATTAAAAATTAAACAGATTCCAACAAGAATTAAATACCTTGGTAATCCATCTTCTCGCAAAGAGTAGTATTACAAAAATCAGAAGAGTTTTAAAAACAGAGATAATAAAATCTAAAATTCCTAAAGGATGTACCCGACTTTTTATATTATTCATCTTTGTACCTCCTATATTCTAAATTATCTTTTTAATATTTTTTTCAAATTATTTCTAACTCTGTTATATCATCTTTTCTCCATAAATTTTTATAAACTCTGATCCACAATTTACTCCGTAGCACATAAATGTTTAACTAATTTTTAATAAAGGATTTCTGTCATATTGTATAGTTAAGTACATTATGTACTGGGTGCTGTTTTTCTTCTTTAAAATATGCATAGCACATTGCCTGTCCTGCTCTTATATGTCGATTCGTTATTTCATAAAAGGTATTATCTTTATATTTTTGGACTAAACATACCAATAAGAGTATTTAACAATAAACATCCTATCAATACCCCTACTATAAAATAAACACTCAAACCTGCTATACTATCAATATTTAAAAAGCATTAATGCCATATATATAATTCCAATCAAAATCAAATCAAACGATAAAGACATTTAAAAATTTGTAATATATAAACCATTGTCCTACATGCTTTTTCACAAATATATCCCTTTCTTAATTAACTTTTATATTTTATATCTATAAATTATTAATTTCCTATTAAATTAAAATGACGCTCACGACCTATTGTCGTATCATCTCCATGTCCCAGGATAAACTATTTTTCTTCATCCAGTTTAAAACAAAACATTATGTAATGAATTTTTTTCAAAGCATTAAAGTCCGAACCATAAAGATCATAACGTCCGAATCCACTTCTAAACAATGCATCTCCTACAATAATGAATTTTCCAAAATCAAAAGATACCCCACCTGGTGAATGACCCGGAGTTGGTAAAACTGTGAAACTCATACCTGCAAGTTCATATTTTTTATTTTCCTCAAATTCAAACTCTGCAGCATCTGTCATGGGTGCTCTTCGTAATCTAAACATTGTTGAACCATTAAAGTCAGGATTACTTAACCAGTCTCTTTCGTAAGGTGAAATATACACTGGAACTTTGTAATATTTTCTACACTCGTCCAACGACATAATATGATCAGAAATGGGCATGTGTTAAAAGAATTGCTTCAATCTTAACACCTAGCTCTTCTACAGCTTTTTGTATCTTTTCAAAGCCCTTCTCCAGGGATCTATTATAAGTCCACGACCATCTTTTATATACTATATAGCAATTTTCTTCTACCATATCCATTACTATTCTTCTTATTTCTGCTTTTTGCCATTATATAAATATTCCTCCATAAGTAACATTATTTATATTTTTATCTCATTATAAATTTAATAACAAGTCTTGATTTAAATTGTTTTTGTATTAAAGTTTTCAACATAATGTATGAAAAATAATAATTTATAAAATCTACATACTTTACTGACTTTTATTTCTATCTACTAAAGACTTGACCTTTATTATTATTTTTTATACTTGTATAGTATGATTTATTATATATAAAATCTAAGGAGAATACAATGAAATTAAATCTAGCAGCTAAGTTTTTCATTACTTAGCATATCTATACTTTTGATGTCCCACTTAGCAATTTCTCCCGTTATCCCAAGTCTTTATAATTTTTATAATGAACAAAATTCTAATATTGGGCTAGCATCTGTAGAGTCACTTGCGACTATACCAGCTATGATGATTACAATTTTCGTGTTTACTTAGCAATGTAGTCATAAAATTTTTAGGGAAAAAAAGAATACTGTTTTACTGGGACTTATTATAATATTTATTTTTGGATTAGTTCCTGTCTTTACATCTAATTTTCAAATTAGTTTCTAATTAGCAGATTGTTTCTTGGCGCAGGAATTGGACTTTTTTAATTCATTATCAATTAGCTTAATCAGCGACTTTTGATGATAGTACTCGTGGTGCTATGATTGGTCTACGTACCGCATTTTTAAACATCGGTAAAGCTTTAACAACTTTTATTTCAGGGTATCTAGTAATATTAGGTGTGCAATATACCTTTTTAGTTTATGCCTTAGCTCTACCTATATTTATATTATTTCTATTTTTTTGTTCCAAACTCTGAAAATATCTATAATAAAAAGTAAGTGTTAAATTTCATAAAGAAACTATTTATTTAACAATGCTTACCTTTTTATCGGTGTTTTCTTATATGGGGCTACAATTAAGATTCCTACATTGTTGATTGAAAAATATTTCTATCATCCTGCTACAGTAACGAACTTATTAACTGTCCTTGCAATTAGTGGTATCTTCTCTGGTTTTATTATTCGGATTTTTTTAGTAAAAAGAGCTAAAAACCTTACATTAACTATTATGCTGAGCTTTATGACTTTGGGTAGTATGATATTTTTCATTTTCTAATAATATAGTTTTATTCATTTTAGGAGCTGTTCTTATCGGAATTAGTTTTTGTTGGGGCTATGTCATTCAACTTCTTTTACATTTCTAATAAGCTGGAAAATAAATTTATTAACTTTAGTACAAGTATTATGTTAGTCGGTGGTAATATTGGTGTCATTTTAACACCTATTATTCTTACTAAACTACCTGAAGCCTTGCATTTAGAGAAATTCTTAACTCCATTTTTATGTAACTACACTTGCTATGCTAATATGTACTGTTATTAGTTACTTTAGTTTAAAAGATAATAACAACTAAAAAGAATATTCCTGAAATTCAGGAATATTCTTTTTCTTAGCTATTTAATAAATCTTTGTATTTTTCTAAAAAAATTTTTCAATTCAGAATCTGGTGTTTGTCTAGCTAGTACTAAACTTCTTAAATAAACGTTATCTAATCTACAAGTAGCAAAAACTGCCATATTATCATCTCCAGAAATTTTAGTATCAGATAGCCAATTTTTCGAACTTGCTTTTAAACTTATTTATAAATATTTGTTTATCTTCTGAATTGTTAGGAAGTTGATATAATTCTGTATTTTTCATTAACAACGCTAACACCTGTCACTTCATAAGTAATATTTTCTTTCCGGTGTTTCAATAACAATAACTCTATGTGTGTCAAAAATAATCTTTTTACCAAACCAATTTATATTATTAAAGACTCTAGTATCTAGTGTTATTCGTTTTTCTTCTACACCACCTCGAGCATGCCCTAAAAATCCATTTAATATCTTTTTCTGCGAAAGATGCATTGTTTTTCATAATCCATAAACACTGCACCAATAAGATTTGATGGTTTTATTATAAATATCTGTTACTAAGTATTTACTATTATTTGTAGTCTGTAAAATTGGTTCTTTTTAATGAATCTTCACCATCTCCCCGGAACATACATATAAGCAATTACATCACTATTAATCTCTTTTTAGCTCTTTGAATTTTTTTCTAAATATTCTCTTTCTTCTTTATCCAGCTTATAACCTTCATCTTTTATTTCTTGTTGTTCGATTTTTGTGTTTCCTGAATAGGTTGTATATCCTCTCCTGCCTTAAAAAGTATGAGTATACTCCAAAGAAATACCTATCACTAATATCGTTAATAATACATATTTTATTATTCTGTTTAATAACTCTTCTATTTTCTTCTTTCATAATATTCTAATTCCTTTTTCACAAATCACTTTCTGTTTTCATTTATATCCAAACTTATTAGATTTTAGTATATCATTTTTGTATAAAATTTAAAACTATAACTTATATAAACTACACTAATAAATATATTAACATAAAATCAAAAGGATTTAATCCTACTTTTATAGAATTAAATCCTTTTGATACATTTGTTTAACTTGTGATTTACAAATAATTTTTATTGCCAATTTTTCATAATGTCTAAACTTTATTAAACACTACGTATATTAACAAAATCTGTTGGTGGCACATTATCTTTGCCTAAATCTGGTTGTCCAGCGGTAATTAAAATATAATCACCTTCTTTTGCTAACCCTGATTCTTTTGAATATTGTGCAGCATTTTCTAACATCTCTTCCATTGTTAAAGTTTTTGGCTCTATAAATGCTGTAACTCCTCTTGTTAAAGCTAATTTTCGTGCTTTTTCCTTTGTTGGTACAACTGCAAGCACTGGTACTTTCGGTCTATATCTTGCTATAAACTTAGCTGTGCTTCCTGATTTAGTGTAAGTTACAATATTGTTAACATCAACAGCATCTAGCAAGTGTTTTTGTAGATAATGAAATCGCATGCGCAATATCCATTTTTATGTTTTTCTGTATTCAGTATCTTCTTCATTTACAACATCTTGTTTTTCAATATATTTTATAATTCTATCTACTGTTTCAAGAACTTCTTTAGGATAGCTACCTGTCGCTGTTTCTTCTATAAGCATAATAGCATCTACTCCATCAATAATAGCATTAGCTACATCTGACACTTCTGCACGTGTCGGTCTTGGATTATATATCATCGAGATGTAACATTTGTGTTGTCAAAATAACATCTTTTAGTAGAATCATTAGCTTTTTCTTATTATTTCTTTTTGTATACTTGGAAGATCTTTGATAAGGCATTTCCATACCCTAACTCATCACGATTAATCATAATAGAATCTGCAAAGCTAATTATTTCATCAATATTATCATAAGCTTCTTTTACAGTCTATCTTCACAATTAAACCAATATCCTTTTTTCCGCGACTTGTAAGTATATCTTTAACTTTACGAATTTCATCGATATTACTTACAAATGGACAAAGCAATAAAATCTACATCGTGCTTACATGCAAAGTCTACGCTCTCTTCTTCTATTTTTTATAAGTTTGTACTTGCTTTTGTGCATATATATGATCTAAATCATATATAATAGCTGTATTTTTATTTAGCTTTTTCTCTTAGTTGCTTTATTTTTCTATTCTTGAAACATTTTTCTTCTTCTTCACCATAATAAGTATCTATTAAAAACGGCATCTGCTCCACCATCTACAATTTTTTTCTAAAATACTATCTGTACTGTTACCCAATGTTGCTATAACTTTTGATTTTTCTAGTCATAAATTTCTACCTCCTCTTAACGACAATTTCTTCAAATCAATTATAACACATTAAATTACTCTTGACTAGATTTTTACTCTAATTTTTTTGAGTATTAGCTTTGCTACCTGATTATAATTAATTTTTTTAAAAATGCTGTATTTAGTTGTTATATAGCTATAATATGCTTTTCATTAAATAAAGTATAAAAATAATTATAATATACTAAATTTTATAGCTAATAATTTAATACATTAAATTATTATTTCCCTTTTTCTTTTCACTACTCCATTCTTCTAAATAATCAAGAAATTCTCAAATAAATTCTCCATTTCCGAATAACTATTTAATTGGTTCAATTCTTTTTACTTTAGAACCGCCTTTAATTCCTTCATATAATATGCCGCATGTTTTCTCATTTCATGAACAGCAACTTTCTCTGGTTTTATTTCCATAAGTCGTCTTAAATGTAATAAACAAACATCTATTTTTCCCTTGGGCTAGGTTCATCACTCAACTCACCTGTCTCCAAATATTTAACTGTGCGATATAACATCAAAGGATTCCCCAAAGCTGCACGCCCAATCATAACAGCGTCATCAATTTGTATCATCCAACATGCTAATTCAGGTGTGGTAACATCTCCGTTCCCAATTACTGGAATTTTCAATTCTTTTTACATCACGAATAACATCCCAATTAGCTTTTACCACTGTACATTTGAACTTTGGTACGACCATGAATAGCTATTGCGCTAGCTCCAGCTCGTTCTGCATTTCTTGCATTATCCATAATATAAATATGCTCATCATCCCAACCCATACGCATTTTTACAGTTACGGGTTTAGATACCGCATCTACCAATCTAGCAATTACCTCATAAACCTTATCTGGATCTAAAAAGCAACTTACTTCCTGCATCTACTTTTGTTATTTTAGGTACTGGACAACCCATATTTAAATCTATAATATCCGCCTCTGTATTTTTTTGTCTACATACTTTGCTGCTTCTACTAAAGTGTCTATTTCTCCACCAAATATTTGAAGACTAAGTGGACGTTCTCTCGGGTCTATATATAACATATTCATAGTTTTTTGATTATTAAACAAAATGGCTTTATCACTAACCATCTCCGCACAAACCAAGCCCGCTCCAAACTCTTTTGCTGTTAGTCGAAAAAGCGGCATTACAAACTCCTGCCATAGGTGCTAAAAACAACTTTATTTGGTATTTCTACTCTCTTATTTTTAAACATTCTCTATCCTTTCTTCTATATCCTTTTCTAAATAGACTTCAATAGGAGCATCGATATTTTCTAACGATTTTTTTATACTTTTTCCATCTATCTTCACATCACCACTACAACTCATAAATAGGTTGTAAAACAAAGTTTCTATCATGAAGATACTTATGAGGAACTGTTAATCTTTCATCATTAAACTTTTTGTCCTTTATACTCTATAATATCAATATCTATCGTTCTATTTCCCCAATGTTTCAGGCGAACACGTCCTAGATCTAGTTCTATTTCTTGAATTATATCCAATAATTCATGTGCTTTTAAATTACAATCAACTTCAATACACATATTTAAAAAAATTTTTGATTTGCTACCCCACCCCAAGCAGGTGTTTCATAAATACTACTTTTCAATTTAATCTTTAAATTATTTTCTTCTAATTTTTTAAAGCATCTTTCTTAAATATTGTTCTCTTGGTTCTATATTTAGTTCCCTAGTGCTAAGATAATCATTATATTTCTATAGAACTCCTCACGTGATATTTCTACTTCACACCACATGCTTCAAAATGGTATTTTATAGGCGCTGACGGTTTATTAATTCTACCTTTATATTTTTTCAAGTTGCGAAAACTTATCAAACATATTTTTAATATTTCTCCTGCCAAACGTTCTAATAAATTATGCGTATTAGAAGTAGCTGTATCAACTACACAGTCAGCAATATCTGCATAACTAATACTATCCGCCATTTCATCACTAAACAACGCTTTTTGATAATTAACTTTACATTCTATATCAAAAATGAATTTTTGTCCTAATTTATTTTTCTTCTTCAAATAATCCATGATTAGCAAAAAGACTTCAAGACCACTTATAAATAACTTTGTTTTCATGTTAAACTCCTTCAATGTATTATTTTTGTTTAACTATAAAAATTTTATCATATTTCTAATTTTTTTCTCTAATAATTATACTTAAAATAGTTATTTCCCATAAAAATCAACTCCAATAAATATGAAGTTGATTTTTATTACGTATTTTTATTTAAATTTTTAAATTATTTTAGTTCCTTTTTGAAACCACCTTGAAATTTATATTTTTAATAACTAATGCTTTGATATATCTAAACACAGCTTCCCCACATAAACAGTATATTATAATTTAAAAAGAATTAATATAATTAAATAAAATATTATTATAAATTAAAATAATATTTTTATTCTAACTCATTCAACATATTCTTTATTAGTTATTACGTTTTTCTTACTAAGAAGAAGGCAACTATAACACCTAATGTAACAAATACTAATGAGCTAGATGAAGTTAATCCTGTTTTAGGTAATATAGTTTTTCATCTTTTACTTCGATTAGTTTTTCTTTATTAGAATTATCTGATTCACCTGATAATTCAGGTAATGTTGGTTTAACTTCTGGAGTTGTAGACTGTTTTGGTTTACTAAAGTCTATTTGAACAACTACAGGGTCATGATCCGATGCTCTTCCATGTTCTTCCATAAATGATGCATTAATATGAACAGGAGAAAATACTACTTTATCTTTAATATTTTTAGAAACTAAAATATTATCTAAACTTTGATTACTTCCACGATAGAGTATGAATATCTATCTCCCGCATCATGTTCAGCCATTAAGTTTACGAGCTCATTCCCTACTATTGTTTTTCACACTATCAGAAAAATTCAAAATCATTGAAATCTCCAGTAAGTACAAATTTTTAAATTAGGATTTTGGCGTAATCCTTCTTTAATGAAAGCATTCAAAATTTTTGCTTCTTCTATACGTTTTTGCTTTAGTATTTTTCCACTGATGGTTGATTAGAACCGTAAATTGCATCATCTCCTATTTTTAGATTTTTAAGTGATTAGCTATAACTACTATTCTTTCACCTTTAAATTCAAATTCAGCAGCTAATGATTTTTCTTACTTTTATCAAAATGAACATTTGTTGGATCAATTCTTGCTGGATTTTTCTCTAAATGTCCATTTACAAAACGTGCCGCTTCTTCGCTTCCGCCTTTATCTTTTCCCAACTAAAGTTACTCTCTTTGGATTATATAAATATACTACCTAATATTTGCACCTGGTTTTCCCTACCATCTTTTTCCGTCAACTGGAGCTATTTCAGTATATTTATATTCTGGCCCTCCTAGCTGTTTGATTCTTTGTGCTAGTTTTTCTCCACTCTTAACTCCATCTACAGTTCCGTCATTAACTCCACCATTATTATCTTGAACTTCTATTAAAGTAATAATATCTGGACTATGAACTTCTTTTATGAATGAATTTGCTATCTTATCAACTTTTTTTCTTCAGGTGTTTCATCATGCCCATTATTATTGGCAGAAAAGTTTTCAATATTATAAGAAGCTATTGTTAACTTATCTTCTGATGGATAGATTTTAGATACCTCTCGTTTTTAAGCCTCCATCTTGCAAATTCGGCACATTATTTGGATCAATTTTTATATGTTTTATTTCTATAAGTAACTACCCTGAAATATTTTCAGTAAAAGTAATCTTTTTGCTTTCCTACAAATTTATTTCCTACTATAATTGGTAATGTTTCTGTGTTTTTGAACTCCAGGTCGAAGATTTACACCACCAATATTATTTAATTTTTTGTCCTTTATAATCACCTGGTAATACATAGATATCTCCTTTGTATTGGGGACCTACTACTCTTGGTTTATTCACTTCTACAAACATACCTTCTAAACTTTTCCCAATAATCCAAAAGCTTCAGTCTCTGGGTTATATTTTTGTAGGGTATTATCTACTATATCTTTAGGCATCTTCCCTGAAATATTAATAGGTTTGGGTAAATCTGTTGTACCTAATTTTTGTAATTGTTACATTAGTGATTTGTGTAACTGTCAAACTTCCTGCTGGAGTTTTTAAAAGTTTGTCCTTCTTTAACAGAATATTCTTCCATATATCCTTCTTTAACAATACCTTGTACTTTTTAATAAGTCCCCTACTTCAACGTTATCTTTCGATGCAACATAGATTGTATCAGATGTTCTTGGATTGTTATCAGATACTTTATCTTGGACATAAAAACCAGTTTTATCCTTTTTAGTAACAATGACATTATTTATTATTACTTTATTTCCAACTAAAGGACTTAGATGACTTTCACCTTGTATCTCTCCTATATTTTTTACCTCTTTTGGTATTTCGGTATTTTCATTTGGAATTGAAGGTGCAACAACTTCTGTTTTTACTTCTGCAGCTAATGACTTTATTCGCTTCAGGTAGTACATAAGTTCCTCCTAATACCGCAGTTGCTAATAATATTGATAATTTATATTTCTTTCACAATATGGACTCCTTGCATACAATTTTATGTTAACTATTTTTACTATTATTTTTATTAATAAGCAACACCAAATATCTACCTTTATAAAAAAATCTCTAATATAGCTTTTAACTACATTAGAGATATTAGAAAATCTAAATTACTTTTTATAAAACTTACTGACCTAAAACAAAAACGTCTTCATCTTGTTTTTCTTCTTTTTTAACAGCTCTACTTAAAAATGAAACTTTAGTTTGCTATGATCGAAAGCTGATAGTGATTTACTCCATTTTTATCTTTATAAACATTATTGTTAAGGCTACCCACTATATTTAGTAAACTCCCCTTATCGCAATATTTTGCAGTATTTTTCTGCTAACTTACCAAATGCAGTAAACTCTAAAAACTCTGTATCGTAGTCTCCATCTTTATTTTTAAATTCCGACTGGACTGCCAATGTCGCTTTTTATATAATTTACTCCCCTTCACTAACACGTAGTTCAGGGTTTTTACCAATCTGCCTATTAAAAATTACTTGATTTAACATATTTTTCCTCCCTAAAAAGTAATTTTAGATTTTATAACAAACTACGCTAATTACTCTACTTATTAACTAAAGTAACAAATAATTCTCCATCAGTTAAAGAAATTCAGCATTAATAAAGTTATCTCCATCAAAATGAAGAACTTTTTCCAGGTTCTACAATATGGACTTCATCATCATTTAAATGTACTTGTACTTTTACCTTTTACTACTGAAAAAGTACTAGTGCTTCTGGGTGATTGTGTTTAGCTATTAAATCACCCTTTTTACCTACTTTTTTTAACTAGTTTAAATCTATCATGATTTTTAATAACCCTGCTTCTTCAAAAATTGTTCCTACTTTCATTTTTTTATTCCTCCTTATAAAATTATTAAAAACCTATCAGCATTCTTATATCTACTATTATAAAACTTTTTATTAACAAAAACAAATAAAATTCATATCTTTTTCCAATTTTTAAAAGTTAACCCCATTTTAAAGAACTGTTTTCGATTTTCTTTTTGAGACCATTTTTAGTAATTCGCAATGAATTTATAACTCCTTCATCAGCAATTAATCCTGAAACAGTCATAAGTGTCAATTTATCATGTAGTAAATTTACCGTACTAAAATTTGTCTCTTTAAACAAGTTCAACCATTCATCCTTAGATAGTGGTGATACACTAACATTAATAGCGTCAGATAACTGTTTTCTTGTCTCTTCATAATTATTTTAATAATAGAATATCGTGAGTTAATAATAATCCACCTGGTTTTAGAACACGGTAATACTCCTCCAAAGCCTTAATCTTACTCTTATTACTAAACATCGTTAACATTGCTTCATTAATTATATAATCAAAACTTTCATCAGCAAATTCCATCCTAAATGCATTAGCACAAAACAAACTTAACATTTTTAAATCTGTTTTTCTAATTCATCATTTGCTTCTTTTTATGACATCTTTATCGATATCAATACCTATAAATTTTGCCCCTGGATTATTCTTAGCCAAATTCAGTAAATTTAATCCTCTGTTACATGCCACTTCAAGTATCACTTGTCCTTCTTTTATATCAACATGTGCTAGCAAAAAAACTTGTTCCTTTTTATTCCTCCAGGTCTAAGTCTAGTTTTTTTCCTAATTTTTTTAAAAATTTATGTCCCATTTCTTTTTCATGATGTCACCCTCCTTATTAGGGTTCTATAACAATATTGTATCCTATTTTTAAAACATAATTCTACTAATAACTGATAATAATTATCGATTAATTATACTGAATCATAAATTTCAAATTCTAATTGTAGGTTATATTATTCATAAATAAAAATTTATGTAACAGTTATTAATTAGTTGCCAACAAAAATTTTAGATATGTAATAATGAAAAATACATATTTTTATTTCATAAAAAGAAAACTCCATGTAAATCTAACTTTTTGTAATCTATTTGCTTATTAAATATGCTAAAAATTTTATCTAATATACTCCCTAAAAATCATTATACGTATAAGTTTTTCACCTTTATTTTCTATTGCAAATCTGACCATTTCTTTTTCCTAATAACTCTACCTCAATTGGACTATATTTTTTAAATTTTTCCGTGCAATATAAATTTTAACATTGGAGAAATTTTAATAAAGAAATCTTCCATCATCCTCTTATCAGCTCTTTTAGCAATTAATAATGACGGTCTATATATTCTCAAAATTCCTAAATTCATTTCTTGTAATCTTTCTTCTAACTCCCCTTTTAAAAGAAGTGTAAAACTTTTAGACCTACTATTTGCTCCAATCGCTGATACTACATTAAAACTCCTAATTTTCCCTTCACAAATCTTCGCGAAGTTAATTGTATAATCTAAATCTATTTTTCGTTGATTCTCCTTAGTCTTCGCTATTTTTTTATTGTTGTTCCTAAGGAAGCAAATACATCAGCGTTATTTAAAATATCTGTCTCAAAATTTAAATTTTCAAAAATCAACAACTATCTTTTCTAACTTTTCATTATCCTCTAATCTAGTAATCGAACTTCGTCCTAATACATAAACCTTTTTATAAAAATCCTTTTTCTAAAACTTCTTCTAAAATTTTCACGACCAACAGCTCCGGTCGCTCCAATAATTACTGCTACATTATCCATATTTCACCTCTTAATACTAGAAAAAAATAATGAAATAAGTGCTAAAATTGGTAGTCCCCTTGTTTTAAAATAATTTTTTTATCACTAGTTAGACCCCATATATAGCTACTAATATAATATAAACTAACAACATTCCAATAATTTCTTTTTGATTGCTTGCTATAAATGTTCCATATAACAAAAGCAACACCTAATAAACCATTATATACACCTTGATTTTTAAATACTACATTAAGATTTTTTTCTTTTTAATTCTTCTTGTGGAATATTGAACACACGGCTTGTACTTTCTGAGTCTGTTGCAAATGTCTCTAAATACATTATATAAAAAAAACAATAACGCAACCAATACTACTAAAATTGTTGATACTATATTCATTTTTTTCACCTCTTGTTATTTAAAAATTTTTTTATTAAATTTATTTAATAGTTGAACTAGATTTTTGTAAATCTTCGGTAGTAAATTCTTCTCCTATTAGATCCCTAACATTCGTTTCTTTTTCGCAACGACCTATCTCATCAAGAGCCTTCTGCGAAAGTTCAACAAAAACCTCTCTATTGTTAAACTCGTTACGACGTTTTTATTACATAACCCTCTTGTTCTAGTATTCTCAAGTGTCTAGTTATTGCTGCTGCATCTGTTTCTAAACTTTGAGCTAACTGTTTTTGCGGTAGTAAAAGAAACTTCATGTAAATACTTTATTATTTGAAATCTTGTTAAACTAATACCTATTTTTCTCAAATAGATCTATTAATTTTTTTATCTAGAATTTTCAAATTATATAATAATTCAATACAATCTCTAACTTCCATACTATACTCCTTCATAAAAATAAACAATTGACTAATCAATAATTGATTAATCAATTATACTCTTTAAAAGCTTCACTTGTCAACAATCCTTTTTGTAAGAACTTTTCTTACGTCAGTTGTAGGAATTTTTCTAAAAGATAAAAACTTTGTAAAATAGCATTTATAATAAACTGTCCCTAAAAATTCAATTTTATTAATATAAAGCAAGGGAAAATTATTCATCTATTACATGAATAATTTTTCCCAATTTCAATCTTTACAAATATTTACTTGCTTCTCTTATACTTAATGAAGCCATATTTTCTTTATGAACTTCAATAAAATTACGCACCCATTGAGGATTTGTCTTTGAATAATCTCGTAAAGCCCAACCGATTGCTTTTATTGACAAAAAAACTCTTTATGATTAAGATTATTTATTAATATTTTTTTCTAAAAGTTGTTCATCAGTATTTTCTTTTTCTTAACAATTGATGATCTATAGCAACTCGACGCAACCAAATATTATCATCTTTACTCACTCTAAAAATAATAGGGTGCAAGTTTTTTATTATTATAAATTATACTTCTATTACCTTATCAAATATGTCAACAGTATCCCACCAACTTTTAGTTAACACTAATTCTTTTTAACTTAGGAATATCATCCTCTACTAAAAATCTCTGCATATATTTTTAAATAATATGCTGCCGTATATTGACATCTCTCTTATCATGTTTAAAGCAAATTTTTATAAAGTCCCAATCTATTTTTCTTAGTTTTTTTAGCTTCTTTAAAATATGGTTTCAAATCTCATTTCTCTCTGCTGCACCCACACCAAAAATTCAAACTTATTTTTTTCATATACTTAGACATATCTAAAGCACGAACATTATCTGCACGTGCTTCAAGACAATCTATTATCTCTAATAAATTCATAGTTATTTTCTATTTTCCAAACTTGCTCTAATAAATCCAGCAAATAATGGATGAGCTTTTTCTGGACGCGATTTGAATTCTGGGTGGAATTGACCTGCAACAAACCATGGATGTTCTGGTAATTCAACAATCTCTACTAGTCTTCCATCTGGACTAACTCCAGATAATACCAATCCTTTATCCGTTAGGCGTTCACGATAGAAGTTGTTAAATTCGTATCTATGACGATGACGCTCTGTTATATTAATTTCACCATATTCTTTATGAGCAACACTTCCTTCTGCTAATGTACATGGATAACTTCCAAGACGTAGTGTTCCTCCCATTTCTACTACATCCTCTTGATCTGGTAGTAAATTAATAATTGGATATGGTGTATTTGGATCTAACTCTGAAGAATGTGCACCTGTTAAACCACAAACATTACGTGCAAATTCAACAGCTGCTAGCTGCATTCCCAGGCAGATTCCAAAGAATGGAACTTTGTTCTCACGAGCATATTTAATTGCTGTGATTTTACCTTCAACACCTCTATCTCCAAATCCTCCTGGAACTAATATTCCATCAGCATCTTTTTAAGTAATCATTAACATTTTCTTCTGTTACATCTTCTGATTGAATCCAATCAATAGTAATTTTTGAATTATGTTTTATATCCTGCATGTTTAAGAGACTCTACTACTGAAATATATGCATCATGAAGCTCTACATATTTACCAACTAATGCAATTTTTTACATTTTTCTTTTAAGTTATCTACTCTATCTACTAATGCTAGCCATTCTGTCATATCCGCTTCTGGTGCTGAAAGACCAAAATGTTTTTAAAACAATATCATCAATTTTTGTGCTTTTAGATTTACTGGTAACTCATATAAATTACTTACATCACGGCTTTCAATAACATTTTGTTTTGGAATATCACAAAATAGAGAAATTTTTGCACGCAGTTCATCTGTTAATGCAAGTTCATTACGAACAACAATAATATCCGGTTGAATACCTAATCCACGTAATTCTTTTACAGATTGTTGTGTAGGTTTAGTTTTCATCTCTCCAGCTGCTTTGATATATGGTAGTAATGTACAGTGAATATAACATACATTTTCACGCCCTAAATCACTTCTAATCTGACGAATAGCTTCTAAGAATGGTAACGACTCAATATCACCTGTAGTTCCACCAATTTCTGTAATTACAACATCCGCGTCACTAGATTCCCCAGCTAAAAGTACACGTGATTTAATTTCATTTGTTACGTGAGGTATTACTTGTACTGTACCTCCCAAGTAATCTCCACGACGTTCTTTTTCTATAATTGAAGAATAAACACGCCCTGCTGTTACATTTGAGTATTGACCTAAGTTCACGTCGATAAATCTTTCATAGTGTCCTAAGTCTAAATCTGTTTCTGCCCCATCTTCTGTAACAAAAACCTCCCCATGTTGATATGGGCTCATAGTTCCTGGATCTACATTTAAATATGGATCAAATTTTTGTAATGTTACTTTTAATCCTCTATTTTTTAATACTCTTCCTACTGAGTGCAGCTACAATACCCTTACCCTAATGATGATACTACCCCACCTGTTACAAAAATATATTTCGTCATGTCAATCTCCTTCTTAAAAATATAAAACCCCTACGAAAATCCGCAGGGGTGGTTTCTTCTTTCACTCTCGTAGAGTGCCCGTATATTATACTAGCATAATTTTATGTTTTTATCAACTAAAATATTCTTTAGCTAATACATTTTTAGAAAAGTTTAAAAGGCATTAAATGGGTAATATCTAAGACTAACTTTTCCAATCATTGCTTCTTTTTTACAAATCCAAAAACACGACTATCCGTACTATGTTGTCTGTTATCTCCTAAAACAAAGTATGTTCCTTCTGGAACTGTTTTTGATTTTGTACTACTTAAATACTCTATATTGAAATCTGGAGTTAATGGCGAATTACCTGATGCTTTAGCTTCTTGAATTTTTTTCGTTAAATATGGCTCTTCTACTACTTGTCCATTAACGTATAATACATCATTTTTATACTCTATTGTATCACCTGGAACTCCTATAATACGCTTAATATAGTCATCTGTTTCATTAGCATGAAATACTACTTCATCTCCACGCTCGAAAGTTTTACTGAATTTATTTACAAATACTCTATCATTGTCAGCAAATGTATAATCCATTGAGTGTCCTTTTACTGTAAAAGGAGCTATAACATATGTGCTAATACTAAATAGATAGCTATTGATGCAACAATAACAACTATCCATTCAAAAATATCTTTTTAAAAATTTCACGTTAAAATCCCTCGTTATTATTTTTATTATTTATGATGTTTAATTCTATCATATATTAAAAATAAAAAAAGCAAAAAGATATACAAATACAATTTACCTTTATACTTATTATTTTATCTTTAGTTACATATTATAATTTTTCTTACATTAAGCATAGTTAAAAAAACTTTCTATTCAATAAAATGCTCATTATATATACTGTTATATCTGCTCTTTTTCTAAAAATTGTAAACGTCAAACAGATATATTGCTTTTTTATATTTAGGTATGCTATAATCATATGTACGGGAGTCTGTAAACAGTCTGAGAGGAAATATTTAATTTCGACCGAACCTGATCTGGGTAATGCCAGCGTAGGTATATAATCTTAAAGACCTAACTTAGACCCCCTTAAAATTGTAAGGAGGTTTTTTTATTTTTGATAAATTGCAGTATTGCATTGCAAATTCTTCCATTAAGTGATAATACATCTGGAAGAATAAAAACTATAGATAATGTTATTTATTATCTCACACATTCTAATGTTGTAGTCACCCCCTTTGAAACTGTAATTGAAGGTGAATTCAATGAACTTATGACTACTCTTAAAGAATGTTTAGAGCTAGCGGTGAAGGCTCTAACAATATATTCGCTAACGTGAAAATTAATTATGGAGATGTACTAACTATAGATGAAAAATTAGCAAGTTTAACTAATAAATATGCCGCTACTATCTCGATGGCTATTTTTACTTATTATTTGGCAAGGAGCTGGATATTTGAATCTACTCCCAAAATATATTATTCCAACTCCAGTTGAGATAGCAAAAAGCATTCGTTAAAAATTATCAATTATTAATTTTCCACAGCAAAATCACCCTGCTTGAAGCTATTATAGGCCTATCTTTAGGCATAATCATAGCTTGGATTCTTGCTTTTAATTATGGATAGTATCCCTTTATTTAATAAAGCTGTCTATCCTTTATTGGTTTTAACACAAACTATTCCTACCATTGCCATTGCTCCTATTTTGGTTTTTATGGCTTGGTTATGGATTAACTCCTAAAAATTGTCTTAATAGTTATTACGACCACCTTCCCAATTGTCGTTAGTATTTTAGATGGCTTTTAGAAACTGTGATAAGGACATGATAACCTTACTAAAAACTTATGAAGGCTAGTAAATTCCAAATTCTTTGGCATGTGAAAATACCTACAAGTCTTAGTTATTTTTATGCTGGACTTCGCGTGAGTGTTTCATACGCATTTATTGCCGCAGTTGCAGCAGAATGGCTTGGAGGATTTGAAGGCCTTGGAGTTTATATGATTAAAGCAAAAAAATTATTTGAATATGATACTATGTTTGCGATAATTATTCTAGTATCTGTTATTAGTTTGCTAAGTATAGAATTAGTTAAACTAAGCGATTTATTAAATGGAAAATATATAGGAGACAACCATGAAAAAGATAATAATTAGCTTATTTGCAGCTATTCTTGCAATATCACTTACAGCATGTGACACAGCAAATAAAAATACAGAAGATTAAAAAAAGTAGACTTTATTTTTAGATTGGGCTATTAATACCAACCATACAGGACTTTTTGTAGCTAAAGAAAAAGGCTATCTAGCTGAAGAGGGTATTGACCTTGATATTAAACCAGCTCCAGAAGATAGTACATCAGATCTTATTATTAATAATAAAGCTCCATTTGGAATCTACTACCAAGATTCTATGGCTAACAAACTTTCTAAAGGTGCTGGTATAACTGCAGTAGCAGCTATTATTGAACATAACACATCAGGTATTATTTCTTTGAAAAATAATATCAAAGAACCTAAAGATTTAATAGGCAAAAAGTACGGAACATGGAATGATCCAGTTGAGCTTGCTATGGTAAAATCTTTAATCACAAAAACAAGGTGGCGATGCAGGTAAACTTAATCTTGCTCCTAACACAGATGCTAACTCTATTACACCTTTAGAAAATGGGCTTTTTCGATGCTGCTTGGATTTACTACGCATGGGATGGTAAACTTGCAGAGAGTATGAATCTAGATATTAATTATTTCTATCTAAAAGATTTCAATAAAGATCTTGATTACTACTCACCAGTAATTATTGCCAACAATGATTATTTAAAAAGAAAACAAAGAAGAAGCTAAAAAAAGTGCTTCGAGCAATCAAGAAAGGATATGTCTACGCTATAGAGCATCCAGAAGAAGCTGCTGATATTTTTAATTAAAAATGCTCCAGAATTAAAAAGATAAACGTAATTTTATTGTTGAATCACAAAAATACTTATCAAAACAATATGCAACAAATAAAGACCATTGGGGTGAATTTGATGCTAATAGATGGAATGCATTTTACCGTTGGATTAACGATAATAATATCGTTGAAAAAAACCTTTAGCAGACAATACTGGATTTAGCAACGACTACATAAAATAATGAGCATTTTATCAATAAAAACTTATCTTTCAATTATCCAAACAACTACATACTTAAAGATATAAATATTCATGTCAATAAAGGAGAAATAGTTTCTATACTTGGTGGAAGTGGTGTTGGAAAAACTACACTTTTTAACGTTATCGCTGGAATTAATAACCTTCAAACTGGTGAAATAACTATCCAGGGATAAAAACTTTAAAGGAAAAAGTTAGCTATATGCTTCAAAAAGACCTACTTTTTAGAACATAAGACAGTTATACAAAATATAATACTTCCACTTCTTATCAAAAATAGGAAAAAAAGGAAGCAGAAGAAGAAGCTATTAAAAAAATCTAAAGTTATTTAATCTATATGAATATAAAGACAAATATCCTAGCGAACTAAGTGGTGGAATGCGTCAAAGGGTTGCACTTCTTCGAACTTATATGTTCAAAGAAGAACTCTTCCTTCTTGATGAGCCATTTAGTGCTCTGGATGCAATTACTAAAATTTCACTACACTCTTGGTATTTAGAAATTAGCAAAAATTAGAATTAACAACACTACTTATTACACATGATATAGATGAAGCTATAGAATTAAGTGACAGAATATATATTATCAAAAAAATAAACCTGGTGAAATAGTATCTGAAAATTAAAATTGTTCTTGATAATGAGAACAGAGAAGAAAATAAATTAAAAATATAAAAAAAGAGATATTAAATATTCTAGGCTTTATAAACACGACAGAATCGGTAAATTCCGATTCTGTTTTTTTACCGATACGCATTAAATAAGATGTTCAAAATTTCATATTCTTTCTTTGTAGTATATTTTAAATTCTTATAAAATTACCCTTTATATTTCTATATGATATAATAAATTAATAGAAAAAAAGAAAGGAAAAAAATATTATGAAAAAAATTTATAGGAATACTAATCGCATTATTAACTACAACAACACTTACGGCTTGCCAGTCAAATACCACACAAAATAAAGAGACAACATCAACTAAAAACTGAATCAACTTCTACATCAGACGCTTCTAATAAACAAAAATCTGAAACAAATAAAGAAACAGAAAATACACAAATAATTGGTTCTGATGAATATGGTTATGTTAAAGTTCCTAAAAACTGGTTCCGTTTCAAAGATGTAAAAAGGTGGAAATGATATTCAGTATAGTGATGGATCTACATATAATATTGTTACATTAAACATATTCCGTCCGAGTCAACTTGGAATATCTGAAACAGAATATGCATCTATCGATCCTATCTATGTAGCAAATTCTGTACTATCTGGCCAAAAAAACACTTCAGCATTCCAAAAGGTTTGAGGGTGCTAAATCAAAGAAATTGGCGAATATGACGCTTATGTTGTTAATTCTATAACAACAAGTGGAAAGTATTTTTGTTACATGGGTTTTCAGAGCGAATGATGGAAAAATACATTATGCATCTCTTGAAGGTAATGAAGCTACTATAGAAGAATTACTTCCAATGATTGAAAAAAGTTGGACACTAAAAAAATAGGTGATTATCTTTTTCGCCTAATAACATAATAGGTTATCATATCATAGAAAATAAAGTAATACCAAGAGAAAATAAAATCTATCTTCTCTTGGTATTTTTCTTTACTAAAATATTTTTTTCAATTCTCATAAATTTCAAAAATGATAAATCACTTATAAATACTATATTTTTTTATTTAAAAATAAATTAATCCTGCTGGTAATATTGTTAGTATAGCTATTGTACTACCAAAAACTTCTAACGCCAAAAATATTGGAGTTATAACTGTTTTTGTCGCTGATGAAAAAACTAAACAATAACCAAGTGCAGCAGTAAATATAATTGGTAAGCCTATATATCCAGCTAGTACTACCCCTAAGCTAGCTCCTATTGCAAATAATGGTGTTACTTCTCCTCCACTAAAGCCTATAGCTGTGCAAAGAGCAGTCAATATAAGTTTCAATATAAAATCACAACTAAGTACCAAGCCATTTTCTAGTGAAAGTTCAATTAAATTTATTCCTAACGAACTATAACGAAAACTTGCTAATACACTTATTAGTATAAATATAGTTAGTAATATCCAACGCCATTTTTTTCATTATTGCAGACGATTTTTTAAAAAAATTTCTGACAAAGGATAAAAACTACTCCAACAAAAATAAAACAAATACTTACAAGTAATGTTTTTTTATAAGTAATATGTAGTCAATTTTTTTCAACCTTCACTAAGACAAAAAAACTTTTCTAACCCTAAAAAATTAGAAGCTTCGGCAGAGAAAAAAACTAGCAATTAAATATATAATGAATTCTATTACAGTATTCAAATTAATTTTTTTACTTTTTTTAAATGTAATTTCTAAAACAAAAAAATAACGCTGCTAATGGAGTCTGAAATAGTGCAGCAAATCCACTAATCATTCCTAAGCGCATTAAGAAAATACATTGTTTTTTTACTGAATTCAACACTTCCTAGATTTTTTCCTATTGCTCCCCCTAACTGAACAGCAACCCCTTCACGACCTACGCTAGCTCCAAACCCGTGTGCTAACAACGTATTTAGGGTTAATAAAATAGGAAAAATACCAACTAATTTTTTTCTTATCTTTTTATTGCTTCTTCTATAAAAATACTTCATACTAATACTAGTAGTTTTTGGCATACTTATTACTGTATTTTGTAAATAACAAAATTAATGGTGTAAAAATAAATTAAATAATTCCAATAGTCTTTTTATTTTAGAAATAATGAATAATAACACTTGCCCAAAGTACGAACAGCATATCGATGCTAGTAAAACCACTATTACACTTCTTATATAAAAATTATTAACCATGTACCCTCCTTTCTAGGATAAAAGAACAACATTTATTCGTATATTACTTACGATTAAACGTTGCTCCCTTTATTATTTTTTTCCTTTTTAAAAAGTAAACTTTATTCTTTTCGGTTGATCAAAGCTAAACCCTTCTCCCATAATATCATGCACTTCTGTTATAGTTAAAAAGGCATTTTTGATCTATTGTATAAATTAATGATTTTAGTTTGCTAATTTCCGTTCTTGACACAACACAATAACCTATATTCATATCCTTACGCGAATAACTTCCTTGTCCTTTAATAAATGTTAATCCACGCCCCATATCATCAGACACTTTTTGAGTAATTTTTCTCAATTTTTAGGCGACATTATCATCACAGCTTTTTCCTGGAATACCACCTTCAATTAGATAATCTATAATTTTTTGTACAAATATAAATATAAATTAATGTATATAAGATTGCTGGAAAAACTTTTTAATACCATAAAAAGATAATAGTAGGATAAATCCATCCAAAACTTGAATTATTCTTCCTATAGAAAAACCAAAAATATATGTTGATTATTTTCGCAATAATGTCTACTCCTCCAGTTGTTCCACCAAAAACAAATACAATCCCGAGTCCAATACCTGCGATAATTCCACCAAAAAAACAGATGCAAGAAGACGATCTCCACCTATATCAATAACAACATGGTATGTTTCAAAAATTTTAATCCAAAATGTTAGCATTAATATACCGTAAATTGTGTAAATCATAGTTTTTATCTAACATCTTATATCCAAGTATAAGTAATGGAATATTAACTAATAATGTACCCATAGATACAGGTAATCCAAAAAGCATATAATAGAAATAATGCTATCCCTGTACCGCCACCTTCTGCTAATTGATTAGGCACATTGAAATGCAGTAATGCAAATGAATAGATTGCACACCCTAAAGCTATAAAAAAATAATTCTTTAACTATTCTTTTTATATTTTTGTTCTCTAAATTTTTCGCTCATGTTATCCTCCCATAATTAATTACAAATTTATTATAACAGCTTCTAGCCTGTTAAACAATATATAACTGAGCAAATAATAAGGTTTACTATAGTTTTTTTACAAATTATCCTTCTCATTTCTTTTAGACATTCTTTTCTATTTTTGTACTATAATTAAGAGTATCAATATTGGAGGATAACTTTAATGAATAAAAATTTTCATACCAAATTATCTTACCCTTTGTAATATTTTTCTGTGGTTTTATGTCAATACTAACTACAGCTCATGGGTATTATATCTGGGGCACTGTCTTTATTTTTTTAGCTATGCTTGCTGACAGATACGATGGTATTGTTGCAAGAAAACTTAGTGTTGTTTCTGAAATTGGTCACGATTTAGATTCTTTATGTGATGTTGTTAGTTTTGGAGTCGCACCTGCTATACTTATTTTTTTGAAAAAGTTTTATTTTTATGATAATCCAAGTGCTACTGTAACAGTTGTAGTTGCACTATTGTGCGGTATCTATGTTTGTTGTGGAGCCTATCGTCTTGCTAGATTTAACGTTACTAAAATGAAAAAAATGGTTACTACCAAGGTGTTCCAATAACAACTTGTGGTACAATACTAGCAATTATTGCACTTTTCAAATTACCTAGTATAGTTATGCTAATATTGTTGATAATATGCTCTTATTTAATGGTAAGTAATATTAAAATTAAAAAAATGTAATTTAATGACTAAAAAGCACGGTGTTATCGTGCTTTTTTTATCTATATATAATTATAAACAACTAGCTATCATCTCTGCCAACCCATCCGGATTTTTCCCACGCCATAGAATGCCCTGCTTCTTTTTACAACTTTTACAATAATTCCATGTTTAGGTAGTTCTTCATAATCTGGACTTGGTAAAGTTTTTTTCTCCAAAAATAAAGTATTTTGGAACATCAAAACTATAAAACATATCACGCCATGAATTTTTCTCGCACAACAACTGCGTCACGCGAAATTTGGTACGCTGCTTCTGGTAACCAATTACGTAAAGTTGCCGCCCACATAGTATTTCTACCACTTTCGCATAATTCTATTAAACTTTTTTTATCCTTTCTTTATAATTATCTTCTGTATATTGTGCTACTGCCCAACTACTACGCCCTTTTTTTCGCAGGGATCTAAATTAGGTTCTGTCAAAATAAGTTTTTCTACTTTCTCCTGACATAATGAACACAACTCAATGGAAGTAGCTCCCCCAAGACTATGACCAAAAAGAACTATTTTATCTAAATTTAAATCTTCTAAAAACTCATTTAAATACTTAGCGTGATTTTTAACCTCATAAACAAAATCTAAAGGTTTATCACTATAACCCGCCCCAAGTAAATCAATTAATATTCTTCTATGATCTGCAAATTGCTTTTTCATCGCTATTTCTACATAGTCAAATGATCCCGCACAGCCTAATCCATGAATAAAAAAACAATAGGTGTTTTTTTCTCCTGGAAAATCATTATACCTAATCTTATAATTTTTGCCCTCTAAGTTGATATTCTTTCATAAAATGTCTTGCCTCCCATTCAATTTAATTCAATTCTATTATATCATTTATTAAGCATTTCATCATTTTTAAAAAGGTTATTTCTCATTTTTGTTATATAATTTTATAAGTAATTTTGAACCTGAGTAAAAATTAGTAAAGGAGAAATTTTTAATGATATTTACTGAAATTAGTAATGAGGAATTAGAGAAATTTCAACAAAATAACAATGAACGTTATTTTTTTCCCTCAATCGGCTGAATATAGTAAAATGGCAAACAGCAATGGTTTGAAAACTACAATACTTGCTGTTAAAGAAGATAATAAAATACTTGCCTATGGTTTATTTATTTATTTTTCAGTACAAAAATACTTTTATAAAGTAACAGCTCAACATGGGCCAATTATGGATTATTCAAACATTGAATTGGTAAACTTTTTATTTTTAAAGAATTAAAAAAATACTTCGCTAAAAATGTCAGAGTCTTATGTGTTCGTGTCAATCCGTTTCTTAATGAGAAGTTTTACAATGATATAGAGTTTGTAGGCGAAAACGACCTGGCAATAAATACAAATAATGCGTTATTAGAGCTTGATTATCATCCCCTTAATGATGATTTATTTACCAATCCAACACTAGCGTCACGTTGCGTATATTCTAAATATCTAGATGAAGATATAACAGAAAATAATCTACTAAAGAATGTTTCTCAAATTGCACGTTATACAATTAATAGAACCGCCAAAGAAGGTGTTCTTGTCCGCAAAATTGACATTTTCAATGAAGAAGATGCGAAGATTTTCGATGAAATTAATCGTGATACAGAAAGTAGAATTGACTTTGTAATTCGTGACAATGATTATTTTAAATCACTAAAAATAACATTGGTAATAAACTTCATCTATTAGTTTCTTATATTGATTGTGACTTATTCGTAGAAACTACAACAACTACAATTGCTAATCTAGAAAAAGAACGTGAAGAACTTAATGAAAAACTTGAACAAGGCAAAGTTAATGCAAAAAGCAACTAACCGTCTTCGTGAATACGATGAAAATATCGCTATTTGGTATAAAAAAATTGACAAAATAAAAAGAATTAAAAGAAGAACACGGCAATATCATTAATTTATCATGTGCAAGCTTTTATTGAATCTGGACAAGATATAATTTACTTCACCAGCGGTGCCATGCAAAAAAATTCCATCGTTATGAGGGACCATATGCGGTATTGTTCCATATGATGAAATATGCAATTAATAATGGTTTTAAATATTTTAACTTCTTCGGTACATCACAAGGTTTCAACGATGAAAAACTCTAGCGATTACGGAGTTCTTCAGTTTTAAGCGTAATTTCAATGGTAATATTGAATACTTTATGGATAATTATGAAGTACGTAATGCCATCGGAAAAATTTGGAAAATATAATTTTAATAAGCTAGGGTTTGAAATATTTTTCGAGCCTCAGCTTTTTTATTTTAATACTTTATTTTTATATTTTTCTATTACCTACATAAAGAAGTTGACAAAAGTCAACTTCTATTCATCTGCTTTTTTTAGCCGCTTTTTTTGCTTGCGTTTTTTACTTTTTTCTTTCTTTTGTGGTTTACCATTTTTCTGGATACATAACCTTATCAACTAATCCATAAGCACAAGCTTCCTCCGCTGATAAGTAATTGTCGCGTTCTGTATCTCGTTCAATAGCTTTTATTGTTTGACCTGTTCTATCAGCTAAAAATTTTTGTTTAATTTTTTTCTCGCGTTCTCAAAAATATGTTTAGCTGCTATTTCGATTTCTGTTGCTTGTCCTTGTGCCCCTCCTAATGGTTGGTGAATCATCACCTCAGCATTTGAAGTGCATATCTTTTTCCAATAGTTCCGGCTGCAAGTAAGAAAAGCTCCCATACTCGCTGCCATTCCCATACAAATTGTTACAACATCACATTTGATATGTTGCATTGTATCATAGATTGCAAAAACCTGCTGTTACACTACCACCTGGTGAATTAATATAGAAATAAATATCTTTTTCACTATCTTGTGCTTCTAAAAATAATAATTGACTTGTTATAGAGTTTGCTACTTGATCATTCACATCAGATCCTAATATTATAATTCTATCTTTTAAAAAGTCTTGAATAAATATCATAGGCTCTCTCCCTTGAGAAGTCTGCTCTATTACTGTAGGAATCAAATTCATGTTTCTTACCTCCTAATTTTCATTTCACTTGATATTATATATCAAAAAAATGGTCAATAAAGCAAATTTTTGGAATAGTTATAGTTATTTTATTTTTAAGCAACTACAAATTTAAATACTAATGTTTATTTTTTATGTATCAAGTAAAAAAAGATTTAAAGAAAGATTATCCATTAAAAATTTAATTTTAATAAAAAAATATCTTTTTATACTTTAAATCCTTTTTATACTTTTTATAGACTATACAGAATGCTCTTTAAAATTACCTACTATTGTATTAACTGCTGTAACCGTAATAAAAGCCTCAGGACAGTTTTTTTGATACTAGTTTTTCAATAAATACATTTCATTTTGTTGAATCACAACGACAATCATACGTTTTTCTCATGGCTATAACCACCTTCTACATCCATAATTGTTGAGCCACGATGTAGGGTATTATTTATAAGTTCAACCATTCTTTCTGGACAATTACAAATAATTGTACATTGAATATAAGCTGAGAAAAACTTCTGAACGCCTTTCATAGTTTGATTACGCACAAAAGCTCATAACAAGTGCATACATAACATATTTTATATCAAAAGAAAAATCCATACTATTGTATAAATTAATATATCTTGAACTAGAAAAACGGTCGGTAAAGTTAAACTTCATCTTTTTCGAGATAAATTTACCTGTAATATCCGTTCCCCCTGTTGAGGCTCCTCCTACTAAAAAGACAACACATTGCAAGACCTGATATTATTCCACAAAAATATTGCTGCAACTAAAGAATCTCCTAAATAAACAGGTTTTATAATCTTTGGAAGATTATTTATAAGAATGATGATACACTGATAACAAATATAGTTAATAAAAACAAATTTTTCTACTTATATATCTATACCCAATATAAAATAGAGGTACATTTAGTAAAAATTGAGCTGTCCCTATTTTTATTCCTATTACCTTATTTAAAACTAAACTTAGCCCTAGTGCTCCCCTGCTCCTATATTATTGATAGGAAGTAATAGACCTGCATAAATAGAAAACAAGATAGTTCCGATTATTAGAAGAAAAAAATATTCTTAAATTCTTTTATGCACTTCTGTTGTGTATATAGCATCTGACAATTTCATGTATTTGTATCCTTTTTAATATTATCTACTTATTATTTTTAATACAAAAATAGAAATATTTCAAGGAATATGAAAATGTTAATTTATAATTTAATTTATCCTTGTTTTGTGTTAAAATTTAAGTAATGATTTTTTTATATTTAATTAATTTTTTTATTAGTCTTTATTTTTTTAAAAATGATTACTACTTAGTAAAAGGAGTTATGTATGATTAAACTTTATAATACATTGACAAAAACAAAAAGAAATTTTTAAAAACAATTGAAGAAAATAAAGTAAGAATGTATGTATGCGGCCCTACCGTTTATAATTACATTCATATCGGGAATGCTCGTCCTATAATTGTGTTTGACGTTGTCCGTAAATATTTAGAACATAGTGGTTATGAAGTAGATTTTATTTCTAACTTTACAGATGTTGACGATAAAATTATCAAAGCAAGTAATGAAGAAGGTATTTCAACTTCTGAACTTACTGATAAATATATTGCAGCCTTTTTCAAAGATTATGATGCACTTGGTTGCAAACGTGCAACTAAAAACCCTCGCGTAACTGAATACATGCAAGAAATTATTGATTTCATCGCCAAACTTATTGAAGAAGGTTTCGCATATGAATCTAACGGTGATGTTTATTTCAGAACTCGTAAAAAAGAAGATTATGGCAAACTTAGCAAACAATCTATTGATGATCTAATTAGTGGTGCACGCATAGAAGTTGGTGAACATAAAGAAGATCCTCTTGATTTCGCCCTTTGGAAAAAAGCAAAGCCTGGTGAAGTAAAATGGGCTAGCCCATTTGGTGAAGGGCGTCCTGGTTGGCATATCGAATGCTCTGTTATGGCAAAAGAAACTCTTGGAGATACTATTGATATTCATGCTGGTGGACAAGACTTAACTTTCCCACATCACGAAAATGAAATCGCACAATCTGAATGTCACAATCACGCTCCGTTTAGTAATTACTGGATGCACAATGCGTTTATTAATATTGATAATGTTAAGATGAGTAAAAGCCTTGGTAATTTCCGCCTTGTTAAAGATATAATCTCTGAAATTGATCCAATGGTTCTACGTTTATTTATGCTAACTGTTCACTACAGAACACCAATCAACTATACATTAGAAAATATTGAATTAGCTAAAACTAACTTCGAAAAACTAAAAACTTCATACCAAAATTTAGAATTTAGATTAAATAATGAAATGACTGTTGAAAAATTAGATGATGAAGTTGTTGCTTTAGCCTCTAGCGAACTTGAAAAATTTGAAGAGTATATGCAAGATGATTTCAACACAGCTAACGCACTATCATCTTGGTACGAAATTGTCAGAATAACTAATTCATACACAGCTCAAAATGAAGTTAATAAAGAGACTCTTGAACTTCTGAAAGCTGCTTTTGATACATATAGCTCTATTCTAGGAATTAATGTTAAAAGACGATAACTCTTTAGAAGATAGTCACATAGAAAAACTAATTGAAGAACGTGAAAATGCACGAAAAATCGTGATTTTGCTCTAGCTGACAAAAATACGTGATGATCTTAAAGAACAAGGAATTATCCTTGAAGATACAAAAACAAGGAGTAAGATGGAAAAATATAACTTTTTAAATTTACTGAAAAACTTCTCATCCCCTGAACAAATGCAAGCATTAGCACTTGCATATATCGGAGATAGTATCTACGATATTATGAGTAGAGAGTACGTTATGAAAAAAATCATCTTGGTAAAATTAATGATCTTCATCGCTACAGTTTCAACACTAGTTTCTGCACGTGCTCAAGCTAGTTTTATGAAAGATATTCTGGAAAATAATATTTTTAACAGATATTGAGGAAAAGCATATATATTCGCGGAAAAACCAAAAAAATAATTCTAAAAGCGAAAAATGCCAGTATTATGGAATATAAGCTTGCAACTGGTTTAGAAGCTGTTTTTGGTTACCTATATTTAGAAAAAAACTTTGAAAGATTGGAGGAAATGTTTAATTACATCATAAATCTATATGAAGAAAAACAATAAATACTACAAAGAATACGTTCTAAAAATAAAGAAGAAAAGAATAATCAAAATATAGAAGTAGACCCCCGACAAAGAAGTTATCGCTGGTCGAAATGCAATTTTTGGAAGCAATAAAATCTGGGCGTGAAATAAATAAAATTCTTTTTCCAAGAAGGAATTGAAAAAGGACGTCTTAAAGCTATTTTCTCTATTGCAAATGAGAAAAATCGTCTGTCAGGAAGTACCAAAAGAAAAACTTGACAATTCTACAACAGAACGCCATCAAGGAGTTATAGCCTTCGTCGCTCCTTACAATTATTTTTGAATTGGATGAAGTTTTAAATAAAATAGAAATCAATAAAAATACTACATTGTTACTATTAGACCATATTGAAGATCCACATAACCTTGGAGCAATTATTAGATCTGCAGAAGCTAGTGGGGTTAAAGGTGTAATTATTCCAAAACGTCGCGCAGCCGTAGTTAGTCAAACCGCTGTTAAAGCATCAGCCGGAGCAATAGAACATATGCCTGTCATCCGTGTTTCTAGCCTCATTGATGCAATTAAAAATTAAAAGAAAAAGGATTTTTGGATTGCAGGTACTACCCTTACAGAACGTTCAGAAGACTATACTAAAATTGCAAAAGATGTACCTCTAGTTATTGTTGTTGGTAATGAAGGAGAAGGAATGAGTAAAGTTGTAACTAATGAATGTGACTTCTTATATCATCTTCCTATGCTAGGAAAAGTTCAAAGTCTAAATGTGTCTGTAGCAGCTGGAATTGTAATGTATGAAAGAATTAAATTCAATGATTAAAATTTTAAATAACGAAAAAGATTTAAAATCAGGTTTCGCTCTTCGTAAAGAAGTTTTTTATAAAAGAGCAAAACGTTCCGCTTGAAAATAGAAATTGATGAAAAAGATTATCTTAGTAGTACCGTTCATATCGGTTACTACGATAATGAAAAACTTGTTGGTGTCGCTCGTATTACTCGATTTAGATACAAAATGTTATTCATATTGGACGCGTTGCAATAGCTAAATCGCATCGAGGTCTAGGATTAGGAACTAAACCTTATTTCTACTTGTGAAAGTGTTATAACATTAATTACAAGTAAATCTACTGTACCCTGCTCTCTTTCACTATAGAACTTAGCTCCCAACTTCATGCTGAGAAGTTTTATAAGAGCTGGGTTATACGCGCACTAACGACACCGTCTACCTAGAAGCTGGAATACAACATATTGATATGAAAAACAATCTCATAGGAGGTGTTTATATGAAAAACAATATTTATTTATCGATGGTTATAATCTCCTTTTTCGTATGAAAGAATATGGGCTTATAAAAAGTTCTACTTTCCTACTGAACGAGATATGCTTATTGATATTTTTGCGCGAATACGCAGGAGGAAATAATTATATTGTTTATTGTATTTTTGATGCTTACTTAACAAGATCAAAAAGAATATATAAAAAGAAGAACCTCCTATTACTATTGTTTATACAAAAACTGGAGAAAAAGCTGATCAATGGATTGAGAAAAACAAAAGAACTTAGAATTGAACATTTTATTGATATTATTGTTGTAAGTGATGATAATGATGAACGAGATATGGCGCTTGGTTATGGAGCAATACTTCGTGACTGTCATAGATTCATTAAAGAGTTAAAAGAAAGAAAACAAACTGTTTCAAAACTAACTAAAAATCACAATTCCAGAAATTTAAAAAAATCGACATATAAGAATGAGTGAAGAAACTCAGAAAAACTGAAAAATTTCCTGGAAAATGGTGAATTTTAACCCTATCTCTTATCTGCTTTTTAGATACTATAGATAGGGTTTTCTCTATATTAAAAAACAAACTAACTATTGTAGTTTTTCGACTATAATAGTTAGTTTATTTTTATTTATCTCATTGTTACAAATTCTTCTGAACCTGTTGGATGTATTGCTACTGTGTTATCAAAATCACGTTTTGTCGCCCCCATTTTAATAGCAACAGCAAAACCTTGAATCATTTCATCAACACCATACCCAATTCCCATGAAGCCCAATCACCTTTTTTCTTCTTTTTCCTAAAGTAACAAGTTTCATAACACTTGGCTGACGGTTAGACGTTACTGCTGAGTACATTGGAGTAAATGTAGATTTATAAACCTTAATATTTTTCTTCTCCAAACTCTTTTATTGCTTCTTCCTCTGTATATCCAATTGATCCAATTGCTGGATGTGAGAATACTACAGTTGCAACATTAGTATAATCTAAATGTTCATCTACTTTTACCGTTAAATAATCTTTCTGACAATCTACGCCCAGCAGCGACAGCCACTGGTGTTAATGCAAGACGCCCAGTAACATCTCCTACTGCATAAATTCCTTCTACATTTGTATTTTTGATATTTATCAGTTGAAATATATCCTCGTGAATCTACTTCTACTCCTGCAGCTTCAAGATTAAGTTCAGCTGATAGTGGGCTTCTTCCTATCGCCCATACCAACATATCGACTGTAGTTTCACGACCATCTTCAAGAACTAATGTTAAACTATCATCTTCATTTTTAATCACTTTTTTAGGGATTGCTTGTGTGTGGAGTTTTGGCCCTTCTTTTTCCATAACCTCTACCAAAGTATTAACAATATCACGATCAAATGTTCTAAGTGGTCGATCACGTCGAACAAACAAGTGTGTATCTACTCCTAATCCATTAAATACTCCTGCGAGCTCAACAGCTATATATCCCGCACCAACTACTGCTATACGGTTTGGAAGTTTTTTCAAAGCGAATACCTCATTTGATGTAATACCATACTCCGCTCCCTCAATATTAGGAATTGTTGGTTTTCCCACCTGTAGCAATTAGTATATGATCTGCACTATATTGTTCACCATTTACTTCAACAGTGTTTTTATTAACAAACTTAGCGTAGCCTTTTACTACATCTACCTTATTGTTACTAAGTCCTCGTTCATATGCACCATGAATACGGTCAATATACGCCGAACGATTCCCTATTAATTTTGAAAAATCAAATTCAACATTATCAAAACTAAAACCATAATCTGCTGCATAAAGATTTAAACTCTCTGATATTTGTGAGGCATGCCACATAACTTTTTTAGGAACACATCCAACATTTACACATGTTCCACCAAGTTCATTACCTTCTATTAATAATCCTTTTGCTCCATACATTGCTGCACGATTTATAGAAGCGATACCACCGCTTCCTCCTCCTATTGCTATATAGTCATAATGTTTAACCATATTTTTCCACCTCTTTTGTTTAATATGTCTCTTTATACTCTATATAAACTATTACATTTTATATTTAATATGCAATAGCATTATATTTATTCATAACAATTTTATAAAGTAGAAGATTAGAAACATGTCCAATCTTTATACGATTATTATGCATTATTCAGTGTATTAATTCAATAAATCTGTTAATTATAAAATTAAAAATCAGAGCATCATACTCTGATTTTTAATTCATATCATATATATCTATCTTAAATAGTAAAAGTGGCCCTAATATATTTCTTATATTCTCTGCTGACTCTAACTCTAAATTAAGTGCATCCTCCACTGTTTTTTTATTTTTATTATTTTCTATCATATCCTCTAATTTTCCAGAAGATAACGTCCATTTAAAAACAGGTGTTATTTTCAAGTTTGTTGTTGGAACTATATTATAAAGATCTTTTTTCTTCTATTCTTTGTCCTGAGAAAATTTCTTTCGTCCCATTCCTGTATTAACCTTAACATTTTTATCAGCGACGAAATATGATAAACTATAACCCCGCTCTCGGTACTACTATTATTTTATTATTTTTTTAGTAGCGTCCCCAATACTGTTGAATTCATCAACTTTTAACATGTCTTCCGTTTCTTTTGATAAGGTAATACTTCCTACTAGTGTTTTTCAAATTCAACATTAAATAATTTTTCTATATACAGCCGTAAATTCTAAATCTTTACCCTTTTTCTGTTGCTACTGCTCCTAATTCATTTGTTTGAAGTAATACATTTTTGAAACACGATGTTTAGTAGAACCCTCTCCTGCAACTAAGTAATCCCTATTCGCTTGCCATCCTAAAAATTCTCTTGAAGTTTCTCCTGTCGCAGTAGGTAAATTAATCATACTATCAATCCTAGAATTAGCAAGAACTTCCTGGCCATCAGATAAAAAAATTTATCAATTCCTTTTACCTACAAACTTAACAGTTACCCATTCTTCTTCTACTTTTTTAAAATAGATTTCAAGAACAATATCATTTGTTAAATATTCTTCTTCATTTACTATTTTTACTTATTCTGAAAAACGTTTGATATCCTGTATTAGGCTTTATTTTTTCCCTAAGTTGTGTTAATAATTCACCGATTTTTTGTTTGTGACCACTCTATATCTTTATCTTTAATAGAATCATCTACTTTTCCAAAGCGCTTGTTATATTCATCTTGGCGAACACTAACAATATTAGTATTTTCTTTTGTAATTTGCTTTGATTATTACACTCTCATCAACAACTTCGTCATTTAATTTTTTTCTACATCTTTAATTTTTTATTGTCCTTTTTACTGTAAATTGTATAGTTTTCTACATGATATTTAGGCTTATCAAAAAGCTTTCATCTACACCTGACAATTTATCTCCAGTTGATAATGTCACTTCTTTTTTTATTTTTCACCATTATCTAATATTATTTTTTGTCTTGAATTTAGCATTTATCTCTGTATCATCTGTAATTTTTTTGATTTAAGTACTGTTTTAAGCTCCTTATTATTCATGTAATATCCAATAAATTCATAGTCATTATTACTATCAAATTTTTCTTTTAGAGCATTCTCTTTTAAAAATTCGCCTAAACTAGTATCTTTCTTAACATCATATGTAGTATTTTTCTTTACTATATTCTGTTGGGTATACTATTTTCACATTTTTTCCAATACTCTTTGTTTTTACTAAGACTTACTTCTATCTTTTTAGCTGTATATCCTACCTCTAATTTATTTGGCTCTTTCTGCTCTCCATCAACAAATATCTCTTCATTTGTATATGAATAATATTTATCAGGACGATAATATTGTTCTAGTTCATAGGATAAACAAGAACTTTATTATCTTTTGCTTCATTCCCCAAACTTATGATTCTATTGACTACCTCTTTATTCCCCTCTTTTATAACTAAATTTAATGTCTTTTTAGTATAATATTCCTTACTAGTCGGTGAATGTTTCAGATTTTCTATATTTCCTTATCATCAATATCAAAACTCATAACATTCATTATTATAGTATTATTAGGTTTTCAAAAAGTTTTTTTAATAACTTCTTATCTACTATTTTTTTCCATCTCCACTATTAACTATTGGAACCCTAAAAAGCTCATTTGGTATATTATTATCATCCAATGAATAGAATATTAAATAATTATAAGAATTTTTCTTATAGCTAAGTAACTCTGCATTATAATCAATTTCATTTATATTTTTCTGAGTACATACTATTTTTATTTCAGGAGGAGTATATCTACTACTTTTTAGAGAAAATATCAAAGTCAAAAATATTTGGCTTCATAATACTGTCTAAAAACAGTTGTATTATAATCTGTAAAGTAATCTGCTTTTATAATATGGTTATCCGAAAGTGATAGAAAACTGCAACACATTAAGCATCCTACCAAAAAAATTTTTTTATAACGCATTTTTCTCCTCCTTTCTTTTTATCTCTATTTCTATCATAGTTTACTTATAATCCATTTTGCAATCAAATTATACTAAAACTTGCTAAAATTAAACTTAATTATCGTATATTTTCTACAAAAAAATTGACCTATAAGGAAAAAAACTTTTTAAAATTTTTGCTTATAAGTCAATCTCCTTTTTTATTATTAATGTTAACTAAATCTCACCGATATTTTCTAACATTATTTGATCATTAGATATACTAACTTCATCATATTCGTAGTCATCTGCAAAATCATACGAATATTCCTTATAAAGGAACATCTCATTAGAGTAATCTAAAAACTCCTCATCTGGAGTAGAAAAATTCTATCTCATTATATCCTTCATCTGCATAATCTGATAAAATTTCGTTTTCATAGTCTATTTCTGTATTGAAGTCCTGGGAATATTCATCGTCTTGCGCGAACACTGGGATCCGGGGACTCCAAACTAGATAAGTTCATTGTATACATAAAAATCTCCTTTAAATTCTTTTTATTAATTATACAAAAAAAGTACATTATTTTTACAAGAGAAAACTATAAGCTTTTTAAAATAATTTTTTTCTCAATTCATCTAACGCTCTAGTACACGTTCTTGTACGTATTAATTCTCTATCTCCGGTAAATAGACATTCTACCACATCTACTTTTCCTTTACTATATAATCCAATATAGACTAGTCCTACTGGTTTATTGCTGGCATCCCTATTTGGTCCAGCTATGCCTGTTGTTGCTACTGCAAAATCACTATTTAAACGGCGAGCAACACCTTCAGCCATCTCACGTGCCGTTTGCTCACTTACTGCACCAAACCTCTCTAGTGTTTGCTCTTTAACACCTAAGGCAGTAATCTTCGAGTCATTAGAATAACAAACAATTCCCTCTAACAACGAATTTGAGATACCACTCTTTTCCACTAACATTGATGTCAATAATCCACCTGTTAAAGACTCTGCAATTGATAATGTTAAATTATTTTCAATAAGTAGGTTCGCAACAACACTATGTAATTCAGTTTGGCTACTAGATATATCTTCATCACCAATTAAATAAATATATTCTCCTACAAGCTCTTCTATTTCTTTTAGTTGTTGCACTATTAGTTCTTCTGCCTCTTCAAAAGTACTTGCACTGGCTGTGATTCGTAGTAATACCTCGCCAGTTTTTGCATATAATGCCAATGTAGGATTAGTTTGATTATCTAAAAATATGTTTTAATTTTTTTGTTTCTAATAATGATTCTCCTATGCCATAAAATCTTACATATTTAGAGACAAATTTGTTGGTACTCAATTTTTGTAAATATGGGACGAACACTTTTTTTCAAACATATCTTTCATTTCACGTGGTGGTCCTGGCATTAAAATAATCCTTCTATTATCTTCTTCTATTATTATACCTGGAGCTGTCCCACAAAAGTTTTTCTAACACAATTGCTCCTTCAGGAATCATTGCTTGTTTTTTTATTATTGTCTGTTATTATATTGCGGCCTGAACGTGTTAATCTTTCTAATATTTTAACCCAAGAATATTCATGAAAATAAAAATCACGTCCAAAATACTGAGCTGCACATTCTTTTTGTAATATCATCATCAGTTGACCCCTAGACCGCCAGTAATAATAACAGTATCATTTTCTGAAAATGCCGCATCTAAAGTTTGTAATAATCGCTCGCTATTATCCCCTATTGTCGTTTGACGATAAACACCTATACCCTAATGCTGCAAGTTCTTTTTGATAAATAAGCTGTATTTGTATTGACTATATCCCCAGTAATAATTCTGTCCCCACTGATATCAATTCGACTCTCATAACAATCTCCTCACATACTTAAAATAAATATTTTTTTGTTATTACCTACTATTATTCTACATCAAAGTATATATAAAGACCACAACTCTGTGATCTTTATCAAATTTTTATTACTTGTTCTGCATTCTTCTACCTTTTTGTCGAAGAATTTTTTTATCTGGACTACGACGTTCATTACGAGGTTTTCTATCGCGACTATCTCTTCTTTTTCTATCATTTGAGCGCCCACTTCTACGAGATTTTTTTCTTGTTTGCGAGGAAGAGGTTTTTCAAATGATAATTCGACATCTACTTCTTTTTATCATTAATCAATTTGCTTAAAAAGCACCGTAATAATTTTTTTCAGCATTAGCTTCTGCCATTAATTTATTTGCTAAACTATTAAACTCAACATGATTATTACCTAGTTCTGAAACTACTTCTTCAAACATTCTGTTGTGGCGCGCTTTTTACTTCTTCACTAGTATAAGGTCGCAACATTTTTCATTCTTTCGCCACGAGAGCTTCTATATCTTTTAAATATGGCATTTCTATTGGTTAAGAATGTCACAGCTACTCCTGATTTCCTGCACGTCCTGTACGACCAATTCTATGTGTATAACTCTCTGTATCTTGAGGGATATCAAAAATTATAAACGTGAGTCACATCACTAATATCTATTCCCCTAGCTGCAACATCAGTCGCAACTAATATTTTGCAATGAGTTATTTTTAAACTTACGAAGAATTTCTAAAACGTTTTTGACTGCGTTATATCTCCATGTAAGCCCTCAGCCAAATATCCTTTTGCGATTAATGCACTAGATAACTCATCAACACGACGTTTAGTACGCCCAAAAACTATCGCCAAATTAGGATTTTGCACATCTAAAAATCCTATTAATGTTTCTAATTTTTCATTCTCTCTTGCTATTGTTGCAAACTCAGTGATATCCGGATTAAGATCCTCATCACTCATTGTTTTTAACTAGTTTATAATCTTTCATAAAGTCTTTTTGAAAGTTCCATAATAGTTTTTCGACATTGTTGCTGAGAACAGCAGGGTTTGATGACGAGATGTTATTTTTGATAAAATAAATCTAACATCTTCGATGAATCCCATATTTAGCATTTCGTCTGCTTCATCTAATACTAAATGAGTCAATGTTTCTAATCTTATAGTTTTTCTATTAATATGGTCTATTACTCTACCAGGAGTTCCTACTATTATTTGAGGACGTTTTTCAAATCTTGTATTTGTCTTTTCAATACTTGTCCCACCAAAGATTATACTAACCTTAAGTCCCTTTGACACGTGACATTAAACGAAGTTGCTCTCCCACCTGTTGAGCTAATTCTCTCGTTGGTGCCAAAATCAATGATTGTAGTTCCTCTGTTTTTCTTACTGTATCTACTATTGGTATCCCAAATGCTCCTGTTTTTCCTGAACCTGTTTGGGCTTGGGCTAATATATCAATTCCTGATAGTACATATGGAATTGTTTCTGTCTTGGATACCAGTAGGAGATACAAAGTTCATGTTCGTTAGCGATTCTACTATCTTGCTGCTAACTCCTAATTCTTCAAATGTTGTCATTTGGTTCTCCTTCTATCTAGTTGTTTTACCATTTTTCTGTAACAAAACAATTATAGCACGTGAGCGGAAAAATAATAAAAGTAATAAATATAATTCAAACTAAAAATGGCATAAATCAAACTATTTCAAATATATTTTAGGGTATTTTTAAACTAAATGAAAATATAGGAAAAATAATAGAAACTAATAAGTATTTAGATACTTTTTCCCAATATTTTCCCCATCAATCTTTTTCTTTCCTTACGCTCCTGATTAATTGCTCAAACTCGACAATACCCTCGCGATCCATATACTTTGTTATAAAAAGAACTCCCACGTCAGAACGTATCTGCCTTTTAAAAATAGGAATGGGAGCATTGGTATTTTTAAAATAGAAAAGAAGCAGCTAGCTAGTTCTACTTCTCACGGTGAGGCATAGCCCTCTAATCTGTATATATTATATCGTATTTTTACTTTTTCAACAAAAACACCCCCTAATTAAAGGGGTGTAATAGCGTCTTTATTTATAATTTTTACTTTTTAAAAACTAATCTAGGTATCTCCATGTACCCATATTCAGTACCTGTTTCTGGTTCCATACTCGCAACATAACGTCTTGCTCCGCTATGAGAAATATACGATAACCATTCATACCCATTAGCGTAGCAGTATTCAGTATAATTGAACTCTTCTCCAGCCTCATACGTTGCAATTATTTCAGCGTCTGTTGAAGGCTCTGACCTTACATTTAGAGCATCAACTGTAACTGTAAACACTCTAGGTTTATCAAGAGTTTGTAAACCACTATTAGCATTGTTGTGCTGCTGGGTATCATCCGTTGGGAAATAGAACCAACCAACTATTCCGTCAAAGTTACGAGTCATATACCTAGCAGGTCCGCCGACATATAGAGCATCCGCATTACCATCAACGTTTTGCTCAACAGTTCTCATCGTATAGCCATCAGAATCAGCGATTGCTACACCAGTATGACCATAGGAATGCCCATATAAGTAAGTTGTGTCCATCACGAATACCGCACCCTCTCTTGGTTTGCTATCCAAGTTTCCTGGTTCGTTATATTCAACTTCATAACCTAAACTAGCAGCGCTGTTTAATAAGTCAATAGCGTTCCCCCATAATTGTTTACCAAAGTATAATACTGATAAATAGTTGGGTAAATCTACACATTGTGTTCCATATACACCATCTTGGTCTACCCCAATACCTAAATCTGCTAATCTGCGCTTCATTTTACTATATCTTTTGTTCTAACCATCTATTCTCCTTTATCTTCTTTTAAACCTTTATAAACTTGGTGCATACCTGTTGCCTCAAACCACTTACTATACCGACTAAAACATTTGTTCCGTTAAATCCATTTATTGTGACAGCTAATATCGCTCCTATAATCCCTAATACTAAAGGGATGTAAGTTATTAGGTAGCTTAGGTACACTGATTTTAGCGTGTTTCCAATTAACTCAACATAATCCAACTATCATTGGACTAATGAAATTGTTGTAATTCTGTCATATTATTTCTCCTTCATCATCATTTTATCGAATTTTCTATTAAGATTTTTCTATATCTTTTACAAGGGTATTGACACGAGTGTTTAACTCGATAATAACATCATCTCTTGTTTCCAATCTTTCGATCCTTTTTCTAACTTATCTATTAATTTTGCATTACTCGTCGATGTATGCTCTAATAGTCAATTCTCATTAATTGCGAGTCTGATTTGTTTTTAAAATTTAAAGCTACTCCTATCAACGCTATTGCAAGTGATATGATAGGTATTAATTCATTAAATGGCATCAATCTACCTCCTTGTACTAAATTTAAAAAGAGCAAGATTACTCTTGCCCTTTCTTCTCTTCCTTCTTTTTAAATTCTATTGACTTCTTGTTGAACAACTTCTCTAAGATTACCAATATTAGGTACATCCTCTATTGCACGTCCTCCTCCGATTATTCTTTCTCACATGAAGTCTAACTAAAAAGTCAGTAGATTTAAATCTTAATCTACTTGGTCTCATTACTCTCAATACCCCCTTCGCTGTGTGATACCCCATCAGCTAGTGTTCAGAATTTTCCATTTTCTTCTCCTCCTTCTTCCTCAAACATTTCTTCTACAGCCTTCATAACTGCTTGAAATACTCCTGCCATTGCATCATTTAATTGTGCTTTTGTGATATATCGTCCTGCTTCATCTTCTAAATCTTCTTTCTTGTCCGTTTCTCCCTCGTTAAAATTATTTCTTTGTACTTAGTAGGCTCTTCTGTAGGTTTCCATACTTCGACTGATGTATGCTCTTCTAAAAACTTCAAATAGTCGATTATCGTGTTTGAATTTATCTCCTACAGAATAATCAATCCCTACTGTCAAGAGTCAAAAGCATCAATAATAATATCTATTATCATTGATAGTTTTTAGCATCCAGTACATCTAACAGCAGGTCATAAGCAATTTATCATTACCTTTGTTAACCTATTAACTAATTTAGTGTAACGCTTTTTCTCTTGCTTTGTGTTCTACATTGCCATTCCTAAAAACAATCATTTGACGAGTTAAATTAGCATATTCTGTGATTAATGCTGGTGTAGAGTCGCCTTCGTACATTTGAATTGCTAATTGACGTTTTATTTCCTCTAATATTTCATTATCTGATACTGTAGCGTATTTACCTGGTAAATCAGCTCCACCGGTTAAAAATACACTACCTTTTTCTCAATGAGAAATTAACAGATACACTTTTATATCCGCCAGCTTCCGGTATCGCTGTTCTGTCAATGAGTTCTAAAGCCATTATTTTGTCCTCCTTAGATTTTAACTCCTCTACAAGTTCTTTAAGCTCTTGGTTAGAGTCAATCAATTCTTTCAACTCTTTAAGTTCCTCAACTTCTTCTGTGAGTTGTAGATAAGCTGCTGTAATGAGCAAGCTCTACTGTTTTTCTCACTCAATTCTTGAGCTATTAAATGTATTGGTTGTACTTCGTTATGCTGCATATTTTATTTCCTCGATTTTCTTTTTATTTTGTTTTCTTCAGATAATTTTTGAATTGCCTTAATAAAGATAAGGGATTGTGTCGAAATAATTAATTCTTAAATAATCTGTTGGCGTGTCTTTATTTTTCAAAATGTCGAACTACAAAGCCACCTTCAACCTCTTGGACTTGTTGTGCAACCGCCTCCCCAACTCTCGAATTTACCGTCTTTTTCCAATTAAACTCAACCATTTCTATTTTGTTAAGCGTGTCTAGAGCATTAACTTTTGTAGGTTGGATATTTTCTTTTAATCCTTGTCCAGAAACAGCACTTTTGACCCTCTCAATCTGCCCCACCAGATTACAGTTGAATCTACGCCTCCAACAGTTCCGTATACGTCAGATGCCCTGACGTCCACTCCCTCAACTTGCGATCTTAATCTCCTTGAAAAATAGCTATCTCCCGTAACAAATAATGCATTAATATTCGCACGATTGTTAACAATCATTGCCCGTTATTCATCAGTACCAGGATTGAGGACCTTCAACATTCCATTTGTTGCCCCAGTTAACCCCAGTGCCGTTCCCTGCTCTCCGTTTGTACCATCACTCATTCCTATTTGGAATTGGTTAACTCCAGATTATCCATTTTCCGTAATTTGCGTGAGCGTTATCTCCTATTGAGAATGAACCAATTTTACCATTATAGCGGATAAAAAGATTAGTATCTATTTGAGTAGAAGTTATCTTGACTGTTTGTAATTGATTAATAAATGCTCTTTTAGTGAATAATTCTGTAATAAAAAGCACTATTAGCCAAGAATTTAGTGATCATAGCATTATCAACATATAGATTGTTTTGCTTTAACTGCATTAGCTGCAAGTAGTTCAGTTGTTATACTTCCCGCTTTGTGGTGTCTGTCTCCAAAGTGTTAGCTTTGATTTTTCTACCTTCAAGCGTTCCATCTAAAACCATATTTCCCGTTACTCTAATAAGTGGACTTATTAAGTCAATGCTATCAGCTGCACTTTCATAATACTAGCAATAGTTCTTCCATCAATCGTTTTTCCGCTTCTATCGTAATTCCATTAGATGTAATAGAAACATCTGATTTTTTAAGACTTTATTATCAAGTTCACTAATCGCTAAAATTAACCTTACCAGCTAACATAGTAATTTCTGTTTTGATATTTTCTTTGTAAAAATTCTAAAAATAGCTCACTATTAAGTTTAATTTTCCCCCAAAGCTCGCTGTTTTGGTCTCGCATCTGAATATCTAAATCTCTTAATTGTTTAAATATTCCACTTAAAGATTGACCTTCTTATCAGGTGCTACAAACGATGTAACTTCTGTTCCTTGTTCTAACTGAATGTGATTTAATCTAGTATCTCCAACACATCCCATGTGTGTATTTGATTTTTTCTGTAGGAAGTTTAGGGATAAATGTAAATTGATATTTACCATTTTTAAAAAGTGCTTCATATTTTTGAATTTCTATATCCATACACTACCCCTTCCCCAAAAACTCAACATTATCAACCTTACCTTCTTTTTAACCTTGCTGTATCACTATCTGACAACTGAACTTAAAATTAGAACGTTCTAATTTTAAAGAATTAAATTCAGTTAAAACTAAATTATCTAAAAACTATTTTTCGTGATATTGTCAGTATTAATTTGACCTCCGTACAACGTTATTATCATCACTTCGCCTTTCTTTTTAAAACTGTTCCATAATTTAATTTTAATAATAAGTAATACCTTCCCAAACTAACCTATCTCCCTACATATCTTTCGTCACTTCTTTTCCACCTACTATTATTTTTAATCTTTCCATAGTAGCACCTACTTGAATACGTCGTATATTGTGTTAGCATCTTTGGTAGGAATAGCGTTATATTGAGCTTTCTGTACCGCCCAATACTTCATGAGGTTGATTATTTTGTTGGTTGATTATATTTTGTCCAGGTTTTCCGTCTACACCCGCTCTTCCAGCTGCACCCGGAGCACCATCATAACCTCTAAATTTAGACCACTTATAAGAAGAATAACTTGTAGGGGAGTGGGCTTGTACCTGTATAAATTCCAAGATAAACAGAATTAGCATCATCACTCATTCCGTATCCATTAAATTATTAGAATATTTAATATGAGTGTAACTACTTACCCCATCTCGCCCATTAATCCCCGGTGTTCCATTTGTTCCATCTCTTCCGGGTTGTCCAGGTAAACCACGTTCCCCTTTGCTGCCCTCGCTCTCCTCGTTCTCCTTTGAGGCTCGTTTTTGCTGTTGAGTTAAAGCTGCAAAAGTAACTTGCCCGTCTCTTCCAGGTAAACCTTGTTCTCCTCTATCTCCTTTTTCTCCTCTATCCCCTTTGTCTCCTTTTAAGATATTTTAAGTTAGTAAATGTACTTCTCCCATCTCCAACCTTTAAATATCCTGTGTCACTTTCTACACCTATTTTCTCCATCTAGGAGGATAAGTGAACTGTTTCGCCACTCGTTAGCGGTCATTCTTTTGTGTTGTACTCTTAATGGTATTTTTCTATTGACATCTAGTTACCACCTCCATCTAATATATATTGTGAGTTGTTCGTTCCACTCCCCTTGCCATTCTTTCATCCAGTCTTCTGTAAACTCTGGACGGTCATTAGCATCTGCTATCTTTTTAAAGTTATATTGATATTCAAAACATTTTTATTAGATATTTCTACTGTTGTATATACCATTTCAACCAATCGCTAAGTAATAAGTTGTTATATGTAGAACTATAGACGTGAAGCAAGTCCACTTCTTTTTGTTCCTTTTTCTAACACTTTATCCACTCTAGGATACAGATTATTTTTAGACACCAAACTTATTCTTGCAACAAAAAGGTAAAGGTTTGTTAAATATTACTTTTACATCAGTAAAATCGTGAGTTCTACACTCCGCTTCAAAACTTATAGTATATTCTTTTCCTACTTCAAAAACCATCTCCATTATGAGAAAGTTCTATATACGCTGTTCCTAATGGTATTTCTCGTTCAGTAGCACCTTCCAATCTATTTTTGTTGTAAGTAACGCTATCATCAGTTCCTACCATTTTAACTGTGGTTTCAGCTATTTGTTTAGTCTCTTCAATTTTCTTTCTAAGTTCTTCTAAATTACCTCCATCAAAAACTGGATAATTTGCTGTTAAACTCTTTTTATAGTTGAGTTGACTTCTGTTTTTGAAAGTGTTTATTTTAGTTTCTAATTCAATAGCTTTTTCTCGTTGGTCTTTCTCGACTTCAAGTTTTGCTTTTTCTGTCCCGGATTTTACGGAATCCTCAATTTCTTTTGATTTTTCATTAAAAGTATTTTTGAAATATTGCTTTGTTCTTCTAGTAAGGCATTAATTCTAGCGTTTAAACTGTCTGTCTGAGTTTGAAGAGATTCTATTTTTGCATTAGTGCCACTATTAAAGCTAGCTCTGCTGTCTCCAACTTCTATCTCGTGATTTTCTTCCAAGAATGACATCCCATACTACTTTTTTACTACTTTAGCATTTTTCATTAATTATATTTAGATCTTGGTAAAAATACTTTTAATCTATCGCATAAATCTACTTTCTTCAAGTGCAGGAGTATCAAATATACCCTCTACTTTTGATAAGTCCTAGTAATTTAACTTAAGATTTACACCTGGCACTCCTACATTATTACTTTTAATATAAGAATTAGCCTTATTTCTCAAATGCTCTACAGTTTTTAAATCTTCATCATTAGAAAAATCAATCTTTAATATTCTTTTTGTGCGTGAATTTTTCCACATGTGGACTATCAATTAAGATTTCAGGAAGCGTGATTAACTGTTCTCGATTATTGTCGTCTGTATATATAAAAGGGAATACAGTGGTATAAGTTTCTAAAATCGACTGTTCCTGCTCTAAATCTAATAAGTTTTTTTCCGTAAGCAATTATTGTAGACTATCTACCCCCATTTGTTTATGGAGTTTGATATTCAAATTATCGAACTCATACTCTCCCCCCCACACATCAAGAATAGATCCCGTTTTACCTCCAAGCGCTTCTCTTGCGTTATCGATATTCTCAATTTTCCAGGTAGTCTTGTTATTAGTTAAAATATCGGACCATACAAAAATTCTTCTCTACTATCAAGCAAATTATCTCTCCACGTCAATAGTGCTCTTGTAGCATCACCATCAACTGAAATATCAGGTCTAAGAGCGTTCTTCGATGTTTTTGTTTGCGAGATATGTTGGCAATAAATTTTATATCCTTCTTTTGTTTTAGTAAGTTTAGAAACTTCAAATCGTTGATTTTTAGTTCGATAACCAGTATCCACCTTTATCAACATTCCCTCTTCTATCTTTTTAATATCCTTACCATTGACAGGATAATTAAATTCTAATATATATATCCCGTCTTTAGTAACGTAACATTCAGAAGCATCAGAAAGAACTGATACCCCCAAATGTTCAAAGTTTGTTTCATTTTGCTTTGTATAAAAATCGGATAGGCCATTAAACTAACGCCTCCCCATCTTGGGGTGATTTCAACCACAAAAGAATTATTATCCCATGTTATCGTGTTATCTCCTATTTCAAGGTGTGGAAATGGATAAGTGAACACTTTGTCATATTGAGGCTCTTTATTATTCCAGTGTGCCGATTGTGTTTCACAGTCAATCACGATGTGTCCACTAACTCCTTTCAACCTAAATATTTGAGAATTAATATTCAAATTAATATCTCCCGTTCCCCTTAATTTAATAAGTGGGTTAGCTTGTCTTTTTCTGGATTTTTAAAATTTGACCGTTGGAAACTGTTATCTTATTAAGTCCTGTTTTCAAGTATTTAACAGGATGAATTTTGAAATTTAAGATGCATTTTTCTTGCTAGTTAAAGTCCCTTCAATTTTAAAAGTTTCAAAAATATGCCTTATAAAGATAATTACTATCCCAACTCAATCCAAAAATCATACCATTTAGGCTCTATGTTGATAAGATAGTCATTTTAATTTATTAATTATGTTTTTGGATATCAGCTTTTTCATCGTATATTTTGAAAGGAAAAGCACGTTCTACCACATTCAATCTTTTTATTATCTTTAATTTTAGCTCCATTAACTCCATCGATTTCAATTAATTCTGTCGAGTTAGAAGACTCTAACTCAATATCATCAACTAATCTTAGTCTTAATTCTTTTTGTATTAAAGCTTATCATAAGTAACATATTTAGTTATCAAAGTCTATCTTCCTCCTCTTTTTACTAAGAATTTAATCTGATTATAGATTTTTCTAACATCTTCTTTACTATTTGTATGTAAATTTTCGATGTGAAGAAGTGATCCATAATTATTAGTTCTATTGTTCGTTACGCTACTATTAGAGTTACTTCCAACAGGAGCAAATCTTAACGAATTAGTTCCTAAACTCAACATTGTTTCTGGTGGTTTTAGGTTTAAATGCTGAAATGGTGCGTTGATACATATCAAGAGCTTTATTCAACACAGGCATATTTTTAACCATACCTTTTCCGACTCCACCGGTTAAGTGTCCTCCAGTCTTAGCTGTAAGCCTTGACGGAGAGTGGATTTGCGCTTTTTGCTCTTAACGCCCTATCAACCTCACTTACAATAGCATTTGCTGCAGCTATAACCGCCCCTAATGCTGAATACATACCTTGCGCTACACCGTTACTTACTTGGGCACCTATGTTTTGAGCAATCGGCACAATACTCTGACCTATGTTTTGAATAGTGTTCTTAATACTTTCCATCGCAGAGCGGACATTTCCTTCATTACTTCCTAAGGCCTTCGGCAATATTCTTACCGCTTTCTTGCCCAGCTTTTCTTCCTTCCATAGCCATTCTACTAGCTGTTTGTTGAAGAATAGATATCATTTGTTGACAAGTTCCTTGAATCGCACCTTGTGCACTGCTCATGGCACTGGATATAGAAGTGGCCAACCCACTCATTGCAGAACCAACGCTTGCTATCGTCGAAGTAAATCCGCCCACAACTCCACTTACATTAGTCAGTGTTGAGCCCATTGTCGTTATTTCAGAATTGAACGAGCTTATATACCCGCTAGCACTCATTAATCCGGCTAGAGATGCAACAACACTAACACTGAACGTTTGAACTGCTGTTGATGTTGAAATTAGCGTTGCAGGCAATCCATTTAACGATGTATTTGGGTTTGTAATTAAAGTAGGGAATAGAAGTCAAAGGCCCCTGAACAGAGTTGGCTGCTTCTCTAAACTTAATAAACCTTGTGCCATCGTTTGCATTCCGGTTCCCGCTGTAGTCATTTCTCCTGCGTGTGCAGAAATTTTCCCAACACCTAAAAGCAGTTGCAGTTAAAGTAGCGACCAAATCACCTAAATTTAAATCAACTAGAGTTTTCCTCCTTCGGCAAATAATCTGAATCCATTTCAGCTTTTTCTGCTGATTCTCCGATGCTTTTAATTACGTTCGCTACCCCATCAAGAATTTTTCTTACTGATTCTCCAATACTATCAATTACTGTTTTACACCTTCACACACAGTTTTTACGGCGGTTCCGAACTTTTCGAATGCGGTACCTAAACCCTTCAAGTACTGATTTAATAGCAGTGCCTACTGATTGAATAACACTACCCACACCCTCAAGAGCAAGTCGTACCCTCATTACCAAATCCAGTAAATGCTAGAGCTAGACCCTCTAAAGTCCCTTTAATAGCGATACCTACTGATTGGATAACCGTTCCTATTCCTTCGAATATTAATCGTATTCCATTACCTACGTTTTGAATTGCTGTTCCAAACGATTGGATTACGCTTCCTAAAAGCTACAGAACAGTAGATAATCCGGTACCTAAAGCTATAATGACTTGAGACACGGCGCTTCCTAAAGCCTGAAAGACCTTAACAACTCCATCACCTTGAGTTCCTAAAGCGCAAGTCCTGCACAAACTAATGCAATTCCAGCCCCTAAAGCCAACCATGTGAGTTGGTGGTACTATTGCTATAGCTTGACCTAAACCTCTAAATGCTATCGCTAATCCAGTTCCAATCCCTTTAGAAGCTGTTGCAACAGCAGTTCCTAAAGAACGAATTACCGAACTAACTCCTTGTAGCGCTTTTCTTATTCCATCTCCCAGACCTTGAGAAGCTTTTTGAACTCCTTTACCTATCCCTTCAACAGGTTACTAATTCCTTTTTCCTGCGCTTTCTAAAGTGCTAACAGCGTTTTTCTTAAACAATTTAAAAGTTTAAACTTTTAATAAAATTTAAACCTTTTGTTGCTAACTTAATAGCTTTTAACGAACCTACTATTGCCAGTAGGGCATAAGCAATACCACTAATAACACTTGGTGGTAAAGATGCGATAAATTTTGCGCAAGCACTAACAACTCTAGCGATTACGTTAACTAATACCCCCAAAAAGCTTGTGCTGCTGTGCTTATTACCCCGCTATTCGCTAAAGATTTAATAACGTTGCTACTGCCCCATTAATGTTTTTGAAGGCACTAATAACTGCGCTAATTGCTCCACTATTGTTTAATCCTTTCCACAATTCTTTTCGCTACTGTTACCACATTTCTTATTGAGGATGCTATTCCATTGATTATCCCTTCTATATCTATCCCATCAGGAATTTCCCAACTTTATCAGCTAATGTTCCAAAATCAAGCTTTTCTAATGCTTCTGTGATCCCTACAATGGCTTTTATCCCGAACTTGTTGAACTTTTCAAAAGTTGGCATTAATTTATTTGCTATCGATTCTCTTGCTCCATCAATTGCCTGGTCTACAGTTTTAAATTGTGTCGCCATTTTAGAAAAGTGATCATTATTCCCAACTTTTTTTATCGCGTTGAAGAAGTCTTCTGTTTTTACAGTCCCATCTTGAACACCTTTTAACAAGCTCAGCTAATGACATTTCCATTTCTTTTTGCAACGGCAGCCATTCCTGCGGGTGTTTGTTCCATCATTAACTTAAAGTCTTGCCATGCTACTTTCGGTTTTAGCCGCCATTTTGAGTTGCTTGCGTACAAAGTTTTTCATTGCTTGCTGTGGATTTTCTAGCAGCTGCCGGACCACCGAATCCAGTTACAAGCTTATCGAGTCTCTTTTATTCCTACTGCTGCTAATTGTGAATAGGTAGAAGCCATATCAGAAGCGCTGTAAATAGTTTTAGTAGCGTAATCTTGCATAACAGACTTCGCTTGAGCAATTTCATCTGCTAGACTTACCTATCATCTGCATATTACCTTCGAAAGTCTTCCACGCTTTCATAGAGCTGTTTAATTCGTTAGTCATGCTTTTTAACACTGTTAGATATTCCTCTAATACTCCCAACAATAGCCGAGTTAACTAAATTAGCTCCTAACACACTTTTTAAAAAGCAGAACCTACTTTTATTTCCAGCTCCTTCAAGACCGTTTAATGCTCCTTTCAACCGACCTATTCCGGCGGTAGCACCTTTCTCATTAAGGTTGACATCTATTTTTAACTTTACCTTCTGCCATATATTTACCTCCTTTCTTTTTAAATTTTTAATCGTCGATAGGAAGCTCATATAAGCGTTGAAGTTTTTCTCATGTGGTCTTTATATTCCGAACTATCACTCTTACTTGGTTTCCAGGAACAATTTTGATAACTTCTACAAATTTTGTTCCGTCTGGTAAACTCGTTTAATAGAGCATTAAACTTTTTCCAATGTAATTTACCTTGCTGCTCAATTCAGTCTATGTTGTAAGCCTGAAAAAGAAGCAAATATATAATCTGAATCGAATTTCAAACTATATAATTGCTCTCTTCCTCTCCTTTGCGCTCCGGCATAGGGGTTACCAGCTAAATCATACTCAATTGAATTGAGTTTTTCGTTTTCAATATGCTCTTGAAAAATTTCTTTTAGGATAGTATCCATATCTTCAAAAATTATATTTTGTGAAAGTATCAAGCTCTTGTTTGGTGAATATAACAAAGGGCAAGAATAAGGTTTAAATTCATCTGAGATTTCCTCATCTTGCAACATATCAAACACCCTTAACACATTGTCAAAAGATAAATCTAGCTCATATCTTTCACTACCAACGATTAATTCATCTTTTAATTTGCGAGATAAATCAAGCATGTTTAGTTGCTCAGATATTTAGTTAACGTATTCTCATTCACCAAATTAGAATTTCGACTGCTAACCCCCTAATTGTTTGAATACAAGCAATAAAAGTTGGAATAGTTGATTTATTACAATGCTCGTAAATTTTAATAAAAGTCTCTTCATCAAATAATTCAATCCATAACTCTTTTGTAAACTCTAAAATAGATTTTTAAATCATCTATCGTTCCTTTTTAAATTTTTGAATGTTTCTTCTGCTTTATCAGCTTTCTCCTCAACCTAACTAGATTTTTGCAAAATTTTCATCACTTGCCACAAATCTTAATTCGAACTCTCAAAATCAATCGGAATTGTATTTTCAAACTTCTTAATTACTACCATGCTTTTTTACCTCTAAAATTATGCTACCGGTGTTTCTTTCGGTAAAGTTATCCATTTAATCGTTACTTCAAATTCTCTCATACTCATTCGCATCGCCTTCTCCAGTTTTGATTCACTGATACATTGGCAACCGCTGTCCATTGTTTCTTATTATCCGCCGAAACTACTTTAAACCAAACTTTACGCGCATCTCCTACTTTTGTATTTTAATCCAGCAATTAATGCTTGCGCTTCGTCTTCAACATCAAAAATCTCCTTCAAACGAATATCCAGGTTTTACAAATTAACCTGTTCTTCTGGTGTACCGTCGCCGTCGTACCAAGCTACATCATCTGTATCTTCATCGGTTTCATCATTTTACTGTTTTAATATATTTCGCTAATAATTTAAACGCTTGTTTTTCCGGTTCCGTTGTTGGGTTAGCTGGATTAAATGGCGCTATAAAATGTTTTCTTGCCGCGTGTCTTGCCATATAGTTTTCTCCTTTTATACTTCTAATTTTGATTTTATGTTTAATGTGTAAATAAAAAGTCTTGTTCATCTCTTCCATTTATGGCTGGTTTACCAACTTCAAGACTTAAAATTGATAAGAACCATTTAAACTAGGTAATTGTATATTAAAATCAGATAAAGCAGAGTGGATAGTCACATTATTGAGTTTGCTTTTTGATTGTCTTGACTTTTTACGGCAATTTCAAAAGATAAACTCATTTCTTGTGATCCGTCCATGTATAATTGCTCAACTCTACCTCCGAGATCAGATTGATGACTAAATCGTCTGATTCGTTAAAGTAGTCCAACCTTGCTTTTTAGAGTAAGTTTAATGAGTTTTAAATAACCACAAAGTACTTCTTGAAAATCGTTGTTTATCATGATATCCCTAATCCTTTTGCTTAGCTATTTCTTCTCCCAACGTCCCATATTAACGTCAGAGCTTTTTCAGTCCACTTACCAGTTCCTGGAATGGTGTATTTCCTAAACGTTACTATCCGTTGGTACCATAGAATTGCGCTCTGGCATAAAACAGTATTCCAAATAGCTGAGCCATTACTAGCATGTCCACTAGCCTTTAATACCCTTTTTCCATCACTTGGGACGTATTTGTCGCTATCTATTACTATTTGATTAGCTACCATGATTTTAGCATTTTTCACATTGCCTGGACCAAATCTAAAGGTGTTAAATCGTATGATACTTTTTTAAACTCATTAAATCACCGTTAATTCATGAAAAATACCTTACTCCCTAAAGTAGTGGTCTCTATCCCAATTATTTTATATTCTCCGTGATAATCATTAATTTTTGGCTTGTAGCCAACTATCATCAACCTCAACGTTTGAATATTTTGGGTAAATAAAATAATCCCCGATTTTTAACCTTGTAATGTTAGTTAAACTTGATTGTTTATTGACTTTATCTATCGAACTTCTATCAAACCTAACATTTTCAACCTCGAAAGGTTGATGATATTTTAACTTTCCCCCAACTATCTTTTTCTCCTGCTAAACTTACCGAAATAGAATCTTAAGAAGTCTTTTATCTATCATAAAAACTCCTCTATAACCAAATCCTACACTTTTGAAAGTAAGTTCAAAGTATCAAGTGATAGATTATATCGACTTGCCTCGTGATTGGTGTTATTCTTACCGCTATAATTAATAGTGGTTCTTCCAATACTCACGCTGTTTAAAGTAATCTTATCTTCTGCCGTAAGTATTCCAGTTTCATTTGAGTATCTTGTTTGATTAGCAATAGCAAGCTTTTACTGCATGTCGCTTTCTGGGTGAAATCATCTTCTAAAATTGTTATTTTGATAAAAATAATTTGTAAATAAGTCAACTGCCATTTCTGCTCTTTTGTCTTAAATCTGAAAAATCTTTTAATTTCTACAAAACCTAGTTTTTATATTCATCCAAAGTTAAATAATTCATTGTTTTAACCTCCTTAAAAAGAGCTGAATTATTCAACCTCTTTTGCTTCTTTTTATCTTCTACTGGGTAGTGCCTGGAGATTTATCCTTAGCTTCCTCTTTTACTTCTACTAGGTTAGTTAAAACTCCTTCCCCTAATACATTGATAATTTCTTCCGCTCTTTTCCTCTGTTAATTCTAACTCTGTTCCTTCCGGAATTATTTCCCAAGTGTATCTGTCTTTAAATTCTACATTTGCTATATATTTAACCATTTGTCCTCCTAAGCTAATGTGGTGTAGTGCTTGTTACTTTGATATAGCTTTCTTATTATCATCTAGAACATAAGTTCCGCCTTTTGCAGCTGCTTGTAGTTTAACACCGTCAAACTCCTCTGATTCAACCGCTCTTGCTGTTTCAATACCCACAAATGGAATTACAATACCATCAGGAGAAAAATAGCAACTTCGTTATTCTCAAATATTGTTCAGGAGTTTCAACTAACTCAATGTTTTTATATTTTAATAATCATTAGAATCTAAACTTACATTTGATCCTTTTGATTTATTTGTTGAAGCCATGTCTACAATAGCGTTGTAAATTTGTGGTCTTAAATAACATTTTAACAGGAGCGTTAATCTCCGTGTTAACAATATACATAGTAACTGTATTGAAAAAGCTTTTTGAATAGTCACTTCTTTTTAAATCAGCTAAAGCTTCTGTTTTTCCCTGCGTTCGTAGATAAATACTTACCTATACGTTTATTAATCTCTCTTGTTTGTGCTTCTGAATGCAGTCTTAATCGGTCTGCTACAGCTGCGTTTAAGTCATTGTTGACTGTGTATCGGTCGATACCTTCGTGAATTGCCAGTGAGTAATCATAGTCTACTTTCTGTATCTTGATAGATTACTTCTTTTAATTCTCCAAAAACGACTCCCAGTTCCAGTACCAGTACCAAACGCTTTGTTAGCTTCTGTACTGTAAGTTCCTACTACTACAGGTGTTCCGTTAGTTTTAACCATAAAAGCTTTTTGCATTGTGTTGCCACCGTCTAATGTTTGAATAGTGCTAACGCTCCTTCAAATGCTTTCTTTACATCAAATACTGTTGATAAAACTTGTTTATATTGAGGCGCATATTGGCGCACGGGTAAGTGTTATTGTTTGTTGCCATATATTATTTTCTCCTTTTTATTTATACGAATCTATGATTGCTTGGAATGGATCTTTTTGTATTTTGTCCAGTTCCACTAGGATTTGCCCCTACTGAAATTTGAGGTGTGTTCGCTTGTTGTTCCTGTTCAAATAAGAAAGGTTTACTTTCCTTTAACGAATTAACTACCTCATCAAGTTTGGGCTTTCCATCTTCCCCTAACTCTATCTTATCACATCGATAAGCTTCATTAGAACGTCGCTATCATGAGCCTTAACATCTTTTAAAGCTAATGCAATAGCGTTTGTTTTTATTTATTTGTGCCAACTTGTTATCGCTATCGACTTTGAACTGGTCAAATTCAGATTGCAATTTTTCTAATGCTTGCTTAGCATCTGAATTAACATCGTTACTTTTTAGTCAACTCTTCTAATCGAGTTTTTTGTGATTCAAGTTGTGATTTTAATGTTTCATTTTCAGCAGTCAATTCTGATTTCACTTGATTTTTGCATTTTTCAAACCTGCACCGTACGCTTGCATGATTTTTATCAATCGCATCTTTATCTGTAACCTGCTTCAACCAACATTTCTCTTTTTAAGCTCATAAATTTAAAGCTCCTTTCGTTTTTACGTCCTTTGAGACTTTTATTTAGCACTGTTACACCGTGCAAGGCATATTAAAAGACACTTTTAACGTCATGTCTAGGACGAAAGTAATTAATAATAAAAACACCTAGTATAAATTACTAAGTGTTTTCATCTTTTAACTATAACCTTTTAATACCACACTAAACTTTCTTCATCTGGCAATTCCCCAGAATCGAACAACCTTTTTAACATATGCTTTAGCTTTATTTGCATAAATAGGGTAGCCCTAATTCTTGGTCCAGAGTAGATTCAACTGCTACATCAACTTTACCTGTTTTTCGTTTATTTCTATCATTCCTGGTGTTTTCGATGTTTTTCTGGATAATACCAATATCCAGTACTTTGCGAATTAATAATTTTAACGAATTTTATCATAATCAGATACCTCCTTCTTTAAGCCATTTAACTAACGCTTGTTGGTAGTTAAATTTTTCATGTTTTTATTATGTGCCTCAAAATAATTTAATTTATAGATGTTCATTAAATTTGACTCCATAAGCTCGTGTTGTAAAAAGAATTATATCGTGTTCTTGGATATTCTTACCCTCTCTCAACCTTCTCCCATGATTCCGCCATATTATAGTCAGGAGTAAATCTCTGCATTTTTCCGTTTAGTTTTATGTTCAGTAATAAATATGTGGTTGTATATTTTTCTATATCAGCTTTAGAAAATCCTGTATTTTTAGATATCATTTATTTCTAAATCTTTATCTCTTTTTCCTTACTGATGCATAAAAAAATAGCGGCGTGTTTATCACGGTTTATTTGATATGGGTCATTTTTATCATTCCAAGCTCCATATATTGCTCCATGCATCTTCATATCTTTATTATACACTTTTTAGATTTATCTTCAATTGTTTTATTATAATATTTCCCAACAACTGTAGGATTTTTTCTGTAAGATTCTTACGTCCACCAAAAAGTGTTTTTCTCTTAGTTTCAACTTTTTGTAAAGCTTCTTTGTCATCTAAATCTCTTATTAACTTTTGCTTATCTCTGTTAATTCTAATCTCGCGATCAAATGCTCTTAATCTTGCTTTATCGAGAGCGTTTTGTTTAGCCTCCGTTTCAGATAAGTGTTCTAAATACTCAGGTAGTTCAGGCTTATAATTGACATCAACTATCAAACGAGTGTCAAATAGTGTCCTGAGTTTATTCCTAAACAACCTCCAGGACTTCCATATCCATAGTCTGGTAAACTTAACACTCTTTCACCTTTAATAGTTCTTGCTCCCCTTTAGTCACTATTTGATGTTGTAAAGGCGCACATAATTCTCTAGCGCTGGACTTTGTACTGTAATAAAATGTCTACTCCTAATTCATCTGCGGAGCGTTCTCTCATTTCTCGATAAGTCCTAAATGTCGTTGTGCGTATTACTGTTTGTGCATAACGCTCTACAGACCACGTTTTTCCCCTCTATCTCTAAAAGCTGTAAATCCTCTCTCCTTACATACTTAACACCGCTTCTGACAATGCTTTATTGTGCGACTTTGTACCAGACACTACACTAGCAACCGCACTCTCTAAAGTCTTTTTATAATTATTTTTGTAAAGCTTTCGGCATTGTAGTATTGATTAAATTATTAAGTTCAAACATTGTCTGTTTTGCTAATGAGTTCAAACTATCTTGAACCAATGGATTAGGTTTAACGTTAGTTTTTAAAGCCTGTGCCAATTGTTGATAGCTATCTTGATAAATCTTATATCCCTCGTTAGTAATTACGTCTCTAAACACTTGCTCAGCTACTCCTGTTTGCTTCGAAATATCCTAACACTTTCTTCTGTTAATAGATGTATATCATTTAATTTTTCTAATTGCCAAATATAAGGATTATCGATTAAATCAGCAGTTCCACGTTGCTTTAATCTCCTAATAATATTGTGCATCATTTGCATTGTTAGATCATGGTACAATTCTTCTACTTCTTTTGATTTTACCCAATATTTACCGTCATTATTCTTTATCTCCATAGATTACCTCGTCAGTTCTTTTCAAAGGTCTGGTTGTGCTTCATCATTAATTTCGGTTAACATTTTGCCAGCTTCTTCATCTGTTACTTAATACTTTTGAAATAGCATATTGCTTTACTAATAATCCCACTTGCTAAGGCTTTACCCAATAATCAAGTTCTGCATTTCTATCTGTGAATACTCCATCATCTAAAATTAACTGAAATGTCCGATAAATTAGGTATTTCACCGTTATAAATTCCGTGTGCTTTACCCTAACTCGCAAATTGATACTACTAGTTCTTTGATTGAATGTTCAACTAATGACACAATACTATTCCTTAACTGGAACGTGTCAGAGTTTTCGCTAACAACTTCTGTTGCTGTCTTCATAGTCTTTCCATCAAAACTAAACATTCCACCACTAACTCCAACTTGCATTTCAAACATTGCTAATCCTTTGTTAATTGCTTTTAATGTAATCATCAGCTCTAATTGGTGTAGTTAAATCAACAATTTTATTATCGTCAAGTCCACCACCTATTTGAACAAAAACGTTTTGGTCTGTTTCAAATCTTCGTTTTTGTTACGAACTTGTTATCTTTACCAGCTTGAAAGTCATGTTTGTTAAACCATCTGGAACAACTACTCTTCTTTGTCCCATCTTAATTTCCACATAAACTCATCATAAGTCCTGTTAATGAAATCAATTGTTGTTTTAGCATTGTCAAATATTGAAAGTCCTAACAGGGCTGTTAATGTCTTTGTTATTCATTCCCGGTGTTTTTAAGATATGTAAATAAAGGTCTGCTAATCCCTTAATCACTATGTTCTCTCTAGATTCTCCATATAATTCGCTCAACAGTACTTGACTACCTACTGTTTCAGCACTATTTGATTTATACAGCTCATTAGTAATCATTAAGTCGTCATCGTTCCACTCATGAAATTCAATGAGAGTGTAGTACTTATTTGTTTTACCTTCACTTTTAACTGACTTAGTAACAATAGCTGCACTACTTACATCTTGCATATTGCTTTGCAAGGGTAAAAATACAGGTGCTTGAATGAATGCTATCTTAATTGTTTTCCCATCAAAATAAGGCCTCATTGCCATTCCTCCTAATGCTAAACAACTTTCAAGGTATCTTTCAAAGTTCTTGTTAAATCTGTCGTTTAAAAGTACATCGTTAACAAATTGATTGATTAATTCGTTATCTACAGTGATCTCTGCTTGTTCATTGTAAACTAATCCAGCTATCTTTTTACAAGCCGTTCTTGCTAGTGGTAAGTGGTTAAACTTTCTTGTGCGTTGTTCCCCATCCGTGTTTAGGTAGGTAACATCTTTAAACTTACTTTGAAAGTAAGTCAAATTGTTCTGTATTCGATTGTATTCTTCAGAAGATACAACTATCTTCGGATGGTCTATATGCTTGTTAAACTACCTTGCATTGTGTACTTGCTCCTTTTAAATAAATTCTTAATAATTTGTATAAAGCCTCATTGTTAAAACTCCTATACTTTTTAATCCTAATAATTTTTGCATTGTCCAAAAACAAAATACTTAAATTCGTCAACCGTGTGGTCGTCTTCTTTAATTACTTTTTGGCTCAGGTGTTTTAATAGTTTTTTTCATCATTACCTGTACATTTTGTGCTCTTCAATGAATATCTTGTTGTTTTCATTATCTAAATAAAAATCTTCCTTGAGCAAGTAAAGCTTTGTTACAGTATCAATCATAGTTTGATTTTTCTTTTTAGCAACTGGGTTCCATCTAATACCAAAATCTTTTTAAGTATTGATTCCTTTAAAAGCTCCCTCTGCACTATCTATTGTTAGCTTGATAATAGATACATTGTATTTCTCCTGTACTCCAGTAATGAAATCATTAATCATTACTGTTAAATCACTGGGTGCGGCTTTAACAGTTCTTCCTGCTGGAGAATAATAAAAACGTGTCTAATAAAATAACATTTTCCTTTAGCTGTAATTCCATACACCACAAGCCGTGGCACTTTGTTGGTGGCCTGTATCCAGTGCATAAGATATTCCTATGATTTTATCGTTGCTAGGTATTTCATCTAAAGGATGAAAACAAGCCATGTTATAAACGTTATTATCTAATCCAACTGGCTCTCCTAAATATATGTATCGATAATATTCGTAATCATTTTTCTTTAATACGGTTAATATCTGCTAACATTTGCTCAGTTACAAAAACCCTAACTCATCATCTAAATAACTTGATTCATGTACTAAATAACTATCATTAGTTTTACATCTTTCGCTCCACTCATTTATCCAGTTATAAGAGTTTTCTTGGAGGATTATAACTCCAGTAAAATTTCACGAATGGCACTAATTTATGTTTCTGCCTCATAAAAGTAATGTTAGTTTGGTCGAACTCCTCTTGGCTGTCAATTCAGCTGCTTCTTCGTACCATGCAGCTATTATATTGTTAATATCATTCGATTTTAACTTTTTGAAAATCGTCCGCTCCATAGAAATAAAAAGCTGGATCCAGTTCCTTTGTGTAATTTTAAACGGTGATACTGTGCTTTTTGAATGAATCTGTTAATCCATACATATTGTATGGCCCCAATTTATCTTATTAAACACACTATCTCGAATTGTATTTGCTGCTTTCCTGATTACTACAACGTTAGCTTTCTCACCTTTAGCTATCATTTTAGCCATATCATTAACCAGTTTTAAAGCTACTACTGAAGATTTAAAACTATTCCTACCTACCTTTTAACACGTTGTAAGGCGCTTTTGAAAGCCACACCGATTTAAAATGCGGTTACATTCTTTTGAACATAAAAATACTTTTATTCATCTTCCCACCTATCCACAATTACAATGTTTTCAGTGGCGGTAGCACTCTTCTCTTCTCTCGCCTGATGAATTTTTATTGAGTATATCAGCAGCCTTTAACCTATCCTTTGCACTCACATCAATATAAGTCTTCTCCTGGAATCCCTTGACCCACGTCCTATTAGAGTTTTGTTCCCGCTGTTCACCTCTCATTACAGAGCTCAGATACTCTAACACTTCTTGTTGCGTTGCTGTTTTTGCCGACTCTATCTCTTTCAGCCGTTCGTCTATGTAGGATTTAACACCAACATTTACCAACAATTTGTGACTTTGAGATTTTGCATAATTAACGCTATATCCAGCTTCAATAGCCGCTTGAGTAGCATTCCCACAAATGATGTACTCATCGGCAAATTCTTTTTGTTTAGTTGATAATTTTGCCAACTTTCCACCACCTTTCTTGACAAAATAAAAAGACAATCTCTCGACTGTCTTAAAAATATGATAGGTTATTATTGGAATTTAGGTAAGGTATTAACTATACTACTGCTTGCGTTTCTGTATCTAAAAATAAAAATATTAAAGGAAATCTATGATAAAAATTTTTCCTTACCTAAAATTCCCACACTATCATTTTACCACATAAAAAGGCTCATTGGGCTCAACATTTTAGAAATTATTTAAAAATTTTTAAAAATCGTCCATTAATCTCTTGATAATCCTTTTAACCGTGGAAATATCCATATGGTATTTGTTAGCTATATCATAGTTCTTCATACGATTAAAATATTTAGCATATATTATTCTGTAACTCTCAGGATCTAGAGGTTTTGAAAACTGCTCAATACATTTCAACTACGTCTATTTTCTTGATATACTTTATTATCTAATTTCTTAATGATGTTTCTCTCATTTTCCCTACCAGTCTTTTTGAGTACTAACCTCGTTCTTGTCTGCTGGTTGATAAGCATTCAATAAAGAAGTCGTTACATTCCATCTGTAAGTTTTTGTAATTCTTTAAAAATTTTGCGTCATCCACTGTATATTCTCCAACCTTTTCATTATCTGTAATCATACTTCTACCCCTAACTCTTTTTAACTCTTCAATCAAATTACTTTTAATCTTTTCTAGTGCATTTATTATTTCATGTTCATATTCGTTATCTATGTAAATGCCAAAAACTCCATTTTCGATAAATAAATGTTTTTGGCATTTGTTTTGTCGATCGATAAATCTATTTATTGTATTAATCCTTGCTTCTAAATTATAAACCTTTTCTAAATTCTCAATTTTCATCTAGCAAAACACCTCCAAAAATTTCATCTCCAAACTCATCAATACACGCTTGAGTTATTTCTTCTGATTTGAAATAAAGAATTTAGAAGTTCATCACGCCCCAACACCAATCGCAAATTGTTTTTGTTAAAACGGTCTACATCAACACAAAATTTACGTTGATTTGTATTACTCAATCAGGCTGCCACTCCTTGCTGTTCCTTTGTCCAACATTTAATCTTCTTAATCAAAAGTTTGTTCTCGTTTGAATTGTTCTGCTTCTTCCAACGTGTCGAAAATATAGACCCATGTCGTATAAACGTTTATCACAAGAATCTGTAATGTCAAAAGTTCTCTCTTTAAACCCTCCTAAGCAATCATCAATATAAAACACGATTTTATTATGTTTTGGATAACTTATTTCATAAGGTTTCTTTTTCTTCTAAAAGCAGCAATTTTTCCAAAAACTCATTTTAAGTTCATCTATGTTCATTTCATTTTATCAGTTTTTGCTTATCCATTTCTCTCTTCCCTCCTTATTTAATTCACTTGCTCTTTTCTTAATATCATTCAAAGAGTTTTTTAAAAACTTTATATCACTTATTATATCCATTTTCATCTTCACCTATTTCAACTGTTAAAAGTATTTTTCATCTATTACATAAATATACTGCGCTTCATGCAAAAATATCTGCACTCCACTAAAATAATCAACAGCTTTAATTCTAACTTTTTCATTTTCTATTTCTAACATATAATCATCGCTACACTCTTCTTTTTATCGTAAACCCGTTGTAACATTTCTATAGTCTTTAGCTCTGTTTTTGATTTTTAACATTTCTCCGTTCTTCATTTTTATCAGTAGTTTGTATTTATCGTCCATGTTTACCTCTAAAAATATCCCTGCTGTAAAATCAACTTTCATATATTTGAAATCCTCTATCTCGCTAATCTTAATAGGTTGACCTACTACTTTAAACATTGTTTCTTTGTTTAGATTATCTTTTCTTTTAATACATATCATTAATTTTTTTCAATAGTGATTTTTATCCGTTATAAATTCAAAAACATTTCGCTTTTCATTTTTAATTAGTAGTTTGTACATCATTCCACTAACTCCTTATCCTCATATATGTTGCCTATTACTTCCAACATTTCCTCTATATCATCGTAATTACTGAAATACCCGTGCTCAACGACTATCTATTGACTTTAGAACAAACGCACAACTACTTTGTTTATACTCGATAATACAATCCCAAGTTCCGTTGACTGTAACTATATCACCTTCATAGATATAATTCCGTTCTTATCTTTCATTCCTGTATTCTCCATGAACTCGACTTCATCAAAATCATATACATGAGCGTAAAAATCAAATTGTTGCTCAGTCAATAATTCTAGTGTTTCGTTGTCGAAATCAATATATTTCACATCATAAACTTTCTGCTTCTCTTTACTATATGCTTTCGGTTGTAACATTTGTTAAATCCTCTTCCTATTTGCAAAAATCTTGAGGAAAATTAATAGCTACTTGTTTAGGCTCTTTATAATCTGTTGCTGTCAAAAGCTCCTACTATTCACTTTTATCATGCACAAAGACTTCTAGTTCCTAAACTACTTAGATTAGGATTTTTAGTGTTACCTAGTATTTTTATTTTTGGTTCGCGATCAAATTTTTATTTTCTCCTCTGATAGGAAAAACGCTTGGTACATTCTCCTCTAAGATGTCCGATAATGAACACTCGTTCCCTATTCTGTGGCACTCCAAAATTTTTGCTGTTAAGCACTTGCCATTCTGCATCGTACCCCAATTCATCCAAGATGGTAAGCATTGTAGTAAATGTTTTCCCTTTGTCGTGTGATAGTAAGTTTCGCACGTTCTCAAGGAATAAATAACGTGGTTTGATTTCTTTGGCTGCTCTAGCAATTTCATAGAATAGAGTTCCTCTAGCATCTTCAAAACCCAATTGCTTCCTGCAATGGAAAAAAACTGACAGGAAATCCTCCGCAAATAACGTCAACTGTTCCCTTGAGTTTTCTAAATTCTTCATTCGTCACCTCTGTAATATCTTTATAATCTATTTCTCCTTTTGTGTCGATGAATTTCTTGATAGCTTAATCTAGCAAATTTGTCAATTTCACAATATCCAACGCATGTGTGGCCCGCTCGTTCCATTCCCAAACGAAATCCACCTATCCCTGCGAACAGGTCTAAAAGAAATTCATTCTCTTACCCTCTCTTGCCTTTTCAAAATACTCTGTATGTTTCAAATCCTACATAATTTAAGTTTGCTTCTATAATGCTGTTAAACTACTTGCACTGCCTACGTGTGTGTCTAATATTTTAAATTCTGGCCGACAATATTTATCGACTATCCAACGATATAAATTCACTGGTTTTTGAGTTGGATGTATTCGTTTTTTCATTTAACTTTTTATTGCCTTGTTGGATATGTCCTTCTTCAATTGATTTACCTTGAAACATCCCATTCCACATGTGAGTTACTTTTTCTTACGTTATCGTGTAAACTGTAGTATGCTATTTCGCAGTCGCTAAAACTTGATTTGCCGTTGACCTTATCCCACACTATCCTACCTGGCCCAAAGTTATATATTTTTGAAAAGTAATTTACCCCCATATAATTTGATGTTTGCTTACTCCTGAAGAGTTCGTCAAAATATTCTTTTGTGGGTAGTCCCCATGTATCAGTTTCTTTATATACTCGTTGAACTCCAATAGGGCTTATTTTTCTACCATAAAATTTTCTTTTTCTGGCCCACTAAAATATGGCGGGTCTACTATCGCTATATCGAAATAGTCATCAGGATAATTTTTAAATATTTCATACAATCGTCATTTTATAAATTTTTGCTCCATTCAATTACTCCTAACCCCTACTCCATTTCTCTCTGCTAGTTCTTTTTGTTTGCTCTGCTTGTTCTCGGTATAACTCAAATAAGCGTTGCTCTAGTTTGTCATTTTTTTATTTTTAGTTCTTCATTTTCTTTTTTAAAAAGAAATGAGCCACTACCATAAGTATTGTTTCTAATACTATTCCAATAAAAGAATAGTGTTAAACTCAGTGTTAATTTATCTTTCATTTTCTAGCCTCCTCAACTCTGTTAAAATGTTTTAGTTGCTAATTGTTCTATTAATTTTCTTAACGTCCAAGTCAACCTCTTCAATTAATTGAGGGTTAATATCTTTGACACTTAACAAATCTTGTCAGTACTCAGCCATCTTCGTATCACTCATCAACTCAAATCACTTCACTTACCATATCTTCAATACGTTTCTTACCAAATTGTATTTTGTTCTCAATACCCAAGCCAACACTAATACAAATTCTGTTGCTATTTCTCCTCTAGCTTCCCTGCGTTGTATTCCGAATATATTCGTCCGCTGCAAGTCTGGCTACCTTCTTTTCTCCTGGTCTAGCTAGACTAAATTTATTATTTTTATCTTTTTCGCCATTTTCCTCCTATTTGTTGCACTTTCTAGTGTAACATCATCAAACACCTTATACTATAAGTTTTCCATAGCGGTTTTCACGTTACGCATATATATATATATAGTAATTTCTTTATATATATATATATATATTGATATAAAAATAAAAAATATATATAAAAATTCACTTTTTGCTGTAACAGAGTGTAACACGACTTTTAAAAACCACTCGTCCCAATACCTAGAACGTGTTACACTTTTTGAAAAAGTGTAACAAAAGTGTAACAAAGTGTAACACTATTCACCACATAAACACGACAAAGCTTGTTGTCAATGCGTTTCGTCTTGGTTCTAGGTTGAATTTGTTCTTAATCTTTCTACTGAACTGATTAATAGTTATGTTTTCGTAACCTTCTCCTAACGCAATATTCTAAATATTCCATATACACATCACCGGTTTTTAGCTTCGATAATTAAATCCCTATTCAACATTTCTAAATATTCACTGATAGGATCAATCTCACTTTTATACTCCTCAGAACCTTGTCCGTAAACTTACTTTCTGTAAATTTCCTATTCTTAAGCACTCTCTTCAACCCAGCAATACCGATATTAATTAGATATTCCATACTCTGTTCTGTTACTAATTCATCAATCACAAACGGTTTATAATTAGCATTACTACTATCAAAATACGCCTTAAATGGCACAATCACCAACCTACTTAATATCGCTAGGTGCAGTCATCTCCATCCACCCAACTTCGGTATATTGTTCGCACTGTAAATTAACTTACAATACAGCGTGAACTCAATTTATCACGGCCCTTTTGTTCAGCATTGATTTTTTCACCCGATACAATTTTCTTAAATTGTTCCGTATCATATAGTTTCTTATTCGAAATATCATCACCAATATTCGCTAATTTATTAACCATCATTACCGTAGAAAATCTATCACTTAAATGTTTAATGTCTAAAACAAGTATTTTTCGCCCCCGAGCAACTCTTTTAACATATTCAGAAACGACCTCTTACCATTTTGTTTTTGACCAGTGAGTATAAACGCTTTCCTCAACTCGTTACGTCTATAAAACGTATAACCTATCATTTCTTCGATTAACATCCTTATTCCCTTATCATGTATTGCCAAATTATCAAGGATTTCATCGGTTAACGGCGCGTAACTGCTAGGGTTATAATTCCAATCGATTTTGTTAGTATTAACTACTTCGAGTTAAAATCGCTTTAAGCTCGTCAGTAACGACGTTATATAAACCGTTCTTAAAAGCAATAATGTTCGGTGAACCCTAACTTCCATTCGTTATTAACTAAAATTCCTCTTATGTGATACCTCTTTACGTTTCACGACTTTTTAAAATTAGGCATGTACTTATCAATAACACGTTCCAACTCCAACGTCCCAAACGGTATATTCCATCTTTATAAACATGTAAATTACCGTTAATACGTTTGATATGATGTTCGCATCAAAACCTACTAAATTTGTCATAGCAATTTGCCGCCCTCATAAAATACTGTCTCAGTGAACGCCTCATCTCTAAGGATCACTTCTAACTCATTATCTTTCAAGGGTGTATCAAAAACATACTTGTTAATCAATCGTATCGTCTGTCTAACTTCTTCTTTTCCAAAAGTCGTGACTTTGTAAGGAGTGAGAATGTGCTTAAACAACGTACTATTTCGACCGTCATTTAACTTGCCTAACATCAATGCCATTCTTAATCGGCTCTAAAATTTTGAGGTAAGTAATCATAAGTTTCGCTATCCCATTCAACAAAACCGCTCCGCTCCGTCTTTTTGGGAACTTGATAAAATTCCTGCCCAACTTTAATATCAGCCTTAATCCTAACGCTAAAATTAACGTTAGTAGCATTTTCTCTCAACACTTTTTATTCTTAAATGAAGTGCTTACCCTAGTTGTTTGATAGACCTTCTAATTTAACTACAACCCTCAACTCAAAATTCATTAACTTTTCAGCGTTCTCCTCATCGTCAATGTCAACAAGGATTACATCATCTCTCAAAAACTCCGCCATAAGATTTTAGTTTTTAATTTCTTCAAAAGTCTTTAATTTTTCGCCATTCTTAAACTTATCAATCGACCCTTACCGTTCGTCTCCACGAACCCTCTATAAAGTGACTCATACTTTTTAACCCTCCTTATCGCTTCGTGTATATACCAGTCTTCGTTATAGTACTTCCCTTCCGTCGATACTTTAAACGAAAACACCCCTTTAATTGTTTGTCCGTACCAACTAGCAAATACTTTGTAATTCGGCTTAGCCAATATCTGAAATTCTCTTTCGTCTTTGCAATTATTAATAGTTTTCGCTATCATCTCGCCAGACACTAAATAACGGCGCATAGCGCGTCGGATTATACTTTCGGTATAATTACCCCCGAAGCATTCTCTAACTCTCCTACAGCCTTTATTTCGTCTCCTACAAGCAAATAATTATTAACGTCTTTCTGATATATCTTGTCATACTTTTCTAACTTCAATTTAAACCCGCTTCCACGTTCCCAACGCTCGCATATTTCTTTAATTTTGTCATAGTCGTTATACTCAACAATAATCCCGTCTGTGTTAGTTTGAACCAATGTTATATACGGTTCCAACATCTCGATTAATGACGTAATTAACAACTGACCATTAACACATATCATATTGCTCGCTCTAGGGTTGTACAAATCACTATGCGGATTTTTGAAATTACCAACAATACTCGTATCAGCTAACTTATACGGCAAACGCTCGGTTTTACCTTTAAGTTTTAAGTTCTGTTCGTGAATATACTCGGCCCTAGCTGTATTCTTGATGTTGAAATAATCAAACCTCCTCAACATTGCAGGATAGAACGTCTCAATATCAATCACTAACACCGGTCGACTACTAACATACGATTTTCTAGCGCCGTGACAACCACCGTATCCGTAAGTATGTTCAACACCAGCAATCAGTGTAGTTAGTTTCTTCGAGTAATTTTTGTTAGTTTTGAAAAAATTCGTAACATGAGGATATTTTAACAAAATGTCCATTACAGCAAAATCAAACTCATCATCACGTTTCGGTGTCCCACCAGCGCATACGCATATTACTAGCAATACTTGAATTTAAAAGATAACTAGGTAGCTTAAATTCTTTAATAAAACCGTCTTACACTTGTAAATATCGATATTTTTCAAAGAATACCTCAACTACGCTTCTAATTCCGTTTTAACATTATAGGGAGTTCATTTTGTACTGAATATTGTACTTATCTTTACAGTCATAAACCATAACGACTTTCTTAAAATATTCAACTGGTCGTACGTGATCCATAATTCTGACTTGTTACGATTGATATATGTCTAAATCAGCGTTATTATCGATTATTAAATTTCGTTTCGTATTAAAATCAGCAATATGTGCATGTACATAATAAAAATCATAATTAACCTCCTAAGAGGTCGAGGGCGTTAACCCTCGAACACTTCTAAAATTTTATAAATGTCATAACCGTTTTTGTTTTTGAATATTTCCAACACATATTCAAGGTTGTTTTTCATCGATGTATTCTTTAATTCTGTCGATAACTTCCGCATATTGTTGATAACTATAAAACACAACATCAACACCCTCTGTTAAACTTTTCTAAAAATGATTTGATAATACCAATTTTTGACCAGTATCAACTAGTTGGTTGTGGAATATTTTACTTCCCTGCTATACTTTCCGTCTAACACCGTGTACCATATTTTTAATCATGGAGCGTCAGTCTTACTCATTCCAAGTTCTAACTTATCAACTCGAACCTCATATTCTCCATGCGGTACGTCCTTAAACTCTCCATTCTCTGAATTAACCGTCTTCTCTAAGTCCTTCTAAATCTACTTGTTTGTCATATTTACTAAAATCTATCATTATTATTCTCCTCTTTTTCTTCTTCTAGTTTTGGTTTTTCTTCTTCTTCAGTGAACGGGTTAACTACTTCGTTTCCTCATCATCCGTTAATGTAAATAGGTCATCTTCTTTAGTCTTACGTCTACGTTTTGGTTTTTCTTCTTCAACCTTGAACGGTTTCTTCTTCAATAGTGTCTGGTATGCTTGTGTCTGGCACACTCGTATCTGGCGGTGTAGTTTCTTTCACTACTTCACTTTTAACTACCTCTTTTACTTTTTTACCCCTTCTTGTGCCTCAACAAGCGCCTCTTTAAACTCATCAATATCTAAGTTAATAAGATCACGTTTGAAATTAAATCGACCTCCGCCGAATGCGTTTCTAACTTTTTAAGCTGATGTTCCTTACCCCCTCATCATCAACGAACGCTCTTACAGTCAAATCAACAGTCCCGCTCAACACGTTAGCGGTCTTACTGTCAATGTTTGGCTCGAATGTTGTTCTTACATTACCATTTTTCAGCTTAATTTCTTCACGTTTCTCTTTCGAAATGTAAACAATTCTATATCCCAAACTCTTCAAACGTTTAATCATTATTAAATTCAGAAGTGACAATCTGTCAACCTTTCCCAAATCCACCGTCCGACTCATGCTCCCAGTCGTATTTGTTAAATATATACGTTCTACACAATTCTCTTAAATCCTCTACTAAGTCAACAGCAACAGTTTCGAAAGTATTTTCTTGTGTTTCTAAACTGTCAATCAATTCTAAGAATGTCTCCCAGCCGAATTTCGTCTTCAGCATACGGCCTCTTTTGTCTTTTTCATCTCGAATTGTTACAAACGGACTTTCCGTATTATCCGTGTTCCCATCAGTATTTATGAATAACACATTGTCAAACTTATCTACAAAAGTTGATTTCCCAACGTAACTGTCAGCATCAGATCCACATGTCTGGCTTTGTATCGATAACTCTTTCTCTCTTAATATTCTTTGGTAATTCAAACATATAATTTTCTCCTTTTTCTAAATTTCTACAGTAATCGCAATATTGATTTTTGCAATATGGAAACATACCGCTGAAATTTGTATTTTTGTATTTTTGTTATTTTTGAAAAATTCCTCAACCTTGACCGCGTCATAATCAACATATTTAACGTATAGCTGTTCCAACGTAGCGACTATACGCTTTCTAAAATTGAACAATTCTTCTAGTTTCTTTTGTCTAATGAACGTCTTAGGCACGAATATATAACCAAGACTTTTACTGACTTTTTAAAAAATTTTCTCGTAATAATACTTGTAAATATGTAACTGTCTTGATTTTTAAATAGTGTTCTTCATTATTGGAATATTTGAAATCATATAAACTAACACTGCCATCTTTATTGTGGATTACTAGGTCGATGTAACCTACAAAATCATCTGTCTTTAACTCGACTTCATATTCACATTTAAAGGCGCTTAACTTACGTTTCCTCGGTCAACTTGTAAATCCAACTTAATCAACTCGTTGATATGTTTTGTCAGAAATTTTTCGGAAAAACTATCGCAATAAATTTGTTCGTAGTCCTCACCCTCAACCCCTTTGTGTAACGCTGTACCGATGATTAACGGGTTATCCGCGTCTAAATTCGGTATTAAATCAATACCGAAAATATATTTAAACTGGAATGCTAATTTACACTTTTTCAAATAATTCAACTCTTGAATGGCTGTAAATCATAAGCGACTAATGTATTTAATTAGATCATGTGTTCCGTCCAGAACATCTCTAATTAATTTGTCCTTTTGTTCTTTAATTCTTTCTTCAAATCTTTCTCCGGAAATTTTATCAATCACAAAATTTTCTGGTGAAAAACAATCTTCAGAATATTCATAAAAATAACGCTATTTAGTAAGCCATATCTAGTTTGAACAGTTACTAAATCGCCTTTTTAAATTTTTAATGTCAGTCAAAATATGTATTTCTTGTTCAATCTGCTGTTTGCCTTAATTCTAACGACCGTTTTTCGTATATAATCCCTCCACTAATTTTTAAAATTTTTCAATCCACTAGAGCTAAAGTACCATCGCGATACCGCCCGCTTGTCTTATTTGTTCTATTTTAACTTTCAACTCACTAGGTTTCCCGGTTTCACGCTTGACTTCAATTCCTAGAAATATCCATTGCAACAGCTAGAATGTCCGAGTGTACCTTTAGCGCCAAGAACTCTGGGTTGTATTTTATGAACCACGCACCTTGCTCTTTTTAAATATTTTTAACTTTGTTTTCAAATTGTTTTTCTGACTGCATTGTTGTTACTGCTCCAATAATTATTTCAATGTAATTCTAAACTTTCAGCACGTTTTGTAACTTTTTGGATAATCTTCTAATAATTCAGCATAAGAAACAGGTTCTTTCTTTTGAAACTCTTTTAAGTCAATAGATACAGTTTCACTAGGTTAGTTACCCATAATTTTAATAAAATCATTATCGATTGATTTTATTCGGCTTCTAACATGGCATCTAATAATTTACCGCTGACTGCTCGATATTTCATCTAAATATTTTCGTTTCTTTCTATGTCTCTTACTTGATTAAATAAATCTCAGGTTACGTTCTTGAAATTCTTGTATTGAATAACTCATTTGTATAATCTCTCCTCTCTCCTACATATATATCTTCTTCGATTGAATTCCTCAACTTTAAATCTATAATAGAAGCACGGTCTCTCTTGACCTATCCTGTGTATTCTTTTGATTGCTTGCATATAGTCTTCGCATTTCTCAGTTTGGGCTATAAAAATCAAGTGGTTAGCTTTTTGCATATTATGTCCTTTTTGCTCTGGCGATATTGCATAGGTGTTATCGAGTTATTACAGCACTCATAATTTACCTTGTCAACTAACATCGCCGTTAACGTACACGACAACGTCCTATCTTTTGGAATGCAATTTTTAATGCTCTTTAATTCATCTTTAAAATTGTAAAAATATAATTAATCTACCCTCTGTCGAGTTGATTAAATCCTTTAATTTTTCTTGCTTATATTTGTTGTGAATAGCAGCAATTTGACAGAGGTGTAGTCTTTGTTTAAGTTGTATATCTCCAATATATTCAACGTCTTTCAATTCCAACACTGAATGCTTTTCAAAGTGACTTATATTCTTTTTGTGTTTTTATTTTTCACGTCAATAAAAATTTTTGTTCTGGTAATCAAACACCTCTTCCGTCTTCATAACACGCACCCATACTCACGCATTTTTCTTTTTAATCGTTCTACATTTTTGTAAGGCTCTTTTTGTCTAATTTGTAAAACACTCTTCAAAAACGTCTCTCTAAACTTCGGTTTTCAAAAATTGATTGTAAAATACATTTTCTTTAATATTCAACCCTAGCAAATTTAGTGAACCCACAATTTTTCGTACTTTCCTTGTAGGAGTACCTGATAATAAAATCAGATTTTTAAATTTTAATTTCTGAACCAGTTTAGAAATGTTAGTCTTGCTATTCCCTAATACTGAACTTTCATCAACTATTAACGTGAAGTTTTCCAAATTTTAAAAAGATCCTTATATTTAGGTCTGTACGTTTTTCATAATTGATAACAGCGACTTTCGGTTGTCCATATTCTAAATTGCGATACTAATTTTTCATTTTTAATTTAAAAACTTTATAATCGTAAAATTTCTCCAAAATATTCAACAATCATCAACTTTTTGAATTTTGTAAATAACAAGAATATCATTATTAAACATTTTCACTTGTTCATGATACGAATGATTACCGAGCCCCATGTCAAGATAGTAAGCAACACGTTCTCTATTATTAGCTTGTTTTAATCGCTCGTTCTTGGTGCGGGTGCAATTTTACTTTGAAGTTTACATCACTCTCGCTTTTTCTTAAGAGTTAAAAGTTTGTTCCTTATTCTTCTGTCGGATATTTTAGCAACAATAAACTTTTCGGGTTTAAAATCAGTTTTCACATATCGTTCCAAATATAGCGATTTGTAAACCATTGCTAACAACTAGCACTGTATCTCCATTTAAAAGATCTTCGTGGTCGGTGTAAAAAATAATAACTAAAAGGCTTAATTTTCCAAAGTCCTTTTTAATTCTAACTTCCTCTCATCATCCGTACTTCCAAATCCACCATTTCTAGTGTCGTTCTTAATTCTAACGCCGTGTGTAACTGTTAAGACTTTGTTAAATATCCCTTAGTGCTATTCTAGTGCCTTTTTCAATAGTGATATGCTCGTTAGTTAAATTAGTAAACTCTATCATTATATGCCCTTCGTGGATTATTGTAATAATCCGCGTCTACAATTCCGACCCGTTTACTCATTAACAATCCCATATTAACTGGAATACTACTTCAGCGAAAATTTGTAAATATTCATCATCTTGCATGAATGCCTTAACTCCAGATTGGCACTAACGTTGCTTGTCCTTTAAATCTAAAGAGCTGGGGATTAAAATATCCGAACTTGCTATAAAATCCACCCCAGCACTATGGTTGTGAGATTTGATGATGATTCTCCGTTCATTCCTTCTATTAATTCAAATCTCTCATTTCTTCCTCCTATTCAAAAATGTTTCTCAAATCGTTTATCAAACCCAACCCACATTGAACCTGTTGCCAACAAATACCCTGCGAATAGTTGTTTCAAACTCAAATTTAGTCATTATTAATGCACATAGGAAAATTATTGTAAAAGTCAATAGATGAGATTAAGTGTTCTGAAGTGTTTAATCATTGTTTTATGCTCCTTGGCCGTTGAATTTTTCTTTTCGGAATTATCATCTGTATGTAATCTAAATTTACATATTGAATAGTCGATTTATCGGTAGTAATTTTACAAAACTATTCGATATTTTCGGCTATTTCTTTTGGAACTTCATTTGATAGATGCAATCTTCTATAGTGTATCATCTAAAGAATTAATATTTTCAATTTATGCTCCCTTTCTTTGCCTTTTCCTTCTTGTTCAGCAACTGGGGAATTGATATAATTGTAAATTCTGACTTTGTTGTAAGGATTAAGTTTGTATTCTTGGTCCCTTGCATATATTCGTGGAAATTGTCTAGACTCTAACTCCAACATATATTATTAAACTTCCCTTTGTCTGTATCAAGTTCAGAAATTTCCGTAAGTCATCTCTGCTTAACCAGTCTTTAGGATAACTTGTCTTCATAAGCGTTGAACATATTAATCACTCCTTTTCTTTTAATTTAGTTCTCTTTCAGGAACGTCTAGCAAAATATCTTTCTCTGAATAACCTAGTATGGTTATCATTTTTAAAACACTCATCTACTCCTATGTCTACTAAACCGAGTTCACGTTTTGCATATGGTGTTCTAGAAGTCCAACCCATTTAAAAAGCCATATCCTCTTGAGAAAGACCTTTCGCAATTCTTTCAACTTTTAATCTCGTTATGTCTAATCTCATATTATCCTCCTTTCTAATCATCATTCTAAAGGAACAACCAATAATAACATCATCGTTCTGTCAACACTTTTTCTAAAAATATTAAAATGTATCGAAAAGGTATCACTTGTATTCAAAAGAACAATGATATAATAAGATAAATGGAGGTGATTCAAATGAAAAATAATAAAAGAGATTTGAAACAGTAAAACAATTACTAGTGAACATGTCAGTGGCGAATTGTCGTCGGGTCGGGGACAGCAAAATCGCTGTTCTAGATATTTTATGGAACAAAGTACCTCTGGGGTGTAGTTTGCAGCATTCTACCATCTCATAGGGGTCGAACCTGAATGCGAGGCATTAAAATCCCAGTCTCGGACAGTACCTGTGAATTCTATATTTGGAAAGTATAATCGACTATGAAGAATACCCGTCCTGGAAAATCAAGGTCGGCTTGAAAATAAAGGTGATAGATATGTACCCAACATTTAGAAAATGGTGATGTCGTTATTGTGAGAAAGCAAAGCACGGCAGACAACGGAGATACAGTTATTGTTATGGTAAATGGAGATGATGCAACGTGCAAAAGATATGAACGTTCTGATGACGAATAATGCTTATACCTAATAATAATGCTTACGCTCCGCATTCTATACTATATGAGAGATTGAAACATTACCTTTAACAATAATTGAGGCAAAGTTGTAGAAAATTAAGACGAAAATTTTAGATAGCTAACCTTAGCTAACCATTAAGGTTACCACCACAAAATTTAAAAGGAGAATTACAATGGAAAAGCAGGCTATTATTAGTTTAATATAACTGGTTCAATAACATTGACTGAGTGTTCTTCAAAAACAGAGAATAAAGAAGAGACAAAAAGAACAAAAAGAAGAGCAAAAAGAGAAATTAACTGTTGAGAATATTAAATATGAAAATAGAAAGATCCAAATATAAAAATCACATAAGTTCTGAGAATAACTCAAATTAAATTCTCAAGAATGGTCTGGATTGACAGATGAGAAGATTAATAATTTCATCAAAGCATGGGAAGAAAAAGATGACTATCATCAAAAATTTCTAATAATATACAACGAGTACAAAAAGCAATAATATCTGCAGGAACAAACGAATCTATCAACTTCAGACCTTTTGAAATAAATGTATCTCAAAAGAAAGATTTGATGTTTCAACTCCAACAAACAGTATGTATTTATGGGATGAAAAGAAAAAGCATATATCCACGTGGAATCTAAAGAAAAATTAAATTTAAAAATAACTGTGTTGCAGATTGCAATACAAAAACTCCCTACCCCCACCAAGAGTTAGAGGTTACTATAAGATGTGTATTCCACACTACAATTATAACACACATCTTATCAATTTCAAAAGAAAGGATGTGTATTTAATGTATAAAGAATTGACAAAACAAGGAAACTATAAATACGTCCAGACCTATAAAGGTCTTTGACGGTAAAACAAAGCGTATTTCAGTAGTCAAACCGAACAAAACGCGTGCTACTGAAAAGGAAGCATACGAAGAGTTACAAGAAAAATTAACAAGATACTTAATCCTGAAATAAAGTATGAAAAATTAGGATATTATAAAAAGAAAAAATTTTTGGGTTAAAAATCTTCATTAGCTGAAGGATCTTATAGAATGTATTCAACATATATTAGAAAGTTAAATGATGATGAAAAATAGAAGAAATAACAAAAATAAAAATATGATGCTAATTGAGTTTGAGAAACAATATTTCTCCGAGGCGATAAAAATTCATGGTAAGATTATTTAATAATTTTAAATTCATAAAAATATTACATCCCAACTTTTGATATTCACTTGGAGTTTAGATTGTCTAAAGAAGAAAAAGCAAAAAGAATTTTCAGAAAATAAAATATTTGAAAGCGAAGAGATTCCTAAAATTTTGCTAGAATTAAAAAATAATAAAGTAAAAGTATAGCTATAATCCAGTTACACAGGTCTAAGAATGGGAGAAGTATTAGCTCTAACTCCTGCGGATGTTGATTTTAAAAATAAAACAATAACAGTAAATAAGACAAAATTACAGAATGGAAAAATTTCGCACTTTCTAAAACCATCAGTAGTATAAGAACTATTGAGGTGTCAGACTACGTTTACAAATTCTGTATGATTTTATTTCAAACTATGATTTTATTTTTAAAATTTGTTCTAACACAATTATTAATCATCTCGGTAAATTAAACATCACCTCGCATATATTTAGACATTCACGTAGCATTACTTATTGAAATAGGGGTCCCAATTAAAGTAATATCAGAAAGACTTGGTCATTCAGACACCTCAATAACCCTTAGTATTTCACATGTCACCGAAAAATGAAAGTGGACTTGAGATCTAAGTTAAAAGACCTTTCCCCATTTGTTCTAACAATAAAATAATTAAAAATAAACGCTATTAAATCAACTCTTAATAGCGTAAATATACTTAAACAATTATAATAGAAATTAATCTCTAAGTAAAATATTTTCAAATTACTCTTACAATAAATCTATGGTTATGATATAATCTAATTACACATTACGAAAGGAGATAGAAATGGCTATTATCATTTCTGATACAATATATGATAAAATTAATTGCCAGCGATATGGATGGAACACTGCTAGATAATGAACATAGAATTTCTCAAAAAATATTGACTTTGATATACCTACGCTCAAAAATAATATTGTGTTTATAGTCGCTACGGGGCGCGCTTACTATGAGGCTCTTCCTTCATTAAATGAAAATATAGATTGTGATGTCATTGGTTTTAATGGTGGTATAGTTTATGATAAAAATGGTAACCTTATTAGTATAACTCAATCATTACTAAAGGTTTATACTACACTACATCTGTACTAAAAGCTTAGATATAAACTTTTCAAACATCATACACAGTACTATTTATACAAACGGTATAGAGACTGATATTCAAGGTTATGCTGATTTAATTAGGCTACAGTCAAACCCTAACATCAGTATCTACGAAAGGTAGCGGATGAAAAACTAAAAAGCAGGCCACGTTACTGAAGTAGATGATGATTGATTCTTCAATAAAAGATAACCCACTATTAAAGTTATAGAGATTTCTAACGACTTAGAAAAACTAGCAAAAATTATTAGTAGATAATACAAATATAACTGCTAACCTCATCTGGGCCAAACAACATAGAAATTATGGATAAAAATGCTACAAAAGGCATGCTCTTAAACAAATATCTAGAGATATACAATATACCACTCGATATATATACTTGCTATGAGCGATAATCTTAACGATGAACCAATGCTTAAACTAGTAAAAATATAGCGTTGCCATGGAGAATGCGTTCCTGAATTATATCAAGATATATTACGGATAAACCCTAAAATTTCAGAAAAGTGGTGTTGCTGATACAGTAACAAAATTCTACAAGAAGAAAATCCACATCTTCATAAAGACATAAATAAAAATTAGTTGAAGCTGCTATTGAGTGCACTAAGTTTGCTTATCGTTCACTATTCTAACTTTAAAGTTGGGGCTGCTATCTTAGCTGATAATGGAAAAATATACACAGGTTGTAATATAGAAAAATGCTAGTTACTCGCCCTACTAACTGTGCTGGAGCGTACAGCTATATTCAAAAGCAGTAAGTGAAGGTGTGACAAAAATTCAAAGAAAAATAGCAGTAGTAGGTGGCCCAAATGGTAATCTAGAAAATTACTGCCCACCATGTGGGTATGTCGTCAAGTAATAGCTGGAATTCGCTGATGATGACTCGAGCTAATACTGGTGAACTAACAAATTCATATGAGTTTACAATTTCTTTGAAGAAGTACTTCCACTAGCTTTACTGCAAAAGAACGCAATAAATGGAAAAAGCTGAACATAGAAAGTTATGTTCCAGGTTTTTACTATCATAATACGCCAAAATTATTGAGCTTTTCAAGTCAAGATGACCGTGCAGGATTCGAGCGTGTTACCGCCGTGAAAGGGCGGTGTCTTAACTCACTGACCAACGGTAAAAATATAAAAAGGCTGTTAAGCCTTTTATATAATAAATAAAGCCATGAAGGACTCGAACCTTCGACCCGTTGATTAAAAAGTCAAATGCTCTACCAACTGAGCTAATGGCTCATGGCTGGGATACATGGATTCGAACCGGGGAATGACGGAGTCAAAGTCCGTTGCCTTACGCTTGGCTATATCCCAATGTTATAAAGAATGGTGGGAAGAGTGGATTCGAACCACTGAACCCTAAGAGCGGATTTTACAGTCCGCCGCGTTTAGCCTCTTCGCTATCTTCCCGACTATTAAAAATGGTGGAGGTTAACGGGATCAGACCGCTGACCCCTTGCTTGTAAAACAAGTGCTCTCCAGCTGAGCTAAACCTCCGTTCAAATGGTGACCCGTACGGATTCGAACCCGTGTTACCGCCGTGAAAGGGCGGTGTCTTAACTTTCCCCGACCAACGGGCATGGCTCCACAGGCGGGACTCGAACCTGCGACCCTCTGATTAACAGTCAGATGCTACTACCAGCTGAGCTACTGTGGAATAATAAGTCTAAAGCATTTGCTAAAAGACTTCAAAAGCCTGGCAACGTTCTAGTCTCGCAGGGGCGTAAACCCAACTTCATTCGACGCTAAAGAGCTTAACTTCTGTGTTCGGTATGGGTACAGGTGTGTCCTCTTCGCTATCGCCACCAGACGAAAACTTCAGCCATATATTATATCATCTTTTTCTTTGCTTGTCAACTTAAATTTCTTCAGAACTTCACTTGATTAAGTCCTCGACCTATTAGTTTTTAGTCAGCTACATGTGTTACCACACTTGCACTCCTAACCTATTCTCCTTGTCAGTCTTCAAGGGGTCTTACCTATCCGTGGGAAATCTCATCTCGAGGGGCTTCATGCTTAGATGCTTTCAGCTCTTATCCCTTCCGTATTTAGCTACCCAGCTATGCCACTGGCGTGACAACTGGTACACCATTGATACGTCCATCCCGGTCCTCTCGTCTGAGACAGCTCCTCTCAAATTTCCTACGCCCACGACGGATGGGGACCGAACTGTCTCCGACGTTCTGAACCCAGCTCGCGTACCGCTTTAATGGGCGAACGGCCAACCCTTGAGACCGACTACAGCGCCCGAGGATGCGATGAGCCGACATCGAATTGCCAGACCTCCCCATCGATGTGGACTCTTGGGGAGATAGCCTGTTATCCCCAGGGTAGCTTTTATCCGTTGAGCGATGGCCCTTCCATGCGGAACCACCGGATCACTAAGTCCTGCTTTCGCACCTGCTCGACTTGTAAGTCTCACAGTCAAGCTCCCTTGTGCCTTTTACACTCTGCAAATGATTTCCAACCATTCTGAGGGGAACCTTTGAACGCCTCCGTTACTCTTTGGGAGGCGACCGCCCCGATCAAACTGCCCACCTGACTACTGTCTCCCGGTCTTTCGCCGAGGGTTAGAATTTCAATACAGCAAGGGTAGTATCCCAACAGCGCCTCCTCATACACTGGCGTGCATGATTCTTGAGGCTCCTACCATCCTGTGCATACTGCATCAAAATTCAATATCAAGCTACAGTAAAGCTCCTGGGGTCTTTCCGTCCTGTCGCGGGTAACACTGCATCTTCACAGGGTACTATGATTTTCACCGAGTCCATCGTTGAGACAGTGCCCAAATCGTTACGCCTTTCGTGCGGGTCGGACTTACCCGACAAGGAATTTCGCTACCTTAGGACCGTTATGAGTTACGGCCGCCGTTTACTGGGGCTTCAATTCGCCTTCGAGTTACCTCTAAGCACTCTCTTAACCTTCCAGCACCAGGCAGGCGTCAGCCCCTATACTTCACCTTTCGGTTTTGCAGAGACCTGTGTTTTTGTTAAACAGTCGCTTGGGCCTATTCACTGCAGCCTACTCTCGTAGGCACCCCTTCTCCCAAGTTACGGGGTCATTTGCCGAGTTCATAACGATGGTTCTCTCGCTCACTGCTAAATTCTCTTCCCAACTACCTGTGTCGGTTTGCAGTGCAGGCACCTCTTATCTCGATAGCGGCTTTTTCTTGAGAGTTTGGCTTCATTGACTTCGCTACTTTAATTTCGCTCCCCATCACGCTTCAGTCTTACCAGCAGCGGATTTGCCTACTACTCAACCTTTGTGCTTGAGACGTCCCTATTCCATCAGGACGATCAATTAGCCTCCTCTGTCCCCACTTCTCTCAATCGATATTTGGTGAGTGCAGAATTTCTACCTGTTGTCCATCAGCTTTCACCTGTCAGCTTCACCTTAGGTCCCGACTTACCCAGAGCGGACGAGCCTTCCTCTGAAACCTTAGTCTTTCGGTGGATAGGGATTCTCACCTATCTTTCCTACTCACACCGGCATTCTCACTTAACCTCTCCACCTCGCCTTCCAGCTCTAGCTTCTATGATGTTAGAACGCTCTCCTACCATATAACATTGAGTTATATCCGCAGCTTCAGTTGTGTTTAGCCTCGGTACATTTTTCGGCGCGATGTCACTCGACCAGTGAGCTAGTACGCACTCTTTTAAATGGTGGCTGCTTCTAAGCCAACATCTGGTTATCTGTGCATCATCATCCTTTTCCTTAACACTCAATTTGGGACCTTAGCTGCTTGGTCTGGGCTGTTTCCCCTTTCGACTACGAACCTTATCACCCGCAGTCTGACTCCCGGTGATATTTATCTGGCATTCGGAGTTTGTCTGAATTCGGTAACCAGGATGGGCCCCTAGTCAAACAGTGCTCTGCCTCCAGTAAACTCCCGACTGAGGCTAGCCCTAAAAGCTATTTCGGAGAGAACCAGCTATTTCCAGTTCGATTGGAATTTCTCCGCTACCCACAGCTCATCCAAACACTTTTCCAACGTGTCCTGGTTCGGTCCTCCATTCAGTGTTACCTAAACTTCAACCTGGCCATGGGTAGAATCACTTGGTTTCGGGTCTACTCCATCACCTAGCTTTCGCCTATAAGACTCGCTTTCGCTTCGGCTCCATGTCTTCCACTAACCTCGCATGATAAAGTAACTCGATGGTTCATTCTACAAAAGGCACGCCATCACCCCTAAAGGGCTCTGACTACTTGTAAGCACACGGTTTCAGGTTCTCTTTCCTCCCTCGGGTTCTCTTTCCCTCACGGTACTGGTTCACTATCGGTCACTAGGTAGTATTTAGCCTTACCAGATGGTCCTGGTGGAATTCCGACAGAATTCCTCGTGTTCCGCCAGTACTCAGGTGCTCTCTCCGCCAACTTAGCATTTCGTATACAGGACTTTTTACCTTCTACGGTCTATCTTTCCAGAAATTGGTTCTACTATACTTCGTCATACGCTTTTCTGAGAGTCCTACAGCCCCAATATGCATGCACATTGGTTTTGGGCTCTTTCCCTTTCGCTCGCCGCTACTTGGGAAATCGATTTTTCTCTTCCTGCTAGGTACTTAGATGTTCAGTTCCTGCGTTACCTCCTTTCGCGTACCGCCCTTTTAAAAAGCGGTGGGTTCCCCATTCGGATATCTGCAGATCTTGCTTACCACGGCTCCCGTAGCATTTCGTCGTTTGTCACGTCCTTCTTCGGCTCTAGTGCAGGCATCCTCCGTGCGCCCTTTACTGCCAATCGTGTGTAGCTTTTACGCTTCGTTCTTCTTCCTTGAACTCTTGTGAATAAGTTTTTTCAACTTACCCTACTTTTTCTCGGTTTTTGTAAATCTGTTTTCTTTACTTATAGAAGTATCTTTTGATCTAATATATATATTCAGTTTTCATTGTGCTGGAGTATTCCTTGAACACTCAAAAGCTAAACAATTATCAACGTATTCCTTATCCTTAGAAAGGAGGTGATCAGCCGCACCTTCCGATACGGCTACCTTGATTACGACTTCACCCCAATCATCTGTCCCACTCGTGACCGGCTCCTCGCTTATAGGTTGAGCCACCGTCTTCGGGTGGTACAAACTCTCGTGGTGTGACGGGCGGTGTGTACAGAGACCCGGGAACGTATTCACCGCGACATTCTGATTCGCGATTACTAGCGATTCCAGCTTCATGTAGTCGAGTTGCAGACTACAATCCGAACTGAGAATAGTTTTATGAGGTTGGCTGACTCTCGCGAGCTCGCTTCTCTTTGTTCCTATCCATTGTAGCACGTGTGTAGCCCAAGTCATAAGGGGCATGATGATTTGACGTCATCCCCACCTTCCTCCAGTTTATCACTGGCAGTCTATCTAGAGTCCCCATCTTACTGCTGGCAACTAGATATAAGGGTTGCGCGCTCGTTGCAGGACTGCTTCAACATCTCACGACACGAGCTGACGACAACCATGCACCACCTGTATCTGTGTGTATCATAGGTCAGAACAACAAAGTCTCTTGTGTCCTCACAGTATGTCAAGACTTGGTAAAGGTTCTTCGCGTTGCTTCGAATTAAACCACATGCTCCACCGCTTGTGCGGGTCCCCGTCAATTCCTTTGAGTTTCAACCTTGCGGTCTCGTACTCCCCAGGCAGGTGCTAGCGCGTTAGCTGCAGCACTGATCTCTATGGAGACCAACACTTGAGCACTCATCGTTTACGGCGTGGACTACCAGGGTATCTAATCCTGTTTGCTCCCCACGCTTTCGCGCCTCATGTCGGTTACAGGCTAGCCGCCTTCGCCACTGGTGTTCCTCCTAATCTCTACGCATTTCACCCTCGCTACATAGGAATTCACTTTTTCTCTCCTGCACTCCGGTTTAACAGTTTCCAATGACCCTCCACGGTTGAGCCGTGGGCTTTCTATCAGACTTATTAAACCACCTGCGCGCTTACGCCCAATAATTCCGGACAACGCTTGCCACCTACGTATTACCGCGGCTGCTGGCACGTGGTTAGCCCGTGGCTTTCTGGTTGAGGTACCGTCTCGTACAGTATAGTTACTACATCCATTCTTCCCTAACAACGAGCTTTACGAACCGAAAATCCTTCTTCACTCACGCGGCGTTGCTCCGTCAGGCTTTCGCCCATGCGGAAGATTCCCTACTGCTGCTCCCGTGAGTCTGGGCCGATGTCTCAGTCCCAGTGTGGCCCGATCACCCTCTCAGGTCGGCTATGCATCGTCGCTATGGTGGGCGCTGACCCCACCAACTAGCTAATGCACCGCAAAGCCATCTCATAGTGTTAGCTATAGCCAACTTTTTAAATATCTCTCATGCGAGATACTGTTTATCCGGTATTAGCTATCGTTTCCCAATAGTTGTCCCAGTCTATCGAGGCGAGGTTCTTTTACGTGTTACTCACCCGTTCGCCGCTAAGTTTTTCTAGTGCGCAGCAAAAAACTTCGCTCGACTTTCATGTATTAGGGCACGCCGCCAGCGTTCGTCCTGAGCCAGGATCAAACTCTCCAAATAAATTTGTTAGCTTGAGTTAGCTCTTTAAAAAGTTTTATAGTTTCTTTTTCAAAACTGTCCTTTTTGGAATTAACGTTGACTTAATTCGTTTTAGTTTTTCAATGTTCAAGTTTGTTGCGTTAGCAACTTTTTATATCTTATCATTTTTGTGTCAATAGTTTTAACTTTTTATAACTTCTTTTAAAAATGACTTCAGTCTTTCTCAAGACTTTTTATTCTATCATCTACTTTTCCCTTTGTCAAAGGTGGTTTCTTCTTTTTCTTAACATTTACTTAATTAAAATTAACGATTGTTCGACTTTTTAAACACTGATTTTTGAAAGTCTTTTCAATTATTTCCCAAAAATAGAAAGAAAAAGCAGGTAAAATATTCTTCTATCCTACCTACTTTCTATAAACTTTTTATCATTATTTTTCTTAATAATGCAATATTAAGTTCTAATAATTGTTCTAAGTCTACTGGTGATGGAGCTTGAGTCATTGGATCTGCAGCCGCTGCTGTTTTAGGGAACGCAATAGTATCTCGTAAATTATCACGACCTGCAAGTAACATTACAAATCTATCTAATCCTATTCACACCCTCCATGTAGGGTGAACTCCATATTCAAAGGCATCTAATAAGAAACCAAATTGAGATTTCGCTTCTTCTTCACTAAATCCTAACGCTTTAAACATTGATGATTGAACGTCTTTATCGTAAATACGGATACTTCCTCCCCCAAGTTCATAGCCATTTAAAGACTATATCATATGCTTGGGCATAAAGCTTTTTTCTGGGGCAGTTTCTAATAATTCCACATCTTCTATTTTCGGCATTGTAAATGGATGATGAGCTGCACTATTTTCACGCTCTTCATCATATTCTAATAAAGGCCAATTCACAACCCATAGGTAATTATATTTATCTTTATCAATTAAATCTAAATCTGCTGCAAAGTTTTTGACGTAATGCTCCTAAAGATGCGTAACATACTTTTGCTATCTGCTGCAAATAGAATAATATCTCTACCTCCAGCATCAACACGTGCGACTAATTCTTGAGCGACTTCGTCAGTAAAGAATTTTGCAATCGCTCCATTTAATCCTTCTTCTGTTACTTTTCACCCAAGCTAATCCTTTAGCGCCATAGTTAGCTATATGTTACCTAATGCATCTATATCTTTTCGTGAATACTGTTCAGCACATCCTTTGCAACAATACACTTAACAGCTCCACCTTGTTCACTGCATTAGAGAATACTTTGAAGTCTAAGTTTTAACTAAATCACTAACATCTTTTTAACTCCATTCCAAAAACGAGTATCTGGTTTGTCGCTACCAAATCTTTCCATAGCTTCTTCGTAATCTAGTCTTGGGAATGGTGTTACAACATCAATTCCTTTTACTTCTTTCATAACATATGCTATAAGGCCTTTCAATCATAGTAAGAATTTCTTCGCGACATAAAACTCATTTCCATATCAATTTGAGTAAAGTCTGGTTTGTCTATCAGCACGTAAATCTTCATCACGGAAACGACGAGCAACTTGATAGTCTGTCAAATCCCTGCTACCATTAATAATTGCTTAAATAATTGTGGTGATTGTGGTAAAGCGTAAAACTCGCCTGGATGAACCTACTTGGTACAAGATAGTCACGCGCTCCCTCAGGAGTAGATTTTGTTAAAATAGGTGTTTCGACATCAACAAACATATTGTTATCTAAATAGTCTCTTGTTGCTAGTAATTTTTGAACGTAAGTGTAATACTTCAACAAGTTCCGTTCTTCTTAAATCTAAGTAACGATATTTTCAGACGTAACTCTTCACTGAGATAATGAAGCATCATCTAGTACGAATGGTAGAGTTTTTGCTTTTGATAATATTTCTAATTTATCAGCAATAATTTCTACTTTACCAGTTGCATTTTTATCATTTACTGCATTTTCATTTCTTATACAACTTCTCCTTCAATAGAAATAACAAATTCATTTCTTAGTGTAGAAGCAAGTTCATGTAATTCATTATCACCAGAAAAGACACATTGTACTACACCCATTCTATCTCTTACATCTATAAAAATTAAATTACCCAGGTCACGTCTTTTTACTTTCACCCAACCTTTTACTACTACTTTCTTCCCAACATATTTTTCATCAATGCGCCCTGCATATTCTGTTCTTCCGTATGCACTCATTACTTTTCTCCTCTCAACTTTTCTTCTAAATATTTTCAATATTTTTCTCTTTTTCACAGTTTCTTGATTAAATGACTCCATATCTTTTACAACATATTCACCATTTTCTAATTCACTTTCTCCTATTATTATGAAAAGTTTCGCTTTTATAACGATCAGCAATCTTCATCTGTGCTTTCATTTTCTTATCGAAATAATCATTTTGAGCTTTGTATCCTGCTAAGCGCAAATCATTCGTAAGTTTTACCGCTACATCTCCAGCTTTTTCCCATTGACACAACAAATAAATCAATTGTATCATCGATAGGAAGTGTGATGTTCTCACTCTCTAACGCAAGCAATAATCTTTCTATACTTAAAGCAAACCCGATACCTTTTTATCTTCCGGCCCTTCTAGTAATTTTACTAAACCATTATATCGACCACCACCGCAAAAGAGTTTTTAATTCTACTTCTGGGTTATCTATCGCATAATCTCAAATGCTGTATGAGTATAGTAATCCAGACACGAACTAAATTATGATCTATCTCGTACTTGACACCTAGCGCATCTAAATGTCTAAGTGCTTCTGCAAAAATACGCTTTTGATTCTTCTCCTAAATACTCTAATAATCTTGGTGCTGTTTTTTATAAGTTCATGCTTAGCGTCCACTTTACAATCCAATATTCTCATTGGATTTTTATAAAGACGATTGTTACAATCTTCATCGAACTCATGGATTCTAGGCTCAAAATGTTTTAATCAATGCTTCATTATATGCTCTACGCTCTTCTGGATTTTCCAAGCGAATTAATACTCACTTTAATATTTTCAATTCCAAACATTTTTATATGTTATACGCTAAACTATAACCTCTGCATCAATTTTTGGGCTTTCATCCCTATAACTTCAACTCCATATTGAACGAATTGACTGGTAGCGCCCTTTTTGTTTTCTTTCATATCTAAACATCGGTCCTACATAGGTATAACTTCTGTGGTTGAATTGTTTGTGCAAAAAGCTTATTTTCTATATAAGAACGAACTGTTCCCGCTGTTCCTTCTGGTCTCAAAGTTAAAGATCGATCACTTTTATCCATAAAAGTATACATTTCTTTTTGGACTATATCTGTTGTATCTAACACCTCTACTAAAAAGCTCAGTAGACTCAAACATAGGTGTTCTTATTTCTTCATAACAAAAATCACTACTTATTTTTCTTAATTTTTCTTCAATATATTGCCATTTTCTACTTTCCTCAGGCAAAATATCTTGAGTTCCTCTAGGCATTGATATTACCATATTAAAAGCTCCTCTCATTACTTAATTGCTTGTTCTATTAACGTACTCTAATATAAAAATCGCCCCTCATAGTCATTTTAACTACATGGGACGATTGCTAATTTCAATGGTGCCACCCTAATTTTATATCAGAATACTGATATCTCATTAAAAATCTTTTTAAGTTTTGCAAAAAGTGTTTCTTTATCTCAATCATTTTATATTTAATCTTTCAGCCAAAGGATTAAACTCTCTATAAATAAAAACATGAAATAATATCTTTTTACTTTATAATTGTCACAGTTTATTTAAATATATTATACCAAACTTACTATATTGTCAAGATATTACTAGATATTTTGTATACTATTATTTTTAAATTTTAAAATGAAAACCCTCTATCTTGATTTTTATTATTAAACAGTATAAAATAAAGGAATACATAGACAGAAGAAAAGAGCCTCAATATTATTGAAAAATTTATTTCTATTTTAATACCAATTTTTATCAATATTTTTACTAGTAGGAGGAACATATTTCACATCAATTATGGTAGTAAAAATATTAAAGAGGAACACTCAAGTATTTGGCATTAATAAATGATAATCATGATTTTACGGCCGGATTAAAGGGTTAGAATCTCTTACTACAGAAAAAGCAAAAAGAAACTTTAAAATATATCAATCAAGAAGTAGAAATTACGAAACGATTTGAAAAAAACATTGATGATCAACTTAAAAATACTGATATAGATTTTGCCAAAAGACTTACTTGAGGAAGCATTAGATACCAATAAAGTTTTTGACAAAAGCCATTTCATATTTTAAAACTAATATAGAAAACTATAATAAAGCTAAAAAGTGAAATTGAAGAATTAGATGAAACAACGAATAATTTAGATGAACAAATAGAAAAATTGTCAACAAATATCATTTTGATTATAGTAATATTCGTGATGCTTTACTCGACTTAAATAACAAAAATAAAGCTGCACATACTCGCGATAGCAAAAAGAAAAATACGAACACAAAAATAAAAGAAGATTCTAGTACTAAAAACCTCTTCAAAACCTAATACTCAAATTCATCCACGTATCGTGGGTCAACAAGCGCCAGAAACATACAATACTATTAGATTTACTCAAGAGGGCGTACAAGTCGAAATATTATAGAAAACGAATTAAAAAGGTGACATAGCAACTTCACTAATGAACAAATAGACGAAGCTATTGCGAGATACAACGCAAAAATAATGGTTAGCAAATTGCTAACCATTATTTTTATTTTTCTACAACAATTACTTCTATTTCTATATTACCGTTTAATGGTAAAGCTGCAACCTGAAAGCTGATCTAGCTGGCAATACGTCATTAAATTGCTCAGCGTATACTTTTATTAACTACTGCAAAATCTGCAATATCTTTTAGTAAAACTAATGTTTTTACAACATGATTCATCGAAACTTCCCAGCTTCTTCCAATATCGCTTGAATATTTTAAATACTTGTTTTGCTTCTTCTAACACACCACCATCTACTAATTTTTCCAGTTTCAGGGTTAATTCCTAGTTGTCCAGAACAAAGAAAATAAGTTCTCCCACTTTATCTAGCTTGAACATATGGTCCTATAGCCTTGAGGTGCTTTTTCTGTGTTATAATTTTCATTTAATATTCTCCTTTTATTATTACCTTAATTTATTTTATCATTAAAATGCTATATAAATAACTATAGCTTTATATTAGAATTAAAAATTATTTCACTTTAAAAAGTGAGTCATGAAAATGACCCACTCTTAAATTTTTGTATATTTAGTTTCGAGATAATTCTGTACTCAAAATTTACCTTTATAAACTATTAATCAGCTTGATGTTCAGCTTCTGCAATAGCTTTAGCTTCTTCTTCTAATTTATCTATATGCATGAATTTATTCAAGTATCCTTTAAAGCAAGATTAATACTACTCCTAGAACAATTACACACCACCAATATATGTGAATACTATGTGTAATTCAATTTAACCAGTTAATTTTTGCTAGATAGCCTGAAATGATATTTGCTAACGAGAACGTTAGTACCAAATACCCATTGCTAATGAAGCATATTTTGCTGGTGCAAAGTTTATTGAACATCGCCATTCCTATAGGAGAAAGTAATAATTCCCCAACTGTTAATAATACATAAGTAATTAAAATGTATATAAGACTAATTTTTAATCCACTCTCAACATTGTCATTTATTGTATTAAGTCCAATTACCATAACTACAGCTAATCCTGAAATTATCATTCCTAGTCCCATCTTGGTCCCAGTATCCCAGTCACCACGCTCAGTTTCTACTAATTTTAACCCATAACTGCTCCCAAATACTGGAGCTAATACAGCACATAATAATCCATTGAAAGATACTAACCATGGAGTCAGATCGTCCATCCAAATACTGTTCTATCCACTGCTTTTTGTGTAAGAATAGTGAATGATGTTTGAGTTTGGAAACAAGCTGACCAAAATAGTGTTGAGAATACAAACATTACCGCCATTGCTTTCATTCTATCTCTATCAATCTTAGTTAATGGATGGTTAACCGATTTTTCGCAGCTTTACTAGCTGTTGGATATTTTCCTTTTTCTTTAATCCAAGTAGGCGCAAAAATGCAAATACTACAAACTGTAAAAATGCAATAGCTGCCGCTAGTAAAAATCCAACACGATATCCATGCAAATAATTTTCCCATCACTTGCTACGTTTGCAAACCAACTATCTGTGACTAAAACCAAAAATAATCGGACCAAATAAACTACCAATATTAGTGCCATATAATAAATACTGTACGCTGCGTCTTCATAGTAACTTGGTCACGTTCATAAAGAGCTCCAACCATAGCACTATATTACCTTTACCAATACCCCGCTGCAACAATGACAATGCTAAGCTGGAAATAACTGTCCACAATGCACTAGTTGAGAAATAGGGCTATATAACCAAAACAGCTAAATACTGTCCCCTAATATAATAGATTTTTGAAGACCAAGATATTTATCTGCTAGCCATCCTCCAACAAGTGCCATCATATATCCAGCAGCAGCATAAATAACCATACATTGTCACTGCGAAACCTTTTCAGAGTCCTAATCCACCTTCTGCAAGTACCTGTTGTAAAGAACAGAATTAAAAATCCTACTAATTCCATAAGCATATGATTTTTGCAAAACAGTAGTAATATTGACTAAATGCAACCCTTGGGATGTTTCATTTTTAGTTTGTTCCATAACACTATCCTCCTAAATTAAATTTATATTTGTAATATAATTATATCTTATTATTACAAACTCAATCAACTTTTTAACTAGAAAAATCTGTTATATATATATTTTTATATTTACTTTATGTAAATAGCTATAATAAATATATTGAAGACAATTTTGTTTATATTTATATGCCTTTTAAAATATAAAAAGAAACCCTATCTAATTAATAGGTTTCTCAATATCTCTATTTAAAATTAAAGTACAACTACGTTAGCTGCTTGTGGTCCCGTGCACCATCTTCAACTTCAAATTCAACTTTATCGCCTTCTTTTTAAAGTTTTTAAAAGCCATCTTTTTGAATGCTAGAAAGTGAACAAATACATCTTTTTTTCACCTTCTACTGCGATAAATCCAAATCCTTTTTCCTCGTTAAACCATTTTACTGTACCTTGTTTCATAAGTTACAATCTCCTTTTTATTTTAATTTATTATCAATAATCAATCGTATTCTTGCTGGCAAAGATAATAAATAAAATAAATGGGTCTTACTGTCGTTCACTTTAAAAACTTAAAATCTGTATTACAATTATTACTATATCTTTTTATTGACTTTAGTAATTACAACTTATATTACAAGTATAAGCAAATAAAAAGACTTTTTATCTGCAAATTTTAATCCATAATAATATTTAATCAGAAAATTTATTAGATTATAAACCTCTTGAAATTATAAAAAACCCCTAAGGGCTTTTTATAATTTTAAAATTCTTCATCTTCACTCATGATATTATATTTCGATACTATTCCATCATTATCAAAATCATAAACATCTTCATTTTTCTTCCATATCTTCCTCTTCTACAGAGCATCAACTTCATCATGAACATCTTCTTGTTCATCTTCTCCTAATTCTTCTAACTCTTCATCATCAATTTCAAATTTTTGAACACTTGGTTCAACAAAGTTTTAATATCTTCTACAAATAAACTGTCATGAAGTTTCCAACTTCCATCTTCTACACTACAAAACGTCCATCTAAGTTTAAATCTGTATAAAAATACGCTGCTTGTGATGAAAATTCTTCTTCATCAACACCTCTTAGAAGCTTAATATAATCTAGAAAATCATAAATATTTAATTTTTCAATATTTTCTTCTACCATGTATACATAGCATAAGTCAACTAATGACATTGCTTTTCACTTGTTCTGTGTAATTCATTTAATTTTTACCATCTATAAAATAATTCCCTTCATTTTAAAATATATCTACATTTTTCCGAGCTGAAAACCCGATTAATTCCAAAGCATTTCTTAAAAGTTATTTTTACAGCTGTTATTAACGCTAAATAACTTTGTGTTTGTTCTGCATTCTCTGTTATAACTTTTATTGTTATTGTAGAGACTATGGAATGCACTCGCTAAATTCTGCAAATAGTTGCATATTCTGTGCGGCTCATAATTAGTTGCCCTTGCGCCACTATTTCTGGATAATAGGCCAATGTTTTTAGTAATTCTACTGAATATTCATCTGTTAACAACTCATAATCACACTTATCTAAATTATAATTTTTCTTGTTCTGCTGCCTGGCGTGAAAATTGAACAAATACGCGCATGAGCATATTGAACATAATATGTGGATTATCACCCTGATTGTTCCTTAGCCACAGCAAAATCAAAAATCTAAGTGACTATCTGCACTTCTCATTACCAAGAAATATCTAGCTGCATCTGCTCCTACTTCATCAATTAGGTCACGAAGAGTAATAGCCTTACCTGTTCTCTTACTCATCTTAACTACTTCACCATTATTTAAAGTTGTACCATTTGCATAATAAGAACTTCTAACTGATCAGCCTTATCCCCATCGCAGCAATACTCGCTTTAAGACGAGCGATATACCCATGATGATCAGCTCCAAGTACATCTATTAATAACTCAAACCCACGATCAAGTTTATTTTTTGTGATAAGCAATGTCCTTGTTAAGTATGTAAGTGAACCATCAGCTTTAATAAGAACACAGTCTTTATCATCACCTGTCCCTAGTGCTGTTGTCTCTAACAAAGAGTCCATCCTTTTCATAAACAAATCCTTGTTCACGTAAAGAAGCCATAGCTTTATCTACTAAAGCCATCTTCATATAGTGATTTTTCACTAAAATAAACATCATACTCTAGACCAAAAATCACCTAAATCCTTTTTAATATTATCCATTTCATACGCAACCGCATAGTCACGAATAAAGCTCTCTAAATCTTCTCTTTCTAGTAATGAATCTGAAAATTCATCTTTAATTTTGCCTAGTACTTTTATATATCTTCTCCATGATACGCATCTTCTGGCATTTCGCTTCTAATCCTAAAAGCTTGTTTGTAACGAACTATCGCTGAAATTACTAAGTTATTAATTTGGTTTCCTGCGTCATTTTATATAATATTCACGTGAAATATCATATCCTGATTTTTCATGATTCTAGACTAATGAATCTGAATATGCGGCATTTTCGAGCATGACCTACATGAAGAGTTCCTGTGGGATTAGCCGATACATACTCTAAAAAGAACTTTCTTACCTTGCCCTGTATTATTTTCTCCATATTTACAATCATCTGCTAGAATTTTTCTCAATTATACTTCCTAAACTTGATAACATAAAGTTAATAAATCCTGGTCCCTGCAATCTCTACCTTCTCTACCGCATCATCCGCAGGGATGTTTGCTATTATTTCCTCGGCAATAACTCGTGGATTTTTCTTATACCCTTGTTGATTGCATTGCAACATTGAAGAAGAAAAATCACCATTATCAGTATTTTAGGTGTTTCTACATAAATATCAACTCCATCTATTTCCAATGTTTTCAAGGAATTTTGTGGCAATTCTACTATGTTGTTTTTCACTGAGTAACCTCCTTACTTAATTACCACTATTTTTCACTAATATTCTCAATTTATTTTGTTGTTTTTCTTGGCCAAAAATATATTATAAATAATCTCGTACAGAACTAAATTATTTCTTGCCAGTTTATTTATTTTTACAAGCTGAGTATCTAATTTCATAATGCCATAAACCGTTGTATAGTCACTACTCTTACGACTATATTCTATAGACATTTTGAAATTGTCTTTCTCTATACTAACACTTTCTTTCATTTTTGTCAATAAAAATTTTTATTTTTCTCATTTTTATCATATATATTGTATTTTTCATAAGTATTTGCTACTATATATTCTCCACATACTTTTTCTTCAAGTGCTTTTTCATTATCTACATATGTTGTTATTTTTATTTTCCATATTTATTGTATACTTTCTAATTCTTCCTCTATTTCTAGCTACGAATTATTCTTTTTCTCTAGTTCCGAAGTTAATTTTTAACTTTCCATTCCATTCCTGCGTTTTAACCGCATCAGTATAGACCTCTTCTTTCATTAACTCTTCGTTAACTATTTTTAATCTTACTTTCTAATTCGTCAATTTGCATAATAAGTTCATCGCAAAGTTCTCTCTAACTTCCTTATACGGCGTTTTCTTCTTTACTCAGAACATAATCATTTACTTCTTTAACAACTGCTTCACAATTTTTCTTCTTTTTAATCTCTTAGCGATTTTTCTCTGCTCGCGCTTTTTCCAAGTAGTAATCGTAATTTCCTAAGTATATATTATATCCCTCTTCTGTGATATCAAAAACTTTATTAGCTATTTTATTAATAAAGTATCTATCGTGATGACAAAAGAATAGTTCCTTCGTAATTTTCAAGCGCTTCTTCTAAAACTTGTTTTACTAGTTATATCAAGATGGTTAGTCGGCTCATCTAGTATTAATAAATTATTTTTCTAGCATTGGTTTTGCAAGTTGCAATCTAGCTTTTTCACCACCTGATAAATCTCTTACGATTTTGAGAACATCGTCACCTCTAAATAAGAAGCGCCCTAGTACTGTTCTTACTTCCGCTTCTATCATAAGAGGATACTCATCCCAAAGCTCATTTAAAATAGTCTTTGATGATTCAAATTCTGCTTGTTTTTGATCATAGTAACCTAATGATACTTTGCTTCCATATTGAATGTTTCCACCAAGTTTTTTTATTGTTTTTGCAATAGGTCTTAATCAAAGGTAGATTTTCCTATACCATTCTTACCAACAATAGCTAGTCTGTCTCCTTTATAGACTGAAAAATTATATTTTTGACCTACTTGTTCCTCGTAAACCTGTAAATCATTAATTATTAGTACATCCCGTCCGCTCTGTTCTTTAATTCTAAATTCTATATTAGCTGCTTTATCATCTTTTCTAGGATTATCGATAATCTCCATCTTATCCAAGACTTTTTGGCGACTTTTTGCCATCTTACTAGTAGAAGCTCTAGCTATATTCTTTTTGAACAAACTCTTTCAAGACGTTTTTATATCTTTTTGCTGACTAACATATTCTTTTAAATTCTTTTCGTAATCTTCTTCATATTGGCGTAAGAAATTAGGTAATTCCTACTACTTCTTCAATTTACCAAATTCTAAATTATAAACAACATTGACCACCTTATCAATAAAATATCTGTCATGACTAACTATAACTATCGCTCCATTGTAAGATGATAAATAATTTTTCTAACCATGCAACATTTTCCATATCAAGATGGTTAGTCGGTTCGTCTAATATTAATAAATCTGGTTCCACTTAAAAAGGAGTTTCGCCATTGATAACCTGGGTTTTTCTCCACCAGAAAAAGTACTTATTTTTTTATCAAAAACTTCTATCAAAAATCTAATCCATACAAAACACTATCTATTTTACTTTTTATAATGATAATCTTTATGTGCTAAAACTTGATTTTGCAATCTATCATATTTATCTAATAACCCTGGGTTGCTTTCTATATTTTCCGAAGTTAATTCATACGATATTCTCTCTAACTCTTTTTCAAGTTCTATAATCTCATTAAAACAAGTTATCATTTCTTCATATAGATAAATCTTCTCTTACTATAAATTCTTGTGATAAATAACCTATTGTTGTATCTTTTGAAACAGTTCTTTCCCCATTATCAAAATCAATTTCACCAGAAATAATTTTTAGCAATGTACTTTTCCCCGCTCCATTACGCCCCACAATAGCTATTCTATCTTTTATCATTAATTTCCATTTCACATTAGAAAAAAACTTCATTAACTACGAAGTTCTTTGTTACATTGTTTAGCTGAATTAACACACCTCTATCTCCTTTCTTTATTTTTCATTTTTCACCATAACTGAAATATTATATCATAATACGCTTTAAAACGCTAATATTCACAACACTTTTTCCTCACATTTTAGTTTTATTTTAATTGATATTTATTCTCAGTTAATTTCTAGAAAGTCAATTTTATTTTTATATTTCTAAATATAATTTTCTTTATATAATTTTATTTAAGTTCTACTTAATATCTTTTTAATAAACTTAATAAATACATCACTTTTCCTGCACTATAGTTATAAGAAAATATTTATTGTTGGTTTTCTCTTTATTCTAACTTAGTATGCTATAAACTTTGTTATTTTCCCATATTTTATTGTTACAAACTTATTAAAAATGTTATAATACAAATATAAAATTATTATTTTTGGAGGATTTTCTTATTATGAAACTTAAAAATTATTATCAGTTCTTATAGCTGGAGATTAGTTTTGCAGCAGCAGGATGTGGTAGCAAACCATCATCTTCAAATGAACCTGCTGACTATGTAGCAGGTGTATCATTAGATAAACCATTAAAAGTTGACAAAGAAGCTGGAACTATTGCAGTTCTTACAAAAAGTTAATAGTAAAGTATTTTAATGAACCTACTCGCACAACTCTGTAGAACAAAGTGGAACAAATGGTTATAATCTGTTTTCACTGCATATGTTAAACCTGAGAGAATTTCTACAATGCTCTTATCGAAATCGGTGCTAAACCAGGGAAAACATGACTGTGAATAAATGCTCACTACTCACGTTGAAGGTACACCCATAAAAGTTGAAGTAACTTGGAAAGGTGCTGGAAGAAACTATGATATAAATGAAGTAGTAAAAAGATAGCAACGGTAAACAAATCAACTTCCGTTTCGGTGGGAACTTAGCTATGGCTAAAGAAAAAAATACTGGTTGCTTATCTTGTTTAGATAGCTGTCCAGTAGGTATTATCTCTAATGATGCTTATACTTATGGAGCGGTAGAAACTAGAAAAGTTAAATTCACTGGTGATTGACAATGTTCTTCCTGAAGATGGAACATATATCGCAACTATTTACAGTATATATAGAGCACCTAACAATAGTCAGAGTTGAATCAATACTCTGGCTATTGTATAAATAAACTTAGGAGAGATTTAATGAAACGTTTAAGATTATTATTTTTATTTTTACAAGTGTCGGTATCGCAATTGGATACTTCTTCGCATTTCTATTGTTCTTCTTTGTTCAATTTGAAATGTTAGCCGACCAAACTCTTGTTATATCTTGTTTTGGACAGTTTATGGAATTATGACCGGATTATATTTCAAACGTATTAATCGCAAATATACATTCTTTATTATAGAAAGAGTATTATTATTGGACTGCTCTTATTACTGGGAAAACTACTACCTGCCTTTTATATAGCGCGTGAAGTACTACACGCTGGTAGCAAGTCAGATAAAAGTTCCTTTCTTAATTGGTTTAGTAATTGTCAACTTAATCAATATTTACTTATTATGACTCTTCCTAAATACCAAAAAGTTTACACTAAAGAAGAAAGAAAAGCTTTAAAAGAAAAAGAAGTTAAACTTAGTGACCTTCGTGAAGTAAACCCAGAAGAACTGAAAAAAGAAAAAGCTCAACGCAAAACAGCTCGTTATATCACTATCGCTGCTTTCGCTATTTTCTTCTTAGTTTACTTTACTGTTCCAAGTTTCAAACAAGGTATTAATACAGCATTCGCTACTTTATCACAATTTGATACTAATGCAGTTATTGAATATTTACGAGGTTGGGGAGCTTGGGCTGCTGTTGTTTCTAGTATCCTTATGGTTCTACAATCTGTTGCCGCACCTATTCCAGCATTCTTAATTACTTTATCTAATGCTGCAATCTTCGGCTGGGTTATTGGAGCTATTCTTTCTTGGTCATCAGCTATGGTTGGAGCTGCTGTATGTTTCTACATTGCGAGAGGACTTGGTCGTGACGTTGTTGAAAGATTAACAAGTAAAGGAGCTATGGCAAGTATAGACGTATTCTTCGAACGTTATGGTGATAAAGCTATCCTTATCTGTCGTCTATTACCATTCGTATCATTCGACTTTGTAAGTTATGCTGCAGGTCTTACTAACATGGGATTCTGGAGATTCTTTATCGCAACAGGTATTGGGCAACTTCCAGCAACAATCGTTTACTCTTATGTAGGTGGAACATTATCTGGTGGAGTTCGTAACCTATTTATCGGATTAATGTGCTTATTTGCATTATCTATCGTTATCAGTATTATGCAAAGAGTTTACAATGATAAGCATAAAAAGAAGAAGAACTTAAAAGCTACAGAAAACTAATAAATTCAAAAAGAATTCGAAGAAATCATAATTATTTCTTCAATTCTTTTATTCTTAATTATATAGATAATCCTTTTTGTGTTAGTCGTTTTAAAAAGAAGAAATTCTCTAAATCAATAATTATCTCGTCTCCTTCAAAATTCAACCTAGGATCTATGTATGCTCAAAATCATCAACCTCATATTTCATATAAGTATCTCTAATAAAGTTTCTATTGTTGAAACCTCAACAGTTCTATTTACTCTACCACCTCAGCAAAATTGCTCGTAATAGATACAAATTATTTGTTTTTATTTTGTGCTTTTTAAAATTGCTGTGCTTTTTCTGTAATTCTTATTTCCATACTATATACCTCTATTCTATCGCTTTTAGCGATTCTACCATATTTACTTTTTAATCTTCGATGCATTATAATCATAACAAATATTATTATTACTAATGTTACTCCAGTTGATAATGCATATACTGCAATAGGCACCCTACTACTAAACATCATAGTTCTGCTTGCTAATTCTAATATTATTTTCAAGTATAGTCTGTACTATATAATTACCAATAACAATACCTATTATGCTCCAAATAAAATATCTCCCTAAATACGTAAATTGTTACTTCACGCGGATAAAAACCAAGAACTTTAATTGTTGATAATTCTCTTTGACGTTCTGAAACATTAACATTTATTAAATTATAAAGCACCACAAGCGCAAGGGCTAATGAACATAAGACCATAACAACAACTATTATATCTAATCCACTAATAAAATTATCAAGATTTTTCTTGGATTTTTGAATTATCACTCACATTCGCTACATAGGATTATCTTGAAGTTTACTCGCCATTTTTCTACTTCATCCGAATTATTCATTTTTATTATAAAACTATTGTCATAGTATGTTTTTATCAAATACTTTGAAAAGTATTCTCTATCCATATATAAGATATTCCCAAAATAATTTTTGATTAATAGCTCCTATCTTTAATGTATATTCTTTTTCATTTTATAATAACTTTGAAATTATCACCTACTGATAAATTATATAAATAGGCTAGTTTTTCATTTATTACAATGAGTCTTTAGGTAATTCTATATTACTTCTATTATCCATTAACGTTATATAATCTTTATAATTATTTCTATCTAAGGTTACTAATTGAGCTGTATCTAATACCTCATTATTTTTCTACTGTAGCTTTTTGAACATTGACCTTCGTAAAGTTTTTCTACATTAAATTGCTTCCTATTTCTTTAGAACTCTTATCAATGTCTTCTTTTTCTGCATAAGGGTTATACGTCGCTAAAACATCAATTTTATTAATTATTTTAAATTGTTCATTAGAAATATCTATAACACCAAAACGAATAGCAAATCCAATAAACATTAACGTCAGACATCTCATAACTCCAAATATAGTCATAAACATACGAACTTTATAACGAAAAATATTTCTAAAGGTTACTTTCCTTAAAAATGATAACCTCTTCCAAATAAAACTTACATTTTCTAAAAATATACTTCCACTACTAGGTGCTTTAGGACGTAATAAATAAAGCACTTCTTTCTTAAGATTTTTCCGAAGTGGGATAAACACCGCCAATAATATACACAAAATAGATATTAAAAAATGCTAAGGCTATGATGTGTAAATTATAAACTATATACAGTTCTTTCAGTGTGAAAAATCTCGAATATGAATTATATATTATTGGGACAATAACTAAATACCCTGCAATAATTCCTAGAATTGTTCCTATTACAGTTGACCTCCGCCGTAAATATAATATTTTTTAAAAATTTCTTTATTAGAATATCCTAATGCTTTCAATGTTCCTATACTGGTTCTATTTTTCATCTACCATTCTAGTTAGGGTTGTCAACGATACTAAAATAGATACTGAAAAATAAAAATATTGAAAAGACATTCGCCAAGAATGATAAACTTCCTGCTGAATCAATAAACTGTGCATAATGAACCAATCCTCTAATATTTTTCAACATTAAATCTAGGATAATTAGTTTCCTCAAAAAGCCCTTTTTAGAAACTTCTAATTGTTTTTATTATCTTGTAGTTGTTTTTGCTTCATTTTAATTTCGAACTTTGTTCAGTATATCTTTGGATATCAACGTTTTTTTAACAGTTCTAATCTCTCCAAATTAGAGGCTAATTCTTTTTCTATAGAAGCTAATCTTTCTTCGCTCTCTTTAATTTTTGAGATGTATTAGACTTATAATCATCAACTAGTTTTTCTTTCCTTTAATATATCTATAAGTTGATCGCGACTCTTATTAACTTCTATCTATATTTTTATCGCTATATTTATGATATACCTTTTAGCTTTATATTAACTCCTGTTACATTATCAAATTGAAATTTTTCTCTATTTATATAGCCAAAATAACTATTATTTTGTAGGATTATTACTTGATACTTCAGTATGATCTGCACCATGGACATACCCTACAACTTTATATGAATAACTTCTTAATTTTTCTTCACTTTTATCATCTACTAAGTTTATAGTATCGCTAATTTTATAAGTTTTTCCCAATGAATCTACTACGGCTATCTCATTGTTAGTTGTAGGTAATTTACATAATTACCTTCGGTGTAGCCAATTCTTTTGATAGCGTCTCTATATCAATACTATTAGTACTATTTTTCTAGCTTATAATATTATATGTTTCTAGTTTATCTATATTTTCTAATTTTCTTATTTTCATCAATGTCCCCATCATTGATTCCAAAGTCAGTAGTTACCCTTAAATCATATATATTATGTTGTTCTAATGTCTTATTATGGTATTTACCATCGCTGGTGTTGTTTCTTTAAGCCCTATAAAAACAAAAACACCTAAAAACATTATAATCATAATTGACGCAAATTTAGATTTTTGTTTTTGAAATTTCTCGTATTATATCTTTATTTAATGCTTTCATAACTTTTTACCACTCAATTTCATCTATATTTTTCGGCAATTGATTAACAAAAACACTCTTTACTTTTGCATCATAAATTTCTATTACTTTATTCGCTGTTTGCGCTATTGAACTATTATGAGTAATTACTATAACGGTTTTTCTCGTTTTACAATATTCTTTTAAAATTTTTAAAATATTCTTCCCTGTTTTATAATCCAAAGCTCCAATAGGCTCATCACAAAGTAATATTTTAGGATTTTTAGCAATCACTGCTAGCTATCGCTACACGTTGTTGCTCTCCTCCAGAAATTTGGCTTGGAAAAATTATTAACCCTGTTTTCTAAACCAACTAATTTTAAAATTTCCAATGCATCTTTAGATTTTTACTATTTGATTAGCTAATTCTACATTTTTCTAAAACACTAAGATTAGGTATTAAATTATAAAAATTGAAACACAAAGCCAATATCTTGTCGACGGTATTCAGTCAAATCTTTTCATCAAGTCCAACTATTTCTTTACCAAAGACATTCACACTTCCTGAAGTAGCACTGTCCATTCCACCTAGTATGTTTAATAAAGGTACTCTTCCTGCTCCGCTAGGAGCCAAGGATGACGACAAACTCACCTTCTTCTATTTCAAAACTGAGGTCTGTCATTAGCCATGACTTTTATTATCAAATGCTCCATATTCCTTTACTAAATCACTAACTATTATCTTTCTCATACCTCTTACTCCTTTGTTGTCTTTATTATATTATATCATAATAGCCTGTTAATCCTCTTGACAGTGCTTTTTAAACCGTGGAAAAACATTTAAAAATTCATCTTAAACAGATTTCTTTACATGAATATTTAATAGTATTATAATAACAAAGACTTATAATTTAAATTTGCTACTTGAAAGGAGGCTTGTATTGTGCTTTATATTTATGAATACCCTACATGCTCAACATGTAAAAAGCTAAAAATTATTAACTATCTCACAACATCGAAGCTACATACTTTAATGTAAAAGAAGCTACACCAACTGTTGATACTTTTAAAAAGATAATTGAGACTTTTGATTTACCACTAAAAACTATTTAATACAAGTGGATTGGTATATAAAGAACTGGATCTTAAAAATAAACTGGATACTTTATCACTTGATGAAGCATTAGAATTATTACATAATAATGGTATGTTAATAAAACGCCCGCTTGCTTTTGACTTTGAAAAATGATATCTTATTATTAGGTTTCAAGGAAGAATCTTGGGAAACTGCACTTTTAAGAAAAATAATATAATTTCTATTGCTATTTGATATAAAAATGTTATAATTGAAAAGATGTGAAAACATTAAATTACGATGTTCCTCTGTTAATCAAGTATTAGTAATGAGGCATTTTTGTAAAAAGGAGAGAAGAAAAATAGGCAAAAATCATTGAAGCGATCACTAAATCGCAATTAAGAACAGACATTCCTGAATTTAAAGCTGGAGATACAGTAAGAGTACACGTTCGTATCGTTGAAGGTGGACGTGAGCGTATCCAACAATTCGAAGGAGTAGTTATCAAGCGTCGTGGTGGAGGAATCTCTGCTACTTATACTGTACGTAAAATTTCAAACGGTGTTGGGGTTGAAGAACATTCCCTGTTCACACTCCAAAAGTTGAAAGAATTGAAGTTGTACGTAAAGGTAAAGTTAGACGTGCTAAATTATACTACCCTACGTAACTTACGTGGTAAAGCTGCTCATATCAAAGAAATTCGATAATAAGAGTATAAATAAAGTCCTATTACTATACGTTTTAGGACTTTTTATTTTATTATATAATAACAAGGTACTTATATAGCATTTGTTGTATAAGTACCTTGTTCTATTATCTACTTTTTATTTTTGTTTTATCCTTCTATATAGATATACTATTATATTCATTACAATGCTATCAAAATACCACCGGCATATATACGTTTAAAAACCGACGCTCAACTTCTTTGCTTGTATCATCTTAAAATATATACCTAAAGCTAATACTATTAAGGCCACAGCATTTATTAAAAAGTGAGATAACCACAATTTTTTTAAAAGCAATATTCAGAATATGCGTTATAAACCATGATCCTAATATATACCATTTACTATATGTATACCAATATGCAAGTAGATATAAAATATACATTATTTAAGCTCCGCTAAAAATCTTGAGGGTGATTTCTTGGGGCCTTGTTATAGCTCCACCTACTACCATGCAATGAGCACCAGCTTCTAACGAGCTTTTGCTTCTTTTGGTTCATGAATTTTTCCTTCCATTCTGTATATTTTACATTTTTCACTATTTCTTTTACTAAACTAGGATCAAATTTTTTGATACTGTAGTATATGATGTGTAGCCATTCATTGTAGTACCAACAAAAATCTACCCCTGCTTTTTCTGCTTCAATAGCTTCTTCTAGATTTGAGATATCCGCCATAAGAACTATGTTTGGATATTTTTCTTTTATCTCTTTAACAAACTCGCTTGGTGTTTTCCATCTCCACGCTCTCTATTTGTACAATCAAGCGCTATGATATCAGAACCCACTTCTACAAGTTTATCAACTTCATCCATAGTAGCTGTATATATGTTGCATACCCTGGATAAGATTTTTAATTATTCAATAACCAGTAAAATTCGTTTGTTCTTTTTATTTGTTTTATATCTACAATGCCTTGAGCTCGAATAAGCTTTTACCCCAGCATTTTTGCTGCCTGGGCCATAAGGCACATTACTCCACCTTCTTCACGATAAAGAGGCTCTCCTGGTAATGCTTGACAAGAAACTATAAGCTCTCCAGCAGATATTCATATAATTCTATCCATAATCTTATCCTTTCACGGCTCCCAAAGTAACCCTCTATGAGTAAAAGTAATTTTTGGAAACAAATAAACACAATTATCATTGGTAGAGATGCAAGTGATGCCCCTACCATTAATAAACCATAGTCATTTGAGAACTCTTGACCTTGAGCTAAAGCTGCAAGACCCAATGGTAATGTTGACATATCAGGTGTATTAGAAAAATAAGTTGAGAGAGTAATCGTTCCAGCTAGCGATAAATGTGAAAATCGCTAATGCCCCTATACCTGGTTTAATATAGGTAATGCAATATTTGTAAATGTTCTAATCACCACAACCATCAATTCTTGCAGATTCAAGTAATTCACGAGGAATAGCTTGAGAGATTGTCTCGTGAAATACCCCAAAAAGGCCATCCTACTGCTGGTAATATAATGCTAGTAAGTATTCATTAAACCAAATTCAGTAATTAAGTTTAATAAAGGAATTAAAAATAACTTGTTTTGGTAATGCCATAGCTGCAACAAATACCATAAATATTACTTTCACTCCTGGGGATTGCTTTTTAGCTAACTTTGCATACCCTGCTAATGCAGATGTTATACACACTAAAAGTGTTGTCATAACTGAGATAAATACTGAGTTAAAAGAACCATCTTAGTGTATTTGGTGTGAATAATTTTCCATAGTTTTCTAATGTTGGAGATGTTGCACCATTCTGGCGGAATAGTAATCGCCACATCTTGTAGTTTAAACGATCCTGTAGCTATCAACAAAACGGGAAGATAAAGAATATCGTTAAACCTAATAATATAATCATAGATACGATTTTTAAAAATACTAATATTTTTCATGCTTCTTCCTCCTAATCATCTTCACTAGAATAAGAATTTGAATTGTGGGATAGAGATTATACCTATAATAACTGCAAGTATAATACCCATCGCACTTGCAACATCGCATGGTTACCATTCTTAATAGCTGCTTCATATACTAAATACATGATTGTACTTGTTCCATAGTTCGGTCCTCCTGCTTAAAAAGCTGGATTAACGCAAAGATCTGGAATAGAGTTAATTGTTGTTACAACAACAATATATAATGTTGTAAGGCTTAATTAAAGGCCAAGTTATTTTTGTAAATACTTGCCCATAGTTGCACCATCAATTTCTGATGCTTCTAATAGTTCTTTTGGAACGTTACCAAGTGCTGCAACATATAGAATTATGGTTGACCTAATGATGTTGTAATAAGTATCGTTATAATCGCATATAATGCAGTTTTGAGGGTTACCTAACCAGTCAACATTTCACTAATCAAATGCATAGATTTAAACACATAGTTTAAAATACCATATTCCGGGTGATAAATCCATGCCCATACAACTGTTACTGATACTACTGATGAAATAGCAGGAATATAGAATACTCCACGGAAGAACGATCTTACAACCGCACTCTTATTATAAATAGTTACCGCAACAAAAATCGATACAACTACTACTATTGGCACTGCCACTACTGTTACAATAACCGTAGTAATAAGAGATTTCATAAATGGTTCATGAATTGTTGCTCCATTACCACTGAAAAGCAAATCTGAATAGTGTTTTAAACCAACGAACACCGGGTTCTTTTTGGCAAAACTATATAATGACAATTGTAATCCACGCAACATTGGAACTAAAACAAATGTTATAAAAACAAACTAACTGGCAGTATAAACAAATACGCACTAAAGTCTATTTTTCTTTTTCTTTATAGCTTTCATAGGACCTCCTCAAATATATCAATTATTTTATATAAGAAGGGATAGAAGCAAGTCTGTCCCTTCATCGATCAAATTATAATGCTTCTTTTATAGTTTTATTTGCATCTGCTACAAATTTATCTAAACCTTCTTTAGGTGTAGTTTTTCCATTTAACTTTTCTTGAACCATGTTGAACCATAGAGGTCTCATTTTAGCAAATCCAGGTATTGTGTTGTAGTAAGGTCCAAATTGATCTGTTAAACCTTCTGCAAATTTAAGTTCTTCTGAATCAGTGTAATCCTTTTTCATCTTTTTAGCTGAGAAGTTACAGAAGCTAATAGAGTACGTTTACCCCTAATCTTGTCATTAACCATGAAGTCAACGAATTTCTTAGCTGCTGCTGTCTATCTGCATCTCCGTTATCAAAGATAGCTGGTCCTGCTACTAAATATTCATATGAGCTTTTTCCCACTCATTGTTAGGAAAGGTAAGAATTGTAGTTGAGATCCACTAGCGTGTGATGCTGCTGTACCTGGAGAGAATAAGATTGTAGTTGCTGCTCTTCCTGATTTAAACGCTTCTAGTGCATCTTTAGCTTCTAATGCAACACCTTGTCCTAAAAGACCTTCATCATAAGCTTTTTTAACCCACTCTAATCCTTTAACACCATTTTCATCGTTAATAGTGTATTTAGAAATATCTTTATCTGTCATCAAAGAGTTGAAAAAGGTTAGAAACGAATGCTCTTGGTCCTTGGTCTCCTGCTTGTGATTTAGTATAGAATAAAGCTGGGTAATATTTGGATCTTTTGCTTTAACAGCTTTTTAAGAATTTTTCATATTCTTCTACTGTCCAGTTTCTACCTGGTTTATCTAAAGGAAGTAAGTTTGTTACTCCAAGTTTGTCAGTTAAATCTTTGTTAACACCCATTAAGAATGGTGCTACCCCTTGTGGGTACATGTAAAGTTTATCTTTATAACTTGAAGCTTTAACTGCTGCTTCGTTTAGTTTTGATTTATCTACATCATCTAGTGGTACTAATAAATCTTTTGCTGCCCAAGCAACTATACGTCCTGGAGCATCATGAAATTACGTCTGGAGCAGTTTTAGATTGAATTGCTGTTTCAATCTTAGCAGGTCCATCTGTAAATTCGATTTTTTGATAATTTACTTTAATATTAGGGTGTTTAGCTTCGAATGCTTTGATTAACGCTGCATCGAAGTCCTCTGTTTTACTAAATTCTTTATCTTTTTGTAAATTGAGGGAAATCAGTAAGTAATTTCTACTTTTTATTAGGGTCTGCTTTTTGCTCTTCCTTTTTCCTCCTACACAACCTGCTAAAATTAATGCAGTTGTAGTTGCTGCAACTAACAGTTTGTTTATTTTTCTCATAATTTGAGTCCTCCTAATTTTTGTTTTTATAAATTTGACGTCTAAGTTAAAAATATTTTCAAAACTGTAATTATTCTAAAATACTTAATTCAGTTTCAGCATCAAAGTAATGTGCTCTATTCATATCAAGAGCGAGATGTAATTTCATCCCCCATTTGATATTTTTGTCTTGAGTGCACAATCGTTTATATTTTCTCCATTAAGATCAGATGTGAACAATGTATTCTGATCCTAATAACTCTGCTACTATAACTTTTGAAGTTATCTTCGCATGTGAATATGTTTCAAGAACTAATGGGTCAGTAGAAATGTTTTCCGGTCTAATACCTAAAACAACTTCTTTTCCTTCATAACCCTAATTCTTTCAATCTAGCATAATGTCCTTCAAGAATTTCTATTTTCCCTCCATCTTTCGTTTGGAAATTGTGCTCAACAATTTTTCCTCTTAAAAAGTTCATCGTTGGCGCACCGATAAATCCTGCAACAAAAAGATTTTCTGGATGATCATAAATATCTTTCGGACTTCCTACTTGTTGAACAATACCTTGTTTCATTACAACAATTCTATCCGCCATTGTCATCGCCTCTGTTTGGTCGTGCGTTACATAAATTGTTGTTGCTCCTAAAGTATTGTGAATTTTGATGATTTCAGCTCTCATGTTACTTCTAAGCTTAGCATCTAAGTTTGATAAAGGTTCATCCATTAAGAATACTTTTGGACTTCTAAGTATTGCACGTCCAAGTGCAACCCTTTGTCTTTGTCCACCTGATAGGGGCTTTAGGTTTCTATCTAATAATTCTCTAATCCTAAAATCTTAGCAGCTTCTTCTACTTTTGCTTTTATTTCTTCTTTAGGAACTTTTCTAAGTTTTTAACGCAAAAGCCATATTATCGAAAAACAGTCATATGTGGATATAAAGCATAACTTTGGAATACCATCGCAATATCTCTATCTTTTTGGTTCTACATCATTAACTAATTTATCTCAATATAAAACCTCCTTCAGTAATATCTTCAAGTCCTGCAATCATTCTAAGCGTTGTAGACTTACCACATCAGATGGACCAACAAATACAACAAATTCCTTGTCTGCTACTTCTAAATTAAAGTCTGTTACGGCGCAAAATCCATTATCATATTTTTATATATATCAGTGATAAACTTTGCCATGCTGACCTCCTAAATTTTATGTGTATATTTAATGTGTCAACCACATATTATCATATAATCTTAATTTTGTAAAGGCTTTTATTTTTTCTGTCACACCATATTTTTATGGCTGTTTTATTATTTTTATTTTAATAGAACAATTACCAAACCATTAATATTTATAATATAGCTTTTTAGTGTCTAAATTTTGTTACTTAAACGAACAAAAATAAATAAAAGTATAATACAATTCATATTCTTATATTTAAGTTTATAATAAGTTTTTAAAAATTAACACATTAAACTTTCTTTCTCAGACTATTCTTTGATAAAAACTTTTGTTCTAATACATTAATTCGAAATCGTTTTACCCATTTTTCTATCTCTTGGTTTGTAAAACCTATTCTTTTATTAATATTATATAATAACGACTTCAGCTATCTAATAATATATTTAGTTATCCCTATTTTTCTTTGCTATGTTAATGTGCCTAAAAACTCTTATTTTAAAAAGTATTTTACTATTTTTAGAATATATATAATATAAAAATAAATGTTGATTTTTATTTTTAACCCTATAATCCTTCTTGATTAATTTGAATTACGAACTGACTATACCTGTTTTAATATTTTAAACTGTCATAAAATAAAAAGATAGATATCCATATGATACCTATCTTTTTACTATAGATTAAAGTTATATTTTAAGCAGAAATTATAAATTCAATTTATAATCTTCTGGTTTAACATAATTTTTCTTTTCCATGTAATAGTATACAGCATAAGATAATAACGCTGGTAATATAAAATGAAGCATTACTATTTCTGCTAATAACACTGCATGATTTGTGTAACTTGACATTGTCTGCCATGTCATAAGTTGCCCTACAAGACCTGAAGTTCCCATTCCTCCACCTGCCGGATTATTTTCCATTTTACATATTAATGTTGCTATTGGCCCAAGTATAGCACTTGCAGACTATCGACGGAATCCAAATAATCGGTTTTTTCTCATTATATTAGGAACTTGCAGCATAGATGTACCTAGTCCTTGTGCCAGAAGTCCATTCCAACGATTTGCTTTAAAACTTAGTACTGCAAATCCAACCATCTGAGCTGCACAACCAACCGTAGACGCACCTGCTGCTATTCCTGATAATCCTAAGATAATAGATAAAGCAGCAGAACTAATAGGTAGCGTTAATATAATACCCATTACAACAGATACCACTATACCCATTATAAATGGTTGTAATTCTGTAGCTTCTCGTATAAACGTCCCTAACATAGTCATTCCATTTTTTAAATACGGTCCTGTAAAATAACCAACTATGCCCCCAATAATAATTGTCACAAACGGTGTAACTATTATATCGACCTTAGTTTTTCCAGAAACCAATCTCCCGATTTCTGCCGCTACAACTACAGCTATAAAATGCACCTAACGGATCTCCAGACCCACTTATAATTAATTTCCCTTGCTGAATAAGACTATTTGTCCCTAAATTAGAACCAAAAGCACCTAGAAAACCAACTACCCCTGATGCCAAGACCACTAATCTAGGGGCTTTTAACGCATATGCTACACCTATCCCTATCACAGGACCCAGTAAGCGCCATAGCTATAGTAGATACAGCTACTGAAATGTTGCTACACCTCCACTTAAATTTATAGCTATTTGCTTTTATAATAAGACCTATTATAAGCGTACAAAACAACTTCTAGCGCCATTCCGTTTAACGCTACAATAAAGTATCTATTAAATAATTTTGATACCAAACTTTCTTTTCATATTTAACCCTCATCTTTCTTAATTTTTCTAATAAATATGAAGTAGTCCCTTATTAATAACCTAATATAGATTTTTATTTTAATATTATTTTAATAATTTATATATTATTTCAATCTATTAAAGGTATATCTTGGCTACACCCCTTAGATATTAGTATATATTTTTGTTTTTCTTATTCATTATATAAACACTTACTCATCTTGTCAAATATAGTATACTACCTCCCTACATTTTATGAGTCAATTACCGCTCTATACTTTTTCAAAGTACTATAAAAAGGCTAATGCATTTAGTCATTAGCCTTTTATGTTTATTATCGTTTGATGTTATAGAATGCACGAACACCTGGGTATTCAGCTGTTTCATATAACTCATCTTCAATACGTAATAATTGGTTATATTTAGCAATACGGTCTGTACGGCTAAGAGAACCTGTTTAATTTGTCCAGCATTTGTCGCTACTGCGATATCTGAGATTGTTGAATCTTCAGTTTCTCCAGAACGGTGAGAAATAACTGCTGTGTAACGAGCACGTTTAGCCATTTCAATAGCAGTTTAGAGTTTCAGTTAAAAGTACCAATTTGGTTAACTTTAATTAAGATTGAGTTACCAACACCTTGTTCGATACCTTGAGATAATTTTTTAGTGTTTGTTACGAATAAATCATCCCCTACTAATTGTACGCGGTCACCGATAGCGGTCAGTAAGCAGTTTCCATCCATCCCAGTCGTTTTCATCCATACCATCTTCAATAGTAATAATTGGATATTTGTTTACTAATTCTTCTAAGTAATCAACTTGCTCAGCTGAAGTACGGTGTGCTCCACCATCTCCTTCGAATTTAGCATAGTTATAAACTCCGTTTTCGTAGAATTCTGATGACGCACAGTCAAATCCCTAAGAATACATCTTTACCTGGCTCAAGTCCAGCAGCTTTAATAGCTTCTAAGATAGTTTCTACGGCATCTTCAGTTCCTTCAAATGTTGGAGCGAATCCACCTTCATCACCTACTGCAGTTGATAAACCACGAGCATGTAATAATTTAGCTAAGTTGTGGAATACTTCTAGCTCCCCAACGTAATGCTTCTTTAAATGTGGTGCTCCTACTGGTAAGATCATGAACTCTTGGAATGCGATTGGAGCATCTGAGTGAGACCCACCATTAACGATGTTCATCATTGGAGTTGGTAATTCTTTAGAGTTAGTTCCTCCTAAATATCTGTATAGAGGCACTCCTAAAGAATCTGCTGCAGCGTGTGCTACTGCTAAAGATACACCTAAAATAGCGTTAGCTCCTAGACGTCCTTTGTTTTTCAGTACCGTCTAAAGTTCGATCATAGCGTAGTCAATATGCTACTTGATCAAAATACGTCAAATTTCCTTCTAATAAAGGTGCAATTTCTTCATTAACGTTAGTTACAGCTTTAGAAACACCTTTACCTAAGTAGCGTCCTTTGTCTCCGTCACGTAATTCAACAGCTTCGTATTGACCATGTTGAAGCTCCTGATGGTACTAATGCACGTCCAAATGCTCCTGATTCAGTTGTTACTTCAACTTCTACAGTTGGGTTACCACGTGAATCTAAAACTTCTCTTGCATATACTTCTGCGATAATATCAAATGTTTTTGCTAACATTAACTTTCTCCTTATTATTTAAATTTATACTTTTATTATACTATAATTTATTTTGTTTTGCTAAAATTAAGCTAATTTTTCCGCCTTCTAAAAAGTGCTAAGAATAGAATCAACTTTTAGCGATGCTCCACCTACTAATGCTCCATCTACATCTGGGCAAGCTAGGTATTCTTTTACATTTCTCAGGTTTTAACTGATCCACCGTATTGAACACGTACTTTGTCAGCAACTTCTTTTCCGTAAAGACCTTCTACAATATCACGTACTGCTTTACACATTTTTGTGCATCTTCTTTAGTTGCAGATTTTTCCAGTTCCGATTGCCCAAAATTGGTTCATAAAAGCTACAACAAGTTTTTCCGCTTGTTCTTTTGTTAACCCAGCAAGATCAACTCGTAGTTGAGAGTAATAACTTCTACAGCTTTTCCTGCTTCATACTCTTCTAGAGTTTCTCCACAACATACAATAGGTACTAAACCATTTTGCAAATGCAGCAATAGTTTTTGTTGATTAATTCATCAGTTTCTCCGAAGTATTCACGTCTTTCAGAGTGTCCTAATACTAACATATTTTAACACCTAAATCGTTTAATACATATGAGAAGTTTCTCCTGTGAATGCTCCACTTTTTCGAAAGTGACAATTTTTCAGCACCTGATTGCTTAATTCACTACCTTTAGTTAATTCTACTAATAGCTTCTAAATGAGTAGCTGGTGCACAAATATGCTGATTCTACTGCAGATCGCTGCTGGAACTTTTGTTGCAACTTCTTTAGCAAACTCACGCGCTTCTTTTTACTGTTAAATTCATTTTCCAGTTTTCCTGCGATAAATGGGATTCTTGACATAACGTTACTCTCCCTTGAATTTTATAAAAATTATTTATCTGATAATGAGTCGATACCATGGTAATACTTTTCCTTCAAGATACTCTAATGATGCTCCTCCACCAGTTGAAATATGAGAGAATTTTTCAGCGTATCCTAGAGAAATAGCAGCAATTGCACTATCACCACCACCGATAATAGTAGTAGCACCTTCTAAGTTTGCAATTGCTTCCACAAACCCCGATAGTCCCTTTTGGCAAAGTTTGGCATTTCAAATACACACCATAGGTCCATTCCAAATTACAGTTTTGCTCCTTCAAGAGTATTTTTGAATAGTTCAACTGATTTTCGGACCAATATCAACCCTTCCTCATCAGGTTGAATATCTCCTGCTGCTACACGACTTGGTGCATCGTTAGAAAAATTCTTTAGCAACTACTGTATCAATAGGGTAAAAGCAAAGTTTATCTCCAGCTTATGCCATAAGCTCACGAGCATATTCAACTTTATCGTTTTCACAAAGTGATATACCTATTTCCTTACCTTGTGCTTTCATGAAATGTATAAGCCATACCATCCACCGATAATTACTTTATCCGCTTTTTCCTAATAAGTTTTCAATAACAGCAATTTTATCAGATACTTTAGCTCCACCCTAAAATTGCTACCAACGGACGATCTGGATTGTCTACTGCACCACGATAAATTTAATTTCTTTATCAACTAAAAATCCAGAAGCAGAGTTACCTTCACCAATATTAGATGCAATCCCAACATTAGAGCATGGGCACGATGCGCTGTTCCCAAACGCATCATTAACATATACATCTCTAATGAAGCCCAGTATTTTAGCAAGTTCAGGATCATTTTTAGATTCTTTTTGCCATCAACATCCTCAAAACGCAGTGTTTTCAAACATTAAGATTTCTCCATCTTTTAAGTCCTTTTATCGCTGCTTCTAATTCAGCTCCCACGAGTTTCAGGTACGAATTTAACTTCTTTACCTAATAATTCTGATAATCTTACAGCCACTGGCGCTAAACTTTTTAGATGCTTTATCAGCTTCTTCTTTCACACGTCCCTAAAGTGAGAAACATGCAACAACTTTTGCTCCTTGATTTAAGGCGTACTCTAGTTGGTAATGCTGCTGTAATACGATTATCGTTAGTAATTTCTCCATCTTTTTAAAGGACATTGAAATCAACACGCATTAAAGACCGTTTTCCCTTGTAAATTACCTAAGTCTTTGATAGATTTTTTCATGGAAAGCTCCTTTTTAAAAATTTATTAGAATATATGAGACAAGATATAAGTTTTGTAAAACTTATATCTTATCTATTCTTCTATTATCTATTATAGATTATTTTATTAATCCGCAAAAGTATTTTAATGTTCTTACTAATTGAGATGTGTAAGACATTTCGTTGTCGTACCAAGAAACAACTTTAACTAATTGTTTGTCTCCAACTGTTAATACTTTTGTTTGTGTTGCATCAAATAATGAACCGTATTCGATTCCTACGATATCTGAAGAAACGATTGGATCAACATTGTATCCGAAATGATTCGTTAGAAGCAGCTTGCATTGCAGCATTAACTTCTTCAGCTGTAACAGTTTTTCAACTACTGCTACTAATTCAGTTAATGAACCTGTTGGTACTGGTACACGTTGTGCAGCTCCATCTAATTTTCCGTTTAATTCTGGAATTACTAATCCGATTGCTTTAGCAGCACCAGTTGTGTTAGGTACGATGTTTTCAGCTGCTGCACGAGCACGACGTAAATCTCCACCACGGTGAGGAGCGTCTGAGTGTATTTTGGTCTCCAGTATATCCGTGGATTGTAGTCATTAATCCTTCAACTACTGTAAAGTTATCGTGTAAAGCTTTAGCCATTGGAGCTAAAACAGTTAGTTGTACATGAAGCACCTGAGATAACTGTTTCTGTTCCATCTAAAGTTTCGTGGTTTTACATTGTATACGATAGTTTTTGATGTCGTTTCCACCTGGAGCTGAGATAACAACTTTTTAGCTCCTGCTTGAGATATGAGCTTCAGCTTTTTCTTTAGAAGTGAAGAAACCAGTACATTCTAATACTACATCGATTCCTAATTCTCCCCATGGTAGTTCAGCTGGGTTTGGATTAGCAAATCCTTTGATTTCTTTACCGTTTACTACTAGACTTCCGTTTTTTCTCACAACTTCACCTTTAAAGCGTCCTTGAGTTGTATCGTATTTTTTAATAAGTGTACTAATTGATTAACTGGGTTAAAGTCGTTAATCTGCTACAACTTCAATTCCTTCTACGTTTTGAATTCTTCTTAATGCTAGATCTTCCGATACGTCCAAATCCGTTAATTGCTACTTTTTACTGTCATTTTAGTAAAAGTCCTCCTATTTTATTTATATTAACTTTTTTATAATTTTTGCAAATAGCCTCATCAATAATTAGTGTCATATTGGCAGGGTTTTGTACATAGATAACTATACTGCATCCGCTTTTATCTTCACCACCAACTATTGTAAAGACATTATCAATGCCATTAACATCTTTAAAACTCATACCTATAGTAGACGTTTTAAATATTTCACTTCCGCTCTCATCAAAAGTAACTACCGAAATGATTCAGAAACAGCTTTTTCTCTTCCAACACTTTCAAAACCTCCATAGATGACTTTTCTTCTATGAGCCATTTCAAAAGCATTCCCTATACTATGGATATTATTGATGTTCTACCTATAACATCAAGAGCATTTTTACAACTGGCTCTTTTTCATCGAGTTCTTCTAATGCTTTTTGTCCTAAGTTATCTGGGTAGCATGTAATAGTTGATATTTATGCCGGAATTTCTAGCCATTTTTGATGCTATATATATTTGCACTGATATTCTGTATTAACAACGGATAAACCTCCTCTTATAGGTGTTATAGTGACATCTTTACCATAACCAAATGTTTCATTAGCTTTTACTAGCCATAGTACATTGTGCTCCTCCACTAACACCAATTACGCACTCTTTGGTAATTTTGTTTTCATTAACCTTATCTAAAAAGTTCAGTCATTTCTCTCTAGTACCTTCACTATTATGAAAAGTCCCCTGCTACATATATGGACTTCTTTTTACTGAAAAAGTGTTTTTCTTAATAGTTTCTCTTCTTCACAAACGTATCGTTTAACTAGAGATGTATTTTATCTCCAATAAAAGTTCTTCACCTTTTTCCGTGATACGCATCTCCAGTTGTCGTTTTGTAATTAAACCTAAATTAGATAACACGTCACCTCTCAGTTCGTAATTGCCTTTCTGTCATATCTCACAAAATTTCAATAGCATCTTTCTTCCAACAGGTTGATTAACCTTAATCAGTAATATCAGATATATCTACTATTAAATTTAGCAAAACCATCTCAGGTATAAGTTTATTTTGCATATGTAACAAATGTAAAATATCCATCTTCTTATTCCCTATGTGATTGAAAGTTTTATTATGTTTCCACTTCAATTTTTATTTCGTTGACACTTGCGTCCTGTTCGGTCGAAATAAACGACCATCTGAGGTAAAAAATAAACTTTCTGATTAGATTATAACAAACGAAACTTTGAAAAATCAAGAGTTTTAAGCTAAAATATCTATCAAAAATTTATTTTCTATTTTAAAACTGATAACAATTCTAGCTAATATAATAAAAGTAGAAGACAAAATCATCTCATATTCTTTATAATCTACTGGTAAATCTGAAATATATTGACTTGGATAATCTAGTTCACTATCTTTTTAAGCTCTCTCATTTTAATATTACTAAGATTGTATCTATCTAAGACTAGACTTAAGTTCCTTTTGAATTATAGTAAAATATTTTTTTAACTTTTTGAGAAGAATACATCATCTACTAATGTAATATTTTCTATTACTGATAATACGACATAAAGTGCTTCTTCTGAGAACGTTTTGTATCTTTACTAATTGTACATTATAAAGATGTTTCTAGTATTTGAGCTGGAATTTGATATCTTAATTCTAAGCTATTTATATTTAAAACATCAGTATCAACTTTTTTTCGTTTTCACTATATTAGTTTGTTTTATGCTCTTCCGCTAGTTTTTGACTTCTCTTTTTATCACGAAAAACTACAAACTTTATCTTCTATATCTATAATTTCCTTTTTAGCAAAAATTTAATTCGCTACTTTTTCTATAGTTTTTTTCTTGATCTAACTTTTTTATAAGGACGTTTAAATTTATCTCCATCTAATAGATAAAAACCTCTATATGATTTATGATATTTAAATTTCAATGTTACACCTCTTTTCAAACTAAAATCCCTTTCTATACTACCATATTTAGAAGAAATATTCAACTTTGTAAAGATTTTTCTATATAGTTATCCTTTTTATAAAAATAGCGTAATATATTAATTTTATACTACGCTATGTTTCAATTAAAATATATCTCTTAATTTTGAATTTTTCTACCCGCTTCTAATAAAACAAGTAGTTTTATTCTAGCTTTTTGACCACTTAGACCTGTAGTGAAAAATTACGCCATTTTGATGGAATCTTTTCCTCCACCTTCATAGTCATATACATCTTGTGTGACTCCGTTAAAAGCACGTGATACAAATACAACTGGCATACCACTTTCTAAACATTTTATAACTGCGGGAACTGTTTTAGGAGGGAGATTCCCTGCACCAAGAGCTTCAATAACTAGACCATCTGCACCAAGCTCTCTTACAGCATCTATAAGATCACCACTCATCCCGGCATACGCTTTTAATAAATATACTTTTTTACTATTTTTTCTAACATCATAATGTTCTTGGTTAATGAGTTTTTGGAAGTAAATAACTTCATTTTTTGAAACTAATCCTACCGGCCCAAAAGTTGGTGTTTGGAATGTTGCTACATTAGTTGTGTGAGTTTTAGTCACGTATGTAGCAGTATGTGCCTCATCATTCATAACAACTAGAACACCTCTATCTACACTCTCATCACTTGCTGCAACTACAAGAGCACTACGTAAATTAGCTAAAACCGTCTGATCCCTATCTCATTACTAGAACGCATAGCACCAGTTATAACTATAGGAATATTTACATCTAAAGTTAACTCTAGATAATATGCAGTTTCTTCTAGTGTATCAGTTCCATGAGTAACTACAACACCATTATATCCTTCTTCAACAGCTTTTAAGATTCTTAATTTAATCCCTAACATTTCTTTTTCAGTAATTTGAGGAGAAGGCAGATTGTATAGTACCTCTACATCTATATCTCCTATATAAGAAAAATATTGCCACCTTCATTTAAAGGATTATCTTTATTAGGTGATACCTTCCCCGTAGTATGATCTTCACTCATAGAAATAGTTCCACCAGTATTTATAACTAAAATCATGTTAATCTCCCTTCTAGTCTTTTATATTATCATAACCATTTACTACTAAATCCACTTTCCCATCATCTGGATTAATAACCAACCCATGAACAGGGACATCATTCGGAATAAGTGGGTGATTACATATCATGTTAACATCATGCGTTACACTTTCTTTAACATCATCAAAACCATGTAACCATTTGCTAAGGTCTAAACCTGAGTATTGGAGTATGTCTAGTGTTTCTTCTGATACTCCACGTTCTTTCATCTTTTCCAATATTAAATCAGTATTGATATTTTGCATACCACAATCATGGTGGCCCATTACTATAATCTCATCAGCTTTTAACATATGCACTGCAATAATTAAACTACGCATAATAGATCCAAAAGGATGTGTCAGAATTGCTCCAGCATTTTTTACTACTTTTACATCACCTTGGGATAAATTTAGTGATTTCGTAGCTAGCTCAACTAATCTAGTATCCATACAAGTAAACATAACTACTCTTTTTGCTGGATATTTATCTTCTGTTTTATATTTTTGGTATTCTTCAAATTTCACAAAATACTCATTATATTCTAGCATAGAATCTAATAATCTCATTATTATTCTCCTTATTGCAATTTATATTTTTTTGTTTATATTTCATTATACTACAACTTTCCCTTTAACGTAAACTCAAGATTATTATATTTTTATAAATGTATATTAAAAAGATATATTCCATAGTTAATAAACTACAGAATATATCTTTTCCTATATTACTTCTTTATCCAATTCACAAACTCATCCGCTTCTTTTGGCTCCCATAGAACCTTGAGGATAAGTATATAAAGGAGCTCCTTGTTTATGGTACTTAGCTAATAAATCATTAACAAAAGTCCAAGATACTACTATTTGATCCCATTGTGAGAATAGTGATCTATCTCCTTTGAAGCATGCATATAGTAGTCTCTCGTATGCTTCAGGAGTATTCATTCTATTTTCTAGTATACAACTCTGACAAAAATCTAATGATATTGGTTGAAGTTCTTGTTCAGTTCCAGGTTTTTTCGCATTAAACTGGAAGTATACTCCTTCATCTGGTTGTATTTTTATAACTAATACATTCCCAGGAGCATTATCGATAGATTTAAATTGAACTACTACTTGTGTTTCTCTATCTCCTAATTTTTTACCTGTTCTTATAAAGAACGGTACTCCATCCCAGCGTTCATTATCAACAAATAGTTTTAACGCTGCATAAGTTTCTGTTTTAGAATCTTTAGATATGTTTTCTTCATCTAAATATCCTTCATATTGTGCCATAACTAGGCTATCATTAACATTGTCTATAGGTTTAATCGCAGAAAGAAGCTCAAGTTGACTATCATGTATTCCTTGACTACCTTCTTCTTTAGGCTCTTCCATTGCAACTAGAGATAGCACTTGTAGTAAATGGTTTTGCACCATATCTTTTAAAGCACCACTTTTGTCATAATAGCTAGCTCTTGTTCCTACTCCTACTGTTTCCGCAGCAGTAATTTGGATATTTTCTACAAAATCTTTATTCCAGATTCCTTTAAAGATAATATTTTTAAAGCGAAGAGATAGTATATTTTGGATCATCTCTTTTCCTAAATAATGATCTATATGATAGATTTCATCTTGTCCGAAGAACTCAGCTAGCTCATCATTTAACATTCCCGCTTTTTCTAAGTTTTTCACCAAATGGTTTTTTTCTACTATTACTTTTTGCATTGTTTTTCAGAACAATATTTTTTTAATCCTCTTGTAATTGTAAGGAAGAAAGATGGTGCAACCGCATAGTAATACACGTGTTGATCTATTCGCATTAGATTATAAAAACATTTGTAATATACGATATTCTTCTTCATCTGTCATGTCCATCTTAAAATAAATTATTCTTCGAGAATATGAACTAAATTGTTCCTCATCAAATTTTTGTTCTAGCATGTTCTTTTTACCCAATCACGTGCTATTTCTATATATTGATCAGGTGTATATGGTCTACGACCAATTACAATAATTTTAAATTCTTCATCTAGTTGCCCAAGGACATCTAGATTATATAACGCAGGTAATAATTTTCTATATGTTAGGTCTCCTGTCCCACCAAATAGAGTTATTGCATTTCTATTTTTCATTGTTTCCAACCCAGTCATAGTGATAGTTACCTTCTTTATCAGTTCTTTCAAATGTGTGTGCTCCAAAATAATCACGTTGTGCTTGAATTAAGTTTGCCCCACTATTTGCAGTTGTATAAATATCTAAGTATGATACTGCTGAAGTCATAGCACTTAATGGCAATCTGTTAGTAATAGCTAATGCAGCTACTTCACGTAAATTATCTTGTCTTGTTTCAATAATATTTTTGAAGAATGGGTCAAAAATAAGATTTTCTAATTTAGGATTGTTTTGATACGCTTCGATAATATTTTGTAAAATTTTAGCTTGGATAATACATCCTCCACGGAAGATTTTTAGCTATTTGAGCATAATCAAATGTCCAATTATATTCTTTTTTTCAGCTGCTTGTAATAATTTAAATCCTTGCGCATAAGAAACTATTTTAGAAAATAAATAATGCATCTCTTACTATATCTTTTAAGGCGTTCTTTATCACTTACAGTTTTTATATGCTGGGACGAGCAAATTCTTTTTTCAGCTTTTTACTCTTTCTTCTTTAAGGTTAGACATATATCTTCCGTTTAATGCTGCTGTAATTACTGAAACATCTATCCCTAAAGTCAATAGCTTGTTCATTAGTCCATTTACCTGTACCTTTTTGTTGAGATTTATCTAAAATTTCTATCAACTAGGTATGAACCATCTTCTTCTTTTTACTTTAAAGATATTAGCAGTAATTTCTATTAAATAAGATTCTAATTCACCTTTATTCCACTCTTCAAAAAGTAGCTTGTAGTTCTTCGTTGCTAAAATCCACCCTAAGTGTTTTTAGTACTTGATAAGCTTCAGAGATAAGTTGCATATCTCCGTATTCTATACCATTGTGAACCATTTTTTTACATAGTGTCCAGCTCCTCCTGTTGAAGTATAACTACAACATGGGATATTATTAACTTTTGCTGCGATAGCTTCTAAAATAGGACGAATTTCTTCATAAGCTTTTTCGTCTCCACCAGGCATTAATGCAGGACCGAATCTTGCACCTTCTTCTCCACCAGAAACTCCCTACACCAAAGAAGTTAATTCCTTTTTCTAATAATAAATCATATCTTCTTTGTGTATCTTTGAAGAATGAGTTACCACCATCAATAATGATATCTCCTTTATCTAAAAGTGGTGTTAATTGTTCGATTAAGCTATCTACTGCGAAACCAGCTTTTACCATTAAAACAACTTTTCTTGGTGTTTCTAGACTATCCACTAACTCTTGTAATGAGTATTTTCCTTCTACATTTTTGTGTGGGTGTTCTTCTAACATTTTATCAACAACTGATGTTGTTCTGTTAAACACCGCTACTTTGTACCCATTATCCGCAATATTTAATGCTAGGTTACTACCCATAACAGATAATCCGATAACTCCGATATTTTGTTTCATCAAACTGAACCTCCTAGTTTTTCTTACTATAAATTATACCACTAAATACATACATTATGCTAATACTTTTACTTAAATTTTTTTCATATTTTTTTGTTATTTTTCAATACTATTTTTTTATAACTAAATGCATCATAAATAATATTTTTACTATTTTTTTTCCATTTATTATTATACCTTACCCTAATAAATACTATAGCAGTTTTAAGACAACTATTAATAATTATCTTTGTTATAGTAATTATATTAAAAACAATAATACAGTTTCAACTAAACCTTAATCTCCTTATTAATTATGATTATATAAGTAAGCCAAACTATTGTTACTCTGAATATAAAAAAATTGTATTTCATTATAAATTTTTTTATAAAATAAAAGTGTAAAAGCTTTAAAAAATTTAAAATATTAATTAAATTTGAGAAAAAAATAGTTGTTTTTAATTGCGATATAATTTAAATATAAGTAATGATAACGTTTACTTTTATAATATATACATTCTAAGGAGAATTATGCTATGACTGAAGTTAGAGTTTTTAAAAAAATGTTTTGTAAATGGAGAATTTGAAGAACATTACAATCATGAGTATCTTAAAGTTTTAAACCCTTCGACAGAAGAAGTTATCGCTAAAATACCTGCTGGTAACTCAGAAGATGTTGACCGCGCTATTAACGCGGCTGATATCGCACAAAAATCATGGGAAAAACTACCAGCAATTGAACGTGGTGCATATTTGAAAAAAATTGCCGACAGAATTCGTCAAAGAGAACCTGAAATAACACAAGCAATCGTTGATGAAGGTGGAAAAACTTTTGAATTAGCAAAAGTAGAAGTACTATTTACAGCTGACTACCTTGATTATATGGCTGAATGGGCTAGAAGATATGAGGGAGAAATCGTTCAAAGTGATAGAAAAGATGAGCATATCTTAGTATTCAAACGCCCTCACGGAGTTACTACTGGTATCTTGCCATGGAACTTCCCATTTTTCTTAATTGCTAGAAAAGCTGCACCAGCTCTTCTAACTGGTAACACTATTGTTTTAAAACCGAGTCAACTTACTCCTATCAACGCTCACATTTTTTTGCTGAAATCTGTATCGAAGTTGGCCTTCCAAAAGGTGTTCTTAACATTATTCACGGACGTGGATCTGTAGTTGGAAATAGATTAGCATCTCATCCAAAAGTTGGATTAGTTAGCTTAACAGGTAGCCTTACTGCAGGACAAGAAGTAATGCGTGCTGCCGCTGAAAATATTACTAATGTTTCATTAGAGCTTGGTGGTAAGGCTCAGCTATCGTTTTTTTGCAGATGCAGATTTACATCTTGCTGCAAAAGCTATTATTGCGTCACGTGTAATTAACTCTGGACAAGTTTGTAACTGTGCAGAAAGAGTATATGTTCACGAAAGCGTAAAAGAAGAATTTGAACAAATTTTATTTGCTGAATTAGATAAAGTTAAATTTGGTGATCCTAATAAAGAACGTGGATTAGACTACGGTCCACTTATTGAAAAACGCGCTCTTAAAAACGTAATTGAAAAAGTATCTTACGCTGTTAAGCAAGGTGCTACTCTTGCTTATGGTGGAGAAGTTGATAGAGAACAAGTTGGTTACTTCTATGGGCCTACTGTATTAACAAATGTTACTAATGAAATGAGCATTATGAAAGAAGAAACATTTGGACCTGTTATTCCTATCGCTACATTTAGCACTTTAGATGAAGTATTAGAATATGCTAACGATTCTGAATATGGATTAACTTCATCTGTATATACTAATAACTTAAATACTGCGTTCAAAGCTATTAATGGTCTACAATTCGGTGAAACTTATGTTAACCGTGAAAACTTTGAAGCTATGCAAGGATTCCACGCTGGACGTCGTAAATCAGGTATCGGTGGAGCTGATGGTAAACATGGTCTAGAAGAATACCTAACTACTCAAGTTGTATATCTTCAATTAGATAACGAATAATCACACTCTAAAAAGATTATAAAGGCTGTATAAATTGATTTTTATACAGCTTTTTATATTAAAATACTTTTCATTGTATTTTTTTCAGAAAATTATTGACAAATTTTCTGATAAATGTTAATATTTTATCAACAATTAATTAAGGAGCTACTCTAATGAAAAATTTTTAAACTTAACTAAAAGAGAATACTTTTTTTCGTGCCATTTTTAGCAGCACTTATATCTATACTCATTGTAGATGTAAGTGCAACGACGCGTCTACAATGGCTAGTTAAGTTTGTTTTTTTCAGGCCATTGGTATTAAACTAAATGGCTTTGAGTATTAGTATATATTTATTTAGAGCTATTTAGTTTAATACTAAATAGCTTTTTTATTATTAACTATTTCTTTAGGAGGAAAAAAATTTTATGTCAGAAAAATTCAACATGGGGTTCAAAAATTGGTTTCATACTTGCATCAGCTGGTTCTGCTATTGGACTAGGAGCTGTATGGAAGTTTCCATACATGACTGCAGCTAATGGTGGTGGAAGTTTCTTATTAGTCTTTCTAATTTTTCACATTATTGATCGGTCTTCCATTACTACTTGCAGAATTTGTTTTTAGGACGTGGAGCTGGAGTATCAGCTATTAGAACTTTCGGTAAATTAGGAAAAAAAATAAAAAAATATAATATCATTGGTTATATTGGTGGATTTGCTTTATTTATACTGCTTTCATTCTATAGCGTTATCGGTGGATGGATTCTTGTCTACTTAGGTATTTCAATTGCTGATGCTTTGCACTTACATACTACTGTAGACCATGCAGCATTATTCACTAGTATCATTTCAAATCCATGGATTGCTCTTGGAGCACAAGCATTATTTATTTTATTAAACATAATTATTGTTTCTCAAGGTGTTCAAAATGGTATTGAAAAAAAGCATCTAAAATTATGATGCCTCTTCTATTTATTATTTTTTTATAATAATCATTATTAGATCACTTACTTTTACCAAATGCGATGGCCGGAGTTACATATTTCTTAAAACCTGATTTCTCTAAGATTACTACTTCAGGTATCTTATTCGCACTTGGTCAGTCATTCTTCGCCCCTATCTATTGGGGTTACAGCAATGTTAACTTATGCATCATATCTTAATAAAAAAACTGATATGGTTCAATCAGGTATCTCTGTTGTGCTTATGAACATTGCAGTATCTATTATGGCTGGACTTGCTATTTTCCCAGCAATGTCATCTTTTGGTATGGAATCAGAAGGTGGACCTAGTCTATTATTCATAGTATTACCACAACTATTTCAATAATATGGCATTTGGAAAATTATTCTATATATTATTCTTAATACTATTCCTATTTGCTACTATTACATCTTCAGTTGTTATGCTAGAAATAAATGTTGGTAATATAACTAACCAAAGAAATACAAACAGAACTAAATTCAGTATCATTATCGGTATCTTGACTTTCATAGTAGGTATTCCATCTGCTTTTATCTTATGGGTCTTTATCAGATACTTTAATCTTTGGAAAAAAACAATCTTTGATCTTATGGATTTCTTAGTATCAAATATACTAATGCCACTTGGTTGTCTAGCTTTATCTATTTTCACAGGATATGTACTAGATAAAAAAAGTAGCAATGAGAGAGCTACATGTTAAAGAAGATAATAAGACTAGCCTATTATTATTTAAATCTTGGTTATTCTTACTAAGATACATACTACCAGTTATTATTTTTAGTAGTTTGTTTAGCACAATTTTTATAATATTTTAAAACTATCATTAAAGCTCCTATTGAGTTTTTAATGATAGTTTTTATTTACTATAATTTTTTTCATAGAATTTTTCCAAAGTTATTTTTCAAAATCAATTTACAATTTATTATTTTTTTATAGTATAATATTACTTATAGTTTCCTATAGGCAAGATTTTTAGCTTTAGGGAAAGTGATGTTATTATTTTGTATTAACTATTAAATTCGAAAAGGGTGATTAAATGTTTTTAAATAAATTTTTTTAAGAAAAAAAGCCAGGAAGAGTTAGAAGCTGCAAACCAACTATCTCTTCAAGAAATAAACAACACCGTAGAAATTCCAAAAGAAGGTAGTTTTTTTTTAAAAAAAGTTTTAGCTTATAGTGGACCTGGAGCCTTAGTAGCTGTTGGTTATATGGACCCCGGTAACTGGATTACATCTATTGCTGGTGGTGCCCAATACGCGTATAGTTTACTATTTGTAATACTTATATCTAATCTAATCGCAATGTTACTACAGTCAATGTCCGTTAGACTAGGAATTGTTACTGGTATGGATTTAGCTCAAGCAACTAGAAAACATACCGGTAAAAAATGGGATTTGTACTTTGGATTATTACCGAACTTGCAATTATGGCTACAGATATTGCTGAGATAATCAGTAGTGCCGTAGCGTTAAAACTATTATTTGGTATCCCTCTACTATTAGGGTGTAATTATAACAATATTTGATGTGCTTTTTACTTCTATTATTAGCACATTTTGGTTTTTAGAAAAAAATTGAAGCCATCGTATCTGCATTAATATTTACGATACTTATTATTTTTCTTTTTATGAAGTTTTATTAGCTAACCCTAATACTGGAGAGTTAATTAAAGGTTTTATTCCAAATAAAGATGTCGTTGGTAATAAAGGGCACTATTTATCGCATTAGGTATTGTTGAGGGCAACAGTAATGCCACACAACCTTTACCTACACTCTTCTATTGTCCAAGCAAGACGTTACGATAGAAAAAGATAATAATAGTAAAAGAGAAGCTATTAGATTTTTCTACTATAGATTCTAATATTCAACTCTCTATTGCTTTTTGTTATTAACTGTTTATTATTAGTTCTTGGGGCTGCACTATTCTATGGTCACGGAGATAGTTTAGGACGCTTCACTGATCTTTACAATGCTCTTCAAGATAGTAGTATAGTTGGATCTATTGCTTCACCAGTACTTAGCGTATTATTTGCTATAGCACTTTTTAGCATCTGGACAAAACTCTACTATAACTGGTACATTGTCTGGTCAAATAGTGATGGAAGGTTTTATTCATTTAAGACTTCCTATGTGGGTTAGAAGAATGCTAACACGTGTAATAGCCGTAATGCCTGTTGTTATTTGTTTAATAATTTTTTTCGGAGATAGTGAACAAGCTATAGAAAAGCTTACTAATTTATACTCAAGTTTTTCTTAAGTATTGCTCTTCCAATATCTATTATCCCATTAACACTTTATACATCAGATAAAAAAACTTATGGGAGAATTTGTTATTAAACCATGGATGAAAAATTCTTGCATGGATCTGTACAGTAATTTTTAATAATTTTTAAATTTCTGGCTAATAATATCAACATTTATATAAAAAAATATAGAGTAGAGATGATGTGTACCCAATATTCTGGACACATATATATTTAGTTTAAACTTATGGATGTTATCCTGTAATTTACAGGAGGCATCCATTTTGTTTTTGATTGAATCCTTTTATTATTGTAATAATCTATATATTCCTCTACTGCTTCATTGAAACTTTCAAATGATAAATAATCTTTTTCACAACCATAATACAGTTCGGTTTTCATCCTTCCAAAGAATGTCTCCATTATACTATTATCATAACAGTTTCCTTTTTCTAGACATTGACTGAATGATTCCATGTTCTTTTAACTCATTTCTATAATAGAAATGTTGGTATTGCCATCCCTTGATCTGAATGTAAGATTAGTCCCTCCGTTTTTAGAAATTTATTAAATGCTTTCTCTAACATCCTTTTTATCTGATCTAAATTAGGATGTAAAGATAAATCATATGATATTATTTCATTTGTATTCATATCTAATATTGGAGAAAAAAATAACACTTTCCCCATGAAAATTTAAATTGAGATACGTCTGTAGTCCACTTTTTGTAATGGTGCTGTTGTACTGAAATCTCGATTTATTATATTATCAGCGACTTTCCCAACAGTTCCTTTATAAGAATGATATTTTTTTCTTTAGGACATTTTTCCTTTTTAATCCAGCCTTGTTCATAAGTCGTTGAACACGTTTATGATTTATTTTTAAAACCTCTATTAATTAATTCATTATAAACTCTACGAACTCCGTATATTCCCTTGTTCTCAGCGAAAATCGTTTTAATTTCTTTTAGTATTGGTTTATTGCGAATAGCTATTACATCTACTTTATTCAACTCATAATAATATGTTGATCTAGCCATTCCTACTGCTTTTAAAAGATACTTTAGTTTATATTTTTTATCTACAAGTTCTTTGATGATCGCTGCTTTTTCGCCTCGAGTTGCGCAGCCCATTTTTTTCTTCTCAAGGCAATAGATTTTTTTATTACTTCTATTTCTGTTTTAATATGTTCGTTTTCAGCTCGTAATCTTATAAGCTCTTCATATTCAGTTTCATTAAGTTTTGGTGCACGTGTTTTATTATTTTTTTTCATATTTTTATCCTTAGGAGGTCGACCTTTCTTAGATTCTTCGAGTCCATTATAACCTAAAGTTTTATATTTGTTAACCCATTGATACAACATTCCAGGTTGAATTCCGTTGCTTAACGCAACAAAAGTACATGATTCACCAGCTAAGACTTTAACAATTAATTCTAATTTCTCTTCTGGTTTCCATTTTCTATTTTGTGGTTTATGGTGTAAAGAGTCAATTCCTGATGAATCAACCATTCTTTTCCATTGTCTTATATTATCTCTGAATCTCTTTGTAGATACACCATCAGGTGTATCTGGAAATTCTCCTCTCTCATACATTTCTATACATTCTAATTTAAATTCAAAGCTATAACGCATAATAATACCCCTTTCACCGGTTTGTCCAGTAAAAGGGGTACATATCAGATAATCTCTACTCTATATTTTTTTGTTTTTGCTTGAAAACTAGTTCTCAAATAAATTATACTTTCTACTTCTTATCATTCTTTTTAATTTCAGGTCTAGGATATTTATCATAATCTATTTCAGAAACTATTGTTTTATTTTTCTAACTGTAATTTTTTTATAAATTTGCGATATAAAATATAAAAAAAATATATTTATCAAATAGCTTATAACCATTATAATATAAAAACACTATAAATTCATCTGGATTAGTTTCTCATAAATACATTAATACTTATAAAAAAATAACAAATTTAAATAAGTAATATATATTCCAAACTATAAATAGTACACATACCCTACTTTATTTTTTTAATTAGTGGTACATACACCATGATATTTCCAATTATTAAAATAAGTTGTATAAAGAAAAAAACATAAAAAAATATTCCCACCACTAACTCTCCTAAACCTGCCCAAGGATTAGTACTGTAGGCTACGCTATAAGATTTTTTTATATTCGGTTGTTAAGATGGTAAATATAAATATTACTGGAATAACCAAAAATAATTCCAACTACATATAAGATTCCCCAATTTCTATAAAAATATTCTTCCTTTATAAAAAAATCAAACACTTTATACATACTATATAACGGTATAAATGCTAAAATACTATTTATCCCAATTATTTTTAAAAACATACATTAACAAAATTGAAAATAGTATGTATGAAATTATATAAGGTAACATATATTCCACAATTCGCACCTCCCTTAAAATTATAAACTCTTTAATTATTTATTATTTTTTTCAAATAAATTATAGTTTCTACTTCGTATCATTCTTTTAATTTCAGGTCTAGGATATTTATCATAATCTATTTCAGAAACTATTGTTTTTATTCTCTAACTGCAATTTCTTATATAAATTTGCGATATAAAAATATAAAAAAAATATATTCATAAAACGTAGTTTATACTATATATTATATAAAATCACTAAAAAGTTACCTGGCTCAATTACTCATATAAATAACGAATTTAAATAGATAATATATATTCCAAATAACAAATAATACACATACCCAAAGTCTATCTTTAATTATTGGTAAATACACTAGCATATTTCCAATTATCAAAATAAGATTAATAAAGAAAGAAACATAAAAAAATATTCCTGTCATAAATTCACCAAATCCCAGCCCAAGGATTTGAACTATATTGAACACTTTGAGATTTATGATATTCAGTAATAATGACAACTATTATATATATTACGGGTATTACTAGAATAGTTCCAATTACGTAAAACATTCCCCAATTTCTATAATAAATTCTTCCTTTAAAGAATTTCAGTGCTATATACATACTATATATCGGTATAAAAGGCTAAAGCACCATTCTTCCCTATTATTTGAAAAACATATCATTAATAAAAATGAAAAATAATATGTACATAGATAAATATAAGCGATAATAGTTCCATATTTTCCCTCCTATAAAAAAATGAGATAATGATTTATAAAATATACATTATCTCACTTTGCTTATATAGTTTTATTATCTAGAATAGTTTGGACTTTCTTTTTGTGATTTGAACATCATGTGGGTGAGATTCAATAAGTCCTGCTCCAGTCATACGAACAAACTGAGCTTCTTCACGTAATTCTTCTAAGTTATGAGATCCCTGTATAACCCATTCCAGCACGTAACCCACCGATAATTTGGTAAATAGTTTCAGATGCTGCACCTTTATATGGTGTACGTCCTTCGATACCTTCTGGGTACTAATTTCTTACCATCTTCTTGGAAGTAACGGTCTTTTGAACCTTTTTCCATTGCTGATAATGATCCCATACCTCTATAAGTTTTAAATGTTCTACCTTGGAAGATTTCTAATTCACCTGGAGATTCTTCACAACCTGCAAGCATAGATCCTAACATTACTGCATGACCTCCTGCTGCAATAGCTTTTACTACATCACCAGTATATTTAATTCCACCGTCTGCAATAATAGTTTTACCTAATTCACGTGCTACTGTTGCACAGTCATAAATAGCTGTTACTTGAGGAACTCCTACCCCTGCTACTACACGTGTAGTACAGATTGAACCTGGTCCAATACCAACTTTAACAACATCTGCTCCTGCTTCGAATAAATCACGTGCTGCATCAGCTGTAGCTACGTTACCAGCAATAATATCTAATTCTGGGTAGTTAGTTCTTAATGATTTAACTGCATCTAATACACCTTTAGAGTGACCGTGAGCAGTATCAACTACAACCGCATCTACTCCTGCTTCTACTAATGCATCAACTCTATCTACGATATCATTAGTAACACCTACAGAAGCTGCAACTAATAATCTACCTTTACTGTCTTTTTGCTGAGTTAGGATATTTAGCTAATTTTTTTCGATATCTTTAATAGTAATTAATCCAGTTAATCTTTCCTGCTTCATCAGTTAAAATTAATTTTTTTCAATTTTGTGCCCACGTAAAAATCACACTAGCTTCTTCTAATGTAGTATTTGCTGGAGCAGTAACTAAATGTTCTTTTGTCATAACATCATTGATTACAATATCAAAAATCTGTTAAGAATCTCATATCACGGTTAGTAATAATACCTACTACTTTCATATCCTCACGATTATTTACGATAGGTACACCTGATATTCTATATTGTTGCATTAATTCTTCTGCTTCATATACTTTACTATCTGGAGTTAAGAAGAAAGGATCTGTTATAACTCCACTTTCTGAACGCTTAACTTTTTATTACTTGTTCTGCTTGTTCTTCGATAGTCATATTTTTTTGTGAATTACTCCTAATCCACCTTCTCTAGCCATCGCTATAGCCATTTTATGTTCAGTTACTGTATCCATCGCAGCAGAAATAACTGGTATAGATAAGTTAAGTTTTTTTCTGTTAAACTAACTTTTAAATCTACTTTTTTTGGTAATATATCACTTTTTAGCTGGTACTAAAAAGCACGTCATCAAATGTTAAACCTTCTTTTTGAAATTTATTTTTCCCACATCTTATTTCTATCCTTTCTATTTTTTTCGTCATCAGCTATATTAAATTTAACCTCATTGTTCTCTAGTGAAGCTATTCTACATAATGAACAAATGTTAACTTGCTTGTCTTCTATTAATTTTCTACCATCTTGGAAGCTTTTTCTCAACTAATATCCCTACTCCTACAGTAGTTGCTCTAGCTTGATTTACTATTTCCATAAGTCCTAAAACTGCTTGTCCATTAGCTAAGAAATCATCGATTATAAGTACTTTGTCTTCTTCATTAATGAATTTTTTTCTGAAACTACTATTGTGTTAGTTACATTTTTTTAGTATAACTATGAACCTGAGCAGTAAAAACTGCATTATCTTTTTAATGTTGATGGTTTACTTTTTTTCGCAAAAACCATAGGTACTTTAAATAAATTAGCTACCATTATTGCTGGTGCGATTCCACTTGCTTCAATAGTTAAAATCTTCGTAATTTTTTTCATCTTTAAAAATATTCATAAAAATACTTTTGCCATTTCCAACATTAAAGTTGCATCAATTTGATGATTTAAAAATGAATCGACTTTCAATACGTTATTGTCATATACTTTTTCCATCTGTAACGACC